>ENA-OWNT01000014-OWNT01000014.1-seawater-metagenome-genome-assembly--contig:-NODE-14-length-527991-cov-10.157831_pt1 | contig 527991 bp, 401 predicted proteins | sample MGYA00238136_ERZ651165 | MGnify/ENA primary metagenome ERZ651165 (study PRJEB26861, sample SAMN08777766) | seawater metagenome | isolation source: coastal seawater | place: USA: Florida | collected...
AAACTCCGGTTTTGCTGCCTCAATTGACTCGAAAACCTTCTATAACAAATTTCAACAGCTAAACTCAAATAGCTTCTCAGTGATCGCTATACCATAAAGGTAGGCGGCGAAAAGTTATTCACTGCCCGGCGAGGATTCATTTCTCTGAAAATCAGACTCAAGGATAAACATGGCAAGCTAAGGGCTACGATTCGGAAGAACCCATTCAGGTTCGGAAAGAGTAGCTATGAACTACTAGTATTCCCGGAGAATGTTCAATATCGATTTAACATGTTATCCAATAAAAGAGGCGTATGGGAACTTAGCGGTGGAGAAAGTGCTTATACCTTGTATGGGCATGAAGGGTATGCTTACTCTCTTTTCCATGGTGAGCATCAAATTGCTGCTTGCATAAAGAATCAGATAGTGATCGGAGGTGGGGACAGCTTTGATATAAAGGCCGATTACAATGTAGAAATGGAAAAGGTGATCTGTATCTTTTTAATCATTGATCATACTTTTTTTGTAGGCTGGGGTTTACGAATCGCTTGGGTGACAAAGGTGTATGAAGATGTGAAAGCTCGAAATTGGCAGTGGGTACCTAAGGAGTAGAAAGCTTAGCAAGGACAAATTGTACCAAAAACTCGAAAATGCAGACACAAAAAATTCAAGCGCCAAAGTGGAAAATTCTTTTAGCCATACTAGCGATGGTCGTTTTTGTCATATTGGGTGTTTGGATGATCATTGGAGATACTTCCTGGTTTCATAAAATTGTAGGCGTAATTGCTGTTGTTTTTTTTGGAGGCTTTGGCAGTGTAGCGATGTATTCCACATTGGTAAAAGGGAAAGGGTATATTATCATTTCTCCAGATGCACTGGAATTGAGTTTCCCAGACTGCCCGACCATCCCGATTAAATGGGATATGATTGAAGGTTTTGGAATCTATGAAATTAGCGGCCAAAGGTTCACCACCGTTAAACTCAAGGATTACGAAGACTTTATGCAAACCTTTACACCTGATGAGATCAAAAAAATTCTCACCAAATTCAAAGCATTGAAGATCATGGGCCATGCCTCGGCAGTGATTGGAGCGGTGGGGCCCATGCCTGCCAACGACATCTCAGATGTGTTACCTAAATCGGCAGACCTCAAGAAATTTAGCTCTTTTCTAGCTTATTCCAGAAGGAAGTTTGGTGGGGAATTCCAGATTGCCTGGAACATGAGAGATCGGAAGGCCATGGAATTTGCTGAATTTTTGGAGGAACAGCGGAATGGTTTTACCGCTTAGAGCAAGAGTTACATGTTCTCGGATTTTTAGTATCGATATACTTTGCCCTTATGTTAGAATCTACCGGCTTCACCGATGAGGAAATACAGTTAATACAGAGTAAATTGAATGAAACCTTTGAGAAAGGCATGATGTTTCTCCTGCTTGTTACCCCTCTAATCTGTCTCATAGGTCCCTATATTCCTGGGCGAAGAAGCGAACCTCTGATCGACAGAATGGGCTTTGCTGATGCCTTTCTCAGGTTTGCTATCATTTGGGTCCTGATGATTCTTATACTCTGGTTTTGGCAAGTATATAAATATAGGAAGGAGTTTGCTGCACTAAGACCGTTCTTAAAAAGGAAGTGTTATACCTCTATTATCAAACGTAAAAGCAGATCAACCCTGAGTATGTTCGATGACAAACTAATAACGGATTTGAAGGGAGATCTAAGATATATCAGGGTAACCAAAGCGCAATCGAAATCAGTTGATGGAGGGAATCTCGTGCTAATAGAATTGGAGGAAAGAACAAAGGCTGTCCTCAAAATCGAAAAGCTAGGTTCGTTGCCATCAGCAAATGTAGAACTTGATTTAAATTGAAGCCCGTGATCAAGGAAAAACTTCAAGAAATTGCCAGAACTGTTCTAACAGAATATCCAGGAACCTACCCCTCTGTAGAATTTTTCGCCCATGATACCTCCGTCCTATACAAGGTGACCAATGACCAGGGAGAAGAATTTGCCCTAAAAATCTATGATGACAATTCCAGCCAGCTCGAGGACAATCAGGTCGAGGCTTTGATGATTGACGCCATTTTAGCACATGGAGTGATTCCGGTAGCGGTAATACTGAATAATAATTACGGACAGCCCACTACCTTATATACTGATGCAGCGACAGGAACGGTTTACAGACTCGTATTATCCAGGTGGTTAGCCGGAGATGATTTTAAAGATCATGAATCTGAGGAGTATTTTATCGCTTTGGGGGAGACGGTGGCAGATTTACATGAAGCTACGAACCATATTAACTTGCCCAAGGGTTTACGGCCTAAGATGTGGAATCAAGTATTTTACTTCCGAGATGAAAAGGCAGTATATCATGAAGCTCAATATGATGCTCAAATCACTCCCGAATTTAGGGATTTGATGGATACCGCTGTTGATCTACTTAATTCAAAACTTTCACAAGTATATTCATTAGCAGAACCCCAACTTTTGCACGGAGATCTAAACCCTGGGAATATCAAGGTGCACAATGGTCAACTGGCTATACTGGATTTTGAAGATGCCATTTATGGCCCTGCCATACAAGATTTAGCTATCCTCTTGTATTATTACCGGGCAGATGATAGCTTCTCTTATGAATCAGTGAAGAAGTGGATATTCCAAGGCTATACTAGCAAAAAAGAGGTTGCTGGTTGGGAGGATTCGACCATTGAGTCACTGATCATGGCCAGGAAAGTCAACTTTCTGAACTATGTCCTAACTTTGGAGGATGATTACCAAGCTTATATTCAAAAAGGAATAGCTGAATTGAAGTACTTCTTACAGAAGGGGACTTAAAAAGTGGCAGCCATTTCCTACAATCAATTGCTTCAAGCACTCCTGTTAATATGGAATTGAATACGAATAACCCACTCGTTCAACAGCATGCTGGATCAGGAAGATGGGTGGATGTAGATGGGCAGCAAGGTTTTGTTTTTGAGCAAGGAGAAGGTGTTCCGGTCGTTTGTCTTCACGGTGTTCCAGCCTCCTCTTTCTTGTATCGTAAAATTATTCCGGGGCTCGCAGAAAGGGGATATCGCGGGATAGCTCCTGACCTGCTGGGGATGGGCTTGTCTGCTAAGCCTAAGGATGCCAACTATTCCTGGACGGGGCTTGGCCGATGGGTTGGCAACTTGTTAGATAACATGGGCTTGAAAGAGTACCACTTAGTGATTCATGATATTGGCGGACCAATAGGTTGTGAGCTAATCTCAAATGCTCCTGACCGTGTGCGATCTGTCACTATCTTGAACAGCCCTATCGCTAACTTATCGATATTCAAGAAACCATTCCCCATGTTTTTCTTTGAGCAACCGTTGATTGGGGAAGTTTTTTTACAGACGACTGTACCTTTTTTATTCCGTTTTTTGATGCACTTACGAGGCGTGCAGGATCAGAGCGTTTTTGGTTTGCCAGAAGCAAGAGCATATGACTATTTCTTAAAGAGAGGAGATCAAGGAACTTCATTTCTTAAAATCATGCGTTCCTTTGAAGCGAATGCAGACAAAGAAAAACTCTATCTAGAAGTTTTGCGGGCGCTTACAGTACCTAAACAGATTATTTGGGGTGTTCACGATAAGGGACTCACATTGGAGAAATATGGCTTTCCGCTGCAAAGAGCTTTGCGTTTGGAGATAATCCAAGAAGTTGAGGGGTCTCATTTTATCCAAGAAGATTGCGCTCCTGTCATACTGGATAAGGTCCTAGCATTACTTGAGGCGTCTTAGCAATAGCGAAGGGAAATGACCCAACTAGAATCATTCATCAAATCTAAAGTTACCCTTTCATCCGAGCTTCTAGTTGAAGTGCTAAGTCACTTTGAACGTTAGAATCAGAAGTAAGTTTAACAAGTGATTTCTTGCCATATGGTAATGTCACGTACTGTTTGGTAGTTTGATTTTGAGTGTTGAACTAGTGCTTTATACTCAAATGCTCGTAAAGGTGGCCGATGCTACCTAATCGCCTAAAGCTGAAGAAATGGAACAAAAAGATATCAAGTTAAGGTCTAACAAAGTTAAACTTTACTATCTACATGGCGGTGAAGGAGAATTTAGCCTTGTATTCCTCCATGGATGGTGCATTAACGCTCAGTACTGGCAAGATCAATTAGATCATTGTACTGAACAATACTCCGTTTATGCGATTGATTTAGCTGGGTTTGGAAAATCAACGGCTCAGAGAGAAGATTGGACGATTCAGGAATATGCTTTAGATGTAGCTGAATTTATTGATGCCCTTGGCTTGTCCAAGGTTATCCTTCTTGGCCATTCGATGTCGGGGGAGATTATGCTTGAAATAGCCTTACAGAAAAATCCAGCCATTATTGGAGTAGTAGGAGTGGACAATTTCAAATTTATTGATGTGGAATTCACTGCGGAACAGATGGAACAATTTCAGGCTTTTTACCCTTTGCTGCAAAATGACTTCAAAACCCATGCTCCTGCGTATGCAGAACGTATGCTATTCCACCCCTTAAGCCCCAAATTGGTAATAGAAAGGGTGAAAGCTGATTTTGCTAGTGCAAATCCCGATATCAGCTTTGCTGTCTTCACAAACTTAATGCAGTATTCCTCGACGGTTCCGGAGAAGTTGGAAAATTTGCCATATGAGTTATATCTCATCAATACTGATTTCCCACCGACTAATTTAGCTGGCTTGGAAAATCATTGTAAAAATGGATTCAGGGTGTATTCGCTTTCAAATGCGGGCCATTATCCGATGATAGAAAAAACGGCAGAATTTAATCGACTTCTGGATCAAGCCCTGTCCGCTATTACCTCAAGGAACTGATGGAAGTTCGCAAGAAGGATTCGATCTTGTACTTTTCGGGTTTTGTAGCAGGTATGGAGTAGGTTTTTTAAATTGAAGCCTGAATTGAATTGAATTCAACTCAATGAGTAAAGGAGGGCTTCAATTCGAGGATTGTGAACAAACCAAGATCCAAAGGTTGAGTAATGCTAACAATTGTTGGACTTTCCATCTCTGTGTTCATTTTTATGATCCTTCTTCTGAAAAGGAATAAAGAACTTTCGGACAAGATTCTCACTGCTTGGCTTGGTTACATCTCTGTACATATCCTATTCCATTACCTACATAGTTCTGGATGGGTATATCAGTATCCCTTGCTGATTGGAGTGGTCTTGCCCTTGCCAGTATTGCATAGTGTATTTCTATACTTCTATGCTCGAGAGTTAACCTACAAGGATGCTTTGAAAGCAAAAGGATGGCGCTTACATTTTATTCCAATTGTATTCCTATACCTATCCCTGATACCCTTTTTGCTATTACCGGGAGAGGAAAAAATAGCCGTTTTTGAAAATGACGGATTGGGCTTCGAGTGGTATATCATCTTACAGCTAATTGTGTTTGCTCTAGCAGGCATTGGCTACAACCTGGCCGCTTACCTCACTGTGCGCAAATATAAGCGTGAAGTCCTCAATTACATTTCCAATGCGGACGAGCAAATGCTCAGGTGGCTGGAGTGGCTTATTCTTGGTATGAGTATTATTTGGGTAGTTATGCTTATAACGGATGGAGATGAATGGATTTTCATCTGCGTTTCTATTTTTGTTTGTTTTATTGGGCTGTACGGATTTCGACAGGTACCGATATACTTCATGCAAACTGAACCTCAACTTCCAATTGTAGTTGCGCCAGCCCCAACTAAGCAAGTGTCTGCCTCTCCACAAGGAAAATACCAAAAATCCGGACTCACTAGCCAACAAGCGGAACAACTATTTCTGCGCATAGAGGAGCACATGCAAACGGAAGAGTCCTACAAGAAGAATGATTTAACCTTGGCTGAAATTGCGCAAACCTTACAAGAGCCAATCAACCATTTATCCCAAGCCATAAATTCTCAAACGGGCTCCACCTTCTACAACTATATCAATCAGTATCGAATCCAAGCCTTTATAAAATTGCTAGATGACCCTCAAAGCAAACAATTCACCAACTTAGCCTTGGCCATGGAGTGCGGTTTTAACTCCAAATCCACCTTCAACAAATACTTCAAAAAGCACACCGGCAAGACACCGACAGAATATCTGAAAAACAAAGGGCGGTAGGAGGTCTAAAGCGCTTATCTCAGTAAAGATGTTTTCAGGTTCTTTTCCTTTCCATCATAGGCCATCAATCACTTTCAAATAGGTTCAATACATACTTTTGCTCGAACAAGCTTTTTCCGAATTCCGTTGAAGCTTTCTCTTCCACTAAAGCAAAACCATATTTTAGGTATAAGGATCGAGCCATTTCTTGTTCATTCGTAGTCCAAAGGAAGCAAGACTTGAATTCTTGTGCCTTCAAATAGGTCATAAATAGATTCATCAATTTTCTCCCTAGGCCAATTCCTCTGAATTCAGGATACAGGAAGAAATATCTAAGCTGTGCGGATTCTCCATGATCTGCCAGGAATAGAAATCCAATCTTATTTCCTTGGTGTTCACAAACCCAGGCGCGATTCCTATTTGGTTTTTCCTGCATCAAACTTGTCATTAAGCTTTTGACTACATACTGTTCAAATAAATAACTGTAGTTATATTCTGTTCCGTACAACTCACTGTGAGCTTGAATGACAAATCCAATATCCCCTAGTTCTAGTTTATTCCTGATGTCTATTTTGTCTAAAGAGGGAGGTTTTTTGTGTTTTTCAAGCAGTTGTCTAGCTAGATTTAAGGAGTCAATTAAGCGCTTCTTTTCGTACTCATTGTGTGAAGAGAGAAGTTGCCGGATTTGATCTTCGGAAGCACTATCTAGAAGCCTAAAAGTGTCGATTCCTTTTTGTGTTAAATACAAGTTTTTAACTCGTCGATCGTTCTCAGAAGCCTTTGTTGAAACGTATTGCTCTCTTACTAATTTCTTTAATACTCTACTTAGGTAACCCTTGTCCAGGTTTAAATCGGTGCTTAACAACTTCGCTGTGGCTGTCTTATTCGTTCCGAGTTCATAAATAATACGAGACTCAATTAGTGAAAATGAACTTGCCAATATTTCATTGTTCAGAATACCTAAGATCTGAGTGAAGGATCTGCTAAAGGTTCGGAATTGTCTGATGTACTCCATCAATGGGGATTTTATCAAAAATAGCAATATTAGTTGACAAAGTCAACTAATATTGTCGCTGCTAATCCAAAATCTTTCCCTTCGTCCAGTTCTACAACCTAATTCCAATTTATCAAACATTCGACATTTCTCATTCAACATTCTCAACTATAAAAACCCGTACAGCCTTTCACGCACGCACGCTTCGCACCCTTAAAACCCCTTCTTTTGCCCCATTCAAACAAAAATCTACAATATGAAGAAGTTATGGTATGCGCTACCCATGCTGGCGCTTTCGCTCTGGGCTTGTGAAGCAGATCGGAGCACAACCAAAGAAGGAGATCTTGTACCCTTGACCGTAGAAGAAGACCCGAACCTTCCTTACATCATGGTCAACGGAACACAACTGCATGCCGAAACCTTCGGTAATCCAGCACATCCCATGCTCGTGTTTTTGCATGGTGGCCCGGGAGGTGATTATTTAAATGGAATGCAGGTGAAAGCCTTAGCAAATGATGGCTACTATGTCATATTCTACGATCAGCGGGGCTCTGGTTTATCCAAGCGGCACGACAAAGACACCTATTCTATCCAGCTCATGATAGACGATTTGACAGCGGTTATAGAACACTATCGAACCTCCGCCGATCAAAGGGTCTTCCTATTTGGGCATTCCTGGGGTGCCATGCTGACAGCTGCCTACCTAAATGCCTATCCAAATCGGATCGATGGGGCCATCTTCGCGGAAGCTGGAGGGTTCAACAAGGAGTTGCTAGATGAATACGGCGCAGCCAGCCGTAATTTCAAGCTGCTCACCGAGGTTGCCAATGATATCTTTTACATGGACCAATTTGTGACTGGGGGCGAAAACGATCATGCTGTATTGGACTACAAATTATCTCTGATCACGCCCTTTGCCTATCACAAAGACAATGACGAAGGTGTAGAGGGGCCCTCTCCTTTCAACCGTTTTGGTGCTGTGACTTTGAATAGCCTCAGCGATATCGCTGAAAACGAGGGATTTGACTTTACTCCGAACCTAGATCAGTACACGATCAAGGTACTATTCCTATATGGAGAACTGAATCGATCCTATGGTTTGGAGTTCGCCCAGCGAGAAGCCGCCTTCTTCCCGAATGCGGATATTGTACAAATCGATGACACTGGCCATGAAATGATCTACTTTCAATGGGAGCAAGTGCATCCGGTGGTACTCGATTATCTTAACTCACTCTAAAAAGAATCAAATGAAACGAGCATGATTTTGTTTACTCACAACCTCACACAAGGGGATGATTAAAGAAAATCACGCGAGAGCGCAGCGGTTGCATCTGTGCAGAATTATTTCTGCAAATTGCGAAGCTGCAGAAATAATTTAAACACATGAAAACAATCAAAATATTCGGCTTATTGTTGGCTTGTTTTGCGTTCAACCGGGTGCAGGCGCAATTCGTACACGCCAATGTCTTTTCTTTAGAAGACAAACATACCATCCAGCTAAATCTTGGCTGGGATTACGGCCTGGTGTATGAATTGGGCTACAGTTATCGGCTTTCTACCAAACTACCCTTACGATTGCAGGCTTTCTATTCTTTTCCTTCCGGTAGCACTGCTTTTGATGACTTCAAGACTAAAATTGGAGCGCAAGCTCGGGTGTTGCAGTCAGGAAACCTGCAAGCACATCTCGGTCTGTATGGCATCTATCGACAATTTGGGAATCCTTTGGTGCGACTACGGAACTTTGGTGGTGAGGCTAGGGCGATGATCGGCTATTTCCAAGCCCGCTGGTTTGTGGGAGGGGAGATTGGGTTTGACAAGGCCATTGCCACACAATTTAAACATGAGGACATCTTTAGAGACAATATCTATTCGGATGTGAAGGACGGCTGGTATCAACCCAGTACGGGTGGCAACCTTTACTATGGTATACAGGCCGGTTATAGTTTTAAGAAAAATGGTGTGCTTGTGAGCATCGGGGAGGTAAGAACGGAGGCCATAAATACCACACCGCTACTGCCCGTATATTTTAAGCTGGGTTACCAACGTAGTCTAAAGTAAGGCTTCATTGAACGAAGGAGAAACAAGATAGAGTTCCAATGGCCCGAAATGATGGCTGTTGGAGCTCTCTTTGATTTGTAAATTGACCATTTTTGTACAAAGCAAGGAGCAATGTGAATTAACCTAAAGAAAATCTGCCTCTAACTCTCCTTTTTATCATTAAATACTATCTTTGCAGCGATTTTTAAGACCAGTTACCGTTTCGACGGTGAATAATGAATAAGAAATCATGAATAACGGTCTTTTAAGCCCACCAAATCTGAATACAGGGCCCAGCGTCCAATCACAAGCCGTTACATACGAATCCCCTTATTCATTATTGATTTCTAAAGCTTTAATACTCTTTATTTAATGGAAGAAATGGAGCAAAGAACGGCAATGCTTTTACTAGAAGACGGTACCCTCTTTCGTGGAAAAGCAGCCGGTAAAATTGGTACAACTACAGGGGAAATTTGCTTCAACACCGGAATGACCGGTTATCAAGAAATCTTTACAGATCCTTCCTATTATGGCCAGATTCTGGTCGCCACCAATGCACATATTGGAAATTACGGCACTAAAAATGAGGAGACAGAGTCGGGTGATATTAAGATCGCCGGCTTGATCTGTAAGAATTTCACATCGCAGTTTTCCCGTCACCAGGCCGATGCATCAATTCAGGAGTACTTCGAAGAAGAGTCCCTAGTTGGGATTTCGGATGTCGATACTCGGGCTATTGTGCGACATATTCGGCACAAAGGAGCTATGAATGCTATTATCTCCTCTGAGATAGAGGACGTAGCTGAATTGGAGAAGCAACTGAAAGCTGTACCTCCAATGAAAGGCTTGGAGTTAGCATCGGTTGTGAGTACCAAAGAGCCTTATACTTTTGGTGAAGAGGATGCAAAGTATCGGATTGCGGCCTTGGATTTTGGAATCAAGCAGAACATTTTGCGCTGCTTTGCAGAACGCGGCTGTTTTGTCAAGGTATTTCCTGCGAAGACGAACTTTGCAGAATTGAAGGCTTTTAACCCTGACGGTTATTTCTTGTCTAATGGCCCTGGCGATCCAGCCCCAATGGGCTATGCGGTGGAAACTGCGCAAGCAGTCCTGGCCGAAGACAAGCCCTTGTTTGGTATCTGTTTAGGGCATCAAATCTTGGCCTTGGCCTTGGGTATCCCAACATATAAGATGCACAATGGACACCGAGGGATCAATCATCCGGTGAAAAACCTAGTCACGGGTAAATCTGAAATTACTAGTCAGAATCACGGTTTTGGAGTAAGCCCAGAGGCTTTGCGTGCCAATGAGGATAAAGTGGAGATTACTCACCTCAACCTGAATGATGATACGATCGAAGGGATTCGTGTAAAAGGTAAAAAAGCCTTTTCAGTACAGTATCACCCGGAGGCATCCCCTGGCCCACATGACGCCAGGTACCTATTCGATAGTTTTATCGAATTGTTGCAAAACTAAATTTACCCAGGCACGAGATCAGAGTAGGTGGAGGGGAGATTCCTCGGACACCCTAGATATCTCTTTTTTTGAGTTGCCTGTCATTTTTAACCTTTTTTGACAAATCCTGTGGACCGTCATAAAATGAGGCAAAAAAGTGACACCGATAGTAAAGGTAAAGGTCGGTAAAGCTTTGAATTTTATTATAGACGGTATAAAGACACAGAATTTGCCAGACAACCATCTTTAATTAATAACTCTTTGCGCTATGAGTGAAATCATTGACATCAAAGCCCGCCAAATTCTGGATTCCCGTGGGAACCCAACTGTAGAAGTAGAAATCTTGACTGAGAGTGGCTATACGGGTAGAGCTGCTGTGCCTTCTGGTGCATCTACTGGAAAGTACGAAGCTGTAGAGTTGCGCGACGGAGAGGATGAGTATTTGGGTAAAGGCGTACTGAAAGCCTGCCAAAATGTGGAAGAAATGATCGCCGAAGAAATATTGGGCATTAGTGTCTTCGAGCAGCGTTATATTGATAGCATAATGCTAGGTTTGGACGGAACGCCTAACAAAAGCAAACTAGGAGCAAATGCCATTTTAGGTGTATCTCTTGCCGTAGCTAAGGCAGCAGCAGAAGCGAGCGGACAACCGCTGTTCCGCTATATTGGAGGGGTCAATGCACATGTTCTGCCTGTTCCAATGATGAATATCCTCAATGGTGGATCTCATGCTGATAATAGCATCGATTTCCAAGAATTCATGGTCATGCCAGTTGGTGCGGAGTCCTTTTCTCATGCGCTGCGAATGGGAGCAGAGATCTTTCACAATTTGAAGAAAGTTTTGAAAAGCAAAGGCTACTCTACCAATGTAGGAGATGAAGGTGGCTTTGCACCGAATATCAAGAGCAATGTTGAAGCGATCGAGACGGTCCTTCAAGCGATTGAAAAGGCAGGTTACAAGCCTGGTGAGGACATTATGATTGCGATGGATGCCGCAGCTTCTGAATTTTACCTAGCTGAAGAAAAAGTATATCACTTCCATAAGTCTACGGGGGATAAATTGTCTTCTGAGGATATGGTGAATTACTGGGCAGATTGGTGTAATAAATATCCGATCTTATCCATCGAAGATGGCTTGGATGAAGATGACTGGGATGCTTGGAAGTTGATGACGGATAAAGTTGGTGATAAGGTACAGTTGGTAGGAGATGACCTATTTGTGACCAATACGGAACGTTTGCAAAGAGGAATTGAAAGTGGTTCTGCCAATTCAATTTTGATCAAAGTAAACCAGATCGGAACGCTGACCGAGACCATCGAAGCCGTGAATTTGGCTACTCGCAATGCCTATACCAGTGTAATGAGTCACCGTTCTGGAGAAACAGAAGATGTAACCATCGCAGACTTGGCAGTAGGTTTGAACACTGGACAGATCAAAACGGGGTCTTTGTCTCGCTCTGATAGAGTCGCTAAGTACAACCAATTGCTTCGTATTGAAGAAGAACTAGCAGATACAGCTGTATATCCCGGTAAAGCGCTATTGGGATAGGAAGGCTCGAGTCCAAACGAGATTTATAATAGTTGGTTAGAGGCCCACATTCGATTGTAGATATATTGTGAAAAAGGCAATGTGGAGATAAACAATGGACTATGGACTGATCACCGCTGGCTTTGATAACTGCCTAGATTGTTTTAATTTGATCCCTGATTACTTAGCAAACCCTATGATCTTCAGAAGTACTATCACTCTAGTGGTGTAAATGGTTGAAAATCAGTGCTTATTTTGATGAAGTAATAGAATGCTACTAAAAAGTATCAAGAGATCATAAAAACCATTTATCATGGCTAAATCAAACAATCCGTTACAACCGCTGTTGGATCAACTGCCAAAACCATTGCGCAATAAGTATTTTTTGGTGTTGGTTGTGTTCTTCGCTTGGATGTTTTTTGTAGATAAACATGATATTATGACGGTGATCGGCTTACAGCGAACCGTCAATAAACTGGAAGAGGATAAGACCTACTACAGTAAGAAGTTAGAGGACGCGAAGCAAGAGCGTTTGGATTTGGAGGTAAATAAGGAAAAGTTTGCTCGCGAACGTTATTATATGCAAAAGTCGAACGAAGATGTGTACATCATCGTCGAAGAAGATGAAGATTAAACTCATTTATAAATATCAGGACTTATAGCTTATGTCAGTACTCGTCAATAAGGATTCAAAAATTATTGTACAAGGATTCACGGGTAAGGAAGGGACTTTCCACGCCGGCCAAATGATCGAATACGGAACGAATGTCGTAGGAGGAGTGACGCCAGGAAAAGGTGGAAATACGCATTTGGATAAACCCGTTTTCAATACAGTAGCGGAAGCCGTTAAGGATGTAGGAGCAGATACCTCTATTATATTTGTACCACCTCCATTTGCCGCAGATGCCATTATGGAATCAGCATCAGCTGGAATCAAAGTGATCATTTGCATCACAGAAGGAATTCCCGTTCAGGATATGGTGAAAGTGAAAGCCTTCATTGAAGATTTTGATTGCCGATTGATCGGGCCAAATTGCCCAGGAGTAATGACGCCTGGCGAAGCCAAATGTGGTATCATGCCTGGCTTTATTCACAATCCTGGTCGTATCGGTATCGTATCTCGTTCTGGTACCTTAACCTACGAGGCAGTTGATCAAGTCACTAAGGCAGGCTTAGGGCAGTCTACTTGTATCGGTATTGGTGGTGATCCAATCGTTGGCACAACTACCAAGGATGCAGTAGAATTGTTGATGAACGATCCTGATACAGATGGTATCATTATGATCGGAGAGATCGGAGGAAGTATGGAAGCTGATGCGGCTCGATACATCAAAGAACACGGAACCAAGCCTGTCGTAGGTTTTATCGCTGGCCAAACGGCACCTAAGGGACGTACGATGGGCCATGCTGGAGCCATCATTGGTGGAGCTGATGATACCGCTGAAGCCAAGATGAAAATTATGGCAGAATGTGGTTTGCATGTTGTTTCTTCTCCTGCTCAAATCGGAGAGACCATGGCTGCGGCGCTAAAAGGCTAAGCGACTTCTAAGTAAGACAAGACCAAGAAAAGAATTTACATATAATTCGGGTAGGCATTCAACCAATGCTTACCCGTTTCTGTTTAGGCTTTTAACACTTCCAAAATCTCTAAGGTTTTCGAAGTGTTAAAAGCCTAAATCTAGCAACATGCCAAACATCACAGATAAAGTAGTACTCATCACTGGAGGAAGCAAAGGAATTGGACTCGGTATAGCCGAGGTATTGTTGGAAGCCGGCCTACGAGTGGCGGTTACTAGTCGCTCCGCGGAAGTGGCTCAAGCTACTGCGGATCAATTGAATGCCAAATATCCTGGGAAAGCCTTGGGAGTAGCTTCTGATGTAAGAAATCTGACTGCTGAGCAAAAGGCTGTAGACCATGTGGTTGCTCATTTCGGACAACTTGATGTGTTAGTGGCCAACGCAGGGCTAGGTCATTTTGCACCCATCCAACAGTTGACAGCAGAGCAGTGGCAATCCACAATAGATACCAACTTAACTGGAGTATTCCATAGTGTCAAAGCAGCCATTCCAGCTTTAAAGCAAAGCGAGGGCTATATTATTACTATTGCTAGCTTGGCTGGGACAAATTTTTTCAAGACAGCTTCTGCCTACAATGCCAGCAAGTTTGGATTGGTAGGATTTAGCCAGGCTATTATGCTGGATTTGCGACAGGATGGAATAAAGGTTAGTACCATCATGCCTGGCTCCGTAGCTACTCATTTCAACGATCACACTCCTTCTGAGGCAGATGCTTGGAAAATACAGCCTGAGGATATTGGCCAAATGGTAGCGGACTTACTACGCATGCACCCCCGAACTTTGCCTAGTAAAGTAGAGGTGAGGCCTTCTCGCCCACCAAAGGGATAGATTCAGTTTTGGGAAGAGATAATAGGATAAGGAATATTTTGCACAGATATAGTGTCCGGCCCTTCTTGGTCAACTTTGTTAAGGAAATGAAAGGAGTTGCAATGCCTACTATTGAAGCGCTTATGGTGGATTCAATTACAAAACAAGCAAGAAGTCTAATACGGTCAATACACGTTTATTTCTTATCCGCCCTCGCAACCTGAATGTTATCGACAAGCATTAAGCAGGAACATTCGACTTAAATTCTGTGGGTCTTCCTTAAACAGATTCTACATCGGTCCAAAAGTGGAATGGGTTGGTCTTATTTTGCTTTCAATTTGATCAAGAAGGTGGTAAGTTTATCTATAACTCAGCAAACTACCACCAAATGAAACTTGTCAAAAGAATTGGACTTGTACTACTTACCCTTTTACTCTTAGCACCAATTATTGGATACTTCGGCATGCGATACGAAGTGAAATTGCATAGCGGAACCTTCACTGAGGTGCTCGATCCGAGCACCTTCGTTGACAGCTACAAAACAATCGGTATTAAAAATGTGAATGTCCTATCGTCCGATAGTAGCTATTTTCAACTGAGAAATATTGTACTAAGTGATGGAGAAATACAATCAGTGGATTCAGTTTCCATTATAGACCCTGGTATTGAGTACATGGATGGAAGAAATCAATTTTTGATACCGGGCTTGATTGATACCCATGTGCACCTTCTGGATAGTAAAAATGATCTGTACTTGTACATCGCTAATGGGGTAACCTCTGTATGTGAGATGTTTGGTACAACAAAGCATTTGAAATGGAGCAAAGCGGCAAAGAATGGCGCGATTAGCCCTAATTTATACGTAAGTACCAGTAAGGTAGCGAGTCAAAAAGGCTTGCCGTCAAAAATCGAAAAATACTTTGGTGGCGGTTTACATTATACTTCTCCCAAAGCGGCACGTGCTGCAGTACAGCAATTCAAGCAAGCAGGATATGATGCAGTTAAGCTAAGTAGCAACCTGAATCTGGAGATCTATCAAGCGATTATAGAAGAGGCAGAGAAACAAGACATTCCCGTTATTGGCCATCTTTCCCACAAAATAGGACTAGAGAATCTATATTCCTCTGGACAGTCGGAATTAGCCCATGTAGAAGAAATTACTAAAAGTACGATGGTCGATTTCAATGGGTACGTGTCTGAAAAACCCGAGGAGTATTTGGAATATCTTAGCGCTAGGGCAGATAGTATTGCCATCAAACTTAAGGAGAGTGAAATCGCGGTGTCCACTACCGTTTGGCTGATGGAAAGTCTGCCAAGGCAACGCTTCGAACTAGAACAATTCCTCAAAACCATTGAAGTAGAATATGTGAATCCTGGTATCCTTGAGGGGTCGAATATGGTAGGAGGTTGGCTTCCAGGGAGCAATGAATATGAAAATCCAGATTCGGAGTCAGATACTGAGCAAGCAAGGGTCTATTGGAATACCTATGCTGAAGCAGTACGCATCATGACCAAAGCACTAGCTGATCATGGTGTGACTCTACTCGTGGGTACGGATGCCAATGTGACTGGAGTGGTTCCAGGCTTTTCCCTTCATGATGAAATGCAATCCTTATCAGGAATGGGCTTGTCCAATGCTGAAGTACTGACCGCTGCTACTCTAGAACCTGCTGAATTTATGCAAATTAAAACGGGAACAATTAGACCCGGCTATAAGTCTGACTTGGTATTGCTCTCTAAAAACCCATTGGAAGATATCCGATATACTCAGGCGATTGAGCACGTGTTTTTCGGAGATCATATGATGGACAAAGAACAGATCCAGGAAATATTGAATGCTATTAAAGAGATCAATAGTTTAGAACGGAACCTGGATATCAAGTCTCATTTGCAGTAACTCAACGATATTCATCTAGTCGAAATAGACATTTAAATGATCCTTAACTAGACTTGTTATCCATAAACTTAAAATAAGCTTTCAATACGGCCGCAGGGGCTTCATCATGGGGATAGTGTCCAATCCCTTCAAGAATTGTGTGAGCTGAATGCGGTAGCAGCTGTTGGCAATATTCTGCCAAGTGGCGACCTGAAACAGGATCGAGCGGTCCATTGATGAATTGAAGAGGAATAGAGGCTTCTGTGAGGGCGCTTTTCCAGCGTTTGGCATTGTCCTTTCGATCATTGATGTAACGCATCAACTTATGTACGATGGCCTTGCCGTCATTGTAAGTGATCAACCTATAGAATTGATCCATCTCTTGTTCCGTAGGTTTTGTCTCTCCGTAAATTTCATGGAAACTTTTGCGTAGACTTTTCTTGCTGAGGAAGCGATTGAGCAAGAATCCGATTGGACTATTGAGTAGCTTCTGTATAGTTCGGGCCCGATGTAATTCAGGAAATAAGCCTCCGTTCAGAAAACAACAAGACAAAATCTGAAAGCCCTCCGTTCCTCTTTCTTTAAATGCGGCTAGCATCTCTTGTGCTACGGATACACCATAATCGTGAACCAGCATATCCGCCTTGGTGATACCCATATTCTCCATGAAGGCTTCATGCAATCTTGCTTGATCAGTAAGAGAGTAGTGATAATTTTTAGGTTTAGCAGAAAAGCCAAAGCCCATCATATCACAAGCATAGACCGTAAACCTTTTAGTCAAGGTATCCCAGGTCTTATGCCAATCCCAGGAGGCTGTAGGGAATCCATGGATCAACAATAAAGGAGGCCCTTCTCCCGCTGTCCAATAGGCTATCGAATGACCCTTGTAGTCGAAGTATTCTGCTTTATCTCTCCAAGTTGAAAAGCTGATCATGCTGTAAGCGTTTTACAATGATACTTAATATCCCTCTAATTCATGCTCCGCAAAAGGCGTCCGTACTTACGCTGGCCGACTCCTGGGGCAAATCCCTCCTGGTCATTAAAAACTTCTTCGCCATTAACCAACACATGCTTGACAACCCCATCCGATCGTTTCACATATCGGAAAGCCCCTTTTAAGCTAGGGTGATAATCCTCAATTGGCTCTTCGGTTAAACCTGAACTGAGTTTGCTAGGGTCTACTACACAAACATCCGCACGTCTTCCCACTTCCAGGGAGCCTGCATCCAAACCTAACCAGTCTGCGGGCATTTTGGTTAGTCGATGAATGGCGGATTCGATGGGGAAGATCTCAGGATACTCCAAGGACTGCCGCAAGGCCTGTAGAGATCCATCATGGAAAGCCATGTTGACATTGTGCGCACCCGAATCATTAAAGCCGGGAATGGTTGCTTCATGTGCCAGCAATTGGACCCGGACTTTATCGCGATGATTAGCCGCCGTACATTTCCAGATCAGATCTGTATCATAGGCAATGATCAGGTCCATGAAATAATCCAAGCCATCCAAGCCCTTTTCTTCGGCTAGCTCCTGGAAGGTGCGGCCGATCAGACTGGTATCGGGGACTTTTACTACAGTCATCTCCTTGAGTAAGCGAGGGAAAACAGAAGTCGTCTTATGATTCCAATCTCTTCGAAACCACTTCCTGAATTTGGGGTCTTGGAAGGCTGCTTTACGCTCTTCGGGAGTAGCTCCAATTACTGCGACCATCGAAGGAAATTCTTCGAATAGAGGCGTGATAGGGCCTTCTCCGTAGTTTAGAAAGGGCATAGCAAGTGCCTGAAATTTCATGTCTGCATTGAAAAATCGCCTTCCCATAGTAGCCAGTGTAGTCACGAGTTTGTGGATACGCTCATTGGATTTGAGGTCCATGGCCGCGACGATGGTGGTCTTCAAAGGCTTCCGGAATAGGCCAGAACTCATGCCCAATAAATGTACACCAGACATCTTGTCTAGAGCATTCGGAGTGGCTTGAAGTACTCGATCATATCGACGGAGGATATTAGCTAATCGGCGATATTCCTTGACAGAGGCTTGCTGAGAAGGAACGGATGTCCCCTTATAATCTTTTGTGAAAACTCCTCCCCACCGATGGAAGGGCAGCATATCAATGGACATCCCTAAGTATCCTGCTTCCATCGCCTCTTCCAGATAGTTGTCCATTTTTACTTTTTCAGCTTCACTGGCGTTTGGGGCTTTGAAACTCCGTTCTACTCCCATCGCAGCGATTCGAATGTTAGAGTGGCCGACAAAACTGGCTACATTAGGGCCCATGGCCAGGGTATCTAAATGCTCATAGTATTCCCCCAGATTCTTCCAGGTAATTTTGTCTTTTATCCATTCCGTAAGTACCTGGGCTGGCATATTTTCTACCCGGCAAAAAAGGTCTACAATATCTTCATCCTTACCCAATGCCGCCGAAATAGAGCAATTCCCCATAACTACCGTTGTTGTACCATGTCTTAAGGATTCTTCCAAACCTGGCATTACCTCGATCTCTGCATCATAGTGCGTATGAATATCAATAAAGCCAGGGGTTACCCATTTGCCGCTGGCGTCAATTTCCTTAGCACCCTCAATGGAAGGAGCTTGATCATGCACTGCCACTACCTTCCCTCCTTGGATCACCAAATCTGCTGTTCTCCCTTTTTTCCCCGTGCCATCGAAGAATAGCCCATTTCTTATGATTGTTGTAGTCATGGTGTCAATTTGATTTGCCTCAAACGAGATTTGCGAAACAATATTAGCCATATTTTCACCAGCAATTCTTGAATTAATTCAAGAAACATCCATTTCGCCAAATATTTGCTGTCGATATCGCGTCTCCTGATCAACAATGCAGGCCAGGCCCCTGCCCATTATGTGTGTTGGTAAAAAACACCAACAAGAATCATCCCTGACACTAAGGAAGGCCAAACCCCAGTCTGATTCACCGTTTCTGCTTCAACTTACTCAACCACTCAGGAGAGATTCGCATCACATCTGCAATGTATTTGGATGGCACCTGTTTGATAATTTCTGGGTATTCGTCACACAAGTAGGCGTAAAACTCTTTGCTACTGAAACTGATCAGGCGTGACTTGAATTCGTTTTCAAAAATTAAGGATTCTAAGACCCAGGCATTATGAAAGTCCTGTAGGAAGGGGTGGGCCTTGCTCATCTTTTCCACTAGTTCACGCCTGAAACTTAGGATTTCTGACTGTTGAAAGGCTTTGATTTCATAAAACGAAGGCTTTTTTGCAAAATAGCTTTCATTCAAAGTCATGAAAGGCCTATGGTTGGGCAGATGGAAAGAAATTGTTCGGAAAACCGAAGAAGACTCATTGTAAAATCGCCGCAAGAAACCGCCTTTGACTACAAAATAAATACTATTGCATTCTTCGCCGGGGTGAATGAGGATTTCATGTGTCTTTACAGTTTGCTTCGTTTCGTGTTGATGGAAGAGGGTGAGCAGTTTAGAATCTATATTGGTGCCAGATTGGTTCATTAAAGTTTTCGTTTCAGCAATCATGTGACCTTTGTAAGATACAGTTTTTCCAATTTTCAGCGGGACTACTTTCCTATGCCCAGTTGGATTTGGGATCCAAGGTTTGTGTTTTCCGGTAATAATTATCGTGAAAAGGTTTTACAGGACAAAAGCCAATTTTTGCACTGTTCTAAATCATTTAAAATAAAGTCTTTATTATCTTCAAGCTTTACTCAAAACGATGATTGACTTGAATATGAAAAAATACGGATTAGTATTGCTGCTCCTGGCTCTTTTATGCTGGAGTGAACTTCCACTAGCAGCGCAGGATCAGTCTGCCCAAGATCTTTTCAAGGAACTACAATTTAGAAATATCGGACCTACTCGAGGAGGAAGAGTAACGTCCGTAGCTGGAGTAGCCTCTGAAAAGGCCACTTTCTATATGGGGAGTACAGGAGGAGGCGTCTGGAAAACGGTGGATTTTGGAGCCAATTGGCGTAATGTTTCTGATGGCTTTTTCAATACACCCTCTATCGGAGCTATTCGAGTGGCACCTTCTGATGCCAAGACCATTTATGTAGGAACCGGGTCGGACGGAATCCGCAGTAATGTGATCACAGGAAAAGGCGTATATAAATCTACGGATGCTGGCAAGAAGTGGGAACATATTGGCTTGGATAAAACCGGTCAAATTGGAGCGGTGGAGGTCCATCCAGGAGATCCCAACACGGTTTACGTGGCGGCTATTGGTCAGGCGTTTAATGCCAACCCTGAAAGAGGAGTGTATCGGACTAAAGATGGCGGTAAGAACTGGGAGCGTATTCTTTATGTTTCGGACACTACCGGAGCCGTTGATCTTGAACTTCATCCTACGAATCCGAATATTATCTATGCCTGTATGTGGAGAGGAGAACGGAAACCTTGGACGGTAATTAGCGGAGGGAAAGAAGGTGGCATATACAAGTCAGTTGATGGAGGAGATAGCTGGAAGAAGTTGACTAACGGATTACCAAATGGTTTATTTGGTAAGTCTGATTTAGCAGTTTCGCCTGCTGCACCAGATCGAGTGTATGTGCTGATAGAAGCGCCGGTAGGAGAGGGTGGTGTGTATCGCTCGGATGATGCTGGTGCTAACTGGAAACTAATTACTACAAAAAAAGAACTGTTAGATCGCCCTTTCTATTATTGTAATATAGACGCAAGCCCACAAAACCCTAATACCTTGTATGCTTCGGCTACAGGTTTCTATCAGTCTACCGATGGTGGGAAGAGTTGGCAGCGTAAACGCACTCCTCATGGAGACAATCACGACATCTGGATTAATCCTGTAGATTCTAACCTCTTTATCCAAGCTAACGATGGTGGTGCTAATGTGACTCTAGATGGCGGCAAAACTTGGTCTTCTCAAACCAACCAGCCGACGGCGGAGCTCTATCAAGTGGAGGTTGACGATCAGTTCCCCTATTGGGTATATGCGGGCCAGCAAGATAATTCCACCATTACCTTGCCTTCATTGCCACCGTATAGTTCTATCGGAGGGACCTCAAGTTTTTGGCGTGCTGTAGGAGGTTGTGAAACAGGGCCGGTAGTTCCTAAACCGGGTGATCCCAACATCGTTTATGCGAATTGCAAGGGTCGTTTTGGTGTTTATAATAAGAAAACAGGCCAAGAGAAACAATACTATGTGGGGGCTTCCAATATGTATGGACACAATCCTAAAGATCTAAAATTCCGGTTCCAGCGAGTTTCGCCCATCCATGTCTCACCACACAATCCGGATGTAGTTTACCACACTTCTCAGTATGTACATAAAACAACCGATGATGGCGTTACTTGGGAGATCATCTCTCCGGACCTTACGGCATTCGATCCGGCCACTCAGGTGATTTCTGGTAGCCCCATCACGCGAGATATCACGGGAGAAGAATTCTATAGTACGATCTATGCTATCCGTGAATCTAAGCTGCAAGAAGGAGTGATTTGGGTGGGAGCGAATGATGGACCCGTTCATGTGACTAAAGATGGTGGGAAGAACTGGCAAAATGTTACGCCCAAGGACCTTGGCGGTGGTGGCCGTATCGATTGTGTAGAACCTTCTCCGCACCAGGCAGGCAAAGCCTATTTCACCTCTCTTCGTTATCAATTGGGAGACTGGAAGCCTTATATCTATAAGACGACAGATTACGGTCAAAGTTGGGAATTGCTATCCGACGGTAAAAATGGTATTCCAGCGGATTATCCAGTGCGTGTGGTACGCGAGGATCCCTCTAGAGAAGGGCTGCTATATGCGGGTACAGAGTTTGGCCTCTTCATTTCTTTCAATGATGGTAAAAACTGGGAAGCTTTCCAACAGAACCTCCCGGTCACACCCATTTCTGATATTAAAGTGCACGAGGAAGATTTGATAATGTCCACGATGGGGCGTTCTTTTTGGATATTAGATAACCTAAGTATTCTTCATCAATTGCCTGCGGATCTGAACGTGTCAGAAATAGAACTATTCAAGCCTCGAGATACCCACCGAATGCGTTACGGTGGAGGGTTTCGTTTAACTTCCGATGGCGTCAGCTATCCTGCCCCTGCTTTGACGATCGATTATTACCTTCCAGGAAAAACTGAGCAAGATCTCTACCTGGAAGTTTTGGATGAGGAGAATGAAGTGATTCAACGATTTAGTAGTGGTAAGCCTGGTCAAAAACAACAAGATGGTGAGCCTAGTATGGCTACAGGATTCTTTCTCCCTGCCGGAAATCCCAAACTGCCTAATGATCAGGGCTTACATCGCTTTTCTTGGAATATGCGCCATCCAGGCCCACAATTGGGCAATAGCCGTGGCCGTGGTGGACCGCTAGTGACGCCTGGTGAATACACCTTGCGGATGAAGCTAGGGGACCAGCAATGGGAGCAAAAGGCTAGGATCAAAATAGATCCTCGCGTAGCAGAGGCAGGTGTGAGTCAAGCTGATCTAGAGGAACAGGAAGACCTAGGTTTAAAGTTGGTGAAATTGCAGGAGAGCTCTCGGCAACTTTCCAACCAGATTAAACAGCGCAAGAAGGAGTTGAATAAGCTGATCAAGGAGAGCACCGATGCTGCCAAAAAGGAAAGATACCAGAATGAGCACAACAAGTTGACCGAAAGAGAAAAGCAGCTTGTAACGAATAAAGGTCGGTATCCACAGCCGATGTTAATCGATCAAATCAATTATCTGTCTTCGATGATCAATCGTGCTGATCAAAAACCAGGGAAGGATGCGCAGGACCGGTATAAGGAATTGAAAAGCTTGTTCGATTCACTCAAGGAAGATGTTTTACCATAAACGGTAGCGAATTATCGATGGTCAATAGTCCATAGTCTAAAACTTGTCGTAGGCCATTGACCATCGGTTTTGGCCACTCCAAACAGTACGGTAACTATTGTAAGGAACTTACCCTAAGACCTCCTGTAAGATTAGATGGGAATTGATCTCTTGTAGATGCTCAACGTGCAGCTTGTAGTAGTCAATGAGATGCCTAATTAATTGTTGGCGTTCCGCTCGGCTAAAGGAAATCTGATGGCAGTTGTGGATTTGAGCTTCCAGTAATTGCCAGATACGCTCACTATACAATTCGTCCAGGTAGTGGCTATGCGCAGGAACCTTATCGATAAATACGCCTTCTTGCAGATCGAAAAGTGGTGTTTCATTACAAAAATTGCCACCCGGGATAAAGCCGAGGAACGCGCTTAACTCAATCATGAATTGCAAGTGAATATTGATCGTGCTTTCCTGAGTTTGATCCAACCAAAAAAAGCTATTCCATAGGAATTGAAACAACTCTTGATTTGGGGTAGCCTCCTTAATGGTCTTTCGGGCCAACTCCGCCATGAAAAGCCCGATCACACCTTTACTCAGATCAAACGGAATACCCTGGAATACATGTCCGGCGCGGATTTCCTTGATCCGGTTCAGGTCTTTATCCTCACGCTCATACACTACCAAATCTACCATGGACATCACCTGCAGTAAACTGGCTTTTCCTTGCCCCTTCTTGGAACGGACTCCACTGATAATGTACTTTCTTAAGCCTTTTTCTTCGGTATAGATATCTACGATCAAACTCGTTTCTGAATACTTGATCGCCTTGAAAATGATACCTCTAGTCTTGATGAGCATAAGGTTCCCCTTTTATCCTTATTCCGCTAAATAGAAAGCAATTCATTCATAAGTAGTGAGACATAGTAATCGTCATAAAATGTATCGATTACCATGGTAACGCTACTTAAAATAACGCATTTATCGAGTAATATGTTAAAGTTATCTAAATAAGGGCACATCAATGCGACCTTTTGGTTATTAAATAGGTCTATCTATAAAAGGAAAACCCAAACGCCCAATAAACCTATTATTTAAACCTGACTGTTAAACCTAAACCATGAAATCCTTAATCACTCTGATGTTGTTATTCACATTGGCTTATTCAGCCCATGGAGACCCTTATTTACCTGATTGTTGTAACGCAGAAGAAACCAGCCTTGATAGTGGCTTGGTAGAGGATGCACCAGAAACAGTCATTCAAAGGAATGTAAAAGCCAGTATGGTTGGTACCTGGGAAAGTACAGAATACCCTTTCGCGCTGAAAAGCAATAAAAAGAAAGGACGAAAAGACGGTGCTTTTCTGCAATATACCTTCTTGCCAGATGGTACATATACAATCAATTACGGCGATGCCTCTGCTAAGATCCAAGAGAGCGGAATTTGGTCCGTTAGTGCCAATGGAAAGAAAATTCAGTTGTTAGCTGCAAATGCAAAAAAGCGGCAGACAATTCTGATCAAATACCTCGAATTCGATGAATTGGTATTACAGCATGCAGGCGTACAACGCGTAAAACCATTTAGTCCAGGAGACAAGAGCGTCTTCTTCCATAAGGCCTAGTTAATGGCCGGAGAAGAATTAAGATAAATCTAGTGAGTAAGACAAACCTCTGTAGTTTTGGAAACTCTTTCTCAAATTACTTTTGTGGTCAGCGTTTTAGATAGAAGCCTCGCGACTATAGGACGTAGGGCTTTTGGCTAAAAGGCTGACTCAGAAACACAAAAGTTGTCAGAGAACCTCAAAACTATTGGGGTTTGTCTTTTGGCATAAAGTCTATCTAAACTTCACATTACCATTCCTCATCCTCCAGTTTCGGAGGTTTATAGAACCTTTTGGTGAATACCCGTTGCTTTTGACGCTCCAAAACGAGCCGTGCCAGGCCAATGTTAGCCATTTCCGGGGCGGCGGGAGAAAGCGCCGCATCCACTTTCCGTTCATCAATGTCCAATCGGTACATCAAACTTAATAGGAATTCCAGTCGATGTTCAAGCATATAGGCGATCTGATGCGCCAATGCTTCGAAGAGCTGTTCCTCCGTAATCCCTTCGGGATTCCCTTCTATCTCAAAGTCTCGAGCAATGAGAGCGGTAGTATTTTTAAGATCTATTTCGTCCATCTTCGGCAAATTACAAAGCTTGTTGCACAGTGTCAATTTTTGTCGGTAGGTTGTAAGAATTTTTATCAATTGCTGGGCGTTTACTTCAGCAATTATCAGCGCTCTTTACCGATTTATTGCTAATAAAAAAGGCTGGGCCTTGACATTACGACACTTGTCGTATATATTTGTACGACATTTGTCGTAATAAACTTTGCTTTTCTATGGAAGCCTTCTTCACTCTTGTTCGCCTGGAAGGGTTTGTTTGGATGCTATTGCATAGTCTTTGGCAGTTTGCATTGATTGGGGGCTTAGTAATTGCCGTCAGTCGTCGGATGAAAAAAAACACAGCAGTATCTCGGTATTCGGTTTTGGTAGTGGGTCTTCTGTGTATGCCCGTGATGGCTGTACTTACTTATCATTTGATGCTTCCTAGTGAAGCCGTTGAGGTGCCTGCACTTGCAGTGTCCCCGGCTGATATCCAGAGAGAAGAGCCGTTTACACAGCTCTTAGCTGTCGAATCGACAGAAATAGGGGGTACCGTCAAAAGCTGGATTTCTGCTAGTGCCATCTACATTTTCTTGTTTTGGGCTTGTGGTATACTGGTGCTGGGTTTAAGGATGCTGGTAGGACAGTTGCAGCTGTTCCAATTGCGCGCTTGGGGGCAGGTGCCGGTAGGGCAGAAGTGGCAGCGTTTTATAGCCAGTGCTTCAAAGGGCTTCGGGATTCAGGCAAAGGTGCACCTAGCAGAGTCTCATTTGATCAAGGAGCCACTTACTTTTGGTTTTCTCAAGCCCATTGTACTTTTTCCTGTCGGCATGATTAACCAACTGGATCCGAAAGAGGTAGAGGTTGTCTTATGGCATGAACTAGCTCATGTCAGGCGGCATGACTATCTTATCAATCTCCTACAAACACTATTGGAAACGATTTTCTTTTACCATCCTATTCTCTGGTTGCTAAGTAAAGAAATTCGACAAGTTCGAGAAGAATGTTGTGATGATCTGGTTCGTCAACAGGGAGTGGATCGGGTGGTCTATGCCGAGACTTTATTGCGATTGGCCCGATTAATTAACGCGCAAAATAATCAATTCGTTATGTCCACTAACAGTTTAAACAGTACTGTCGGTACCCGCATTAAGCGCCTCTTTTTACCTATTGGTACACCTGCTAGAAATAAACCCTTCACTGCACTGCTTGCTGTCTTTATGATACTTTGCCTTACCGCTTATACGGGTATGAGCTTGCAAGCTCAAAGCCAAGTTAGCGTAGAATTGGAACAAATGAATGTGCTCTACCTAGATGTGGAACATCGTATCAACGTGGCTGCGGATGGCATTTCTTCTGATCAATTGGAACTGAGTAGCAATGACCTAGAAGTTATACCAACTTCCAAGGGGCATTATATCTTAAAAGGCAAAAAACTAGGGGAAGCCACTCTTGTGATAAAGGGACCGGGGGGCAAGATCCGAGAAGCTCAATACGAAATTCGGCGCTTCCCTGATGCGATACCCCAGTTGGCCGGACAAATGGGTGGACCTATCTGGCTATCAGACTTAGCAAAAGCAGAGCGGCTGGAGATGTACACCTCCACCGAATTCCGTAACCCATGCAAGATTACATCCTTTAACATGACTAGAGTTGAGAAAGGAAAGGACCCGGAAACGGTTGGCAATCACACGGGGATTTTCAATGAAAGAACAGTGGCGCTTCTAGAGAAAGCCAAGTCAGGAGACATTTACTATTTTGATAAGCTGCAATGTCAATGCGGGAAAGAGGTAGAAGAACGTAAAATGCCAGCTATGGTTTTTGAAATAAACGCAAAAAAAACTAATACGGAAGAATAGCCTGCACCGTCCTGATTTTTTTTAATCGATAGGATTGAGCTATTGTTAGAAGTCCTCCTCCGACAATTTTTGTGATCACCCTTTTATCTGGAAGAAACGCGCCCAACGGCAGCCGTATTTCCGGGTAAAGGGGTGACTCAAAAACACAAAAATTGTCGGACAACCCCAGAAGTTATGATCGAGTGTCAACTAATATTTCTAATACCAACTCTCATTCTATTCCTTCCCTAACAAATCTATTAGAACCTTGCCTAGTTTTTCACTAGTGATATTGCGATGTAAGATCTTTCCATCTGGATCCAATAAGACATTTTGAGGTAAGGACATGATAAAGTAAGCGGATGCAATACTATTGTCCAGGTCATTAATTTGCGCCCAGGGGAGTTGGTCTTTGGCAATGGCAGCTTTCCAAGCAGCTTCTTTATCTTTAATGCCTATACCTATCATATCAAATCGATCCGAATGGTGAGCTTGGTATAGTTCTACTAGCTTAGGATTCTCGGCACGACAAGCTAAACACCAGGAAGCCCAGAAGTCGATGTACAAATATTTCCCTTCGTAGTCGGAGCGTTGCACTACAGTACCATCTAGGCGTTTGCCCGAGAAAGTAGGGGCAACTGCGCCTATGGGAATACCTTTCATCTTGGCCAAGCGCTCGACCAAAGCCTTGGTTACGGCAAGCTGTGGCTTTTCAGCTTGTAAGCGGAGGATCGTCTGCTCTATCATGGCTTGCCCTTTATTCGGATCTATGTATTCTAAGGCACCATATATGGCAGTGGAAGAGCCTAAGTCCTCTAGCATAGCTGCTAAGTCCGCCACAAATTTGGGAAATAGCTGACCTACTTGTTCTTGGATAGCCGCCAGCGCGGCTTGATCTTCCTCGGCCATAGCCTTTTCCATCTTTGGTTTTAAATCGCCAAAGTAAAACGCCTCGCGTTCTCGGAGCTTCGCAGGGAACTGGTACATTTTCGTAGTACCCCTGGAGCCTTTGATCTTCGGTTTCCATTGATCGCCTTCTTGGATTAAGGTAACCGAAATGGTCTCAATACTATCTACTGCTAAACGGAATTGTTGCTTACCAATGCTCAATTGGTACAGGTTGGCGGAATGAAAAGGAGCAGACCATTTGAATTGGCCTTTAGCATCCACCTGGATCTGGGCAATGGTTGTAAAGGACTCTTCGGGAAAAATGAAGGCCTTTAATGCAATGCTTTCTGGTAATTCTTCTTTTGAGATGAATTGGCCGTCTATTTGCCAATGATCAGCAGCTTGTGCTAAGCTATTTAGACTAGCAAGTACACAGCAAATGAATAAAAATTGGGTCTTTCTCATTTTTAAGTTTTTCCTGCAAGTACAAACTTGTAGGACTTAGATGAGTTCGAAAACGTGTTTCAGAACGGATCAAGTGTGGAGAAATTCGTTTGGAATCAAGCGACTAAAATTCGAACGACTTACAGGCGTGTATTTTGATGTTGTTTTTTATAGGCGGAAGGGGTAAGACCCGTGCGTTCTTTGAACAGGGTATTGAAGGACGATTTAGAATTAAATCCTACAGCATACATGACTTCCAGGATCGTTTCCTTAGGGTCTATGGGGTTCTGGAATCGAGCTTCCGCTTCTGCTAGTCGATAGGAATTAATGAATTCTGCAAAGTTTTGCCCAAAGTATTGATTTACAATCTCGGATAGTTGGCGGGGAGGTATAGCTGCTTGAAGGGCCAATTCTTGGACGGTGAGTTGAGGGTTCAGGTAGGGCTTTTCCGTTGTCATGATATTTTGGAGTTGACTAATCGTTTTTTCATGGGCTTGGAAAGTTTGGGCGCGACTTAACGTCTTTCGATCTAATTCGTAGATATTCTCCGTTCTAGTTGGCCCTAAAACACTAGGTTGGAGCAAACTCTTGAATACCATGATATTCACGAAGAGCATGACCAAACCGAGTACGAGATAGTCTGAATGCACGTCCGCTACTGAACCTGGAAACCATTGATTGATCGTGAAGGAGATTAGATCAAAAAAGATTATCACACTGAAGATACCTATCGCCAGCCTCAGCCAGTTGAACTTGATTTGAAAAGAGGAAGACTGTTTCAGTGTCTTTTTTTCCCATTGAAACAGACGCAAGTAGGAGAGTAGTATGTACGGAAGAATCGTAATGTATAGCATAATACCTACCCAGTCTTCGAATTCGGGAATTGTAAAGAGACCCAAACCAATCAGGGCAACGGGCAAGAAATGCAACCCAGCCTTTGGTGGAAGATGATCCCTTTGATGAATAAGTGAATCTACATATAAGAAGAGTACTGGGCCATATGCAAATACAATAGCGCGCAAATTCCAAAGCGGAGGGGGTAACAGTTCCTTGTCCCCTAAAAGATGCAATAACATTTGGAAGGCAAGTAGGAGGTGGAAACCTGCTAGAAATCTATTACTGATTCGTCGATCATCGGACAATCGCCACAAGGCACCTGCAAAGAGCAAACTCTGCGAGATGATCAACAATTGTAGAATATTTATAATTGATAACATCTACCCCACCTTTTTCAGGTATTGCGAGGGCGTTAGCCCTGTGATTCGTTTGAAAGCGGTATTGAAGGTAGTTTTAGAGTTAAACCCACAATCGAAAGCCATTGAAAGCAAGGTGAACTGTCTATTGCTAGGGTCGTTCATCATTTGTTTCAATTCATTGACGCGATAGCCGTTGATGAATTCAAAAAAGTTTTTACCATGCTTCTCATTAATCACTTGAGAAAGATAATTGGCGTTCACATCAAGTTCTTTGGCTAGACTTCGAAGATTGAGGTGGTTTTCTAGGTAGGGTTTGTGTTTCTGCATATGGCAAAGCAAACGATCATTGATCAACTTCGCATCATCATGACTCAGGCTGGAGTGTGCATAGCGGGTGGGCTGTGCTTCATCTGGGCGATGATTCGGGAATTTGGCATGAACGATATCAACACATTTCTTGAAACCGGGGTGATCATGCAAGTGCTTGAAGGTCGGATCAACATGAATGAATACAAAGTCGCTTGCATTTTTACGGATGGCATCTTCCAGGTATTGGATCGCTATATCATCCTGACCAGCATTCATATGATATAGAACCATAGTATAAGCCAAACAAGGGATCTGAGGATTTTCAACGAGATGTTGTAAATTTTCCTTGATGAAGGTTTCTGCTTTTTCGGCTTGCCCCATTTGTTGATAACAGACGGCTTGCCAACCTGCCTTTCCCACTTTTACAGCAGGAACCTCTCCCAATTGATCGAAATATTGTAAAGCTAGGTCATATTGCTTCCGACGATAGGCTACATAGCCCTTCATCATCTTTGCTTGCCAAAAATCGGCATTGAGACGAAGTACCTCATCTGCTTCGCGCAGTACACCATCTAGGTCATTTTGTATCTGATAAATAGCACACATTCCATAATGAAGTTGCAAAGAGTAAGGATCTTGCCGCAGGGCCACTCTCATCAAACGCTCTCCTTCTTGAATCTCACCGGCGAAAGCCTTGTACAAACCTAAAAAGCCTCTTGCCTCTGCATTTCCGGGAGAAACCTCCAGTGCTTTTTGCAGCCAGGTATGCGCCTCTTTAAACTCCCACTTATACCAGAATAAATAATTGGCTCTGGCCACAAAACACTCTGGCAGATCCGGGTTTTTCTCTAAGGCTAATGCTACATAATTTTGCGCCTTTTGAGATGCCTCATTGATCGGCATCATGGTGAGTGCTCCCATGGCAGAATAGAGATCTGCTAAGCCAGCATAAGGAAGGGCAAAGTTGGGGTCTAACTCAATCGCTTCTTCATAAATGTCTATAGCAAGTTGGAAGGCTTCGATGGTCCATTGGTTCGTGTAAAACCTAGCCTTTAAATACAACTGGTAGGCTTCCATATTATAGGTGGGGATAGCGAGGTGTGGCGTGTCAATACAGAAATGCCCCATATGCTCGCGAAGGTACTCCGCTATATTAAGCGAAATCTCATCCTGAATGACAAAAATATCCTCCAGTTGACGATCAAAGGTTTCTGACCAAAGATGATAGCCATCTAGTACATTAATTAACTGAGCTGTGATTCTCACCCGCTTGCCAAACTTTCGAACACTACCCTCCAGCACTGTCTTCACTCCCAACAACCGCCCAATTTCTCTTACATCTTTATTTTGCCCTTTAAAAACAAAAGAGGAAGTCCGTGCTGTTACTTGTAGACCATCAATGCGAGTCAATGCATTGATGATTTCTTCGGTAATACCATCACTGAAATATTCATTTTCCGGATCGGAACTCATATTTACAAAAGGCAGGACCGCAACACTACGGTTTTGTAGATTCGCATTCATGGCTTCTTGATAAGACTAGATGAAGAGTGGGCACTTGTGGATTCCTGTTGAACCCAGTCGAGGCTTTGAATTTTCCTCACTAATCAGTAATAAATCATCTTACAAAATACGCCAATTACCGACGAAGGTAAAATGCTTTTCGACCAACGGTAGGATAAGTTAGGCGAACGGTATTTTGGTCAGGCTAGATTGCTTTAGCCGAATTTCGGACGATTCGAAGAAGACCTTTGCTGCAATAGCTCGGTTCTTGTTGAACGGCATTTTGTAGATGCACCATTGATCAATAGACCGCAGATCTACAACCATTGTTCTTATTTAATCAGAGCATATCGCTGGATAACTGAACCATTGGCTTTTACCAAGATGATGTATTCTCCAGCTGGAACCTTGGCTACATTGAGGGACTTGGTATGTGCACCAGAGCCTAGGCCATCATAGTTAACTGTAGCCAATTGTTGTAGTTGTTTATTGGTTAGAATAGCCTGTACATTAGCGGGTTGTTTGAGTGTGAAAGCGATATTGACCAAGCCTTTACTGTCTGGGCGTAACTTACCCATAATAGGCGGGCCTACTTTCGCACGAGGCTTGATCGTCACCACTCCCCCCGTCGGCGGATTCCAGAGTCTCAAGCCTTTGCATTGAGGGTAGAAGATATTATTCTCTCGGAGTGGTACCACATTAGGCGCACAGTCCGTCATTACAGTGCGAACCTCTACCTGGTTTTGATCTACGAAGATCCATTTGAATTGATTGAACTTTCCACTGGCTCTCGTCCATTTTTTATCGTCATTGTTAGCGCGGAGTGGAGCACCCCAGCAGCCTTCACCTACATAAACGGTTCCCGTTTTATCATCACGAATAAATCCTTGATCACTCCCCGCATCCCGAGAGGGGCGGATCGGATAAGTCCATTTTACTACATGAGCATCAGATTCTACGACTAGGTTCATGCTATATTTGTGGAATAAGGTCGCCCAGTTGATTAGCAATTCATCCTTTTCGGGCTTGCTAGCCGTATGAGGCCTGATGGTATGGTGGTATTGGGCAAAGCGCCACTTGGCCCCTTGACTTTTCTTTAGATCATTTTCCAGCCAAGCCTTTTGGCTACCGCCAGAAGGAATAAGGGTGTTAAGCGTATAGATTCGCAATAGCCCACCGCCTAGGGTAAGGCCATAGTATACATCCTTGGATTTTACATCAAAAAGATCAACGATGGATTGATTGGAGGCTTCATGGTTGCCTCTAGCAGGGATGATGGGAATTAACTGACGCGCTGGTCCCATGGTATACTGCCAGTCATCAAACCATTCTTTCCAGGAGTTTCCACCATCATCTGCTGTCATGTCTCCACCGAACATTACACAGTGTGGTTTTAGTTTACCCACTAAAGTATTGGCATTCCGGCGCGCTTCTCGATGGTTTCGGGAGTCTCCACCGGCAATGATAGATAATTTCTGATTGGGATTGTTGGGAGCAGTACGGAAGGAAAAACTCAAACTACAGCCCTCATTATCCTGGATGACGAAGTAATATTTTGTATTGGGTTGAAGGTTAGTTAATCGTGCAAAATGATTGCGCATGCCTTTGGCTTCTTGGACGCGAGCGGGTTTAACGGATTTGCCATAGGCGCCTGGGTTTTTCCCCTTATCCTGTAAGCCATAATGTAGGACGGGATTAGCGCCCGTGATCTGATCCCATCCGATCACCATCGTCGTTGCTGGATCATCTCTCCACATACAACGTAGCCTAACAATCTTGGCTAGTGCTGTTTCAAGGACACAAACAACAAGTAATACTGTAGCAACAAGTCGCAAAAGCTTAACGGACATTCGCAATGTAGTTTAAAGGCGGTTAATTCAAATCAAAAGCAGACTTATTAACTGATTTATTATCGGCGATGGGTACATACTGGGTAAAGTTAGTCGTTTGTCTATGCTGGTGTTCTTTTCTTGCTGTAATCTTCTTTTTAGTAAAAAAATCCCACCTGCAAATCTAAGCTTTCTCCAAGGGTGTATCCTGACTGCTAATTTCAAATCAGGTACTTGAGCATAGGTGTAAGGGCTTTTGATTGTAAGAGGTATTCATTCCTGATGGAAGAGTCCTCGTAAAAGTCCCTATCCTAAAAAGGCTCAAATTCGGTGTAAAGTTGTCATCATATGGATCATTCTGGCGACCTTCTATATCTATTACTTAATTTTAATAAAGGATGATTCATTTTACCTTCTCGGACAATTTTTGTGGACAAAGGCGAAGATTAATGGGTGGTGAAAATCGTTAAACGAGTTCGAAAATCTTAACGCAAATCACTGATGTTTCACCAAAGCATAAAAGCGTTTCTTGGTATAAATATTGTACCTTTACGGCGAAAAGTCACAATTTATAGACTGAAGTACTTGATCATGCTTTATATGTAGGTTTAAACGTTAAAATATAACCACCTGCATATATGATTTTTTTTAATTCGAATGCAAATCTCCTAAATTTTAAAACAGCCCACAAGGGGTTTTGAAAAAAATATTTAACAAGATGGGAAAAGATAAGTTGGTTTTTGACCTGATTAACCAAGAATTGGATCGCCAGCGCAAGGGCATCGAACTGATTGCCTCTGAAAATTTCACCAGTGCCGCCGTCATTGAGGCGATGGGATCTTGTCTAACCAATAAATATGCAGAAGGGTACCCTGGCAAACGCTATTATGGAGGATGTGAGGTTGTAGATGAAGTTGAGCAATTGGCCATTGATCGCCTCAAAGAGCTGTTTGGGGCTGAGTATGCAAATGTTCAACCACATTCTGGCGCTCAAGCTAATGCAGCTGTTTTTTTGGCCACTTTGCAAGCAGGAGATCACATCTTGGGTTTTGATCTATCCCACGGTGGACACTTATCTCACGGCTCTCCGGTCAACTTTTCTGGGAAGGTGTACAAACCCTTCTTTTATGGCGTAGAGAAAGAGACTGGCCTAATCGATATGGATAAGGTGGAGGCAAAGGCGGTAGAGGTTAAGCCAAAATTAATCATCTGCGGAGCTTCAGCCTATGCTAGAGATTGGGACTATGCCCGTTTTAGAGCTATTGCTGATAAAGTAGGTGCCTTGTTGTTGGCCGATATTGCCCACCCTGCCGGTTTGATTGCAGCAGGGCTGTTGAATGATCCTATGGAGCATTGTCATATCGTAACCTCCACCACGCACAAAACCCTTAGAGGACCTCGTGGCGGTATTATTATGTTGGGCAAAAATTTTGTTAATCCTTGGGGGAGAACGACTAGGAAAGGAACGCCAATCAAGATGTCCGCCATCATGAATAGTGGTGTCTTCCCGGGTATGCAAGGGGGGCCACTTGAGCATGTAATAGCTGCCAAGGCTGTAGCTTTCGGCGAAGCTTTACAACCTGAATTCAAGGCGTATGGACAGCAAGTGATTCGCAACGCCAAGGCCATGGCGCAAGCATTTGTGGATAAAGGGTATCAGGTGATATCTGGCGGTACAGATAACCATTTGATGTTAATCGATCTTCGATCAAAAGAAGTGACAGGTAAAGTGGCGGAGCAAGCTTTGGTCCGTGCTGATATTACTACGAATAAGAACATGGTTCCCTTTGATACGCAAACGCCATTTGTTACCTCTGGTATTCGGATCGGAACTGCTGCTATCACAACTCGTGGATTTGAAGAGGCAGATTGCTTGAAAGTCGTAGACTGGATTGATGCAATCATGAATGAGGTTGATAATGAAGACTTGATCATTGCTACCCGACAGGAAGTAAACACCTTTATGGAAAACTTCCCCTTGTATGCAGGAACGGGTGTCGTGGCTTAAACGAACTCTTCTCCGACCGTAAAACTGTCAGAGATTCAAAAGCATACGTTCGTCCCTTCTCGCCAGGATTGCGATTGGATACGGACAGGACCTTGATTTGTGAAATTACTGGAAGTCATCCCGCATTTGACACTAGTCAGATGCGGGATGCTTATTTTTAGCTTTGCTTGATTTTATAAACTCGACTTCCTACTTTTATAGAGGGAGGATGATCTACTTGTTCCGGGGTATGCATCCTACCAACTTAAGTACTTGAAGCTAAATAATGGTCATTTTTGACTGAGACTATTTTTGAACTAAGGCAAGGCATTTTCATAAATTGGATCGATTTTTTGAGTTCACGTACTTAACTCCTCCTAATGTCATTCAAACCCACTCAGCATGTCTCATTTCTCAGAAATAGCAGCCAAATACAAAGCTCTAATGGAAAAAGGAGCTTTCCTCCAGGTAATTGATAGATATTACCATGAAAATATCAAGCAAAAGGAAAACAATGAAACCTCGATCAAGGGCCGAGCAGCCTTACGAGAAATGGAAGAAAAGAATCTCGAAGGCGTGCATGCCGTAGAATTGGAGATTCCGGCTATGATAATTGATGAAGTGCAGGGGATGGTTATGGGAGAAATGTTGATTCGTTTTCACAGCAAAAAACATGGCTGGAAGAAGCTGGAAGAGGCCTTTATACAAAAGTGGGAAGACGGTAAGATTATTTATCAAAGATTTTATTATCACGCCATAGAGGACTTACTATAATAACCTTTGCTCTCCCCTGAGAATCAACTACCTCACTGTTTTACCCCAATTAACCCTAGCATGCGACCGCATACCCCCTTTTCTTTTCGATAGGAAAAGTAATCTTCATTGTGCAGTACAGTAGAATAAGGTGAGCATTCAATTTGCGCCATAGGAATACCTTGCTTATTAAGTATCTGGGCATTGGCTGCCTTCAAATCAATGAAGAATTTCTTCTTCCCTTCATCCCAGCGTTTGAACGGAGCACCAAAGTGGTCCGCTACATCCGCATCAACCTCAAAAGAACATTCATCAATGCAAGTTCCAACATAAGCGTAGCAATGTGTCGGATCAGTACCGAAATCATTTTGCATGGCAGTCAAGGCCTTGGCTGCTATACTGGCAACTGTACCGCGCCATCCTGCGTGGATTGCCGCAACGGCCTTGTGGAGTGGGTCATAGAGAAGCACTGGAGTGCAGTCGGCTACTGTAACGGTGAGAAATAGACCGGTCATATTGGTGATCAAGGCATCGTAACCCGGATATTGTCCCGGTTGATTTACTCGAAGTACCTCCGAACCATGTACTTGATGCATACCCGCTACCTCTGCTTCCGAACAACCCAGTCGTGCAAAGAATTGATTTCGATTTTGCTGAATAGAGCCTGCCTGATCTTTAGTGTATAAACCAAGGTTCAAGGACGAGTATGGAGAATTACTAAACCCTCCCTGGCGTGTACTTTCTGCCACTACCAAGTCGGGAAAAGTCGCAAGCTGCCTTGGATGACGGTAACCGGATGCTACGGTATCTGGTGCTGTATGTGGTACGGACAAAGCAGAAGTATTTAAGTTCTTAGACAAATCCCGTATTTGAAGCCACTCAAAAATAAAGTTCAACGCTTTACTGACAGAAAAGGTCAGAATGACTCTTTATCTCATTTGGGTTTATCTACTAGATTTGTCAAAGAAGGCATATGTAAAGTATCCTTAGAATCGAATCAATGTTTGGTATTCATCCAGCAAAGTTTGATTGAGGAAGTAGTGGGTGAACTTATCCTTTTTCTCACTAAGGAACAATCCACAATCCTTTAGAATCTTAACATGTTGTGAAATGGCAGATTGAGAATATCCAAATAGTGCCACTAAATCTTTATTGCAAGTTATATTATCAACACCCTTTCCTCCGTTCTTTTCTCGCAAATATCGGACCAAAGCTACACGAACAGGATGCCCCAATGCATTGGATAATTTAGCAATTCGTTGATCTTGTTCCGTGATGGCACTATTTGAATATGCTGCTCGGATTCTCATACCGTAAAGATAGCAAAAGCCTCTTGCTTTTGGAGCTAGCGCATCGCTAAGTCATCAAGGAGAACGGTCGAGTGACTGAGAAGCCAAATTCAAATAGCGTCTTAGAGTGCGGTGGAACCGTTTAATTGAGTATCCGCGTACGCCCAGGCGATTTGGTATCTTGTTTGGACGGCTTGTGCTTCCTCTGTTTTACCTTGTTGCTTTAGACTTTGATAAAGGCCATGCAAAGCCCAGCCTGTTTCAGGGAATAACTCTAGGTCTCTACGGTAAACAGTCTCAGCCTCAGCATAACGTTCTGCTTTTAACAAAGCGGTGCCGAGGTGGTGTCGCACTGAGAAAAACCAGTCTGGTGGTTCGTTGTAGTTCAGGCTATCTTCCAGTGCTACTGCTTTTGAGAATAAAGTAATCGCTTTATCTATTTGCCCCTCGCTAAGGGCAATTTCTGCAGCTAGTACTTGATCAGCAATGTCAATCAATATTCCCATGGTATTGATATCCCAAATAGTTGCTGCATCTAATGCTTCGTCTTCCACAAATTCTTGAAGCTTTTGCCACTGGATTTTTGCAGCATCTATTTGGCCTGTACCGTTTAACGCCATGCCCTGGGCAAAATGCCAGATGGCAGTAGGATAGCGGAGATCGGAAGCCGGCTTAGGCGTCGCTAAAATATCGTTCCATTTGGCAAATTTTACTTGTACATATAAGGGGATTGACCAAAAGTGTTGGATGGTGGTAAACCCTTCCTGTCGCATAATATTGGTGTCCAATTGATTGACCATTCTAAAGGCGGCACCTATCGAAGACTTAGCATTGCCCGCGAAACCAGCACAAGCCGTAAGGAAGTGATAATTGTGTGGGAAATAGGCGAGTGGATAAATTCCTGCGGCATAACAGTTGGTCATATAATTACTATCTACGACAATGGCTTGCTCATTGGCTTGCATACCCTTGTAGTAATGTCCAGTGCGTATGTAGGTGTGAGAAGGCATGTGTACTAGGTGGCCAGCTCCAGGTGTTACCTCGGGAAGCCTTGCGACGTATGGCAGTGCCTTGTCAGGTTGTTGAGAAGCTTCTGTGGCATGGATATAAAGGTGTATGGCAATGGGATGATCTGGATTCTTGGCCAAAACTCCCTCTAAGATATCCAGAATTTCAGGGGTCCAAGGTTTTGCAGCACCTGATTTCTCCCAAAGATCCCAAGGGTGCATGTCCATGATAGCTTCAGCCAGGAGGGTAGCTGCCTCTTGATCTTCTGGGAATTGTTGGTGCATTTTTCGCATCGCTTCCGTATAGGCTTGGTCATAGGAAGAACGATCCTCCGTAGGAGCCATGGAATAACGTTGGGCCATGGCATCAATGAAAGCTATTTCTCGTTTCGTTAGGCCTTCTTTCAGTTTTATGGCGTTTTGAATGGCGGTATAAGCCACTGTGACCACCTCGGGTTCCATACCTGCATTGTAGTTGGGGCCAAGGGCATAGGCAAGTCCCCAATGACACATAGCACAATTTTCATCTTGCTTAATGGCATATCGAAAGGACCGAACGGCTTCTGCATGGTTGAAACCCACGGTTAGTTTAAAGCCTTGTTCGAAGTAACGTTGTGCGAGTTCATTCTGGGTCGTGATGGGGAAGCTGTAATTTCCCAATCCCTCAAATAAAGGTAATTCGCCTTGTATTTCAGCTAGGGCATCTACTGCAAGTCCACGCGGGGAACACATATTGACGAGTGGAATTTTACTTATTTCTTCTGCGGACTTCTTGGGACCACAGGACGATAGGACTAGCACTATAAGGCCTACTAGATAATAATTGATTTTCATTGGTCAGTATTGTATTGTTGCATTGACTACAATACTACGATAGTAATGAGGGAAGACCAAGGACTATTGAGTAGATTGTAGCCTTAATTAGTGGTTGGCACGAAAGGGACCATCCCACCATGGACTTGATCTTAAATGAGATGTTGAGTTTCTTCAATCATAAGCTAACAGCAGTGCAGCACATATCCGATGTTTTACATAGCCATGCTTCAGGCAAACTTCGGATATCTCGCATCGCCACTTTGGTTCTAAGGTAATAGCTCTCAATAGACCGATAACCTAAAATTGTTTAAGTAGGTCTTCTCTTTTACTTCTAGAAACAGGTAAATGCATTTTATTGGTCATGATCAAATAGCCTCCATCCGCCCGGATGAATTCTTTGACATGATGCAAGTTGACTAAGTGAGAATGGTGAGCTCGGTAGAAGCTAAAATCGGTTAATAATTCTTCAAAATCCTTCAGTGTTCGGGAGATTAATTTTTTACGACCACCGTTTAGATACACCATTGTGTAATTGCTGTCTGAGGAGCAGGCAATAATATCCTCTGGGAAGACAAACTCGATACTTTCTTTTGTGGCTAGGGCAATCTTGCCTGGCCGCCCTTTTTGCTCCTCTTTTATATTGCTGAATAGGACTTCTAGTTGAGTAGAAGAGAGATTGTGGCTTTTCTTCTCTGTAAACTTTTCCACCGCTTCTTGCAATTCCTGTGTTTGGACAGGTTTGAGTAAGTAGTCTAAAGCGCTAAACTTTATGGCCCGGATTCCAAATTCGTCATAAGCTGTTGTGAAGATGACATCAAACGGCACCTGCCCTAGTTTTTCCAATAGCTCGAAGCCATTGAGGCGAGGCATTTCAATGTCTAGAAAAAGCAATTCTGGAGGTTGTTCATTGAGATAGTTGAATCCTTCTACAGAATCGGTGAACCGGGCCACGATCTTCACTTGTGGACAATGTCGTTCCAGTTTCCAGGCTAGAGTTTCTACGCTATGTCTTTCGTCGTCAATGATTACAGCTTTGATCATAACTTATGAGGTTGTCGGGAAGAGAGTTGGGTTTTATCCTTCTCCTACCATTTTTGTGGTTAGCGTTTTAGCTAGAAGAATTGTGCCGAACAGAAGCAAGGCTTTTAGCTATAGCGCTAACTCAAAAACACAAAAATTGTCAGAGAACTGGTTTTATAATGATATCGTCAATTCTACTCGGGTTCCTTTCGGCCTGCCATCTGATGCGGTTAGGTCGATTACCTGTACTTTGGTTTCAGTATTATACAATCGGTTGATCATGTTGATACGATCATCTGTAATCCGCATCCCCATGGATTTATGACGGGTAGCAGATTTTGATTTCAATAAACGGGCAGCTTCACGACCGATGCCATCATCTTCAATCGTGCAATGTAAAGCCCCGTTTTGTCGTCGGAAAGTAAGATCCAGTCGCCCCGGAGTTTTCTTCTGCATGAGGCCGTGCCATATGGCGTTTTCCACATACGGTTGGAGCAACATGGGAGGGATTTCAATCTCCTCAAGCCGAATCTCTTTCGCAATGCTTACTACATATTCAAATTGCTGTTCGAAGCGTAAACACTCCATTTCTATGTATAGTTTCAGAGCCTCCAACTCATCTTTTAGGTTGACATAATTGGAACGGGAATTTTGTAGAATTAAACGAATCAGCCGAGAAAATCGATTGAGGTAATCGGAAGCTGTTTCGGTATCACTCTTGATAATATAGTAGTCGATGGAGTTGAGACAATTAAAAATGAAGTGAGGGTTCATTTGCGCACGAAGCGCATTGAGCTCTACATTAGCCAATCGCTTTTCAAAGTCCGTTTTAAGAGACTCTGTTTCCCGAATTTGCTTGATTCTAAATCGAACCGTAAGAAAAGAGATGAAGACGAGAAGTAAAATAAAAGCCAGCCAAAACCAGACTGTTTTCCACCAAGGGGTAGTAATATGAATGTGCAGTTTGAGTGCTTCCTGATTCCATGTCCCCTCATTATTGGCCGCTTGTACTCGAAATACGTAATCACCACCGTTCAAGCTATTGTAGCTTACGTAGTTTCTTTGACCACTATAAATCCAATCCTCATCGACGCCTTCCAACTGATAGGCGAAGGTGATTTGATCGGGTAGGGTGTAGGCTTTTGCAGCGAACTCAAAAGAGAAAAAATTCTGTCTGTAGCTGAGCTTGATTTGATTCGCACTACTTAGTTCAGTCTGATGAACGATTTCGTCATCAAATACTTTGAAAGAAGTTAAGTACGGCTTGGGAAGCTCGATATTCGTTTTCAGGCTATCTGGATGGAAAAAGCAAATCCCGTTCGGAAGACTTACCACCATTTCACCAGTGGACAAGGGCTGAATAAAATTGGGTACAAAACGAGGTAGGCCGTATTCTCTATAGAAATATTGGAAACTGGTATCAAAAGGATTGACATGTGTAATGCCTTTTTCATGAAGTAACCATAAGTGACCTCGGTAGTCCGAATTGATGCCTTGCACAAAAATCTCTTTCAAAGAATCTTGAGCCGAGTATTTGCGAATAACTCCTGTTTCCACTTGCTGGGGATCGGCAATGCCTACCCCCATGTCAGCCCCAGCAATCCATATTTCTCCGTTACCGGCTTGGGCGAATCCTGCCACATTCGGAAAGAACTTCGGAGAATTGATATCTTGAACGTGAATATTTACAAAGCGATCCTCAGCCGGTAAATACAGGCTATAGTTATTGGCCATGCGAATCCAAAGCTGTTCGCGATCATCTAAAAAGATCTTTTCCATCCAGCGGTGGCGGGTGGTCGTATTGGACAACTCAAATTCCTGGTCGTATTGCCAGAGTTCTCCGGTATTGGGATTTATCTTGAATAGGCCACGACGGCGCGTAGCTACCCAAAGATGGCCAGTGCTATCTTGCACCATCTTTCGAATAAAGGGGTCGCGCAAATCGACTTGTGGTAAAAAGCGGATGATCCTTTTTTCTTGTTCTAGAAACTCATACATTTCATTGTTGCCCCCCATGATGATACGCCCATCCTTCAGTCGAATCATATCTTGTACGTCCAAGGCACCATACTCATTGGCCAGATTAGGGGAAATAGGTATAAGTTCCCAAGTTTGTGTCTCGCGATCGAATATCTGCAGTCCTTCGCTACGATCTGCTGCTACATAGAGCTTGCTTTTATCTTTGCTTTCTATCAGTGCGCGAGAATTGTAGCTATAGTTTTCATTTTTGGCAGGATAATAATGACTATTGAACTGATTTGTTAATGGATCAAATATGTACAGTCCATGATCACTTCTCGCCCAGACTCGCCCTTGCGGGTCGATGAAATCTGCCCCGTATATTTTACCGTCTTTTACTTTATTGTAATAAACGTCCTCAAATTGCTCACTAGTTGGGTTGTAGAAGGCAAATCCCAGGCTGTAACTGATTCCTAAACGCCCATCGGGTACTTGCAATAAGGAGAAAACGGTGCGTTCAGACATCCGAACACTCTTGGGTTCATTGGGTATGGTCGTTTTTCGAAAAACCTTATTGGGAATATCGAAGATGATCACTCCATGCCAAGTTGCGAGGTATAGCTTATCCTTGCCATAAGGCAAAACGAATTTTACTGAATTGGCTAAAAATTGGTCATTCCCATCCTCCATCTCGAAATAAAACCATTGATACTGCTCCGTAAACTGATTGAATAAGACCAGTCCAGATAAGGTAGCGAGCCAAAGTAGGGAGTCATTTTCGGCATGAGGAGCCACATGAAGGATGCTATTGACTCGACTGGCATCGATCTTGGGGTTGGTGTTGTTAATCCTAAAATTGTAGCCAAGAAAAGTATCGCGTTTTTCATCATATTTAGCCAGTCCCGCCTCATTCAATCCAATCCACAACTGTTGCTTACGATCTTCTACAATAGCATTCACGCGGCTATTGGGCAAGAGGCTTTCTTGCGCAATCTCGCTATTGCGATAGTTCTTAAAATCCTCCGTGGCGGGTCGATAGAGGCATAATCCTGAATACGTACCTACCCAGAGGCGGTCTTTATGATCTTGGTAAAGGCTGAGGGCTTGGTTGTTAGCTAGAGAATTTGGATTGTCCGGATCGTGCAGAAAATATTTGAAGGTATTACCATCAAAACGAGCAAGCCCCTTGGTAGAGCCGATCCAAGCAAAGTTGTGCTTGTCCAGTTTTATGGCAGTGATGTAGTTGTCTAGTAAGCCATTGTCTTCCGTAAATACGGTGGGATTGTCAAACAGAGATTGGCTTGAGAGCGCCAGTCCTAGCGATAGCAATAGGCTAAGTAGTCCGAGTCTTATCCAATCCTTAGAAATCATTCTTAAAATTAACAAAATTCATTCTTGTGTTCCAGTATGGGTGAGTCAATGGTCATCCTATCGATTCGTTGGTAAAGTTAAATGAGCCAGTGGTAGATAGTCAGGGGGCGTAATAGACGCTTGACATCTAGTTCTCGGATTGCTCCGATAATCAGAATGAGTCAATTCTGCAGAACTTCAATAAGTTTATGTAAAATCCCAACAATATTATTTCGTATCTCTGAAGCCTTTTATATCTTTCGAAGCATTGATTTTACAACCTCAAACTCAACCTACAATGATGCGTAGTCCAATTACTCAAATCTTCTGCTTTCTCCTATTCCTTCCTACTCTACTTTCAGCTACTGGAAACCCCGGACGTCAAGAAGCTCGAATAGATCAAGTCTATAGTCAGTTTGGCCTGAGTGGAAAAGGAGCTGTAGTTGTTATGATTGACAGAGGAATTGATTACACTCATCCCGATTTTATAAATGCGAATGGAGAAACTCGACTGGCCTATTTATTTGACTTAATTGACGATTCTGGTGCCAATGCTTCAAATAATTCTTATGGAAGAGGAACTATCTACACGGCAGCTGATATCAATGTCTCTCTGCAGGCCGGTACAACTTTGTCCACTGACCGTTTTGGTCATGGTACGGCAACAACTAGTATTGCTTGTGGCAATGGCAGCGGAGTAAGTGGCAACGAATTTAGAGGTGTAGCTTACGAAGCCACGATCATTAGTGTAAAAGTAACGCAGGATGGGTTTCCTGCCTTTGGGAATCAGCCCGGTGAGGCCGGTGCTTTTGATCCTGGTGATATTCCGGTGGCGCTACAATTTGTCGCTGATAAACTAGAGGAGTTAGGGATGCCCGGCGTCACCTTAATCAATCTGGGGTCAGTGGGTGGTCCCACTGATGGTACATCCACCATCTGCCGAGCGATGGATGACTTTGTGGCCAGAGGCCATACCCTGGTTTGTGGTGTAGGAGATGATGGCGGGGGAGATAATTTTGCCTCTGGTTCGGTAGCACTGGGCAATTCCACTGAAATACAGATCAATAAAGGAACAAATGGGTTTCTTCGCTTCGATATGTGGTATGATGAATCCAATCGATTTAGTGTAGAGATCGAACGCCCTAATGGGCAAAAGTTAGGGCCTTTTGCGGCCCCTACCGGCCCCAATGGCTTTGATGATCGCAACTTTACAGATATACGATACTTTCACCGAGGTGCGGATGTAGAGTTTTTTGGCGCCACTAGCAATCGAAGAGAATTGCTCATTGATTTCACGGGCGTAGCAGGGGTATATAAGGTCATTTTAACCGCCACGGCTGTCGAAGGCAGTGGAACTTTTGCCGCCACCCTGAACCCAGCCACCTATAGCAGCTCTAATCGTTTTTTGACGAATCAGGTAGCTGGCTTCAATGTCAATGATTATACCACAGCGGCCAGTGTGATTTCACCAGGAGATTATGTCGTGAAAAATGACTGGTTCGATCTGGCCGGAAATTTGCAAGATATCACTGGGCAAGGAGAAGCAGGGGAGATTTGGATTGGCAGCAGTGTGGGGCCTTCTCATGATGGCCGATTGGTCACTGATTTTGCCGCTCCTGGAGAAGTGCTTTTCGGCGCTTATAGTCCAGATACCTGGTATAGCAATTTTCCTTCTAGTTTAGTACAAGGAGGAGAAGGGAAATATGGAATTCAAAATGCTGTAAGCGCGGCGGCTCCCTTATCCACAGGAGTCATAGCACTTATGTTGGAACTCAAGCCGGATCTCACACCTGCAGAAATCAAGGACATTCTCCATCAGACAGCCCGGCAAGATAATAATACAGGTAGTGTACCGAACAACACCTGGGGGTATGGAAAGCTAGATGCTTTGGCGGCGGTACAGGCTGTGAATAGCTTAGTCCCAACCGCTGATCCAAATAAAGATCAAGCTCGATTGAAAATATTTCCCAATCCCACTTTGGGGCAATTAAACTTTAATCTACCCGCTAGTGAGGCATCGGTGCAAGAAATGATCGTTAGCAACTACCTGGGAGAAGTAGTCTATAAGCTTAACTCAATAGAAATAGAGCGTGGCCAATTCAACCTTCCCGCTAAGATGGCAAACGGAGTGTATCAATTAGTGGCCATTGGTAGTGGCTGGCGTGCCTCTAGCCGCTTTGTCAAGCTCTAGGCTTAGAAGCTTTAGACATCCGATGTCTTCAAAACTTCGGATGTCTAAAGCTTCCGCCAATGCCCGGCCTGCGAAGATTATCGCCAAGTAGATGACGAGCTTCCGCTAGTCGACTCATCTTCACAGCAGGCTGCCGCCCTTACCAAAACGCTCCTCCCAACCCTTAATCCCCTGTAGCCCTCCCGTGTGCACCACCACGACCTTACTCCCTACTTCAAACGCCCCCTTTTTAATCAAATCAAAAACCCCATAAAACAACTTACTTGTATAGATAGGATCTAATTTAATCTTATACTCTGCCGCAAATTCCCTCATGAAGGCCACCAATTCTGGCTTATGCTTTGCATACCCCCCGAAATGATAATCGGAGTTTACGGACCAATTATCCCATTCTATCTGTTGCTCAGCCAATAACTTTTGTATCTCTTTCGTCATGAAATCCCCCTTGAGGGCAGGGAAGCCCAGGATTTTTCCTTGCCCCGCCATTCCTTTGATCAAACCTGCCATCGTCCCACCTGTTCCACAGCTTACAGTCAAATAGGTCTGGTTATCGATAGTCGTTTGTGCTCTCAATTCTCCCACCAATTCCGCTACTCCTTGCAGGGCAGAAGAATTAGTCCCGCCTTCTGGAATGACATATGCAGCTCCGTGTTTTTCCTCTAGCTTTTCCAACACGGCCTGATCTTCCTTCAATCTAAATTCGCTCCTACTCATATACTGTGTCCGCATCCCCATTTCTTTTGCGTGCCACAAAGTAGGGTTGAGCGGAAGATGTTCTTCTCCTCGTATAATACCAATGGTAGAAAAGCCAAATAATTTCCCTGCACTCGCTACCGCTGCGATATGATTCGAATAGGCCCCACCAAAGGTGAGGAGTTGTTGGTGTCCTGCTGCTCGGGCGCGAATGAGGTTGTATTTGAGCTTGCGCCATTTGTTGCCACAGAAGCAGATGTCATCAGGAGGATGCAGGAGGTCATCTCTCTTAATTAAGACAGATATGCCATTGATCTTGTCTATAGTTTCTAATGGGGTAGGAGGATTAAAGAGAGTATTGATAGCAATTTGAATTTAATGAATAAGGCCAGCTTGTGGTATACAAGTTATGAGGAATAATGTAAAAGAACTAAATGTTTAATTCTAAATTCAGAACTGGATTAAATCTCAGCTGTCCCAATTCTACAATACTTTCCTTCATGGCACCCCTAATTTTGGGGTATGAAAAACTTACTGCCTTTCTTACTGCTATATTGCTGTTGGTCCTGTCAGCCAGCGTTGGAGGATACTGCGAAGACAGCTGCATCTATTTCTCAGCCTTTCTTGGTAGAAGATGACGATTGGTCATTTGAAGGGACGGCCAATTTACTTTTTGTTCCAGAAAATCGCTTGGATCCCGATAGCCGCACGATAGCCCTGCATTTTTTCCATTTCCCTGCTAAGGAGAAATCCAACCTGCCGCCGGTCGCCTTCTTGGGGGCGGGGCCGGGAGAGCCCTATTCTTATGAGGTGTTTTTTGATGGGAAACGGGCGGAGGCTTGGCGATATGAAGTGGAATTTGTCAACCGAAAGCGGGATGTAATCTTGATCAACCAGAGGGGAAACTCGGGGGCTCCGGGCCTACCCATTGCTGATTTCCGGTATCGTTGGCCAAATGGTGGCTCCGATGATAAGCCCCTCGATTTAGCACGGATGAATGAGAATCGTAAAAAGGCCTATGCAGAGCATATCAAAGCCTATACAGCCAAAGGCATAGACTTGCGTGGCTACGATGTCATGCATTTTGTGGGGGACATTGAAGCTATCCGACAACACTACAACTACGATAAAATAGCTTTGATTGGCAATAGCTTTGCTACCCAGTGGGCTTTGGCCTATATCCGGCAATATCCAGAATATGTGGATCGTGCCTTTTTCTCTGGGATTGAGCCCTTGAATAATAATTACGATGATCCCGATGGTTTGTGGAGTGTTCTGGAACAAGTTAATGAATATGCATTGGCTGATCCTGAGATAGCCAAGAACCTTCCTCCTGGGGGTATCCCGGAAGTATTCAAAACCTTGATCATTCGCTTGGAGGAGGAGCCACAGACGGTGCGCCTGGAGGAAGATGGAGAAGCTTATTCCATGGTAGTCGGAGCGGATGATTTGCGTTATAACTATATCAGCCCCATGGAGCGTAGTTATAAAGGAGAACTAGAATCGTGGCCTAAATACTTGATGGACATGTATCGAGGGGATTTCCGCCTACTCGCTAACCTCTCTCGAGGAAGGAAGTACCGCTCTTCGGCTTTGATGATTAACCCCTTGTTCAACAATAGCCTAGGTATAACACAGGAACGAGAAGCGCTATTGAAATCGCGTGAATCCGCAAGATGGTTGGGGGATGTGGCTGATCACTACACGGCTACTCGGGATGTTTGCCCAGCCCCTAAAGTGGCGGAGTCCTTTCTGGAACCTATCAAACATGATATTCCGATGATCATTATTCATGGCGATATGGACCTTAGTACGCCCTATACCAATGCCACGGAATTGATGCCTTTCCTGGAGAATGGTCATCTGATTACGGTCAAACGAGGCTCTCACAATGCTAAGCGGGCCCTCATCTTTTCCGATCGGGATTTGATGAATCAGATTTATGAATTTATGAACCTGGATTTTGCAGTGGATGACTTTCAAACCTTCCGACAATCATTGCCATCGGAGTTTGAGTTACCAGAGTTTGAGTTGTTTCCGATTGGAGGGAAATCCCTTTATGAGCGGTATCAGGATTAACCTAGCCTGACATCAGAAGTTCATTCCGAGAGTTGTGAGAGAAACTTCTGATGTCTAGCCAAGCCCCTCTTGCTGTTGCAGCAAAGGAAAAACCATTGCCTTGCCCTTGTCGGTGAGGCAAGCGATGATGGGGACAAACCAGCTGAAATGATAGCGCTGAATTTTCTCCTCTACCGAAGCAAGGGGATAGTTTAGTTCTACGAAAGAGATGCCGAAGTCAGTAGCCATGAGGCAGTTTTCGATTACCATTTGGTAATAACCTGGAAAGCTTTCGGCTTGCATCAAGCCTTGTGCTTGCAAGTAGCTAAAGATATTCTTAAGTTGAATTTCGCGATGGCGGTACATACCTCTCAGAGCTTCACCAATTTTCGGATATTGGTTACTAATGGCCAGCAGATCTTGCAGCAAAAAGCGGTACTCCCAGAATTTAGTGGCTTGTGCAGCGGTGGAGAGCAAGAGGGTACCCATATCAATATCGGGGCGGTCTAGTTTCTCCATGACTGCATCGGAAGCGGTCAGGCAATCCTGGAAGATAGCCTCTATCAAGGGGCCTTTACCCGGATAATGGTAACGAAGATTACCATGACTGATTCCTAAGGCCGCGGCAATATCACGAATAGAGACCTCTGCCATTCCCTTCTCATTGAAGAGTTCACAAGCTTTTTGTAAGATCTTTTGGGCCGTAGTCATACTGTTTAGTCCGTTTGCGCTAAGGTACTACTTTTTTGCCAGGCCAGACGATGTAGCATGTAGATGGCTAAGACGCCGAATAAGAAATTAGAGGTACTCGTTTCCCATAGATGTGCCCAGCGAACTGCTTCTGGCATAAATGGATTGGGGAGTAGCAAACCGCCTGCCAACATCACCCCAAAGATCAAACCGGTCAGAGTGGATTTGATCCACCATACCGCGCTGGTACTTTCAGCAATTAAGATGGCTAGCCCCGCCCAAATCACTCCTCTAAAGAACTGAAATGCAATGAGGCCAGGTTCTCCTTTTACTACACTCAACATATGTGCTCCAAAAGATAAGATGTTCGTACTCCCACTATAGTATTCTCGGACAGCCGCAGACTGCCAGGCTATATAATAGCCAAATACAAAGTATACCACGACGTAGCACAGTGCAATCCATAGGATAGTCTTGATCAGCTGAGCGCTTAGTGTAAAGGTAGATTCTGCAGAAGGTTTGTGGCGCATTTTTCCCATGATACCAACGCTAATGGGAGCATATAAGAGTGAAATGATAAAGCCTGAAAGAATAATCTTCCCAATCATATCAGCGGGAATCTTCAGCGCGGAATTGAAAAATACGCTCTCAATTTGAGTGAGAATAGAGTTGGCCGTAAAGTAAACGATGAACACGGCAAGGATCGCCTTCCAGGCCCGCCATTGCATAAAATATAACCAGAGAGCGAGGATAGCGGAAGTCAGGAAGCAGGATAAAAGCAACATACCTGCTGTGCTTGCGGCAGCGGCCATGGCTTGCGCTTGGTCTTGTTGTGTAACTGGATCAGCGGCGGTGCTCGCTGTTTCTGCCAGGCCACTCAGCATGCCTCCGATGGCAAAACAAATGAATAGGCTGATGGTAAGGGCGGGAACTTGCCAAAGGAGGTGTATTGGATTCTTCATGATGAAAAATGTAGGTAGTAAATAATATAGAATCGTATGAGATATTGAAGAGGCGAAACTCTGTCCTATCAGCTGCCTATTCCTCTTCAATTCTTACTCGCCTTTAGCGTTTTGTAAGCGTGTTTGGCCCAGCGGAGATGAGCTTTCTGCCCTTCTATACCATTTTCTAAGGCGAGCTGGCTATGGAGACTCATAGTATTGGAGTAATCACGATGTATTGTAGTTAACCAGTCCAGGCTTCTTTCTATTCGCTTTGCTAGATCTGCTAAAAACGCTAGCCGTTTGTCGAGGGGGAGCAAGGTTTCCATAAAGGCGAACTTCAGGAGTACTTCACCCAAATGTTTGCTAATGTCCTCTTCCGGTAACGAGGCATTCAGCCATTCCAGCAATTGATCCTTGCCTTTGGCCGTGAGCTCGAATTGACGTTTCTTTTCGCCTGGTGGTAGGCATTTTTCGATGAATCCTGCTTTTTCCAACTTCTTCAAGGCTGGATAGATGCTTCCTGGGCTACTGCTATAGTTGCCCAGGGCTGTTTGCTCAAAAACCTGGCGGATCACATAGCCAGTCTTGGCTCCTTGTTCAAGAAGTCCCATGATGGCGTAGTCTAGATTGGTTATTCTAATCATTATGATACGATTCGTACTATAAAAATAATACGAATCGTACTAAAAGTCAAGAAAATATTTTTAGTCCACTTGCGCTAAAGTGTTTTTTCCTGTATGTTTGCATAATTAGTCCAAGTGGACTATTTTAGTTTTGAGCTATCACGCAATTAAAGTATTTCAACCTGAGAAGACATGAAAAAGATTCTAATTATCAACGGTCATCCAGACAAGAAGAGTTATACCGCTGCATTGACAAAAGCCTATGCAAAAGGGGCCCGGACCCAAGCTGAGGTAGAGGTACTATATTTGGCTGATTTGGAATTCGACTTGATACTTCATCATGCTTATAAGAGTCGGACTGAACTGGAACCAGATTTGCTTCGAGCCCAGGCTTTATTGAAGGAGGCAGATCATACTGTTTGGCTATACCCTACCTGGTGGGGTGGAATGCCAGCACTCTTGAAAGGGTTCATTGATCGTGTTTTTCTACCTGGTTTTTCCTTTAAATACCGAGAGAATAGTCCTTTCTGGGATAAATTGATGAAAGGTAAAACAGCAAGAGTAATTACTACGATGGACTCGCCGATTTGGTACTACCGATTGGCCTATAGTAGTGCTGGGCACAAAGCTGTAAAGCGTATAATCCTCGGTTTTTGTGGCTTTAAGGTGAAGTTTTTTACGTTGGGGAACTTGAAAAATAGTACCGATAAGCAACGTCATAAATGGCTGGAAAAGGTAGAGAGGCTGGGGGTTAGGGAGGCATCAATCAACAGGAATTGGTTGGGGCAGCGAAAATCTAAAACCAAATGGAGTATAGGGTAGACTCGTATAAGGAATCGGTGAAAATAGACTGCTCATGGCAGTTTAATACTTTAGTTTTTTGAATGAAGTTGTCCAAAGTTTTCTGCTGCTGGTGAAAAGCAGCATTTTGTTGCCAATTGAAGGCGAATTTTCACTGCATAGCAGGGCAACGGAGTTAAAAATTTGGCGTAAAGTGGTGGCGAAAGACGCCTTTTGTAACCCAGTGAGAAAACTTCGAACAACTTCACTATAAAAGGCGAAAAAGTGCTAGAAGCCAGTAGATGTTTTGACCATTGACTATAGATTTAGCTAAAAGCCGACAAAAAAGGCCATTCATCGGAACATAGCTGCGTTCGTCGAAAAGAAATAGGCGGTTTATCTGGTATTCCTACATTTGCACTGACTGTTATTCAAAACTCTAAATCACTCCGACTATGTTATTCAAGAAGTTAAGCCTTCTATTGGCATGCCTTGTGCTTTTATGTAGCCAATCTTTAGTAGCACAAAGCGATAACGGACTTATCACAGGTAAAATTCAAGACCCCGACGGAAACCCAGTTGCTTTTGCAAACGTAGTACTTAAACTCGCCAAGGATTCCTCTTTATTTAAGGTTGAATATTCTAAAGAAGATGGTGGCTTTGCTATCTTGGAAGTACCGGCTGGTGCTTATTGGCTAGACGTTTCTTACGTAGGTTTACCTCCTTTTCAATCTGATGTAATTGACTTGACCGCTGGGCAAAAACTCAATATGGGTACCATCGACCTGAAGCCCGGAAGTACCGAGCTAAGTGAAGTGGTGGTGAAGGCACAGAAGCCTCTACTCGAGATCAAGCCGGACAAGATGGTACTGAATGTGGAAGGTAGCATTAATGCAACGGGCAATAATGCCATGGACTTGCTCCGGAAGTCTCCAGGCGTAGTGATTGATAATAATGACAATATCTCTATGCTTGGCCGAACAGGAGTACAAATCTATATTGATGGGAAACCTTCTCCCTTGAGTTCTGCTGACCTTGCCTCTTTCCTTAAGACGGTACAAAGTACAGAAATTGAAGCTATTGAAATCATTACCAACCCCTCCTCCCGATATGATGCAGAAAGCACGGCAGGGATCATCAATATCAAGATGAAGAAGGATAAGCGCCTAGGTACCAATGCTAATCTTAACCTTGGAGGTTCGATGGGGCAAGTAGGCCAGTATAATGGTTCTATCAACGGAAACTTCCGGAACAAGAAACTGAATGCGTTCGGCTCCTTTGGGTATTATGATGGAGAAAACAAGAACTACATGGATATTTACCGAGAGCAATCCGGTCTTGTTTTTGATCAAAGAGGGATGAATAATTCTGAATGGTCGGGCCAAAACTTCCGTTTTGGTACGGATTTCTTTATCAATAAGCAGCAAACCTTTGGTTTCCTGGTTAACGGTAACTTTAATGATAATGGTAATAATGGAAATAGCCGCACCTTCATCAGCATGCAGGGCCAAAGCGAATTGGATAGTGTACTGGTAGCGGAAAATTTCCAAGATGGCAAGCGCGATAACTTGAACTTCAACTTGAATTATCAGATCGATAATGGAAAAGGAAATGTGTGGAATATGGATGTGGATTACGGCCTTTTCAGAAACGAAGGCAATTCTTTCCAGCCGAACTTCTATAAAGATGCCACTGAAAATGAGATATTGACAGAGCGTATTTTTGCTAATAATACCCCTACCAATATTGATATTTATACTTTCAAATTGGACCATGAACGGCCCCTATTCGGTGGAAAAGTTGAAATTGGTACCAAAGTATCTTTAGTCAATACAGACAATACCTTTGACTTTTTCAATGTGATCAATAATGAGAATATTCGTGACTTGGATCGCAGTAACCAGTTTGAGTACAAGGAAAATGTAAATGCAGGTTACTTGAATTTCTCAAAGCAAATCAAAAAATGGGGTGTACAGGCTGGTTTGCGTTTGGAGCATACACACTCCACAGGCGACCTGACCAGTGCTAAACCTACCGATAATGATTTCGTGGAAAGAGACTATGTGAATTTGTTCCCATCAGCGGGTATCACCTATGCGATGAATAAAAAGAACACTTTTCAATTGTCTTATAGCCGAAGAATTAATCGTCCTTCCTACCAGGATTTGAATCCATTTGAAGATAAGCTGGATGAGTTGACCTTCCAGCAAGGTAACCCATTTTTGCAACCTGAATATGCAAACAACTTCCAATTGTCTCACTCTTTCAACTACCGTTTCAATACGACCTTCAGCTTTAGCCATACACAAGACTTAATTACTCGCCAGACTGAAGCTTCTGGGCAAAAAGCAAGTTACATTACTTGGTTGAACTTGGATGATCAATATGTATACAGCCTGAACTTCTCCGCTCCAGTTCCATTAGCAAAATGGTGGAGTTCTTATACGAGCCTGACAGGTACCTATAGCCAGAACAAATCCGAAAACCTTCGTGGGAATGCGGTGGATCTAGATGCGGCTTCTTTTAATGTGTACAGTCAGCATACTTTCCGTTTGCCTAAGGATGTTTCCTTTGAATTATCAGGGTGGTATAATGCACCTGGTTTGTGGGGCGGAACTTTTGAAATGAAAGAAATGTGGAGTATTGATGCTGGTGTTCAGAAGAAAGTGCTTGGTGGTCGTGGTAACTTGAAAGTGTCTGTGAGTGATATCTTCAAAACCAATAAATGGCGCGGTGTGACAGAATTCGGCCCTCTTTTCATGAATGTAGGAGGCCGTTGGGATAGTCGTCGCTTACGTGTAAACTTCTCTTACATGTTGGGTAATACACAAGTAAAGGGAGCACGTCGACGTAAGACAGGCTTAGAGGACGAGCAACGCCGTGTGAAATCCGGAAATTAGTAACCTTCTCCGGAAATTTTTGTGGCTAGCGTGTTAGCAGCTGGAAGATGTGCGACGATAAGAAGTAGAGGTTTCAACTAAATGCTGGCTCAAAATCACACAAATTAGGTTTCTTAGACAGTTCTCATGTTTCGAGACACTCAGATTCGTCTAAGTAAGAAAATTACCAGAGAATCAGTTTAATTGTATCTCATTATAGGAATTGAATGGGGAGTTCAGAATCATGCTGGGCTCCCCGTTTCCTTTTTTGAAGCATCCAGGCTTCTTAAGATTTTAGCTGCTTGAAAAGCTTTAATTTTGCAATTCCCAGATCCATTTTACCTTATCTCCGATCACACGGAAGTAACCGATCTCTTCTCCTCGTTCTGCCCGAAATAGATTCGGCGTTTTCAATTGTTCTATTCGGTCAAAATTCGGTTCTAGTAAGACCTTCCCTTTCTTATTGACTAAGCCATAGAAGATCTGTGGGTTGATAATGATATTGCCATCTGGTTGAGGGTGCAAGAAGCGAAACTTGGGCGGAACGATATAAACACCACGTAGGTTAATTGCACCGTACAAACGCTTCCGCATATTAGCTGGGCGTACTTTTGCAATACCCAAGTGAAAAGTATCGATCTCACTATAAACTTGCCCAAATAGATTGTTACCAGAGGCGTCAGCGTAGAAAGCACGATCTTTATTAAAGGTATTGCTGATGCCAAAAACACCCTCCGAAAAAAATTGAGGTGTTCCGCTCTTCAACAAGATCTCCTCTCCAAGATTATTGATGATCTGTTTTACCTTTTTAGTACTGACAAAAGTTACACCGTTTTTGAAGGGCTGAGTATTATCGTAAAAGTCACCGATAGGTTTACCCGTTGTCACTTGAATAAATCTCCATTTCTCACTCCCAGGAGCTTGAGTAGCTACCAAGCCTTCCGCGATCGTGCCTATCCGAGCATAAACCGTCGGTAGGGTTTCCCTGCCGTTGGCATCAATTAAGCCAAATTTTCCATTGCTCCCCCTTACCTTGGCATATGCTTGTCGGAAAGCACCAATATCTTTGTAGCTAGGCTTCAAGAGGACCTGCCCCGTGGTATCCAGCAGCCCAACGAGCCCCTCTTTTTCCTTACTGAATATAGCAACTCCTAGTGCATTAAAAGAACCGATGAAGGCATATTTGCCCGGCGGGACAATTAGTTCCCCCTTTCGATTTATAGCAGCTGGACGAGGTCGACCTGTGAGGGAGTCGGGCCGCTGGATCACGGCAATGCCGCTAGAAAAATCCATTGGCAAGGGATGGAGCGTATGATGGGTGAATGGTGCTGCATCCTTGCTACTGAGTTTTCGATATTCATATAGCGCTCCTCGTTCAAAAGCCTTTTGCCCGGAAGGGAGAAAAGCATTCCATTTTTTATTGTTTTTCGACCACCAGCTAATGCCTTCATGGAAATCGCCAACAAAGCTGGCTAGCCTTCCTTTGATATCTGTCTGAATAATTTTTTTTCCTGCTGGATCAATAAAACCACAATCGCCCGTACTATCTACTACCATGGCCAACCCTTCTGAAAAGGGGCGAGCTAGGGTGTATTTAGGTGGAATCGCGATTGACCCTGCCGTATCTATATATCCCCACAATCCCTCATCATTTCGAAAGACGGAATACCCCTCTTTAAAAGGACTGGGCTTTGTAGGGTTGACAAAGATTTGATGCCCCTTATTGTTAAAGGTAAAGGTTGGCGTTCCTCTTTGACCGATAATGAAGTAATTGGAATATGTGCCTATCTCATCGTATTTGGGAGGGATGATTTCGTTCCCGTCAAAATCAATGATTCCAAAATCAGCATCAGGGTGACCATAAAGATCTGTATGCCCATTTTTCCTTAAGATCAGAGCGGATTTTTCGTCCCAATCATAGTCAAAAACAAAGTCGGCCTCCGGATCCAGAACTACTTCTCCTTTTGTGTTAATGAAGACCCATTTGGCTTTGCTTTGTCTGCTACTGACATAAAATTGAGGAGTGCTTCTATGTGTTTGTTTGGCATCACCTCCGAGCACAATTTGAAACTCCCGCATAAGGTCAGTTTTCTTTCCTAGTAGAAAACGAGAAGGCTCCTCCAGTTTTCGCCCTGCCTTATCTTGTATTAGTAGAAGATTGCCGCCGATGCAAGCTCTAGCTCGGCCCGCACGAAACGGTCCTATGTAGGTATAAGTAATAGGCTTGCCCTCTTTTTTCATGACCCGCCCTTCTCTATCAATTAGTCCCATCCTCCCATCGGATTGGATGAAGGCGGTGTGCAGATATTTTCGGTCAAAAGGGCGAATTCCAACGACTGGAACCTCTTCCACAAAGGATTTGGTTGCAAGGGAAAAGAAGCCTGAGGGCAGAACACTACCTCCAAATATTTTCCGAGTGTAGGGAGTCCTGACAGCTTTATCTTTTCTATAGATGGCAAGCATTTCTCCCGCGATGATTTGGTACACTTTGGGAGGAGAATAGGGGAGCATCGTAATCACTTTCATCTCTTTGGGTTCCCCCACCTCAGAAACCCTTTTATCAGTGGCAACAATGGCAAATCGATTCCCCGTTTTTCTAGTCGTGAAACGCCCTGGAGGCTCGGTAACCAAAGGATATTCTCTTGGACCAGGTTTAGGAATGATTTTGACCTCCCTTCTTTTTTTGTTTTTGTTGAGTCGGAGTGAGAAGGTATTCTGGAAAATGGTGTCGATTTCGAATTTACTTTGGTCATTTATACCGAAAATAACCTCATTAGTCTTGTCGGCCACAAACACGGAGCGATCATCCAATTGCTCGATCTTTTTATAGTTGGGGATTAGTAGATCTATATCTTGGTCTCGAAAACTAAAAGCCCCATATTTTCGCCGGCGTTCGATAATGCCCTGTTGGCAAAAGGCTATATCACCTATGAATTTATTGATGCCATCATAATCGCAAGGAATCAGTACTCCCTTCTTAATATTGGCGGCATATAGCCCCCATTTGTTTTTTTGGGCTACCCGATATACGCCCCGTTTCCCAGATGTAAAGATGTAGTTGAAAACTGGAGATTTGATCACCCCGGCCGTATCCATCAAATAATCTTTTTCCCGTTGTCCATTGGAAGCACTGTTGAAAATGACATACTGATCATCCAGAGGATACCACCAGGGCGTCCATTCCACGCTATTGCGGTTTTCTTCAAAATACGCGCCTTTCTTTTGGACTCTTTTAGTGCGTTTTAGAGATTTGACCGGTTTCTTTTGAGGAATATTCCACAGTTCCACGGTAGGCCCTCCTTGTAGTGCAAAAGCAGCCAAGTTGGCACTGACTTTTTCGATGCTGAGATAGTTGAGTTTATTGGTTTGGTGTATGGGCTCTCCAGGCTTGGGCTCGAGATTGATATAATGTGTATTCCAGTAAAAATCCCCTTTCATGGCGATGAAACTCCGATCCAGCATCAAAAAATCCCGAGCGCTTTCTGGTATTACGCGTTGGCCGGTGGAGTCAATGAGTTCCCAGGAAAAATCCCGGGGTTTTCGACGCACTTTATAAAAACCTGCTAAGCCGGCTGACTCTATGGCTAGGTATTGGGGGGGAATTAAGACACTTCCGTCTTTCCGACTCAATCCCCATCGGTTTTTTTGCTTGACAAAAAAGTAATGCCCTTGCTCAGGTATGGTGTCTGCCAGGTATATATCGTCAAAAGTTTGGTCATTCAGGAAGACTTGTTGAGTAGAATCTATCAATTGAAAAAGGCTATCGCGTTCTACGGCGAAGTAATTCTGGGCTAAAACCCGAATACGCCGAAATTCATTGGGGAGAACAGTATTTAAGGCTTCATCTAATAAGCCTACTCTCTGATCGATCTCGAAGATGCGATAAGTGGAGAGCTTGGGGTTGACGGCAGGTTCATGCCAGGCAGCATTGACTTCTGCAATGAAGTCATAGATGGGTGCTATATATTCATAGGCTTTGTTATTGGGGAAGATTTCAACAAACCCGACCTTGTGATTAATCCGAACCGGATATACCGTGACCGTATCATCGGTAACAATATCTGGATATTGAGAGAAGGCCGTTAGGCTACTTAGCAAACAGCAGATAAATAATAAAGACTCTTGCTTCATTATAATAGAAGATGAGAGCGATAATACCTAAGATAGATTGCCTTCTGATGGAGGACCGAAAGCATGGCAGATGTCAGGTCCTGTTTACAGTTTTCTCAAGGATAGCGGACAGAAGACCGCAAGCTTTATCCCCATATGGTTTGCAAAAGGCAGTTGAGCTGAGACCTCATGACTTTATCTTTTTATGGACGAAACCGGAAGCCTTAGCTCTACTGCTATATATGGGTTACAAAATATGGTCTAATTCAAAAGGAAGCCTTGTGTGAAAACACTGACTCAAAAGCTCTAAACTTGTCAGAGATCCACTTCCTCTAAACTCAGGCTTATCGCCAAGGGTTTGGTAATGCTTACAAGCTGGCCATTTTGATGACCTCCTTCAAGTCATTGAGCTTTTGCACGGGCTCTTCACGAACTTCCATATCAAAGGTGTACTTTTTACCACGTGCTGCTACTAATTCATCCTCTTTTTTTACGAAGGTACTTTGCTTAAACAAAGCCACTTGATTGTCAGGCAAAACAGCAATGATTTTATTGTCCAAATTGGGATCAAAGCGGAAAGCTTTCCAGGAGGCACTATTCAATCCTACCACTACCTGATTATTCTTAGTTACAAAATACACAGTCACGGCATCCTTAAAAACGTCGGGCATTTCTCCAAAATTGAAGTCTGCCATTAATTGAATACTACTTGGTGACTTCCAAAGAATATCATAATTATGGATTCTGAAATCTTGCGCCAAAATCGTTCGTCTGAAAGCTCTTTGCTGAGAGCGAACGGCCTCTAGGTCTCTCAATGACACTAAATCTTCCTTATAAGCGGCTAGAAGTTTCTTATACGCTGCCTTAGCTGCAGCTAGGTCGGCTGGTTTTGGAGCCTTTTCCACCAGCATAGAGAAGATGGTATCCTCTGCCAGCAAGGTAAGCTCGTAAACACCTGTTTCGGGACCTTGAGCTAATTCGTAGCGAGACCAATCTTTGTCTCTAATCCATGGATTCTTTTTCGGCGCTTTTGCTGCATCATCACCTGCGTAGATAAAAAGGTGCGTTCTGGAATCCCTCAATTCTGGGAATTGATTGAGATTGGCAGGGTCATCGATTCGGATCTCATTTTGCTTTTCATAGCTAGGTGCCTGTGGAGCTTCTGCTGTTTTTGCTTTTAGAGCCTCTATTTCCTGGTTTAAGTTGTTTAACCTTTCACCATTAGCTGGAATTTCAACAGGATCAGCGCCAGGCCCTAGGTTGGTCCATTCATTAGTATTATCATCTAAAGACCAGGTGTCATAAGCTCCATCAACTGGAGAAACGAAATCGACTTCAATGCCTTTGCCTTCAGCAATATTTACAGCTTCACCATTTTGGAAACCTCTGATTTCAAACATACCAGCGGTTTGCATCCACTCGGTTTGCTCTCCATCTCCTTTGACAGTCATAGGAATACCGGAAGAGATGATCTCTGCTACATCTCGAAATTCTCGGTAGCGAATGGTCACCGGACCACTAACTGCTTTGCCTTCTGCATCTACAATAGCATTGGCAGGAACATTTAAGGTAGTACCAGATTGAGTCGTAAAAACAATAGCTTCAGCTGGATCCTGGATGGTAAAGGTCTCGCCTTCGAGGTCTTCTTTAAAACTAAAAGGGCGATTGGCCGCAGCTCGGGCAAAACTAGCGTTAACTACTTCCACCGAATCTGTGGATTCATCAGTCTGTTCGGCAGTAGTTGCATCACTTCCACAAGAACTTAGTGAAACTAATCCTGCAAAAATGAATAGGGTAGCCCATCTGGAGTTCAAGACTAATCTAGAAAGCTCAGATAAGCGTTTGGAGGGTTGGTATTGAATTGTCATAATGAAATTTAGTTTGCACGTTTTATAACTGCAAGAAGCGTGATGATGATTAGGACGCTACTTCGCTATATTCAAAACAATCTCCGGACGCTAATTTGCAATATGCTCGCACCTCTAACCTACAGGCTAATATCTATCTAACCTATTCCGGACTTGATATACAGTGGGTATAGTATTGTAATGGGCATTTCTTGAAAAGATACACTTACCAACTGTTTTTTATGATTAAGGTTCCTCCTGGCAAAAAATGGATCAATTACCTTTTGGTCCGAGAATGTAGTCGTGAGTTTAGCAAAAAACAGTTTTCTTTAGGATTAGATGCAATTAGCCAAAGAGAGGGTGTGTTAGGGAACTTGGTATCTAGATTGTTTCTAGAATTGAAGCCTGAAAGTTGTTAAAATGAATTCTTGGCCCATCCTTTTTTCATCTGAAACCGTTCTATTTAAGTGGTTCGCCAAACAACTACGAAATGAAAGCCCATTTACACCAATACCTATTACCTCTCCTATTTTTAAGCTTAGTGGCTTGCCGTAAGAACAATGGCCCAAATCAAGATATGCCCGATGTGGCTTTTGAATACCTTGATGCTGAAGCTAAATCTGTATCGGTAGACAATCCAATCCATCTTTCCCAATTAGAAACTGTTCTTCAGGATCATCAGTTTATTTTTACTGGAGAATCGCACGGAGTAGCTTCTAATTATGATTTAGAGCTGATGATGCTTCAGTATTTGGTGGAGCAAGAGTGGTTAGATTATTATGTACCTGAGCTTCCTTTCAGCTTTTGTTATTTTCTTGGCCAGTATTTAGAGAACGGTGATGAGACTACCCTAGATCGACTCTTCGAACCCCTACAAGGTACCTTTAGCTGGACAGCGGAAGCCAAGAAACATTGGCAGAATGTCCGCACACTCTATCAATCTCTACCCAGCGACAAACGTTTTTCGATTGTGGGAATTGAGATTGAGCATCAGGCCAGAAATGCCGCCTGGATGATGCAGGATTTGCTACCCGAGTTATCCGCTCCGTCGATTATGGCGGGAGAGGTTTCGAGTTTGAGTGAATTTGTGGCGAACAAGAATGACAATTATCTGGACCTGTACAATCTAGCCTTAGATTTCAAAGCCTTATTTATTAGCCAATCCCCGGTAATCAAAGGGTTCTTAGGGGATAAATTCCAGCAGTTTCAATTGGTGAACCAACTCGTGATCGATACGCACGAAGCTAGATCGGACGACGTTTTTTCTACGAAAAGAGAATCCCTGATTTATCAGAATTTCTTGCGGAATAGCGAATTGTTTGCCGCGGGCAATAGTTACGGACAATGGGGTGCTAATCACATTTACCAACGCGACATAGAAGGGGTTAGTTGGCTGGCCGCTCGATTAAACGAAGAATCATTATCTCCTGTCCAGGATGCTGTTTACTCGATTTTGTATCTCTATCACGATTGCAAAACACTACTGAAGAACCCATATCGGAAAGTCAACTTCTCTAACTTATACTATGTCCCTGATTTTAAGAAGCTGTCTTCACAAGACCTAACCTTGTTTCGACTTGATTTGCCGGGTTCGCCCTTTATGGATGAATTAATTTGGCCTTCAACTAGTTTGAAACTGTCGGAAGGCGTCACAACTGATTATGTACAATCCTTAATTTTAGTCCAGGATTCTCCAGCAGCCTCGCCATTGAACTAGTTGCTTGGGTGGCTTGGGTTCCGCCTCAGATTTTGCTATTATTAGCTACTTAGATTGTGGTATGGCCTCGATTTTTTTACTACTTTTAGAGTTGTAGCTAGCACCCTGCTAGCCAATTTTAAGACAATCACTTCAAAACTAAAAAATTGGTAAAATGAAAACACTGCTTATGACGCTTTGCCTTGTCGTGGGAGCTGTAGCTCTACAAGGTCAATCTGCAAAGACTTCTGATCACACAGGAAGCTGGGAATATGAAGTGCTAACCCCTGAAGGTGATTACCGGGGCACCATGGTGTTGAAAATGGAAGATGGGAAATATGTTGGCCACTTGGTAGTGGGTGATCAAAAAACACCACTGAAAAGCCTTAAAGTTGATGGTAATAAAATGACTTGTTCTGTCTATGCAGAAGGTTTTGATTGTAACATTAGCGGAGAATTCACTGCTGATGCCTTTAAGGGTGGAGTGGAAGTAGAAGGAAATGTAATGGATATGACGGCCAAACGAGGCGGCGGCGGTAAATAATCGTTGAATTTGTTGTTCGTAGTAATTGTTTGTTGTTCGTAGTTTCAAACTACGAACAACAAACAATTACTAGTTTAGTATGATCGCATTGCCAGATGCCGAGGATGCATAGATTCCCTTGATGACAGCCAAAGATTTTCTCGCCTCTACACCATTAACAGCTGGTTCACGATCTGTCTGGATGGCCTCAATCATATCTGCAATTTGTGTTTTATGCGCCTGATGACCGATCGCATTAGGGTCGGAAGCTCCCGAGGCAGGCCCTTCTTCTTTTACCTCATCTAGCGCTACCTCTCCTTCAATGTGCCAGTGTTTAATCTTTCCTCCTTCTAGGATAATCGAACCTTTTTGACCATAAATCTCTAAGCGTTCAGGAAACCCGGGATAGATCGCTGTACTTCCTTCAATGGTACCAAGTGCACCATTCTCGAACTGTAAGAGTGCTACGCCGAGGTCCTCTCCTTCAATGGGATGTTTAATGGTACGAACTTTACCATACACGGTCTCTACCTGACCAAAAATGGAAAGTAGCAGGTCGATCGTATGAATACCTTGGTTAATCAATGCAGCGCCACCATCGCCAGCTAAGGTTCCTTTCCAAGGACTAGAAGAATAATACTCCTTACTTCTGAACCATTTGATATAAGCATTTCCTAAGGTCAATTTTCCCAGAACTCCATCGGCGATGGCCTTTTGTACTTTCAAGAAATCGGGATTGAAACGATTCTGGAAAATACAAGCCAATTTTACCCCCGCTTGTTGGCAAGCGGTGAGCATTTGGTCAGCTCGTTCAAGGCTAACCTCCAGCGGTTTCTCTGTAATGACATGCTTACCCTTTTGGGCAGCCAGCAAAGTAGGCTCCAAGTGGTTCCCACTAGCTGTACAAATCGAAACAACATCGATATCTGGGCGCTCTAGCATTTCTTCTATTGATGAATAGGCCGCTACCTTAAATTTATCCTGCGCCAGCTTAGCACGTTCGGGACTGGAACTGCAGACCGCTACTAATTGTGCATTGGGTAATTCGTTAATACTTTTTACATGATGGATTGCTACCGCGCCGGTTCCGACGATGGCGAAGTTGAGGACCTTGTTTGTAGACATAAGTTGGTTTTTGAAATCATTACTAAAAGCTTGGCAAGACATTCACCTTTTATACCGCGTTTAAAATTAGGGAATACTAAACCGTAGTATATCTCCAGGGACTTTTAATACATCGTTTTGTACAATAGCACGAACCTCATATTCTCCGTCAGGGAGGCCCTTTAATGTCCATCTAAAATGCCCATTCGCGGTACTTTCAACCCAATCGGATCGGATCCATTTGATAGGTGCATTCGAGAATAAGGGAGGCGCATTGCGGTACTCAAATGCAAGTTGCAAACCATTTTGATCTCCCTTACTGGCCAGAAATCCTTTCAATTGCAGATTTTCCCCTTGGCCTTGCGCGGGAAGCGTTTGTACTACTGGTGGATGTAAGGTGGGCTCAGCTCGCGTTACTTTTAGCACCATCGGATTGGGCCAGCGCTCATTGTCATAGATCTGATGCCAACGAGTGCATTGGATTTGTAGTTGACCTGCTTCCTGGGTAAAACGAATAGGTGGATTGGGAACGCCAGGTATTTCCATGGCTTGTCCCAAAAGACTAATTTCTGAATCTTTGGTAGCTCTGACAGAGCGTAGAATAAAGCTTCTTTCTTCTCCTATTGGCCAATGTTCTTTAGGAGAGATATAAATATAGACATCAGTTGCCTCTCGTTTGCGCGTCAGCCAAAGTTCTCCCTCCCGGTGTAGTACCCAGGGGCGGATCTCCTGAATAGCCTCACTGTTGATAAATGACCATGCGGCCAGCTCTTGCAGCAAACGTTTCTCTTCTCGAGGCAAACTACCATCCGGTTGTAATCCCATGGTGAAGAGGGCTGTTCCTCCCTTCGTGCGCGTCTCGATCAATAACTCGATCAGTCCGCTAGTTGATCTAACTGTAGGACGAGCCTTGTAGGACCATTGATCCGCCATCGAAAAACTTACTTCCCAGCCTTCATTATTGGCCTGACCAGGAATTTGTTCCGAGAAGGACTGTACTGCTCCGCCCGTAATCAAAATATCTTTTTGCAGTTCCTTGGCTACTTTAGCCGCAAATTCAGCTTTGTTTCCTTCTAAATAAAGCAAATCAATCTTTCCGTAGTTGGAAAACAGTTCCTGAATTTGTGCTTCGATATAGCCTTCATAGCTTTCTTGAAGTTCTTCATCTAATTCCTCATCCCAGGTTGTCCTAATTGGGAGTTCATGCTCATACAAGAAATGATAATCTTCGGTAGCGTATTGAATACCTACCTTTAATCCAGCCGCGCGCACAGCTTCAATGTGTTCTTTCACCAGATCCTTGCCGTAGGGGGTGTTGGCTATATTAAAGGCTGTAGTTTCTGTTGGCCAAAGGCTGAAACCAGCCTCGTCTTTAACAGTAAAAAGAATGTATTGAACGCCGGCCAATTTGGCTAGATTAGCAAGTTCACTTGGTTCAAAATGTTGTGGGTTAAACGATTCGGGTAGGGCAGTAAAAAACCGTTTCTGAAATGCGGGAGAAGCATGCACAAGGCTTTGCCCCATACTGATTCCTAGCTGGCTTTCTAGGCCCCAATGGATGCGTAGTCCCAGTCCTGCATCTTTGAACCACTCTAAGGAGGTTCTATTGTTGTTTTGGGATAAAGTACTTGCCTGCCCCAGAAGCCAAAACGGGGCTACTAAGCAGAGTAAAAGTAGACCAGTATGGTTTTTCATCACGCTGTATTGTTTGGGACGGAAAATAGGCAATTTTTTGTTGTTGGTCGCGTAAAATACCGACAACTAAATAGCGGAGGGTACAGGACTCGAACCTGCACAGGCCATAAGCCTACCTCACGTTAGCAATGTGGTGCGTTACCAATTCCGCCAACCCTCCGAATGGTACACCTGGACGGATTCGAACCGTCATACATTGGATTTTAAGTCCAATAGCGTTTCCCGTTAGCTTACAGGTGTATGTTAAGTAGATATTCTGGTACCGCTGATGAGATTCGAACTCATACACACCAGTTTCTGAAACTGGAGGCTCTCCCAAATTGGCCTACAGCGGTAAAGTCACGAAAAACAAAAAGCTCCTTGGGTCAATAACCCAAGGAGCTTTTATTGTTGTATAGATACAATAATATTACACCCTGGCTATCGATCGATAACTAAGGAGCAATAAACTGTATGTATTAATTTTTGTCATGATACCCTTATAACTGAACAGGAGGTTAGAAAGTTCCGGTAGTCTAATTTTTTCTCTGGAAATCTTGTGGTTTTAAACCAGCTTATAGTTGAAGCATGACTTTCTATGATTACGAGTCTTACAGGTACAAGGCCGCCTGTATAGTAAGTTGGATAGATCGCTCCTGCGGCCAAATAGTCCCGGCTAGCCATAGCTGAAGTTTAAGGTAAGAATTGGTAGAAGCCTTATATTTGATGAAAACGGTTTGAAATGAATAGGAGTCCAATCGCTAAACCCAAAGTTTTGATCATCACTACAGGAGGTACCATTGCCAGCGTCAACGGTAAACCGATGATAGATGGCCCTGCCTTAGTGGGCGCCCTTCCGGAATTGGGGAATATGGCCCAGATAGAGGTAGAGGAGTTTAGTAAAATTGGGTCCTCAAAAATGACACCCGCTCATTGGCTCAGATTGTCTAAAAGAATCAATCAATTATTTAGAGCGGATGAAGGTCTAACGGGCGTGGCCATTACACATGGTACTGATACTTTAGAAGAGACAGCTTATTTCTTAAACCTTACGGTAAAAGTCGACAAGCCAGTCCTTCTGGTCGGAGCAATGCGTTCGGCGAATGAGATATCCGCAGATGGTCCGGCAAATCTGTTGAATGCTGTTCGAGTTGCTGTACATCAAGAAGCTGTGGGAAAAGGCGTAATGGTCGTGCTCGATGAACGTATCAGTGGGGCAAGAGAGGTTTGGAAAACGCATAATAGGGGGGTAGCGACCTTTTCATCTCCGTCCAGCTTTTTAGGTGTGGTAGACCCCGACAAAGTTCGATTCTATCGTCAATCACTGCATGCGCATACAGTGGATACTCCTTTTAACTTGAATACTATAGAACGATTGCCCAAGGTGGAATTAGTAATGGACTTTACCGATTTTGACCCTGCAATAATTGATTACTTTGCTGGCAAAAGCTTAGACGGATTGGTAGTTGGTTCCTTTGCCGGCGGGCGGATGAGTGCTGGAATGATTAAGGGCTTGAGGCGGGCGGCCTCGGCGGGTATTCCTCTGTGCGTGGCTTCACAGGTGCCTGAGGGGCGTATTATAGGATATCCTGACTATGGGTTCCCTGTCGTTTTTGCGCCTGATCTCAGCCCAAGAAAAGCACGCATCCTATTAATGCTCACTTTATCCCAAACCAAGGATGATGAGCGATGGCAAGCTTACTTCGAGAGGTATTAAGCTGGCTAGCGGGATACCACTATTTGGATGGAGACGGCGGAATTTATTTTTCTAGATATTGGTTGAAGGGAGGGGAGATATCTTAAGTAATTATACGAGATCTTGCGATAAGACAGTAATCTGAAATCATGACCGTAGATCAATTGATCGAGAATGCGCGCCAATTATATGCAGATGGCAAACTTGAAAAGGCCCTACAGACGGTAGACGAAGCCTTAGCGCAGATGCCGAACCATGCTGAGAGCTTAGAATACAAGGGGCTATTATTGAGTAAAGTAGGACGGCATGAAGAAGCCTTAGTAGTATTAGATCGTGCTGTTGCTGTAGATCCAGCTAGTTCTGGGTATCTGCAAGTCAGAGGTATTTGTTATTGTCAATTGGATCGATTTGAAGAAGGGCTGGCGGACTTTATCCACTCGATTTCTCTGAGTCCCGGCGATGCTGAAGCTCATTACCTAAAGGGGTGTGCCTTGGAAGACCTCAAGCGATTAGAGGAGGCTCTCGAAGCATATGATCAAGCTATTGTTTTTAGTCCAACCCATTATAGAGCATTCTTTCAAAGAGGACTAACCAATAACCGCCTCAAGCGCTATGTTGATGCTGTAGCTGACTTCGATCAGATCCAAGATAATTTGGAGGCTTATCAGGATTACCACTATCAAAAAGCTTTTGCGTTGTACGAATTAGGACGAGCCGAAGAGGCTTTGCCCTTGATGCATGTGGACGTAGAGGAAAACCCAGACCTGGGCACAGCTTATGCTTTGCGCGCCAAGCTTAGATTGGCATTGGGGGATGAAGAGTTGGCTATTACTGACATTGACCATGCGATTGCACTACAACCGGAATATCCAGGTCATTTAGTGACGAAAGGGTACATTTATCATGATATGGATCTTTTGGAGGAAGCGGAAGAAGCCTATCGGACTGCGCTTGATTTAGATCCTAATTTTGAATTGGCCTATACCAATCTCAGTTCTTTACTTGAAGATCTTGGAAAATATGAGGCGGCTAGAAACGCCTGCCAGGAAGCTATCAGGGTCAATCCCAACTCGCAAATAGCTTACAATAATCTAGGATCAGCATTGTTGTACTTGGAGGATTATCAGGGCGCAAAACCCGCGCTGGAAAAGGCTATTGAGTTGGCACCCACCTATATCGCCCCTCACTATAATCTGGGGAACTTGTATCGTTACACGGGCAAATGGGAACCGGCTTTACAGGCGTATAAGAAAGTCTTAGAGCTGGATCCGGAAGATGAGGATGCGATATTTCACCGAGATGAGATGTTGAAGAAATTGGGTGAAGAGTAAGTAGTTATTTTATTCAAAGCCACCCTAAATAGCCGTTTGACAATTGTACTAACGGCTTGATCAATAGTAAGGACATTTTCCGTTTAATAGGCTTACCTTTAGCCCTTTCTAATACAAAATGCTTCTCCTACAATTTTTGTGAACTTGAGGCAAGGGTATTGCTCCTTTTAGAGCTAATCCTGCAATCTTAAGTTCTGCCTGCCTTTGGATCAGTAGACCAAACTTGGGCGCCGGACAAGACAAGAAACATAAGAGAAGAATATTAACATCTAAATAAAAAATATGAATAAACTCATTTTTGCTCTAGTTCTCTGCGGCCTTTTCTCCCCGGCCATTGCTCAACAGGCTTACGAAGAAGTAGTCATAGGAAAGAAGGATAGTATTTACTCTAAAATATTGAAAGAAGGAAGAGAAGTTTGGGTGCATGTCCCTCCCCAGGATACCAGTATATTTCAACGGAAAACCTACCCAGTGGTGTATGTTTTGGATGGATCGGCACACTTCCCTGCGGTGGTCAGTATGATTAGCCATCTGAGTAGCAATCGACTTTGCCCGGAGATGATTGTTGTAGGTATTATAAACACGAACAGAACAAGGGACCTAACGCCTACTCAAGGTGATGCAAGTCACCCTTTTGTTAATCCGGATATGGCTAAAATCTCCGGTGGAGGCGACAATTTTCTTCAGTTCATACAAGAGGAGCTAATGCCTCAAATCAAAGAAAAATATCCGACTAATTCTTTTGAAATGTTGATAGGCCACTCTTTCGGTGGCTTACTAGCTATGCATGCCTTTCAGCACCACCCTCAATTGTTTGACGCTTACGTATCCATCGATCCATCCATGTGGTGGAACAAACAACAATTGCTGAAGGAGATTCAGCATTCCAAGCGGACAGCGGCACCTATGGGTAAAATGCTCTACCTAGGCATCGCCAACACTTTACCGACTGATATGCCTTTGGAAATAGCACGCAAGGATACCTCTTTTAATACCGAGCATTTTCGTGCAATTACGGCACTAGATGACCACATGGGTGCATTAGCCTCAGACAAAGTCAAGTACGCTGGGAAGTATTATGAAAATGATGATCATGGATCGGTTCCATTTATTACGGAATATGATGCTTTGCGCTTCTTTTTTGATTTCTATAGGTTAAACCTAGGTCCACCTGAGTTTATGGATCCTTCTTTAGATATGGCGAGTCTGATACAAGGGCACTACGAGAATATATCAGAGAAGATGGGAATGAAAGTGCTTCCTGATGAGGCTGAAATAAATGGCATGGGATACACTTGCCTGGAAATGAATTTGCTGGATAAGGCAAAACAATTATTGACACTCAATACCAAGAACTATCCAAATAGCTTCAATACGTATGATTCCCTGGGAGATTATTATATGGCAGTAAAAGATTATGCGAATGCCCGGAAAAGCTTTGAGGTATCCGTACGATTAAATCCTACATCACCTTCTAAGGAAAAACTAGAAGCGTTGAAAAAGAAAGGGGACTAGCGATTGCTTATGAGCGGTTATTCGAAGACTTCAACTTCGAATAACCGCTTGAAGTACTATTACTTGTTGAAAGCATCGAGGGCTGTTTTGGTTTCTGTAGGAAAATGTGTTGGAACAGCTTGGGTCACTTGTCCGGTGGCTACCCATTCTGCTGCTCGTTGAAAGATGGCTTTGAAACCTAAACATAATTGAGACTCATTGAGATGTCCCAATGTTGTATGGAAAACTCTTCCCAAGCCATAGTGGATTGTCATCATCATAGGTTCATGTCTACCTTGTCCGCCTTGAGCAGGATCTCCATAGGCCGTAGCCAGAATATGCATATTTTGGGCAGGGCCACGCATCATATCATAGAGTTCATCTTCTATATGAAGCCAGCGGGTTGGAAGCCCTTTCATAATCGCATGAGTGCTATCCCTAACCTGGATCAAAAATTCATGTCTTTTCCCATGATTGCCTCCACGCCCAGGTGAATCATCCCTAATAGTCTCATTTTCATCATTGATGTAAACATAGGGCCCACTCTTCTCTGTTCGCCCTGCCCAACCACCAAGGCCGATAATCTCATTGTATGCCTGCCAATTGGGAAAGGCATTATCGGCAGCATGCACAGATATAAAACCTCCACCGCCATGTACAAAGCGTTCAAAATCTTGTCGGGTTTCCTCTGGCCAAGGGTCGCCATTGTAATTGGATATCACTAAATCGTAAGCCTGAAAGGCTGGCCGGAAATCAATCATGGGCTCACCTTTTGCGGGAGAAGTGGCCACGTCTACGACGAATAAGCCGGTTTCCTCTAAATGTTGTTTTAGAATGGGGGTTGTTTCTGGCCAATTCCTGTGATTGTTTTGACCATCTACAATCAGGGCTCTTTGTTTTTTCTTCAATAGACCTCTTCCTACAAGCCATTCCTTGGCCACTCTTGGCCATCCTTCTACGTCTCCTTGGCCCTTCCCAAATGAGAAACCGTGTCCGCCAGATTCGAAAATGTGCAACGCTGCTGGTACCCCATGTTTGCGTAGACCTTGGTAATAAGCGATACTGTTTTCTGGGAGTACAGCCCGGTCATTGTCTGCATGAATCAATAAAGCAGGAGGGGTTTCAGCAGTGATCTGCTTTTCATTTGAATAGTATGCCTCTAGTTCAGCGCTAGGACTTTCTCCAATAATATTTCTGCGGGACCCCATGTGAGCAAAGGTGGTATCCATCGAAACTACAGGATACATGAGGATGGAAAAATCGGGGCGTGAGGAAAAACGATCTACCTGATTACTGGCATTGGTGTCCCCCTGATCAAAGTGAGTAGAGAGTGAGGAGGCTAAGTGCCCTCCTGCCGAAAAGCCCATGATGCCGATTCGATCCGGGTCTAATCGCCAATCCATGGCCTTGCTACGAACCAGGCGCATGGCACGTTGAGCATCTAACAAAGCCACTTTGTCATTGCATTCATCGGATTCCCAGGCAGGAAGTCGGTATTTCAAAACAAAAGCCGTGATGCCCATTTCGTTTAACCATTTGGCCATCCAACTTCCTTCCCAATCCCATGCTAGGACCCGATACCCTCCGCCAGGACAAATTACAACACCCGTTCCATTAGCCGTAGACTTGGCTGGTAGATAAACGGCAATCTCTGGCTCTTGTACAACGCTGATCCGTCTTTCCGATCCATTGTTAACTTCTCTGACCTTTTCTTCATTGGTGCTGGCACAAGGAATACCTTCCGGATATAGAGGAAGTACCATGTCTTGACTTTGGATCCAGCTATAACATAGCAATAGGCATAGAAGGAGTGTTGTTCGTTTCATCTTGACATTGTTAAAAATAAGCCTTCTTAGGCAGGTCTCGTGGACAATCATAAAATGAGATGAAAAAGCGACCGTTGGAAGTGTTGCATTTCATTTTTGAGTGTCTTCAAACACGAGATTTGTCTAAGAACTAAATAAGTTGCTGGCAGCTAGGCCATAATATCTTTCACGACATGTCCGTGGACATCGGTGAGTCTGAAGTCCCTGCCTTGAAAGTGATACGTTAGTTTTTCGTGATTAATGCCCATCAGGTGTAAAATAGTAGCTTGCAGATCATGGGTGTGTACTCGGTCCCGAGTGCCATAATAACCTATTTCATCTGTTTCTCCGTAGCTAAACCCTTTCTTAACACCTCCACCGGCCATCCACATTGTAAAAGCCTCTTTGTGGTGATCTCGTCCAGCAAAAGGATTGGAGACGCCACCTCGATTTTCCATCATCGGCGTACGACCAAATTCCCCTCCCCAAACGACCAAGGTTTCTTCCAATAATCCACGTTGGTCTAAGTCTTTTAGTAGGGCCGTCATGGGTTTGTCAATCTCATTGCAACGCTTGACAAAACCAATATCCAAGGCCTCAAACTGGTTGCTGCCATGAGAATCCCATCCTCGGTGAAAGAGTTGTATGAAACGAACATCTTTTTCTGCTAAGCGACGTGCCAGAAGGCAATTATTGGCAAAGGAAGCTTGACCAGGAGTAGTGCCGTACATCTCATGGATGTAATCGGGTTCATCATTGATGTCCATGACCTCCGGTACTGTCATTTGCATTTTAAAGGCCATTTCGTACTGAGCGATGCGCGTCACGATTTCTGGGTCTTGCACTTCTTCATATCGCTGACGATTGAGTTCATTGATGGCTTCAATAGTACCTTTTCTGATATCTCTAGGCATTCCATCAGGATTATTAACATAAAGCACAGGTTCTCCTTTTGAGCGGCATTGGACACCTTGGAAGACTGTAGGCAGGAACCCGCTTCCCCAGGCACTTTTTCCGGCACTTGGCGCAGATTGACCTGATACTAGCACTACAAATCCAGGGAGGTTCTGGTTTTCTGACCCCAAGCCATAGGTTACCCACGATCCTATACTCGGGCGGCCCATTCTGGCATGGCCAGTATGCATAAATAATTGAGCAGGGGCATGATTGAATTCATCGGTGTGCATGGCGCGCAGGAAGGTGACATCGTCTACTACTTCTTTAAAATTTGGTAGACGATCTGAGACATAACTTTGCGTCTCTCCGTACTGCCCAAAATTGAACTGTGGTCCTAGCATCTTGGGGACGCCGGTAATAAAAGCGAAGCGTTTGCCCTCCAGCAGTGAGGGAGGACAATCCAAACCATCAAGCTTATGCAAATCGGGTTTGTATTCGAAGAGTTCCAATTGTGAAGGAGCACCAGCCATGTGTAGGAAGATCACACGCTTGGCTCTTGGGGCAAAATGAGTGTCTCTGGGTCGCAATGGGTTGGCTAGATCGACTAAGGGGCTTCCTTGGCTGCCGAGGATTGGGTTCTTACTATCACAAGAGGAGAGAAAGGACAAGGCCATGGCCCCTAGGCTCAATCCTCCGACTTGTAGGAAAGACCGTCGGGTTAGCTCCTGTTCATATTCTTGAATGAGTTCATTGATTAACTTCATAAGAGTCAAATTGAGGTAATGGATCTATTCTCGTACCACGAATTCATCCAGGTTTAGGATTACGTTGCTTACTACAGTTAGCGCTGCCAATTTGGTATTATAGGCTTGATCGCTTTGGGCGATCTTTATGGCTTCTTGAGGATTGTCTTGATAGAAGCTAAGGTTGTCTTTAAACTGTTGATGGAGAACCTCAAGGGTCTCCTCACTAGGTGGCCTTAGTAGTGCACTTTCGTAAGCCATAGCCAGTGCCTTTTTCTCTTCAGCAGCGGCCGCCTTTAGCGCATTTTTGGCTAGTGCGCGCGCTGCTTCGACATAAACCGTATCATTCATTGTCACCAAAGCTTGCAGCGGAGTATTGGTGGGGATGCGGCGTGAAACGCAGATCTCTCGGCTGGGACTATCGAAGGTCAGAAAGGAAGGGTAGGGGCTGGATTTTCTCCAAAAGGTATATAAAGCTCTCCGATATCGGTCCTCGCCACCGCTTTCTCGCCATCGTAGTACCTGGCGGATCACTTGCCAAACTCCATCTGGTTGAGGGGGCATCACACTGGGACCATACATTTTATCACTCAAAAGCCCACTTACCGCTAAGGCTTGATCTCGGACCTGTTCCGCTGTTAGTCGTTTTCGGTAGGCCCTGGACCACCATCGATTATTTGGGTCTTTTTCCAAGGCAACTGGGGAGGTTACTGAGCTTTGCTGATAACTACTAGAGGAGACAATATATTTCAATAACTTTTTGACACTCCATTGGATATCATTCTGGAAATGCAGCGCCAGCCAATCCAGTAACTCCGGGTGTGAGGGAGGTGTGCCTTGTGATCCAAAATCTTCAATGGTTTCCACAATACCTCGTCCCATTAGCTCTGCCCAAAATCGATTCACGATTACCCTTGATGTCAAGGGGTTATCCGAATTAACTAGCCATTGAGCTAGATCGAGGCGGTCCGGAGCTGGCTGGTCTTTCATAGAAACTAGGCTAGCAGGAACATTAGCCTTGACTTCTTCTCCATGAACGAGCCAATTGCCTCGCTCGAATACATGTGTTGAACGACTTTTTTCAGTAGAAAGGTCTTTCATTATAGGAGTAGGCACCTGAGCCAGTTCAGCCAGGCTATCAGCGATTTCTGTATTTGCCAGTTCAGCACTAATAGTAGTAGAGAAGGTCAATTCTTCTAGCATGAAGTTTCTAGGGACGCCTTCTTTTCCATGGAATTGTATGAAGATGTCTTTCTTTTGGGAAGGTGGATTATTTATCCCAACCCGGGTCTCCTCTCCATGCTTGATGGTGGCTTCCCCGATCAATTGCCCCCCAACTTTATCTGCGAATACGGATACGGTGATCTTCTTTTGGATTTGATTGTGATGGAGTTGAATTGCCTCTACCGATTGTAAGTCTACGTCTTCAAAGCTGATCCAACCACCATTTGAGATTCTTCTAGCGCGATTTTTGCCATCGATGTAGAGTTTATCCCAACTATCACAGAAGCCTGCCCGCCAATTCGGGAAAAGCGCCAGGCGTCGATACTGATTGAGCTCTTTACTATCCTGAATAGTATCGGGGAGAGGTGTTGGCGATAAATGATTTACCCATTTTTTGATCCGATCTTTATCTTCCTTGGAGAAGCTCATCAGGTTGGGTGAATCGGTATTAGTGTCGGCATCTTCGGTATTGTTGAAGAATGCCATCGATGTATAGAAATCCTTATGCACAAATGGGTCATAAGGGTGACTATGGCACTGGACACAGGACATGGTGGTCCCTTGCCAAATTTCCCAAGTGGTATTGATGCGATCAATGACGGCAGCCACACGGAATTCTTCATCATCTGTTCCCCCTTCATCATTGGTCATAGTATTCCGGTGAAAGGCCGTAGCCAGCAAGTCTCTTTCTGAAGGTTGTTCCAATAAATCTCCAGCCAACTGTTGGATTGTGAATTGGTCAAAGGGGAGATCATCATTGAAGGCATCGATCAACCAGTCGCGGTACCGCCAAATGGAACGATACGGATCTTTTTGATACCCTTGTGAATCCCCATATCGCGCTAAGTCCATCCACATGGCTGCCCAACGCTCACCAAAGTGAGGAGAACTCAATAATCGATCAATTACTTTTTCTGTGGCATCAGGACTATCATCTGCCAGGAAATCGCTCAGTTCTTGTGCGCTGGGAGGAAGGCCAATAAGATCAAGAGATAGGCGACGAAGTAAGGTTGTTTTATTAGTGATGGGAGAGGAGGGCAGCTTTTCGGATTGAAGGCGGTCAAGGATGAAATGATCTATTTCGTTTTGTAAAGGAAAATTGTCAGCTTTTGATGGTGCTGGAATCTCCGGTTTTTCAGGGGCAATGTATGCCCAATGTTTCGCCCAGCGCGCACCCTGATCAATCCATTGCGTTAATAATTGAACCTCCTTGTTTGAGAGCGGTTCTGCGTCCAAGGGCATGCGTAACTCAGGATCGGCATGTTTGATTCTTTTGATGAGTTCACTCCGGCCCGCCTTGCCGCGAATAATGGCCGCCTTTCCGGATTCTGCCGGAGCAAAAGCTTCTTCTTCAAATAAGAAACTCAAACCACCTGAAGCTTTTACTCCGCCATGACAGCGAAGGCAATGCTGATTTAGGATGGGGCGAATATCGGCATTGAAGTCGATTGTGTCAGAGGGCAATATCAACTTCTTTATACCCCAAACTCCAAGCAAGCTTAATCCAACTATGGTTACGATCCTTAGATAGTTGTTTTTCATGACTACATGGCTTTTATCTCAGCCCAATAGGCTTCGTCAACTGGAATTCCTAAGCGTTCATTTTCTTCACGAGTTCGTAGCGTTCGTTCTCCTGGATAATTGGCTTTTTCTCCAGGTGCTGCAGGTGTTGCTGTTTCCATCGCGAGCAAGGTATCACTTAACATTTTCTCATAATGAGCTTTTGCCCCCATATTCATCCCGTCTATTGCAATAAAGACCTGAGATAAGCCGTACTCGTCTTCACATTGCTGTCCAATCTGAGTAGTAGATAAACCCTCTGACAATGAGCTAGCCAATAAATCTAATAGTAAAGATAGGCCCGAACCTTTCCAGAAGCCAAAAGGTAGTGCCCTGCCACTTTTTTCTATTTCAGCCGGATCGTGTGTAATATGTCCGGCTGTATCAAAGCCTCCCGCAACGGGGAGGAGTTTTCCGGCTCTGCGATAAGATTCGATTTTGCCAAAGGAAAACTGAGTCATGGCTGTGTCTAGGACGATATGGCCTTCGGCCTTGGGAAAACCAATGATCAAGGGGTTGTTGCCAAGTACGGCTTCCTTTGCACCCCATGCCGGCATATTGGGTATGGTATTGGTCCAACATAGTCCGATCATCCCAGCCTCTGCGGCTTGCCAACCGTAGGCGCCTCCACGCATCCAATGGTTGGTATTGCGGAGCGCTACTAGGCCGATCCCGTGCTTCCCTGCCAACTCAATGGCTCGATTCATACAGGTCCAGGCATTTAGATTTCCCGGGCCTAGATGGCCATCCCACTGTTCCAAGGCACCCATTTGTTTTGCGGGGACAGCTTCCTGGTCAACTCTTACATAGCCTTTCTGAATATACGCTACGAAACGGGGAAAACGATTGAGTCCATGTGAGTCCACGCCATCCCTACTCGCCTCGGCAAATAGTCGAGCGCTTAATGCTGCTTTTTCTTTCTCAAAGCCAAGTTTAAGAAGTACGCGAACCAATTCTTGGTGCAGCTCAGTATAGGACACTCGTTTCATCTATCTAAATTAGTTAGTTCTTCGACAAATTCTGTGTTTGCAGACATTCAAAATGAAATTCAAGCCTTCACTGACAATCACTGTTGTTGAAGCGTTATCAGCCATATTATGATCGCTCTAGGAATTTGCCAAACAAGAAATTCGTTTAATTTTTGCTCCTATCCATCATGACAGCCCCAATTGAGATCAAAGCCAGTATGCCTAGTAAGATAAGATCCATACGAATACCAAAAATTACATTGGGAACCCATCCAAAGAGTGAGGCCAATAGTATTAGCAATCCAATTAGTGTAGCCAGCGGAATGATCTTTAGTTTGGCAGAATGATCATAGAAGATTCCGGTAAATATCATAGGGGCCATCAAGGCTGTTCCTGCAAAACTCATACGAGTTAGTAGTACCAATTCATCGCTACTCATTAAGGCGAAAGCTAAGGTGATGACTGCAAAGAACAGAATAGCTATACGCGCATATCCTAGCATCTTTTTATCATCTCCAGATAACAAGGAGCGAATTTCTCCTCCCAAAGCAAAAAGTTGAGAATCTGAAGTAGAAATAGCTGCCGCAATTAGGCCGATCATGACGAAAGCTCCGATGAGTGGCGCTTGGTCCTCCAGGAAAGTACGATTTAGGAATTCGGCGGTGCTGGCATCCGGATACTTGGCTGCCCCATACATCCCCATGAATAGGGTAGGGAGAATGATCAAAATGGCAAAGAACCCCAAGCCAATGGCCAATTTATAGAGTGATTTGGTATCCTTCATGATGATTAGCCGAGTCGATACTTGAGGCTGGGTAAAAGGTAGCAGGACTATAGCGATCATGGATCCGAACAGGAATTGGAAGTCTAGTAGACCATTCGGTCCGGGCACTGATAACAAGGCCTCATTCTTTTGCTGGATTTCTTCAAACATGGGGCCAATGCCACCAAAATAATTCAGACAATTGATACCAATGATCCAGATGACCACTAGTAATAAAATGCCTTGTAGCATATCGCTATAGATAATCGCTTTCAGCCCACCTACTTCACTATAGATTAACATCACAACAACCATTCCAACGGCTCCAACCCAAAGTGGTATCGAATCCGGAAACGCTCCACTAAGGAAGATAGCTACCCCTCTGATTTGAATTGCTACATAGGGGACCAAAAAGATGAAAGCCCCGAAGAACGTGACTAAGCCCGCTACTCGCCATTTATAACAATAGCTCATGAAACCAGCCATTCCATAGTATTCGTGCCCGGCTGCTTTTTTTCGAAATGCATAGCCAATCGAAATGATTCCAAAAACCATCACTGCGTCAGAAATAGCTAGGAATATCCAGGCACCGATCCCATGGTTTCGGAAAAAATCAGGCATCCCTTGCAGTGTAAATGTGCTAAAAAGGGTAGCCGCAAAAGTGAAGAAGCCCAAGACCGCACCGATATTTGCACCGGCCATGAGGAATCCCTTAGAGCTCTTTTCTTTGGTGCGAGCACTTAAGGTAAAGAATACCAGAGCTGCGATATAGATGATTCCGACAATGATTAAAGATTGTAACATGGTTTAGTCGTTTTTGCGGCCTGGGTGAACAAGAGTGCCGAGGTAGGTGATCCCCACTAGCACAATAGCTTGCAAAATGCCCATCCAAAGGGTGTAAGGCATACCCATAAGTTGAGGCTTGTACTGCCCAGCTGGTGTAATCACTGGGGTGAAGGTCAAGATGGCCACTACAACTACGGCACCGCAGCATAGTTTCCAAAGCGTCTCTTTATTCATAATATATTGTTGAAGGTCATAGTTGGTTTCTCCTTATACTTTCTATTCTGAGCTCGCTTGAGCCTGCGGTGCAAATGTCATACGTATAGTATTTCCCGTCGAAAATGAATATACTCACGGTCCGCAGGCATTCCAATCATAATTTGTTTCATTTCACACAGACTTGCTTTTGCAGGACTGTGTCCGGTCAGCGCATATTTTTTGTAAAGAGCCTACTAGAGATAAAGCACAAATCCAAAAAATCAGCAGGTTTATGCTTCTTGCAGCAGAGGAAAACCTTTAATAGCTATCACATAGGCTATTAGTTTCTTCTTAGCCACAGTTGGATGCATTACAATCTAGGCATGGTCAAAGCCCCATCGACCATGATGACTTGTCCGGTGGAGTAAGGAAAATCTCCACGAACCAGGGAGGCTACAGCTTTCCCCACATCATCCGGTAACCCCCAGCGTGGCTGCACACAAAGGTTTCCTTCTAAGATGAGTTGATCATATTTCCCTTTTACAGTGGAAGTCATGTCTGTTTTAATAATTCCTGGTCTCACTTCGTAAACGGGAATACCTTCTTGCCCTAGTCGTGCAGCGAGCAATTGTGTAGCCATGCTAATCCCCGCTTTGGACATACAGTATTGCCCTCTGTTGGGAGATACGACGGTGGCAGAAATAGAGGAAATATTGATGATGTAGGCAGGAAAGTTTTCTGTCTTTTGTTTCGATTGTAGCATCTGCTTAGCTGCGGCGAGACTGAGGAAAAAGGGGCCACGAAGATTGATACCCATTACTCGATCGTAGCTCGCTTCACTCATATCTAGGAGGTCATTGCGTTCCTTGGGCGCTACGCCTGCATTGTTGATCAGGGCATTGAGTTGGCCCCACTTGTCTAGGATTCCACTTAGCATACGCTGATGATCTTGCGTATCACCTACGTTGCCTTGACAATAGATTACCTCTGTGCCATGTGTTTCCAATTCAGCTACGGTAGCCTGGACTTGATCGGCTGGTCGCATTCCATTGATGGCAATGCACCAGCCTTCAGCTGCAAGGGCATGTGCTATTCCTAAACCAATACCACGGCTTCCGCCGGTAATCAGTGCGACTCGTTTCATCTTGTTGGTCTTTTCGTTTTAATTCACTAAGCTAGCCTAGTATTAGATATCAATGGTAAGAAGTCAGACCACTGCGTTGACAGATGACAGAGTTAAGAAATCAGACTCTAGATCATTAGTCTTACATCTGTCCTCTTGCCTCTGACTTCTACCTATAGGGCTTGCTTAGACCAAATCTGGAACATCTAGCCAGCGCCTTTGTGCCCAACTTTCCAAACCTAATTCAGCCAGTTGAACTCCTTTAGCACCTTCTAAAAGATCATTCTCAAAAGGGCTATCTGTCACGATATGCTTTAAGAACAATTCCCATTGAGCTTTGAATGCATTATCATATGATTCTTGAACTGGAACTTTGGACCAGTCATCATAAAAATTAATCGATTGTGGTACATCTGGATTCCAGACCGGCTTAGGGGTGTTTCCGTAGTGTTGAATATAACACTCGCGAAGACCAGCAACTGCTGATCCTTTGGTGCCGTCCACTTGCAGTGTTAGCAAATCATCCCGTCGTACGCGTACAGTCCAGGAAGAATTGAAGTGTGCTACGATTCCTCCTTCCAGTTCAAAGGTGGCATAGGCCGCATCATCTGCTGTAGCATCATACTCATTGCCATTCTCATCAACCCGCTTTGGTATATGGGTGGCTCCTAGGCAAGATACCGCTTTTACATTGCCAAAAACATTATCGAGTACATATCGCCAATGGCACAACATATCTACAATGATTCCTCCATCATCTTCCTTGCGGTAATTCCAGGAGGGGCGCTGGGCTGGAATTGAATGCCCCTCGTAAACCCAATAGCCAAACTCTCCTCGAACACTTAGAATATCACCAAAGAACCCGTTCTGCATTAAGCGTTTCAACTTCAAGATACCAGGAAGCCATAACTTATCCTGTACTACACCATGTTTTATCCCTGCTTTCTGTGCAAGTGTATACAATTCTAGCGCTTCCTGGGAGTTAACAGCGGTTGGTTTTTCACAGTAGACATGTTTACCTAATTCAATGGCTCTTTTCACGGCATGGTAACGTCGGCCAGTGATTTGGGCGTCAAAATAGATCTGATTGTGATCGTCCTGGAATGCTTCCTCAAGGTTGGTTGTCATTTTATCAAAACCAGAAATGTCGCAGAGCTTCTTTAATTTTCCAGCATTCCTTCCCACAAGAATGGGATCTGGCATGATTACTTCATTGTTACCTATAGGGATTCCTCCTTGATCTCGAATGGCTACCATGGACCGCAAAAGGTGCTGGTTGGTGCCCATTCTTCCGGTCACCCCATTCATTATAATTCCGATAGTATGCTGCTTGCTAAATGTATTTTCAGGCATGAGTTTGATATGCGTTTATGATCTTGTCTAAAAAATCGGATTGATTAGATTGCCAATGGCGCTGCGAGAATATTTCCACCTCCGTAAAGCCATGGAATCCTGCGTTTGCCATCCAGTTGCTGATTTCAGGAACGTTGATACACCCTTCTCCCATCAGACCTCGGTCATTGAGCATGTCCTCAGTAGGGACTTTCCAATCGCAGATGTGATAGGCAAAAAGATTGTCCTTTTCCCCCGCTCGCTGGATTTCTGCCGCTAGCCGCTCGTCCCACCATAAGTGATAGACATCTACTACTACACCTACAAGAGGTGACTGGATAGCTTCCGTCATATCATTGGCCTGGTTGAGTGTTGACACGGCCGAACGAGTATCGGCGTACATGGGATGCAATGGTTCTATTCCTAGCTTAATATTTAAGGATTCAGCCAGGGGTAGGATCGCCTCTATTCCTTCCTGGATTTGTGCCCGAGAAGAAGATAAAGGTTGACTGGGTTCTGCCCCACACACCAAGACGATGAGTGGTGCTCCTAGTTCAGCTGCTTCTTCCAGGAGTCGTTTATTATCATCAATGGATTTTGCCCGTTCGGCAACACTTGCCTTGGGAAAAAAACCACCTCTTACTAAAGAAACTACCTCCAAGGGTGAATCAGCTATTAAGCGGCCTGCTTTAGCTGGCCCCATGTTGGCATAGGCATCCGTCCATACGCTAATTCCACCTACCCCTTTGGCCGCATAGTGTTCTAGCGACTCTTCTAGGGACCAGGGTTTTGTTGTGATGGTGTGAATGCAGAGCTTGTTTAAGTCTTTCTGGTTTTTCGTCATGATGGCTGCTATTTCACACTACCAAAAAAAGTATAATAGGTTTCGTTTTGAATGATTCGTTGGGCGTAGAGCGTTACTTCTCTCAAGTGATAATCTCCCCACATACAAGATTCTCCGTATGGGATCTTACTGCCAGGGGGTACATAATCCCAACCATTTGGCTGATGATAAATCGTATGTAGCAATAGCCCTTGATGTTCGGGATCTTCACTCAAATATGGAGTTTGTAGCAAGTTGTCCAATACTGTGAGCCCCGCTTGCCAATAGCGCTTACCTTCTTCTCCCAGATATTGCCCCAAACGCAAAAGGCCCTGGGCTGCAATGGCTGCCGCGGAGCTATCGATGGGTTCGTATTCATTGAAAGGATCGGATGGACGCTGGAGGTAATCGCCCAGCTTGTGGATTTGAGGAGCGCCCGTATCCCAATAAGGAATACCATCTGTCGGGCTGTTGTCAATGTAGAAATCACAAGTAGCTTTAGCCGCTTTGAGGTAGATGGTTTCCAAGGCAGAAAAACCGGCATATGGAGCTAGTTCTTCTTCGGAAAGCGTTTTCAAATACTCCAGTTGCTCTGGATAGCCAGCAATAGCCCAGGCTAAGCCTCTAGTCCAGGTAGTGAAGCCGGAAAAGCCTTGTTGTGCATTTGGACAACGATAGTTTCCATCATTGGTATTAAAAACACTCTCGTGAGCTGTTCTCCCCCATTCGTCATAGCTATCACGGCCTTCTCCATAGTAAATGGCGTATTTGGCTGTTGCTAATGCATGTTGGATACCTCTTTCTAAGAGGCTGACACGTCGATCGTTTTCACCCCAAATGGCGTACCCCAATTCATGGCTGACCATCACGGCTCTAACTGTCCGTATGGTATCCACAAAAAGCGAATGTGGTCCGTTGAAGGAATACATGTACCCCCCATCTGGTATAGTGGTCCAGCGTTTGGCTTGAACAGCACCAGATAGCTTAAGTGCTAGCTCATAGAAATGCTGTTCCCAATCCACTTGGGGGATCTTGCCCTCCTTCATCAAACGCAACAAGTTACCATAGGTACTTACATTGTTGAAACCGTGATCGTGTACACCGAAGTGCCCTACGTGGGAGGCCATTTTTTCCAAGGTGGCCTTTCGTCCGATCTCTAGAAATGCCTCGTCACCGGTAGCATCATACTGTAGGATACTGGAGCCGTATTGGAACCCTTGGGTCCATTCGGTCCATCCCCGAGTAGTATATTTGCCTGCACGTGTGAAGACGGGAGCGCCTTGAGAGGAGTCATATTCTTGTTCGATACGTCGTATCTTGTGGGCAGAGAGGTCCCACAGCAGTTCCACCTTGGGCAGAAGCTGCTCAATTGTCAGTTTTTCGTTTATATTCATCAGTTATTACTTAACTTGCTCGGAAAGTTAAGGAGCCTTAACTGTAATTAAAAGGGAATTAGGAAAAGAAGTGCCGTAAAATCAAGTTTTAGATTTTTACAACGCTAATTTTAGATTTTTTCAACGCAGAAATCCATGATCATACACACCAAATCATATCCAAGAGCGGCATTGGTGGGGAATCCTTCGGATGGATATTTTGGGAAAACCATTGCTTTTGTCTTTAGCAATTTCAGCGCAGAGGTAGTTCTCTACGAGACGCCTGAATTGGAAATTCTTCCACAAGAACGCGATCGAAGCATCTATAAGGACATTAATGGGTTATTCGAAGATGTGCAGCTATTCGGCTATTACGGAGGCATCCGGCTTTTAAAAGCTACGATTAAGAAGTTTCTGGAATATTGTAGAACTAATCGAGTTGTATTAGACAATCGGAATTTTACCATCCGATATCAGTCTAATATTCCAAATCGTTTGGGCTTGGCGGGGTCAAGCGCCATTATTACGGCCTGTATGAAAGCGTTGATGGCTTTTTACAAGATCCGAATTCCGAGGCAACTACTAGCGAACCTGGTATTGTCAGTAGAGACGGATGAACTCGGCATAAGCGCCGGCTTACAGGACCGGGTAGCTCAGGCTTATGAAGAACCAGTGTACATGGATTTCGATAAATCCATATTTGAAAGGCAGGATTATGGTGAATATCGTCCTTTTTCAGCTAGCCATTTGGAGCGCCTATACATCGCTTATCGGACAGACCTTTCAGAGGGTTCGGAGGTGTTTCACAATGATATTCGCTCTCGTTTCGATAAAGGTGATCAAGAGGTAATTGATGCGATGAAAGGTTTTGCGTCCTTAACGGTGCAGGTCATGCAGTTTTTGGAAAGGGGGCAATTGGAAAAGATATCACCCTTGCTGAATGCCAATTTCGATCTTCGATGCTCCATTTATCAAATTAGTAGTAAGAATAAAGAAATGGTGGCTTTGGCGAGAAGTATTGGAGCCAGTGCAAAATTTACGGGTTCCGGTGGAGCGATCATTGGTATGTATAAAGATGAGGCGATGTTTGAAACCTTAAGCCAGACTTTTTCGAAATACCAGATAGAAGTTATTAAACCTACAATTGTTAGCTAACATGAGTAAAGTAAAGAAGGCCATCATCCCTGCTGCTGGTTTTGGGACCCGGCTCTTGCCTGCCACAAAATCCCAACCCAAGGAAATGATTCCGATTGTGGATAAGCCAGTGATCCAATATGTGATAGAAGAGGCAGTGGCATCTGGTATTACGGATATCCTAATGGTGATCGGAAAAGGAAAGCGTGCCATAGAAGAACATTTTGACCATAATTTTGAGTTAGAATATAACTTGGCCCAAAAAGGCAAGAAAGAAGAACTGGAAATGATCAAACGTATCTCGGATATGGCTAACATTCATTTCGTTTGGCAGAAGGAACTGAATGGCTTAGGAGATGCGGTACGTTATGGCCGTCTGCACGTAGGAAATGAGCCTTTTGCGGTTTTACTGGGGGATACTATTCTCGACTCCAATACGGAAAAACCGGTCATGCGGCAGATCATGGAAGTGTATGAGCGCCATCAAGCCTCAGTCGTTGCGCTAGAGGAGGTGCCGAGGTCACTGACCCATCGCTATGGTGTGATGGGCGGGGTTGCAGTGGATGCTAATGGCTTGTACAAGGTGGATCAGTGGATTGAAAAACCGCGCCCCGAAGAGGCTCCTTCAAATTTGGTAATTGCAGGACGCTATGTCTTTACACCGGAAATATTTGATTTGCTGGAGGTGATTCCTACTGGTGTTAATAATGAGATTCAGTTGACAGATGCGATGCGACTTTTGCTAAAAACGCAAGACATGTATGGTTTACACTTTGATGGTAAGCGATTCGATGTAGGAAATAAGTTGGATTTTATTAAGACTAATTTGCTGTTCGGGTTGAAGCGAGAGGAGTTTCAGGAACCCTTAAAGCAGTGGTTGAAGGAGTTGGAGTTGTGAACATGAATATGGCTTTTGGGTTGGTAGAAGGCACTATAGCTGCCGAGCCTCCCGCATTGGGTTATACTCAATTTGTTGGTCAATCTACTCTTAGAACCTGTATATGGTTACCTTAGCCTGCCTGCTGCAGAGGAAAACACCAACCAAGGCGTAGGCGCTGACCACAGCATTAAATACAATGCGTATGAAGAGAGAGCAATTTATGGATGCGGCAATCGCTGAAGCACAAAAAGGAATGGAAGAAGGCGGTATTCCCATTGGAGCCGTCTTGGTTTATAAGGGGGAGATTATAGGGCGTGGTCATAACCGCCGTGTGCAGCAAGGGAGTGCTATTTTGCATGGGGAGATGGATGCTTTAGAAAATGCGGGCCGGCAAGCTGCCTCGGTTTACCGAGAATGTACGATGTATACCACCTTATCTCCTTGTTCTATGTGTTCTGGAACGATGTTGCTGTATGGCATACCTAAGGTGGTGATTGGTGAGAACCAAACCTTTATGGGGGAGGAGGATTTGCTGCGAGAACGGGGCGTGGAAGTAGAAGTGTTGGATGATGAGCGTTGTGTGGCACTGATGCGACAGTTCATTGCGGAAAAACCGGAGCTTTGGAATGAGGATATTGGGGAGTAGAAGATCAGAGTCTATCAGGCCTGGAAAAAAGCTATTTACCATTCATAGGATTAAACCTAATCACAACTATGCCAAAAAAGCACCAGCTCGTCCCTGCTGTACATCTATTTATCTTTAATGCCAGAAAACAACTACTCATGGCTCGCCGGTTCAATACAGGATATGAAGATGGTAATTATAGTGTGGTGGCAGGACATGTGGAAGAACATGAGACGGTGTTGGAGGCGGCGCGTAGAGAAGCGAAGGAGGAGGCAGGTATAGTGATTGCGCTTGAGACCTTCCAGTTTTTGCATGTGATGCATCGGCGGCGTGAAAAGGTACATTTACCAGATCGGGTAGATTTTTTCGTGGCTGCTAACGCCTGGGAAGGAGAGCTGCGGAACATGGAACCCAACAAATGTGATGAATTGCGCTGGGTAGAATTAGATCAGCTTCCCGATAATACGGTTCCTTATATTCGAGAGGCGCTGCGCGCGATTCAAATAAAAAATCCATTTAGCGAATATGGCTGGTAGGCAATTTGAATTTCATTATGAACATGTTATTTGGGATTGGAACGGCACTTTGTTGAACGATGTATTGCTCTGTGTCAATATTGCCAATCAACTCTTGACCAATCACAATGATCTTCGGCTGGATGAAGCCGCTTATCGAGAGGTATTCGGTTTTCCCATTACGAGCTATTATAACAAAATCGGGATCGATCTGCAGAAGGAATCCTTTGATGATCTGACCCAGAAGTTTTTCGCAACCTATGATCAGGCCGTATTGGAATGCCGACTTCATATTGGGGCACAACAGGTATTGAATCAGTTTAAGGCTTCGAAGAAACAACAATATATATTGACGGCAGCCTTCAAGGAGAGTGTGCTAGATCTTTTGCAACATTTTGATATCCATCATTTTTTTGACGAGATAGAAGGGCTAGACAATCATCGAGCGGAGAGTAAAGTGGATAGAGGGAGGCAGTTGATTCGAGACCGTTCTATTGCAGCTGAATCCACTGTTTTAATCGGGGATACCTTGCATGATTTTGAGGTAGCAGAGGCTATTGGCGTAGATTGTGTTTTGGTGGCGAATGGCCATCAGTCTCGCCGCCGCTTGGAGAATGGGGTTGGGGATAAGGCGAGGGTGATTAGAAGGATAGAGGAGCTGATGTAGTAATTGATGTGGGGGTACCGAAGCTAATAGTAGTGCACATTTTATAAAGCTATAGTCTATGAAAACTATTTTTACTATTGGAGCAATGTTTCTTGCCATTGCCATGGTCACAGATATAAGTGCTCAAGGTTGGCGTTTTCCGGATTGCCGAGACCTCTTTATTACTAAAGTTGAAGTACCAACCTCCGCGGAAGATAAGCTATATATCACAGTAACTAGTCAATGTGATACTTGCCAGCAGCATGTTTATACTGGCTTACGGGTTTATCTTAGAGCAGACACCTTGGCGGTAGAAGATGTATTGTTTTCCAAGCCTTCTCCGGGTAATAATGATTCTCACAGATATGCGTTAACGGTGCAAAATCTCTTTGAATTTACAGAATCACTACGCGTAGAAATGGTGGCAGGTCTTTGTGATTCCTTATCCTTCGACACGGATTGGATCACTCCTACGAAGGAGATCTCGAAATTAACAGCTGTAAAAGTTTTTCCCAACCCTTCCAACGGCCCATTCCAGATTCGTACTACAGCGCCTGTTGAAGTAAAAGGAGTTTTTCTCTATGATTCAAGCGGCCGAATTTTACGGAGATGGACCTATTTACCAAGCGAAGTGGATATGCAAAAGGAGACAAGTGGTGTTTTTTGGCTGCTCGTGGATACAAATAGGGGAATCGTACGTCAGCGGCTGATACGGTTGTAGTTTACTGCCGTGGACTTAGGTATAATCTAGGCTTTAATTGAGTGGCTTGACGACCCATGCAATCCATCTCTATTTCCTGTGCTTTCTTAAGTAAGTTGCTGCCTCTTCGACTGTGGTGACCCAGATCCGATCCTTATTTTTAATTAAGTACCTAAGTAAAGTCTCATGTGCTTCTACGGAAACCTGCATGTGCTCCGCTCCAATACCGTGAAAAGTGAAACTACTCATCGTTTGCTTTTCAATCACCTTTTCTACATAGGCAATTAGGGCTTTGGCGTCATGACCGTTGGGTGCCCATGAAGGAATATGGAAAAGGTCTATGTTCTGTAGGCTAGGTAAAGGAAGCTGCGATTCTGAAGCATCCCGGGCGGCAGAGGAGTGAGCCTTTAGTGCTTTGGTATAGTCTTGACCTCCGGCGTGAAATTGGCCACAGGGGTAGGCAAAGGATCGGCTGATCTGATCATCTAAGGCCTGTAAAAAGGTATTGGCTATCTGGACCTCTCCTAAAAGTTGGGGTAGGCTATAGCCATCGAGATCATACCATTCAGGAACCCAATCCATCCCTGGTTGAGATTTTTGACAGGGGTGGTAGAGGGTGTGATTGCCAAGTTCATGGCCCGCTTTGGCTAATTGGCGCCATGCTTCCATGTCTGTTTGAATGGAAGGGGAAGCCATCGTGGGATAAAAGGTAGCTGATAGGCCATATTTCTTCAGAGCTGGTCCGACGGTATTGATATGACTAGCCAAACCATCATCATAAGTGAGACAGATGGCTGCCTTGGCTCCGTTAGGCCACGCGAATTTAGTAAGACTAGTATCATGGGTAGGAATGGCTAGTAAGATAAGCCACGTGAATAGCGTGATAATTGGCATGTTAACTACAGTGGATGATTCGCCTAAAGTTAGGATATTTTCCAATTACTCTCCACTATCATGTTCTACAGATAGGAAGACAATAGATCCACCAGGTTTTTGACTTCCGCGGGCCCTGTATTATAATTGGTGATGCAGGCTCTGAAACAAGCTTGTTCTTTGATTGGATAGGTAGAAAGCCATGCTTTTCCTTGTTTAACGACCTGATCCACGATTTGCTGAACCCGACCAGGATGACTAGCCAAGCTAGGGTGACTAAAACATAGAATGGGTAGATGGCTGTGGTTTTTAATCTCCCAGCCAGCGGTTACCAGCTCTTCTCGGAGTAATTGCCCTTGAGCTACCTGATGATCGATTACTTCTCCATATCCCTTCCACCCAAAAAGGAGTAGGGGCAAATGCATTTTTAGACCCATAAATCGACGAGACCATTGCAAAGAATGAACGTAAGGATCAATCTCTTTTTTGGCTTGACCTTTTTCTGGCATATAGGCGGTGGAGACGTCAAAGGCATGATGGAGGATGTTGGAGTTAGAGGTGAGGAAAAGGCTAATGCCCATTGGAACGGAGAACCATTTGTGAATATCCATAGTGATGGAATCGCTTTTTTCTATGCCCGCAAGGTGTTTACGGTGTTGACTGGAAAGCATTAGTGCGCCACCGTAGGCTGCATCGACATGGAACCAGCAGTTGTAACGCCTAGAGATGGTGGCAATGGCATTTAGATCGTCAATAGCACCAGAACCTGTTGTGCCAGCAGTTCCGACAATCATTAAAGGCAGCTTACCCGCTTTTTTATCTGCTCTGAGATGCCGCTCAAGTTGTTCCATGTCCATGCGTTCTTGATTATCGCAAGGGATTGTTTGCAATACCTGGGATCCAAGTCCGAGAGATCGAGCAGCTTTGAGGAGGCTATGGTGTGATTCGTCAGAGCAGTAGATAACCGGCCGTTGTTTTACTGCAAAGAGTCCCTCTTCTCCGTAATTGGGGAAGTGATGGTGCAGGGCGCAGATTATAGCGGTCATATTGGATTCGGCACCACCGGAAGTAAAAGTTCCGTCCTGCTGGCCAGTTGCATACCCGAAGCGGGTGCAGCATTGCAAGATGAGATTTCGTTCGATTTCTGCTGCATAAGGGGCATGACTCCAGGCCGCGAGTTGCGGATTGAAAAAGGCGGTAATGATATCCGCTAAAATGCTTGGGAAATTAGCTCTGGGGTTGAACAGTCCGAAGTAATTGGAGTTGGTGGTATGGACTGTGAAGTCCTTCAACTGTTGTATAAGCGTTTGGGTCGCTTCGATGGCAGAGGCTGGTTTTTCGTAGGTCAAGGCTTTTACCTTCTGTTGTACTTGCGCATTAGACCAAAGGGTGCCGACTGGAGCTTGGTCTCCATTTTCATACCAATCCATCAGTGCGGCGAGTGTTTGTTGGATGAGCGATTCTTGTTGTGGGCGAGTTAAATCGAATTTGGTCATTTTTTCTTTAAAATTAATCAGTAATTTTGATAATTGTGTTTAGAATAATTAGGATAATTTATTTTTTCTTTTGATTAATTGTTGATTTAGGTATTTTAATAATGATTCGAAAATGGATGAATTAGATCAGTCAATTTTAGCTGAATTAGAGCAAAATGCGAGAGCTTCCTTGGCCAATATAGGTCGAAAGGTAGGCTTGACGGCTCCAGCAGTAGCGCAGCGGATTTCAAAAATGGAAAGCAAAGGATTGATCCAGCAGTATACTACCATTGTAGATCATACACAGTTGGGGTTTGACATTGCAGCGCAAATCACTTTGAAAAGTCCTTATGGCAAAATTAAGGCATTTGGCAGGCAGCTGACAGCATTCCCTGAAATTAGACAGTGTATGCGATTGACAGGCGAAGATTGTGTGGTAATTTACGCTTGGTTTCGGAATAACCACCATCTGGTGGAGTTTTTAGAAAAGCTGGCAGAATACGGGGAGACTAAGACTTCCATCGTATTGAAGGATATGTTGGCAGAGATTGATTAAAGGAATGGCATTTTTTACGCACATCACCTTTTTTGCCACGGCGCAAGGCGTATTCTTGAGTTGTGTGCTTCTCTTACTCAAACGAGGCAATCGTTTGGCTAATAGTCTTTTGGCTGTTTTGATCTTATTGTATTCTCTGTGGATGGCCGAATTCGCAGCCTATTTTACGTCCTATCTATTTGAGGTGCCCCATTTGCTTTTTGCGACGGTTGGTCTACCTTTGTTATTTGGACCTTTACTGCTTTTTTATGCACAAACCCTTGCTGGAAGGCGGAAATCGATTCGGACAAAAGACATTTGGCATTTCCTACCTTTCCTATTACACACCCTGTACTATTTACCCTTCTTTTTCCAATCAGGAGCTGACAAAATACTAGCATTACAGGAGCTTAGGAATGTAGATGCACCGCCAACATTTTCGATGGGTTTCTTCATTAATGAAAGCTTCAAGTTTATTCATTTATTGATTTACCTGCTGGTAGTTGTTCATCTGTTCCAACCCTTGAGAAAAGTTGGTGAAGGTCCAGTTTTGCCGCGTTTAAGTAATCGATGGTTTAAACAATTGTTGTTGGCTTTGGGTTTGTTTGTGGTGGTTGATCTTTCTCACCTATTGAGTATCTACCTATTCCACTATGATTATCTCTTCGGTATAGCCAAGCTCGTGTTACTTTCAGGCACTTTTGTGATTTACTATTTGGGGTACTCGACCATCAGACAGCCTGAAATTACTACGGGTACTTTGGAAGAAAAGCCTAAGAGAAGTTATCAAAAGTCCTCTTTAAAATCAAAGCAAGCACAAGAATATTTGCGTCAATTGCTAGAAAAAATGGAAACGGATGAACTCTTTCTCAACGAGGACCTCAAACTCACAGACCTGGCTACGGAAATGGGGATTTCAACCCATCACTTATCCCAGGTTTTGAATGAATACTTGCAGAGGAATTTCGCGGATTTCATCAATTCTTACCGAGTCAAAAAAGCGCAGGAACTATTGGCAAACCCAGGCTATAACCAACACACCATTCTCAGCATTGCTTATGATGCTGGCTTCAAAAATAAAGCCTCATTCAACGCCGCTTTCAAGAAACATAGTGGACAAACTCCATCCCAATTCCGCAAGACTTACCTATCCACACCTTGAGCACTCCTTTGAATAGGTTAGCACACTTTTTCACCTTTCACCTGATAGCTATAGCAACAATTAGGCGAAAAATAGGTCAAATCCTATCGGATTAGTCTCTTTTACCTTCCCTTTTATCGTTTTTGCGCCTTGTAAAACCGTTTTTCGCACTTAGTCATCTCCCAATAAATTTCAAATACAACTCTACCTATATGAAATACCTTTCCCTAAGCTTGCTCCTGCTTTTTGGTCAATTGTTGATGGCACAAGAAGAAAATGCCCTAACCGATGAAGTGAGTGTACTTCAAACGAGTCTCCCTTTAACAGCACGTAGTCAGTTAGGAGGAGTTACCGTCGATAGATTGGGTTTTGTCTATGTAGCTAACTTTCATGATGCGGTTTGGAAAATCTCGCCCAAGGGTGAGACCAAGTTGTTGACAGATGGTTTGTATGGATCTTCAGGGAATGCGATTGATGGTAGGGGAGATCTTTACCAGGCTAATTTCTTTTCTCATTCGATCGTGCGGATTGATCGATTCGGAAATATTACACCTTTCATAGAAGAAGGTTTGAGTGGTCCAGTTGGTTTAATCTTTGATGCTGATCAAAATCTCTATATCTGCAATTTCAATCAGAATAACATATTAAAGGTATCACCCGACGAACAAATGAGTGTATTCGCCAGCGGGGTTCATTTTAATGGCCCCAATGGCATTACCATCGACCCCCAAGGAAACCTCTACGTGGCTAACTTCAACAGTAATGATGTAGTCAAGATTACACCAGATGGGAAATCTACTATTTTTGCTACCATACCCGGAGTGGACGGTACAGCTCATGTAGTACACTTCAATGATCGTCTTTTTGTAACAAAGATCAAGACAAACCGGGTTTACCAGATCAATAAATCAGGAGAAGCTAGATTATTAGCCGGCAATGGTCAGACAGCAATCACCGGTGGGAGTGCGCTAGAAGCTTCCTTTTCTGCACCTAACGGAATTGGTGTAGATCGGATAAGCGGAGAATTGTATGTCAATAATGTCCAGGGGCAATGGTCTAGCAGGCAAGCTTCGACCATTGCGGTAAGCAAAGTTAAATTATTGACCATCACAAAGATTTTAGCCCATTATTTGGACAAGCAAGACCTGGAGGGAGCACAACAGGCTTACAAGGCCTATCGGGAAGATCCATTTACCGCGGCTGAGGATATTGCCCTAGCAGTAGGAAACCTGGGGTGGCAATACATGTCACGTCGAAATGTACAGGCCGCCCTTACTTTATTTACATTAAATAGTGAGGCTTATGCGGATCGTTGGCAACCTTTCTTTAACTTAGGAGAAATATATAAGATTATTGGCCAAGCGGAACAGGCAAAAGCATATTATGAGAAAGCATTGGCTAATAGCCCAGGAAATAAACGAATTCTGGCAAGGTTGAAGCAGTAGACCCTTGCATTTATTTAATCTAGGAGTTAGATTATCACCCTACATGTTTAATATTAAACAAAAGAAAAGAAGGGAGTAGGAAAATGCGCATTTTCTATTTCTTCCTTCGGTTTGTTGTCTGATCATCAAACAAAAAACCTTCACTAGTTAAAGCCTAGCACTTGGAGTTTCCATATGCTGGGCTATTTTTATGGAGGTTTTTTCATCTTTACCTGCTGACTGTTGTTGATTTACAAAAGAGTATATATGTGGAATGGTAAGCTGTTGATCTGGGGCTTGTTGATCGTGGCGACTGCTCTATTGGCAGGCTACATCTGGAAATGGCGAGGGAGTACGGAGTTGTCTCCAAGTTCTACCACCTTAGAACGCGTACAGGCCTATTATGCAGAAATCCTAAGAATGGGGATTTCAGAAGAAAACTTTGTCTTATTCCTACGTGCATTTAAGGCAGAGCAAGAGCTGGAAGTCTGGGTAAGTAATGCGAAGACCGAAGCATATCAGCATTTGCTAACATATCCCATTTGCAAAAACAGTGGTGATCTTGGACCAAAACGGAAGGAAGGAGATTTACAGGTGCCAGAAGGTTTTTATCATATTGATCGAATGAATCCGAATAGCTCCTATCACTTGTCGATGGGATTGAACTACCCCAATGCTTCGGACAAGATTCGGGGAGATCAAGACCAACCTGGATCTGATATCTTCATTCATGGCGGTTGTGTAACCGTTGGGTGCTTGCCGATAACAGATCGTAAAATCGAGGAATTGTATATGCTTGTTACGCAAGCACAGAAGAATGGACAGCAGGAAGTTCCGGTGCATATTTTTCCTGCTCGCCTAGCATCACCGACTTTTCGGGAGGACCTTTCCACAAGTCCACATCAGCTGTTTTGGCAAGAGCTTTTGCCCATTTATCAGTATTTTGAGCAATACAGGACGCTACCATCGATCAAAATTGGTACGGATGGCAGCTATCAGTTGTAAAGACAATTAAATTACCCACCAGGCTGTGTTTAGCCAGTGTTAACATCGAAATTTGCAGTACGATTTATTATTAGAAAGCCTCCATAGGCATATCCATTTAAATCAAGAAGAACAAGATCGACTATCTACTTACTTGGATACCTGTCGAGTCTCTGCAAAAGACTTCTTACTTCGTGCGGATGAGGTTTGTCTTTACGATTATTTTGTTACTCAAGGATGCCTTAGGTCTTTTTATATAGACAAAGAGGGGGGTGAGCATACAACCATGTTTGCCGTGGAAGGGTGGTGGACGGGAAATTTAAAGAGCTTTGTTCGCGGAACCTTATCCGGTTTTTTTCTACAAGCAATGGAGCCTACAGAATGCTTTCGATTTGATAAACAAAAAATGGATCAACTATATACGGAAATACCCCAATTCAATCGCTACTTCCGAATTCTTTTGCAGAATAGATTGATTAGTACGCAAGATAGAGTCTCCGGTCATCTCTCATTTACGGCTAAAGAGCGGTATTTAGGGTTTCGGCGGCAGTACCCTGACTTGGAACAACGGGTCGCCCAAAAGTACATTGCTTCCTACCTAGGCATTACACCTGCCTATTTAAGTAGAATGCGTAAAGGATTAAGCAATTCCTCAGATTTATTGACCTAGTACAATTTTTTTTCAAGCCACATGATCGAGCTTTGCTGAAAAATAATACTGATGCGAAGTTTATTCACCCGACTGAAAGGGCTAAGCCCTTATGCTGTTTTATTTATTCGTTTGGCTTTTGGCTTCCACCTGCTTTATTATGCGGTGCCGCCCTTGTGGAATGGCACGGTAGTGGAGGGGGCAGAATGGCTGGGGAGCTTAGGCGTACCCTTTCCAGTGCTCATGTCCTGGTTGTACATTTTAACCGAGTTCTTGGGAGGAATTATGTTAATCGTTGGTTTCCAAACTCGTCTAGTGGCCATCCCCTTGATCATCACTTTCCTAGTTGCTTACTTTTTGGTACATGGCGGAGATCCTTACGAAGATTCCTTTCAAGCGCTACAAATGTTAGCCGTTTCCTGCTATTTCCTATTTCATGGATCAGGTAAGCTATCCATTGATGAAGCCTTTAAATTAGAACTTGCGGATTAGGAATACTCCGATAATCATTAAGATAGCTCCTACCGCGCGTTGCCAATTAATCTTATGTATGGGAAAATTGAGCCAACCAAAATGATCTAAGAGGACTGCTCCCAGGACCTGTCCCACGATGACAAATCCTACTGCACTCGCCATGCCAATCTTGGGGGCTACGAGTATCAATACAAAAATGTAAGCCACTCCCAGCGGACCACCTAGCCATCCCCACCAAGGCGCTTGTGCAATGGTGGGTCCGCTGGGAAGGCTATTCTTTTGTAAAACAAAAATAAAGATGATCAGGAGTAGCCCAACCAGGAATACGGCCAGAGTGGAATGGATCGGGCCGCCTAAAGACTTGCCTAGTGCCGCGTTTGAAGCGGTTTGTATGGGAACACCGATTCCGGCCAATAAAACGATGAGGATATAAAAGATTTCCATGGATTTCATTTGAATTCTTTTCTGATGAAAATTCCGTAAGTATCATTTAAGAACAAGAAGGCGTTGCCCAATTCTAACCAATTGAATCCCAAGCCAAATTGATAGCCCATTCTATCTAGGCCTATCCGGATTCGCTGTAGGGAAGCGATATGATTACCACCATCCATAGCGATGAACAGCTCCAATGAACTATATGCTTTCCAGGTTTCATTCAGTCGAAGGCGATGCCGTAAAATGGAGAACCAACTAAAACCACCGGGTTCTGTGAGGTCCTTAGCTAGCAAGCCGAAAAAACTCCAATTCGTACGGTTCTGGCTGTAGTGAATGCCCCCATCCGCCCCTACCTCCGCATTGTTTACTCGACCTAAAAAGGTGGTTCCCCAACCCTTCTTTTGTGTATAACTGAAATAAGCCCCTGAGAAGAAGTTGACTTGTCCTTTGTAATCAATCTGCATCCTGGTGCGGCTGAATAGCGTGAAGCGATAGGCTCTGTCAAATGGTTCGAGAAACTGAATATCAGCGAATACATATTCAGTAGAAGGCAGCAACTCCATGCTTTGAGCTCTGAGGCCAAGCTGGATAAGCAATAGAAATAGAATAGTGTTGGTGATTCTAAACATGGATGTGGCTTGGTTTGAGCAACAATTTTTGTACTCGAAGGCAAAACTAGCTAGAATGCCAGGATCATGCTAGAGACTGAGAAATAGGTGTGCTACTAACTTTTTGGTGAGTACCTGTGGTAGTGGGTAGGAGGAAATAGCCCTATTTTACTAAATTAGAGGGGACGCAATAGGATCATATCAAAACAGATTAGTATGAAAAACGCTTTGCTGCTATGTCTAGGCCTATGGATGGCATCGGTATCACAAAACACCCTCACCGCACAGGAATCTAATTTGCAATGGACACCTGAATTTAGTATGCAATTTCGACAGATCGGGGGAACAGACCTTTCTCCAGATGGGAAATATGTCGCTTATGTTGTACGAGAAGCTTTAACGGAGGGCGAGAAATCAGAATATCTACAACACATCTGGGTAGCCGCTACAGATGGTAGCTTGGAAGTCCAATATACAAGAGGTGAAAAGTCTAGTTATGCACCTTCCTTTAGTCCGGACGGTCAACAGATTGCCTTCTTGTCAGATCGATCTGGAAAGACCCAGGTATGGTCGATGCGTTTGATGGGAGGAGAAGCCGAGCAAATTACGGAAAGCAAAACAGGGATAGCTTCTTTCCAATGGTCACCTCAAGGGGATCGAATAGCCTTTTTAGCTAAAGATGAAGAAACCGAAGAAGAGGAAAAGGCGAAGAAAGAAAAACGAGCAGTGATTATGGTAGACCAAAACTACAAGTACAATCATTTGTATACGATAACAATGGAGCTGGGAGAGGATAAGAAGCGCCAAATTCAACGTCTTACGCAGGGAGAATTTCATATTTCCAGCTTTGATTGGTCACCTGATGGCTCGCAAATCGTATTTTCACACAAAGAGAATCCCAGTATTAATAGTAGCCGAAGTGGGTATGATATTTCGATGGTTGCCGCAGATAGCAGTGCTATTCGAACTATAGTGGCGCAAGATGGTAGTGATGATAGCCCTTATTTTTCGCCAGATGGGCGGCATATTGCTTTCGTTTCTGATAATGGCCAACCAGAACCCATCGGTTTGGGGGATCTATATCTATATGCTTTGGGGAGCGGCAAAATGACAGCTTTACCACATACACCTGATCGCAATGCCAGCCTGATGGGATGGACGGCAGATGGGAAAGGATTACTGTTTTCAGAGGCGCTCAACACTTCTCGTACTGCCATGCTATTGCCCATTAGTGATGTATTGCAAGGCAGAAAAGGGCGCGGGCAAGCAAAGGCTTTGTGCCCTCTGGATGGAACGAGCGGATCCATTGATTTTGATAGCCAAACAGAAAAGATGGCCTTTGTCTATCAGACCCCGGATCAAGCTGCTGAGTTATATGTAGCTCAAGCAGATGGTAGTGGTCAAAAAGCCCTGACTAGCATCAACTCCAAGATTGAATTGCCTGCTATGGGTAAGACAGAACTGATAAAGTGGAAGTCTAAAGATGGCTTAGAAGTTGAAGGACTGTTAACTTATCCTGTCAATTTCGAACCCGGCAAGAAATACCCTACCATCTTACAGATACATGGTGGCCCAGCTGGTGTCTTTACTAAAGGGTTTACAGGCAATCCTTCCATCTACCTCACCCAATACTTCGCTGAACAAGGCTTCTTTGTTTTACGTCCCAATCCACGTGGAAGCGCTGGTTATGGCAAAGACTTTAGATACGCGAACTTCCGAGATTGGGGGTACGGTGATTTTGAAGATTTGATGAGTGGTGTCGATAAGGTTGTGGCCGATGGCATGGCTGATGAAGAAAGGCTTCTGGCCATGGGCTGGAGTTATGGAGGGTATATGACGAGCTTTTTAGTGACAAAAACCGACCGTTTCAAAGCGGCTAGCATGGGGGCGGGTTTACCCAACCTGATCAGCATGACCACTACGACGGACATTCCTGACTACTTGGTTGGACATATGGGGAAAGAGTTTTGGGAAGACTATGAGGCCTACGAAAAGCACTCTGCCATCTATCGTATCAAAAATGTCAAAACGCCAACCCAAGTGATACATGGAGCAAATGACCTAAGGGTTCCTTTTACGCAAGGGCAAGAATTCTATGTGGCCTTGAAGCGTAGAGGAGTAGAGACGGAAATGATTGTTCTTCCTCGTACGCCTCATGGTCCAAGAGAGCCTAAGTTGCAGATGGAAGTATCTCCCCGTATCATGGGGTGGTTTGAGAAGTATTTACCGAAGAAGACGAAGCCGTAGGTGGATAGCTGAGCTACAATTAGCAGATAATTAAAGGGGAGCTTTGATGCCTTCCATTGTCAAGGTTTCCAGTTTAAGGAAGCCAGCCGGATACCGTTGCTCATGTTCTAGCTTAGTAAGAACAGGATCCTCACTTTCTTGGATTTGGCATCGCTTTACCGCTGTAAACCCGGCTTGCTCCAAGGCAAATTTCAAACTTTGCTCATCGTAAATGAACTGGTGCCCCCAATCTCGAACAAAATTATTGATGATGAAGATTGGGTGGGCGTAGGGTGCAGCGGCTGCCTCTCTTTCCTGCATCCAGTTGATCATCCACTGATGATATTCTGATTGGGTGGAGTTATGTTCTTGCAGGTAGAGATCGAATAAGAATTGGATGTCTGGGGTGGAAATACGAATTCTGCCACCAGCTTGTAGCACCCGAAAACTTTCTTTGAGCATACTAAGCCCCTGGGGATAAGAAATATGCTCAATCATATGCTCGCTAAAGATATAATCAAAGGTGTCATTAGCTATTGGGAAAGGAGCACTGGCATCTAGGTGAAGTACTTCTTTTCGCCAAGGGAAATAGTTGGTGTTGAGCCAATCTTCTCGCAGATTAGTGCCAGCGCCGATCTGTAGTTTTTTGACTTTATGTGTATTCAGGTATTGCTGGATCAATCGACGATCGGTTTTACCAAAACCTCGTTTGCTTTGCCACTTAATCTTGTGGTAGGTTTCTTTGAAGCTCTGCCAAAGGGTACGTAAGAAATGGACCGGATAGGTTTGCAAGGAGCTAGCATTCATAGGGAAGTAGTTGTGGTATTTTTGTGTGTGGAGGATCTTGTTGAAAGAATATTAGCTACCAGTTGTGGCAGCTTATTTCTCGTTTGTAGATAGTCGCTTTGGAGGGCTTGTATTTTTTTGCGATAGATCGGTTTTTGTAGTAGTAGTTTTATCTTTTGCAAAATGGCTGCGCTGTCATCCAGGTCCTTATCTCCTACGATTCCAGCCTGATGAAATTGAATACGAGCCGCACAGCCATTTTGATCGTATCGTTTGCCTGAATACACAAGCATGGGGACTGCAAAGTGGATGCATTCATTGATGGTGTGAATGCCGGCGTGATTGATGGAGGCATCGGCTTGTTCTAGTACTTGAAGCTGTGGGACCCATGAAAATGCATACACATTCGCGGGTATATTTCCCAATTGTTCCGTCTTAATCTTCCCGCCCAGTCCTATGACTAACAGATATTGTTCCTGTTGATCAAGAGCGGATATAATTTTGTGTAGAAAAGTTAGATCCCCTTCATCCATACTGCTGACAGAACAATAAATGAGTGATCTGTTCTCTGTGCGTTTGCGTTCGAAAATCATCTGCAACTGTTGCTCAATCTTCTGGTCTTTTTGCAATGATTTGCGATTTGCTGCTACCATTGGACCGAGGTAGGCTTGCCGAGGGGAATGTACATAGGGAAATTCCAGTTGTTCTGGTACCATATGCCAAATTGGTAGTCCATGGTAAGTTAAAGGCGGCGGCCAGTATATGTCTTTTAGATACTTCATCGGGAAGCCCACTTCTTGCGCCCAAGCCTTCAAAACGCTTCTACGATCGCTAAAACCAGATAACCATTTCTCTTTTTTATTAGAGATGATTTGACGTATATTTTGTTTTATCCACGATAAATGGATCGATAGGGATTGTCCTCTCCAGCTTTGTCCAGGAATCAAGGTGCTAGAGATAGCTGGTAGTCCTGGACGTTCCCAGCTAGCAAACCATTGACTGATTAGTACAGTTGGCCAGCCTTTGGCAACTGCTATTATGATGTGATCGTGTAACTCAATATCGATCAACAGCAAATCAGGAGCTTGTTCTTCTAGAAGAGTGAGGAAGGGGTCCAGGTTCAACGACTGGATCGCAGCAGATTGCCTTTGCTGGCTGTTCCTCAACTTATATAGTGTTCTCTTCCATTTCCCCTGTTGAGCAATTGGCTCAGGAAGGGGAGGAGCAGGTTCGAAATTTACCTTCGGCAATTGAAAGTACGAAATGCCTTGCGCACCCACTATATCACCCACTTGATGCGGGCAAGCATAACTGACCTGATGCCCGGCGGCTTCTAAGCGGCGGACCATTTCAAAGCTGGCATGTAGAATGCCAGTTAATCCGGAAGTCATGCAGATAATACGTGCCAAAATAACGGATTTAAGGGCCTATAAATCAATCCATGGTTTCCAATAATTCCATAATCCGGTTTTCTATGTAAGTAGCCATACTAGACACAGTGGGTTGTTCGAAGATGATATTAACAGGAAGCCCTAATTCAAAAGTTTCATTAATTCTTGCCATCAATCTAATGGCTACCAATGAATTGCCGCCTAACTCAATAAAACTGGCATTGGCACTTATTTCTGATAAATGCAGCACTTCGGTCCAAAAGCTGGCCAAGGCCTCCTCAATTTCTCCGCTAGGAGCAACAAACTCTTTCTCCGTGGTGGTATCTTGTTGGCTGGGCTGAGGTAGTGCATTTCGGTCAACTTTCCCGTTTGGGCTTAATGGAATGGTATCCAATTGGATAAAATGACCAGGTATCATGTAGACGGGTAGGTGCTTAGCGAGATGCGCACGCAAACGCGCTACATCAATTGTTTCTTCAGCAGTATAGTACGCGATAAACTGCTGCTGGGAAGTCTGGTGGCCGGTTTGATGGCTGGTATATCCAATCTCATTCAATATCTCCAGCACTGTTTTTTCATCGATTACCTCATTTATTTCATCTAGTGAGGCTTCCCGTGTTTTATGCCCGATACGTACATCCCAACTATAGGGGAAGGCGTAGTTACTGAATCCTTTTTCTTTCTTATGGACGTAAATTCCCGCTTGATTAATCAAGCAGTTAGTTGAACGTCCAGTATCCGTCGGTCGCACCCAAGGAAGCCGCTGATCGAGATAGTCATACATACTAGCTAAGCTCACATCGGTATATCGGTAAAAGTCAACAAAACGTACTTTTTCGAAAACCTCATCATCTTCGAACATAGATACATCTAAGTGTTGCTTGATGGCATCGTCTACGCGGTGATAAGCTTTTCGAGCTTCTAATATGGTTTGATCAATGGCTTCGATATCCCAATCATCATCAAGGAAAAGCTCTTCCGTAAGTCGAGTCTCAAAGAATTGACCTCGAGAAAGCCCCGTCACGATGTAAGGAATCTTTTTCTCTAAAGCCAACTTAATGCTTAGAGTGTATATCGTCTTGAAACAACCGTCACAAACATTGTTGTATCGTTGTAGGCTATCTACAAAAATGGCATCCATAGCAGGAGTGGAACCAAAGATGTGATCTACGCCAAGTGCTTTAACTACTCGCCTAATATTGGCTTTGGCTTGCTCTGAGATATAACCATTGTCTAGTGTGAAAGCCAGTACTTTTAGTCCCATTTCGGCAAGTTGAGCAAGGGCATAAGTGCTGTCCTTTCCCCCTGATAACAACATGATGCAGTCATACGTTCCTGCTGGAACTTTGGTAGTGGCAAAGAGAGCCTGGAGGTCCTTTTCTGTTCGAAAATATTGCTGGACCTTTTGCTGGTAATTTTCAAAGGAATTGCACAATTGACAAATGCCTCGTTCATCAAAAGAGACATTGGGGTAGTTGGACGGTAAACCGCAATTGGTGCAATTGCAGATTTCTGCTACCTGATCTTCTGATTTAGCATGCAGTGTGACAACACTTTGCTGAATGCCGGCAAAGTCATCCATGATAGATTCTACTTCGCCTAATTCTATCCGCCGACCATCAAGCTTTACTTGATCATCGATTCGACCAAGATATTCGACCTGTCCTCGGTGATTGATGCGTGCCAGGTCACCTGTTTTATACATTCTTCCCTGTTCAGTGAAAGGGTTCAATGGGAATCGTTCTGCGCTGAGGTCTACCCGTTGCCAATATGCTTGTGCCAGTCCTTGTCCCACCAAATAGAGTTCACCAATAACACCCTGTGGAACCATATGTCCAGCGGGATCAAGTAAATAGAAACCCATATTGGGGGAAGCCTGACCTATGGGCACTGATCGTCCATGGTCTTCTTCTACATTATATGGATGAATGACACAGCCTACCGTAGCTTCAGTCGGGCCATATTCATTGTAAATACTAAGTTGTGATCCGACAACTGCCTGGATGCGGGAAGCTAATTCTGTCTTGAAGTCTTCCCCTCCTACAATCATAGTGCGAACTTGTGAATCCCGCAAATCTTCATCTGACAATAAGGCAAGGTGTGAGGGCGTCAGTTTCAGGAAATTGACTTGGTTGTCCCGAATCACATCGAGGATCGCCAGGTCGGGCCCATTGGAGGGTTCTGGATAGACATATGAAGTGCCGCCTGCGATCAAAGGCAGGAACAAGGAAGTTACCGTTAGGTCAAATGCAATGGAGCTGAAGAGAGCAATCTTAGCCGGTTGATCGTCTAAATATAGTGCTTGTGCCCAACTCAAATACTGCATCAGAGAAGTGTGGCTAATCATCACACCTTTAGGACGACCAGTGGAGCCCGAGGTATACATGATATAGGCTAGGTCTTTTCCTTTTATCTCGACTTTAGGTCTTTGATCAATTTGTGATGCTGATTGTGATAGAGCTGTTGCTAGGTCAACTAATGTTGCCTGGCCCAAATCAACGGTTAAGTCTTCCTTACTGGCAATTAAGAAACTCACATCTGCATCTTCTAGCATATAAGCGATGCGTTTCTTCGGGTAATCTGGTGGTATAGGAATGTAACAAGCGCCCGTTTTCAAGATAGCCCAGATGCTAAGTAGCAATTCAGGGCTTCGACGCAAATGAATACCGATGCGTTGGCCCGGTTTCACCCCTTGTCGAACTAACTCTTGGGCGAATTGATTACTCTTCCGTTCAAAATCTTTATAACAATGTTGGTGCCCTTGGCATTCGATGGCTACATGATCAGGGTTGGCCTTGACTTGAATGGCAAGTGCTTCTACAATATTTTTGTGTGGGCTTTTATACGCAAACGCATCAGCATTTGATTTTTTCCTCGCGTCTGTTTCTCTTTCCGTAATTATGGAAATGGATTCAATTGCTTGACTTCGATCATTGATGAAGGCATCTAATATGGCTAAAAAATGCTGAGGGATGACTTTCCGCTGCTGTTCATTGAATACGGCTTCATTCAGGTCAAAGTGGAGTTGGATGCTGCCAGAGGCATCCATATCGTGTACTTGCAATCTAAGGTGGTGCCTTGGATCACAGTGCTGTGGATGAATCCAATCGGATTCCATAGGCATCCCCGCAAAATCGGAAAAGGCCGCGTGAATGTAATTGAGAATGACATTAAAGCCTTTGCTTAGGGCTGGGCTAGCAGCACCTGTCTGCGCATAGCGAAGAAAGGAATTACTTTCTGCTTTTACGCGTTGCAATAGACTGCCTAGACTATCTCCCGAAGACAATTCAGCAGCCATCGGGAAGATCTCAATAAAAACACCAGCTGTTTCTTTCCATAAAGGAGTAGGTCGATTATGTGCTGGCGTTCCAAAGGCAACCTGCTCTTGGCCTCCAACTTTATACAAGAACGCAAATAGCGAGGTAGCAAAAATATTAAATAGAGATAAGTGTGGAGTCCAGGACCTTACATCAGCTTCCTGAGCTAGCTGCCGCAGTTGATGCGAACGTTCTTGCCCCAGATCCAAGAAAACCCGCTGTGAACGACTGGTTGATTCCTCCCCCCGATAGCCATATAGTCTAGGTGGACTAGGAAGGGATCGCACCTTTTCTTCCCAAAACTTTCGAACCGGGAGATGTTTTTCAGATTCCCGACGTTGTTTTTCTTCTTTAAGATAGGCTGAAAAATTAGGGATCGCAGGGATCAGCGTCAACTCTTCCGTCACAGCGGCTTGATACAATTCCACCATTTTGCTGTAGAGTACCGTAACACTCCAAGCATCGGTGATCAGGTGGTGTTGATTGAAGTACCAGATATATTGCTCGGTATCTATTTTGATTAGAGCGGAATCAAACCCACAACGGCTTAGGTCCAGCTGGATCTGACTGCGCTTGACGGCCCATGATTTGTATTCAACAATAGGGCTATCATGATTACTCCAATCCATAAATGGTAATTGGTACTCCAGTTGGGATAGGAGGGTTTGCTTAGGTATGCCTGCTTCATCCTGAAAAATGATTCGCATGGAGTCGCTGCCATTGACCAAGGCCTGGAAAGCTAGTTGGAATTTCGCTACATCGAGGCTTCCCGTAATTTTAAAAGCCAGCACCATATTATACAAGGGTGCAGATGGGCTTAGGGTTTGTCCGGCCCACATTAAGAGCTGGCTTTGGGTCAGATCCTGTGCTTGGATTACTGGTGAGGTTGACACTAGGTGTTGTTTCATTTATGCTGCTTTAAGACGCACTAGGTAGTTGCAGATGGCCTCTACGGACATGAAATTTTCTATCGTCATATCTTGTGGGGGCACTTTGATCTCAAACCTCTCTTCTATGAAGGCTAGGAGTTGGATCATGCCTAGTGAATCTACAAGCCCAGAACCCAAGAGGTCATCTTCTGGACTTAGGCTTGCATCAGATTGGCCAGCTAATAAATTTGTTTGAATATATTCAATTAGAATGTCGTTCATTTTTCCAGTTTTTGTAGAAACTAAAGCAAGAGACCTCGACTAGCCCTTTGCCTGCGCAATGAGCACCTTGCGATTGATTTTTCCGGCAGGGGTGCGAGGGAGCGCATGTGTAATGTTTATTTGTTGAGGTACGGCATACCATGGTAAAGCCGTGCCAATATGTTTTTGTAGTTCGTTTTCTGCGATGGTTTGATCGACCTTTAGGGTAACGGCGGCGCCAATCAGGAGGCCAGATTCAGGGTGTGGGTAGGCGAATACGGCAGCTTCCTCGACGGCATCATGTGTAATCAAAAGCGCTTCTACTTCATCCAGTTCTACTCGATACCCTCTCGTTTTGATTTGCCTGTCCTTTCTTCCCAGGAAATGTAATAGACCCGTTTCGTCTAAACGAACCAGGTCTCCAGTGCGGTAATATATCTTGGGGATACCCGTATTGCCTTTGCTAATGTAGAATCCACGATCCGTTAGATCGGGCCTTTTCCAGTATCCCTTCATTCTAGTAGCACTACGGATTAATAGCTCGCCTGTTTCATTGGCAGCTACGACCTGGTCATTATGATCCAAGATCAACATTTCCGTATTGCCCCAAATATGACCAAGGGGTAGCGGATGATCATCAGCCGGTACTTCCGGAATAGTGAAGTAGGTACATTGATTAACCTCAGCAGGTCCGTATACATTGCTGAAGCTGGCTTGCGGCCAAGCTTCCATGAGGGTTCGTAAAAATTTTGGAGGGAAAGGCTCACCTCCGAACAAGACCCAACGTAAGCTGGAAAGGTCTCGTTCTTCCAACACGCCTCGTTGCACCAATTGGATCAATGCCAAGGGAACAGAATACCAAAGCGTCAACTTTTCCGCTTCCATCAGGCTAGAAAGGCTTGCCGGCATTTTGGTATGAGCGTCTGGTACAATAATCGTGGTAGCTCCAACTAGTGGAACAGACAAGTAACCAAAGGTGGATATATCGAAATGAAGGGCGGCGTGATTGCCTACTCTATCCTGATTTGTAAGTTCGTAGAGGTCAGCGGAAAGTTTGGCGTAGCTCAAACCGCTATATTGCGTATGCATGATGCCTTTTGGTGTTCCTGTGGTACCAGAGGTATACATGATGTAGGCTAGGTCATCCGCCAATATCTTGACCGGCGGTTTCGTCCTGGGCATTGTGGCTTGAATCCGTTCCCAGCTATGAGTGGGGACCGCCCAATCTTTTTCTAATCCAATAATGCCCTTTATTTCACCTTCTAGAGCTATTAATTTCTCCAGCTTTTTGCTTTGGGCCTTCTGGCTGATCACGAATTGGATCTCGCAATCTGCCAAAAGGTATTTGATTCGATCGATTGGAGCCAATGGATCTAAAGGCACAAAAACGGCACCTGCTTGCATGATCCCATAAATAGCCAAAGCAGATTCCAGGCAACGATTCAAATAAACACCGATTCTATCTCCTTTTTGTACGCCATTTTGGATCAGAAAGTGCGCGAGCTGATTCATCTGCGCCTCCAACTCCTGATAGGTATACGATTTCTGCATACAACGGAAAGCTTCTTTTGTTGGGAATGCCTTAGCCGATGCTTCAACCGCTTGAGGGAGTGTATAAATCATATTTGGTTATAGTAATAGGTTATAGCCCTAGTAGTTTTGCAATAATGCTTCGCTGGATATCGGACGTTCCCGCGTACAAGACTCCACCCACGGCATCTCTCAAGTCTCGTTCTACTTCTGTAGCTGTTAAGTATCCTAAGCCACCTCTGGAGCGTACAGCATCTAGACTGGAAGCCACAAAGCTCTCGCTTAGTTGCAATTTCAGCAATGCTGCTTCCATCAAGGCAGATTTACCTTGTTTTTTCAACCATGCAACTTTGTAAAGTAGTAACCTGGAAGCCTCTAAGCGAAGCTTCATATCTGCGATTCGATTCGATACAGATTGAAATTTGCCTATGGGCTGGCCGAATTGTTGGCGCTCCTTTACAAATGAAATAGTTTCTTCCAACTGTCGCTCCATAGCACCCAATTGACTAGCTAAAATGCAGCAGCGATCGTATTCCAAGGAATAGTTTAGAATGCTGAAGCCCGCGCCTTCGCCGCCCAGTCGGTTCTCTGTAGGAATAAAACAGTTTTCGAAGGTGAGTGAGCCAATGGGAACGGTTCTAAGTCCCATCTTGCTTTGTACCTCACTTTGGAAAAAACCTGGCGTTCCTTTATCTACCAAGAAGGCAGTCACCCCCCACTTACCCAATTTGGGATTGATGTTGGCGAAGACTAAAGCAGCATCCGCAATGGGAGCCAATGTGATCAGGTGTTTCTTGCCATTCAGTACATATCCTCCATCCGTCTTTTCCGCCCGAGTTTCCATACTGAATATGTCTGAACCCGCATTGGGCTCCGTTAGTGCATGAGCAGCGATCCATTTTCCGGAAGTAAAAGCAGTCAGGTACTTTTCCTTTTGCGTTTCAGTACCAAAATGAGCAACGGGAACCTGGACCGTCCACATTTGTGCATTCAGTCCTAGCGCGAGGCCATTATCTTTGCAAGCGTAGCCAAATCCTTCCATGGCTAGCATAGCCAGTAGGAGGTCAATCTCCTCGGCCCGCCCACCAAAGGCTTTAGGAGCAGCTAGGCCCAGAATGCCAAAATCAGCACATTTTTGCCAGAGCTTTCGATCAAAAATACCCTGTTCATCACGTTCCACAAGCCCCTCACTCAATTGCTCCTGTGCAAAGTTGATGATCTCATCTCGGACTTGAGTATAGCTTTCCGGCCAGGAAAAATCCATAAATATGTCGATTTAAAACTCGTAAGTGATCCCTCCCTTCAAGAAGAAGGGGGTACCGGGTGTAAAGTGTATTTCTTCGAAGCCTTCTGGGCCTTCACCAGGCAAGCGAGATTGGGTGGCAAATTGGGTTTCCTCCCAATCCACATCTAGCAGATTCTCGATAGCGATGTTCCAAGAAAGTTTCTTATGCTTGTATCCAAGATTTAAGTCCAGGATGGTATACCCTTTTGCTATAATGCTGTTGTCTTCTGTAGCTGCGCGATCGGCAAGAACCCTTGCCTTTAAACTTGCCGTAAAGCCATCTTTCAATACATTGATTCCTCCCGTAAAGGTTTGAACAGGTGCTAAAGGAATGTATTGAGCGCCTTCTGGTTCATCGATACTGCGTGCTAGGGTGTACGTCCAGTCAGCATCCATGAAGAGCCATTTGCTAGCCTGATAGCGTAATCCAAGGTCAATACCTGCTCTTCTTGTTCTTCCACTAGGTTCAACCACGCCTTCATCTCCGACGTAGACAAACTCCTGTTCTAGCCTCAGGTGCCAAAAGGCGATTTCTGTCACTAGGCGAGATGCAGGCTTCCAGGTGGTTCCCAAGTCTAGTCCAAAGGCTGCTGGCAATAGTCTGCGACCACTTTGCTCTAGTACAACTCGGGTGTCATTGGAGTGGAATCCAAAGCCAGATTTGAGGAAAAACTGAACGTTTCTATTCTGATTGTAGATCAGGTTAAGCTTAGGACTGGCAAGCGCTTGGGAGGTTGACTCATTGCTGTAGGTTGGGGATAAGGCGTTAATATAATTGCCAGTGAAATAGTCGAGGCGTATAGCTGGGTTTATTAGCCATTTGCCCAATTCAAATTCTGTATTGAAGTAACCAAATACATTGGATTCCTGCACTTGTCCCAATTGTACATGCTCTAAGGTAGTGCGTCGATTTTTGGTGTAGGACAGTTCATTGTCATTAATGTTGTCGCTGCGAAGGCCGACTCCTGCTTGGAGTAAAGTGGCTACGTCATTGATATAAGTAGAGCGATTCCATTCTGTTTGGAGTCCGAAGAATTGTCTTCTTTCGTGTTGACGGATTTGATCTCCGTTTTCAGGATCCCTGAGGAAAAAGGTGAAGTTGGAGAATAACTCAAAGTCGTACAAGGCGTAGTAGACATTACTCTTCACAAACGTTTTATCATCTAAGGTCTTTCGGAAATTGATCGCCAGATTGGTCCGGCTGGTATTTCCTCCTTCCGTATCATCAATCGCCCCAAATCGGGTGATTAAACCATTGTCAATTGCCCGAAATGGGATCTGACCAGAGGCATCCCATTGGCTTTGGAAATGGGAGGCCATGATACTCAAGTGTCCATCATTGGTCAATTGAGTATTGAATTTCCCCATTACATTCAGGCGGCTAAAATTCTGAGAAGATTGAAATGGGCCATCCGTTAGCAAATATTCCGTAGCCACATAAGCATTGCTGTTTTCCGTATTTAATACATCAAATACGCCTACTGTACGGAAGGTATTGAATCGGCCAATATCCAATTTGAAAAGGCTTTTATCCAGACGATCCTTCGTTTTAAAGTGGATATATCCAGCAGTAGCAAAATTGCCCTTGTCGGCATGGTAGGGGCCTTTGGCGAAATCAATTTTGTCAATCGTTTCGGGGATGAGGAAATGGAGGTCCGCATAACCCTGCCCATGTGCATGAGATACCATGTTGACGGGCATGCCATCCACCATGATATTGACATCTGTACCATGATCTATATCGAATCCGCGTAAGAAGATCTGCTCGGCCTTACCTCCCCCGGCATGTTGCCCAATAAATAATCCCGGTACTTTCCGGAGAATCTCCTGGGAAGAGTTTACTGGATTAAGCGTAAGATCGATTCCCGAAATTAGATTGAGAGAGCGATTGTTCCTACCTACTACCACTTCATCAAGTTGAAAGATCCAGTCTGTTAATTTGATTTCAATTGATGAGTTGAGGTCTTTGACAATGACCTCTTGTGTCTTGTATCCGAGGTGAATAACTTGAAGTGTATCACCCGCCGACACATTGTTAAGCGTGAATGAACCATTTTCCTGAGAATGCGTATGTTCTTGTGTTGATAGATTCAGAACATAGGCTCCGACAGTGGGCTCATTATTATTATCTAATACCTTACCGTTGATCTTTTGTCCCAATAAACAAAAGGGAACACAGGCTAGGGATAACCATAATAGAAGTGACTTCATAGTGTTTTCCAAAGTTTTGTGTATCAACTCATTCCATGAAACATTTTAGCCGCAAGGCCTTATAAATAGCTAGGAAAAGCTTGATACTTCATTTGATAAAGATGAACGGCCTTTAACCATTAGCACAAAAAGAACACTATGGAACTACTGCGTACCAATTGGCTTAAAGCCCGGCAACTATGGGGGAATTGGTGGGGTGATGATTCTCAATTGCCCGTTAATGCCCCCCTTCAGCAATATATACGGGTGGTGGGCCTCATCGGGATTTATATTTTTTTAGATAGGTTATTAATGAGAGCTTCACATCTTTCTTTTGATCGATACGAAGCTCCATTTATTTATGGAGAATTTATTAATCAGTTGTTTCGGTCCTGGTACGGATTAGCTCTTGTAGGCGCTGTATCTTTTTCTTTGGTCTTCTGGGGGCGACTGCTTGTTAAATGGCAACAATTGGATTTTGGGACTTCACTTAGGTGGCTCATTTTGGCCGCCACAGGAGCCCTTGCCTGGTCTTATTCGACCTATGATTTCAACTTATTCTTTAACCAAGCTCATCTACTTGACCGATCTCTGCTCCTTATATTTGTTCTCCTAGTTTTCTGGAGACCGATTTTCGTATTTCCCTTTCTGACGCTTCTTTTACCAGTAGTTTGGCAGTTCACGCTCCTGATAGGTTTCTCTTGGACTATGACCTATCTTTTGCTACGAATCCTAGTACTTTTTGTTGCTGGCTTTGCACTGTATTTGGTCAATAGGCGCTTCCCTGTTCAAGAATTCATACTAGTTTTAGGTTGCCTGTATGCTTCCCATTATTGGCAGCCTGGTTGGGGCAAGCTAAGTTGGGAGTGGATTCGTTCAGATGAAATCTTTTTGATCCTGCCGGCTTCCTACTCCAATAACTGGTTGGCCCACCTCAGTCCAGAGCAAATGCTATCTTTTATGCGCTCTTTTGTACCACTAAATGGCCTGATGAAGTTATTCGTCATGTTTGTTGAATTAGGCGCATTTCTCTTCTTTCTTCACCGAAAACTTCCCTTGATCTTTCTAGGAGGCTGGGTCGCTATGCATCTAGGCATTTTGGCCTTTACCGGTATTGATCTCTGGATGTGGATCATTGTGGATGCCACCTTGTTAATCTTGCTCTTAAAGAAAGATGGACTTAGTCAATTTCTTCGTCTATCCCCTGCGCAGATTTTGCTTTCCATGGTACTCATTCTTGCTGGTCGTTTCTGGTGCAAGCCGGTTGAGATATCATGGTATGATATGCCCTTTAGTTATGCTTATGAAGCCAAAGCCGTAACGGAAGATGGAGAAGAGGTCGATCTTCCCCTTAGTTTCTTTGCTCCTTATGACTACCAATTCACTATGACCGGTTTGTCATACTTAGCCTCACAACCTGTCCTTTTTATATCCGATGTAAAAGGTGAGGCTGCCTTAGCTAAGGAGTTGCTAGCCATTCGGTCCAAAGAAAAATTTCTGGAAATGGAAGCTAAGCATGGTCTAGGCGGACAAGATGAAGAAGTCACGGCTGATTTTGATGCCATCGTCAAGCGTTTTATCCAAAATTGGAACAAACGATTAGATAAGGGAACCATTTTCAGTAAGATTTCTGCACCCAATATTGTCATGCATTACCCTAAGAAGTTACCTTCAACCGGAGCCAAGGCTTTGAAAGAAGTCCGTTTCTATCAGGTAACTGCACTGTTCTACAAGGAATCCTATGAAGAGATCCGGCGTATTCCGATCAGAACTGTTCGTATTGACCAATAATCAATATGTCAATGTCAACTCCTTCAACTTTTTGAAGGAGTTTCAGTGTACTAGTAGGTTTTTACCGCAACATCACTCAAGAAGTGATATGGGTTTTTGGCATCCTCCTGTAAAGATTCTATAGCTACCTTTTGTCCTCTGCCGAGCTGATTGGCATATTCCATAAAGAGGTCCATCACCACCTGATCTTCCAAGGCCCAACCTGTAGAGTCAAAGACGGTTCGTACTTCCTTCACCGCAGGACGAGAATCTTTTTGTTTGATAAATTCAATAATATCGGTATCAATTTCGGCTCTACTCAGCTGTTGGCACTCTCCTTCCTTTAATGCTTGCTCAATGAAATCTGGGCAAATAAAGCTTTGTTCCAATAATGATTTTGGCAACTCAATCTTTCCTGGGAAATCTGAACCAACAGCATTTACATGTACATGTGATAAGGTTGAAAATCCATCGAACAAAGGCCCTTCCCCCACATCGATGGAAGTAGCTGTGCAGATGACGTCAGACTGTTCTACTACAGCTTTTAAAGTGGTTGATATAAATTGACAATCTAGCTGCAATGCTGTGCATCTCTCCACAAAATTTGCCATAGTTTGTGTATCTGCATCATAGAAGCGAACATCTTTGATATCGCGTACTCTGGTGATCGCATGCAGCTGTGTAATGGCTTGTGCGCCGCAACCAATTAAGCCTAAGCTCGTGCTCTCCTGTTTAGCCAAATATCGGGTAGCTAGAGCTGAAGCAGCACCTGTTCGCAAAGCGGTCAGAAGCACTCCATCAGCAAGACCAATGAGGTGTCCATTACTGCTATCATATGCTGAAATGGTGGAAACAATGGTTGGTAAGGCGAAGCGATTTGGGTTTTCAGGATGATACCCTACGACCTTAATAACAATCTGATCCCTTGCTTGATATAAAGGCATCCACTCGATGAGCCCCGGATAAGGTTTTTCATAGTTGAAACCCGATCGAATAGGAATATCCGTTTGTGCTGAATCAAACTTAAGGAAAGCTTGCTCAAGTCGAGCAATGAGTTGATCCATAAGTTGATCTGCGCCTATATGTTGGATGATATACTGTACATCCTCAGGCGCTAGAATTAGCGTTGTGTGCAAAGGCCTGTTCATAATAATGATCAATAGATGACAGTAATTGGAAAATACCAATTACAGGAAAAAACGTATAGTAGAAACCGAGAAAGATAAGATTCGCAAATAGGGGAGGGCAGCAAAAAAGCTTTTGCAAATATATGTAAAATTCTAATCAATGAAAGACCAGCCAAACATAAATTGTTCCTAATGTAAGAATTCTTACAAATAATTTTTCTAATGAAACAAAGGGCAAATGAATGCGTAGTGACATAGTGAAGCGGACTGTAAAACCCCGCTTAAAGAAGGCACGGTAACTACTATAATCCATAATTTTTCAGCGATTTTTTCCACCCCGATTTTACGGCCTTCTATTTTATAAATCACTTGATATCATTGGTTTACGATTTGTTTGACCAAGGTTTCATTTTCGAAACACGACACTGTCAATCTGATTTTCTATTGCCATATCCTAGCATCTTTTGAGGTTTGGATAAATCAATTCCCCCGAGAATGTCACAAACGTCATTGACTGTTTGGTAGTGGCGACAGTGTTCTAAATAAAAAATTATAAAAAAGCTTTTATCTATTCTAACTAAGGATGAAAGGACGCTGTTAGGTCGCTTGTTCCTGGCCATTCTCTTCATGGCTATTTTGGAACTAGTAGGTATTGCTTCCATCTTTCCGTTTATGCAATTGGTGGCAGATCCTTCTGCTATTAGCCAAAATGAATGGCTAAGTTGGGTATACCGAGAAGTGGGATTCCAATCTACTAGAGATATGTTGATTGGGGCCGGCATTGGCGTCCTATTATTGTTAGCTGTATCCAAGGCTTCTGCACTGTTTGTCAGTTGGTGGCAGCACAAATATGCTTGGGACGTGGCACATCAGTTATGTAGTCGATTGCTAAGAAATTACCTGAATCGTCCCTATCGTTATTTCCTAAATAAGAATACATCAGAATTATTCTCGAATATCATTTTGGAGGTCAGTCAGTTTACAGCGGGTGTGTTGGTCCCCTTGCTGGAATTGATCACGCAGTTAGTGGTGGTTCTTTTCATTTTTGTGCTACTACTTTTCGTAGATATTAAGATTGCACTCACGGTTTCCTTCCTGCTGGGTAGCTCTTACGGACTCGTGTACTTGGGACGCAGGCATTTTCTATCTAGGATTGGTCAGGAGCGAGTATCACTCAACATGGAACGATTCAAGAGTATGAGTGAAGCGCTTACAAGTATTAAAACCTCTCGAGTCTACAATGCACAAGGTTTCTTCTTCAAGCGATTTGTACAGGCCTCCCGAGAGCATAGTGACCTACACCCGAAGGTGCATTTAGTTGTCTCTGCTCCGAGATATATCATAGAGGTATTGGCATTTGGCAGTATACTGGCCATTGTTGTTTTTCTGTTGGTGAATGGGAAAGCTATTCAGGGTGTTCTGCCTTTGCTTAGTCTCTATGCCTTGGCAGGCTATCGGCTTCTCCCGGCCCTCCAGCGTGCCTTTGCCGCAGCTGCCAATGTACAGCATAGTTTTCCGGTGGTAGAAAAATTATATCAAGATCTACAATATATACCTACCGACAACCTGACTTTAGAGGAAGACACCTATCGTATCCCTTTCCACGAAGCTATTTCCTTTGACAAGGTTTCTTTCCGGTACAATGCGGACGAAGCACCGGTGATCAAGGAACTTGATATGGTGATTCCTAAAGGTGCAACCATTGCCTTTGTCGGAAGCACAGGGTCGGGGAAAACTACCTTGGTGGATATCCTCGTAGGTTTACTTGAACCCTCTAATGGACAATTGAAGATAGATGGAGAAGTCGTAGATAAAACCAAAGCTTCGCATTGGCAGAAGCAGATTGGCTATGTATCTCAGGAAGTCTTTTTGTTTGACGATACCATTCGCCGGAATATAGCCATTGGTCTGACCGATGATCAGATTGATTCTGAGGAGTTGAAAAAAGCAACCCGAATGGCCAATATTCATGATTTTATTGAGAATGAATTGCCGCAAGGATTTGATACGATGGTAGGAGAAAGAGGAGTGCGATTGAGTGGTGGGCAACGTCAACGGCTGGGCCTAGCACGAGCTTTGTATCGAGATCCAGCCGTTTTGGTTTTGGATGAGGCTACCAGTGCTTTGGATGGTATAACAGAGCAGGCTATCATTGAGGCTATCCAAAAAATAGAAAAGAAGATAACGATGATCGTCATTGCGCATAGACTCAGTACCGTACGGCATGTCGATTGCATATACCTGTTGAAAAACGGACAGATAGTAGAAAAAGGAACCTATGATAAATTGGTAGAGACAAGTGCCTTGTTCAGAGAAATGGCCCAGGTTTCTACAGCAAACTAAATTTCTATGAACACCTTTATTATGAGAAAACTCGCCGTATTATTTGCCATTTTTATTTTGGCGTCTCCCTATACTTTGCAAGGGCATGCTCCCGATCAGAGTTACGTCTTTATGAAGATTTATGAGGATAAAGTCGGGGGTGTAATTGAGATTACAACCAAGGACTTGAATAGGGCTTTAGATCTCAATTTCCCAAAAGGCTTGACTATGGAACAGTTGACGCCTCATTTGGAACGAATTAAATCCTATGTATTAGGGAAAGTGGGCTTTCGATCAATTGTCGGAGACCATCCGATCAAATTTTTGGAAGCCGGTTTGTTAGATATGGACGATCTGGGCGAATTTGTGCAACTCAATTTTGAACTCGGACGAACCACCCCGGTTCCTGATGCTTTAGATGTCAAATATGAAGTACTCTTTGATAAAGATCCAAATCACCAGGGACTGTTGGTAGTTGCTTACAATTGGAAAGCAGGAATCTTTGACAATGAAGCGCAGGTTTCGTTGGTGTATGATAGTGGAAGTGGCATCCAAGAATTAGACTTGACGGAATCCTCTGTAATGAAGGGGTTTTGGGCTATGATTAAACAAGGGGTTTGGCATATCTGGATCGGTCTGGATCATATTCTATTCTTGTTGGCGCTCGTCTTACCTGCTGTAGCGATAAGGTTGAGAAAAGAGAAGAAAGAAGGAGAGGAGAAGAAAAAGTTTAGCCTGAAGGATATCGATATGCATAAGCAATTGAGCCCAACAGGCCTGAAGGCTGCTATGAAGAACTGGATCCCAGTTGAGAAGTTTCGGCCAGCCTTGATTTATGTCGTTAAGATTGTCACCTATTTCACCATTGCCCATACTATTACTTTGAGTTTGGCCGCCTTAGGAGTGGTCAAATTACCTTCTGCCATGGTGGAGGCTGTCATTGCCTTCTCGATTGCTTTAGCAGCCTATCATAATATCAGCCCTCTATTTGGAAAGAGAGATTGGTTAATTGCTTTTGGGTTTGGCCTCTTTCACGGATTTGGTTTTGCCAGTGTATTGGGAGAGATTGGTCTTAGGGGAGAGTTTATGACTTTGTCTTTACTTGGCTTCAACTTGGGAGTGGAATTGGGGCAATTGGCTATCATCTGTGTGATGTTCCCAATTTTATATTTCATCAGAAAATCGACCTATTATCCTAAGATACTAATCTATGGATCAGTTTTTTTGATTGCGATAGCCCTATACTGGTTTGTGGAGAGAAGTTTTGATGTCAACTTCCTTTTGGATGATTTTGTTGGACGTGCCTTTAGGAAAGTTCTGCGTATAGTTGGAATACTGTAACCTTCACTCTGATTGTTGATAAAAGAAAAGCAACAGTGAAAAACTCAAAAGGAAAGGGAGACAAGTCCAGTTTATTGGAACGATGGCGTCAGAAGCAAAAGAAAAAGCCGGTTCTTGCTGGCCCAATTTCTTCTAATGATAAGCGCGGTCCCCTCTCATTGGGGCAGCAACGCTTATGGTTTTTACAGCAATTATACTCAACGAATCCATTCTATCACTATGCAGATATTATGGAGTTGAGAGGGGAGCTGGGAGTGGAGGTATTGAGGAAGAGTTTTATAGATTTAGCTGAGAAATATCCTATACTAAGGACTACTTTCCCACAGGAGAATGAACAGGTGTTTCAACAAATCCATGAAGATGCTCAGTTGGAATTTCTGATGCAGGATTTGAGTGAACATCCGAAGGAAAAGCGAAAGGATTTAGCAGAACAAGCCGCTCGAGACTCAGCTTCAAGGCCCTTTAATCTAGCCCAGGGCCCTTTGACCCGGATAGTGGTCTTGCAGTTGGACGTCGAGCTGCATTGGTTGGTGTTGACCATGCATCATATTATCACTGATAAATGGTCGATGGGCTTGTTGAGGGAAGATCTCGCACGCTTATATATAGCAAACACTGCTGGAAGGGAAGCTAATCTCAGTACATTGCCCCATACTTATCTAGATTATACAAAATGGCAACGTCAACAAGAAGTAGCTTCAGCAGACTTACAATATTGGACTAAAAAATTAGGCGGAGAACTGCCGATTTTAAAACTGCCAATAGATCATACGCCTCCAAACCAAGCTAGTTTTCGGGGTGCTTTCCATAAGCAGGCTTTTTCACCAGAACTATCCAGACTACTCCAATCGATAGCAAACCATGAAGGAGTAACCTTGTTTATCCTGCTTCTGACCGCATTTAAAGTTTTATTATCAAAGTATAGTGGCCAGAAGGATATCGTTATTGGTACCCCCTTTTCCAATCGCGATCAACTTTCTTTGCAAGAACTTATAGGTTTCTTTAATGATACCTTGGTTTTGCGTTCTGATTTAGAAAATGACCCGCCATTTCGCACCTTATTAGGGCAAGTAAAGCAGACTGTATTAGAGGCTTTTTCTCATAAAAGTGTTCCATTTGAATTACTGGTACGTGAATTGAGCCCAGAGCGAGCTTCCAGTTCTAATCCACTTTTTCAGGTCATGTTTCTTTTCCATAAAGTTCCAGCAACCCCTTCTATGGGACCGGGGCTAGAACTAGCTCATCAGCCCTTTGATTTAGGTGTGGCAAAATTCGACCTGACATTGTATGTATCGGAAGAAGAAGCTGGGCTTTCCGCCATTTTTGAGTATGCGACGGATCTATTTGAAGAAGAGACGATTGTACGGATGCAGGAACATTTCCGGACCCTGTTAGAAGAGATAGTAAAGGCTCCCGATGTGAAGATAGCTGCTCTACCGATTTTGACTCAAAGAGAAGAGTTGCAATTATTGGAGGAGTGGAATCAAACAGTGGATGAAGTACAATTAGAAGGCACTATATTGGATCTATTCCAACGGCAAGTCTCTTTACACCCGCAACAATTAGCAACGGTCTTCGGAGAAGAGGAAATAAGTTATCAAGACCTACAAACAAAAGCGGAAAGCATCGCCATTTGGTTGAGGCAGCAGGGACTCCAGTCAGGGGAAGTAGTAGGGCTTCATACGGTCCGGTCCTTGGATATGATTATCGGTATCATGGGGATATTGCAAGCAGGAGGAGCTTACTTGCCAATTGACCCCGAATATCCTGCTGATCGGGTAGCCTTTATGATAGAAGATGCAGGCGTGAAATGGGTTTTGAGCCAAGCATCGATTAGGGATCAACTTCCGGCACTTCCGGCTACAATTATGCCCTTGAATAACGTATATGCTAAAGAAACAATCGCCCAAAATACTGTGGCCGTTGAGATCACTCCTGATCAATTGGCGTATATCATCTACACCTCAGGGAGTACAGGTAAACCCAAAGGGGTACAAGTGACACACCGAAATTTATTACATTCGACAACAGCTCGATTTTCCTTTTACCCGAATGCTCCTGAGTGCTTCTTGCTCTTATCGTCTTTTGCTTTTGATAGTTCTATTGTAGGCATTTTTTGGACCCTTTGCACAGGAGGGACCTTAGTGTTACCAAAACATCGGATCGAACAAGATCTAGAGCAAATGGCAGCATTAATTGAAAACAGAGTTGTCAGTCACACCTTACTGCTGCCGTCTTTGTATAATGTGCTTTTGCAACATATAGAACTGTCCAGATTGAAGTCCCTCAATACCGTGATTGTGGCAGGAGAAGCTTGTAGCTCCACTTTGGTTGAGCGCCATTTTGCCGCGCTTCCGGATACCCGATTGTATAATGAATATGGCCCAACAGAGGCTAGTGTATGGTGTACGGCCCATGAAGTAGAACCATCAGATGCGGAAGGGGGCGTTCCGATTGGTCGACCGATTCCCAATGCGCAAATCTATATTCTGGATGAAAATAAAAAGCCTGTGCCAGTGGGAGTAGCAGGGGATTTGTACGTTGGAGGCGCTGGAATTACAGCGGGTTATTTAAATCGACCAGATCTCAATGCGCAGTACTTCATATCCAACCCTTTCCATCCAGGCACCGTGGAAAAGTTATACAGAACAGGAGATCTGGCTAAGTATCGCAGCAATGGCTTAATTGATTTTCTAGGGCGAGCCGATCGACAGGTAAAAATAAGGGGGTATCGAATTGAACTAGCAGAGATACAGGCGGCCATTCTCCAACAACCTGATGTTCAAGATGCCCTGGTAGTTGTTCAAGAAGAAGAAGGTGCGGCTGCTAAGTTGATCGGCTACTTTTTAGGCGGCGATTCAGTGGCTAGTCCTGATATTTTACGTCAGCTTAGGGGCCGGTTACCCGCTTATATGGTGCCTTCGAATCTAATACATTTGGAGGATTGGCCGAGACTGCCCAATGGAAAAATCAATGAAAAAGCACTACCTCGCCCTATTCAAGGCCGTCAAAAAAGCACAGTGGCTAGTAGCCCGGCCCAAAATGGTTTGCAGCAACAGCTCGTTAAAATTTGGGAAGAAGTACTGGGTGCCAATCCAATAGGGATACACGATAATTTCTTTGAAATAGGCGGCGATTCGATCTTGAGTATTCAGATCATTGCCAAAGCCCGAAAGGCTGGTCTTTCGTTAGCTGCCAATCAGTTGTTTGAGCATCAGACGATAGCTTCATTGGCACTTTTTGTAGACGATCAATTGGAGCAAACGCCTACGCAAAGCGGCCCATTGAAAGGAGGTTTGCCACTATTGCCAATCCAACATTGGTTTTTTGACGAGCACCAAGAGGCTCCTCATCACTGGAATCAAGGCTTGCTATTTGATCTGGACCAAAGGCTATCTGCTGCTGATTTGGCATCTGTCGTGGAATTCTTGGTACAACACCATGACGGTTTACGCTTGAATTTTAGTAAAGAAAATCAAAAGTGGAGAGCAGAATATCGAACAGCCTACCTTGATTCCACCTTTGAACGGGTAGACGCTAGAGGTTGGGCTGATCATAGCACGAGAGTACAAGAGCATTTGGAAAACCGACAAAACCAGTTGGCACTGTCTGCCGGGCCATTGTTTTGCGCTATTCTATTTGAGAACGGATCAGATCGCAAGAATCAGCTGGTGTTGATGGCTCATCACTTGGTAATTGATGCGGTGTCCTGGAAAGTGATTGTCGATGACCTGGCCACTCTTTTTAGCCAGCACCAAACAAAGGAAACATTAGATTTGGGTAGTAAATCGCTGTCAATCAGGGATTGGGCTGAATATCTGGAGGTCGGAATAAAAGAGGGGAGTTGGGACCGTGATTTTACTTTTTGGAGTGAAAAATTGAGCGAAAATGTGAATACCGCCTTGCCTTTTGATCAGACCTCAAATTGGCCAAGTTCAGAAGCTCGTTCAGATACGATACAGCTTACTCTATCCAAGAAAGAGACCGAACTACTTCTGCACGATGTGCATCAATCATACCATACCAAGACGGATGAGATCTTACTGATAGCCTTGTGGAAAGCTGTGCAGGATCATATGAAGGTAAATCGATTGACTTTTGGCTTGGAAAGGCATGGGCGTGAAATGCTTGAGCCTCACTTTGATTTTGTGGGCTCAGTAGGTTGGTATACTTCTTTTTTTCTACTTCCAATTCGATTCGAGCAAGGAGGTACTTTGGCAGCTTTAATTAAGTACGTAAAAGAAGAACTGAGGAAAGTACCTCGTGGAGGATTAGGCTATGGCGTGCTTCGGTATTTGACTACAGAGGATAACCCCTTACGCTTGCCTGACCAGAAGCCAGATATTGTCTTCAATTACCTGGGGCATCAGGATCTTCCCTCTAACCAGTGGCTCCAAAATGGCCAAGCTTTGCTGGAGGGGATGCGTCACGGAGATAGCGAGCGCTATTATGCATTGGAAGTCAATGCTTCGGTAATAGAAGGGCAACTGATATTCTACTGGACTTATAGTCAGGACTTTTTCCTAAAATCAACCATTGAAAGCCTCATGCAAGCTTTCCAGCAAGCCATTACAGCCATTATCGAACATTGTACACAAGAAGATATAGAAGAATATACACCTTCTGATTTTCCAGATGCAGAAATTAGTCAGGATGACCTTGATAATCTATTGGGGCAAATAAATCTTGGTTCTTAGAAATCTCGTATTAAAAGACACTCAAATATGGAATTTCACGCTTCAACCACAATAATTTTAAGAAGGTAAAATTTTAAAGAACAGCTATGTCAAAACCTAAGATCGAGGCTATTTATCCCCTTTCTGCCATGCAGCAGAGCTTGTTGCTGCACTCGATTTATGAAGAGGAGGACCAAGGATTTTTACAGGTTACTTGTACATTAAAAGGTCCTTTAGAAGTAGCACTTTTCAAAAGATCTTGGGAACTGGCTGCTGCACGACATCCTGTCTTGCGTACTTCCATTCATTGGGAAAACATGGAAAGGCCGATGCAAGTGGTTCACCCGGCTGTGGAATTGGATTGGCAGCTTGAAGACTGGCAAGAGGACTCCTCAATAGGTTTGAAGAACCTGGAATTGGCAAAGGAAGATGATCGTCATGAAGGAATAGCCTTAACGAAAGCATCGATTTCTCGTTTCCGAATTTTTCAAAAGGAGTCAGAAGTCTTCACTCTGTTATGGAGTTGTCATCATATATTACTAGATGGCTGGTCAACTACCATCATCCTAAAAGATGTTTTAGCTTACTATGCAGGGGAACTTCTAGGAACACCCGTGGAATTGGAGGTTTTACCTTCGTACAAGCATTACTTGAAATGGGTACAACAACAGGACGATGAGACGGCCGCCAATTTTTGGAAAAATAAATTAGCCAACTTTCGTACACCCAGCTTAATTGCACCTACGACTCAGAAAGGAGTAGCATCGACATTGGATTTTCACACGTCCACGCATACACTTTCAGCTAAGTTGAGCGAAGGTATGCTAAGGTTCGGCCAGCAAGCACATATTACCCAGAGCACCTTAATTCAAGGCGTTTGGGCTATCGTGCTATCGAAATTATTGCGAAAAGCACAGGTGGTATTTGGAAATACGGTATCTGGCCGGTCAGCAGATATCCCTAATATGGATTTGTTAGCTGGCTTGTTTATGAATGTGTTGCCGGTCAGTGCAAAGGTAGAGAACGACCAATCCATTGCAGACTGGATGAGAGCGCTTCAGCAGTCGGTTATGGCTACTCACAAATATGAACATAATAGTTTAACACAAATACTGAATTGGGCAAAGTGGAAACACTCAAGGACACTCTTTGATACCTTACTAGTTTATGAAAATTTCCCCTGGGAGAATATGGAGGTTGGTGGTGTTCGGCTGCTGGACTTCCAGGGTGGATTGACGACGACCTATCCCTTGACATTGGTGATTCAACCTGGGGAAGAAATTCATCTACTGTTTCAATATCAGCATGAAAGGGTTTCTTCGTTCTTAGTTGAATGGCTAGCGGATGGGCTTTCAAAACTACTTGCTCAAATAGTTGAACAGCCTAGTACCACGTTGAGCGACCTGTTAAGCTCTCTTTCAACTCCTGCAGGAGTTATAGAGAAGAAACACCAGCCAGCCTACTTGCCAGTAGAGCAATCGAACTTCATTTTCTCTAAGAGAGTAGATGACAGTTATGCTGCTCCGCAGACCCCAATCGAACTTCAGTTGACCAAAATATGGGAAGAACTTTTCGGTCGGCACCCAATCGGTGTCCAGGAGAATTTTTTTCAAATCGGAGGCAACTCACTCTTGGCCGTACGCCTTTTTGCTCGTATAGAAAAAAGCCTAAGTAAAAACCTACCTCCGGTTAGTTTGATCCAACATCCAACTATCCGTGAATTGGCATCGCTTTTGCAAACCGGAGAGGAGGAGGAGCAGTGGTCAGCCTTGGTGCCCATTAGAGCGAGCGGAGAGTCTTTGCCACTTTTCTGTGTGCATGCAGGAGGAGGGCATGTGTTTTTCTATAATGCCTTAGCTCATCATATGGGGGCAGATCAGCCGGTCTACGCTATTCAGCCTGTCGGTCTAGATGGCGTGGCCTCCTATCATGAAAGCATTGAAGAAATGGCTACGCACTATGTGGCAGAGATAAAACGGGTTCAACCAACTGGGCCATATGCGCTTTTAGGTACCTGTTTTAGCAATTCTGTTTGTTTTGAAATGGCCAAACAATTGAAGAATAGCGGTGAAGAAATAGCCTTGCTGGCCATCATTGACTCTGCAGTACACGATTGGACTTTTGTAGCACCACCTACCTTCCTTCAAAAGGTTCAGCGTTTGCCCGGGCGGGTATGGCGATTTGGCCAGCGTTTTCGGTCGAATGCAGGAGAGGCCATCTCCAAAATGATATCTGCTAAACGCAATAAACTTAGGGATTTGGTTGATGATAATTTGTATGTCTTGAAGAATAAGCAAGCCAAGAATCTGGTAAAAATGCAAGATAAATTGGCTGACCTTTATCTGGACTATAAGTGGGACCGTTTTCCTGGGCAAATTACACTCATACGTAGCCGGCAGTTGAATGATGATCCCACCTACGATTTTCATCTTAGTCAGTGGGAGGAGCTGACGGATCATCCCTTAGCCGTGCATGTAGTAGACGGGCATCATGAGACACTTTTTGATGAGCCTGAGGTTCAGAATTTATCACATCAACTAAGTGAATGTTTGCAGGCGGCCAATAGTCCACAAATGCATTGACAATGTGGACACCCTCTCCAAAATATATACCATTAAAACCTCAGGACCTGCATTTATGGTTTCTTCCTTTGCCAGAAAAAACGCTGCTGACCGATCACTATTGGCAGGTTCTCTCGCCGGACGAACAAAGTAGGGCGCATTCTTTTCGGTTTGAAAAAAATGCACTTGAGTTTATCCAAACTCGAGCAGCCTTGCGATATCTCTTGGCCTTCTATTCCAGTCAGAAACCAACTGAAATCTCTTTTGGACAAAATGAATATGGCAAACCCAGTTTCCCTGAATTGTATTTTAATGTCTCGCATACAGATGGTGCAGCTCTGTTGGGATTCACCTTGGCAGGCGAACTGGGTGTTGATATTGAAAACACGGAGCGAGCAGTTGAAGTAGATTTGGTGGCAAAACACTTTTTTGCACCAAGAGAAGTGGAGAAGTTATTAGCAATGACTCCAGCAGAAAAACAGGCTGCATTTTACCGCTGCTGGACGCGTAAGGAGTCAATTATCAAAGCTTTAGGAACCGGCTTGTCTTTCCCTTTGAAGGAATTTGAAGTGGAATTTTTGCTTGATCGACCGGCTCACTTGTTACAAACACATTGGGATTCAACGGAAATTGATCAGTGGTGGATGAAGGCATTTGAGTTAGAAGATCCTTTTGTTAGTGCCGTAGCGATGCGTGGCAAAGCTCTTTCTTGCCATACTTGGAGGTGGGATGATTCATTGCTATGGCCTTGAGTTTTGAAAGAAGAGAATTGGATAAATTAAGTACTTTTGAAGGGCTGCTTATTCAATAAAACGCCCTGCAAGCCTTTTTTATGAAACGCATCCACCTCTTTGAATTTGAAGACCTTTCCTGGTTCCCGAATTTTATTCGAAAGTGCATGACTCGTTTAATTGTTGTCATGCATCGACTGCTGGGAACCCGTGATCATTTACTTACCCTATTGAAAAGAGTTGTTCCAGCTAGCGGACATAATAAGATTATCGACCTCTGTTCGGGTAGTGGTGGACCAATGCTATATGTATTTGAGCATTTGAGGAAGGAGCCAGGGTTTGAAAGCATATCCCTAACTATGACAGATCTTTACCCTAATGAGCAATTTGCTAAAGAAGTCAATGACCGCGCTGATCCAAGGCTTGCTTTTCAAAAGGAACCCATTGACGCTACGCAAGTAGGGGATAAAATAAAAGGCTTGCGGACGATGATTAGTAGTTTTCACCATATGCCACCGCAACTCGCTAAGCGAATTTTGCTAGATGCGGAGAAAAGCCGCCAACCCATCTTGATTTTTGAAATTAGTGACAATAGTTTTCCAGTTTGGGCGAACTTTATTGCTCTTCCGATCAATTTCCTCCTTTGCCTTTTCGTTACTCCCTTAGTACGCCCGATGACCTGGCAGCAATTGGTGTTTACCTATCCGATTCCGATCATTCCACTTGCTTTTGCCTGGGATGGGGCCATTTCCAATGCCAGAACCTATACCATTGAAGATATGGATATACTTTTGGAGGGCTTGGGGAAGAAAGGATATGAATGGGAGAAAGGACTTATCCCTAGTTCGAAAGCTAAGATGCTGTACCTTTGGGGGAAACCAACTCAGTAAGCCTTCTCCCTAACCTTGGGAGATATACGTATCCTTTCCTATACCACTCTTCGTGTTGGATAGAAAAAAAATGCAGGCACCCAAGCAGAATTGAGGCTGGTTATTTGCCCAAAAATCATCAATTAATGCAGTATTACAAGGCTTTACGATCCATTCTTTTACTCTTTCTAATGGCATTATTACCTGGACTCGGGCAGGCCCAACCGGATAGTCCTTATCATCTATCTTTTGAACGGGAGGCCTACTACATGGGAGGTGGGCTTTCAGTTACCTTGCTTGGGTTTTACCTGAAGGCAAATACTCCTAGGCTGAAATTGAGTGACTTGGACTTAGGAAAGGTCAATAGTTTTGATCGAATTGCTACCACCTATAGTTCGGAGAAAGCGGATAGGCTTAGTGACCATACGATGAATCTTAGCATTGGGCTTTCCCTCTTCTTGTTGGCGAACGAAAAAAGCCGTAATGACTTCGGAAAGGTATCGCTCTTGTTTATTGAAACGATGCTTTGGAATCAAGGGTTTACGGATATTATCAAATCTACATCTAGGAGACCTCGCCCCTACATTTTTGATGAAAATATAGATCCTGCGAAAGTGCTGAGTACTAATGATAGAGCCAGTTTTGTCTCCGGTCATACTTCTGGAGCAGCTTCAGCCGCTTTCTTTTTTGCACGGACCTTTAGTGACTACTATCCAGATAGCCCATGGAGGCCTTATATATGGGCAATTTCGGTAACGCTTCCGGCTTTAACTGGTTATTTGCGGGTGAGGGGAGGGCAACATTATCCGACGGATGTCATGGCGGGTTATGTGCTAGGGGGAGCAATCGGCTACCTGATTCCGACCCTACATAAAAAGCCCTTGAAGATCAAAGGTTTGTCTTTGAGACCAGCCAGACAAGGATTGCACTTATCCTTTCGTTTTTAATCACCTTATCAAATGGCTAAAATCTACTCGCTTCTACATTCGATTTGCTATATTTACGGAAGGGAGTGATGCCCGGTTTTTGCATCACCACAAGAAAGATTATCGTAAAACAAAACACTTTTACCAACTTTTAAAAACAAGATTATGCAAAAGAATGTAGACCGCCGGTCCTTCCTGACAGCCGTCAGTATGTTGGCCGCCGGGAACTTGATGTCGGTCCCGTCCTGGGGCTTCGGCCAATCTCAAGCCAAGTTGAAAATAGTCCTGGTAGGAACCGGTGTTCGAGGTACCTCCTTTTGGGGGAAACGGCTCGTCGAACAGTATTCTGATATTTTAGAATTCGTGGGGCTATGTGATATCAATGAAGGGCGGCTGGCCTATGCTAAGAAATATATGGGCGTAAGCTGTCCCACCTTCAAGGACTTTGAGGAAATGGTTTCGACGACAAAACCTGATTTGGTAATCGTTACCACAAAAGATTCAACCCATCATGAGTTCATCATCAAGGGATTGGATATGGGGTGTGATGTATTGACGGAGAAGCCATTGACGACAGATGAAGATAAATGTCAGGCCATCCTGGATGCGGAACGGCGTAACAATCGCAATGTCATAGTTGGTTTCAACTACCGCTGGAGTCCGTACATGACCAAGATCAAAGAACTATTAGTAAATAATGAGATAGGGAAGATCGTTTCCGTAGATTTTCATTGGTATCTCAATACCTATCATGGCGCTTCCTATTTCCGGCGTTGGCATGGCTTGCGGCAGGCTGGCGGTACATTGTGGGTGCATAAGTCTACCCATCATTTTGACCTGGTGAATTGGTGGTTAGATTCCGATCCAGCGGAAGTTTTCGCCTATGGTGCATTGGAGCATTATGGTAGTAATGGCCCCTTTCGAGGAGAAAACTGTCGAACTTGTGAGCATAAGAAGGACTGTAAATTCCATTATGATATCACGAAGAGCCAGCGCAATATGGATCTCTATGTAAAGAATGAAAAGTATGATGGGTATGTGAGAGACAGCTGTTTATTTAGGCATAATATCAATATCTATGATAAGATGTCTGCGCAGATCAAATATGCTAATGATGTTTTGGTGAATTATTCATTAACAACCTATTCGCCCTTCGAAGGGTGGCGAATTGCTTTTAATGGAACGGACGGTAGAATAGAAGCTTGGCTGGATATTCCCTGGATGGAAAATAGTGGTATGGATCAGGCTGAACTACATGCGGCAGAGATGTCACAAGATAAGAAAGATGATAAGGAGCGTAAACCAATTATCTTGCATAAAAACTGGAACGAATATCAGACCATCGAAGTGGTGTCGGAACGTGGAGGTCATGGAGGAGGAGATAAACGTTTGCATGATAAAATCTTCCGGAATCCTAACAATCCAGACCCGTATCAGCACTCAGCTGGCACACGAGATGGCGCAATGTCTATCTTAGTGGGTATAGCGGCGCGGAAGAGTATTGAATCCGGACGTCCCATCAAAATTGCTGAACTGACTGATTTGGAGCCACGAGCTAAGCGCTTGTAAGGCCATCATTTATCGATAATTAATGACTGCGGGAAGGACTGACTACCTTTCCGCAGTTATTTTTTGCCTGTAAGTGGTTACCTTTTTATTGCTGATACGATCAACTATTGATTTTGCTTCAGGTAACCTAGATTCTAAAAAGGATCATAAATTCCTTCTCCGACAATTTTTGTAGCTGGTGTTTTAGTTGAGAGCTTCGTGACCAAAGGAAGTAGGACATTCAGCTAAAAGACTGACTCAAAATCACAAAAAATGTCGGAGAACCTCATAATTGTTGTAATTTGTGATAATGACACGTGCCAATTTAGAGAATGTACCAAAACGACGCTTTTCGATAGAAGAATACTATCGACTAGCTGAGGTTGGCATTCTAGGACCAGAGGACAAAGTTGAATTGATATACGGAGAAATTGTTAAAATGAGTCCAATTGGCCCCCGGCATGCGAGTATTCTAATTTGTTTGAATAGGTTATTACATGATCTTCTGAAAGATAAGTATTTGGTTAGTCCTCAGAACCCTGTTCGCGTATCTTCTTATTCTGAGCCTGAGCCAGACTTAGCAGTATTGAAGCCCAGAGTTGATAACTACAAGTCACGCCACCCTAGCCCAGGAGATGTAGCCTTACTGATCGAAATCTCAGATACCACTTTTGAATATGATTCCAAGGTCAAACTACCTTTGTATGCAGAGGTGGGAATTGAGGAGTATTGGATCATCGATTTGCAGGAAGATCGTATTCTAGTGCACACCGAACCTCTTGGTTCAATTTATCAAAAACAAAGTATCTATACGAGAGGGGACAGCGTGATAAATTCCTTGTTCCCCCGAAAAGTCTTGGTCCAAGAATTACTAGGCGAGTAGGTAGCACAAGCAACTGTCTTTTAAAATACTTGCCCAGTAATAGGAGGTTGTCAATGATTTTCAAAAGGACAACACTGTTGAAGATGTGTGTTCTGTCAGAGACGAAACCCCTATGGCATCAAATATTGATCGATAATTGCCGCCAAGGAGTTGCTATAAGGGCGATGTCTATAACGTAGCGTTTTTAATCAATCAGGAACTGGTCCTTATTCAAGTGCCTGGAAGGTGAGTTGTGGATACTCAAATGAACTACCCAGAGCATATCCCAAGGTAGTTCATTTCGGTATCAAGGTCCAGAGCTAATGTCAAAATTGATTCTAATATTTATCAGCTTCAAAACCCACCGGGGCTTAAGAAATTCTTAATAAGATATTTACTAAGCCACCTATCCAATCACTTCAATTACTAAGCGTGATAATATTTTTCATCAATGATTTCTCCATCTAACCACTTGGTTCTGACGACCTGCTCGAATGTGTGCTTTTGTCCATCATTTGTTACAAATTCCATGATAGCTTCATAAAATGAGGTGTCATCTTTAACTGCTGGACCACTAACCAGTTCGTAGCGTATAAATTCCGTAACTGTTGCTAATAATTCTTGCTCTTTGGAAATGCAATGCGCTTTTCCGTTTTTTGGCGTGCCGTTGGCCTCACAAAGCGTAACATTTTCGTGTAGATACTTCTGCATAGCTTCAATGAATTTGCCTTCAGCCAAAAGTCCTAACACATCATTGACATTTCTCAAGATTTCCTGTTCAACATTTGTTTGTACCTGCATTATTTTAAAAGTTTTGTAGAATTGAATAAATGAATTTATGCTACTTCTTTCTTCAATCTATCAGCATAGTGTTTTTTCAATTTGCTGATTTTCGGATTGATAACCACTTGACAGTAGCCTGCGTTGGCATTATTGTTATAGTAGTTTTGGTGGTAAATTTCAGCGCGATAGAATTCCTGTAGCGGTACCAGTTGTGTTACAATTGGACCGGGAAAAGCACCCTCCAATTTGCTGATCACCTTCTGGGCAGTCACCTTTTCTTCATCATTACTATATAAAATGATAGAGCGATATTGTGTACCGCGATCTGCCCCTTGCCGATTAAGGGTAGTAGGATCGTGGCTGGTCATAAAAATTGTAATCAAATCCTCATAGCTAATGATATCTGCATCGAAAGTGACTTGTACCACCTCGGCATGGCCGGTTGCACCTGAGCAGACTGATCGGTAATCTGGATTTGTTGTTTCACCGCCGGCATAGCCAGAAACAACAGACTCCACTCCTTCTAACCTTTGAATTACGGCTTCTATACACCAAAAACATCCTCCTCCAAAGGTGGCTATTCGTCTATTTTTCATGAACTTCCTCCTCTTTTTTATTTAATGAAACGGAATTAATACAGTAGCGCAATCTACTAGGGGCAGGACCATCAGGGAAGACATGCCCTAAATGCGCATCACAGGTGTTGCATAATGCTTCAATACGTACCATGCCAAAAGAATTGTCTTTTTCGTATTTGATGGCATTGTCTTTTGCGGGTTGGGTGAAACTTGGCCAACCTGTACCTGAATCGAATTTTTCGCCGGCATCGAACAGAACCGTATCACAGCAGATACAGCTATACCTTCCCGGCTCATAGCGTGAACAGTGGGCGCCTGAAAAGCGAGCTTCAGTACCTTTTTTTCTGGTGACGCGGTATTGTTCAGGGTTAAGGATCTTTTTCCATTCCTCCTCGGTTTTTTCTAGCCGCCTGTCAGGAACAAGATTGCCGTTGTCAGCTAATCGAATCACATCTTTCCAGTTTAACATATTGATCTCCTTTTGTATAGTACAAAGGTAGGAGCAGCTGGCCGTAAAGTGATTAGGCATTCTTCCTGATTATTTGTAAATTTTTCCCTTTAGGAAGGGCTATATTTTAGTCATTAGCTGACTAAGGGCCTGAGTATTTGTAAATAATCCTGCGTAGAGTGGTATTAGTGCTTGTATCCTACTAGTGGAGTTTGTGTAGAATACCTTTAGGTTGGACGGCGTCTCCGGATTAGTTATTCCTTAATCTGTTGCCGGAAAGAGGTAGGGGGCATTCCCTGTCGTTTACTGAAGAAATGACTGAAAGATGGGACATCTTTAAAATTTAGCTCATCCGAGATTTCCTGAATACTAGCAGCCGAATATTGCAACATGCGTCTGGCTTCAAGTAAGCGACGGCCATTGATAATCTGGAGAGGTGTTCTATCTATGTATTTCTTGAAAATGTTGGACAGCGTTTTGGGCGATTTATGAAGCAAAGTAGCATAGTCTTTTACTTTAGTGAGGTCTTTAAAATGTTGTTCAACGAGGTAGTTGAATTCTCGGACTACACCAATGTTTTGATCCTTTACGGATAAATTGTGCTGTTGCACCTTATATACGCGCAAGCAGATAATTAAGAAACGCTTTAGCATGACCCTGAGCATTTCTTTTTTTAGACTATCCATCTCGTCCATTTCCATCAAAAACATTTCCCAAAGCAAATTGAAGTGGGCAAGCCTATCTCCTTGGATCTTAATTTTCGGGATGTCTGATGCTCCAAAAAACAAAATACCTTTACAGCCTACTTCATCGTCGTGTTTTTCCAGACAGTAAAACTCTTTGTTAAATTGGATTATGTTCATTGTCTGGAAGTCCACCTTTTCAATTTGATGGAACTCAGTCAGAAAAATAGCACAGTTCTTTTTGATTTCCAGACTTTTGCCATCAATCATAAAATGGGCCGCCTTCCCAGTATTCCAAACCACACTTAATCCAGTTTTTAAGTCATTTTTGAACATATAATCTCTGCTGGGTGTGATCGCCCCGATAAATAGTATCTCATTGGTCTTGCTATGGAATTTCATGTAGCAAATTTGCTTAATTGTATTTGAATCCACCTAACAGTCTCTTGCTAAAAGTACAAATTTAAACAGTTCAATATCTGGATAGTTTGTGGCCGTATTGAACGATTTAAATGATTTGATCGGTAGTGCCTCACGAGATTCGGCAGGGTTTATCCTCCATTACTTTAATGAGAGAGAGCAGGGAAACAAAGAATCTTTATCTTTATTACACTGAATCACTTTCTACATAAAACAAACTGGAAATCATCATGAAAAGGCTGCTTACATGTCTACTTGTTTTCTTTTGTTACCTTCAGGTAAATGCGCAAATTAGTGCAAAGCTCATGCGCTATATGGACGTTTCAGAAACTCAAATCACTTTTGTTTACGGAGGTGATATTTGGGTCATGCCTAAAGCAGGAGGTACGGCTATACAGGTGACGCATTCCCCTGGCGAAGAATCCTGGCCTCGTTTTTCTCCTGATGGCAAATTCATTGCTTATACCGCTAGCTATCAAGGTAATTCTGATATTTATGTTATGCCTGCCACAGGAGGGCTGCCTGTGCGGGTCACTTATTCTTCCTTTCCAGATCGTATGTTGGATTGGCATCCTGATGGGGAGCATCTACTATTCGCTTCGCGTCGGGAGATGGGACAGCGTTCTTCACAGCAATTTTTTAAGGTTCATAAAAAGGGAGGCTTACCCGAAAAATTAAGGATCCCTTATGGAGAACTGGCTAGTTACTCACCGGACGGTAAGCAGTTAGCGTATATCACCAAGATTACTGAAAACTATCCATTCAAACGATATAGAGGAGGACTAACTTCTGATATACTGATTTTTGACCTACAAACAATGACTGCCGAAAATATTACCCAAAATGAAGCCAATGATGGGAAACCGGCCTGGGCAGGAGATAAGATTTACTTTTTGTCGGATCAGAGTAAAAATATGCGCCTAAACCTCTGGGCTTATGATACTAAAACGAAAACCTCTAAGCAAATTACCAAGTTTAAGGATTTCGATATTTCCTTCATGTCTGCCGGACCCAATGATCTTGTTTTTGAGGCAGGAGGTACTCTTTATTTGATGGATCTGCAAAACGAGAAATACAAAGCGGTAAAAGTCCAGGTCATTAGTGATTTGTCTGCGGAAATGCCGCAACGCAAGGATGTCAGTAGAAATATTAGCAATATGACAGCCTCGCCAGAAGGAAAACGTATCGTCTTCGAGGCGCGCGGGGAGTTGTTCAATGTACCTGTGAAGGAAGGGTTTACGCTCAATATGACCCAATCCAGTGGTGCTTTTGATCGAGATCCATCTTGGTCACCGGATGGCAAACATATTGCATTTTGGAGTGATCGCTCTGGCGAAGTAGAACTATACTTACAGGAAGCAGATGCGTCACAGCCCGCCCAAAAAGCGACTGACCGAAATCGAGGCTTTGGCTATAAACTTCATTGGTCGCCTGATAGCAAGAAAATTGCCTTTATTGATGAAAAAAATGACATTTACGTCTTGGATGTGGATACAAAATCCTTGACACTGGCCGCCAATACAAATTGGAATTTGGGGCATGGTAGCCGATTTGGATACCCGATCGAATGGTCACCAGATTCCAAATGGATCGCTTTCTACTACGGCCTAGAAAATGCGAATAATGCGGTGTTTGTGTATGACATCGAAAAGAATGAAAAACATCAATTGACGAGTGGGTTTTATGATGATTCTAATCCTGTTTTTAGTGCAGATGGGAAGTACCTGTTCTTTATGACCAACCGGAATATGCAGCCGCACTACTCGGATCTTGGTGATGGTACCTGGGTGTATCCTAATAGTACACAACTGGCTTATTTGAGCTTGACAAAGGAAGCGCCCAATTTGTTGGCGCCCAAGAATGATACTTTCAAAAAAGAAGAGAAGAAGAAGGAAGGAGAAAAGAGTGAAAAGGAAGAAAAGCCCAAAGCAGGAGAAAAGGATAAACCTGAGGCAAAACAGAAAATGGTCAAAATTGGTCTTACTGACATTGAATCCAGGGTGCGCATTTTACCTCCAAGAGCCGGTAACTTTGGAGGAATGATGGCCTTCGATAATAAATTAGTGTACGTACGAGGAGCTAACACTGGATCGGAAAAACGAGGTTCTTCTCTCATGTATTTTGACCTAAAAAGCCGGGAAGAGAAAACTATTCTGTCTAGCGTCGGTCAGGTCGTCAAAACGGCGGATGGCAAGTCGATGCTGGTCAGGGACAGAAACAAATTCGGTATTATCAAGCCGATGCCAAAACAAAAGATTGACAAACCGATACCCACTAATGGCTTGGTGATGGACCTAGTGCCACGTGAAGAATGGCGGCAATTATTTGCGGATGCTTGGCGCCGCCATCGCGATTTCTTTTATGATCCTAACATGCACGGCTTGGACTGGAAAGAGATGAAGGACCGCTACGGAGCTTTAATTGAAGATGCTCGGACGCGTTGGGATGTAAGTTTTATTATTTCTAACCTCTGTGCCGAATTATCGGCTGGCCATACCTACACTTTTGGCGGAGATGCAGAGCGTGTACAACCGATTCAAACAGGGTTCTTGGGAATTGACTGGGCTTTGAAGGATGGGAAATACTACATCAAACGCATCATTCGTCCTGCTAGTTGGGACACGGAGGTCCGTTCGCCCCTGGATCAGCCCGGAGTGGATATAGCAGTGGGGGATTATGTACTAGCGGTCAACGGTCAAGCACTAGATACGACAAAAGATCCTTACGCAGCCTTTGCCGGGTTGAATGGGAAGACAGTTGCTTTGACTGTGAGTCGATCTGGCAATGCTTCTGACAGCAAACAACATGTCATTAAGACCTTAAGCCAAGGCCAAGAAACGCAATTGCGTTATCTGGCATGGATAGAAAGAAACCGCAGAATGGTTGATGAACTGTCGGAGGGGCAATTGGGATATGTTTATATGTCTAATACCGGTGGTCGCGGTCAGCTGGAGCTAGTCAGAATGTACTATGGTCAACTGGACAAGAAGGGTTTTATCATAGACGAACGATTCAACGGTGGCGGGCAATTGGCAGATCGTTTCTTAGAGTTAATGACCAAACCAGTCGTCTATAATCTGCACTGGCGCCATGGAAAAGATCATACTTTCCCGATCAAGACCAATACAGGACCAATGGGAATGTTGATTAATGGTTGGGCTGGTTCTGGAGGCGATGGTTTACCATGGGCTTTTAAAGAACTAGAGGCCGGGCCGGTGGTAGGAGAGCGAACCTTGGGGATATTGGTTGGACCTGCTACTGGGCATCGCCTGATCGATGGCGGAGGAATAACTGTTCCTGGGGGAAGACTGTATGACAATGACGGACATTGGTTTTGGGAAGGAGAAGGGGTAAGACCGGATATTAAAGTGTGGGACGATCCGAATATGTTAGTACAGGGCCGAGATCCACAGATTGAAAAAGTGGTGCAAGAAGTCCTAAAGCTCTTGAAAACTAATGCACAGGTGAAAACGCCTGCACCTGCCTTGGAAGATCGGACGGCGAAAGGTTTGAATCAAGGGAAATAATATAAGGTGATGTCACATAATGGGTAGGAAACTGCAGCCTATTTCAGCTCATTTTCTTACCCAATATGTTTACTAGTCTTACTTTCTGGAGGCTACCACTACTAGAGTTTTACTGCCTTTTGAATTACTTCTTTTATCATTACATGCCTCACTCAAGCAGGCTGTTATGAGACAGGTAAGCATTTATGATATCGCGATGATGCCTTTAACTGCCTCATTCTTGTTACGGGGATCCACAAATACAAATCCATCTTTCTTAATCTCCTCTTCTCGGCCAATGTATCTATGGTGTACAGGCCTTATTTTATGAATGTCATATACTATTCCTAGGTCGATTCTTATCGGAGCGCCTTGATTCAGTATCGGATAATAATAAAAGGATTCTAAGGCATGCTTGATACAAACTTCTTCTTCTGTTTTTCCTAGCAAGAAATTCAATGCAAAAAAGTCTATATGCAGCTTATCTAGATTAGCATATCTATCTCCCTTCCGATCTGGATCGTATCTATCGGTACCTGTCTCTTTGATGATTTCAATTAACTCCTGTAAAGACTTGTTTTCATGGGCAGACGAACTGATGAACCGCAGTCCAATTCTTTCGCCAGGAAAATGCTTCCTCAAAAAATCTATTAACCTTTGAGTAACCCGTTCAAAATCAGGTTTGTTTTCTTCATATTCTATCGGAACTGGTTTTCCCCAGCGGATATATGGCGAATCTTGTGAAACTACTGTATAGGCCTTCACTGTATATTCTGGGATCTGGATATAGTGGCACTTTGCTTTTTTCATTAAGTTACTTGCTGCTTGGCTTGCTTATTTGTGGAATTCACACGGCCCACTGACTCGGCTTTTGCACTCAATTCTCATACCTAATAGCTCGAATAAATAGAATAGCAAATGAAAGGATAGCTATGAAATAAAGGGCGGCCTTTAGCAACAAACTCAACATTTGCTTTTTGGGGAGCGGAACTTCCTTGATCTGTAGCCGATAACCAATATTTCTGATCGTCAATATTTCAATCTCTGTTACGCCTTGTTCTTTCAATACCTTCCTCAAATCGAATATCCCTTTCGTCAGGTTCTCTTCATTAACTTGAACATCTTTCCATACCAATTCAAGCATCTCGCTTCGTTTCAATATCGTTTCTTTCTGCTCTAGCAATAGCTTCAATAGTTTATTTAGTCGATTATCCAGGAAAAACTCCCTCCCTTCCACAACATGCATGAATCTCCCATATTCAGGATCATAGGACCATTTACCTATTTGCCCCATGGTTTTCCCGCTGTTTGCCATCAATTTCATATTCCTTTCATTTAGATTTCATCTTGATTTCAGGTTAGGCCTTTTCCTTTGTGCCATATTGCTGTTCTAAACCAATAGCATGCACATGAAAAATATCAGACCTCATATCCTATGGACGTCCAAAATAATCCTTTCCATTCTTTTTTTGCTAGCTAGTCTGGGTAAATTGACCCAAAACCAAGCTGTCATCGAAATGTTTTCGGATTGGGGATATTTTGATGGCTTCTATTTAATAATCGGTGTATTGGAACTAAGTTTTGCCATTTTGCTACTTATCCCTAAAACCTCAATCTTTGCGACCATCGCTCTATTTGTAATTATGGTTGGCGCACTGATTACTCATCTTATTCACGATCCCCTTGGTCAAATTTTCAGACCATTGATATTTATGGCTTTGTTATCTGTAGTTATGTTTCTGCAGTGGCGTAAAGGGTAGGTCTTTTGATGCAGTGCGGAAAGGCTTAGTTTGCAGAAAACAGCTAATCACAGACTTCATTAATGATTTCTGTAATCGCCAATGATTCCCATTTTGTATATTCTTCTTTGAGTTTTCGAACCAATGCCTGATTCAGGTCAGTTTCATCTTTTCCCCTATAGGGTTTTAGTAATGATAACCTTGCTTTGATTAGATTGAGCTTAGCAGACCTCACCTTTTCACTTTTGTTATCAATCTTAATTCTTGAGGAGTTGATTAGTATCTCTTTCTGCAATTCAACTATTCTTTTCTCTAATATTTCAATCTTTTTAATCGGCTCATTTCTTGGTGGATAAATTGGCATTTTTTCAAATTAAAGTTTTACCCTTAAACACAAAAAGAACCCAATTAATTCCACTTTGAAGGAGAGTAAGTCTTTTGATGCGGTGTTGAACGATCCTTGGAGGCAAGGCAGGTTGCTTTCCGGAGCTAGCCTCGCCTATTGGTGTTTTCACCAATGAAAGGGATGGATAGATCTGTTGGTGAAAACCACAACAAGCGAGGAGGAATGAATTGTTAAGTTATGGCTTTTAACTAAGAATATGATTAAGTTTCGGTCTTTGAGTCGAGAAGGATCCATTTTTTGGTGAAACAAGGCACAGAAGTGGATGATAGCCATAGTTGTCAAGCCGCTTTTTGCAACGAAGTGTCAGCGAAAAAGGGACATTCGCAGCCTGCCTGGCTTGTGCCAGCAGACAGGGCCGATTACTGAAATTTAAACATATTCTTACTCTAATCCTCGGCTTTGGATGAAATTTTTCACTGTTAGCCAGTTCACCTCCATGAGCCTTCCGATGGCACTATAGCTAATGTCTTTTTCTCGAAGGATTTTGATTTCCTCTTCTTTACCTGAAAGTTTAACGGTCTTGGATAGGGGGCCTTTGGGCCTGCCCAGTTTCATGCCCTCACTCTTTTTCCTGGCAAGTGCTTCTTTAGTGCGTTGAGAGATGAGCTGACGTTCTATTTCGGCGGAGAGTGAAAAAGCAAAAGCCAGAACTTTAGAATTGAGTTACCTACCTATCATTAGTGTTGACAGCATCAGATTTCACTTGGGTTCAAGCCAAATTCCTGTTTGAAAGTGGTAGAAAAATAAGCCAAATTGGAATATCCTACGGCAAAACATACTTCTGATACATTACCTGCCCGTTTTTCCAGAAGTTCTTTCGCCCTGTGCAAGCGGATGGTACGCAAAAACACGCTAGGAGATTTTCCCGTGAGGGCTTTGAGCTTTCGGTGTAGCTGGCTTCTACTAACATTCATTTTTTGAGCTAGCGTTTCAATGCTCAAGTCTTCATCATCCATATGATCTTCAATCATAGCCACCAAACCAGTCAGAAAGAGTTCATCGATGGAAGTGACCGAAACATCCTGTAATTTAATGGTGCCGTCTTTGGTAAATTTTTCACGTAACAATTGTCGCTGTCGGATGAGGTTACTTGCTCTGATGGTCAACTCCTCGGCCAGAAAGGGCTTGGTTAGGTAGTCGTCCGCTCCGGTTTCAAGGCCAGCGAGTTTATCTCGTTGTTCAGCCTTAGCGGTAAGCATGATCACTGGTATATGGCTGGTACGTACATCCGCTTTTAAACGCTGTGTCAATTCTATACCTGGCAAAATAGGCATCATTAGATCTGTAATGATTAGATCCGGAATATGTTCTGTAGCTAACTCCCATCCTTGTTGGCCATCAGTGGCTAGGTATAGCCGGTAATTGGTCCGGAATTGATCAGCGATGTAGTCGCGTAGGTCCGGGTTGTCTTCTACGATCAAAATGATAGGAAGGTCCGCAGCCGATCCGGTCCGGGGTACAGTCTTCGATAAAGATGCTGAGGAGACCGTATCGCTTTTTACTTCTTCCCATTTTTTTGCATTGGCAAATTCTACGGGCAATATTGGTAGGACTAACTGCACTAGTGTGCCTTCTCCCAACTCACTTTTAACTTTGATCTGACCTTGCTGCAATTCGATCAATTCTTTGATCAGCGCTAGACCGATGCCGCTACTCGCCGTACCATCCATGGTATGCCTACTCATGGTGAATCGATCAAAAATGTGCGGTAACTCGTCGGAGGGAATACCGATGCCGCTGTCTTCGATGGAAATGTGTAAGTTGGTATCCTGCAGGTGAGCAGAAAAGATGACTCTTCCTTCTTCCGGAGTGTATTTGAAAGCATTGCTCAACAGATTGTTGAGAATCTTGCTTAATTTATCGGGATCGAAAGCAGCTGGAATAGGCCCATCGGGAAACTTGGTCTCTAAAATGATGTCCTTGCGGACCGCCCAGCTTTCAAAACTTAGCACCTGAATGCGCAGAAACTTGGTCAGGGAGCCCGAATATAGCTCCAATTCCATCTTTCCGCTTTCTAGTCGAGCTAGATCCAGCATCTGATTGATCAGATTTTCCAAGCGGCGACCATTGCGCTCCATTATCCCGAAATAATGTTGCGAATCCCCCCGAAAAGCACCCGATTGCATCTGCCGCAGCGGCCCCAGTAGAAGGGTGAGTGGCGTGCGAAATTCGTGACTAATGTTGGTGAAAAAATTAGATTTGAGTTCATCCAGTTCCCGTAGTTTGGCTGCCTCTGCACGTTCCTGCTGTGCCATACGCTCGGCTTCCCGTCTACGTTGCCGTAACCTGGAGCGGACCTGCAGGAAAGTGCCTGCCAGCAGCAGTAGTGTGAGCAAAGCCAGAATCGTAAGTTTGGACCGCGTATTACGCTCGTTGGCTAATTCCAGTTCTCTTTGGGCTAGGGCGGCTTCTTTTTCACTGATGTTGTAACGAGCCTCGGCTTCTGCCAACTGATTACTAAGGTCGGTAGAAAAGAGCACTTCCTGTAATTGCCAGGCGCTATCGATAAGCTGTGTAAGCTGTTGGTGCCCCATAAGCCCGGCCTCGGCCTTAGCCAGTTCCCGAAAAGCAATGGCCTGTAAGCGTGGCTTGCCCGTCATTTGCAAACTGTCCAAATGACTTTTCACATTGTACTCCGCTTCTATGAAGCGTCCAGCCCGGTTCAGAAACTTCGTTTTTTCTAGTATGTATTCGTAATAAGTGATGGGTTCTACGTTTCGCAGCAAAGGCAGTGCTCGATCCAGATAGAATAAACTGGAATCGTATTGCGCCTGCCTGGCATAATAAGCTGCAAATTGGGCGTAGGCCCTGGCCTGTACTGTCGGTAAGCCAGCCTCTTCCGCGAGCAATAAACTTTTTTGCCCGTACTGGAATTGCCGTTCGTCTTCATATACGCCTGCCAGTTCGACGTAAGTGCGAGAAGCATCATCTAAATAGCCCAGGCGTTCGTCAATACCGGCCGAAATTTTAAAATAAATAGCTGCTTTTTCCTTTTCCTGTAACTCCACATATACCAAACCAAGGGTGTGCCCAGCCACGCTAATGCCAATGGAATCTGTTCGTTGGCGGGCCAGTTGCAGGGATTGGGTTAGGTGAACAAGGGCCTGCTTATAATCAGAGGATTGACGGGCAATATCTCCTAGTAGATTGTAAATGCGTTGTTGAAGTCCGTTATGCTGCAATTTAATGGCCATGTCTAGACCAATTTGGGCTTGCTCCTGCGCTCTTTGGAGATTAGCTTGCTGCAAATAGCAAAACCCTTCGTAATAATAGGAATAAGCTTCGTCTTCTTCTCGCAATAATTGGCGGCTGTAGCTACGGTATTGCTGGCTGTACAACAGACCCGAATCTGGCTGTAAATAAGCATAGTAGAAGGAGAGGTCACCTAGCGTATTGCATCTGGCAGTATCGGGAAGCTCTTCTTGCAGGATCAGCTGTAAACTATCTACAATGTTACGTTGTGCTCCCAGATGGATGGGATACAGCAAAATAACTACCAAAATGCATTTGACTATAGAAGTCATCACTCAATCTTAGGTTCCAGAACAAGTTGTAAAGGGAGTTCTTCAGGAATTGTACGCGCCGGATGAGATGGCTAAAGTAGCAAAAAGCGTTGGGTTTTTCATAATAAAAAATCCGTCGAAATCAAACTTGTGATTTCGACGGTCTCTTTATTCATAATTGTAGGAACGTGTTCCAAGTACCCAGTACCTAAAGCAGAGTAATTCAATACTTATGCTATTACTTAATACACCCGTTCTCCATATTGATTAACATAGATGGTATTGTCGGTCCAGTTGTTGAGGATTTCCTTAGTGGCAGCCCGGTCGGCGGCGCTCATGGCCATAATGAACCTCTGGTATTTATTGATAGCGTGTGCCCGAGAGACGGCCGCTTCCTCCTGCCGGATGGTCGTAGGGCCCTGATAACGATATGAGGTTATCTCACCGTTGAGATCCAAGCGGAAACCATTCGATTGAGGCAATAGCTTACCGATATTTCGGATACCCTCGGCCGACATCATCTCCAAGCCGCCTTCTCGGTAAATGGCGTAAATGCCTTCACTTTGTACCTGCTGATTAGGTTGGATCACACGGTAGACACCATATGGAGTGAATTCTAGCTGAGTGCCATCCAGTGCCGAATAGCATCCGTCCAGCGTAATAGCCGGAGTGAAGCGGTGTTTACCCCGAAAAAAGAAGTGCCGGGCGTCGAAGGTACTCATAAAGACCTCTTCCTCGCTTTGTCGGCTGGGCCCTAGCTTGCGATAGCGGATGCTTGTTATTTCTACTTCTGGTTGTCGGTCTTTATCGTCATACAATAGTGACATCAGATAATCGGTGTTAATGGATTTCAGATCCACTTCCCGGCTGATTGTGGTCAGCGTATTTCCCATCAATTGATAGCCATCTTCGCCCGTATCACCATCGGTGGTAAAATAGCGAATGTATCCTTGCTCTGGAAATAAGTGATATATGCCAGTGAATATTTTATCTTGACCCTTGTTTTTTCCCCTAAAGGTACCGGACGGTGAAAGGTCGAGGAACCCACCTTCCGTTTCGAAATAGCCGGTCAGTGTGGTTCGATTGGATTGTGATGGGGAATAGGGTAGGAAAAAGTCCGGTTGTGATAATTGATCGAATTTACCTATCGGTCCGAAATGACGGGGCTCTGGCTCGGCCATCAGCTGCCGGATCTGCTGCATATCAGATTCACTGATACCGTGCCGACCACGAGCTTCGAAAGAGTAATTCTGGTAGGCAGCGTCCACGATAGACAAGCCAATGCCCGGCATGGGGGAGATCAATACTTCAGCTTCATCCCCTCCGAAGTACTGTATCGTATATTCGTGTTCCCCGTCGGTGTGCCAGTATTTGATGGGTACGGTCTTATTATCTTTATGATCCAGATACAGCCCATAACCGTTGGGAGCCAATTGTAGAGTGGTTTGATCCGCTTCGCAAAAATATCGACCATCAAACACTTTACGGTCTGGATCATAGATAGCATTGTCGGTCGATGTTGTCCTACCCGTAACGGGTGATGAGGCCGGAGCAGATGGAGCGGATGGATGGGAAGCACCGCTAATGGGGACTCCCTCAGGGAAATAGCCCTTGATGTCAACAATGTTAGCGGCACTCAATCCATGCTCGCCCTGACGTTCATAGCTGTAGGTATTATATTCACTATCCATAAGGATAAAGCCGATGCCTGGCAGCTCGGTAATTGTCATCTGTACCGGTTGACTGCCGTAGTATTGAAACTGGTAGGTTTGTTCACCGCTTGGCCAGTACCGGAAGAGGTAGTAGTCGTCTTGGGTGAGATAATGGATACCGTACCCCTCTGAGGTCATTACTAATACCTGTTGGATTTCTGAGCAGGCGAAGCTGCCGTCAAAAGTACCGGATTGTGCCTTAGCAGAGGGAAAACGGATAAGAAAGAAGGTGAAAATGATTAAGATATAAGTTTTCATATTAAAGTTTTTAATGAGATTTGAAGTGAGAGTGGGACTGGAGTTGATAATGATCACTAGTGCATGATACCCGGCTTCACGATATCCGCTACTTCTGCAAAAGGAATAAACAGTCGTATTTCTCCCATGGAGAAAGGACCAATCACATAGGGAGGGTAATTGAACCAAATCCCCTTGCCTGTCAATACGAAGTTGTCTCCTGGAACCAGGCTATTTTCAAAAAAGATCGTATCTAGGGATGTACCATCAGGTATCCGGTATTGTTTACGAGCAGCCTGTTCCAAGGCAGCGGAAAGTTTTACCTTATTCTGTTCCAGGTTCTCGAATACATCCGTAAGCATTAGTATTCGACCGGTTCGCAGATCATAATTTACAAATGAGGTACCGTAATTGGCATGAGCCCCTCCGGTATACATTTCACTAAAAAAGGCAAGACACAAACGATTGGCCCGATTCCATACCACCCCGATTCCTCGATCTACCGATTGAAAAACAGTAGTTGATATCTGATTCGCATCTATTTTCTGTATTTGATTTTGGATATCCCGAAAAAAATCCCCGCGGGCTGAGGCCAGTGCCTCCCTGGCCGATTCCGCTTCTGCTGCTGCCACTTCACCGGCTATGTAGAAATAGGTATCCCAATGCAGTTGCGTAGCTGGGCCGGCTTCTATCTCCTGAGTAGGACTTAGCATTTGTAAGGCTATTGTAGCTACCGGACCATCTGGCAAATCAGGGTCGACTGCCCGTCGACTTAAGATTTCGTGTGCTTCCAGAGAAAGACTTCCGCTGGCATAGGTTCCGATCAGTGAAAAGTTCATTTCATGTTCTCTGGTAGCATCGTACCATCGCCCGGTGTATGTTACCCTGCCATCTGGGGCGGATGTGATCTTTCCGTCCCATCGCGGTGAGTCTTCACTTCCCTGATGGTGCTCGTGTACGATGATTCTGTCCGTAGGGTGCTCTGGATTGTGTAGATAACTGACTGTAATGGGGTGTTGGTAGCGCTCGTAGAAATAATATCCACTGACTTGCCGCAAGGGCTCCGGTTCCCCTCCATAGTAGACGGTACGTTGTACCAGATGCATGGTGACTGGGAAGTCACCTACCTTGCCTTCCAGGCGATAGTAAATCGATTTCTGGCTTGGTGCCGAAGAGGGAGGAGACTTAGGGGCTGGTGCTTTTGTTTCCTCTGTTGTTTCTATTAGGACTGTATCCAGCAAAGTATTGTTGGGGATTACCCTGGCCGGGGGCGGCGTTGCTTCGAACTGACAGGCTAGACAACCACAGGCGGCCAAAGCAAATAGGATGATTGGGAAACGCATATTGTAATTTTTGTGTTGATGGAAAGAGTACTTGAAGTGCTTATTCATCAATGTACGATGCACTTAAATGCCTCAATGTCTATTCATAAATCCTCAAAGCTTCCAAAACGGCAACTCGGCAAAAACGACGCTTACCAGCGTATCAGGTGGAGAGCCTCGCACTTGCTTTTTTTCTACGAGCAGCGTATGACGGCCTCGCGCCAACTCACTTACATCAATGGTGGCCAGCAGGCCACGCTGCCTACTCGCTGGGTGGGTAGCAAAAATGATATCCGTTTGTGCTTCCGCTCGATCATCAATCGATATAAGAGGTAAGCGACGCATACATGCCAGTAACCGGTCGGGAGGAGACTGCTGTCCATCGCTCTGCAGGAAAGCAATCATATTGGGCATAAAACCATCAGCACCCCTGGGCTCGAATCCCGTACATACTCGTTGTAGCGCGGGATTGTCGGTTTGCGGCTCGTACCGTATGAATATTTCCAGAAAACCCTTGTCCACAAATTTGCTTGGGATAGTCACAGTGGGCAAGCTATGGTCTGTTGTACGTTGATCATCATAAAAGTCAGCTAGCATCACTTCCTTGGCAAATCCATTGGGAAACCAGGCCAAATGATAATGCTGGGTATCGAGTACCATATAGAGTACGATTGTATAGGGAATAATACCGATTACCACCCCGCGGCCCAGGCTGTTACTGATCAGATTGTAATAAATAGGGCGATAAATGCTTGCCAGGGTAATTTTTCCATAAAAACGGTATAAGGGATAGTACCAGCCAAACCAGCCCCTGCGTTTCTTTATTTTTCCCAGGCTCAGAAAATCGAAAGCGTACAACAGACCGCCCAGTAAAAAACCGAATTGCCAAATACGTTTGAAAACTGTTCTGATCACTGCCAGACCTAAAATATCACTCAACCAAATAAGCAATTGCATACCCGCAAAAAGTACCGTAGTGAACAGTGCAATCGAGATTAGGATGAAGACCGTTAAAAAAGTGGCGGAAAAGATCACACTGCCTACCTGATCGAGACGCAGTATGTAGCGGTCATAAGGCATCACCTGGTGTTTGAGAGCCTTGGTAAAGCGATCCGAGAACCCCAAAAAATCAAAATCAGCAGAACGCGAAAGTGATCGCAACCCAATTGTGCCGACCCACAGTCCCCGAATCACCACCAGCAGGATCAGATTGGTGACGGTGAACAACCACGCCAGCATACTGACCAGGCCAGCAAAAATGAACAGACTCTGGACAATCAAGTTGTCTGGTTGGTACAGCACCACGGCATCGGTCATCTGCATGAGCGGATCGTACAAGCGTAAGAGCAGAGCGGTGGAAAAACCAGCGATAAGCATTTCCAACTGCCAACTCTGCAATTCCAGCGCTTCCAGCCACTGACGGATTCGATCCTGATGGTTATTTTTATCGGACATAAATGTGTTTGTTAGATATAAGGTAAGACGAGGGATTGAAGAATAGACGCCTATCTTTTATAGCGAATGCCGACTCCTGATTCATTATCGGTGATAATGATCCCATCCGCTTTTTGCCAATCTTTTTTGGAAGCTTTTCTGTTTTTACGCCTTGCATTGCGCACCATCGTGCGTACGATGTTATCCAAGGTTGTTTTTTCTTCTATCAATTCGCCCCAATTCCAGAAACCTGAAACTCGAAAAACTTCTTCGTAGGGAACAGTGGGGGTACTGAACATATAGATATCAAAGCCTTCTATCTTTTTCACCTGAGCGAGTCCTTGTCCGGAGGAGAGCGACGGTGTTGCAGCAGTATTTTCCACCGCAGCAAAAAACACATTCGAAGCAGTAGGGGCTACTACCATAAACCAAAGATCTGTTCGTATGGCTCGGCTGGCGTCGGTCAAGTCTACTGCCCAGACTTCCATGTAATATCTTTTGCCTACTGTCATGGGATCGCCCAGCGTTAAATTGACGACAAGCCGAGAGGCGGCTTCGGCACTGATGCCACTATTTTCGTAGTCTTCAAATAGATTCTCATAATAAAGAATGGTTTCTTGAGTTGCAACCTCCTTCAACACTAGGCTTAGTCTGACAAATGCCTTATCTTCTTGTAGGATCCACCCCTCTACACCATCCATGACGATATATAGGGTACTACCATGGGGAAGTTGATCTCCTGTGGCTCGATTCTGTTCATCATCAATAGCCAGATAGACCTGCTCGACTTTCATATCATAGGTGAAATGGCCCAGTCCGGTGTCGGGATCTTTGTACATCTGCTGAGCGTTTCCGACAGAGTGGAAGAGTATAATAGCGATGAAAACACGTAAAATCATAATACTTGTCTTGGATTATAGAAAATCTCCCTTGGATTGATGCCAGATAACCGGCCTACATCTACTGAAGTGTTTTAAAGGGAAAGCAGTTTTTTATCTTTAATAATGCCTGGAGAAGGCTTCGCGGCATGGCTAGTAATTCTCTTCTACAAGAAAGGCTATATTCGATTGAAGGAAGCCGTCACCGTTTTTATCCCACACCGTAATTTTCCAATGATAGTTTAGGCCAACTTGCATGGGTTGACCGACAGTAATATTCGCGGACAAAACAGATGCAACCTCTGGAGTTATTCCTACCTTATTGTATTGTTCAAACAAATCGGGAAAATCCAAAATAGTCTTATTGTCGGTATCTGTTACCTCAAGGGATAGCCCAGGAAATACTTTGCCATCTTTCGGCTGAAAACCCTCAACTCCCTCGAAATACATGTACACTGTGGATTGATTTGGAAATTTATCCGTTTGTAATATGGAGTCATTCTTCACCAGAAATACTCGTTCTACGCTCAGGCCGTCATAGGAATAGGATAAACCGGTTAAAAAATCTTTATTCGCACCAATCTGGCAACTGTTTATGGAAAGAAGTAAGAACAACAGGAAAGCAATCATTCGATTCATAATATTCTATGTTTTGCAGAACAATCAAAAAATTTGTTGTTGCAAAATTGTGTATTGCTGGCCTGCGGTGCTTTCACTTATGTAGCAGATGTTTTTGAATATGTCTCAGAGGTACTTTCGAGGTGGTTTGGGTAATCCAGACAGGTATAGTAAGTATTCTTTGTTAGAAGTGATTTGGGACAGTGTTCAGGCCTCATTCAGTATTAACCATGCTTGGAGCACCATGGGAACGAAAGTAGACCATCTTGTAGCCTTACGCTCTTTAGGAACGGTTAAAAACTAATGAAATCAGATTCAGCAGTCTTAGCGCTAGATATTTTGAATTACAGGACATTTGATAAGGTTTTAACCGAAAGCTTAGAGAACTCAAAAGCCAAAGAAGGAGGTATTCGTTATTTCCCTTCCCTCAGCCAGTACAGTAGCCAAGGTACATTGTAAATATGTGTCCATCCGAATACCCGCAGGCCTTGCGTCGGCCCCCAATTGGAGATTCTTCTTGGCCTTGTTGCAAAATCTCCCTTTTGGGGTAAATTAGAAACTTCTCGTAAAGCTTCCGCAATCTTCTTCTGCGTTTCTAATTCTTCAAAAGACTTCGGTAGTTCATCCGTCTTCATTGTCTCGGCCCTTTTCACTGCCTCGTCCAGAAATTGAGCTTCTCCGGTAAACTCATAGCCTAATAATAAACTATGAATACTGGCAAAATAGGATTCATAATCATGGTTGTAAGGGGGATTATCTCTTACGGCCCGAGCATGGCGGATCAAGGCTTGCTTAACGCGTTCTTCTTGTGTCAATTGATAGTATTTGTATAAACCATGCGAAGCATAGATCTGTGAATACCCGTATCTATCAATAACTAGATTGTCATACTGATCGCTTCCATTTTGCAACTCCAGCATGATATCAACCCGCTCTTTCAAGTCCTCAAGGTACTTTGGATCCTTTGTCGCATCCCAAGTCTCTACCATATTCCATACCGATAGATACAACCTTCGCCCCGTCAGTCCATGCCCGCCCCAGATCCTTCTTGTGTAGGAATCTGCTGTCAATTTTGCGATATCCAACCCTCTGTGATAACCCGTCAGATAGTAGGAGGCGAGCCAACCTTCTAACCAAACGTGCGCACTTAATAAGGCTGCCCAATGTTGTCGAGCATGCCTTCTCCCAACACCCAAATAGGGGTTGGCAACAGATGGTTTAGCCTCCCATTTCCAATAATCCAGAGATTCATTCGTGTCGCCGTAGTATTTTGGGTCAGTAGGCCAGTGCACATTATCTACGTCCATTGTATGCCGACTCATTGCCTCGGCAGCATGATAGTATTTGGGGTCCCCCGATCGCATAAATTGAAGCCAGAGCATATAATCGATCGCTGGCTCATTGTTTTCCCAGCGGTACCAATCATCACGCCAAAAAACATTTTTATGGTCTCCGTAATCAAACATTCCATACCAGGGTTCCCAATGTTGATTAAACAGCTCCCACTCAAATTTATAATCAAGCGATCGTTCAAATGCTTCTTCACTTTCCGCTTTGGGAGCGAAGTGGCCATAAACTAAGCTTTTGGCATAAGTTTCGGGGGAGGCATGCGGTATGGATGGATTCAAGAAGTAATTCATCGTCCGCTTCAAATCATGGGTAGTTGCTTGATTCGTATGAAAGTATAGGACCACTTCACTGGTCTTGGTCACTCCTTCAGCAAAATTACTCACCATGCCTTGATCGCGGTCCAGAGAAGCGCGTGCAAATGATAAAGGGCCGGCCTTGGGAGACCAAAGCAGAATATTAGCCGCTTGCGTCTCCAAGTCGAAGGTGATATCCTTCGGGTACTCTTCCAGGAAGTTCTTAATGCCTATGGCTATGCCCCAACGATCATCAGATAAATCCGCCCAGCCTTCGGCTCTTTCCATTTTCTTTTTGTCTTTTCCATCGACGCTTATCACGGCCTTGAATCCGTTGATCCGCTCCTCTGTACTAGAGGTGGGGACGGGGGGAATACGATCAGGTTTAGGGCCAGTTTGGAATATACAAGCTTCGCGCCTGAATGAGTTTTGCGTTTCATAGACTTTTGCCCGCTTGGGTTTGGCCCAGCTTCCTTCTCGGTAGCCACAACGATACCGGTTTTCTCCTTGCAGCTTATATTGCAAGGAGAGTCCTGTGGCAGCGATTTGATCATTGGGTAGCATCCAGCCAGGGTCGGTGCTCTTCGAATCATCCTTTATCGTAGAAGTAGCTGAAAGGGCTATATTCTCGTGTTGCCCTGGGCGGGGGGTATGTTTATCGGGTATACCTGTATACGTCAAGGTATGCAGTACTTTTACATAGGACTTACCAGCGTAAAGGTGGATGCGGATGACAAAAGGCGAAGGTCGGTTATCCTTTCGATGGTAAGTATACTCTCCTTCTAAGCGGATAATGGCGTGCAAGGGCCCGGAGCCTTTTTCCCTAAATGTACGTTGAATGGTGGCTGTCGATGAATCAATTCCTAGATCATCCAATATATCCAGAAATGATCCTCGTCCTCCATTACTAACCGCTATGGTATCTGTTGTATCAAAGCCATCTCGCTTTACATCCAAGAGCACATCGTCGATAAAACCTCCTACTCTTTTACTGATATTGAAGCGCAAGGGGCCAGTATCCACGATGCTACTCTGGCCGGAACGCTGTGCATTCTTAATCTTTATATAATCACCCTGAATTGGGGCTTTCCGGATATCTGGTCCATGTTCTAGTGTATAGACTGAATCAGCAGTAGAGAAAAAGAAAACCCAAAGCCATTTGACACTATAGTCGAGAGGCTCCCAGGTCGTAACTAGGGTAGTTTGTGAAGGGATTTCTTTCCCGCTTTGATCTAATACACGTACATGGTCGGGAGATTGCAGAACACCTTTTGGAAAGGGAATCCCCATGGTCAAAGGGGCACCCGCTACGGTATTCTTTACTTGAATCTGGAGGCGGTCTGCGGAGAGTGTTAGAGGGCCTGTCAGGAAGACTACAACTGGGAGAAGAAACTTTATTAAAATATTATTGTCATTATTCATGTGTGGTCAATTAGGAACGAAGGCAGCTAGATGGCGCCTTGTACATGGTAGAGTTAAAGACTTGAACAGTTAGTGTTTTTTCGAAGGTAGTGATCTGGCTTGGCTAGCGAGTCTGAATCGCTACCTCCGAAAAAGTACCTAGAGTGATGTGGTGGTGAGTACAGGAAGAAGTGAAAAAATATGACAGTCCATAACTATAGCATACCACGTTGTATATTGGATTTTTAGGAAAGAGCAAGCGCTAACTATACGAAGTTTTCCCGATGGGGTTGGCCACGTAAAACTTCTGCTATATACTGTGCTACTCTTTTTGTTATCTATTACACCGTGTTATACTTTCACTTCCTTCCAACTCGATTCAAACCATTTTAAGGCTTGATGGATTTGGCAGGCTTTAGCATGGGGAAAAACTGAAGAACCTCTTCCTTCGATGGTTGAAACCCATATTCAGCTATTTCAAAGGCTTCGGTGTATTTGATGGCGGCGGCTTTTTCCGCTCCATACCATTTTATCAAGGATGCTTTTCGATCTTCTGACATTTGCCCTGGGTTTCTCTTGACCCTTTTCGACAGCCATTCTCTTCGTTCTTTTTTTCCCTTCGGAACCTGATCCTGGCTACGGTTATTCGTCCAGGGACCCCATTCATACATCTGCGATTGATGTGCATCTAGGGCATCGATCTTTTTTTCAATTACGTCATCAATAGCCACTACAATATCTGGGACGAATGGGTAGGGTCGTTTAAAACGATCTTGCATATAGAGGAAAATTGGGTTCTTTTTCAAAGGGGGAGTATCTGGGCAAACATTCGGGACAATCACCATATATGCTGCGTCCTGAACTAGTTTCCCAGCATTGCGGTGATCGGGGTGATAATCGTTTGATCGTAAACCTAAGACAATATCTGCGTCCCATTCTCGGATTTTCCGAATCACCTGATGACGTACCTCAAGTGTCGGCAACAATTCGGCATCGTGGTTGTCCAGGGTTTCGTATTCCGCTATTCCGAGTCGCTTCCCGGCTTCTTTTGCTTCAGCTCTGCGACGGTTGGCTAAGGCTCCTCCACCTTGACTTTGATGACCTGCATCTCCACTGGTTAAAGACAGAAATTTGACGTTGTGTCCCATTTTGGCAAAGAGTGCTGCTGTCCCACCAAACTTTGAATCACAATCATCAGGATGTGCCCCAATGGCAATAATATTTAGTGGCCGTTCTTGTCCAAGTACCACGAGGCTGAAGCCTAATAGTGTTAAGAGAGTAAGGATTGGTTTTTTCATAATGATTTGAATCTAAACATTTGAGCTGTGTGACTTGTCTATAAAGAGGAATGCATAGCTAAGGTCGATGTAAAGCACCGACCTTAGCACAACTTTTATGAATGCCTAATACCCGGGATTTTGCTTGAATCCAGAATTCAGATCGAGCTCCCGCTGCGGAATGGCAAAAAGTAATTTGCCATTAGTGGGTTTTCCCTGGGCACTCATGACGGCATCTGCTACGCCAAACCTTAAAAGATCAGCCCATCGGTGATTTTCAAAAGCTAATTCGACTCGCCGTTCCTGCAATAGTTTTTCGGTAAAGGTGCCCGGTGTATTACTATCAATTGGGTCCAGGCCTGCTCTTGTTCTCACTTCATTGATTAATTCATAAGCCTCTGTCCCTTCCCCTAATGCTTCTGCCAGCATCAGCAAAACATCGGCGTATCTGAATACCACCCAATTATTGGGAGCATCATCCTCACTAAAAGCATTTGTTAAACCATATTTGATGGTATAACCGGTGTTGTCAGGAGTTACCTCGGCCAAAGAAGCGTCAAAACGCTTATCGCCTGTTTCATAGGCGTCAACTAAATCTCTTTCCGGGATGTTTCGGAGGCCTGAAGTGACAGAAGTAGCCAACACACCATTGAATTGACTGGTAAAACTATTCCCTTGGTCTCCAAAACCGCCTTCAAATTCTACTTCGAAAATAGACTCCGAATTGTGCTCATTCTCAACGCCCCACAAATTGGCATAATCTCCTACCAAACTGTAACCAAAGGTTAAAATGCTTCTGAGGGTGGATTCTGCACTTGAATTATCACCCGTAGTTAAGTATATTTTTGCCAGTAGCGTGGCTGCTGCTCCTTTTGTAGCACGACCAAGTTCACTACTGCTGTAACTTTGCGGCAACTTTGACATTGCTTCCGTCAGATCGGTAATCAATCGAGCATAGATGGTGCTAGCATCCACTTGAACATGTTTTTGTCCTTCATCTACAGAAGCCGTCTCCGTCAGCACTAGCGGAATATTTCCGAAAGCAACGGTTAAGTGATAATAAAATAAGGAACGTAGAAAAAGCGCTTCGCCCCGCAATTGTTCTCGGAGTCCAGCTTCCATTTCAACATCATCTATTCGGCCCAAGACAATATTGGCCCTTGATACCCCTAGATAAGAATTATTCCAGGCGTCCTCTGTTATATTACTGGTAGAAATATCCGTAAACTTATCAAAGACGGTAATCTCTTCTGCCAGTCCAGTTCCATCCCAGAAGGTATTGTCGGATCTTAGCTCTTGCATGACCCAATAGCTCTGGTTATAGCAACCGTCCATCTTGAGGGTACTATAGATAGCATTTACTGCTACCTCCATATCCGTTGCGGTTTTATAAAAAACGCCTACGTTTCTTTGCGATATCGGTGCTAAATCAGTAAAACTATCTGAACAGGATATTAAACTACTAAGCACCAGAATGGATAGAATATATTTTAAGTTCATCTTTTTAGTATTTTGTTTCTCTTACAATTTCTGTGTTCTTGCGTCTTCTTTTTAGCTAAAAGCTTTGCTTCTGTTGAGTACAATGCTTAGCTAAAATGTTGATCCCAAAAATTGTTAGAGAAGGAGTGTTTTTTGTTTTTCGACAGTACTAGAAAGCGGCATTTACGCCCAAAGTGAATATTCTTGACAGTGGATACGCCCCGTAATCTTCTCCTTGCACATTTACATTATCCTCTATATTATTCACCTCTGGATTATAGCCTAGATAGTCAGTGATCGTCAGTAGGTTTGTCCCTGAGATGTAAATTCGCAAGCCTGAAAGCTTATTGCCTAATTGACTCTTTGGTAGGTCATACGCCAATGTCGCATTCCTTAGCCGGATGTAGGAAGCATCCTCTACTTGGTAATTGGAAGGACGATTATTACTATTTCCCGTCTGTCTATTGGCTCTAGGAATTTCTCCATTACCTGGATCAGATGGTGATCGCCATCTTTCTGTCCATTCTTTATAACTATTGTAATTGGCTTCCCCATTGCCCATATGACGGCGGGTGAGATTCAAGACCTCTGCTCCTTGTACGCCTTGAATAAGAAAGCTTAGGGTAAAATTGGCATATGAGAAGGTATTCGTTATACCAAAAGTGTAGTCCGGTAGATAGTTTCCAACTATCGTTCTATCCGCTGGATCAATTACCCCATCGCCATTAACATCCACCCATCTAAAATCTCCAGGCCGTGGCGTGGCAATCTTATCTGTTGGACCTGCATCGATTTCAGCCTGACTTTGATAGATACCATCGGTCATATAACCATAGAAGCTTCCGACTGCTTCACCTATCTGTGTAATGTGCCTATTGCCAGCGCCCCCTGAACTTAGAATTGGATCTCCGGAAGGCCCAAGTTTAGTTACTTCATTGTCAATACTGGCAAAGTTTATGTCAGTGGTCCAGCGAAACTCACCTACTGTATTTCTACTAGTAATCGAAAATTCAAATCCTTTGTTAACGACTTCTCCGATATTGGTTAGGGCATTAGTGAAACCTAGAGCAGAGGGAACTTGAACAGCGAGTAGCAAATCCGTGGTGGTGCTATTGAAGTACTCAATTGCACCATAAATGCGATCTTCCAGAAAACCAAAATCTAATCCAATGTCATAGGAACTAGTCTTTTCCCAGCTTAAGTCACGGTTACTTATAGTTGATGGCGCAATACCATTCACTAATGATCCTCCCACGGTATAGTTGAATTGGCCAAGGAGACCAATTGACGCATAATTCGGGATGAGGAAGTTGCCTGTATTTCCCCAACTAGCTCGCAACTTGAGGTCACTCAACCAGCTTACCGAACTTAGGTCTTCTGAAAACCGATAACCCGCCGAAACAGATGGAAATATTCCGGTCTTATTGCCTGGCCCGAAACGGGAAGATTGATCAGATCTGATTGAAGCCGTCATCAATAGCTTATCGTTATAATCATAGTTTACCCGAGCTAGCATAGAAATCAGCGACCATTCTTCCTGAACAGCAGTACCCTGTACAACCTGACCACCACTAATCGTATTCACTAAATCATCAGGAAAGTTATCAGCGATGATCGTATTTATATCTATTCTTTCTTTTTGGGCAGTATATCCTGCAACTGCGCTAAGGGAATGGCCTGATCCAAATTTAGTGTCATACGAAAGCGTTTGTTCCGTAAGCCAGTTCACACTTTCAGAAGAACTGGATTGCCCGTAGGGTTCACCGGATGTAGCCGTTCGATAGAGTAGAGTGTTGGCTCTAAAGAAGTTTCGTTTGTAATTGTTGATGTCAACTCCAAAAAAAGTCTTGAATGTCCAGCCCTCCATGAGTTTGTATTCGGCATACAGATTGGTGAAGGTTCTCGACTGATTCAACTTATCATCAATGGCTTCCATAATTGCTAGTGGGTTACTGGCCGAGGACATGGAAGAAGTTTGATCATCGCTTGTGCGCAAATAACTCTGGTTATCCAATTGATTGGGCGTCCCATCGGGATTATAGGGCCTAACAGTTGGTGAGTGGACAATACCGGAATAGACAATTCCCGGAGGGCGCGCAAAATAGGGAGAACCCGCAGGCAATTTGTCAGAACTGGTGTAAGAAGGACTTAAATTGAGACCTACTTTCATTCTCTCACCTACATCAGTTTCCAGGTTCATGCGAAGACTATAGCGATCAAAGCCTGAGCCTTCTATGATCCCATCCTGATTGTAATAATTACCGGACAGATAATAGCGAACGTTATTGGCCCCACCAGCAATAGAAAGATTATGACTTTGTACCAAGGCTGTACGGAAAATTTCATCTTGCCAATCCGTGTCTGTACCATCCGGGTTTTGAATATCATCTGCTAGTCGCCAGGCGGCATTTGTACGAACTGAATTGGGATCACTTGCACTCGCTCCCGGGTTGGCCTGTAGATATGCATTATTGGTAGCTTCGCGATTGTATTCAATTAGTTCTGCTGCATTCATTAAATCAAGCCGGTTGGCGACGGATTGAGAGCCAACATAGGCATCGTAAGAAACAGTAGGTTTACCTTGGCGATTGCCTTGCTTTGTTGTAATCAAAATTACACCATTTGACCCTCTAGAGCCATATATAGAGGCAGAGGCTGCGTCTTTTAACACCTGAATGGATTCAATGTCATTGGGGCTTAAAGTGGCTAATGGATTCTGTGTAGGGGGGCGGAAACGCCCGGTTCCTCTTCTAAAGTTATCTCCCTGGACACCCAGGTCTACATTTTTGGAAATTGGAAATCCATCAACGACGTAGAGTGGCTCATTGCCTGCCGAAATAGACCCTACGCCTCTTACTCGGATGCTAGGCCCTGCTCCAGGTTCACCACTGGTTTCACTGACCTGAACGCCCGCCATTTGCCCTTGAATAGCATTCTCGAAACTCGTGACAGGAATATCTTTAATTTGACTAGCAGATAGGGTTGCCACCGAGCCGGTAATATCTCGTTTGACCTGCCGGCCATAACCGGTGACCAAAACTTCATCTAGGGCCGAACTGGATTCGATCATTACCACATCAATTGCTGTACGCCCCTGAACTGGAATTTCAATTTCTGCATATCCAATGAAAGAAAACACTAGAGTAGCTTGATCATCTACAGTAATCGAAAACTTTCCGTCTACATCGGCAATGGTACCATTTGTTGTCCCTTTTTCAAGTATGGTGGCTCCTGGCAAGGTCACCCCCTCGTTATCCGTAATTTGACCACTTACTGTTATTGGAACTTTAAACAAGCTGATCTTATCAAAATCTTCAGATAAGGTAGATGTTGCTAGGGGGGTAGCGGAAATACCATTTGCCAGTACACCAAATAGCAGGCAAATCATTACAAGTCTTTTCAAATTTAATCTCATTAAAAACCTCATAGCTCTTTTTCGTTTTATTTACTTAAGGTTAAACAATAGTGAGAAGCGGTTTGAGTTTGTCTCTTGTCGTTGGCTATTTTTTGTCCAACTGATCTCGATCACAATCTGTTTATTTGCGAGAAATCGTAGCGCTAGGTGATGATCGCTAGCCGAATGGGGCGAATTCTTGCCTTCCGGCAATCAGGAGGAGCTACAACAAAGCCAGATAGTGAACCCGGTGTAGTGGTCAGAAAAACTCAAACAACTTCTGAATGATATCAACAGTAGGCATCAGCACAACAGCATCAAATGCCACAGAGTGGCATTTGCTTACTCAGGTGAAGAACCTACCGAATAAGTTTTTCATCAAAAACAAAAAAAGTCGCCCGATATGTGAAGTACTTAAGTCCTATTATGATCGGAGTCAAATAGCCTAAATAATTACCAGTTGTAGGATACTAATGCCTGTTTGTAAGGGTTATAAAACTGTCTAATAGGATGATATAGAATAATCTAAATATACAAAGAAGAGAACCTTCTGGCACAGATTTGATTTAAAGTAACTTCTTATATTCCAATATAACTAGATAAAATTAAAAGTGAAAGTTTTTCTTAAATTATGTATTCGTGTCTGTGTAGTTCATTTGGTAAGAATGATAGAGTAGATGACAGGGAAATAACTGTCAGGGCTATTTAATAAAGATTTCACCCCGATTGATTTACTGGTTGAACCTCATTTACCTCAAACACTGCTTTCTACTCTGTTTTCTTGATTTTATACTGCAAGTATTACCATTGAGTAAATACTTTAAATATAGAAAGCGGCCCGATGTGAACATCGGACCGCTTTTACAATTATAGATAACTTAGATTAGCATCCGGAACCAGGGTATCCACAGTTCTGCTGATAACCACCGATCGTTCGGTCGATCTGCGTTTGTGGAATCGGACGATAGATATGGAAGTCCTGGACATTGGGTGCACCTTGTGGATTGTGCAAACGAACGCGTTCAACCAATTTTCCAGTACGTGTCAAATCATACCAGCGGTGTCCTTCACCAATTAATTCACGGCCTCTTTCATCCAACAAGAAGTCTAGTGTTACATCGGCTGCAGTAATTTCCATAGCAGCTTCCTGTCCTGGCCAAGCTCCTCTTCTTCTAATCATATTAATATCATCGGCAGCTCCTTGCGTATCTCCTTGCTTCAAGCGTGCCTCTGCACGTAGCAAGTGGGCATTGCCTAAGCGCATTAAGACATAGTCACGTTGCCCCTGTGTTTTCTGTCGATCTGGTCGAGTGGCATCGATCCACTTGTTCATACTTGGGAACAATTTCTCGGTATACTCATCGCTGGTGATCACCATAAAGCGAGTAGCAGCCTGACGTTCTTGCGGCCAATTGATTTCATCTCCTGGACCTGGAATAAAAATGGCTGTATCGCCTACAGTGAACTTAGCTTGTCCTGCCTGCCCATAACCGGCTGCAGCTTCTTCTGCCGACCATACGGGGATGTTCCCTCCATTATTGGAGATCCAGGCATGCTTGAAGGTCTTATCATATCGACCATCGACATCTCTGTCCCATAGAGTCAGTGCAAATGGCGTAGGGCGGAATCGTTTCCAAGGCCGACCATTGGTAATATCACGAGTCATACCAGGTCGTACGTCGTATTCCATCAAGAAATAGAGGTGCCCTCTATGCCCTTCTCCGTCAATACCTTGATCTACTTGAGCTTTAGAATTCTGAATATTCCAAACTACTTCGGAGTTCTCTTCATTGTCAATGTCCCAAAGAGAAGCGAAGTCATCGAGCAACGCAAAACCATAATTATTGATCACATTGCTAAACAAAGTCTCTGCACGGGAAGCATCACTGCCTTCTGCGTAGGATTTGTAGCTTCGAGTTAATAGAGCTTCTGCTAGTAGAAATTCCGCAGCTGGCTTGGTTGCGCGTCCATATTCATCCTGCTCATCGGGTAAATTCGCAATGGCAAATTCAAGGTCAGGAACGATAGCTTGGGAATAGATATCGGATTGTGCAGTCCGATTGGCTTCAATTTCCACTCCTTCCGTTTCTTCTAATGTCAAATGGCAATCTCCAAATTGACGTACTAGAACATAGTAGTATAGCCCACGAAGAAAGCGTACTTCTGCAATTCGGCTATTTAGCAAAGTCGGATCAATGGTAAGATCTTTTGATCTGTTAATGACTGCATTAGCTTGGTTAACTCCTTGATAACTTCTTTGCCAGAAGTCTCTGAAGTAAGACTGATCGGAGTTTAGACCACCATCATAACGATTTAAGGCTTTGCGACCGCCGTCAGCACCATTAGTGTATGTGTCTGTACCAAAAACGGTTAAGGTAAAACCACGTTCGGGGCCATACAGGAATTTGGTAAAAGAATAGGTGGCTCTAACGGCATCTTCAAAACCAGCTACAGTGGTGTAGTAAGAAGATGCAGACACGTCAGAAACCAAATCTTCCTCAAGGAATTTTTCGCAGGATTGGTTAGAAAATGCCACCAACCCAATTAGAATTAAAAATATCTTAGATTTCATTTTGATCAAATTTAGAAGCTGGCATTTACGCCAAATAGAATTAGACGATTACTTGGAACGTCACTGGCATCGATATTGCCGGTGTTCTCTGGATCATAGCTTTCATAAGTAGCCTGGAACCATAGATTTTGACCGGAAGCATATACACGTAGACGAGACATACCGATCTTTTCAGCTACTGTACTTGGTAAGTTGTATCCCAAGGTTACATTTCTCAACTTAAGATAACTACCATCAAAGTACCCCATTGTCGTGTTGTTACGAGGCCTTTCCTGGTTCTGATTAGGACGAGGGAAAGCATTAGTGGGATTGTTGATGGTCCAGTAGTCAACATCCAAGTTATTGTAACGTGCAAATAGCGAGTTGTTACCTACGTGGAAGTTACTGTAGATGGTTTGTCCTTGACGGAAGAAGAAGAAGAAACTCAGGTCTACTCCCTTATACTCAAAACGATTGGTGATGCCTCCGTAGTAATCAGGTACATCTGTACCAATAATCTTACGGTCAGCAGCCGTGATAATACCATCACCATCTAGATCTTCTAACTTGATTTCACCTGGCACCTTGTTTTCGGCAGAATTAGCCAGGTCTACTTCGTTAGATTGGTAAATTCCAATCTTATTATAGTCGTAGAACACTCTAATAGGCTGTCCAATAAACCAACGGTTACCTACATCATCGATAGGATTACCATTTTCATCCTTCAAAGCCAATTCTGTGATTTCCTCAGTATAACCCGCAATATTTAGGCTAACATCCCACTTCAAGCCATTCGGGTTGTTGATGATCCCTGCATTTAAGCCCAATTCTATACCACGGGAAGCAGTAGAACCAATATTTTGCAGTACGTTATTGTAACCCGAAGTCTGTGGAAGTGCACGGTTCAAGAGGATATCTTCAGTTTCTGTACGATAATAGTCAAGAGAACCTGCAATTCGACCATTAAGGATATCAAAATCTAGTCCTATATCAATCGTCTTTGAAACCTCCCATCCTAGAGCTGGATTGGGGATCTCATTTAGACGGAAACCAAAAGCTGGTGTTTCGTCCCAAGCATATACACTTTGTGCCAGACGACCAGCAGTTTGATATGGGCTTACCGATGTATTGCCCACTTCACCATAAGAGGCTCTTAGTTTCAAGTCATTAATCCAGCCTACATTTTCCATGAAGCCTTCTTCAACTAGCCGCCATCCTACAGAGAAGCCTGGGAATGACTGCCATTTGTTTCCTTCTGCCAAACGAGAAGATCCGTCTGATCGCAAGGAGGCCTGGAACAAATACTTGCCATCTAATTCATAGTTGACACGTCCCATGAAGGATACCAGTTGCCATTCCGACAATCTACTGCTTAGATTTCCTTTAACCTGGGCAGTTCCAATATTGTAGAAAGACTGCGACTCATACGGCAAATTCGCTACCGCAGTGTAGTGCTCTTCAAAACGAGAGGCTTGTACAGATTGTAGGAAGGTTAAATTCAAGCCATGGCGAGATCCGAAGGTCTTATTGTAGTTTACAATGTTTTCTACAGTATAACCGATGGTTTCCTCATTTTCAATCTCTGCATCCGCTGGACCGCCACGGTTGTCATTAGTCAAACTACTTCTAAATTCACCTCGGCGATTAAATCGAATATCTGGACCAAAGTTAGCTTTGTAAGTTAAGCCGTCTAATATATCGACTTCTAGGTATATCGGCGCAAATATTCTGGTCACCTTACGCTCGTCAATGTAAGCTCCATCTTCTATCTCATTCAATGGATTGGTACGAATACCATCATTAGTTGGAAGGAATAAAGGCGTTACTCCGTCTTCTTGATAAGGTTGTCCAAGTGGAACATTACCCAATGCTTCACCAAGAGTGGCACTAGAACCCCAGTTTTGTACGGAATTAGAGGCTAGGAAGGAAATCCCCGCACGAATCCGCTTGCTAATGGTATGATCTAGGTTTACTCTACCTGTAAGACGGCGAAAGTCCATGTTACTGATAATACCCTGCTCGTCAAAGTAACCTAATGACATGTTGAACTGGGTTTTGGCATCTCCACCACGAACACTCAGTTGGTGATTAGTCTGCCATCCATCCTGGAAGATAAGATCTTGCCAGTCAGTAGATCGACCACTGGCAATAGATTCCAATTCGATCGGGTCAAAATCAATCTCTTCATCGCTTGGGATAGCACCATTCCAACCATCACGGAAGGCCTCTCTAGCCAAGGCCGTATATTCCTGGTTATTCATCATGTCTACCTTGTGCAATACCTGACTAACCCCATAGTAGCCATCATAAGCCACGGTAGTGCGACTTTCAGTACCTCGCTTCGTAGTAATGATTACTACACCATTCGCACCTCGAGATCCATAGATTGCTGTGGCAGCGGCATCTTTCAGTACCTCCATGGATTCGATATCCTGCGGATTAATATCATTGATCGCAGAAGTACCACTTACCTGAGGGATACCGTCGATCACGAAAAGTGGATCGTTGGAAGCTGTGATTGAGCGTCGACCACGAATTCTGATGGTGGGAGCCTGTCCAGGACGACTGCCACTACCTTGAATATCAACTCCTGCAATTTGTCCTTGCATGGCTTGAACACCACTGGATACAGGAATAGATTTAATTGCCTCTTCATCTAGTGAAGCAATGGCAGCAGTTACGTTACGTTTCTTTTGGATACCATAACCCACAACTACCACTTCGTCAAGAATAGCAGAATCTTCTGCCAAACTTACGGAGAGATTTGATTGTGATCCCACTTCCACTTCCAAGGCTTTGAAACCTGTATAAGTGAAAACAAGGATAGCGTCATTTCCATCTACCTCAATCGTGAAATTTCCATCTATGTCCGTTACCGTACCCGTGCTTGTACCTTTTACCAATACGGTAGCACCAATCAATGGAGTTCCATCATCGGCATTGGTTACCGTTCCGGTCACAGAACGAACAGCCAAAGTGAGGTTTTCCAGATCCCCATTTGAATCGGGCATGGCGGCAGCTTGTGCTGAGTCCATGCTCAATAAGGAAAAGCATACTACTAGTAAGACTAGCGGTATACTTAGGTGTAATCTAAGTTTCATAATACCGGCCATTAAGTTTAAAAAATTGATTAAGTAACTAATTGTAAATCGAGGCAATACAATCCAGGGACAGTCGCTGATGCGAAGGTCTAATGCTGGATTTCCACTTACAGATGTAGAGAAAGATCAAGGCAATGCGGTGCTTGTTTGTTGGTTGATTTTTCGATTGCTTTGATGCGAACTCTGGCAAAGAAGCAGAAAGCCCCTTTTATTTGTAGCTGTTCCTCTCATGGTCAACCCAGCATCCAATAATGGTTTGGACTTGCACCGAAAGACTGTGCAAGCAAATCAGGCTTTGGTATTTCGTAAGCCTTGAATCATGTGGTTGAACAAAGTAGAAACAAACTAGCTTTATGTTTTCTTCCGTGTACTACTATTTTGTTTTGGACGTGTTAGGGTGTTTGACGATTTACCAATTATTCCTTTTTGTCTACTAACTCCACTTTGAGCGTTTTTAAGTAGTCTGATGCAAATCACATGTCCTGTCTTGTGCTTGGGTCAAAAATGAAATAGTTCCTTTCTGAAGAAATTTGCGGAATAAGAAGGCCTATTGTTTGGGTGAATAGAAAAGTAGTCTTGTTAAATGCTAGGCTATCTGATTCGCGCTTGAATAGAATAAACCGTCTTATAGAATTGATGATATGGCAGAATAAAAAGGTGCTAAGACTGGAAGGGAACTTACAGTAGTCTTCTCGTAGGTCATTTAAAGAAGTTGAATGAGCCCATCTGGTTGTCACATGACCAACCAGTCCTAAGAATATTGATTTCAAATATTCCAAAGCCTTGTATTGTTAGTTTTTCGTTTTTCGTGGGGTTGATGATTTTTACTTATTCAGACACAGACTAGTCTATAAATTTTGGTCCAAAAAAGCAATCGATTTCATCAATTTTACCACTAGTGCACTTTTCCAGATACAGTATTTATGATTGAATACTTCGAGAATAATGCAATTTTCTTTGTTCAAATATAGGGAATTTAAATTTTTAATGAAAAAAAAATCTTGATTTGAAAGGCTAGTTTTTGAAAAAATCGATTTTTTTGCAAACGTTTGCATAGATTTTGATAGTAAAACTATTGTGTGCTGTATCTACGCAATCTAGAAGTTAAGCTTTACTATTAAAATAAAAAAAGGCTTACTGATTAACTCAGAAGCCCCCTTTTACCACTTAAAGGAACCGAATCTCTGATGATTCCTCAAATTAGTCGAAAGTGAAGATCGTAAGAGATTGAAAATGAATTTATCATCCAGGAAGACGTCTAGTATAATCCCAAAGCTTGCCTAAGCAACGGGAACTAGGCTTTTAGTTTAAACCCTTTCCTGTATTTCTTTTTTCGAAGCTTATTAGCAGCCTTATCGTTGAATTTCTCTTTGATTGGATCCCACCTCAATGGGCGGTTTAACTGGTAGGCAATATTGGCTATATTACAGATGGAAGCAGAACGGTGCCCCACCTCAGCGTGACAGATGGGTTTTGTCCTTTGCTTCATGGCATTAATCCAATCTTGATAGTGGTTCTCCTTACTATCATACAGACGGGTTTCTCCAGACTTAATTTCAGCGGATACAATATTTGCAGGATCAGCGTCTAGGTATTGGCGGCTAACATCTAAGCTTCCTTCGGTTCCAATAAAGCGTACACCCCAACCTCTCCCAAAATCTTCATGTACCATTTCTATGCCATTCTCATAAATCATTCGCAATCCTCGTACTGCTTTAGGGTCTCCAGGAGGAATCCATTCGACTGGCCCAGTATGATCCATTCCAAGCCCCCATTGTGCGATATCAAACATGTGTGCTCCCCAATCACAAAGTATTCCACCGCCATATTCTTTGTACTTTCTCCATTGCGGCCAATATTTTATCTTATTGGTGCTGGGGGCTAGTTGCGAATGATAGGCCATTAAGGGCGAAGGGCCACACCAACGATTCCAATCTAAGTTTTCTGGCATGGGCTCGGCTTCCAAATCATAAGGGACTGCCGGATCACCAACATTTACTAACACCTTCTTTATTTCACCTACATATCCGTTGCGAACTAATTCACAGGCATGAAGAAAGTTCTTACGTGAGCGTTGCATACTACCTGTTTGCAGGACACGCCCATACTTCTCCGAGGCTTTTACCATCGCTCGTCCCTCTTGTATGGTATGGGACAAGGGTTTTTCACAGAATACGTCCTTACCTGATTTCATGGCTTGAATGGAAGGGATGGCATGCCAATGATCTGGAGTAGCCACTACTATACCGTCTATGTCATCTCTTTCAAGCATTTCTTCATACTCCAAATAGGTCTTTACTCCATCATAATTGGCATTACCGCGATGCTCTGCGTATAAACTAGATACTCGTTTCTGAAACCATTTCAATTTAGTCGCAAAGACGTCGCTGGCAGCTACGATCTGAGTGTCTGCACTGGTCGTGAAGCGAGCCGAGAGTCCGTTACTCTGTCGGCCACAGCCAATAAAACCAAGTGTGACACGATCGCTAGGTGCTGTGAACCCTCTGCCCAAAACGTGCCTAGGCACAATAGTAAAGGCCCCAATGGTGACGGTTGCTGCCTTTAGAAATTTTCGTCTTGAATTTGGTGATTGCATATGTACTTAATTTTTTGGTTCTTCAACAATTCTCGTGTTTGAAGACACTGAGAAATGAAATGCAACACTGTACTGAGAGTAGTTGTCCACTGACAGTTATCGACAGTGAGCGCTTATTTACCTCATTTTATGATTGTCCACGAGATTTGTCAAAGAAGGATTTTTGTTCTAACTGAAAGTTGGTTTTCGTATGATTTAGAATATTAATTTCCCCTTTGGAGTCAGTATTACTATCTAACCACATTTGCCGTCCCGAGCAAGTTGTTGAGAGCATGGTTAGCTACTCTGACCACATATTTATTGGTGTCATCCATCACTGATTGTAGCTCAGATAGAGATGGGCGTGCCCTTTCTGCGATTTCATCCAATACCAAAGCGCTGGCAAGTCTGACCCATTCATTCTCATCTTGTAAGGCCTTGTTCAATACAGGTAGGCCTGTTTTTTCATCACCCAATAAACAATATGCCCGCGCGCTCGCAATTCGCACTACAGGAACTTTATCCGCCAAGGTAGCCTTCAACTGTGTTATATGATCAGCAGTGACAGATTCATTACCCAATCGGATGGCTGCCCAATATCGAACGGCTGCGTTGGGGTGTTGGAGAGCCGTAAGCCATTCGTCCAATTGAAAATCCCCAATGGCGATCTTGCGAATTTCCGATACAGGAATGTTGTCTGCCCGCATGATGGCGTAAATCGATTGTTGCTGTTCGCTTTCCCACTTTCTCAGAATGGTCTCGGGAATTAAGCCAGTATCTTTTGTGCGATCGGACCAGTCTCCATGAGCTTTTCGCATTTCCTCCAATTGACTTTGATATTTCGGATCATTGGCGAGATTATTCAATTCCCAAGGGTCCGTTTGCAGATCAAACAGTTCTTCTGTCGGCTTGCTCGGGGCAACAATATGCTGACCTGCTTCCGGAAGTGATCCTTCCTCGGCTGCTTGTCTAATAGCCCGCATGATTCCCCCTTTTTCAGGAGTATTCATGTATTGGCAAAAAGCCTGATAGGGCTCGTAGTAGCGAATATATTTAAATTGCTTAGAGCGAACGGCCCTTTGCATATCATAGCGTTCATCCATTCGATCCCGTCCAGCGTAAACATAGGCTCTTTCTGGACTTAGGTCCTCTCCTAGGAAGGCTCTACCTTGCATATGATCGGGAATGGGAAGGTTAGCCAGTTTCAATAGAGTAGGAGGGAGATCGATGAAGCTGACGAGCTCGTCTGTAGCCTGTCCTGGGCTATGTGGGAGTAAATGTTGATATCGCTTGGGGACCTTGACAATCATTGGCACTTTCAAGCCGGAATCATAGAGCCATCGTTTGTGCCTAGGTATACCGGCTCCATGGTCAGAATAAAAAACGATGATGGTATTATCAATTAAACCATCTGTCTCCAATTCTGTAAGCAACTCACCCACCTGTTGATCCATTGCCGTGATGATGTTGTAATAACGACTGTACAATTCTCTGACGGTATCCAGGTCTGGGTAGTACGGCGGGAGGGGAACTTGGCCGGGCGCTTTGAGCAACTTTGGATCAAGGTCTGTAATAGCTTGCTTGTAGCGATTGGCATCATTGACTCGACTTTCATGTGAGGTTCCGAAATTGAAAATTGAAAAGAAGGGCTGATCAGGATTGGGCCGATCCCGCCAGTGGGCCTGATTCGTGCATACATCCCAGCAGGCTTTGTTATCTAGTGCTAAATTATAATCTGTCTTGCTGTTATTGGTGCAGAAGTATCCAGCATTTCGCAGGTATTCGGGGTATAGCTGAGTACCCTCAGGAAGCTGCCCCTTACATCGCATGTATTGAGTTCCTTGACTAGATGCGTACATTCCAGTAATGATGCTTGATCGTGCCACCGCACAAACTGGAGCGGAAGCGATAGCATTGGTGTAGAGAACTCCTTCCTTGGCTAATTTGTCTAGGTTGGGCGTATGTGCATAGGTGTCTCCGTAGGCTCCTAGGTTAGGGCTGATATCCTCGCAGGTGATCCATAGTATATTTGGTGTAGGTAGATCTTTTTCCGGTGTTTGGCAACCCAGCCAGCATAGTGCTGCACAGAGCCAGAGGTTGTGTATTCTTTGCATGTGAAAATTTGGATTTCGTTTTGTATGAGCCCTAATTTTTTGCGAACTGCAGCGTTAAATCTTCAATAGTTTCAGGGGACAACTTACTTCCCGAATGTACCAAGATTTGATATTTGAAATTTACCGACTGACCCGCCTCTAAAGAGAAATTAAGTTGTTCTTTTCCTTTTGAAAAAACAGCTTGCCCCAAAGGGTTTGCTGCGAAAAGGCCGTAATCTCGAGCATGCCAATAGGTGGGATACCCTGGATTATCTGGGTGATCTACAATTACTAGACTTGATTCTTCCCCCTCCACCTGTCCGTGCAGCTTCATCCATTTGGCTTGAGTGCCCCAAACACCACTACCAGTTTGGCCAGTACTACTGAGATAATTGCCATTTACACCGGTATTATCCACTATTTTTGCAGCATTAGGCAGCCCTCCCTGACCTACCAGGAGTAGTGGTTTATCTGTCGGAAACTCCAAAGCCCTGCATACCCGGATTCCAAAAAAACCTTCTTTATTGTCCTTGAAAGAAACTGCTGTGTCTCTTGCCGTGAGCTTCGTGATTCGCTCAATGATCCGAATATCGTTGACCGAGGTAAAAAGAAAGCTGGTGCTTTCATCCAGCAAGACTTCTCCCTTTGGGCTTTCCCAAGTGGCTTTAACACTTAGTTTGGCCGGCTCATTTTTGCTACTTACTGTCTCAACCTGCTGATGTATAATTCGCCCATATCTATGTTTTTTTTCTTTAGGTATGGCTTCACTATTATTCCAAAAGTCTAGTCCGTTGACATAGCCATAATTTAGCCAGTGTCCTACATGATGTGGATGGTCTACTCTTTCTCCAGGTTGCGAATCTATCGGATAACCTCGGGTTAGAGGGTTACCTTTTGCAGTATTTATGGGGTATAGAATCGGCTTGGCAATATCATCAGGGTATTGATAAGCGGTAAAAAGTTGGCCATCGATTAGCACCTCTACTTTCTTTTCTATGGGAATATGTTTGAGTTGGAAAGTTGACCCGGAAGAGACTGCTTGTGGACCAGGTGGAATTTTTCTTTGACAACCAAAGAAAAAAGAGACTATGATTAAGATAATCCAGCCATAAAAGGCTAGGTCGAGTCTGTTGAAGGCAGACCATCGTTGATATGTGTTTGGCATAACTGTTTCCATCCCTAGCAAATGTTGTGATCAGACTTTCAGTATTTACGATGGCGAGCAAGGGGTCCATACATTATACCTAAAGGACTGAATCTAGAAAATTGCTAGAAAACTGGTTGTTTTAAGCCTGCAAGGCAGGCCACGTTGGTAATTCGTTTTGCTAATAGTGCTGGTTGCACGATCAACAGTTTCTAAAGTTAATAAGAATAAATGGCCTATGGAAGTATTGAAGGATAGAAGCTTCTTCTTACACAAAGACCTGTTCTGACAACAAAAACCTTCAGATATCTCACAAAGACCACATGAATAGCTGTTTTTGACGTCGCCTGATTAAGACCTCCGCGATAGCTAAATTGAATACCCAACTCGCCCAAGCCACAAGGGTATACTGCAAGGTGGGATCAATATACCACCAATAGCTGATGCCAAATTGAAATAATCGGAGAGTAATGGCAGACAAGGTAAGGGCATAAGAACGAATCATAAAAGCACCGTGTTTGTCAAAATTCCTGGCTCTAGCAGCCTGATAGGCTCGCCAGGTGAACCACCACCATAAGAGAGATAGGAGAAGGAAACTTATTCGGGCATTCCAATCCCCATTAGAATACCATGACATAAGTAGGGCTGCGGGTCCACTTATGCATAAAATGATAAGAACATAAGCTTGTCCCAGCCGCCGATGTAGACGCGGCCAATTCTTCAGGAAGGCTGCTGAAAATTGCACTATTCCAACTAATAACAAATAGAGGCTCGTAAAGATATGGAGGTAAAATGCGAAGCGATAATGTCGTAAATGTATGATGTGTTGCTTGGTGAGCAAAAAGTCAATATCCAATGCCCCTCCGTAGTAAGGTAAAATAATTTGTAGCATTAGATAGAAAGAGAAAAGCACAAAAAGTGCGAATAGGCTGGTCTTTAGTGCGTTGTGGAAAAGCATTTTCAAATGGGTTTGGGGTTTGAGTTATCTAGGCAGAGTACGGGCATGCCAAGCCCCTATTCCTAAATAACTTCTTCTTCTAATAACAGTTTTTAAAGCTAGCTTAGTCTATTTTTCTAGTCAATAAAGAACTAAGAACCAAAATTACAAACGTTTGCATCGCGTTTGATTGACTGCTGGATATGGAATTCTAGTGCTTAAACCCTATTATTGAGAAAGAAAAATCAACTTTAACTGTATATGAAAAGATCAGCACATAGCCCCCTCTTGGTTCTAAGTGAACAAGACCCATCTACTGGAATTTATCAAGATGTTCGAAGAGAAGAGGCAGAGTGGGAGTTTTTAAACTTCCAAGCTCGAAGAATGCAAAAGGGGGAGCATTGGACACACAATACTGGAGATAATGAATATGCGATTGTATTGCTGAGTGGGAATTTTTCTGTTGAGTCTGATCAGGGATCATGGAAGACAGAAAATGGTCGCAAGGATGTGTTCAGTGGCATTGCGCATACCCTCTATCTTTCCCGAAATACACAATTCACACTTACAGCTGACAGTGATCTATTGGATCTGGGAATTGGTTGGTGTGAAACGGATGAGGATCATCCGGCCTATTTTAAGCGCCCAGAGGAATGTGCTGTTGAACTACGAGGCGGCGATAATGCTAATCGTCAGATCAATAGTTTACTGCAACCAGGTTTTGACTGTCATCGCTTGGTGTGTGTGGAAGTCTACACTCCTTCTGGAAATTGGAGTTCTTTCCCCGCCCACAAACATGATGAGCGAATCCTGGATGAAGACGGCAATGTACTGGAAGCTCGCTTGGAAGAGATTTATTTCTACAAAGTTGACAAACCTCAGGGCTACGCCATCCAGCAGGTTTACACTTATGATCGAAGTTTGGATGAAATGGTTCGACCCAAGAATGATGATCTGGTTTTAGTGCCTAAAGGATATCACCCCGTTGTAGCAGGGCATGGTTATAATGTTTACTATCTGAATTTCCTTACAGGTAGCGATCAATCCTTGGCCAATACAGATGATCCTGATCACAAGTGGATTTATGGGAGCTGGAAAGGCCAAGACCCGCGCCTTCCTTTGGTAACCGCCGACATGAATAAGCCTAGTTAATGGAAACCCTATGAATGTAAATAGACCATACGATGTTATCACTTTCGGTCGCTCCTCTATTGATCTATATTCAAATGATCTAGGAGCCGCCTTCGAGGATATTACAGCTTTCGGAGCTTTTGTAGGAGGTTCATCTACCAACATTGCAGTGGGTAGTTGTCGCCTGGGCTTGAAAACGGCACTTTTGACAGCAGTAGGAGAGGATAAGGTGGGCAGTTTTATTTGTCGTTTTCTGGAAAAAGAAGGAATCGATACCACCTACATTCCAACCATAGCAGGAACGCGTAGTTCGGCGGTGGTACTTGGCATAGAGCCCCCTGATCGATTCCCTTTAGTTTTCTACCGAGATAATGCCGCGGATCTGCAATTGAATATCGATCATGTGAAATCCGTCCCGCTCGATCAGTTTAAAGTCCTTGTGCTTTCCGGCAATGCACTCAGCAAAAACCCGAGTCAAACCGCTACCTTTTATGCGGCGGAAGAAGCACTGCAAAAGGGAACGAGAGTTTTTTTGGATCTAGATTTTAGGGCCGATCAATGGTTTGATACTAGAGCTTACGGGGTGATGGTACGAGCCCTATTGCCCAAGGTTGAAATAGCTATCGGAACAGAGGAGGAAATATTAGCAGCTAGCCTGCAGGATAGCAGCCAGATTACCATTAAAGATCAGCAAGTCTCAGCACCAGAAATTAGTGGAGACATTGATACGGCCATCCAAAAAATACTAGATCTTGGCGTGAAGGTTTTGATTGTAAAAAGGGGAGCGGACGGTGCTTCCATTTTCGAGCAAGGGAAAGCTGAGATGAAAGTCCCAGGATTTCCGGTAGAGATTTTAAATATTTTAGGGGCGGGTGATGCTTTTGCAGCAGGCTTTTTGTACGGATGTGTGCAGGGCTGGGATTTATTTAAGGCAGTCAGAATGGGCAATGCCTGTGGCGCTATCCTGGTTACCCAACATGGCTGTGCCAACTTTATGCCAACTCAGGAAGAGGCTATGGACTTTGCTGATGACAAAGGAGGCTTATAAGAACTACTAAACAATACCTAGCCACGATAATTGTCGGAGAAGATATTAAACGATCTAAGCATGAAAAAATTAAGCAACTATATTAATGGAGAATGGACCAAAAGCCTAGGTTCATCTTATCTAAATGTAGACAACCCAGCTACGCTGGAAGTTTTGGCAGAAGTACCTGCAGAGGGAAAGGAAGATGTGATGGTTGCGGTAGCTGCTGCTGCCAAGGCCTTTCGGGCCTGGAGGAACACACCCGCACATCAGCGAATTCAATACTTGTTTAAGCTAAAGATGCTACTGGAAGAAGCAAGAGAAGACATCGCTAGAACCATCACGCTGGAATGTGGAAAAACCTATGGTGAATCTCAAGGTGAAATGCAACGGGCCATTGAAAATGTAGAGATGGCCTGTGGAATACCAGCTTTAATGCAAGGGCAATTTTCGGAGGACATTGCTAAGGGCATTGATGAATTTATGATCCGCCAGCCGCTGGGTGTTTGTGCATGTATTGCACCCTTCAACTTCCCGGGAATGATACCCTTTTGGTTCTTGCCTTATGCTATTGCATGCGGAAATACTTTTATAGTAAAACCATCTGAAAAGGTCCCATTGACCATGCAGAAGGTTTTTCAGTTGATTGATCAACTAGATCTTCCAGCTGGAGTGATCAATATGGTGCATGGAGCGAAGGAAAGTGTAGACACCCTGCTCGAGCATCCTGAGGTGAAAGCGATAAGCTTCGTGGGGTCCACCGCCATCGCGCGCTATGTATACGCCAAGGCTGCTCAACACGGCAAAAGAGTCCAGGCACAAGGAGGTGCTAAAAATCCTATCATCATTCTTCCCGATGCTGAACTAGATACCACTGCGCAGATCGTGGCAGATAGTGTCTATGGTTGTGCGGGCCAACGCTGTTTGGCTGCCTCCATGGTAGTCACCATTGGTGAACACCGTCCAATGACCGAAAGAATCATGGAATTGACTGAAAGTCGAGTCACTGGCTTTGGCCTGGCCGATGGTGTAGCGATGGGCCCCGTTATTACCCCTCAGAGCAAAGCCAGAATTCACGCCTTAATTGAAGAAGGGGTAGCAGAAGGAGCACGCCTGGTACTTGATGGTAGGAATCCCAAGGTATCCGGCTATGAATCTGGGAATTTCATTGCTCCTACAATTTTGGAGGATGTCCCCTTGGAAGGGAAAATTGCTAGCACCGAGATCTTTGGTCCCGTAATGAGTTTAATTCACCTGGATTCTATTGATCAGGCCATCGAATTAGTAAACAGTGGAAACTATGGTAATATGGCCTGCTTATTTACCGCTAGTGGTTCGGCAGCTCGTCAGTTTCGTCATGATGCCTGGGCAGGGAATATTGGTATTAATATCGGAGTTGCAGCTCCCATGGCAGAGTTCCCTTTTTCCGGCTGGAAGGATAGTTTCTTCGGCGACCTACATGGTCAGGGGCGTCACGCCGTAGAATTTTTCACGCAAACCAAAGTCGTGGTAGAACGCTGGTTTAAGACCTGGGAGCGGAAATTTTAACAATAGAGCAAAAACCAACTCTTCTCTGATAATTTTTGTGGCCAATATTTCAGTCGGATGACTCGCAAGTAAAGAGAGCCATGTGTTCAGTTAAAACGCGGACTTGAATCACAAGAATTGTCAGAGGAACAAACAAACGAAATCATGGAAAAACTGAAGGTCGGTATTATAGGCCTTGGCCGCATCGGCAAAATACATGTGAGCAACCTAGTAGCACAAGAAGATGCAAAAGTAGTCATGGCTAGCGACCCAGATCCCACCGCCAGGGCTTTTGCCGAAGGACTGGGAATCGCCCAAGTAGTGAACGATTTTGACCCCATTTTCTCAAACCCAGAAATACAGGCCGTTGTCATTTGCTCTCCGACAGATACACATTTTGAGTGTATACAAAAAGCTGCCGAAGCTGGACAGCATATTTTCTGTGAGAAGCCCCTGGATATGACCGTGGAAGCCATTGAAGAAATCATCAAAATTGTATCAACGGCCAACGTAAAACTGCAAGTTGGATTTAACCGACGGTTTGATGTTCATTTTGCTCGGATTCGATCCTTGGTTGTAGCGGGCGAAGTTGGAGAAACACACATTCTGAAGATTACTAGCCGAGATCCTGGACCGCCACCAATTTCGTATATCAAACGATCCGGGGGCCTCTTCCTGGATATGACCATTCACGATTTTGATATGGCCCGTTTTATTGTTGGTAGTGAGGTGAAAGAGGTTTTTGCATATGGCAGGGTACGAATAGATCCTGCTATTGGGGAGGCAGATGATGTGGACACTGCTATTGTTAACCTCACTTTTGAGGATGGGACTATTGCGACCATAGACAATAGCCGAAAGGCTACCTATGGCTACGATCAACGTCTGGAAATATTCGGTTCAAAAGGTATGGCGCATATCGGTAATCAACAAGCAGATTCTCATACCATCTACAATGCGGCTGGAATTCACCAGCCAGTATTACTGGATTTTTTTTTAGAACGCTATGCAGAGGCCTATCGACGAGAATTGAAGGACTTTGTTTCTGCTATTTTGGGAGCTAAGCCCGTGCCAGTAGATGCGCATGATGCTTTGATGGCCACCAAGATTGGTATGGCAGCTTGGCGTTCTGTACGAGAGCATCGACCTGTTGCTTTGAGTGAGATCTAGTTCCATCTATGCGCAGATATCCGAAGTTTACCAAAGATCTTCCTTGAGTAACTTCGAATGTTTCGCTATTCATATAGCATTCTAAATGCCAAGTACTATGCTACAGTTCCTCAGTTTTCTTTTATTCACCGGTTTCGTAGCTTTTTATGCCACTTGGCAGCTGCGGAAAGACAAACTCAATACCCAAGATGGCTACTTTTTAGGAGGTAGAAGCCTCACTGGCGTGGTGATCGCTGGGTCGATGCTTTTGACCAACATTTCTACCGAACATCTGATCGGTATGAATGGATCTTCCTATAAGAACGGAGCTATTATCATTGCTTGGGAGGTGACTTCAGCCCTCGCTTTGGTTGCGGCGGCCATGTATTTCATTCCACGTTATCTCAAGATGGGCTTGACCACCATTCCGGAATTTCTGGAGAAGCGCTTTGATGGCTTAACACGGACTTTGATTGCATTATTGTTGATTATTTCCTTTGTCACCACGCTGCTTCCCATCGTATTATATACAGGTGCGATCAATATTGAAAGCATTTTTGAGATCTCAGACCTACTCAATGTTTCTAAGCAACAAGGCTTGTGGATTACTGTCTTAGTAGTGGGGATACTAGGTGGCATTTATGCCATTTTCGGCGGATTGAAGATGGTGGCCTACACAGATACAATTAATGGATATGGGCTACTGATTGCCGGACTCTTAGTACCTATCCTTGCCCTCTTGGATATTGGCTCAGGTAGTATTTGGGAGGGGCTGAGTAAGGTGTTTGAGCACAGTCCGGAGAAGTTTAACGTGGTGAGTAAGGAAGCTTCGGTAGGGCCGGGAGCAAGAGAGGCTATCTTACCTTTTAATGTGCTTTTTACAGGTTTAATTATCAATCAATTGTACTTCTGGACGATGCATCAATCGATTATCCAGAGGGCCTTAGGAGCGGTTAGCTTGAAGGAGGCACAGAAGGGCTTGTTATTCACTGGCGTACTGAAGATCTTGATTCCATTAGTCATCGTTTTGCCAGGCATCATAGCTTTTTACTATTTCGGAGATACGTACTATGAAGATCAGGATGTTGTGTATCCACTGTTATTGAAAAAGGTGCTACCGCTTTGGTTAACAGGATTCTTTGTGGCAGTAGTTATGGGAGCGGTTCTTAGCACCTTTAATAGTGCTTTGAATAGTGCAGCGACGATTTTTAGTCTTGGTATTTATCAGCGTTATGTCAACCCCGAAGCCAGCGAGTTGAGGTTGGTAGGTATGGGGAAAATGGTGTCCACAATTCTCGCTGTTTTTGCGATCGCTGTTGCTCCATTTGTGGCAAATGCACCGGATGGCCTCTACCAATTGTTACAACAGTTGAACGGTATATTTTTTATCCCGATGGCTACGGTAATTCTAGCTGGGTTCTTCTTCCCAAAGGTATCTGCTATAGGGGCCAAGGCAGGGCTGGCTTTTGGTTTGGTATTCTATGTTTTGATGGATTACGGTTTGAAGGTAGACCTTCATTTTGTCCATATTTGGGGGATTGAGTTTGTGCTAAATGTTGCTGTTATGCATTTAGTATCCATCTATTATCCGCGCAAGAACCCTTTCGTTATCAAGGATGTGGGCTTGTTAGATATGGAACAATGGAAATACGCTAAGGGACTGAGTATATTCCTGGTTGTTATCACACTGCTGATCTACATTTTATTAGGGAATGTATAAAGCGGAGCTCTGTACAAAAACAAACGAAAAATGGCGACAAATAAACTAACTGTTGCTCAAGCTACTATCGCTTTTTTGCAACAACAATATGTAGAGCGAGATGGTCATGCTCAGGCTTTCTTCGCAGGCTGTTTTGGTATCTTTGGCCATGGTAATGTAGCGGGCCTAGGGCAAGCATTGCAACAATATCCTGCTTTCCCTTATTACCAAGCGCGTAATGAACAATCCATGGTTCACACAGCGGCAGCCTATGCGAAGGTGAAGAATAGGTTGTCCACTTTTGCTTGTACTTCCTCTATTGGCCCAGGAGCTACCAATATGGTCACGGGTGCTGCTTTGGCGACTATCAATCGCTTGCCGGTGCTTCTGTTGCCCGGTGATATTTTTTCTCGGCGTAATGTTGCCCCTGTACTCCAACAATTGGAGTCTGCAATTTCTCAAGATATTTCAGTGAATGATTGTTTCAAGCCTGTTTCTAAATATTGGGACCGCATCAACCGAGCGGAGCAATTAATTACCAGTTTACCAGAAGCCATGCGTGTATTGACGTCACAGGCAGAAACGGGGACCGTCACCTTGGCCATGCCACAGGATGTACAAGCAGAGGCCTTTGAATTTCCGTCAGAATTATTCGAGAAACGGATCTGGCATATTGGCCGGCCAAGGCCAGATAGCGCGTTGATTCAAAAAGCAGCAGTCTGGATTAAACAGTCGAAACGGCCGATGATTCTGGCAGGAGGTGGAGTCATTTATAGTGAAGCCATGGATATTCTGAAAAAGATGGTGAACCGAACAGGGATTCCTGTAGCTGAAACCTTTGCTGGCAAAGGATCGTTGCGATATGATGAGCCAGAGAACCTCGGAGCCTGTGGGGTGACCGGGACGCCCGGAGCGATCGCAGCTGCTAAAGAGGCGGATTTAATTATTGGGATTGGAACGCGCTATAGCGATTTCACAACTTCTTCCAAAACAGCTTTCCAGCATCCGGATGTGAAATTCATCAATATCAACATAGCGGAATTTGACGCCTATAAGCATGCCGCTTTGCCTATCGTTGCAGATGCTAAAGTAGTTTTGGAAGAATTAGATGGCCTTTTAGGCAACTACATCGTGGCTGCGGATTACCGAGCCCAAAACCTCGCCTATAATCAATCGTGGGATCAAAAGGTATCGGAGATATATGGTTTAGGGCACGAACCCCTGAGCCAAGGAGAGGTGATTGGAGCAGTGAATGAAGGCTCGTCCCCGGAAGATATTATGGTGTGTGCAGCAGGTAGTATGCCAGGAGATCTGCACAAATGCTGGAGAACCAGAAACCCAAAAGGGTTCCACCTAGAATATGGCTATTCTTGCATGGGCTACGAGATTGCCGGAGGGCTTGGTATTAAAATGGCCGCTCCAGAGAGAGAGGTCTACGTGATGGTAGGTGATGGCAGTTATCTGATGTTGTCGCAAGAAATTATCACTTCCATCCAAGAGAATATTAAACTCATTATTGTATTGCTTAATAATCATGGTTTTGCTAGTATCGGTGGCCTTTCTCGATCCCTTGGAACAGAAGGGTTTGGTACTCGATACCTTTACCGCGATCGAGACCAGGACTACCTTAATGGGGATGAAATCCCCGCAGAGGTAGCCGCGCAACGATACTTGCCAGTAGATCTGGCCGCTAATGCAGAAAGCTTAGGCGCCATTGTGATCAAGGCTAGGGGCAAGGAGGGGTTGGAAAAGGCTTTGACGGCAGCTCGACAGACAGATAGAACAACTGTAGTTTATGTAGAGACAGATCGTTATCAAGGGATCGAAGGCTACAGTTGGTGGGAGGTCCCCGTTTCGGAAGTATCTACTAAAGAAGGCGTACAGGCAGCCTTTGAAACCTATAAAGAGGAGAAGAAAGCACAAAGAGATTATGTGAAACCACCCTATTCTGGAGCAGATTGGGAGGACTAATTATGCTAAATATATGCGAAAAGACAAAGTAAAACTAGCCATTGCTCCTATCGGTTGGACCAATGATGACCTGCCGGAACTGGGAGGGGAAATACCTTTTGAACAATGTGTAAGTGAAATGGCCCTGGCAGGCTTTGCAGGCTGCGAGGTAGGCAATAAATACCCAAGAGATACAGCTGTTTTACAGGAAGCCCTGGCGCTCCGAAATTTACAGATTTGTAATCAATGGTACAGTTATGAATTAACAACGAAGTCATTGGAAGATAACCGAAAAGGTTTTGAGGTATTGCTAGATTTCCTGGAAGCAATGGGGGCTAGGGTTATCGGAGGCGGAGAGGTAGGGAATAGTTGTCAGGGCCAACTTGATGTTCCGGTATTTGAAGGTAAAGGGATGTTGGAGACGGATGAAGATTGGCGCCAATTCTGCTTTAAACTTAATGAATTAGGGAAAGTGGCGCACGATCGCGGTTTTAAGTTAGCCTTTCATCATCATATGGGGACGTGCATTCAAAGCCTAGCAGAGACTTTACGACTATTAGAAGAAACAGATGCTCGTTTTGTTCACTTGAATTATGATTGCGGTCATTTCTATTTTGCTGGAGAAGATCCCGTAAAGGCATTGGCCAAGACAATTGATCGAGTAGGGCATGTACATCTAAAGGATATTCGCCCTCAGGTTTTAGAGCGGGTGAAAAAAGACCGTCTTTCTTTCCTTCATGCAGTTAAAGCAGGCGTATTTACAATACCAGGAGATCCGGAAGGGTGTATAGATTTTATTCCAATCTTTGAGTTGTTGCAAGCGCATGATTATGAAGGTTGGCTAGTTGTAGAAGCGGAACAAGACCCTGCCAAAGCGAACCCACTTGCCTATGCGCAGATGGCACGTTCCTTTATTCAAAAACATACCGGATTATAGAAATTGTCAGAGAATCAAAACTATTCGATGAAGTACGAGTTTGTGATTTTTGATTGTGATGGGGTATTGGTAGATAGCGAAGGCTTAAGCAGTCAGATTTTTGCTGAGGAAATTGGAAAATTGGGCTGGGAAATTTCACCTGCCGAAGTCTTAAGACGATTCAAAGGAGGAAAATTTGCTGACGCCCTTGCAGAAATCGAAGCCAATATTACCCAAGCCATGCCTGCTGATTTTGAGCCCTCATTGCGACGGCGAACCTTCGAAGCTTTTCAAAAAGACTTGCAAGCCATTCCAGGTATTGCCGCCGCCCTGACAGCTTTACCTTTGCCGTTTTGTGTAGCTTCCAATGGACCACGTAATAAGATTGAATTGAACCTCGGAATTACACGGCTATTGCCTTACTTTACCGACCGGATATTCTCTGCCTATGAACTGGATATTTGGAAGCCTGATCCAGCCTTTTATACTACAGTAGCTCAGCAAATGGGCTTTGCGAAAGAATCTTGTCTGGTGATAGAAGATAGCTATGCTGGCATGCAATCTGCTCTACGAGCGGGTATGGATGTATGGGTGTATGCCGATAAAGATGTCGAGGAGAGGATAAAGCAAGCGGGCGTCCCAATATTTTCAGATATGTCGGCTTTACCTACCTTAATTCAATCCTAATATGGTATTGCATAGGTAGGTATAATGGCAAAGAACGGAACACCCAAGGCGCCTAACGGGATCGGAAAACCCTTTCCCTTTCTAGTTAAAAGGTTAAATATATTATCCAATTAGTGCGCGACCCAGCCCTCTAAACCCGCAATCGTCTTAATCAAGGCAAAGCCTTGACTATTCCCCAATACCTCTACTTCTGCACGGGCAGGTAAAGCGGCGAAGGGCGTTGCCTCATCTGTAACCCCAGTCCAAACTTCCTTTGCTACTTCTAATTGCAGGGTTTGAAGCGGTCGGGTAAGCAATTCAATACTAGACCTACTGAGGTAGCCTGTGTATCCATCTGGAGTGGCTACGCGTAGCCAGCTTTGCGTAGCGGCTAGAACCTCCAGCGGAAGGTGTGGGGTAAGTGATAATAAAGCGCTACTGCGCGTACTCGGGGCGGAGCGTAAGGTAGAAGAGATAGCTTTGGTTCTCACTAATTGTCCAATTAAGGTAGTGTCAACACGAATTCGAGGAGGTTTAGATTTCTGTCGGGCAATAAAGGGGTAGGGATCGATCGCGCCCCAACCTCTTTTGTAGATGCTGAAATGAAGATGAGGCGCCGTGTTTTTGGCATTGCCTGTATTGCCTACCCATCCTAAGGTATCACCTGCTTTTACGCTAGCACCCTCGGCGACCAACTGACTGTCCAAATGCGCATAATACAGAGATTGGCTACGCTTATTGTCCCTAAGCCAGACTTGTTTCCCTCCTAAGCCCCTATCCCTGACACTTCGAACTGTGCCGTCCATAGCTGCCACGACCGGGGTGCCTCGACGGGCAAATATATCTACTCCTTTATGCTTGCGGCGACCGCCATCTCTAGGATCACCAAAAAAACTCCAAATAGCACTATTACCTTTCCCACTCACGGGGAAAACGCCATATGTCGGTTGTGTTTTGATCAGTAAGGTGAAGCGAGTGGATACCAATAACTCTCCCTGCAAACGCAGTAGATAAGTTCCTCCTTCGATGGCTTCGAAAGCAATACTATCCACTTGATGTGGCTCTGCATAAAGTACTGCTTGTGCGTTAGTTTGGACTCCATTCTCTTCCTCCATCTTGAATAGTTCAAGGAAAAATAGTTTGTCCTTAACCGTAGATTGTAGCGAAATGTCTACCCGTTCGCCAGCCCGCAAGGCCATTCGATAAGCAAATGCTTTGGGTCGCTGCCCATCCATATAGCCGATCTCCTGGAATGGCATACTTATTTCTGTACTATCCAGGAGAGCTTGTTCAGCTGCTGTATTCCACTTCGTTACCAATTCGGAAGTCCCTAGTCCACTAAAGTGAATACCATCCAGATAGAGGTTGCGCGGACTTAATTCAGGTGCTGGTGGCGGTAAGTGAGGTGGGCGCTCAGCCGTACAGGAGATCATACTGTAGATCAGCAATAGGCAGATGCAGATACCAAGTAGGGGTACTGAGGTCAGTTCCTTTGTCATACGAGTCGGGTAATTCTTTTGAAAGGTGATCATAGACTTATTCTAAACTAATTTGTATGGAGCAAGAAGCGTCTTTCACAGCTGCCCTGCGTTTCGTCCTCCCCTTAAGAGCTAGGGCTATTAGGGTCCGGGCGAGCCTTGGTTAGCTACAAAATACATCTTCCCTCTCCTATAAAATCATTTCAGAATGAAGTCCAATATACGGAAGACTTGCTGAATTAATTCCTGCTTTGCTTGACTTCCACTATAAAAGGAACGGAAATGAGAATCAGACTAGTGCCCAGAATCCTCTACAAACGCTATTTGTAGAATTGAAAGTAGAAGTTCTGACCAAAGAGTTGCTCTAGTGAGGGGGGAAAGGAAATCTATACCTACGGAGGAATGAGCTTGGACTAAGCCTCTTATATATCTGGCAAATCCATCAATGACGATAGTATCAGGTGTTTGTCATCATAAGTGTAAAGCCCCTAGAAGGTTGACTTGCATCCCACTTGCTCCACCAAAGCCATGATCGCTCTGCATGCGCTCTACATGGAGTGGATGTATTCGGTGATTCCCGTATGCCAAGAGGGCAAGGATACGACCTGGTCGTAGATGCCAGCTGGCCCAGCCGATGGGTGAATCTCCATTGGCGTCCTTAAGGCCCTTGTCCGCACCAGCTTCTAGCAATAAGGTGATGGTTTCGGCACTAGCAAAAGCAGCTGCCCGGTGTAATGGAGATTCGCCACGTGTGCGAACATCTCGCATAAAACTTCCGGTTTCTTGGCCAGGAATGGTTTGTATGTTGGGATTGGCACCGTACCCCAAGAGTAATTTTACTATCATCTGGGAAGCCGCTCGATTGGCTGCACTGATACAAGCATGTAAGGGCGTTTCTCCCGTTTTAGGTAAGGCATTGTTTACCGCCGCACCACGTTCAATCAAATATTGACACAGCTGCCAATGTCCATGAAAAGCGGCTCCATTCAAATCGAGGTTTGGACCTAGATCAGAGAGCTTAGCACCTTGCTGTACTAGATATTTGATTGCGCTTACATCTCCGTAGTAGGCACAGTGCTTTAAGAGACTAGTGCCATGCTCATCCTTGGCATCGGCAGAATGTCCTGCTTGTAGATAGTCAAAAACGAGGTCGGTGCGGCCATCTTGGATTTTCTTCAGCATAGTGATAGGGCTTTAGTAAGATATACAATGCTGATCCATCATTTGTTGATGGTGAGCTAAGCCTAGCTAAGTCTAGGTTTTGCTTAATCGGTATACGAGTATGTCATGCTCCCCAAAATGATAGTGTATCAAATGCGTGGTGTTGTTGGTGAAAAACACGCAACAAAGGCTAGGGAATAGCCCAAGAATCCACGCTTCTGATACACTATCCCAGAAATAGAGTTTTCGCATTGAGATGAGGGGGCTACAACAAGAGAAAAGTCATTATTCGCTATTAGTTAGAAGTGTTTTCTCTTACCACAACCAGATAAGCCATAACGATAAAAAGGACTGATACGATGCCGAATCCGATCATACCATTGGCGAAAACGGCTACCGAGGCTAGGATAAAAGTCGGGATCATAATATAAGCTCCTATCTTACGTGTTTTGGGAAGGATCAGCAGCAGCCCGCCGATCAATTGGACGGCACCTAGCAGGGTAGTAGCGGTGGCATTCATGCCAATTTTTTCAAATAGCAGGATATCTGCTTCTTGCTGCATTAGCTTGAATACCCCAGTAGAGATACTGAGCAATGTTGTCAGTATCCAGTTGATAGTCAGCAATAATTTCATCTTTATCAGTCCTTTCTTTGAACAAGAGAAAACCAGTTGCCAGAGTCGTCCTTGAACATAGCTTCTATGCCGTAGAATTCTTCCGTTGGTGGTTTGGTGAACTCTACCCCTTTTTGCTTTAACTCTTCGTAAGTAGCATGGATGTCCACCGATTCGAACACGCCAAAGCCAAATGTGCCATTTTGAATCAACTCGGTGAGTGCAGCGGCGCTATCCGCTGAGAACATTTCATTCTTATTGACGGGCATTAAGGTGATTTCCAGATCAGATTGGTCTTTTGCGCTGACGGTCAACCATTTGGCTTCGGGCCCAATGGGGATTTCCATCTTAACTTCCATGCCCAATTTATTAACATAGAAGTCTTTTGCCCGTTCTTGATCCAGTACATAGATACTGGCGTGAGCTAGTCTTGTAATCATAAATCTTTTTTTTGCTCTCTGGCAATTTTTGTGTTTTGTGTCACCTGAACCCGATAGCTATACGGGAAAATCAACGCTCATTCTCAATTGCTTATGATTTTCGCTTTAAGTTGACGACAAAAGTAAAGTTGCCGGAGAAGGTTTTTTTTTGCTGGTTCAAAGAAGCAAAGACTATCGTTTATCGGCTTATCCGATATTGCTATTTCTCCCAATTAAAGCGATGAGCAAAGCAATTCGGGACAAAATTTCGAGGGCGTTCTTCTTTTGCCTGCTTTTTGTCTTCTGCTCGCTGTAGGTATTGCTGGGGTGTACACCCGGTATGTCGTTTGAAGAGATGAGTGAAAGAGGGGAGGGATTCAAAACCGAGCGCAAAACATACTTGCGTAATGGAGTCTTCTTCCAATAATAGCAGCTTGGCTTTTTTGATACGTAGGGCAGTAAGGTAGGCGTGTGGGGTTTGGCCATAGGCCTGTTTGAAAAGCCGGAGAAAGTGATACTTGGAGAAGCAGGCTTCATTTGCCATGTCCTGTATTTGAATTCTCTCTGTGTAATGCTCGTCGATATAGCATTTGGCTGCTACGATACGACGATACATATAGATCTTGGGGTGGATACCGTCATTCATACAATAGTATATATCTATCTATAAAAGTACACCTTTTCAGTCACAGTCATTTGCGAGGTGCTGACCTTAACAAGGAATAGTCCTCTCCATTGCGGATGGCCCTTCAGCTTCACGATGGCTGAATGATCATACTCGCTACGCCACAATTGCTTACCATCTAGGCTATGGAGACTCACCCGCATAATTTGATCTGCTTCTATTGTTAATTCCGCCCTGACAGGGTTGGGGTATAGGTTTAACTCTAGCGGGGCTCCTATTGTTGTAGTGTTGGTCGGAGGTTCGCAGGCAAAGGTTTTGTCCAGGGCACGATACATCTTATCCCAGCCACTTTGATTCGCTCTTAGTCGATCCCTTTCCTGTTCTATATGTAGAAACCGTCCACTGGTTCCGGTAGGAGAGGAGTTGCATGCATCAGCGCTTTCGTTCAACCAGCGTCCTTGCGTATTAGTAAAAGCAATCAAACGAGTCCAATTTTGATCAATATGTGCAAGCTTAAAAGTAAGAACGGGATCTTCTTCTTTCAAAGCTAAACTGAGTTGAGTTGCATAGTCTTCGGCTGGGGTGGAGCGGGTTCCATTGCTCATTATTACGTAGGGATCCGAGCTACGTTTACTAAATCCATGGAGTTGAATAAAGATAGAATTAGGTATTTCCTCGGCAAGCACCTGGGTAGTGCGCTGGAAGGCACTTTCTGTAGCATGTGCTACATCAGAAATGCGATAGGAAGAGGATTGGTCATCGCAGACACTAGTACTACCATCACAACTCGAATAGGACAGATGATTGCAACGATGAGCACCACTAAGAAATAGTGTTCCCGCAGAAAGCCTAAGAAAACAATAGATCGCTTCTTTGCCAGTATTAGAATCAAACTGAGAATGAGGGGCTTGTAAAGCGATCTTAGGGCGACAGGCTGTGGGGTAGAAGACGTAAGTGCCCCAGTATTTACTTTGTGGGGCCTTTTCTTTTAGGACGTAATAAAGCTCTGAAGAGCCACTCATCATATGCTGAAACTCTACCACTTCATATCCCAAGCTTGTCGCAATACTTCGAGCAATAGCCAAGCTTCCTTGCTGTGTTTCCCTGATCAGGTTTTCCCATTCCAATAAACCTCCTGCCGACGGAATATCATAATCATTCCCATCTCGGCCCGGTAGATCATCCAAAAGCCCCAGAAGATAAGCCTCCAGATCGCCACTTTGCGTTTGACTATGGGCAATGGGTGTAAGGTGTAAGGATAGGCAAAGTGCAAGGAAAATAGCGGTGTATTTCATGGTAATCGGACTTTCTACTTTTTCATCACTAAGTACAAGATGAGCGAACGGACGGAAGATACATACAATCCCTGAATTGTTTCCTGGTAACTAATTAATGCAAGATGCTTCTCACTCTAAAGTGCCCAGATGCGTCAGATATTTGCGACAAAACCAAACCCTTGGCTTTGTTGTTGCAAAATCTTCCTTTTTTACGCTCATTCATCGCAACTCGGGTTAATTAAGTCCAAATGGTAATAGTTTCAAAACCGACAATATCGCCTGCTGCTGTTAAACCTACTAGATAGACGGGATATTCAGATGTGCGTCTGGCTCCGTCACTTCCTACGATTATATGTGTGATATGCGTTAGGTTCATGACCATGAAATCTAGCAAAGTCTGGAATTGTTCTGGATAAGACTCTTCCTGATAATCTTCATAATTTTCAAATATCCAGTACAGTTCTTCTACACCTTGCTGAAAGATAAATACTTGTTCCGCAGGATCAACAGGACTAAGCCCCAAGGTAGCCCTGAAAGTTTCCCTCGTCAAGCTCTCCAAATTGGCTTCTCGATGGAATAATTGAAGAAAAGCATCTGCTTCATTGGCCCAAGCTGGAAAGAAAAGACCATCGCCTAGGGCCTGTAATCCTGCTAGTATATTTGAAGTCGATTTTTCATCACGCCTTCCTTGGTTCTCCTGCATCATCCGTGCAAGCCGCACAGCTAAACGAGCAGTAAGGGACATTTTTTCGATTTCGGCTTTGGAAAGGCCGTTATTATTCACATCATATTTGTCAATCAGCTTTTCCTTAGCGTAAGCTAAGGTATTCTCTACATCTTTTTTGGTAATTCTAGCCCCAGGTTTATGGTCTCGGTGATCCATGAAACGGTAGAATATACGGGTGAGTTGTTGTTCTACGCCAGTTAAGGTTTGCAGTTTTAGCCGAATATCTTTCCGGCTTACAAAAGGATCATCACCACGTGCATCAAGGATGTTTGTAGCAGCCCGATCCAGGGCGGCATGTACATGTTGTTTGGAAAGTCTGGCCATAGGTTGATGTGGTTTTTATAAATCGGGCGCTCCTTCATAGAATGAGCAGGTTTGTTTTCAATGATCAAGATACGCTTAGTCGCCCAGCAACGCAACGACTTTGATCAAGCTTAAACAATACTTGATACCTTGTCAGGCGAGCAATAAAATGACGGCTATATTTTGATCCTTCCCAATTCCTTTTTCTCGTCGAGAGAGAATTTCCAAAGAAAATTCACTTTTTTTAAAGTAAAATCGAAAGTCATTCGTCTTCTACCTTAAAAGCGACATTTACTGCCTGATGAAAAGGCAGAGAAAACAAATCGCTTAAAGAAGATAAATGATGTCCATACCAATGGCAGAAGAAGGTAGATCAAATATTAGTGGCGTTGTAAAAGAATACAGTAATCGATTATTTCGATTTATTCGCAGCCGCGTGCCTAATACTGCCGATGCCGAAGATATATTACAAGAGGTTTGGTATCAATTTACCAATGTGGTAGATACTCAACCCATAGAACAAGTAAGTGGATGGTTATTCAGAGTAGCTAGAAATCGAATTACGGATCGTTCTCGAAAGCGTAGAGATGATCTACTCGAGGATTTTCAATATGAAGATGAAGATGGCGATCTATTTCTTCGCGAAGTACTGATTGCGGATACGGATAGCCCAGAGACCGAAATGTTGCAGCAGATGTTCTGGGAAGAACTATTTGAAGCCTTGGATGAGATACCTGAAAAACAGAAGGAAGTATTCGTTTGGAACGAATTAGAAGATCAAACTTTTCAAGAAATTGCAGATCGTACCGGGATTAATATCAAAACTTTAATTTCAAGGAAAAGATACGCAGTGCAACATTTGAGAAATCGACTCCGGCCCTTATATGAAGAATTCATGGAGGAATAGGAGTAGCTTCAGATGAAAAATTTAGTTTTTAAAGTATAGGACTATGTTTAAAGATAAAAGACCCCATCGAAATGTACCTGGGCCAGTCAAAGGATTTTTTATCCTGATGATGATTAGTGTTGCGCTATTCGTTTTAGGGCAAGTGATCATGTATTTGTGGAATACGATACTGGTGAAGGTCACAGGTGTGCAAGTGATTAGCTTTTGGGAGGCGATTGGCTTATTTATACTGAGTCGAATTCTATTCGGCAGCTTCCACTTTAATAAGGGGCGTCACATGAAACATAAGATGCGAAAAGGAGCGCGATGGAAAGAAAAGTGGATGAATATGTCAGATGAGGAACGCACTGAATTCAAGCAGCGCTGGAAGGACCGTTGTGGACGTCCCCCTCGTCGAGGAGGGCCTGAGCGAGAAGAAATCTAATCCGCCCAGAGAAAATTGCCGAATAAGAAAAAAAGTCTAAAAAATTTAAAGTAAAACGGCGACTCATTCGTCTTCCTATATAAAGGCACCCTAGTCTGGGCAAAACGCTCAACTTTATTAAGAAAATCACTAGGGAAGAAAAAAAATCAAAAAAATTTAAAGTAAAATTTCGACTCATTCGTCTTCCTACATGAAGGCATTCTGGAAAAGGAAAAATCCCAACCAGTAAGACGGAGGAACTTCGAATAACCTGACCCTTTTGGCTAAGGCGAAAGGAGCCCTCGTACACCCCATTGTTTAACAAAAATCCTTTTGACAACTCCAGTAGACAGTCATAAAATGAAAGGAGAAAGCGATACTGACAATCATTGTCAATGAAGCGTTGAATTTCACTTTAGAATGGCTTGAGACTTAGCGTTTGTCAAGGAACAAAAAAATCAAAAACATGCGACCATTTAGGTTTTTCTTTGTGTTTTCACTCGGTATTATGTTGTTCTTTTTTGTAGCTCGTTTTCTGATTGTAGCATTGATTGCTGCAGCCGTAATGAGTACCATCTTTTTCTTCGCTAGACGTGTTAAACGCTTCTTTCAACGAATGGACTGGGACGACGACTACCATCACAGTCACCACCCATATAGAATGAGATATCAGCGGTCAATTCCGCAGCCCGTTTGGAAAGACGATTTGCTGGTGGATTACCCTAGCAGAAGGTATGAACAACTGCCCAATTATCAATCTATCGAAGTGCGATAACTTATCTATTGTCAATCTATTTTAAAACTAAAAAACTTCTTCTCTGGTAATTCTTGTGGTCAGAATTTTAGATGGAAAGATTGTGACCGATAGGAAGCAAGGCTTTTAGCTAAAAGCCTGACTCAAAAACACAAAAATTGTCAGAGAACTAAAAAACTTATTACTATGTGTTATAAAGCAGCTCATCATGGACATTGGAGAAAGCATCATCATCACGCCAAAAGACGTCACCTTAGACGCATGGCACGTTGGGCCTACCCGCCCGCTAGCATTGAAGAGTTAGATGATCGATATGAGATACTGATCTACGCCGCAGGTTACGAGAAGAGTGATTTTGAGGTAGGCATGGAAGATGATAATCTTTTGATCAAAGTGACCAAGGAATCTTCCGACGAAATCGTGGATAACAAGCGTGTTCGTGGTTATACACCCGGAAGTTTTGAAAGACACTTCACACTCAACCCCAAGATTGATAGAGAAGGTATCAGCGCAAAATACGAGGAGGGGGTATTGAAAGTGACACTACCGAAAAAGGAAGGTGCAGAGACTTTCCGTCAAGACATTGAGATCGTATAGCATTGATCAGATGTTAGTCTAGTGAATTTAGTATACAAGGGTTTTCCCTGGCTGTCCCAGCGGAAAACCCTTGTTATTTTAGTCCCTGACCCAATACTTTCTAATGCAAATTCCTATACCTCATGGCGGATTGAAACTACTGGACTCCTTCGGGCTGAGATCCAGGCATGGTAACTTACCGTCAACAAGGCAATACCCAAGGCAAGGCAGGCTGCTAACAAGAAAAACCCGACCCCTAGGCCAATGTTATAGGCAAAGTTTTTCAACCAATTTGAGCTTACTATCCAAGCTATCGGGGTAGCTAAAGCCACTCCAATTCCCACCAGAATTAGTACCTCTTTGGAGAATAGAGATAGAATATCCATCCAACTGGCCCCAAATACTTTGCGTATACCCATTTCCTTGGTACGTTTTTCGGCAGTATAGGTAGTTAATCCGAATAAGCCTAGCGCGGTAATAAAGATGGCCAACAAGGTTAGAATACTTATCATACGACCTGTTCGGCGTTCAGCAGCATGTAAAGCCCCAAATCGTCGATCAAAGAAAGAATAACGGAAGGGGAGGTCGGCCTCATATTGATCCCAACGATCTTCGATCGTCTCCAGGGTCTCATTAATCCGGTTGGCATCCAACTTTACGTTTAGCTGGGAGAACCAGGTCTTCTCCATGAAGAAATATAAGGGCGTAATGGGTTCGTGTAGGGAATGAAAGTGAAAATCTTTCACGATGCCCACGATTGGTGCTGGCTCCCGTTCTACCGCAGGCATAGCCATTCGCTCCTCCAGGGGTTTATTCCATCCCAGTTGCTTGGCCGCAGTTTCATTGATCAAGTAGACATTGCTATCTGTGGCGATGTCGCTAGAAAAACCTCGACCGTCAGCGAGTTTAATCTCGTAGGTGTCCAGAAAATTTTCATCTACAACAAGGCAACGCATGGCTGGCTGTTGATCTTCCGGCAAGCCTACTGCTTGATAAGGGACACCAAAATCACTCCCGCCAGGTTGGTTAGCAGAAGCCGAAACATTTAGTACGCCCGGCATATTTTGTAGATCAGCCTTAAAGGTGCTGATTTTGGTTTGATCGAGGGGGAAGGAGAGCGGAATATTGATGATTTGATCTTTATTGAATCCGAGGTTTTTATTGTTGATGTACCGGAGTTGACCAGAAACAACCAAGCTGGCAACAATCAGAAAGGTAGCGATCATGAATTGGAATACAACCAAGCCCTTCCGAAGCAGCTGCCCCCGATTGGCCACCCCGCCCCGTTTAAAGAAACTGAACAGATTGCCTCCCGATCCTTTCAAAACCTGAATTGGTCGGAAGCTGGATAACACTAGGGCTGGATAGGTCCCGGCTAGGAGTCCAGTGAATAGCACCATAATGATCAAACCACCCAAAAGATAGAGATTGTTAAATAGGTCTAATTGTAGTGATTTGTTCAAGAAGCTATTGAGTGCGGGTAACAATAGCCGAGTTGCGCCTAACGCGATGATAGCTGCAGTCGCTACAACAATGGTAGACTCGCTAAGAAATTGGAAGATTAGACTCTTTCGATTTGCGCCGATCACTTTTCTTACCCCGACTTCCTTGGCCCGATGCGTAGCTCTGGCCGTTGATAGATTGACAAAGTTGCTACAGGCAATCAAGAGGATAAACAAACCAATGATGGCGTATATGTAAATGTAGCTAAGATCTCCGTTCGTGCTCATTTCTCGATGCAACTTGGATTGTAGATGTATAGAGGCAATAGGCTGTAAGAATGGAGTGTAGGCCGCTGCTTGTTCCGCTTCCAAGTGTTTATCCAGCATCTGATCCAATTTGCTTTCGGCCTCAGCTTTCGATTGTTCTTCGTCTAGCAGTACATAGGAATAGTATTGATTCCATCTTACCCACTTATCTCCTTGGTCTGGCGGAGTGTAAGAATTCAAAGAAACCAGGAAATTGAAGGTGAAGTGAGAGTTCTCTGGAACATCTTCTACGATTCCGGTAACCTTCCAAACTTGTTCATTGTCGATTGTTAAACTCTCTCCCAAAGCATTCCCATTTGGAAAATATTTTTCAGCAAGGGTCTGTGTTAATACAATGCTATTGGGTGCTGTCAAGACTTGTTCTGCCTCACCCTCCAGCAATTTCCAGCTAAACATATTGAAAACGCTTGCATCTGTATACAAACCTCCTCTTTCATAGTATTGTTGATCGTCCTTTGTAAACAAGCTTTGCCCGACAAAAACAAACCGGCACGCATCCTGAATTTCAGGAATTGTGGCTTTAGCTTCCGGAGCCCATGGTTCAGACACCTTGGCAATCCCATTCTCATATGAGGCACCAGCTACCTGATTGACTAAACGAAATAGGCGATCCTTCTTTACGTGGTAGCGATCGAAACTTAGTTCATCCTGTAGGTGTAGGCCAATCAGTAAACAGCAAGTGAAACTAATCACTAGGCCTAGCATATTGATCAAGGTATACCCTCGATGTTTGTTGAGGTTGCGAAGCCCCACTTTTAGGTAGTTTCTAAACATATACAGGTGATTTAGTGTAGAGATATTCGGCTTTTTCCAAGCAAAGGGGCGCAGGAATCCCAACGCATCAAAGAAGTAAGCCCACTTAGCCCTTATTTTCCCTTTGTGTTCTAACCGCTCTTCATAGAGCTCAGCTAGATCTCCTTGGATGCCTTCTAGTCTCTGTGGATCACATATCGCTTCCAAAAGTCGATTGATCCAGTCAGGTGGTGAAGGATGTGTAGACATGTGCCCTAGAATTTGAATGCGAGTTCGGGGATCGAATCCCAAAGGTCATTTCGAAGTCTTCGGCTTTGATTAAGTACTTTTTCTCCGGCTGGTGTGACGGTGAAGAGTAGTTTTCTGCGCCCCCCACGAGTTGCGGTCGCTTCGCCATAACGGGACGTAGCATACCCCTTTTTATCCAGGCGATGTAAGGCGGAGTGTACGGTACTGATTGTCACCTTTCTTCCGCTGCGTTTTGCAATCTCTTCTTGGATAGCTACCCCATAGGCGTTGTCATATAATACAGCTACAATTAGTAAAACTACTTCCTCAAATTCGCCTAAATGTGTTCCTTTCATTGCTCATTTCTTTATTTCTTTCGTAAATGTCGAAATAAAACACCTAAAAGACAATCCTTAGAGCAGAAAGTTGTACGAATTCTAGTTTTTTTTACACTTTCCTGCTCTTAGTTTTCGTATCCGAGGATTTAAATTGGGATAGTTTTCACTTTTTTCTCTATTGCAATTGCAGCGCTTTTCCGACTACCTTTCCGTTGAGGTCGACCTGCAAAAAATACTGACCCTTCGGCCAGCTTGGGTCCACTGCCCATTCAAAGCGGTTCATGCCGCTTGAGAGCGAACCTTGGTACAATTGAGCAAGAATTTTTCCGGACATTGAGATTAATCGAATAGCCCCCTTAGAGGAAGAGGACTGCAACTTTACTTCTAGACTAATGCGTTCACGAGTAGGATTAGGAAACAACTTAAGTGCAACATCATCGAGGAGGTTTTCTGCTGCACTCAGCGGCAGAGAAACGAAATCTCGTTGATAAATACCTCGCCCATGGGTGGCGATCCGAAGCTTTCGATTGGATGGGGAGATATTTAAATCTACGACCATGGTTGCATCTGGTAAGGCATCGCTAAAGTTTTCCCAGTTTAGGCCTGCGTCGGGGGAGTAGTAGACACCGAGATCGTTTCCTAGGTACACATCATCTGTATTGAGCGGATCTATGGCAATGCTATTCGTCGGCACATCAGGTAAGCCTGTTTCGGAGGCAAACCAGTAATTTCCTCCATCAATACTTTTATACACATGGACTGTTCCGAAACCCGAAAAAGCTAAGTAAACAATATTTTCATCATTCGGATCTATGGTAATATCCTTACAGACACGATCTGGTAGTCCCATCATTTGATTAAATGTTTGTCCCCCATCGACCGATTTGAAAACCTTGGCGGCAGTAGTTCCGCTAAAAGGATCAGGAGCAGTAGCTACGTATAAGGTGTTTGGATCAACGGGTGAAATACCAATCTTGACTACGCGATTAAACCCATCTATAGCAGTATTTCTGGTAGGGACCCAAGTATTTGCGGCATTTGTAGAACGATAAAGTATTAAAGAGCCGGCGTACATGATATTATCATTGCTTGGGGCAATTTCATAAGGTGCGGAAAATGCAACGCGATCTCCATTGATAAAATCAGGAGAGGCGTTAATGAAGTTTTGTCCCCCATCGGTGGACTTTACAAGATACAAGCCCTGAGCGGAGCCAAAAACTACTTGGTCATTTTGTGTTTGTACCGCAGTAGACATTCCGTCACCTCCAATCACTCGATACCAGGATGGACTTCCACGATATATATAAGTAGCATTGTCCTGCGTACCTCCGATACAAAAATTCGGGCTAGTACTGGAACTGGCCATGTTTGCATAAAATTGAGTGGTCTGTAGGCCTCCATTGTGCGTAATGAAGGTCTCACCTCCATCGACGGTAGAGAAAACGCCTCCATCTGTAGCAAAAAAGACTTTTCCAGGAATCAGAGGATGGTAGTAGACAGCATGGATATCGGCGTGGACATAGGAAGGGATCCCATCTACAGTGTCAACGGGAATTTCACCAAAGGTCCATGCGGCCCAGTTAGAGCGCTTTTCAAAAAGAGTGCCGCCGTTGCTAGACTTCCAGGCGTCAATTCCGACCTTGTATATTTCATCGGGATTCGAGGGAGAGATAGCGATATCATGAGCATACCAACCTTGAAAGCGAGCGATATCTTGTTGGTTGATATTTTCCCAATCCTCGCCTTGGTTAGTGGATTTGAATAGTCCTCTGTAGGGGGCGGTATTGGAGTCGAAAAAAGCGTCTTGTATGGCAGCGTATATGGTATTTGAGTTATTAGGATCGATGCTCAATTTAGCATTGCCAGACCAAGCAAGGGGAAGGTTGGAGTGAGTTAATTCTATAAACCTTTCTCCACTATTGGTTGATTTATAGATGCCCGAACGAGCAGCATGAAGGCTGAAATTGAGATTGCCATGAGATAGGTATACAACTTCACCGTTATTCGGATCTATTTCTATATCTACACAGTTGGATTTGATGAATATCAGATTCCATTCGTTTCCGCCATCCACGCTCTTGTAAACACCAGAAGTTGTTGCGGCATAAACTTCTAAGGTATTATTGGGGTTGATCTCCAGATCTTGGATTCCGATAATTCGCTCCTGATCAAAATCAAGTACTTGGGTCCAGCTTTCTCCTCCGTCATTGGTTTGTAGAATACCAATCCCATACGTTCCTCTAGTCAAGCGATTTTCGGTTCCGGGACGGGCAAATCCAACACCATAGGTCTCACCCGTTCCAATCAGCATATGATCTGGATTGTCCGGATCAATAGCTATAGTGGCTACTGCCAAAACTGGAAACCCCGTTGGGACATGTTCCCAGGCAAACCTTCCATCGCCTTGGGTGGTCGTTTTCCATAATCCAGCCCCAGCAGATCCAGCATAAATAGTATTCGAGTCGGTGGGGTGAAAGGCGAGGCAAAGGGTTCTCCCACCGATATTTTCAGGGCCGAGGCTCTCCCACTCCCCGTTAGGAGAACCAGATTTTTGGAGCAATTGAGCCTTATGTTCTTGAAAGGCTTCCTGGAAGCTATGGGCCGGTATGGAGCCCCCTGGATAAGATCTTTCAAACGACCAGCTTTCCAGGCTTAAGCCTGCTCCCGATGTTTCAAGGGGGAAATCCGGTAGTGCTGACTTATTAGGATGAATAGAAAATAGTAGGACAAGAAGAGTGAAGGCAATAATAGCCCCGAAGGAGAGGAGACGGTTCATTTTCATACTAGTTATAAAGGTCAGTAGTCTTAGGCCTAGCACGGTATGCTAGAGCAGCAAGGTAGCCCTTTATCTAGATTTTGAAATCTTTCCTTCTAAGCTAATTTGGTCACGAATTATACACTTAAGCTGCATAGCGGTCCTTGTGTTTACTGCCGTAAGGTCTCTATTGGATTGATTCGAGCAGATTGTACCGTTCTAAAAGTAATGGTAAACCAGGCGAGTAATAAGGTTATTCCTCCCGCCAGAATGAAAACACCCGCGGTGATAGGGGCCCGATAGGCATAGTTGGTCAACCATTGTCCCAATAACCAATAGGCTAATCCACTGGCTAGAAGGAAAGCAATACCAATGAGAAGCGTAAACTCTTTGGAGAACAAAACGACAATGCTTTGTACGGAAGCGCCCAACACTTTTCGGATACCAAGTTCTTTCATTCGCCGAATGGCCATGAGAGAAACCAGGCCATATAGCCCTAGTGCGGAGATCACAATGGCGATGATGGAAAAAGCTTTGAATAAAAAGGCAGATTTGGTTTCAGATTCGTAAAAGTTGGCCAGTTGTTGATCCAGAAATTGATAACTGAAAACAGAACCGGGAAAGGCTTGTGCCCAGCTTTTGGCCGCGGCGGCAATACCAGCTTGTATTTCACTAGCGGATTTCCCATCCAACTGTACAGCTACGATAGCCTTGGGGCGACGAGGCTCGCAGAAAATCAAGCAGGGCTCTATATTGTGATGGATCGTAGTGAGGTGAAAGTTCTTTACTACTCCAATAATCTCAATCTTTCGCTCTCTAAAGGGGAGGATAAGGTGTTGGCCAATGGCGGATTCGGGGTTTTCCACTTGTATAGCATCAAGTAAAGCTTCGTTTACCACAACCCGAGGTAGCGGACGTTCAGCTTCAAAGTATTTTCCGGCCAATAATTCAAAGCCATAGGTTTTTAAGTAATCTTCATCACCGTATTTGAATTCAGCAGCTACCTCTTCCAAGTCTAGTTGCTCGCTCTTGTAAGCAAATGAACCGCGCCAATGTCGGTTGGACATTGGTGCATTGGTGGAATAGCTAATATTTTGAACCTGAGGGGCTGCAGACAATTGTTCTTTGAAACGACTTAGGGCTACTGAGTCCTTAATCGGTAAATCCATCGTAATAACAGCATCCTTTTGGAATCCCAAATCTTTGTGTAGCCCGAAATTGACCTGTTTGGCAATGACCAGCGCTGCGATGATAATTCCTTGTGCAATCGTGAATTGAAGCAATAGCAAAACGCGTCGCATACTCAAATTACCCACCAATTTTTGATTAAGGCTGTTGCCTAGATATTGGATGGGCTTAAATCGAGATAGGAAAAGAGCAGGGTAGAGCCCATTCAATAGTAAACAAAATAGGAAAACTGATCCTAGAAATAGGCTAAAACCTGGAGCATAAAGCAGGGCAAATGGTTTTGGGTAAACGAGAACGTAATCCAACTGGCGGAGTAAAATTTCTGCCAATCCAGTAGCTAGTAAAAGGGCCAGTAGTATCATGATAGCTGTTTCGATCATGGCTCCATTTATCAACACCTTTCGACTGCTACCCAAGATTTTTCGCATCACCATTTCCTTGGATCGACTCGCCGCTATAGCTATAGAAAGGTTGACGTAATTTATGCAAGATACCAGTAGTAGTAACAAGCCCACCCAGCCCAAGGCTAATACATTTTGCTTGTTCACGGCAGGATTATTGTAAGCGGTATTGAAATGGATGTCCCGCAAAGGTTGCAGGACGATCCTGCGTTTGTCCACCCATTCTTCTCCAAGGTGTTTCTGAATCAATTCTGGGAATTGATCTTCTAATTGTTGCGCATCGTAGTCAGAAGGTAAGGCAATATAATTCTTGACAAACATCCCGGCATATTGAATCGAACTCATGTTCGGCTTCTGGAGTTCTTCCATTGTTTTGAAAGAAACCAGCATCTTCATTCGTAAGGAGCTGTTGGCGGGGAGATCTTTAAATACACCAATTACTTCCAAGCCTTGATCCAAGCCTGACGCCTGAATACCGCCTTGGTCAATAAGTCGCAGGGCCTTCCCGATCAATTGGCTAGGATCTTTGGCTAAGTCACCGTAATACTTTAGTGCCAGTTTTTCACTAATCATCACCGTATTGGGTGCCTCTAGTGCGGTTTCTCGATCACCGGCGAGCCACTCCAGGTCAAAGAGGTGAAAAAAGCTCGGTTGGGCAAAAGCTATCCATCCTTCTCGGAAAGAGCGATCTTTGCTATCCTCTGCTAAAACATCTACCTGCCCAAATTCGAGATATTTGAACATTGTAGTCTGTGATAAACCTGACTCATTCTGGAAAAGATCAGGATATTGATCCAGAAGCAACTGCGGTAAACCATAAGAACTACCATTGGTGAAGACAGCTTTGTTTGGACTTACCAGATGCATATTTACGCGATAAATGCGATCTGATTTCTTGTGAGAACTGTCAAAGCGCAGTTCATATTGCACCATGTAGAAAAGTACCAGACAACAAGCCAAACCAATGGTAAGCCCTCCCAGATTGATTAGGGTATTTTGCTTGTGCTTCAGAAAGTTACGGAAAGCAATTTTCAGGTGATTGCGCAACATCGGGATCAGTGATTTTAAACAGTTCGACTTCTAAAATCATGCTTTGCAATCTAAGATAAGAGCTTCAGACTTTATTTTGCAATTCAATAAAGGCCGTTTAGCGTTTTAGCAGTTTAAAACCAATTTTTCTACCATGACCTTGAAATATTGCAAGGTTGATCCAAGCTAAAGCGAATTGTTCCAAAAGTTCCACCTGATCAGCTTTCCCAAAGTCATAGCATTCCGCAAAGCCAGCATCCAAAGCCAATTGGCGAGCCACCGACTTCGCAGATTCACTATCTCCCGCCATGAATAGATCTAAACTCTGGCCGTTGTAACTCGGATTGGCCATGTTTTCAAAACCAGTCGTGTTGAAACATTTGACCACCTCCGCTTCCGTAAGCGAAGCGAAAGCATGATAGGCAGTAGGATAAGGATCGGGCTTATGTCGAACGGCATTGGTAGCATCTATAAGGATTTTACCATTTAGGCTTCCCAATTGCTCACTGAGGGATTGTGCAATTTCAGGTGGGGTGGCTATTAGCAATACTTCCGCATCTTCAGCAGCCTGAGTTAAATCCTGGGTTTGCAGTTGAGGGTGTTTGGCTAGTAAGTTTTGCAGTTTTTTGCTTGCAATATCACGTGCCCCAATAATTACTTCATGCCCTGCTTGTAACCATTGCCCTGCTAAGGCTCCTCCGACATTTCCGTGACCGATAATTGCTATTTTCATAGTGTGATTTTTTCGGTGTTCCTCCAATTGATCCGATCTAGCTTTCCAATGTTTCGATTACCAACTCCGCAGCTACCCCACCGGAGTTCTGCTGTTGCCCTGTAATTAGGTTCCCATCTTTTATGGCATAAGGGGTGAATGGGGCTTTCACTTGGAAGTTAGTATCTGATATTTTACGGGCCTCTGTTTCAATCCAAAAAGGTTGAATGCGTTGCCCTACCGCCTGATCAGCGAATTGTTCTTCTGTGTCGGCGAAACCCGTCCAGCTTTTTCCTTCTACAAGTCTTTGACCATTGGATAAAGTGATTTCCAATAAAATAGCGGTGGCATGACAGACGATCGCCGTTGGTTTTCCGGATTCATAGAATTGCGCTACGAACTTCATCAACTCCTGGTTGCCCCGGAAAGTATACATTGGAGATTGTCCACCAGCAATGAAAACGGCATCAAAGTTATTGGGGTCTACCTCAGATAACTTGCTAGTGTGATTTAAAAGCCCCATTAGATCTGGTGTATTGATAAAGCCCATACTTACTAGATCACTAGCGGAGTATCCACTTTCGTGTCTTGGGTCACTGAATCCATCAAATTCTACTTTTCCACCTTGCGGACTGGCAATCGTCACCTCGTAGCCGGCTTGCTTAAACTCAAAGTAAGGATGTGTCAATTCCGCCGCCCAAGCACCTATGGGCCAGCCCGTCATTTGCGATACGCTTGGGTTGGCAGCGATCATCAATATCTTTTTCGTAGAGTTAGTTCCATTTATATGTCCGGCATTTCGCCCGACTAATTCTCTAACAGCAGTAGACATAGTTTATTTTTTATGCAATAAATAATGCGGCCAAGTTCCGTAATATACTTGCGTAATGAAATATATTTACCAAAACGTTAGGTACTAACCTTTTAGAAAGTATATTGAAAATCAATCTGTTAGATTATGCCAGACTTTATGTTTGATGGAAAGGTGTATTACAATCCGGTAGAATTTGCCATGGATAGAATTGGGGGCACCTGGAAAATTCCTATTCTTTGGCGCCTTAAGGATAAAATATACCGCTACAGTGAATTGAAGCGAGCCATCCCTCATATATCTGATAAAATGTTGACCTCTCAATTACGAGAATTACAAGCTGATGGGTTTATTCATCGGGAAGTATATGCGGTAGTCCCACCCAAGACGGAGTATAGTATTACTGAAAAGGGAAAACTGGCGATTCCATTGGTCACGGCTATCCGGAATTTTGGGATTGACTTAATGGAAATGGAAGGAGTGGATGTTAGTCATTATGGTCGGTAGAGGAGGTTTTTGCTGGCAATTTTACTTCTTTAAAACGTAGAAAAATCAGACCCGCTACCAGGCAAAGTACACCTCCGAAGACACCTACTAGTCGTATGCCGAAGTCGTCTCCGGGGTCTTTCCCAAAGATAGTCAGGATGGCAAATATGGTAATGCCAAAGGTTTGGCCAAGTTTGGTAGAAAAATTGCGGATAGCAAAATACATAGCCTCCTTCTGTTGTCCGGTCTCCCTCGCATCTTCTTCTGCAATTTCTGCGATAATTGCGAAGGGCAATATACCCAAAAATGCAGCAGGTACGGCGGATAGAATAGCGAAACCAAAGATTTGTAATTTGGGATGAATCGGGACCCTTCCCATCCAATAAATCGCCATTAACAGGATTCCTTGAAACCAGAGAGCATATAGGATGAGCTTCCTTTTACCCATGCTTCGAGCCAACTTTACAACGGAAGGGTAAAATAACAGAGAAACCAGCACTAGCACTCCCATTACCTGTCCACCTATATATTCCTCCAAATAGAGCAAAGACCGAAGTATATATAAAAGACTACTGCTGATAATAGTTAAAGATACGAAATAGGCAAAATCAGCAACAATGAAGTACAGGAAGTTGCGATTGCTTTTGATTTGCTGGAAAGCTTTCCAAAAGGGGAGGGTCGTAGGTACAGCTCGACAGTGGACAGCTTCATTGATCACGAAGAGGGGGATCATCATGAAAATACCGCCGAGTATACATTGAGCGCCAATCGCCCATTGCATGGCCACCTGCCTACTTTCCATGTTGAAGTTAGCCTGGATGACATCTGCCAATCCTGGCGTCTGAGAGGAAATAATGACGCCCAAAACAAAGGTGAAACTTAGCCAAGTAGATAACTTGACCTTTGATTCGCTATCCGGTGCTAGTTCGGGTAGAAGTGCATTGTAAGGAATGATATAGGCTGTCATGAATAAATAGAAACCTACCTGTACCCCACAAAGCCACCAAATGTTGGCGTCGCTGGCAAAATAGTCATAGGGTAAATAGATGAGAATACAGAACACTACGGCTGGAACCAAAGCTATCGCCATAAAAGGAATCCGTCGACCCCACTTGCTTTGGAACTGATCACTCCAATAGGCAATTAAAGGATCTGAAATGGCGTCTACCAATCGACCAGAAGCTGCGATCACGGCTAGAATCGTAAAGATGCCAAAGATCAATGTCTGAGGGACCAAGGCCACCAATCCAGAATTGCTAGGCGGAAGGTAGAAATAGATCAACATTACCCCGATGATGTTCGTCAGGATCGACCAACCTAGCATGCCACAGGCATAACCAAGTTGCCGCCAACTAGAAAGAGAGGAGGTCGACATTACTGGTGTTTTCAGCTACATTATGGGCAGGGCTTAAGATAAGCATATTGATTTCTTTTCCCGGTAAGACTACTTATATTTTAGGGTCTCTGACAATTTTTGTGTTTTTGAGTCACTCTTTTAGCCAAAAGCCCTACTTCCTATGGTCGTGAGCCTTCCAGCTAAAATGCTGACCACAAAAATTGTCGGAGAAGGATATTTTAATTATCTACGTACTTTTAGACAACTTCCATTTAACTTTCTATAACACACTCTAAATATGAAAAGACTATTTCTTCTTGGCCTAGTTCTAAGCTTTCTCTTCAATCTCGCCGCCCAGGAAAATGACCCGAGATGGGAAGGCTTAGATAAGGAACTCAATGAAATTTTAGCTACTTGGCAAGCCCCTAGTTTTGCCGTGGCTGTAGTCGAGAAGGATAAGATTGTTTATGCCAAGGGGTTCGGCTTTGCCGACTACGAAAATAAGGTGAAAGCAGATGCCAATACCCTGTATGCAATAGGTTCCTGTACTAAAGCTTTTACTTCTTCCATTCTGGGATTACTTCGAGCAGATGGAGCCTTGGATTTTGAGGATAGTCCCCGTCAATATATTCCAAATTTGACCTTTTATAATGATGAATTGAATAGCTTGGTTAAGATTAAGGATATGATGTGCCATCGCACGGGACTGCCTAGGCATGATGGATCATGGTATCTCTTTCCGACCGATTCCAAAGATGACCTCATCAAAAGGATTGCTCATCAAAAACCATTTACGGGGGTCAGAGAACAATGGTATTACAATAACTTCATGTTTACCGCACAAGGCGTAATTGCAGAAAAATTGACGGGTAAGAGTTGGGCGGCGAATGTGAAGGAAAAGCTATTCGATCCTTTGGGGATGAAGCGTTCCAACTTTTCGATTCCTGAATTGGAGAAAAGCAACAATGTGGCATTTGGATATGAGCTGGATGGGGATGAGATCAAACGTATGGATTACTACAAGATCAGAGCCATGGGGCCAGCAGGTAGTATTAATAGTAGTGTGAATGAAATGGCAAACTGGGTAATTACCTGGATCAATGATGGGGAATTTGGAGGGAAAGAGGTTCTACCGGCCAACTACGTTCAGGAAGCCATGAGTTCGCAAATGGTCGTGTCAGGTGGAACGCCCGGTGCGGAATATCCAGATTTACATATGGGAAATTATGGCTATGGTTGGTTCATGTCTTCATACAGAGGTCATTATCGAGTAGAGCACGGAGGAAATATTGACGGTTTTTCAGCTAATACCGCGTTTTTCCCTAGTGATAGCATTGGAATTATTGTATTGGTTAATCAAAATGGTTCTGGAGTGCCTTCATTGGTTAGAAACACGGTAGCGGATCGAGCTTTAAGGTTGTCAAAGCGTGAATGGAGTAAAGAAAGAAAGGAAAGGCAAGACAAGGCAAAAGAAACACAAAAAGAAGCACAAGGATCTACTGCATCGAATAGAAAAGAAGGAACTAACCCTTCTCATGCCTTGCAAGCTTATACGGGTAACTATGAAGAGCCGGGCTACGGAACTTTTAACATAACCCTCGAAAGAGATTCGCTATTTGTTATTCTGCCGCTTCAGAAACTCTGGTTAAAGCACTATCATTATGATGTTTTTCAACCTTTTACGGTAGAAAAAGATGGTATTGATAAAAAGGAAGACTCCCCGCAAAGGTTCAGCTTTAGCACCAATACTATGGGAGACATAGAAGGCCTGGAGATTAAGATTGAACCTATGTTGGATCCCATTTTCTTCAAGAGATCACCGGAATTGGTAGATGTCGACAAATCTATACTGGAGCAGTACGCTGGAGAATATGTTTTGGCAGGGCAAGTATTCAAAGTATATACGAAAGCAGCAGGTACATTACATGTTTTTGTGCCAGGTCAACCGGAATATGAATTGCAAGCCTTGGGAGAACATCAATTTGCGATCAAAGGACTAGATGGTTTTAAAGTGGCATTCCAGCAGAAAGACGGAAAATTTGGTGAATTAGTCTTCAATCAACCCAATGGTGTCTTTACTGCAAAACGGCAGAAATAAGTTTTCTCGAATCACAAAAGTTAGCGGAGAACCAAAATAAGTAAGTAAACATGTCGAAAATACTAGTCATAGGTAGTTCCAATACAGATATGGTTGTTAAAACCGAACGCTTTCCACAAGCTGGAGAGACTATACTTGGAGGCGAATTCTTTATGTTTCCTGGTGGTAAAGGCGCGAATCAAGCTGTTGCTGCTGCTCGGCTGGGCGGCGAGGTAACTTTCGTATGTAAAGTTGGGCAAGATATCTTCGGTCAGCAAGCCGTTGAAGGTTTTCGCAAGGAAGGAATAAATACGGATCTTTGTTTGACTACAGCAGAGGCTGCTTCGGGCGTGGCACTGATCACTGTCAATGCTGAGGGCGAGAATGAGATTGTAGTGGCCTCTGGAGCCAACAATCAACTAACTAAGGCGGATCTAGATGATGCACATGCTGCTTTCGAGCAGGCTGATTTAATCCTGATTCAATTGGAAACGCCTATTCCTACAGTGGAATATGCGATTGCGAAAGGCGCAAGTATGGGCAAAAAAGTAATTCTTAACCCTGCTCCTGCTCAAGCTATTTCTGCGGGTACTTATCCGAATCTATTTTTGATTACGCCAAATGAGACAGAAGCAGAGTTATTAACTGGCATTCGGGTGGAAGATGATGCTTCAGCAGAGGAGGCTGCCGATGCCCTACTGGCTAAGGGAGCGAAAAACGTAATCCTTACCCTTGGTGCCAAAGGCGCCTACCTGAAGAGTGCAGAACAACAGGCCATGATTCCAGCCCAAAAGGTAAAAGCCGTAGATACCACTGCAGCAGGGGATGTGTTCAATGGTGCACTTACGGTAGCTCTAGCAGAGGGAAAGGATTGGCTACCGGCTATTCAGTTTGCTGCCAAAGCTGCCGCAGTTTCTGTTACGCGAATGGGAGCACAAGCTTCTGCTCCTCATCGGACTGAAGTATAAAAGCACCTACTACCATCATTGGAACTGGTTCTCGGTCTTCGACCGGAACCATCGCTTCTGCCATGCCGAATCACTTTATTGGCCAAACATCTCCATAGCCAAAGCCTACCACTTGTTTTTTAGCAAAGGTAAATTCTACAAATACGCGTCCATTTCTCTGATCTACACTTTTTACAATACCATCATAGAATTTGCCAAGGTAAGGGACTTTAACCAAGGTTCCTTCTTGTACCTTAGGTTTGATAGGTAAGGGAGTTATTTCATTTATTAGGTGGACAGAAAGTCTACCAATCCGGTCCATCACCAAGGCTTGTCCATGGATGATCTTGATCAATTGTCGGTGCAGTAATACGTTGGGCTGATCGGGATCTGCCACAGCAATGGAAATACCTGCCTGCAGGACTTTATTGAGTTGGATAAAGGAGTTCGGTTTCAGCTGTTCCTCTAGTTGATCAAGTGCCACGCCTTTTATCTTCACAGGGTGATTCTCTTTCACGTCAATATATCTTACAATAGGTTGGTGAGGGTTGGTATCGTCGACTACAATGGCTCGCCGCATACCAGAACCAGATTGCCACCAAGTCAAGAGTATTTGTCCCTTATGAGCAGAAGCATTGGTTCCTAAAGGAATGATAAGAGAATTGGGAATATCGAAAGTATTGCCTCCTGGCGAGATCAAAGTAGATTCTTTAGCTCCGACTTTTTTGACCGGATAGGCATAGAAAATAAAATTAGCTCGTTCTGGCTGATAATAGGCATCCTCCAATCGGAGGCGATGCGTAGAGAGGACATACTCTCCTGCTTTGGCAGTTGTGGTGGTGGCAGGATAAAACCTATAGTGAATACCTCCGACCTCATGTTTGCGGCGATAAGGGGAGATACTTAAGTCATCTAAAACGGCATCTTCTTTTTGAGGCGGATGATTTTCTTCTTTTTCTTCAGCCACAGGAGGGACGACGGCATAAGCCAAGGGGTTGCTAACACGTTGTCCGGTGGGAAAAATAGAACCCCAGGGAACTGCAACAGACTTCACCTCCCCCATTCTTGGCATATTGACCCATACGGTTCCTGTTTCCCAAGAGGTTGAATCCACCATAGCTTTGTACATACCACCCAGATAGGCAGCCCATACTTCATCTTCTGAATACACGGATGGTTTTATTGGGATTGCTTGACAATCCGTTTCTCGATGAGTAGAGATTTGGCCATAGGAGTTGATAGCCAAGACTCCTCCTGGCAGGACTTGTAGAACAGTAAAAATCTTTTCTCTTCCACCCTGACGGTTCATAAAGGTGCTCCCAATCTGCAATGGATTTTCAAGTTTCAAACACTCTCCTTTGTTGCAGCCTAACAAAACAGCTTTGGGGAGTGCGTTTTCTTGAAGTATTGAAACTGAATTCAACGAATAAGCATAAACTCGATCGGAGATAAGCTCATGTATTAAGAACTTCTGCATCCTTTTCGATCGGCTATTCCAACTTATAACAATATCTCCTTTTTCCGCATTGGGATTGTGCTGCATACGCATGACTAAAGCGTTAGGTACTTCATATCGATTCCCTTTTTTGTCGGTTACCATAGAGACTGTCGGACCAACCTCTTCGATGGTAACCGCATATAATTGAAAGCGGGTCTTGGCCAAGCCTTTCTTATAGAATTTCTTCATGTTCTTGACAGTGGGAGCTAAAACCATTTCTCCTGCGCGGGCCTGCAGGTTAACAGAAGGAAGGTCGTGGTACGGAGTAGCAAAGATCATTATGCTCAGCAGCAGTAAGAGCGGAGTAATGAATACTTTTTTCATGATTTTGGGGTTTGGTAAAATATTTCCACAAATCTGTAGGAGAAAGCTGCTGCTTCAAAGAAGGATGTAGTGAATCTAGCAGTCTTTGTAGCGAAGCCAGAAATCTTTCGTCAGATTTCCATTCCATCAGTCAAAAAACTTTCCTCGAATCGAACTAGAAGTGTTCGAAAACGGACACATTATGTTCACATTCGCACAAGTTTTTGGGCTGAATCAGCTTGCGTTTTCATGTTAAATAAATGATTATCAATTTGTTGTGTGTTTTGGCATGCCGATTGGATTAATATTGGCATCTAACGAATGCTATAAAAAGAAACATATAATGAAACAGTCCACATTAAAATCGAACAGAAAGTATAAAGCTATGAAAGCGCTCAATATCTGGGTATCCTTAGCAGTTGTTGCTATTTGGGCCGTATTGGTGTCTGCCTCTAACATTTATGAAGATATCCATGCATTTACACAAGTAGAAATCAACGGGCCAGCGGAAGTACTTTTGGTTCATGGTTCTGAAGCTGCTGTAAGTCAAAAAAAATGTAGTAGTGAAGTAAGCATCACGATTGAAAACAAAACTTTAAAAATCCAAGCTAAAGAAGGTACTAATCCTTCTATTATCCGAGTGACTTACAACAAACTATTCAACCTAGTGGCTAAAGGAGGTGCCATCGTAACGGCTAGAGAAGCTATCCCCGCAGATCGTTTGGAAATCGCTTTAGAGGATAATGCACATGCCAACTTGAATTTCAAAGCCGAAACGGTTAGTGCTTATGCTCAAGGGCAAAGCAGTATGACTGCCGTAGGTAAGATAGGGACTTTCAATGCTAGTTTCGAAGATAGTGAACTACAGGATCGTCAGTTGCAGGTTGATCACAGCAATGTATCTGTGCATCCGAAAATGGTAATGACAACGCATCAATTGCGATAAGAAATAGCAGTCTCTTATTGTGCTAAGGTGACTGGGTTGATCACTTCTGTTACCTCCTGCACGATTCTTTAGTCGGAGTATATTACAAGAGACATTTTAAATGGCCCGGCGGGATGCCGGGCTCTATTCTCAAGCTTCCTCAGCCATAACCAAGTGTAAACTTAAAATTAGTAATCACCCTTTAATTATTGTCAAATTAACACCATGCTAAACCACTATGTCAAGGCCATATTTCGCAGTTTCTGGAATCGGAAAGTGTTTTCTGGACTGAACCTTTCCGGACTGACATTGGGGTTAACAGCATTCCTTTTCATCCTACAATACATTAGCTATCACTATTCCTTTAACCAATTTCACGAAAAACTACCCGAGATCCACCGACTGTTATTAGGTGATGGCGAACAATCTAATGAATGGGTGCCTCCGATGTTGGCGCCTGCAGCTATGGAAACTAGCCCTCATATCCAGACCTACGCTCGCGTAATGGATCAAATGGATGGACTGGTTCAAATACAACTTTCTTCGGATGAACAACTAAAATCTTTCAAAGAGGAGGCCATTTGGTACGCAGATGGTAGCCTCTTCGATATTTTCACCCACCCTTTTATTGAAGGGGGGAAACCCGACCAAGCCTATACGGTAGCCCTATCTGAGCGCACTGCTACGCGGTACTTCGGGGAGGGAGACCCTATCGGCAAGCAATTACTGTTAAACAATCAATTTGGAGAACACCAGTACACGGTGAGTGGCGTTTATGAGGATATTCCCTTGACGTCAGATTATCAGTTTGAATTGGTTTTTTCCTTAAATAACTTCAAAAACATAGCCAGTCTAAATGGAAGTGGCTGGGCTCACCTAGAGCATTGGGGCTTTTCTGCGTATAAGTCCTTTGTACTTCTTGCACCGAATCAATCAAGTATTCAAGTACAGGAAAGTCTGCAAGGTTTAGCCGATAAGATGCCTGACTACCTGGGACATGAAATCAAATTACAAGCCTTGGAGGAAGTACACTTAGGAGAAGGCCTAGCGGGCGCAATCCCGTCTTTTATTAATGTACAATTCCTCTACCTTCTTTTGACTATAGCCTTGCTGATCATCGGCATCGCCTGGATCAACTACGTGAACCTTTCTACTGCCGTAGGGATTACTCGAGCTAAAGAAGTGAGTGTAAGAAAAGTAGTTGGTGCGGGGAAGGCACAACTGTCGATGCAATTCCTAGGAGAGGCGATGGTCATGAATGGTTTGGCTCTGGTAGCGAGTTTGGGTTTGATCGAATTGTTGCAACCCTATTTTAATGAATTGGTTGGTGTGAAATTGTCACTAGGCTTGTTGTTTGGGGCCTTTCAACTAAGTGCAATTGGAATCGGGCTGTTGTTAGTTGGCATTATGCTATCCGGTGGATATGTGGCTTACTTTTTGGCGAGGCGTAACCCCGTCGAAATGCTTAAAGGGAAGTTTTTGCAGACGGTTCGTGGCCAGTGGGTACGGAAGGGGTTGATGGTGTTCCAGTTTTTGGTGTCTATCAGTCTGATTGCTTTCACCATTTTGGTATTCCAACAATTGGACTATCTCCGAGAGGCAGATTTAGGCTTTAAGCCTGATCAGTTGTTGATGATTAATGGCCCAGAAGGCGTGGGGGAGGACCAGCTTAGTCGCACACGAGCATTCAGGCAAGAACTCGAAAAGCTGTCTTTTGTAGAAGACTATTGTAATTCGGGAGCTGTTCCCGGTCAAAGTTACAATCTATATGCGCCAGGTTATACCCGCATGAATCCAGCGCCAGGAGATGAAGAGAAAGCCTATGCTTTGATGTTAGTGGATGATCGGTTCTTTGGGACCTATGATATTGAACTAACTCAAGGTCGTGATTTTGAGGGTAATATGTTGGCAGACGATTGGTATGGAATACAGCATGCGATACTGAATGAATTGGCTGTCGAAGAGTTGGGTTTTGAATCAGGAGATGCGGCCATCGGGCAATTTATTACTAGACAAGGTGCAGAACCTGTACAAGTGATTGGGGTAATTGAGAATTATCATCATGAAAGCCTGCACACGCCATTCCGACCGACCATCTTTTTACCCCATTTTAATGATCACGTATTTACGGTAAAACTACGTACAGAGGGACTGGATGAAAAATTAGCCACTCTAGGTGGTTTATATCAAAAGTTTTTCCCAGGCAATCCATTCGATTATCAGTTTGTGGACGAGCAATTCGATCGACAATATGAAGCAGATGATCGCTTTGGGCAGCTATTTGGCTCAGCTTCTTTGTTGGCGATATTCATTGCCTGCTTAGGTTTGTTTGGCCTTTCCTTGTTCACGGTAGAACAACGTTCAAAAGAAATCGGTATACGCCGGGTATTAGGGGCTTCTGCCCAACAGATCCTGGCTTTACTCAATAAGGACTACGTTAAGCTATTGATGTTGGCCTTGGGGCTGGCTACTCCGCTTGCCTATTTTGGCGCTGAGCGCTGGCTCCAAGACTTTGCTTACCAAACTACGATCCAATGGTGGCTTTTCCCCTTGGCTGGCGGTTTGACGCTAATTTTGGCTTTTACCATTGTCAGCATTAATGCTTTGAAGAAAACTTGGGCTAATCCGGTTGACACTTTGAGGGATGAATAAGCCCCTTGATGTTTGCACATGCAGTACGGCGCCCAGAGGGAGAAATAGACAGGTCTCTCATCCTTTATCCTATTTTTGGGTATGAAAAAATCTAGTATTTCCAAGCTGTTATGCCTCATTAGTTCGTTGGTATTACCCCTCGGCATGATAGCCCAATCTCCTGCTAAGCTAGCTCATCTAGATACATTTATCCTTCAACAAGCAGAACGATACCACATACCGGGCATCGCCGTTGGGGTGGTCAAGGGCGATCAGCTGGTCTGGTCGAAAGGGTATGGCTGGGCTAACCTAGAGCGACGAACTCCCATGTCTACAGATGGCGTAATGAATATTGCTTCCATTTCCAAGACTATCACGGCTACGGCTGTCCTGCAGCTCTGGGAAAAGGGAATACTCCAATTGGATGAAGACGTCAATACCTATATTCCTTTTAAGCTCCATCACCCCCAGTTTCCTGAAAAGATCATCACGATCCGTCAATTATTGACACATACTTCGGGCATTAAAGATGGACCTGGCTATAAAAAAGGCTATGCCTGTGGCGATCCTGTAATGTCCTTGAAAGACTGGATAGAGAGTTGCTTAGCAGTAGGCGGGGAGCATTACTATGCCGAATACAATTTTTATCCAGAAGGACCAGGAGCTGTACATCGATACTCCAATGTAGCTTTTGGTTTGCTCGGTTATATTGTAGAGGTGATTGCGAGACAGCCTTTTCATTTATACGTCAAGGGGAATATACTTGCACCACTAGGTATGTCCCAAACGGGCTATTTACTTTCGGAGATCGATACGCAGAAGGTCATCATTCCTTACTTGTATCTCGGCCCTTTGCAAAAGGGATTAGCGAGTACTGAAGAATTACCCTTGCCTTATTTCAACCCTTACTGCATTTATAGTTTTTGGAATTACCCAGATGGCTTGATTCGGACTAGTGTAGAAGATTTGGCCAAATATGCAGCTGCTTATATGAATGGCGGTAGCCTTAAAGGCAAACGGATATTGAAGGAAGAGACGATCGAAATGATGCAGAAGGAACAGCTATCGAAATCTATTAATGAGGATCAAGATCAAGGCCTATCTTGGTTTTACAGCCCTGGCTTGGCCCCTTCGTGGTTTCATGGCGGATCTGACCCCGGTGTAAGTACAAGGTTGTATGTAGATAAAGAGAATAAAATTGGTGTCATCGTATTCCAAAATAGTAATGAAGACAATGCCTTCTATATAGCAAAGAAATTATATCAGACATTTTCCAAATCCTAAGACGCATGTTTTACAATTACCTCAAGACTGCCTTCAGAAATCTTTGGCGTAAACGCCAGATCTCTATGATTAATTTCATAGGTATGTGGGTGGCCTTGACGGTAGTTTTGCTCATCTTTCTGTTTGTTAGGGATGAACAGAGCTTCGATCAATTCCATACTGAAAAACATGATATCTATCGGGTTAGTACGCATAGCATCAGTGGTTTTTTTGGAGATTATAAAAGTGGTTTTACAGGTATACCGCAAGGCCCCACTTTTACAGAAGATATCGATGAGGTAGAAGCTTTTGTTCGCATTAAGGGCTATCCAGAATTGGTTCGGGTAGGAGAAACATCTTTTTATGGAGAAATGCTTTACGTGGATACTTCCTTTTTTGATGTTTTCTCTTTCCAAGTACTTCAGGGCGCCGGGCCTGATCAGCTTCGAGAACCACATCAGCTGATTCTTTCTGAACGGCAAGCGAAGACCTTGTTTGGGGATGCCAATCCTATTGGCGAGGTGATTGAAATTCAAGAAGAGCAAGATCAATTCGCAAAATTGACCGTGATTGGAGTGGCAAAGACGCCACCTGCTAACTCGAGTATCCAGTATGATTTCATCTTGCCTTTCCAAAGATATTTGATGGCTGAGAATCCAGACCGACAAACGGACTGGATCGGTTCCAATCTCAATACATTTCTCCGCTTGAAAGAGGGCGTGGAGGTTGAAGGAGTAGTTGACAAGATGGCGGCGATTGCACAGGAGAAAATGGCCCCACAATTAAGCAAGTTAAAGGAATCCAAACCTGATGCTCAGCATTGGTTCGCACTTCAACCCCTATTAAATGTGCACCTGGAAGAGGACCTTTATGTGTCCAATGGATTGCAGCATGGGAGTAATCCCCAATACTCCTATATTCTGATTGCTGTAGCACTCCTAGTGCTGCTAATTGCGTGTATCAATTTTATCAACTTATCGTTGGCGCAGTCCATGGATCGAGGGCGAGAAGTAGGCGTTCGAAAAGTAATTGGTGGTTCACGAAAACAGTTAATTATTCAGTTTTTATCGGAGTCTTTATTATTGGTTGGTTTGGCCGTTGTTCCTGCTCTGGTCGCAGTACAATGGTTGTTGCCGTTCTTTAATGAATTTACGGGAAAATATATTTCAGCAGATGTACTCACTCAAGTGCCGGTTGTCGGTGTCATCTTGCTGTTCCATTTGATCTTGGGTTTATTGGCAGGTTTTTATCCTGCTTTGGTATTGTCTGGGTTCAAACCGGTGCAAGCCATTGTGAACAAGGTGCGCTTATCAGGCCGGCATAGTTGGGCAAAGGGATTGGTAGTTTTGCAATTTTCTCTAGCGATTCTCTTCGTCCTAGGAGCTGTATTGTTTCATCAGCAATTTCGCTTTCTACAAGATAAGGAGCTAGGATATGAACCATCCAATCTTATTGGCTTGGAGCTTCCCTGGTATAGTAGTTCAGAGGTGGCGCCCTTGATCAAGGAGGAGCTACTACAATATCCATTTGTTGAGCATGTTACAGCCAGAGCCAATATCTCCAAACGAGGTGTGAATCAGACGAGAATGGGGTATGATGGAGATCAATCCTTGATGGTCGCCTATGGAAATATAGACGCAGACTTCCTTCCGGCTTTTGGAGTAGAGGTGTTGGAAGGAGAGAATTTCAATCCTGCACGTTCAACTGATTCCCTGAGCAGAGTATTGGTTAATGAGGCTTTGGTGGCGGCAGCGCAATGGGATCAGCCGATTGGCAAGGTGATCAAATGGGGCGATGACCAGATGGAAGTGATTGGTGTGGTAAAGGATTTCCACCTGGAATCTTTAAAGAAAACGGTCAAGCCCTTGGTGTTGTATTCTGAGCCAAACGCACGAGTACAAGAATTATGGATAAAAGCCCAAAGTGGGTATGCTGCTCAAACTGTGAAACTATTGGAGCAAGTTCATCAGAAACATTTAGCCTATTTGCCATTCCAATACAGCTTTCTAGAAAATGATATAAGTACTTTCTATGAGTCTGAGGCTCGATGGAAGAAGATGGTCAATTGGGCTAGTGGTTTAATGTTGTTGATTGCTGCTTTGGGGATAATGGGACTATCAGCCTTGCTGGTTGTACAACGCAAACAAGAAATTGGAATCCGGAAAATTCTCGGAGCTACGGTCAGTCAATTGGTTCAATTGTTATCCTTCCCCTTGCTTAAACTGGTGGGGTTGGCATTCATCGTGGCCGCGCCTGTTGCCTGGTGGTTGGGGCAGAAGTGGCTGGCGGCCAATTACGCTTTTCATATAGAGTTGCATTGGAGTTTCTTTGCCTTTGTTGGCTTAGGGACGCTGTTGATAGCCAGCCTGACAGTGGGGCGAGCGGCGATGGTATACGCACGATCCAATCCCATTGAAAGTATACAACAAGATTAATATCCATCCTTCTTCAAACCCGAGATTTGTCGAAGAACCGTTTCATTAGAACTCATCATTGGAAATTGACGAAAGCACAATATACCACGTAGTAGTTTTTTTGACATTCAAAAACCTTCTTCATGTTACAGCATTATCTGAAATCTGCTTTTCGTAGTTTGTATAAAAACAAGCGTTTCTCGCTCGTCAATTTACTAGGACTAGCTATTGGTATGGGAGCTTGTCTCATGCTCTTGGAGTATGTGAGTTTTGAAAGGAGTTTTGATGGCTTCCATGAAAATGCTGATCGTTTGTACCGAGTGGTAAACCACAGATATAAGAATGGTGAATCCGTTCAACTCGGCACCATTACTTACCCGCGAGTAGGCTATCAGATGCAAGAAGATTTTCCAGAAGTGGAACTTGCCAGTCGGATGGTGCCAGGAACCGGTATGCATGTGCATACTGGAGATCAAAACATGATTTTGGTTTCAGATCCTCTTTTTGTGGACAATAAATTCTTTCAAATGCTGGATTATCCTTTATTAGTAGGAGATCCGGCTTCCGCATTGGAAGAGGCATTTTCAGTGGTATTGACCGAAAGTCGAGCCAAACAACTGTTTGGGGCAGATCAGGATATGACTGAATTGATGGGGAAGTCCATTTATAACAGTGATCAACAACTGACAATAAAGGGAATCTGTAAAGACTTGCCTCCTAATACGATTTTACAATATGGCTTCTTTATTAGCTATGCTACTTTTGTCAATTACAACCCTGGTGCAGACAACAGTTGGTCTTGGTCAGATTTTTACCACTACCTTCAATTGGCTCCGGGCGCAGATGTAGAAGCGCTAGAAGCTAAATTCGATGACTTTAGTCGCCGACATTTTAACGGAGAGGAAGTATCTGGTGCGGAGGAGCGATTTTACCTGCAACCTCTGACAGCGGCACATCTGAACTCCTCTGACTTCGAATATGAATTAGGAACTATAGCAAATGGTAGGTCCGTAGCTACTATGCTATTGATCGCCTTTTTTATTTTAATTCTGGCGTGGATCAATTATGTCAATCTAGCTACCGTTAGGGCGATCGAACGTTCTCGGGAGGTCGGTGTGCGGAAAATTGTTGGAGCACGCCGCAGCCAATTAATAGGGCAGTTTCTATCGGAAGCGCTCTTGATGAATCTCACAGCTTTTCTATTAGCTACCCAATTGGCCGAATTGGCGCGAATACATTTAGCCCCTTATTTGGGGATTGAACTGCCGAATAGCTTTCTCTGGGGCGGAGAAGGTACTTATATGTTGATAGGAGTTGTTCTGGGCGCATTGCTGCTTGGAGTATTGATCACAGGTAGTTATCCGGCCATGGTATTGTCCGGGTTTAAAATGACTAATATCATCAAGGGTAAGTTTCAGCAGGCAGGAACTGGTCGACTGCTCCGTCGAGGTCTGATAGTATTCCAATTTGCTGCTTCCATTGCACTGATGGCAGGCACTATGCTGGTTTATCGGCAGATTACCTTTATGAATAAGCAGGACCTGGGGGTTGCTATCGATCAGACGCTAGTAGTAAATGGTCCGGCTGTAACCCAATTCGACTCCAACTACATCCATCGCGTCAACACTTTTAAAAATGAGTTGACGAAGATTACAGGTGTGACCAAGGCGGCTACTTCTAGCCGAGTTCCGGGGATGATGACAGGTCGGATCTTCGATGTTCGGCCTTCTGGCCCGAATAAAGATCAAAGCTTTACGACCAATTTTATGGACATAGACTTTGATTATACGAAGCTCTATGAACTAGAGCCCATTAGTGGTCGAGGGTTGCGGCCCGGTGATCACAATTTTAATGGGGAGCTAGTGAAAAGTGTCTTGATTAATGAAGCAGCAGTGGAGTTGTTTGGTTTTGAGAATGCAGAGGCGGCCATCAATGAAGAACTAAGTTTTGGAACCAACCGCCGTGGCTGGGATATTGTTGGCGTGATACCCAACTTCCATCAACGTTCCCTACAGTATAGTATTGAGCCATTGATCTTTTTGCCCTTTTACAACACCAATAACTTATTTTCTATACGATTAGAAAATGCGGAAGTAGCGCAAGTACTTGCTGCGGTCAAGGAAAAGTACGAGGATATGTTTCCAGGCAATGCATTCAACTCCTTCTTTTTGGATGAATCTTTTCAACGGAACTATGAATCGGAGGTGATCTTCAGCAGAATCCTTCTGTTTTTTACGCTATTGGCTGTATTGGTAGCTTGTTTGGGGCTGTTTTCTCTGGTTTCTTATACAACCTTCTTACGTTCCAAAGAGATTGGAATTCGAAAAGTACTTGGAGCATCTGTCAGTTCAATCGTCAGTTTACTGAGTAAGGACTTTTTAAAATTAATCGGTTTGGCAACTTTATTGGCCATTCCGGCAGCCTGGTATGTTTTGCGCTTGTGGTTACGAGACTTTGCCTATCAAACAGCTATTCCATGGTGGTTATTTGGAGTGGTTGGGGTATTGGCGATGATCATCGGTGTGCTGACTGTAGGTGGGCAATCTTTAAAGGCAGCACTATCCAACCCCGTAGAAGCCATTAAGCAAGAAGGGTAGAAATGAAAGTGTAAACGGGAGGTTCGATAGTAGGAAAAGGTGCAACTATCTCAAAGATAGGGAGTCTTTCTGATAGAAACCTGTAAAGCTTGGCTTTAACATTGTAGAAATAATAGCCTCTGAAAGAGATCTTCTTCTTTCAGGGGCTTTCGCTCGATAGTAATAGGCAAAAATGTGAGGGTTTTCTCACTTGATCTATACAAATCTTTTTTAAGACTCTCCTATACAGCTGATCTTGTATCAGTACTAAAGCTATGACTACAAATCTATGATCCCCAATTTATTTTGGGGCTTGACATTTATCCTTTTTGGACAACTCTTGTGGACAATCAAGAATGAGATGAAAAAGCTATGCTGACGATTATTATCTGTAAAGCGTTGCGTTTCATTTTTGTGTGTCTTCAAACCTGAGATTTGTCGAAGAACCAAATTTATTTACAACACCTGTAAATACACCGACTTATGTTTAAGAACTACTTCAAAATTGCCTTGCGTCACCTGCTAAAAGAAAGGCGATATACCATCATCAACCTCACCGGATTAGCCATTGGTGTAGCCGTTGCATTATTGATGTTCCTTTTTGTTAAGGAGGAATGGACCTTTGATCATTTTCACTCGAAGGCAGATCAGATTTATCGAGTATGGGTCAAGGAACACTATCAAGGAGAAATTTTCTTTAATACAACCACCCCTTACGTCTTGGGAAGGGAGTTGGCTGAGAATTTTCCAGAGATCGTGGCGGTCCCACGATATACAGTAGGGAACTATAGTGTTCGAGAAGGGGAACTCACCGAACAAGAAGCTATCCATTTGGCAAACCCTGATTTCTTTGAAACTTTTGATTTCGAGGCGATTGCCGGTGACCCCGCTAGGAGTTTGACTGATTTGCGGAAGACGGTGATCACCCGTGATTTGGCCAAGAAGTATTTTGGAGAAGAAGATCCAATCGGAAAAAATTTATCGATCCAATTAAGTGACGGATGGGATGTTTTTGAAGTGGGAGCAGTGTTGGAAACTCCACCCACCAATTCCAGTCTCCAATTCACTATGTTAATTCCTTTTGATAATATAAAAGCTTTTGTTTCTGAACGAACGCGGAATCACTGGCAAGTGGTCTCACCAGAAACGTATGTGCTGTTAAAAGAAGGGCAATCTTTGGATGCGCTTGCTGCCAAAGTGCAAACGCATGTAGATGGGAAAGTTGCTGGCATCTATGAGCCAGGCGAATATGAAGTCGGGTTTCAAGCGCTTAAGGATATCCATCTGAATAGTGAGATGCCAAGTGGTATTGTGGGAGTGAGTGATAGCCGATACCCATATATCATGGGCGGTGTGGCTGTGCTCATTCTGTTGTTGGCGGGGATCAATTTCGTCACCTTATCGGTGGGGCGCTCTGTCACGCGAGCGAAAGAAGTTGGGGTGCGAAAAGTAAGCGGGGCAAATCGGAAGCAATTGATGATGCAATTCTGGAGCGAAGCTATTCTGATTAGTATTGGGGCCGTCGTGGCAGGTGTGATTGTAGCTAAACTCATTTTGCCTTATTTTAATGATATGGCTGGAAAGACGTTGGCCATTGATTTTTCTTTGTTAAGCATCTCTGGTTTATTGGCATTTGGAGCAGGCTTAGGCCTCTTGGCAGGACTTTATCCGGCTTTAGTTACGTCAGGATACGCACCAAAACTAGCCTTCCAGGATGTGGTTTCTAGCTTAGGGTCTCGGAAGAACGTAGTATTGAGAGGTTTAATCGGTTTTCAATTTGTATTGTCAGTGGTATTGATTGCTAGTACGATGATCATGCAAAAGCAGCTGACCTATATTCAAAATGCTAACCTTGGGTTTAACAAAGAGCAGGTCTTATCTTTTCCCTATAATCCCGAGCGAGTCGAAGGGAAAGGATTTAGTGATATGTACCAAGATGGTATACAGAAAGCAGAGATATTGGAGCAAGAACTGGAAAATATACCCAATGTAGTGGAAGTTGCCACTTCTTCTCATGCCTTTGGGGTTTCAGGTTGGATGCAATTGGGATATACAGATCCCAGTCAGAAATTCCGTTGGTTCTCAAAATTGACGGTAGATGAAGACTTCCTACCGATGATGGGCGTGCAATTAGAAAGTGGCCGACACTTCTCCCGAGATGTAGGCGCAGATGCTCGAACCTCAATCCTTATTAATCGAGCTATGGCAGATTTGTACGGAATAAAGGAGGCGGAAGAACAGATGCCCACTCCCTTTGAAGGTTTTCACCTTATTGGCATAACAGAAAACTTCAATTTCAGTTCTCTTCACAATTCGGTTGAACCACTGATGATCAATATGGATCCTGTGGCTATCAACCGGGTCACTACAGATGTAAATTATTCCGATTCTCCGATGACCAAAATTAATGTTAAATTGAAAGGCGGAGAATTGGCTAGTACAGTACAAAGCATTCAAAGCGCCTGGGAGAAAGTAGCGCCAGAACAGGAATTCAATTTCGCTTTTGTGGATGAGAATCTAGATCGATTGTACCGAGCAGAAATGCGATTAGGAGCTGTTATGCAGTGGGCAACGCTCTTGGCTATCTTGATCGCCAGTATGGGCCTTTTTGGTATGGCTACTTTGATACTGGCGAGAAAAACTAAGGAGATTGGGGTTCGTAAGGTGTTAGGGGCTTCGTCATTGGATATTGTAGTACTCCTTAATCGGCCATTCACCTGGCTGGTTGTGATTGCCAATGTAATCGGCGCACCAATCGCTTATTATTTTATGCAAGGATGGTTGGCAGACTTTGCCTATCGTACGAATGTTAGTGTGTTACTATTCGTACTGGTTGGACTGGTCGCTTTATTGATCGCTTGGTTAGCAGTGAGTTGGCAGGCGATTCGTGCCACTCGCCTCAATCCGGTAGAAGCATTGCGATATGAATAAATGAATCCTATAACCCTTCGTTAATCGACTGTTTATTATGTTTCGAAACCACCTTAAATTAGCTTTTCGCCACATGTGGCGCAAGAAAGGTTACACCCTGATTAATATCTTGGGGTTAGCCATCGGGATTGCTTGTTTCCTACTCATCTTCTTCTACGTCTGGGATGAATCAAGTTTTGACAAATTTCATCAAAAAGGAGATGACATTTACCGCGTAGCATTAGATCGAAAATACCCAGGCCGGATGCGTTCTTATGCCATCATTCCTTATTCCTATGCAGAGATGATGGAAAATGACTATCCTGAGGTAAAAGAGGCTGTTCGCCTGTTCTACTTTCAAGGAAATGCAGTCAACTTCAAAGCTAATGATAATATCTTTGAAGAACCACATGCTATGTGGGCTGATAGTCAATTCTTTGAGTTGTTCTCTATTCCTCTGCTAGAAGGGGAAATAGCAACTGCACTCAATAAACCCAACACGGTGGTGCTTACCCAGAGTGCGGCCACCAAATACTTTGGGAATGAAAATCCGCTAGGCAAAGTACTCGATATCCCTGATAGTCAGGATGATCTGGTCGTAACTGGGATTTGTGGAGATGTGCCTAATAATTCGCATTTGCAATTCAATATGCTGATTTCTTCCAGCAGCTTCAATTTCCTTCAAACACCGAATTACGTAAACTTCTTTGCCTATACCTACCTGTTGTTGGAGCCTGGGAGTGATCCCGCAGCCTTACAAGCCAAGTTTCCGCAGATGGTGCGTAAATATGCCGCTGGACCTATTCAGCGACAATTCAATGTATCCTATGATGACTATGTAGCGGCTGGAAATGGCTATGATTATTACCTACAACCCTTAGAGGATATCTACTTGACATCCAATTTGGAAAATGAGATCAAACCACCGGGTAGTACAACAAGGAATTACATTTTCGGTATCATCGGTTTATTTATTCTGGTGATTGCGATTATCAATTTTATGAATTTGTCTACGGCCCGATCGACGGAGCGTGCACAAGAGGTAGGAATACGCAAGACCTTGGGCGTTTTGCCAAAGCAGTTGGTTAATCAATTTCTGATGGAGGCCATTTTGGTAAGTTTATTTAGCGTGGTGCTATCACTTATCCTGTTGGTATTTCTGCTTCCTGTCTTTAATGACCTTTCAGGGAAAACCTTCACTTTGGGAGGTATTGTAAGTCCATCGACCATCTTGCTCCTTCCATTACTGGCTTTAATCATTGGCTTATTGGCCGGGAGTTATCCTGCTGCGGTCCTATCGCGTTTCCGCCCTATTCAGGTGTTAAAGGGGAAGTTGAGTTCTACTCGCCATGGTATAGCTTTGCGTAATGGGTTGGTAGTTTTTCAATTTATGATCTCCGTGATACTGATCATCAGTACAATAGTCGTTTTTAATCAATTACAGTTTATTCGAAATAAGGAACTAGGGTTCAACCAAGAACGGGTATTGTCCATTCGAGGTAGTGGTGCTTTGGGTACTCAGACAGAAGCCTTCAAAGAGGAATTGCTCAAATTCCCCGAGATTACGGACGTAGGAGGCTGTAATACCATGCCCGGAGAAGATTTCTTTGGAACTTCATTCCGAAAAGAAGGTGATCGAGAGACTTCCTTCGGAAGCGGTATAACCATTGATGAAGATTTTTTAGGCTGCTTACAGATGGAGCTGTTAGATGGCCGGAATTTCTCTGACGCCTTTAATGATTCTTTATCCTTACTCATCAATGAAACTGCGGCCAGGGAGTTGCAATTGGAAGAGCCGATCGGAAAGCGCCTGGTTACCGTGAATACGAACTTCCAGACTGGGGAAGAAGTGACTACCATCTATACTATTGTGGGACTGGTAAAAGATTTTCATTTTCAATCTTTGCATCAGGCTATTTCGCCCGTGTATTTTCTACATAACCAGAATCCAACAGGAGCTAGTAATGTGCTGTCGCTAAGGATGCAGTCAGACGATTTTCAGCAGATGATCCAGCAGATAGAACAGAAGTGGAATGAGTTTTCTCCAGATCAACCTTTCCGTTACAGCTTCCTAGAGGGCGACCTGTCTTCGCTTTATCAGGCAGAACAGGTTTCTCAGCGAATTTTTGGCCTATTTAGTTTATTAGCCATCTTCATTGCGTGTATTGGATTGCTTGGCTTAGCTGCCTACATTACCGTGCAACGCACCAAGGAAATTGGAATCCGGAAGGTATTGGGGGCCTCCACCACCAACCTGATTGGATTATTGTCCAAGGACTTCATGAAGTTGGTTCTTGTTGCCCTCCTCATTGCTTCACCAGTAGCCTGGTATGCGATGAATAAATGGCTAAATAACTTTGCCTATCATATCGAATTGAATGGATGGGTTTTTGCTCTAGCAGGCATTCTTTCCATTGTTATAGCATTTATGACGATCAGTTTCCAGGCCATCAAGGCAGCTATGGCGAATCCGATCAAGGCACTTAAGGACGAATAAATAAAGGTGGAAGTCGGATTACAAGAAATTTACTTGTCGATTCCGACTTCCTTCTTTTTTAGCCGGTAGTTTGGTGGAATCACACCTTTTAGTTGATACTATAGGCCTTCAAGCAATCACCATCAACCCATTCTGCCTACTACACTTAATCCCTAACCGCCTCTCCCTTAGCCGGCAATGAGGCATTAATTGGCCCTACCCCATACCCCCCATGGTATTCTCCAAAGCTATTGAGGGGTTCTAGGATAATCCCTCTCGTCTGGCCATCTCGGCCACCCAGCTTATGCGCACCACAGCCTTCCGAAGCTAAGCACACCCATGCCGTACCTGCACCATAGAGTTGATTGAGGGAAATCACCTGATTAGGTCCCAAGGCTCTCAATACCAGGTCACCCACCCGACCGGAACCTTCGTTAATCTGATTGTGAATATTACCCATTAGCGCAACGAAAAAGCGAGAGGAATCCTTTTCTATTGTTTGTAAGATATTATTGGCCATTTCGATATCTCGATCCGGTGCAGATTCTAAATCCATGAGAACAAGTTCAACAGCGTGCCCTGCTTGCTTTAGTTTTCGAATATATTCGATCAGGTCAAACATGGCAGCACTATTCCTACCATCCTGATAATCTCGCCCCCAACTGCCACTTTGGAGCAACTTACCCTTTGCAATAGCGGAGCCATCTGAGGCCAGGTATTGATCTACCATTCCTTGCTCAGTTTTATTGAGTTCCAAGAAAAGGCTGACCGGATAGTCAGATTTTCTGGCTTGGCAAACCATCCGGGCCGCAAAGGCTGGTGCTTCCTTGGTCCCATGTAATTCTCCAAGAAGGACTACAGGGTTGGGAGACGTAATCTGTTCCCAGCCGGGTATCGGGTCACAATCACAGTGCTCGCAGTCTAATTGAATTGTACTCATGGAATAGTATATGAAATAGGCAATAATAGATACAGCGATCAATATGGTTACTAGCCTGTACGATGAAATTTTCATACCAAGGGTTTTCTTGTGGATTAGTTGTTGGGAACGCAGTTGTTCGATGATTTTATCTTCTAGACCAGCAGGAGGCGTGGTTTGCTGTTGAAGTTGTCTAAATCGTTCCATCTCTTGATCTGAAAAGCCTTCCTTCATGATTGGGTCTTTTTTTGAACTTCTTCACTCAGCAGTAAACGAAGTGCCTTTTTTGCATGGAATAGTTGACTTTTACTCGTTCCTTCAGTGATGTCCAAGAGGGCTGCAATTTCTTTGTGTTTGTACCCTTCAATGGCATGAAGGATGATAATCTGTCTAAACCCAGGGGGGAGCTGACTAATGGCCTTTTCCAGGTCGAAATTAGTGAAGAAGGGTAGTTCTTCAGTATGAGCGTGACCTTGGGTAGCAATCTGGCGAGCGTTCAGTTCCCTATCTGCTTTTTTTCTTTTATCTCTGGATAAATTGAATAGAATACCGGTAAGCCAGGTCCGCAACTCAGAACGCCATTCAAATTTTGATAGATTTTTGATGGCTACCATCCACATCTCCTGAATGAGTTCTTCGGCCTTATGCTGATCTTGTGCACAAAGCCGTAAAGCTATCTGGTAGAGCCTTGGTGTTTTTGCCCGATACAGTGCTTTGAAAGCCTTTTCACTCCGACTTTTCAAAAACTGCTGTACCAGTTGTTTATCATCCATTCGGACTGGTTTTTGTATCTGAGTGGTGGGAGCGCGTAAAAAGGTTGTAATTAGGTGAGAATTTTGTGCAGAACCCTACACCAAAGTCCATTGTTTTATCATCTAAGCCCTAAAAATAGCCTGCATTGGCAAAATACGATACATGCGACAGAAAATTTACATTATAATAGCTAGTTTTTTACTGGTTCTGTTTTCGGAAATCCCTTTAGTTTCAGGCCAGAAGTTGTCTCTGCAGATTGCGTCTGATTCGATAGCAGTAGGCAAAATTATCTTGGAGGAGTCTATTACAGGGCGCGAACTACTGCAAATTGAGGGCGAAACAAGCACCAGGATTAACTTTGAGCTAGGCTATTTTTCAACAGGTGTGCTTCGGAGTCAAGGTTCTAAGAAAAGCTACCTCGTATGCCTCACCCCGGATAGGCAAGTGCAACTGACCGTTCAAGCAGATTCTTCTTTGGTTACCAATAGTATTGCAGATTCATTGCTTAATTACCTCTGGAAAAGTAACAATAATTTCATCGTTGAGAATGGAAGTACTATTTTCAATCCACAACACCTTAGTGATGTATTAGACCTATTTGAGGATTTTCGAAAGAACCGTGCAGCCCAAATTCAAAGTCACGCCCCTCAGCTGACCAAGGAGGAACTCGACTTGCTTCAATACCAAAATGAGGCGCGTATCAACTCCTTTTTATTCTATTTCGGTAGAATGGTGCAAAACTTACCCGCTTCAGATCCCTTCTTTGATTTTGTAAGGCGGATTGATCCAGAGAATCCCTGGGCCAAGACATTGCCGCATAATGTTTTGTACCAATTTGAAGTCAATTATTTGCGACAACAAGATACGCTGCAAAGCATTTCGACTTTCATCAAGTATATTAATACCTCGACAAAGGGTAAAGATCAAGCTGACTTTTTCCAGGCGATTTACCTAAGAGAGCTGATGGAAAGTCCTAGTTATTGGACGAAACATATTCAGTTGTTTAACTCAGATGTCTTGGAAGAAGAACTGAAAGCTCAATCCCAAAATAAGTATTATCCTTTACTGGAGCGTTCTTCTACGAATTACTTCCATGCTCAAACAGGAGAAGTGGCTTTTGACTTTAAGGCCATCGACCAAGATGGAGCCGAAGTTCGGCTATCAGATTTTCAAGGAAAATTTGTCTTCATTGATAACTGGGCGAGTTGGTGTGGGCCATGCTTGAGGCATCGCCCTGCTATCCTAGAGCTTAGTCGGAAGATGGCGGGGGAATCTGACCTTGTTTTTCTCATGGTATCCGTCGATGCGACGGAAAAAGCCTGGAAACGCCACTTTGCCCGCAAAGTAGAGGAGGTTGCACCAGCACTAGATCTTCTAGTTGAAAATGGTATGGAAGTCTCTTATGGAGATCATTACAATATTCGGTTTATTCCTAAATATGTGCTCATTGGGCCGGACGGGAAGATTATCGATGCCAATTTGCCAGAGCCAGGCCCTGGACTGGAGCGTTTGCTGAAGCAGCACCTCACCCGGTGAGTAGTCACCCGGTGACGACGCCCCCGCGAACAAGTCTTGCTTATCTGTGTTATTCTTCTACCTTTAGTATTAACTGAGGGCATTTCATTATAAAATCTGCCCATTTGGATTTACAAGAACGAATTGCAATTGCTGCTGATGCTAAGACGGTATTCGCTTACCTTAATGAGGTAGAGAAACGCACGGCGTATATCCCCATGTTAGACGAAATAATCCTGTTGGACTCGCCGCCCATTCGCCTTGGATCGAGGTATATCGAAGTGGCTACGATTGCTGGGCAAGATTTAAAGACTACTTACCAAGTAATTGAATGGGAAGAGAACCGAAAGATAAAGGTTAAAACGATCAAGAGCATTTTTCCGATTGTCGCGGAAATGGTGCTAGAGGAAGAGAGCGCACAAACCAGTGTTCAGCTCCGACTGTCCTTTATCCTTAAAGGTATCTATCGACTAGCAGCTCCGATTGTTCGAGGAATAGTTCAGCAACAGGCAAAAGATATTTTACAGAAGCTCAAACAGAATATTGAAAGGAGCCTGTAGGGAGGAGCGCTAACCATAAGGAAAAACTTCTCTTTCAATCCAGTATTATAGAAAGAGGAAAAGAGCCACAGAAGACCATATCATTTACTTAAAATGGATAAAATTGCTGAGGTCTTCTTTCGACTCTTTTCTGTTATTGTAAAGTAGCGAATCAGTGAACTACAGATCACTCCCCGGCGCATAACTACGTACCAAGGGACCAGATGTTGTATTGGTTATTGTTGCTGACGTGATCTTTCAACTCACCTTCATACGCTGATTAGTTCTAAAATTTCTTGCTCTAATGCAGCTTGCATCGCCTCATAGGGCGTCAATCGAATAGTATGGGGTGCGTTTTTGGACTTTGCCTCTCCGCCTAACAAGAGAGAGAGAATAGCTCCATCAAAACCACCAATCAAGATTACACCTTCATCGTCAAGTTTGTTGGGTATATCAGCTCCACGACCTGTTACCCACCACCAAACGATCTTCATTTTTGGTAAACCGACGGCAGCCAGTTTAGTCATCGCTTCCTCATAGTTCGTCTGTGTATTCTCTCCAGCAGGATCAAACTGCATATCAGAAACGACTAGTAAGGTAGTAGGAAAGTCTTCTATCGGAATATCAGTTTTTCTCTTGCGTATCCGCACGATCTCATCGATGACCGATTGAAAGTTCGTATTCCCCCAAGCCACGTTGGAAGTTGTAATTCGTCGTACTTTATCTACAAACTCACCACTCAATTTCAGGGCACGTGATTTCTGGTCGAACATGATCACATGATCTTGGAAAGCCCCTTGGTTCAAGCTTGAGAAATAAATCCCCAAGCTAATGCAAATATCGTAGGCAGTTGTGTCTGCTACCGGAAACTTCATGGAGCCGGAAGTATCCAAAGCACACCAAACGTTTTCTTGTATACTACCATCCTGTCTAGCCACGGCAAGTAAATGCTCAAACTGCTTATTTACTGTATAAGCTTGAGCAGCTGAAAGCTGTGTGTTTACCACTTTCATTAGTTCATATACATAGCCAGTAAACTTGGCTGTCGGTTGGGTTTTGATCCAATCTAAGTATCGATCTTCCATGTTTTGCCTTTCGACAATCGTTTTTCCATCCTTTCCTCGCTGGTTCACCCATTGAAATAATGCCTTCCCTGGGATTTCATTAAAGCGGATGTCCTCAAATCGTTGCTGACTCATCAATTGTTGGAAAGTATGTGCTTTCCCACTGGACTTGAATTGCCGATATTCCTTAGGAGACCATCCCAAGTATTTGATCAGATCTAATGCAAATCGGTTCAGCCTCAAATGCCGCTCATGCCTCGTATTGGCTTTTGAACGAATCCTTGGGAGGTACTTAGACAAGAGTGCGCGGTCAAAGGTATCCTGTATACCCTTGGAAATCAGTTGAAAAACAGAATCTTGATCAAGATGATCAATTATTTCTTCATGCCAAAGATCCTTCCAGGTACCGACTACAGGAATCAACCAAAGGTTTTTGTATAAACTATCGGGTTGATATTTGGCTAGCCACTGGATAGAGGCGCGAAATTCACCGCGATTTCCTTGCCCCTTTTGAACACGTTCAGTTGCAAATTCTCCTTTCTCTTGACGAGTAATTAAACGATTGTAAAATATCATTCTCAAGCAAAGCTCAGGAGATTCACTCCATAGTTGTCCCATGCTGGCAAATACTTCTGCCAGGGTACGGTCTCGGTAGGTGCCGCATTTTGAAAAGTAATCCAGTAGGGCGCTACCGCTTGTAGAATGTGACAAGGCGCCATTTTCGGTGGTGGTATCGTATTGATATAGGTTATTAAGAAATTTGTTTGACATGATTTTTTGGCTTTTCGGGGTTCAGAAGACTACAGAATATAGCCCTTCATGGCACTTTTCGCGTAAGTCCTTAATCTTGGATCAATTCTTCTGAATCTTCTAATGTTTCGCTCAATTATTCTGGAAGCCTTTGGATAGAACATAACCAAATGTCCGAGTCCATGAAGTCCGCTTTCCACACAAGCTTTGTTGTTCAGTTTCAGCGAAAATTCCATCACTTCTGTAACCGCTTGATAGAGCGCCTCTTTGTCTGGTAGCCCTTCACAGTAAGCTAGAGGAGAGATATCCCACAGCATATAACAGATGAAGTTTAGTGGATTTCCTTCTTCGCTGTAATGTCCAAGGCTAGGAGCACATCGCTTTTCGAAGCACTGGGAAAAGATCTTCTTTAATCCTTGAATGGCCATCAACCTATCTTCTAAAGGAACAGGCCTTTCTCTTAGCACAAATACCCAGTCCGAAAACGAATTGTTGAAAATGTACTCAATACCCTTAGCTATTTGCCAATCTGAGTAGTGAGCTACATCCGTTTCATAGTTTTCGAACATTCGGATCAAGTACCTTACGATATCTCGATTTGAAATTTGAGGCTCTTCCAGGTAGAGGTCGAAACGCCAGTCTTCGGTAGACTCTTGGTGTTCAAACAAAAATTTTAGGAAGTGCGTATATGAATTAGAAATGAGGGTTTCCATGGGGTTCTTTTTTTGGGGTTAACGATTCAGAATTTGGCCCTTCATCGCATAATCTGACCCTTCATCGCAGATTTTGCGTAGCTCCTTAATCTTGGATCAATTCTTCTGAATCTTCTAATGTTTCGTTCAATTATTCTCGAAGCTTTTGGATAGGAGCACACTATATGTCCTAGTCCATGAAGCCCACTTTCAATGCAAGCTTTGTTGTTCAACTTTAGAGAAAATTCCATTACTTCTGCGATGGCCTGATATAGGACTTCTCTATCTCGAAGATATTTACAGTTGGCTAGGGGAGAAATCTCCCACAGCAGGTAGCAGATATAATTTAAAGGGTTGCCCTCTTCATTACAATTAGCGAGGCTGGGTACGCAACGCTTTTCAAAGCATTGGGAAAAAATATTTTTTAGCCCTAGAATAGCTTTAAGTCGATCTTCTAACGGTGCAGGCCCCTGCCGTAGGGCAAAGACCCAGTCTGAATAAGAACTATCAAAAATGTATGTAATACCTTCGGCAATCTGACAGTCGGAATAGTGAGCCACATCCGTTTCGTAGTTGTCAAACAGTTGTATTAGATACTTAATTAGTTCCTGCTTTGAAATTCGTGGGCTTCTTATGTAGTAATCAGAGTATTCCTCTCCACTAGCTTCCAGATCTCCAAATAGATATTTTCGAAAGTATGTATAGGAGTTTCGTGAGGTCGTTTCCATGAGTTTGGTCTTTCGGGGTTAAAGGATCGCTACTTCTGGAGCTTCTCGAATCCCGCCCTCGGAAGAGGAAGAAATCCGGAAGTCCCAGAAGTTGGCAATCAATATGTAAAGCCATTTTTCTATCGATACAAAGTAAAATCTCTACTACGCATTGTTTTTGCGTACTTGATTCCTTTTTCGTTTTCTTTTACGCCAAGGGGCATCAATTTTCCAATCTCCAGCCATGATACAACCATATGGCATGATTTCATCAATGACTTCACCAAGTCCAAACTCCTTCATCTGAGCCTGCACATTTTGTGCATTCTTGTAAGCCGTTGGGAGCTCGGAAATATCAACATGCCCAGAAAAGAATCGCACATCTAAACCGGCTGTTTCTTCGGCAAAAATGGACTCGATGGTTCGATCTGCATTGTTGCGAATATGTTGAGATCGGCTAATGTTTCGGCCAGCTCCATGTGGAGCGAAACCTAAATTATTGCTTGTGGTCTCACCTTTTACAATTAATACAGGCTCACTCATATTCAATGGGATCAAGCGGAGTCCATCTGTAGAGTCAGGCACGAACTTGTCATCTAAAGGAGTAGCTCCCTTAGCGTGATAGAACAAGTCATCTTCCTTGAATACAAAGTTGTGCTCATTCCAGAATCGCTGCGTAGGTTCGATACCCAGCTTCTCACATGTCGTTTGATGCAAAATGGTATGATTCAATAAGGTCCACTCACGAACGATCTGCAGAGCTTCCCAATAATCCTTACCTTCTAGGGTTGAATAAGGAATCCAAGCATTGGTAGACAAAGTAGCTGGAGAAAATTCTTTACGGAATCGTTCAGCCACTTTCATCCCATTCTTATATAAGTTGGCTCCAAACCCTCTACTTCCATGATGAGTAACCATAATGGTTTCACCCGTTTCTCGTGAAATACCAACATATAAGAAGTGATTCCCGTCACCTTGAGTCCCCAAGTGTGTTTTGGCCAAAGTCAAGCTACGCTCGGAGTTCAAGAAGTAGTTGGATCTAATCTTTTCTTCCAACTCAGTTGGGAAATTGAAAAGGTCAGAACGTCCTCCTCCTCCAAAGTGAGTAGTAGCATGGGCTACATCCAGCACTTTTTTAGGGTCTACTTTTCCAAAGGAAGTCATCATCACCGAACAGCAGATATCTGCACTATGCATCGCTGGGTGGATGGCATCTTTAGCGACAACTACACCGCCGACAGGAATTTGCCCCACTTTTCCGGTAGGACAAGCATCGGGCATGACAGCACCGTTTACAATGGTAGGTGTTTTCATCAACACATCCATAGTCCTGAAGACATCTTCAATGTTGCTCATTTCTTCCTCGAACTCGGCGCGGATATTTTTATGATAGTCAACCCGTTCAGCATGAGGGTCAATAATGGTGGGCTGCAATTGATCCAGGAATTGGATTAAGGCTTCTCCTGACAATTCTTGCGCATTGGCTTGTAAGATTGCCTCTCTAAACCACTTACCTGGACGGTACCCTAATTCTACTAATGTTTTTCCTGTAATATTCATGATTCGATTATTTATATCACAAACCTAGGGGGCTATTGCGCAATCTTTTTGCGTAGTAAAAAATTAATTATAAATTAGATACTCACCCGGTGAGTATCTAAAAAAGACCTTATGGCCCTTAACAAAAACGCCCTAATCCGTTATCGAACCATCGATAAATGTCTTCAAAACCGGCAACGACGATGGACTCTGAATGACCTCATCACGGCCTGCTCGGATGCGCTCTATGAATATGAGGGTAAGGAAACAAATGTAAGTAAGCGCACAGTACAATTGGATATTCAAATGATGCGGAGCGATAAGTTGGGGTACAACGCTCCAATCGAAGTATATGAACGTAAATATTACCGGTACGAGGAGGAGGATTTTAGTATCACTGATATTCCACTTACGGGGATAGATATGGATGTGTTGACAGAGTCTGTTGAAATGCTCAAGCAATTTAAGGATTTCTCATTGTTCAATGAATTGAATGGAGTGATTCAGAAGTTAGAGGACAAGGTATTCCGCGAAAAGAATCAAAAATCCCCCATTATTCATATTGACAAAAATGAGAACCTGAAAGGACTAAACTTTCTAGATACATTATATCAAGCTATTCTTAAACAAATCACGCTCTCCATTTCCTATCAATCTTTTAGTGCTCGAGAGGCCCAAGCCTTCTTTTTTCACGCCTATATTCTAAAGGAGTTTAATAATCGTTGGTTTGTGGTGGGGAAAAGAGACCATGAACAACGGATCATGACCTTGGCTTTAGATCGAATTATCAGTATTGATTTAGCCCTTTCGATAGACTATCGTAATGAGGAGTTTGATGCTGATGCATTTTATCGTCATACTTATGGGGTAACAGTTCTAAGCGATAAACAGCTGAAAAAAGTGATGCTATGGGTAGATCGCCACAACGCTCCATACGTTTTAACTAAACCTTTTCATCATTCTCAAAAACTGTTGGAAAGACATGAAGATCGTAGTGTTCGTATCGAATTATATCTCCACCTCAACCTGGAGTTGGAGCGATTGATCATGGGCTTTGGGGATGCAATAGAGGTATTGGAACCACCGCGATTGCGAAAGCGAGTACAGGAAAGGCTTCGGCGTGCCTATGAAAATTATAAGGCAGAGGATATCGAATATTAGAGTGTCCAAAAATGAACACTATTTGTTCAGCAACGCACAAGTTTTCACTCAATCAGGATCTTATCAGGTTGATTTAGAGTTGTTTGCGTCAATGGCATATTTTTTGGACTTTAGGTAGTAACTAAATTGCAATTATGTTCCAGAATCACTTGACAATTGCCGTTCGCAAACTATTCAAAAATAAAGTTTTTTCTCTCATAAATCTTTCAGGCCTCACACTTGGTATTGCAGTGAGCTTGCTCCTTTGGCAATACATTCACCAGGAACGTACTTACGATCGGTTCCAGACCGACTTTGATCGGGTATTCCGAGTAACAACCCATTGGGGAGACGATCCGCAGTCTGATATTTATGCCACAAGCCCGCCACCTTTAAAAGGTGCTATACAGGCCGAGATCCCAGAAGTCGAACAAGTGGCGAGGGCTTTCAAGTGGAATGATTCGACCATGCGCTTGCCGAAAGAAGAGGCAGAAGGGAAAGATGTCTTTTTTCGGGAAACGAATATTTATATCGTAGACCCCAATTTTTTGGAGGTACTGGATTTTAATGTGATTCAAGGCGATAAAGCGATTGCATTGGATGAATTAGAGAGTTTGGTGTTGACGAAAGCTACAGCTATTAAGTACTTCGGCACCGAAGCTGTAGAAAACAAAGAAGTACTAGGGAAAACCATCCTTTTTGGCGGAAGTCGTGCTGCGCGAAAGGTGACCGCCATAGTAGACCCACCCTCTAACACGCATCTTGATTTCGATATGTTGGTGAATGCCAACTTTGGTTATAAAGGAATCATCGAACAAAATAACTGGGCCTGGAATATTATGCACACCTATATCAAGGTGAATCCAGAAACTATCCAGGCAGGAAATGGGCTAAGCAATTTACAAGATAAGCTCAATGGGATTGCTTCCACTCAAGGCCGGGCCTTTATGCAATCTAAAGAATTTGGCAATCTACCGCAGGAAGGCATATTTGAATATCGTCTGCAACCCATCACTGATATCCACTTACATTCCAACTATCTGCGAGAGCATCAAGCCAATGGAAACGCAACTGTAATTGGGATACTATCAACGGTCGCTTGGTTAATCCTTTTATTGGCTTGTATAAACTTTATGAATTTGTCTACCGCTCAAGCCTCCAAGAGAGCTAAAGAAGTGGGCATCCGCAAGACTCTAGGGGCTGCTAAAGGTTCATTGATTGTCCAGTTTTTGATGGAATCTTTGGCCTACAGTTTGATTGCAGGGATAATAGCTCTTGGTTTGGTGGAAATTTGTCGGGGGCCTTTTGCCTTGATTAGTGGTCGCGAGATACCAGCGGACTGGTTTATGCAGCCTTGGCTCTGGCAGTCTAGTATTGTACTGCTTTTGTTGGTTGGGCTTTTATCCGGAAGTTATCCGGCCTTTTTCTTGTCTTCCTTCCGGCCGATTGAGGTGTTCAAGGGGAAACTTAGCATGGGCAAAGGTGGAGCCTTGAACTTCAGAAATGTCTTAGTTGTATTTCAGTTTGTGATCTCTATCGGCTTGATCATTTCTACTTTGTTGGTGGGGAAGCAGATGTCACATGTTCGATCTACACAACAAGGTTATCAGAAGGAGAATGTGTTGGTGATAGATAACGATAAGGAAGTCCGAGAACAATGGGAGAGCTTTAAGGGAAGCCTTTTGGCCGAATCTAGTGTTTTGGAAGCAAGTTTCAGTACAGGCGTTCCTTTTCAACCTTATAAGGATATGCGAGATTTTCGTTTAGAAGGATCTAACCAAGGTCAGGGGATTACTTGGATGCGAGCAGATGATACTTATGAAGATGCCCTAGGTCTTGAATTGGTGCAAGGACGAGCATTCGATCGGCAAATGGGGACGGATTCAAGTGCCTTGATTCTCAATGAGGCGGCAGTGAAAGTACTTGGACTGGAAGATCCAATTGGTAAAGTGATTATCAAAAATGAAGGGGCACCTGATGAGGAAAGATTGCAGTTGATCGGTATTGTAAGGGACTTCAATTTTGAGTCTTACTACAATGATATAAAGCCTTTGGCCATTCAATATTACTTCCCGGATTATCAGAGAGATTATATTTCTATTCGACTAGAAGCAGGGCAGGCTGAAGCAGGATTAGCAGCCGTACAAGGTGTCTGGGATAGATATCAACCCGGTGATCCAATGGTCTATTCCTTTATGGATCAGGATTTTGACGCACTATTTCGTACGGATCAACGCCTGGGGCGTACCTTGAGTATGTTTACTATTCTAGCTATTTTCATTGCTTGTTTAGGGCTTTTTGGTTTGTCTACTTTTAATACCGAAAGACGTGCCAGGGAAATCGGCATCCGAAAAGTGCTCGGCGCTACTGCAGGTCAGATCGTTCAGTTATTGTCGAAGGAGTTTACCCTGCTGGTCGTTGTTGCCTTGTTCATTGCTGCTCCACTATCGTACTATTTCATTACTCATTGGCTTTCTACTTTTCCGATCCAAATGACAATTCCAGTCTGGGTCTTCCTGGTAGCGGGATTGGGAGCTATTTCCCTGGCTTGGTTAACGGTAGGTTTGCAGTCATATCAGGTCGCCAGTGCTGATCCGGTGGAGAGTTTGAAGGAGGAATAGGGGAACGACCACATTGTCATGTGGTTGGATTACATTAGGTAGATAACGATCTTTGGTACATTGTTTTACTCAATGAATAAACCATTTTAGCAATGAAGACAGCACCAATGAAAAACGTTATCAGCCAAGCTCGTAACTACTACATGAACGCTAATGTCAACGCAGAAAACTTCACCGTTATCACTGCTTTTGATAAACACAAGGAAACGGGAGTGGAAGAGGTTGCGATTGTTTTTGTAGATAAACATGCCAATGAGATAAACAGACAGGTAACCTTTGCTCAGGGTCGCTTGATCAAGGAAATGCCAATCTCTTTTCAGGTGCCCATTATAGATATGCTTCGGCATGAACGCCCCATCTTGGTAAGGTTTCATTATCATGGAGGCTCTACTCCCTTTTTTGATAGCTTTGAGATTTTTACCATGAGAGAGCAAGTTGGAGAAGAGGAATCCTAATATTACCGTTTCCACTTCTGAGTTTAATTCGATAATGAAGTTGTCTTAGAGCTTGTTAGACAATCATTAGAATCACTTTATACAACTTCAAAAACTCAGAAGTGGAATAAAGCACGTCATTTATCTGACGAGCTGCACAAAATTCAGCAGTAAGCAGAGCAGAATATGTATTTTTCCAAAAAATTGGAAAATGAAGTATTATTCACTCTTAGCGCTATTGTTGTTTGTAAGCTTTTTCCTTCAAGCTCAGTCCTCGGGCATAGACCTTCCCAAAGAAATAAACTTTCCTACACCCACAAGTTATGATCGAGCAGAACCTACCGCTAAAGCTTGTATGCAGTGGTTGGTAGAAAATCCCATTGATGCTGATCCTGCCGAACATAAACGATTGGCTCCATACGTTTTTCGGTGGCTCGAAGGGACCGATAAAGTTAGCGTGGCCATCGATGCTGAGTTGATGCAGTATACCGATAAGAACTCTCGCCTAATCATGGTATTTCTAAGTGGCTGGGCACTATATCAGTTAGAACATGGCACAACCAATGAGGCAGCAGCACGCGAGGCAGGGTTGGAAGCTTTGATTACCTCCTATAGTGAGGCACAGGATAAAATAAAGGATAAGGACATTGAAAAGCTCATTCGCAAGCGAAAAAAAACAAAGGTTAGACCATTCTAATCGAATAGAGCGGAACTACTTATAGAAAGTCGTGGTTCATCATTTCAAAATACCAATTGAAAGACTTGCCGATTGATACTAAGAATTCGATAATTACTGGAATAGAACAAACCCTAGTGCAGATACCCTCCGGCCAGCTCCGTATGAGAGATGATCGGATAGATACGCATTGGATAGCAGAAATTCCGACTTTTTTGATTGGCAAATTTCCGGTCACCCAACAACAGTATCACGCCGTCACCGCTGAACGCCCCAGTACTTTCTTCGGAGACCAAAAACCGGTCGAAACTATATCCTGGATCGAGGCTGTACTATTTTGTAATGCGATTTCTGCCTTAGCAGACTTACAACTATGCTATCAAATAGACATCGAAAAGGAACAATATAGTTTTGATATGGCTGCAAATGGGTATCGCTTACCCACCGAAGCAGAATGGGAGTTTGCTTGCCGGGCCGGCACCACGGGCATTCGCTATGGTAATTTGGCAGCCATTGGCTGGTATAAGGGAAACTCTGGGAATGGTACACAAGAAGTAGGACAAAAGCAGCCAAATGATTGGGGGTTATATGATATGTTGGGGAATGTATGGGAGTGGTGCGCTGATATTTATGATGAGACAGTCTACGGTTCCTACCGCATAATGCGCGGTGGAGGATGGTACGATGAGCCGAGGGGATGCTTGGTGACCAATCGGAGACGTAGTCATCCAGTTGCATACAGGATTGATGATTTAGGCTTCCGCTTGGCTAGGAATCGGTAGTTTTGGGCGATCTGAGCTTTATTGTCTAACTTTCCGTGGTGAACGTTTCACAAGCCAACAATGTGTCGCCATTGAAGGCAACAATTCTCATCAAACCAAAACCATAAAGTGGAAAAAAGCCAGTTAAGAATTCAGGATCTTCTCTCATTCGGATACCTATATCTTCTCGTTCTGGGCATCATCAGGGATTCCTTGTATTATGGGCTATTGGACGTCAACATCATATTATATTCTTCAGTTACAGATATATTGTTTAGTCCATTGGCCTATTTGGTGGAGGAGCCTTGGTTAACGGCTATTTTCGTCATAGCCGTCTATTGGGCTTTCAATCAAGCTCGATTTCACAAGAAACACAAAGAGAAACGGTGGTATCGTCGGTGGTTCGATGTTGAAAAGCGAGAAGAACGTTTTGCTAAACCCACCTTGGTACAGCCAGAGCTAGTTTTCGTGGCTTTACTGATTACCTCCATGTTATTAGGAACAGGCCTGGGAAGGGGAATCGGTATGACCAATAAGATGAAGAACCAGAAATTCAAATACAACGATAGCCTAGAGTTTGTCGATGGCGAAAAGCAAGAAGTAACGGTGATTGGTCAAAACAGTCTTTATATCTTTTATGTAATGGAAGATCAAGCCCAAGTCTCAATCTCTCCAATTAATGGAGTAATCAAAAGAATTGAACTCAATAGAAAGTAAACAGCTAGATAGTTGACTTACCACCCGCTGTATGCTCTAATTATACTATTGTAAATGGCCCCTCTTCCTTTATCCTTCCTGACCTACAGTTTATCCTGAAAAATCAACAACTCGGTTCCTTTTCTTTGTATTCAGGTCCCTTTTGCCCCCAAATTGTAGGCAAAAACAAGGGAAATGAATCTTCAACGTATCTTCTTCTGGCTTCTTTTCATGACAAGTTTTTTCGGTGCAAGTTTTGGGCAATCGTGGATTAAGGGTACGATTAAAGATGTAAAGGGCGAGGCGATTATTGGAGCAAATATCTACCTGGAAGATACCTATGATGGCACTTCTTCGGATGTAGAAGGCAATTTCCTCTTTAGTACGGAAGAAACAGGCGAGCAGATACTGAAAGCGACCTATTTAGGGTTTGCAGATTTCAGCCGAGCGGTGAGTATCAATGGGGACACCTTGACCTTTCAGATCAAAATGAAGGTCAATGCGATGGAGTTGCAAGATGTCGTGATTACAGCGGGAGCCTTCGATGCAGGTGGAGCGAATAAACAGGAAGTGATGAAGCCTTTGGACATATTAACAACTGCAGGAGCCACTGGCGATATAGCAGGCGCTTTGAATACCTTGCCGGGAACGCAAGCGGTCGGAGAGTCAGGAAGACTTTTTGTAAGGGGAGGGGAAGGGTATGAGACAAAGACTTTTGTTGATGGTATGCAGGTGATGAATTTCTATTCTGTTTCTGCTCCTAACACACCGGGCCGTTCACGTTTCATGCCTTACATGTTTAGTGGGGTGAGTTTTAGCACGGGCGGCTACTCTGCGGAATACGGACAAGCTCTATCCTCTGCTTTAGTGATGAATTCCAAGTTTTTGGCTACGCAAAATCGAATGGATGTCTCTTTGATGAGTGTAGGAGGCGATATTGGGATTACCAGATCTTGGGAAAATAGTTCTCTAGCTGCCAAGGCCCAGTATACAAATCTCGACCCCTACATGAATGTGATCAGCCAGGAAATAGACTGGATTGATGCACCAACCTCAGGTGAAGCTTCTGTCTCCTATCGTAGCAAGTTAAGTAATACAGGCGTGCTTAAACTGTTTGGAAACTTTAACCGATCAGGCTTAGCGCTGAACAGATTTGAATTGCATGATCCGGCTACTAATATCAAAACAAAATTGGATAACCAATACATCTACCTCAATGGCGTTTTGCAAGATGAGATCGGCGGAGGTTGGAACCTAAAAGCAGGTCTATCTTATACCGATACACAAGATGATATAGGATTAAATGCAGCTAAGATTAAAGAAGATGAATGGGGAATACATTCAAAAGTAGTATTGGGGAAGACGCTAAGTAATAACGTTTCCATTAGAACAGGCTTGGATTATTTCAATCGACGCTTTACACAAGGCTATCATCACCCGGATGTAGAAGCAGACTGGAGCATTGGATTTCGCGAAGAAATTGGCGCCCTGTTTGCCGAGTCAGATATCTATCTAAGTACAGCCTTGTTAGCCAGGGTAGGAGTGCGTGCCGAGTACACCAGTTTGAATAAGCAACTGGATGTGGCACCACGACTTTCCCTAGCCTGGAAAACGGCTCAGCATAGTCAGATATCTATGGCCTATGGTCGCTTTCAGCAGGCTGCCCAGCGACAGTGGTTGGCTCTATCTCCAGGTTTAGAGAATGAAAGAGCAGATCATTACATCTTAAATTATCAGATCAATAAATCTCGCAAGACTTTTCGAATTGAGTTGTTCCATAAGGAATACCAGGACCTAGTTAAGTTTAGTGATCCTAGATCTCCCCTAGGGTTTAATAACAACGGGCAGGGATATGCTCGCGGCTTAGACCTCTTTTGGAGAGATGGCAAGAGTCTCAGAAATACAGATTATTGGGTGTCTTATTCTTATACAGATACCCAGCGTGATTATCGAGATTACCTAAGGACGGTGCGGCCTAGTTTTTCATCTGCTCATAACTTTTCATTAGTTGTTAAGCACTTCGTCAATTCGATAAAGAGTCAACTGGGAGCCACCTATAGAATGGCAAGTGGGAGACCGTATCACGATCCAAATAAAATGGGCTTCATGACGGAAAAGACGCCTACTTATCATGACCTGAGTGCAAATATCAGCTATCTGTTTAAGCAAAACATCATCATTCATATGAGTGCTACCAATCTGCTGGGGTTGGATCAGCTTTTTGGATATGAATTTGCTAGCCAGGCTGATGATGCAGGGCATTTTGCTAGCCGGGCCATCCGCCCACCCGCAAAGCGCTTCCTATTCTTAGGTGTTTTTATTACCCTTTCGAAAGAAAAAGTATTGAATCAATTACCAACCTTATAGATCTCAGTGGGAATCTCCACAGAATGTCAGAGGTCCTCAATAACTAATAAAATAATCAACATCATGAAAATTCTTGATTTCTTATTGTGTGCTGTATTCTTTAGTTTGATCGTAGCTGCTACTCCAAGTGATGCCTATGAAAAGGCCATGAAATCTGCCATTGAGAAAGTATTTCAGGCCGAGACAATGGAGCAGTATCAGGCGGCAAGCAATACCTTTGATCGTATAGCTGAGAAAGAAAGCAAAGCCTGGCATCCTCGATATTATAGTGCCTATGCTCATATCATCATGAGTACACTGGAAAAAGAGCCAACGGCAAAAGATGAACAATTGGACCAAGCCATGGAGCGCCTTTTGGCAGCTGATGAACTTTCCCCAGGGAATAGTGAGTTGTTGACCTTGGAAGGTTTTGTACATATGATGCGCGTAGTGGTTGATCCGGCAAGCAGGGGAGCACAATACTCTGGCCAATCCATTGCGGCTTTCCAGAAAGCTGTGGCTATGGACCCCAACAATCCTAGAGCTTTGATGTTGCTATCGAACATGCAGATTGGTACAGCTCGTTTTTTTGGATCAGATTCAAGCGAAGGTTGTGCAACGCTTGAGAAGGCGATTAAGGTGTTTGAAAATGCAGGCTCACCAAAACATCCCTTAGATCCGACCTGGGGAAAAGAAATGGCACTTGGAAATAAAAAAGCTTCTTGCCAATAGTTAGCAAGTAATCAGGTGGAATGAACAACGGAAGAGGTAATTCCCATTGTCATTCCACCTAATCGTTTTGCGGATCAAATATCAAGGGCCCAATTATTCAAACATTACCTATCTTACAGGCATGGTGAAAAGCGAAAAAACGATACCGAGACATGTAAGAGATGTACTGATCATCTTTTCTTTTGGATTTGTTTTTAATGGTTTTTTCTGCCTGGAATGCATCAAACAATTCCATCGCTACTGGCTCGATTTTGTATTTACCGGACTATTTTGGATAGTGCTATGGAAAGGGAATGAATGGGTAGCCGGATTTGATTTTGGGAAGTTCACCTGGCAGGATAGACCAATGGAACGCCTCCTTTTGGGCGTTTCGGGACATTGCCTTTTTACATTCCTGGCTAGTTTGGTTTTGACCCAAATCTTCTATTTAATTCAATTGGGAAAGATGAGATCAATAGATAGTTTTGGAGATGCCATAAATGAAAACTTACCAGCTATTGTCGTCGCATTGGTTATATCTTTGTTCATGACCGCCAGGTCTTTTCTCTTTAATTGGCGAGAGGTGGCTATTCAAAATGAAAAACTGAAGACAGAATCAATGGCTTCCCGTTTTGCTTCCCTGAAGGCGCAAGTCAATCCACACTTCTTGTTCAATAGTTTGAATGTATTGTCCGGACTTGTTTACCGAGATGCAGATCTTTCTGCTCGATTTATCAAGAAACTCTCAGAAGTATATCGCTATGTACTGGATCAGCAGGAACAGGAGCTAGTGCCGATCCAGGAGGAAATGGAGTTTGTAGAATCTATTGTTTTTCTACAGCAAATTCGCTTTGGAGAAAACTTAAAGGTGTCGATGAATATTGACGAAGACGCTAGCAAGATGATTGCTCCTTTGGCCTTGCAGATGTTACTTGAAAACGCCATTAAACACAACGTCATATCTGCTCAATCTCCATTATACATTGATATAAATCAGGAAGGTGAATACTTGGTAGTGAGTAACACGCTCCAACCTAAAACGGTTATGGGGGAGAGCTTGGGGCTTGGACTCGAAAACATCCGTAAACGCTATGGTTTTCTGACAAATCAAACGGTTGAAGTGCTGCAAGACAATGGAAAATTTATCGTAAAACTTCCCATAATAGAAGTAGAATGAAGATTCTCATCATTGAAGATGAACCCTTTGCTGCCGACCATCTTGAGTTGTTGGTGAGCCAGCTCCGTCCCAATTGGGAGGTTTTGGCCAAATTACCAACGATTCGAGAGACAGTGTCCTGGCTTCGTTCGAATCAAACCTATGATGTGATCTTTACGGATATACAATTGGCAGATGGCATTTGCTTTGAAATCTTTCATCAGGTAGAGATCGATCGCCCGATTATTTTTACGACAGCCTACGATCAATATGCCATTAAGGCTTTTAAATTGAACAGCATTGACTATTTGCTGAAACCGATTGATAAGCCTTCCTTGACGACTGCTTTTGAGAAGCTAGAGAAGTTGCAAATCTCGACCCCCCACGCGCAGCCGACCGGGTTTTCTACCGAACAATTACAACAACTCCTCCAATCTATCCAGCCCACTTATAAACAGCGGTTTGCCATCAAGATTGGGGATAATATTCGCTTGGTACCAACGGACGAAATTCTTTTCTTCCAGAGTCAACATAAAATGACCTACCTCACCACAGAAGGAGGGAAACGTTACCCCGTTCAATATACTTTGCAGGAGTTGGAAGGTTTGATTGATCAGCGGCAATTTTTCCGAATCAATCGAGGCGTGCTATTGCGTGATCGTGCCATCCAGGGGGTAACTATGATTACCAATAGCCGCTTAAAAGTGAAAGTCCCCTTCATCGAAGAAGACTTTATTGTTAGCCGCGAACGTTGTCAAGATTTCAAGGAGTGGCTAGACAGGTAGAATGGTGTTTTCCTAATACTTCGTTTTTCTTCGTTCCTGTTGAATATGTTTGTACAATTTTCCTAATTCCCTATCCTTCTTTCTTCGCTCCTGTAAGCTGGATTCAAAATGGACCCGCTCTCGCTCCATTTTTTGGAAATTATAATAGGCTTCTTCTTCAATCTCCCCACTTTCAACGGCCGCCAAAATGGCACAGCCCTTTTCATGCATATGAGTACAGTCTTTAAATTTGCATTCATTCGCATAGTCTAGAAGGGTTTCAAAAGTGGTTTCTAGTCCACCAGACATATCGGCAATGCCGACCTCCCGCATCCCTGGATTATCGATCAAAATCCCACCTCCTGGCAATACGATGAGCTCTCGATGGCTAGTAGTATGTTTTCCTTTACTTACACTGGAACTGATTTCTCCTGTTTTCATCTTTTCTTCACCAGATAAGTGATTTAGGAGCGTAGATTTCCCAACGCCCGAAGAACCCAAAAGGCAATAAGTTTTTCCAGCTTTAATGATGGGTTGAAGGGCTTCATAACCATTGAGCCGCTGGTTGCTAACCTGTAAGACGGGAATTTCCCCTAAGCGCTTAGCTATCTGCTCCAAAAGGACTTGCAATATCGATTCATCAACCAGGTCTATCTTGCTCAATACGATTAGAGGTTCTACTTTTGAGGCATTGCAAATCGTCAGATACCTTTCCAGTCGATTTAAATTAAAGTCTCGATCAACGGCCTGAACGATTAGCCCAAAATCTATATTCGTAGCTATAATTTGTACTTGACTTGCCTTACCCACCGCTTTCCTTTCTATGATAGAATGCCGAGGATACACCTCATGAATGAGCGCTTTCCCTTCATCGTATTCCGTAAAGGCCACCCAATCGCCCACTGCAGGGAAATCATATCGACTATCGGCAGTGAATCTGATTTTGCCAATTAATTCTGAATCGAACTCTTTTTCTGGTGTCTTCACCGTATAGCGTTCCCGATGTTCTGCGATTACCCGACCAACTTCAAAGTCACCTAAGTGGTGTTCAATTCGATATTGTTCGTGGATTATGTTCAAGCCTAGATCTGCGTATGTCATGGATTGCGAATTTTAGGGCTGAAATAGTCTGTTGATTTTAGGGATTATGATTGACTGTCAAATTGAATATCGAAAATGATGTTGGAACAATAGAAGCCTGCCTTCTTAATGGCCTTTTGCGAAGCTAGGTTGTCAATCGTCGTTGAGCAAATTGGTTTTCTACCCAAGTTCAAAACCCTGTTGGTTTGGTATTTCAGTATTTCTGTGGCAAAGCCTCGGCCTCTGTACGCACTATTGACTATCATGCCTAAGTCTGCGTAAGCGACTTGAGAATCACTGATTCTACATTCACTGGTAGCTATAATGGTATCTCCGTCTTTAGCTCGGTATATTTCCTTACGGTTGACCAGGTTTTCGGTATACCCGAAAGTATCGTCCATCCCTACTTCCTGTTTCAAGAAGGCTTTAATCATAGGAATCTCTTCTTCTGAAACCAATTCTAAGTTCAAGCGTGACTCAAATTCAACACTTTCATTGCCATGTTCAAAACAAAAGGTGTTAGTTGAGATAGATTTGGAGTGAAACAGGCAGGCATTGAAGGAAACTGGATCGCTTGAACTAAGACTAGCCGAAATAACCAGTTCCGAATCGATCAATCTTTTAATCACTTGCTGCATCTGTTGTCTGAAAGATTGTATGACAAAGAGTTGGAGTAAACGTTTATCACTGTCAATACAACAATAACCTATGTTTTGGTTCCCTTCTGTAATCAGATAAGGTTGGGCAGAGGCGATATATAGTTGTTCCCACATGGCATCAATAGGTGCTGTCAGATGCTGATAAAACGCTTTCCGGAACTTGCTTACTTCTTCGTGCTGATCTGTTTTTATGAATTTCATGTTAGCTATACTTACTGATTAAATGTGCTTTTATTTGATCTAAAGGGTAATCGTCATAGATGCTAAAGTAGTGTAAGGCAATTCCATCCAGCTCTGCAATAAAACTATAGCTTAAGGGGATAGCATTGTCTTTATCTATTTCCTCAAATATGCGCTGTACTGAGTTGAGCAAAAAAGAGGCTCGCTTTTCGATGAGATCTTGTAGGATGGCTCGTGTAGAAGGTTGTAGCATCATGTTCAAATTGAATTGAAACAATAATTTATTGTGGGCTAATCCCGTAAAGAAAGAGGCTAAGAGTGCTTGTAGCTTTTCGGTGGCATTTGTGCAGCTAGTGCTTGGTTCATTGATCTCTTTGATGATATCTGTTGTCCTCGAGAATATTTCTCGTAGCAGTTCATTCTTAGATTTAAAATGATGAAAAACCAGCCCCTTGGAGACTTTAACTGTTTCGCAGATCAAAGAGATGGGCGTATTTTCAAATCCTCTTTCGGCAAATAGCTGAGTAGCCACGGCGATAATTTGTTCTTTCTTTTCCATGGTGATATGTATAACAGACTGACCGTACAGTCAGTTCCCAAAAGTAGCACTTTTTTTCTTCTTGGATCATAAGTAAAAGAGCAAATCTAACTTATCATTTTATGGCGGCCTCTTTTTCTATATATCTGCCTTGCGTACTCGACTTAATAGCCAAGGCTATTAGGCTCCGCCGCGCCTTGATCTATGAAAAAATGGGCTCGACCAAAAAAGTAATCTAAATCTACTCTTTTACTTAAATTTTGTAAGAGAACTACTGATGCTAACGAAGTAGTAACACCTGACCCGCTTGCCGCTGAATTTCGCCTGACTTAGTTTCCAATTCAATAAGGTAAGTATAAACACCCGTAGGCAGGGCTTGCCCGCCCACTTGGCCGGACCAGCCATAGTTGGGGTTATTGGGCGGAAAATCTCGGGCATCAAATAACAATCCACCAAAGCGATCAAAAATGGACATTTGTTTGATGCGAGTAATCTTGTCTACATCAACCCATGGATAGAAGTAATCATTTTGTCCGTCAGCATTTGGAGAAAAGGCGTTGGGGAGGAAAAAATCGGAGGGGATCTTTACATTGACTTGGATATTGGCGGAGCTGCTGCAGCCATTCTCAGCGCTAACCTCTAGCGTGTAGAGCGTAGAACGAGTAGGAAAGAATTGCGGCTCTAGACAATCAGCGCAGCTCAATCCATTCTGGGGACTCCATTGAATAGTCTGTAAAGTAGAATCCGGAAGATTGACGGTGATGGGAATTGAACCAGGCACGCCTTGCTCCATTTCCAGTAGGGTAGGAGCGGTGATGATCAAGGGTCGTGTGCTGGAGATCGTAATAGATTGCCCAATTTCACATTGGTTACTGTCTTGAACCAGCAGTAGGTAATTTCCAGGCCCTAATCCTGTAAAGTCAGGAGAATTCTGAAAATTGGCATTACTAGCCAATCCATATCGGTAGGGAGGAGTACCGCCATGTACAGCTTGAATACCGATCTCGCCGAAGGAACGTTGACAATCCGGCTGAAAAAGCTGAAACTGGAAGCTATCCAATTTACTTTCAGTAATCAGAAGGTCTTCCATGCTAATACAACCCGTCGTTCTTTCGGTTACGAGTAGTTGATAATCACCTGGGGTGGAAACAGCAATAGAGGTGGTTTGATCATCTCCAATTCTATCTCCATTGGGAGCAAGCCATTCGTAAGTAAAAGCTGCTGGCTCTCCGGGATGTTCTGCTACCAGTGCTATTGAGGATTGTTGACAATGGATTTCTCTTGGACCCGTGACTTGTAGAGGAAGGTTACTGACTTCTTCTACGGCTATGAAGGCTTCTTGAGTGCAGGCTAGATTTGTGTCTGTCAAGTTTACTTGCAAATAATAGGTGCCGGGGGCGTTGATCGTGACTTGGCTATTGGTGGGATCGCTTATGATGCTGCCATCATCGGTGGTCCAACTGGTTTGAAAAAGATAACCACTCGCTTGTACAGTGGGGGAGAGGACCAATTCTTCTTCACAAGCAATTTCCACAATGGTATCGGGGGTGATTACCTCAAAAGGGACAATTTCTACCTGGACCTCGTCTTCCAAGTGGCAGACTTCAAAAAAGTGTAGATCATCCAATGCAAAATCTGTTCCTGCTCCGATATCTTCATCACTTACCCGCAGGCAGATTTCAGCCGTGGTCTCATTTCCCGAATTCCAATCTCCCTTGACCTTTTGCCAAGAGCAGGCGAATGAACCAATCGTTCCACTAGACAAAAGATCATCATTGATCAAGAGTTGAATCACAGGAGGATCATTGGTGCGCAAGCCAGTAGCAAAGGCAAAGAAATGATAATCTTTATTCCTGCTGATGGTAACTTCCTGACACCAAATATCTACATTGGCTGCATCAGAAACACGGATGAGCATCATATTGCCTCCACTATTGCTGGGATCTTCACAAGGTTTAGCATCTAGAAATAAAGCGGTACCAATCGTATCAATGATGTAACCTCCAGGTGCTGTCTTATTGCTCTCATATTGAGAGCTAAACCCCACATCTCCGGAACTGAAATCAAAATTTTGGATCAGATTGGCCGTTTCATCATATACATCTGCCACAATCTGGTACGTCATCTGGCTATCAATTCGAGCTACGGGGTGAAAACTGAAGGGATTATTTAATCCGGTACTGGGAGACCAAAGCGAGTGCAATACAACACCGTTGGTACTGGCAGTCAGCTGAGCATCATTATTGGAACAAGTGCGGATATCTGGCCCTGCATCTAGTGATAGATCGCATTGAGCTGTTATGGCATTGAGGCCAAAGATAGTTAGTAGCCCCAGTAAAAGGATAAATAAGCGATATGGCAAAGTAGTACTATTTATATCCTAACAAGATACAAATAGCGTTGAGAGGGAAACCAAAGATCTCCCCACAAACCCTTTAAATGACTCGGAATGGCCGTTTTGGATCAGTTCAAGGCTTAGGCACTTAAAAGCTGACGGGCCTCAGCAATAGCGTTTTCTACCCCGGCGGCATTCTTACCCCCGGCAGTAGCATAAAAGGGTTGACCACCGCCACCACCTTGGATATGTTTGGCTAGTTGCCGTACCATACTGCCAGCGTGTAAGTCACCCTGGCCAGCGATATCTTTGCTAATCATAATGGTTAGGAGTGCTTTACCCTTCACTTCTGCTCCTAAGATGATAACCGCCTTTTCCATTTCTTTTTCTAGCTGGAAAGCCAATGTTTTAATAGCGTTGGCATCATCAAGAGGAATCTTTGCACCAAGGAATTGGATATCATTAATGCTTTCCACTTGGCCCTTCAATTGATCTTTCAAGGCGCCAGCTTGTTCACCGCGGATCTTCTCTAACTCCTTCTTCAGCTGCTTATTCTCTTCTTGCAGGGCAGCTACCTGATTAGCCGTATTAGGGGCATTTTTGAATAGCCCCCGAATCTTATCTAATTCCTCTAACTGAGCCTTTATGTACTCCTGTGCGGTTTCAGCTGTGACAGCCTCAATTCTTCGTATACCAGCGGCTACCCCTGTTTCGGAAACAATTTTAAACAGCCCAATATTTCCAGTAGCTGGAACATGTGTTCCTCCGCATAATTCGCGCGAGAAGTTGGCATCAAAAGTAATCATGCGTACCAAGTCGCCATACTTCTCACCAAAGAGCATAGTTGCTCCTGCTGATTTAGCTTCCTCAATAGGCATAGTGCGATCTTCCTCTAGTGCGATATTCTCTCGTACCTTTTGATTGACGATTTCCTCAATTTCCTGCAAATCCTCTGCACCAACTTGTTGGAAGTGAGAAAAGTCGAAGCGGAGTCGCTTATGATCCACATTTTGACCTTTCTGCAAGGCATGTCCACCCAGAACTTGATGAAGTGCAGCATGCATAAGGTGTGTTGCAGTGTGATTATTCTCAGTGGCATGACGCGTTTTGGCGTCTACAAAGCCCTTTACCTCTGCTGACATGTCTGCTGGCAACCGATCAACGATATGAACAGTCAATTCATTTTCTTTCTTGGTATCCAGCACGCGCACCTTTTCCTCACCAATCCAAAGAATACCTTTATCGCCTACTTGCCCACCGCTTTCACCATAGAAAGGCGTTTGATTAAGAACCAATTGAAATTGATCTTTTTTCTTCAATTTGACAGTGCGATATTTTAAAACCTTGGCGTCTTTAAGTTCTAAGGTATCGTACCCGATAAATTCTACCTCTTCTCCTTCAACAATTTCTTGCCAATCCCCTACTTCCTTCTTAGCATCGGCTCTGGACCTGGCCTTTTGTTCTGCTAAGGCTGCTTCAAACCCTTTGTCATCTACAGTATAGCCCTTTTCCGTGGCAATCAAGCGGGTCAAATCGATGGGAAAACCAAAGGTATCGTACAATTCAAAAGCGTCGGCGCCCTTCACTTGATTGTTTTCGACACTTAGGCTTTCAAAGCGACGAAGTCCATTTTCCAAGGTATTTAAGAAAGCGATCTCTTCTCCTTCTATTACCTTCGCCACTTGATCGCGTTGCAGATCTAATTCAGGAAATACCTTTGCAAACTCATCCGCGAGCATCGGGATTAAGGTATGGAGAAAAGGCTCCTTAAGACCAAGAAACGAATAGTAGTAACGGACAGCTCTGCGTAAGATTCGCCGAATTACATAACCAGCACCGGTATTACTAGGTAATTGTCCATCGGCAATGGCAAAGGCTACTGCTCGAATATGATCCGATACCACCCGCATCGCGACATCTGTCTTGTTATCGGGATCATAACTATGGCTATACTTTTTCCCGGATTGCTTTTCTATATATTGAATAAAGGGTGAAAAGATATCTGTATCGTAGGTGGCAGTTTTGCCTTGTAGGATCATGCATAGGCGTTCGAAGCCCATTCCGGTATCTACGTGTTGTTCTGGCAGGGTTTCTAATGAGCGATCGGCCTTGCGATTAAACTGGATGAATACATTATTCCAAATCTCAACGACCATCGGATCATCCATGTTCACTAGATCAGCACCAGGCAGCTTAGCTCTTTCCTCATCCGAACGCATATCGATGTGGATCTCCGAACAAGGACCACAAGGCCCAGTCTCACCCATTTCCCAGAAGTTATCCTTCTTATCATAGTAGAGGATATGATCCTCAGGTAAGTACTGCTTCCAAATCTCTTTAGCTTCTTCGTCTGCTGGCAACCCATCAGCTTCATCTCCACCAAATACAGTAGCGTAGATGCGGTCTTTTGGAAGCTTGTATACCTCTGTCAATAACTCCCAAGACCAGCCAATAGCTTCCTTTTTGAAATAATCGCCAATGGACCAGTTTCCTAGCATTTCGAACATGGTGTGGTGAGTACCATCTAGGCCTACTTCCTCCAGATCATTGTGTTTTCCCGATACTCGAAGACACTTCTGGGTATCCGCAATTCTTCTGGCATCAGGCACTTGATTACCCAGGAATAAATCTTTGAATTGATTCATTCCTGCATTGGTAAACATCAAGGTAGGATCATCTTTATTGACGATAGGTGCGGAAGGCACTATCTTATGCTGTTTGGATCGGAAAAAATCTAAAAATTGATCTCGAATTTCCTGTGCTGTCATCATTACGGCTACACATATTTTTGAATGAACCGCGAAGATAAGTCTTGCCATGCAATAAAGCAATTATTCAGGCTTTTGGGGCAGCTAAGCAGCAGGCACTGGAGAGGATCAAAGAGCGGGGAGAAGTCCGCTTGCGATGACTTCAATGTTCGCAAGCGGATGGTAGGAGCAGTGTCCTAGTTTTTTACAAATTCTACTCGTCGGTTGATGGCTCTACCTGCTTCTGTGGTATTAGTGGATAAGGGTCGGGTTTCTCCTAGGCCTTTGGTGCTCAGGCGGGAAGCGTCAATGGACAGGCTAATGAGCGCATCGCGCACAGCCATTGCTCGAGCATGAGATAATTCCATGTTGTAATTTCCAGCTCCTCTGTCATCTGTATGCCCTTCAATGCTCAGGCGAATGTCAGTATGTTCCTCCATCATTTCTGCAATAGACCGAATGATAGTCATAGAGGAAGAACGGATACTGGTTTTATTATAATCAAAATGAATGTCATTGGTTATAATCTTCCCATCCTTCATAAGAATGTCATAGAGCGGCATGCCCGCCTTAGCGATGGATATATTCTCCTTTCCGGAAGGGGCTTCCTTATCCATGAAACTAAGACCGATTAAAGACAGCGCTACGAGAGCTAGGCTAACTACAAACCATTTTTGATTCTTCATTCTACGATGTTTTTGTTGTGCTTGATCAAACAGCAAGTAGAACGCAGGTGCCTGTACCTTTTCGGCATTTTTTTGTTCTTGGTAAAGTTGCTGGATGGTCTTATGAAATGAGTTTAAGTTCTTCATGAGAGAAGCTGGATTTAGCGGCTAGATCATTTGTTTTAGAATTCCTTCCTTATCTAGGAGTTGCCGTAAGCGATTTTTACCTCGTTCATAGTGTGTCCGGGCGGTACCTACTTGAATCCCCATTATATCAGCAGCCTCCTGGATACTACAATTCTGATAAAAGACGAGGTGTAAGGTTTGTTTCTGCTGCGGAGAAAGTTGTGCCAATGCCTGTCGAAAAATAAGCTGCAGCTGCCTGTTGTCTAGAGCTGAATCTGTTGTTGGCTGTAACATTGATAAATCCCCAACTTGATCTTCAATCCTTAGCGTTTTTCGTTTAGCCTTAGCTTTTATATAATCGATGGCAGTATACCGAATAATGGCAAAAAACCAGGTTTTGAAACTGGCTTGGGCTTTGAATCCTCTAATTTTCCGGAGGACTTTTAAATAGGACTCCTGCAAGACTTCTTCCGCCACTAAATTATCCCCTGCACAGCAACGAACTGCCCATGCATAGCTATCACTGTGTAGCTCAGCCAATTTTATTTGCAATTCATCTCGTTGCATCATTAAAATCTGTAGCTTTTACCAGATTAGTCTATAAATCAGCGTTCTTATATTACAGTAGAAGAAAAAAATGCTGAAAATACGTCGCCGAACGGCCTCGTTATTGTTCTATAAATCGGTGTCTCAGCACTTTACACGGCTATGAAATGTTGTGGAAATGTTAAAATTTTCTTAATTAACACATTTCTCAGAGAAATAAATCCATCTTTGTGCGCTCCCTATGAAAAAAATACGTTAGAGCTTAAGACAAATATGTATTAAACCTATTTGTCCTCCCTAATCCCTCTACTAAACTATCCAACAGCCTGAAATGTCCAAATTATGGACTACTTAAGCAAAAGAAAGCTACCCTTAAAGAGGCAAAACTAACCCTAGTAAGTACAGTTTAAATTGCCATTCAGTTTACAAGTATTTAAGACGAGTACCACTTCTGAATGCATGTGTCAAATAGTCGCCCAAAAGTGGGGACTATATTGTATTTGGAATATAGATATACATGATAATTAAAAACCGATTGGTAGGTAAAAATGCCAATTTTTGGCTTTTTTTGATCATTTTTTGATGATGTTTTGTGTTGAAATTCAGCTTTTGGTGATGGTTTTGTCTAATTTTTACCAAAAAATTTTTTTTATCTGAAGGCTGAAACTATATTTGATCTAGCCATCTGAAAGTAAAACACTCCAAAGAGAGATTTGAAAACTAGGCATTCAGTTCCACCTAAATTCTAAGGTGGTTTAGCTTCTGCGGAAGCGCTGCATGTTTTACTTTTTGGCTTACATTAAACACTCATGAGAAAAGAAAAATTTGTTTACAACACCCAGACTTTACAGTATGAGGAAGTTGTAGAACCACTGAGTATTAAGCTTCTTCGAGTTTTTGGGTTTACATGCGCAGCCTTATTTACTGGATTTTTGTTCATGCTTCTTGCGCACCGCTTCTTTCCCTCTCCCAACGAAAGAGGTCTTCTAAGCGAAAATGAAAAGTTACGCTCAGAGATCGAAAAGATGGGAACTGAAATTGACCAAATGAGCGATGCTCTAGGTAATATTCAGGAAAGGGATGCATACGCACACCGCGTAGTTTTCGAAATGGATCCTATCGATGAGAACGTTTGGAATGGTGGTATCGGTGGCCACGATCGCTATAAGGAGTACCGTCAATTGAAGTACTCTGGAGAAACCCTTGCCAAAATCAAGGAAAAAAGTGATCGACTCCGTCGCCAGATGTTGCTACAGTCCAATTCCTTAGATACTATCCTGATGGCGGCTAGAAATAAGGAAGACATGTTAGCTGCGATTCCGGCAATCAAACCAGTACGTTCCGATAAGCTGGCTAGAAACGTAAAATTGCTTTCTGGTTTCGGATATCGAATCCACCCTATATATAAGGTGAAAAAGATGCACGCAGGTATTGACTTCACAGCTCCCCGTGGGACGCCTATCCAGGCTACTGGCAAAGGGAGAGTGGTTAAAACCGGCAGAGGCTCAGGTTATGGCCTCCGCGTGATCATCGACCATGGCTTTGGCTATAAGACCTTATACGCTCACATGGATCGCATCGATGTGAAAGTAGGGGACGAAGTAAAGCGTGGTCAGAAAATCGGTATCGTGGGAAGTACGGGTGCCTCAACAGCCCCACACTGCCACTACGAGGTGATCCACAAAGGAGCTAAGGTCAATCCAATCCAGTTTGTAACGGACGGTTTGACTCCCGAAGAGTACGCAGAATTGGTTAAACTATCAGAAACAGTTAATCAATCGCTTCACTAGCGGAAAAAAATAACACAAAAAGAATATGATCAACAGATCAACATGGAAAGGCTTCCCTTTGGGAAGTCTTTTCTTCATTATGGCATTGAGCCTAAGTTCTAGTCCCATCCAATCCCAAACCTTTAAAATAGTTGGTGTAGGTGATATGATGCTGGGAACCAATTACCCTTCTAAATCTTATTTGCCAGCTAATGGTGGAAAGGACCTATTGAAGGATGTCACTCCTATATTAAAGGGCGCGGACTTAACTTTCGGAAATTTGGAGGGAACAATCCTTGATTCCGGAGGTACTGTCAAACGTTGCAAGAACCCTAGCCTATGCTATGCATTTCGTTCACCTGAGAGCTACATTGACCACTTTGTGAATGCAGGTTTTGATGTCGTGAGTTTGGCCAATAATCATTCAGGCGATTTTGGCGCATCTGGTCGAAAGCGTACCAAGGAAGTCCTGGATGAGGCCGGAATCGAATATGCAGGGCTGGCAGGCACGGATGAAACCGCGGTATTTGAAAAGAATGGCGTGACCTATGGGTTTTGTGCGTTTGCTCCGAACCGAGGAACCTGCGATATCCGCAACTTATCCCGCGCTAAGGAGATTGTAGCTGAGTTGGAAAAGAAGGCTGATATAGTGATTGTATCCTTTCATGGAGGGGCGGAAGGAGCTAAGCATCGACATGTTCCAAAACGTACTGAGACCTACTACGGAGAAAATAGAGGGAATGTACATGCCTTCGCCCATGCAGTTATTGATGCGGGAGCTGATGTCGTTTTTGGACATGGCCCACACGTGACACGAGGTGTAGAATTATATAAAGACCGCTTTATTACCTACAGCTTGGGCAACTTCTGCACCTATGGTCGCTTCAATCTAAGAGGCTCTGCGGGCGTAGCACCTATAGTTGAGCTGGAAGTGGATAAAACGGGGCGCTTTATTAGTGGTCAGCTAATCCCGATTTATCAGATGAAGACTCATGGCCCAAAGATTGACAAGCAAAACCGGGCAATCAATGAGGTAATTGAATTAAGCAATGCAGATTTCCCGGCCTCTCCCTTGGTGATTGAAAAAGACGGTAAAATGAGAAAGGGAGCATCTAAATAAGACTCTCATCCTTGAAAGGATAGAAAATAATGGATGAGTCTTCAGCAAGAAGCCACTTCAAAATAGCGTTTGAGGTGGCTTCTTGTCATTTGGAAAGCTGTTGTAGTTTATACCATAAGTCTTTATTGGATGTCTTGTAGCTAACATTCAAATGGTGGGTAATCCTTATATTGAGGAATTATTCAAACGACAAAAACGAAGTATACATGCATGACTTTTCGCAATTGGTCGCCCCTATAAAACTTATTGAATGGTCAAAACTAGAAGACCGTATTCCTTCTTACGCGCTAGTTGAAAATACAGACCTGGTTGTGGTAAGGTATGGAGAAGAGGCTTCCGTTATGTATGGACGATGTTTACACCGAGGTGCACTTTTGTCAGATGGGCATGTGGACGAAAATGATAACTTGATTTGCGGAGTACACCATTGGGATTATCGTATCGATACTGGCGTGAGTGAGTACAATAATTCGGAGTTCTTGCAAAAGTTTAAAGCTGCCCTTTCTGAGGGTTGGCTATATGTTGATAAAGCAGATGTTGTGGCCTTTGAGGAAATCCATCCCCAACGCTTTCGTCGAGAGGAATACCAAGGAACTTACCAAGATACCCATCCTGAGCCGACCGAACCTTATACCTCTTATATAAAAGAATTGGCGAAGAACGGTCTAAAGAACTATGGTCATCATGGACCATCTGCTTCCATGGGCGTGGATAGAAATACCCTTCCCAAATGGGATGACATTCAGTTTCTGCCTGCTCAGTTGGCCAAGAGACCATTGCTGGACCATGAAGAGGTAGGTACAGATGTAGTGATTGGACCTCGAGCGAAGAAACCGCTGGTGCTAAAGATGCCCTTATTTGTGTCAGATATGTCTTTCGGTTCTCTGTCACGAGAAGCAAAAATTGCTTTAGCTAAAGGTGCCGATATGGCTGGGACAGGAATTTGCTCAGGAGAGGGAGGGATGCTGCCAGAGGAGCAGGCCAATAATGCCCGTTACTTTTATGAATTAGCTAGTGGAAAGTTTGGCTTTAGCTTTGATAAATTGAAGAAAGTGCAAGCCTTCCACTTTAAAGGAGGGCAAGGTGCAAAGACAGGTACAGGCGGACACTTACCTGGACATAAAGTGACCGAAGAGATTGCCAGTGTTAGGGGGTTAAAGGTAGGGGAAACCGCCATCTCTCCCGCTGCATTCCCTGACCTTAAGACAGTTGCTGACTTCCGAGGGGTTGCAGAAGAAGTACGCCTGATTTCAGGAGGCATCCCGGTAGGATTTAAGATTGCGGCTAGTCGTATAGAAGCCGATATAGACTTTGCCCTTGATGCGGGTGCTGATTACATCATTCTAGATGGACGAGGCGGCGGAACAGGTTCAGCCCCAACGGTTTTGAGGAATAATATTAATGTTCCAACTATTCCAGCTTTGGCCCGAGCCCGACAACATTTGGATAAAATTGGAGCCAAAGATATCAGCCTAGTAATTACTGGGGGACTTCGAGTAGCTGAAGATTTTGCAAAGGCCATGATGATGGGAGCTGATGCAGTAGCTATTGCAAATTCGGCCATTCAGGCTGTGGGTTGCATCGGTATGAGAGCCTGTGGGACCAATAACTGCCCGGTTGGTGTAGCTACGCAAAAAGACCATTTAAGAGCTAGACTGAAAATAGATCAGTCGGCTACTCAGTTGTATAATTTCCTCACAGCAACCAATGACTTAATCAAGGTAATTGCACGGTCCTGTGGCCATGCGCATATTCGTGATTTCAATTTTGAAGACCTAAGTACGTATGATTATGATATGCACCGATTGGCAGGGATAAACTATGCGGGAATGATGGGCAGATAGGGCTTTTCTTCCATGTCACAGATATTTAAATTATTTCAATTTAATAAAACCTAAATATGTAGCTTTGCTATTCAAAAGCTACCCCCTGTGAATTATAGAACAACCCTTTACCTGTTTTTAGCAACCTTGGTGCTGGGGATATTTGTATCTCAGTTTATCATTTACAGCTCCGTTCAATGTAGTCAAGTTGACTCCCGAATCATAAATGTGGCTGGAAGTCAACGGATGTACAGCCAACAAATTGCCAAGCAAGCACTCTTGTGGAGCGAAGAGCCTACTTCCCTGGAATTCCGAACGGCTATGGAAAAGGCCCTAGACATGTTGGAAATGCAGCATTGGGCCCTACAGCATGGTAGTGAGGATATTGGCTTGGAAGTGAGTAGAAGTAATAGTGTAGCAACCCGCTCACTTTTCGACTCTATGCAAGATTCTTATATGGGATTGACTTCCTCCGCTAGAGAAATGTTGGAAACGAGGAATACAGCGGAGTACCCAGCTCTTGTTTCCGCAATTATTTCTGGAGAACAGAATTTTTTGCCGCTTATGGACGCGGTTGTTGGAAACTATGAGAAAGAAGCGCAAGCTCGAGTTCAACGATTGCAAGAAACAGGTTTACTTATTGCCGCTTTTTTAATAATACTCACCGTCGTATGTCTTTTCTTATTAATTCAACCTCTACTTCGAAGATTTCACCATAAGAACTCCAAATTAAGCAAGGTTAATGAAGAATTGATTCGCCAGAAAAATCAGTTGGTAGTTGAAACCGGCGAAATCAAGGAAGAGATTGAATATCTGACGATAGCCAAGCAGAAAGCGGAAGAAGCTACTATGGCTAAGTCCAACTTTTTATCTAATATGAGTCACGAAATCCGCACGCCTATGAACGCGGTTATTGGCATGACACATATTTTACTGGAGGAAACTCCGAGAGAAGATCAACAAGAGCATCTTGAGACCATTATGTTCTCTGCGGAAAACTTACTTGTAATCATCAATGATATCCTAGATTACAGTAAGATGGAGGCAGGGAGAATGGTGATCGAACGCACTAATTTTGATATTCGAGAGGTCATCAATAAGATATATAGGACGCTTGCCAGCAAGGCGAAAAAGAAAAAATTACTCTTCCAACTAGATATGGAGGAAGATGTTCCCCGTTATCTAATCGGGGACCCAACTAGATTGACGCAGGTCCTAATTAATCTTCTCAACAACGCCATTAAATTTACCGAAGAAGGGAAGATTATGCTTACTATTCGGACACAAGGCAAAACGAAAAATGGAGAGGCGAGGGTGAATTTTGAAGTCAAAGATACTGGGATAGGTATTCCCAAGGAAAAGCACAAGGCCATCTTCGAGAGCTTCTCTCAGGCTGATGAACATACCACCCGGGTCTTTGGTGGAACAGGCCTAGGGTTGGCCATTACCAAACGATTGGTTGAATTACAAGGCGGTTTGATAAAGTTGCAAAGTGAGCCCGGAAGAGGTTCTACTTTCTCTTTCTATCTACCTTATCCAGTAGGCGAGGCTCCACAGGAAGCCGTGATTGAAACCAAGAGTGTCCTGAAAGAGAAAGGAATAGAAGGCGTCAAGCGAATCTTGATCGTGGAGGATAATGTATTCAATGTAAAAGTAGTGAAGCGTATCCTTAAATTTTGGGATATGGAGATTGATATTGCAGGGGATGGTTTTGAAGCCCTAGAAAAAGTCCGAGAAAAGGACTACAATATTGTCTTAATGGATCTACAAATGCCACGAATGGATGGCTATGAAGCCACTGCCACGATTCGCAGCTGGGAAGAGAATAAGTACCAATCCTTACCGATTATTGCCCTATCCGCCTCTGCTCTGGCCGACTTCAGGCAGAGAGCATTTGATGTCGGAATGAACGATTTTCTAACGAAACCCTTCAAACCTAAAGATTTGTACCAAACGATTGAACGCCACGCTATCCAGCTGAGAGCCTAAGTTAAGCTTCGCTTATAGTGTTTGGATAAACCTGGTGGCAGCAGCTACATTAGTAGCAAGAGGTATGTTATGCACATCACAAAGTCTCATCAACATATTGACATCCACTTCATGAGGATGCTTACCCAATGGATCCCGAAAGAATATAACCATATCCACAGTCCCTTCCACTAATCGGCTAGCTATTTGAGCATCCCCGCCATATGGCCCACTAAGCATTTTCTCTACCTTAAGACCGGCGCGTTCTACATGCGATCCCGTAGTTCCGGTGGCAATTAACGTGATATCCTTTTCTTGGAATAATTCGATATGGTCTTTGATGAATCCTACCATATCAGCCTTTTTCCCATTATGGGCAATGATTGCAATGGTCATAAACGGAGACGTTGTAAGAGCAGAAGCCATTTTGCCTTTGAACGGCTAATCTTAAGAAAGTTTTAAAAAGTGGGAAATCAAGTGCAATTCCCTACTAAAGCTATAACTTCGGTGCGAAGTTTACTATTTCTGTAATTAAAAACAAGCTGTAATGAAAAAACTGTTCTTAAGCTTATTTGTATTGGCATGCCTAGCTGGACAAGCTTTTGGTCAGATTCAAACGCCGCAACCAAGTCCTACGTCTGAGATCAAGCAAACTGTTGGCCTTACTGAGGTGAACATTATCTATTCTCGACCAAGTATGAAAGGACGTACTATCTTCGCTACTGATGGATTGGTTCCTTTTGGAGATGTATGGCGTCTTGGTGCGAATCAGGCTACTAAGATCTCTTTCAGTGATGACGTGAAAGTAGGAGGTAAAGCGGTAAAAGGCGGAGACTATGCCGTACTTGCTAAGCCAACTGCACAAAGCTGGGAAATCATGTTCTTTCCATATGAAGGAGGTAACTGGGGAAGTTATAGAGAAAAGACACCTGCTGCTGTCGCAAAGGCTGAGACGCAAGAATTGCCTTTCGCAGTAGAATCATTCACTATGATGTTAGGAGACTTGAAAGCAAATTCTGCTAACCTTTATGCCATGTGGGAGAATACTGCGGTTGCTTTGCCTATTGAAGCAGAGGTAGACGCTAAGGTAATGGCAGCCATTGATCGTGTATTAGCTGGCCCAAGTACAAATGATTACTTTACGGCTGCTACCTACTATCATGAGACTGGTAAGGACCTGAATAAGGCATTGGAAATGGTTCAAAAGGCGACTAAGGTAGATAATCCTAGATTTTGGCAGGTTCGCCGTGAGGCACTAATCCTTGCTGATCTTGGAAAAACAGATGAAGCTATTGCAGCCGCTAAAAAATCTAAGGAGCTAGCTGAGAAAGCCGGTAACAAAGATTACATTCGTATGAATGAGAAATCCATTAAAGAATGGATGGCTAAGAAATAATTGTGAATTAATCACAAAATATTCTTGATTGGGCCTGTGCCTTGATATAATGCTTATGGCGAGGCACAGGCCGCTGAAAGCCCGTATTACTTGACAATTTGTAGAGAAAAAGTTATCTTGCTAACCTGAATACCCAGTAACTTTTTGAATGAACCTACTGTATATAGGTTAGTTACAAAACAGATTTTAATTCATATTAAATTTTGTATTTATGTGTTTTGGATTTGTTTTCTGATCTTTAAGTAGGAGTTACCATGAACAAATGAGTCGTATTACCCTATGGCCATTAAACTAAATCTCAATTCCCATGATCATTTTATTCATCCTGCTGATCGTGTTACTATTGTTCAAATTTGACGTAGTAAACGAAGCATTTTAAGCAGAGATGGGACAATCCAATCTGCTTTAGAAAACATAAAAAAAGGATTTTACCAGCCCGGTAAAATCCTTTTTTTATGCACGCTCTAGAAAAAAACTAATAACTTTATCTGATCAATTTCGATCAAGATTCCACCTCGTTAAGCTGGAGCTTCATTCGTGTTGTTCCCCATAGTCCTCTGCAATAAGGAGGCAATGATCATCACGATAAAACAACCAATCGGATTAAACCAGAGATAGGAAATAGAAATTACCTCGATCTTATCCATCCACCACAATCCAAGAATACAAGCTTCTCCAATAAGGGCTGCAATGAAGACAGCAGAACCCTTTACATTCTTTAGGAAAAATGCGACCATAAAAATCCCCAGAATCACCCCATAAAACAAGGAGCCAATGATATTGACGGCTTGAATCAAGTTTTCGAAAAGACTCGCTGTAACGGCAAAGAACAACGCCAGACAGCCCCACATGACCGTGATCAACTTCGAAACCCGTAAATAATGCTGATCTTCCCGATTTTTGACAATTGATCGTTTGTAGATATCGATGACCGTAGTGGTGGCCAAGGCATTCAATTCAGAAGCCGTCGAAGACATGGCCGCTGAAAAAATGACCGCCAATAACAAACCCACCAATCCAATCGGCAGATAGTTCATGATAAAAGTGATAAAGACATAGTCCTTATCATTATTCTGCAGGTTTAATTCCGATTTCTCCATCAGATCTCCTGCTTGTTTTCGCAGTTCCTTTTGCTGCTCATGACTTGCCATTACCTTCTGCTTCGCCGCTGCGATAGCTGCATCGTCTTCGGCGCGCATGGCATTTACCAGGTCATTGATCTCTACCTGCTGGGCAGCAAACACCTGATCGTGTGCCTGGTCCAAAGAGTCGTAGGCTGAATAATATTCACTTTGTTCTAGCTTGACCACATTGGCAGCATTGAAGTGCAATGGCGGTTTCACAAAGAGGAAGAAGACAAATACCATCACCCCTACGAAGAGAATCAGAAACTGCATCGGCACTTTCAAGATACCATTAAACAACAGGCCTAGCCGGCTTTCATTTAGCGATTTGCCGGATAAATAGCGTTGCACCTGAGACTGATCCGTACCAAAATAGGAGAGGAATAGAAAAACACCGCCTAGGATACCAGACCAGATATTGTATCGATTAGAAAGGTCGAATTCGAAATCTACCACATTAAGCTTCTCCATCTTTCCAGCAACCCCAAGCGCTTCTACAAAAGATATATTTTCAGGTAGTTTATTGACTATTATTATTGCTGCTATCACCATCCCTGTGAGAATAATGATCATCTGCTGTTTTTGGGTGACACTGACGGCCTTGGTCCCTCCTGCAACCGTGTAAAAGATGACAATAATTCCTATGGAAAATACAGTAATATTGAGTGACCACCCTAGGATCGTAGATAAAATAATGGCCGGCGCATAAATGGTGATGCCGGCTGCCAGCCCCCGCTGGATTAAAAACAGTATAGCAGTGAGCGATCGGGTTTTTAGGTCGAATCGCCCCTCTAGGTACTCGTAGGCGGTATATACTTTAAGGTTATAGTAGATGGGCAGAAAAAATACACAGAGAATGACCATGGCAATGGGGAGGCCGAAATAGAATTGGGCAAATCCCATCCCATCGTTATAAGCTTGTCCTGGCGTTGATAAAAAAGTGATCGCACTAGCTTGTGTGGCCATGACCGACAGCCCAATCGTCCACCATTTTAAATCCCGGTCTCCAAGCAGATAACTTTGAACATTATTGATGTTTCGCGTCTTAAGAACTCCATATGTAACGATACTGAATAGAGTACCTAACATGATCGTCCAGTCGAGTAAATGCATTAGTGAAAAGTCATTTCGCAATTACCTTCATTGGTAATTGGGTGAAGAAATTCAAGTACTGAGAAGCTTCTATGATCGATTTTCATATAATGAAAAGATGTAAATACTAGTAGCTTCTAAGAGAAGGCCTTGGTGAAAAAGTAGAACAATAAGAGGATAATGGTATGTGAGATGAGAACAAAGATATACATCTGCTTCCAAGAGGAAAAGATCGGCGGTTTGTCTTCCTCTTCATCATGCGGGTTAAAGGCTGAAGATTTCATCGATTTATTTGATTTTGTTTCTGGACAAGGCTTTTATACTGGACGCTAAGGATGAAGGGGAATTTTACCAGCAAAGGGCCATTGATTTAACTTTATTCGTAAATCTACGATTCGATTTAGAATTATAAAAGACAATCTGGTTGCCAGGAAGAGAAAAAATTACTCATTCCCAATGTGTTGTGTAAAGTATCGGAGAGGCAAATGTTTAATCCTACTTGTGTAAGTCATTGTGAATGACGACCTGAATTGGCCGCTATCAGGGCCAGCAAATTATCCGTTTTGCAAAACAATTTACTAGTATATTAACTCAAAGTGTGGCTCCGCTGAGTGACCCAAAAATAAAAATGGATTTGGGATATTCTCCGGCCCCACAAGGATTTAACCTGCTCTTAACTTTTTAGGCAGCTTGATGTTTGCTACTCGTCTATTTTGGATTCCATGGTTGATAACCAGTGAGATTCCTACCCAACTCTTTGCTTTTTGCAGTAATAAGCATGGACGGACATCCACCTCCCTCAAACTATCAAACTTCAGTCTTTGAAATAGATCGACACGAAATCAAGAAGAATGTTAACAATATTAGAAAGAGACTATGGATCATCTACTAAGGACTGACAACCTCCCGCATCCGTTTTTCTTAGGTATTTTCTCTGCTGTCTGTCTCCTATCGCTTGCTGCCAGCCAGGTCTCTATCTTACCTAATCCACAATAGGTACGCAGCGGCAAAAGGGAGCATAAAAATAAAGCCATCAAAACGATCTAAGAAACCGCCATGTCCCGGCAAAAGACTCCCAGAGTCTTTGATCTTGTGACTACGCTTCAGCATGGATTCAACTAAATCGCCTAAACTACCGAATATACTGATAATAAAAGCTAACACGAGCCAATCCACTAATCGTAGGTCCGTTATATAAATACTCAAAATATAAGCTGCGATAAAGGAAACAGCAGCTCCTCCAAGCGTGCCTTCCCAGGTCTTCTTCGGAGATATCCTGGGGAATAGGGGAGTCTTTCCAATTTGAGATCCAATTAAGTAGGCCATCGTATCATTGGTCCAAGTCAAGATGAGAAGCCCCAAAACAGTAGTAGCATAGAAGAAATCACCGGAAAAGGCAATAAAATCTAGTAAAGCAAAGGGAATACCGATATAGAATACACCTAGGATTAGATAAGCCAGGTTTGTAAAAGGCTTTTCAGAATCCGTGTATAGTTCGTATACAAAAGATAGAAAGACAAAAGGCGAAAACAGGATGGAGGCAAAAACAATGAAACTTTCCCGCTCTGAAATCAGGTTCAATTGGACAATCGAGGCTAGTATAAAGGGCATGATCCCCATTCCGAGACCTAGCAGCTTCCGTATCCGATCCTTTTTACCTGCTTGTTCCAATACCAGTCCCAAGTATTCCCATAAGCACAAACCAGTGATCAAGGTAAATAAAGCAACAAATGAATAATGCCCGCCAAACAAGCCTCCAAGCATTACTATCACAAAGATCACGGCAGTGAGTGCCCGCCTTAGCAGTCCTTTCATACTATCTTTTCCTCTAATGTTTTACTATAGTTCGCCAGATACCAGCCTCCCAATGCGAATAGTACAAGAGATCCCATGCTGAGGAAGATATTAGGCATTTCGTTCTGTGCAGTCATTTCATCTAACTCCGCCCCAAATGAATAATACGCCACGATCTGCAGGCCATTGTAGAAAAAATGCACGATAATGGGAATCCAAAGATTTCGACTCCAAAAAAACAGGTATCCCAATAGTGCCCCTAGAATTAATCTAGGTATAAACCCTTCAAATTGCATATGAAAGCCGCTAAAGATTACGGCAGCTAACCAGATGGCACGATGCGGGTTATTCATGCGTTGTTGCAATTCCTTTTGTAACAGGCCGCGAAATATTAGCTCTTCACCAATTGCCGGGGCTACAGCCATAATTAGTAAGGTGAAAACCAATTCTCCAATCCCATTCATATTCAGTAAGCCTGAAATCATGGCTTCTGCTTGTCCCTCCAAGCTGGTGGCCCAATTGGGTAAAGGGAGTTGCTGATTGAACCAGTAGCTCCACTGTGCAAAAGGAAAGGAAACCATTAACCAAAGAATTCCTGCTCCAATGAAGAATCTTTGGGGATTCCGTGTAAGCTCAAGTTGTTCCCACCATTTTCGCTTATAAAACATATATGCAGTGGCCAGACCTGGAACAGTAAACGTCAAAAGGTGACTGACGAGGTTGACAGTCCGGAAGAATTGCCTTTCGCCAAACGGTGTATTTTCATTAATGCTGGTCATGGCACTCAGCGGGATGCCCCATATTTCACTAAGCAATAAATTCACTAAGGAGGCAAGTAAAGTGCCTACAATCATACCGATAAAAAGAAAAGCCAGGATCATGAGCAAAGGCATTCTTGCTGATCGTGAAGCATTTGATATGGTTTGCGGTTCCATGTAGCTCTATTTCTATTTTTGTTCGCCTAGCTCAATTGGTAAATCGTAGCACCTAAGGCTCGATTTTTAGACCAGTGTCTATTATCGAGTTGACTTGAAAAGTAGCCAATAAGCACGTAATTTCGCGCCGACTGCGTACAAGTCATTAGTTTCTGTGCACAGTAGATTCAGTTGCGAATTTAATTAAATAACTGAGGAATGATGAATAAGTTGCCTGGAAAGCCCGACGCCAGATAATGTAGCCAATTCATTCCTATTGCATTGTTTGAGTTCATCTACAAGTGGCTTCAATCAAACAATGGTTAAAAATCTTTTTAGGAAATGACTCGATTAAGTGTGAACATCAATAAGGTCGCCTTACTACGAAATTCCCGAGGCGGAAACCTGCCTAATTTGCTTCAAGTAGCAAAAGACTGTGAAACCTTCGGCGCAGAGGGAATTACAGTACACCCTAGACCAGACCAACGACACATCCGATACAATGACATCCCGGAGCTGAAATCGCTGGTAACGACAGAATTTAATATTGAAGGTTACCCCAATCCCAATTTTATGCAACTGGTACTAGACAATCGCCCCCATCAGGCTACGTTGGTTCCTGATCCTCCAGGTGTACTCACTTCTGATACTGGATGGGATACGATTGAGCAAGCCGCTTTCCTCAAGGAGACGATTGCTCAACTACAGGCAGTGGGAATTCGAGTTTCGCTCTTTGTAGACCCGGAAGAGCGATTTATTGAAGGAGCAAAAGCCGTTGGAGCGGATCGTATAGAGTTTTACACAGGTAACTATGCGAAACAGTATCAACAAAATCGAGAGCAAGCAGTGGCTCCGCATCGTCGATGCGGCAAGTTGGCCAATCAACTAGGCTTGGGGATCAATGCTGGGCATGACTTGAACCTAGATAACCTGCGGTATTACCAACAAGAAGTCCCGCAATTACTAGAAGTTTCAATTGGGCATGCTTTAATCGCAGATGCTTTATATCTCGGATTAAAGAATACGATTCAGCGGTATTTGTATTGCCTCAGGACGGAAGATTAATGAAAGAGAAGCGTTCTTCTAGTAGATGTTGAAAAAAAGTAGGTTTCAGAAATGTTCGGAAAATTTAAAATTTTAACATGATTTTAGGATTGTAATACAGCTGACGAATCTTGATTTCCGGCTGAAAATTTCAGTAACTTATTATCCGCAAAATATAAATCGGTTACTAGTCTATTTTTTGACAAAAAGTTCCAGAATAATTGGTGCTTATGAAATTAAAAAAATACCCCATTTGAGGCTTGTTGGAAAGTTGAACTTTTTGAAAGTTAAAAAAACGTTATGGAAAGTTTAACAAAAAGCCTAATTTTGACAGCGGTAGGATTTTTTATTTTTCATATAAAACTGGATTAGTATGAAAAAACTCTCACTAGTTTTTACACTGGTCCTCTTTTGCGTGGGCGTAACCATGGCACAGAGGACTATCAGCGGTACAGTTACCGATGACAGTGGTGAAACCTTGATTGGAGCAACAGTTCTTGCTCAAGGTACCACTACAGGTACTGTTACTGACTTTGACGGCAAATATGCTTTGACCGTCCCAGAAGGCGCCACCACTTTGGTGATTAGCTATACTGGTTTTGCTACTGAGGAAGTAGCAATTGGAGTTTCCGACGTTATTGACGTTACATTAACTGAATCTGCGGAGCAACTTACTGAGGTTGTTGTAACAGGTTTGGGTATCAAGCGCGAGAAAAAAGCACTTGGTTATGCGGTAACAACTTTGGGAACTAAAGATATCGAACTCCGACCTGAAGCTGACGTAGCTCGTGTACTTCGTGGTAAGGTAGCGGGTGTAGATATCAGTCAAACTTCAGGTTTGGCAGGTTCTGGTACCAACGTAATCATCCGTGGTTACTCTTCTATTACAGGTACGAACCAACCTCTTTTCGTTGTTGACGGTGTTCCCTTCAACTCTGACACCAACACAGACCGTGGCGCTATCAGTGGTGGTGCTACTGCCTCTAGTCGATTCCTTGACCTTGATCCTAACAACATTGCTGAAGTTAGTGTTTTGAAAGGTTTGAGTGCAACTGTACTTTATGGTGAAGCTGGTCGTAATGGTGTTGTATTGATCACTACTAAGAACGGTGCAGTTTCTGAACTGGACAAGAAGTTTGAAGTAACTATTGATCAATCTTTCTTTGCGAATGACATCGCTTCTCTTCCTGAGGATCAAGACCTTTACGGTAATGGTTGGCAGAACAGAGCAGCCGCGGCATTCTCTAACTGGGGTGCTCCATTTGATCAGCCAGGCCGTAATAGCTTGGGTGCAGATGGAACAATTAGACACCCTTATGATCGTGCAGCATTGAACGACGTATTCCCTGAATATGTAGGTGCTCGTTACAATTACCAAGCTTATGACAACCTGGATAATTTCTTCCAAACAGGTTTGATTGCGAATACTTCGGTAAACATTGCTAACCGTTTGTCTGATGGTACTTCCTTAAACTTCAGCTATGGTTACCGCAGTGAAGAAGGATTCGTGCCTTTGAGTACGTATGACAAGCACAACTTCGGTTTGGGTATTTCTACCAAATTGGCGAATGGCCTTAAGATCAACTCTACATTTAACTATGTAAACTCTGATCGTGTGGCACCTCCAGCTGGTCGTAGTACAAGTTCCAACCCTACTTTCGCTTCTCTTTTCTCTAATGTATTCTACACACCTAGAAGTGTAGGTCTTTATGAATTAGAGTACGAAAATCCTCAGGATAAGTCTTCTATCTACTATCGTGGTGGTAACGATATTCAGCACCCGCTTTGGACGTTGAATAACACGGGCGATAAAGAATTAGTAAGTCGTTTCTTTGGTACGGTTAACTTGAGCTATGATTTGACCGATTGGTTAACCGCTACGTATCGTATCGGTTTGGACGGTTACAATACCAGATCAAGATTCCACATCAACAAAGGTGGACGTCAGCAGCCTGATGGTTTGTTGCAAACCAACGAGCGTATCAACTTGATTCAAGATCACACGGTTAACTTATTGTACAACAAGCCACTTAATGAAAACTTAAGCTTGGATGGTGTATTAGGTTTCAACCTTAGACGTGATACTAGAAATTATACTTTCACAGGAAGTACACAGCAGTTTGTATATGGATTGTTGACCCACAACAACTTCATTACTCACAATAACTTCTCTTCTTTCAGAGAAGAAAACTTGATGGGGGCTTATGCTACCGCTTCTTTGGGATATAAGAGCTATTTGTACTTCAACGTACAAGCACGTAATGACTGGACTTCTACCTTGGAATCAGCTAACAGATCAGTATTCTATCCTTCTGCTTCGGTTTCTTTCATTCCAACGGAAGCTTTCCCTGGTCTTCAGCAAAGTACATTCCTAAACTACTTGAAAGTACGTTTGGGGTATGGTACTTCTGCCGGTTATCCAAGTCCATATGCTACGCGTAATGTATTGGGTACAACGCCTAATGCTTTCAAAGCAGCAGGTGGAGCTGTATTGAATACAAACTCAGTATCTAATGTTTTCGGTAACCCGAACTTGAAGCCTGAGTTGCACACAGAGATTGAATTTGGTTTAGAAGGTCGTTTTATCAACAATAGAGTAGGAGTTGACCTTTCTCTATTTGATAAGCAATCTACTGACTTGATCATCAATCTAAATCTTGATCCATCTACTGGTTTCAGTAATACAACGATCAACAGTGCAGCACTATCTAACCAAGGTATCGAATTGGGTATAGATATCACGCCAATCCAAACAGGTGATTTCTCTTTAACATTGAATGGTAACTTTACCAAGATTGTTAGTGAAGTAAAAGCATTGTCTGATGGTGTAGACCAAATTCAGTTTGCTTCTGCTCGTGGTAGCTTAGGTAACTATGCTATCGTTGGAAGACCTTATGGTATTATCTTGGGTGACAGAATCCGTCGTGATGATGCAGGTAACCCAATCATCTCTTCAACTGGTGTTTACCAGGATGCTCCTGATATTGGAGAACTAGGTGATCCTAACCCTAACTTCACAGCTAACGGTGGATTGACACTTTCATACAAAGGACTTTCTGTTAATGCGCTGATCACTTATGTTGATGGTGGTTCTATCTGGGCTTCTTTGCCTTCTACTTTGATGGGCCGTGGTATTTTGCAGGAAACAGACTTCGATCGTTTCGTTCCTGTAATTGTACCTGGTGTTCTAGCAGATGGTACGCCAAACGATATCCAGATTACGGCTAATAATCACTACTGGACTAATGGTGGTGTATTTAGAGATGAAATGCGTACTTACGACGGAACTTACATCAAGTTGCGTGAGGTATCTGTTTCTTATGCGTTGCCAAAGAGTATAATTGATAATACTCCATTTGGTTCCGTATCGTTCACGCTATCAGGGCAAAACCTATGGTATAACGCTTTTGGTTTCCCTCCTGGTGCTAACTTTGATCCAGAGGTATTGAGTTTAGGTGTAGGTAATGGTAGAGGATTCGAATTGATGAATGCTCCTACTTCTAAGCAAATTGGAGGAAGTTTGAGAATTACCTTCTAATCAAAAAAGAGCAAAAAACATGAAGAATATATTTAAGCTAAGTGTTTGCACTTTGCTAGTGATTTTTATGTCTGCTTGTGAAAATGTCACTGAATTAGAGGGTTTGTTGAATAACCCGAATTCAGTAACAGCAGATAAGGCGGAACTAGACCTAGTATACAATCAGGTCGTATTAGATTTTCGCGATTTCTCGTATACAGCAAGTGATTTGGTAATGCCTTTCGTACGTATGCGCCATATGTTTGGCCCATTGTATGACAATGCAACCTCTCCTGCTACTTTTAATGGAATTTGGGCAGAAGCTTATAGTAATCTATTTCCGGATATGGATCTGGTGATTGAAATTGCTTCGGCTGATGGCTTGAATACTTTTACAGGTTCGGTTAAGGTGATGAAAGCCTATGTGATGTTTACATTGGTTGACCTTTTCGGAAATGTTCCTTTCACAGAGGCTGGACAAGGAGTTGAAAACCCAAGTCCTGCTGCTGATGATGATGAAGCAGTTTATAATGCAGCTTTGGCTTTATTGGATGCAGCTATCGGAGAGTTGAGTAGCCCGAAAGGTAAGCCTGCTAATGATTTGTACTATGATGGTGATGCTAGCAAATGGTTGAAGTTAGCTAATACATTGAAGCTTCGCTACTATGTGCAGACTCGTTTGGTTAACAATAACACCAGTGCAGTCAATGCTTTGATGGATCAAGTGATCAGCTCTGCAAGCGGAGACTTTGCTTTCCCTTACGGAAATGAGCGTAACAACCCATTCTCTCGTCATCCCAAATACGGTGCGTATGAGACTGGTGGTGGTAACTACATGTCTAACTACATGATGTGGCAGATGTTTGCTGAGAAAGAAACGGAAGACCCACGTTTGCGTTACTATTTCTATCGTCAAGATTGTGATGAAACGGGAGAAGATTTGTTTACACTGGATTGTCCAGACGTGCCTCGCCCAACTCACTATCCATTTGAAAATAAAAGCCCTTGGTGTACAGCTTCCTTAGGGGTTGAAGGGTACAGTGGGTACTGGGGTAGATCTCATGGTAATGAAGATGGTATTCCACCTGACGGATTAAAGCGTTCCACCTGGGGACTTTACCCAGCTGGTGGTAAGTTTGATGCAGATGACTGCACCGACATCGGAAATGCAGGTGTCGACGGAGGTTTAGGAGCAGGTATCCAACCGATCATGCTATCCTCATTTGTTGATTTCCTAAAAGCAGAGGCTGTTCTTACAATGGGAGCTACTGGCGACGATGCCGCTTTATTGGAAAGCGCAATTCGTGCATCTATCGCGAAAACCATGAGTTTCAGCTCTGTCTCTACGGTTGACCCGGCCTTCGTTCCTTCTGATATGCAGATTGACGCTTACGTTACGGAAGTAATGGATGCCTACAACGCAGCTGATGCAGACGGAAAACTTCAGATCATTGTAGCTGAATACCGCTTGGCAGCTCATGGTAATGGCTTGGAGATATTCAATGCTTACCGTCGTACAGGAAAGCCTGCTGGAATGCAGCCTACTCGTACGCTTGATCCAGGTGCTTTCCCTCGTACGCTTTGGTATCCTTCTAGTTACGTAGACCGTAACGCAAAGGCTAGCCAAAGACCTAACTTGGAAGAGCAAGTATTCTGGGACACAAATCCACCTAAGTTTATCAACTAGGCGGAAATTATTTTCCAGAGAAGAATTGCAAATCAATTTGGGGAATGGATTTCGATCTTTCCCCAAGCATTCAAAATCAAATTGAATTTCAAAGATGAAAAGAATAAATATATTTCTAGTCTTTGCCTTCGTACTTGCAGCTACTGCATGTGAGAAGGACAGGGCTTTCATCGAATTCAAAGACTTAGAGTACGGTGCCTTCCCTCGTTTGATCGATGGTGTTAATGGAGAATTTAACTTCTTCGATCCAGCAGGGTCTAGTATCGACTTTACCGTTGAATTCTACGATGAAAATGACGGTAAGAATGTTCAGTCTTACGCTTGGACTGTTTCTTACGTCGATAAGGCCGCTGGTACTGTTGGAACTTCTGCTAATATCGGAACATTTACTGCTTCTGATTTCAAGCCGGAGCCTGAGACAGGACTACCTTCTATCACAATCAATTTCACTTTCCAACAAGCATTGGATGCGATGGGATTGACCACAGATGATATCAATGGTGGTGATGCCATTCGCTTCAATGCCACTTTGACTAAGACGGATGGTAAGGTCTTTGACATTACCAATACGGGCGCCAATATCATTGGTAATTCCCCTGCATTTGGTGCTATGTTCACTTTTGACCAGAACATCATCTGTCCTTCTGCCTTAGAAGGTACTTATTCCGCCAGTACTACTTATCATGCACACGATTTCCTTGGAGACGGTTATACCTCTAATACACAAGATGTAGAGTGGATAGCTAAAGGAAGTGGTAAGTATGATGTAGTCGGCTTTGATGGTGGCCTTTATGGATCTGGTCCATATGTAGCTGCTTATGGTACTTCTGCTTTGACCATCGAAGTGGTTGATGCTTGTGGAGTGATAACTAACCCAGGAGCACAAGACCCATGGCAAGCATTGGAGCCTGATCCAGCGAACCCTAATACGTATGATCCTGCAACAGGCGTGATTACTATTACGGTTATTGGTGCTGTTTATGGCGAAAGCTGGACAACAGTTTACACACCTAAGTAATGATGAATAAGATGGTTTCGATCATCTGAAAATATAGAGGCCCGATTCGCTTGCGGATCGGGCCTCTTCACTCTCAGCCATCCCCGACCCACTCTTGTTAGTGTTTTTACCAACAAAACCTCTCTACCGACTCACTACAATTTGTCGCCTGATCACCACCCCGTCCGCCGTTCGCAATACCAAATTATAAGTGCCTGCAGGAATACCTTGGACCTGTACCGTGGAATTGACAAAGCCTGTCTGCGCAAAGATCGTCCTACCTAAAAGGTCAAAGATTCGCACTTGTGCCACCCTTAAGTCTCCAAATTGTAGCTCGAAGCTTCCTCGATTAGGGTTAGGAAATACCAGTAACTGTTCCATATCAATAGCTTCATCGGCATTCACGGTATTTATATCAATCGTGTTGGAAAACGCACTACAGCCAGATGGAGAGCTTATTCTCAACTGATAGGATCCGTTGGCATTGATCAATAGGGTATCGGTAATTGCCCCTTCTATGGCCTGCCCATCTAAGAACCATTGATAAATCCCTTCTGATTCAGTAATAAGATAGGAATTGGATTGCTCAATAATGGGACTGGTCGGTGGAGCTTGTATACTAAATGTAAAAGTATCCTTCAAATAGGCATAGCTATAGACTAGCTCATAGGTTCCTGGCGTTAGAAGATCGGGATTGAGTTGACCATTTTGGAAGCCTGGGCTTTCAAAATATCCGCCTACTAAATTGGTCTTTGGAACGAATGGGCGGTCACCTTGGCAGATGACAGTATCTATGAGTTGTAAGGCTGGTAAAGGAGGGTAAATATAGGGGACAAAAAACGAGCGATAATTCAAGATCGTCCCTTCATTTCTATACCATACAACTCGGCCGCTACTATCTACCTCATGTATCGCACCACTACGGCCAAAACTGGAGAGCATATTGCCATTGTCCAACCGATAGGTACTACCTACGATACCTGTTGACAAGAGTGAGTCTGCATCATGTAAGAAAACCAACTCTGCTATCCCATTTACGGTATCCAGTTCGAACTCCATTCCACGGGAGAAGGAGCCTGCCCCCTGATTATCAAAAACGGTATATCTGTTATTACCTACGCCCCAAAAGGTATGTTGATTCTTGAAGGCGGCATCTGGCGGGTCAATAATAAAATCTCCATCTCGGCCAAAAGTCCACAAAATCTCGCCCGTTTCTCGATGGATTTTAATAGCTTGGTCGAGGCCATTGAGACTCATTAAATAGTGCCCATCGATATCTTGCGCAATGCTGTTTGCATGAGTCCAATCCTCAGCAGGTTCTCCAAATATTTGATCCCAGAAAGCACCTGCATCACGACTTTGAACGGCATCGAGATGATCGAATATACTCCATTGACTAACAACATCACCACTTGGTGCAATTTCAAGGTAGCCATCTCCAACAACAACAGCATCAGCCCGTCCCCCTACACTGCTTTTATCCACCGCTCGCCCTTCGGCCACAAGCAGAACGAGATTGCCTAAATCATTGATGTACATGTCATGATGCACCTGAAAATTACCGGGAATATCACTGATGTTCACCTTTTGAATGGTATCACCGAAAAAGTTGATTTCTAGAACAGTCTGGCAATTCCCATAGATCTCCAGGACAGTGTTGCGATTGCTGTAATTATTGCCAATACAAGGGCTCCCGACTTCTTTCGTATAGTCATACCAGATCAAGTTTCCTGCTCGATCAAATAGGCGTACCTGTGAAGCAATATTTGGGCCTCTTGCATCGGTCAGAATATAACCACTGGTCGCACTGCTATCATTATAAATGGAATCCGCTGCTTCGACAATATCTAAGGGAATAGAAGCCGTACTAATAGCATGGGGACCTGATTCGCTGGAGCCGTTGCCATTGAAGGCATGGATGTAGATTTGGTAATCTGTCAATGTCTTTAAACCAATGAGCAGAATTTCATGGGTAGTTCGGTTGGTACTGAGATCTGTGTACATTCCTTCCCCATAGGCTAAATAAGCCGTACTCACTTCATTAGTCGTAAAGGAAAGCTTGTATCTCAGTACGTTTCCTTCTACTGCATTAATCGCAACATTGCTGATAATAGGTTGGCCAAGTACGAATAGAGGAAGCAGGCCTAACAAAATAAAGGTAAGTGTAGCGTTTTTCTTCATACTGTTCATTAATTCTTGATTTTCAGATCATTTGTGTCTATTAATCAATGATTTAGATTGGAGTGGTTTTTCCTTGCGCGGTGTAATTCCCCCTAAAGCACGGGCTACAATCATAGTTTGTGAAAGTCTCTTGGTTTGACGTTTTGTCCAGATTGGAGGTCTTTGCCAAGACGAATTCATCAATCCATACAAAACTACGCGCAATGACCCATAAGTGAAGGAAATTTCTTACATTTATAATTAGGAAAGGTCACCCGGATTGCACAAAAACAGTCTTAAATATTTGCTTTTTTAATAATATGCTAACCCAAGTACAAAGTGTATCTCAAGAGAGAGGACAGGTTGGCCTTTTCCGTTGGGCCAACCGCTTATCCCTCAGCTTCCTTTTTAGCTGGAGTCTCGTTTGTTTTTTTACACCATTACCTGGTTTTGGACAAACTAGTTTCATTGATAAGGCCGATGAAAAAGGACTTAGTCATTATTTTGGTCAAGGTGCAGCTGGTGGAGGCGTTAGTTTTGTAGATTTTGACCAGGACGGTTGGGATGATCTTACCTTGGCAACTGAAGTTGGACGGCCGATCGCTTTCTACCGCAACATCAATGGCCGTTTTTCTCTTATCACTCCTTTAATCTCTAACCTTGATGAAGTCAAACAAATACTTTGGGTAGATATTGATAATGATGGAGATAAGGATTTATTTATCACCACCCTCTATGCTGCCAATCGGTTGTATGAAAACTTGGGCGACCTACAACTAAAAGATATAACGGCTGAGGCAGGCTTGTCCGTGCAATCCACAGATAGTTATGGTGCTTGTATGGCGGATATTGATCGAGATGGATGGGTGGATATCTATGTGACAGAGAGGTCCTTGGATTTTAGTAGCAATAGAAATTACCTTTACCGAAACCGAGGTGATAATACTTTCGAAGAGGTGGCTGAACAGTGGGGCTTGGACGATCCAGGTAAGGCTCCCTTCTTTCCTGCTTTTTTTGATATGAATAATGATAATTGGCCCGATATCTATATCGCTCAAGATAAAAGCCAAGGTAACACCTTGTTGTTGCACAACGGGGCAAATAATCTGTACACAGATGTTTCTGTTGCCGCATCTGCCAATCTTATCATGAATGCGATGGGGATAGCGGTAGGAGATTATAATTGTGATGGCTGGCAAGATCTTTATATATCAAACACTCCGCATGGTAATGCCTTATTGGCCAATGATCAGATGGGAGGGTTTATAGAGCAAGCTGAAGCAACCGGCACTACCTTTAATGGAACAGCTTGGGGAACGCACTTCCTGGATGCGGATAATGATGGCTTTGAAGATCTCTATGTGAGTGGGATGGCTGTGGGGACGAATATCGTTTCTAGCGCATTCTATTATAACGATCAGCTAGGGAGTTTTTACGTGGATGACGCGGGCTTTGTAGGAGATACAGTGAGTAGTTTTGGAAATGCGGTAGGGGATTATAACAATGATGGGAGCCTTGATATATTGGTTGTCAATACAAACGCATACCCTGCACAACTTTGGTCAAATGAAGGTAACAATAGCCAGGCTTGGTTAAAGATACAACTAGAAGGAGTGATTAGTAACCGAGAAGGAATCGGCGCGCGCGTTGACCTTTATGCTGCAGGCCACTACCAGATTCGTTATCAACATGCAGGGATAGGCTATTTGGGGCAAAATTCAAATCTACTACATTTTGGGGTGGGGGAGATTCCTTGGATCGATTCTTTACGAGTGACTTGGCCCACAGGGCATATAGATCGATTTTATGATGTGGTTTCTAATCAATTGTTGGATATTCAAGAAGGTGGTTCTACGGATGGGGAGATTACAGTAGATAACTCCCTTGTATCAAATGTGGAGGCAATAGATGAAGCTGGACTTTGGCAAGTTTATCCCAATCCTGTGCAACAGGCTTTCACTGTAAATTATGAAGGGAAAGAAGATGCTTACTTGTTAATCTTCGATTTGGCTGGCCAACAGCTTGCAAATTGGAACCTTTCGACAGGCAAGTCCGACTATTCGGTGTCTCACCTGGCTCCTGGTACCTACTTATTAAACCTGTACTCAGGCCGCCAATCCTTGCGACGAAAACTTGTGGTTGTTCCATAAGTGCTTTACTAAGTCCCAACAAGTAGCTGAGGCAAGTAACGCTACTTTATTTTTACGGTATAAGTATAAGAAGAAGAACTCGGCTTATCCTTTTTTTCGGTAGCAGAACTAGAAGTAATTTGATAATTGTAATGCAGGGCTCCACCCGTAGAAGAAGCCGGAGTTTTGGGTTTGGGCTTTTGTTTCGGTAGTCGAAAGTGGATCTGTATATTAAGATGGTGTAGAACTTTCACTCCTCTATTGCTAGGCACCTCAAAACGCAATAGGCTAACTACCCGCTCAGCCTCCTCATCACACCCGTGTCCCAACCCCGAAATGACTTTAGTATCGATTACTTCGCCAGTATGATTTACGGTATACTTTAGGACGACAGTCCCTTCAATTCTCTTAGCTAATGCTTCAGGAGGGTATTTCAATGCTGAGGTAATAAAAAGCTGCATGGCCTTTTTCCCACCGGGGTATATCGGCTTCTTAATGAAGTGCTTATCTTTTTTCTCCTTTTGCATACTAAATTAAACTATAAACTCGTCTTGGCTAAGCAGCCATTAATTCTGCAAAATAATTCTTTTTTTAGAATATCTTATCCTTGCAATTGAGGTGTTGGATTTGTATATTGATTAACATATGATGAAAGAGAGTTTCTTGCGATATCTGGAGCATGAAAAGCGGTTTTCTCCTCATACCTTAACCGCCTATCGAACAGATCTGGAGCAGTTTTTACAATTTCTGGATCACACCTTCGATATTCACTCCCCAGAAGAAGTGACGCACACCCAGGTGCGTTCTTGGACCGTCGATCTTTTGAATCAAGGACGAAGTACCAGTTCAATTAATCGAAAACTCTCTACTTTAAAGACCTTTTATCGCTTTCTTCAAAGAAGACATGGTTTAGAAAGAAATCCAATGTTGAAGGTGCTTTCACCCAAAATGGGTAAGCGGCTTCCACATGTGGTGAGGGCAGATGAACTAGATAGACTTTTTGAGCAGATTAAGTTTCCGACAGATTTTGAAGGGCAGCGAGATCGAGTAGTGCTAGAATTATTATACAACACAGGAATGCGTCGATCTGAATTGATCAATCTTGCATTGAGTGATATCGACTTCCGTTCCAATGTTTTAAAGGTCTTGGGTAAAGGAAATAAAGAAAGACTCATTCCATTTGGCCGAGGCCTGGCCAAACTGTTACTAGCCTACATCGAATTACGTCAGCAAACCTTTGGCAATCCCGAATACACGAATCTATTACTGACAAAGCAGGGGAAACCATTGTACCCTAAGGCGGCGTATAATATCGTCCGTAAATATCTAGCAGCTGTAAGTACCGTGGAAAAGAAAAGTCCACACGTATTACGGCATTCTTTTGCCACTCACCTTTCCGATAATGGGGCAGATCTGAACGCTATCAAAGCTCTATTGGGGCATGCCAACTTGGCTGCCACCCAGATTTATACCCACAATTCTATTGAAAAATTAAAGAAGGTATACGAATCAGCACATCCTAAGGCTCAGTTAGACAATGACAGCAAAGCCTAAAAATACTATGTAGGGGTGTGGAGGAGTAACCATTTACTTCACTAAAAATTATGCCTATGAAAGTTTACACTGAATCAGTTCAGTTTAAGGCGGATCAAAAGTTGTTAGACTTTATTGAGAAAAAGTTGAACAAGATGGATCATTATTTTGATCGCATCATTGATGCAAGAGTAACCCTGAAATTAGAAAATGCCGGACAAGTCAAAGACAAGATTGCCGAGGTACGACTGAAGGTACCTGGCGATGTATTGGTGGTTAAAGAAAGCCAAAAGACTTTCGAAGCATCCATTGATGGAGCAGTCGATGTATTAAAGCGACAATTGATTAAATTTAAAGAAAAAGCCAAGTAAAGGAATTGTGTACAGCTAAGGCGTTTTGGCACGAAAAACAAAGGTGCTAATCCCGAGCCCTTAGCAAAACTCATTCAAAAACCAATAAGGGGCCTACTATGGTGTTCGGGCAAATACCTAGCCTGTAATTATACCAGAAAAATTAATTCTCAGTCTATTTTTAACCACACTGTAGATGGCCCCTTAATCTTATCTCCCCGCAAGCCGCTCTATTCTTATAATTTTCTTACATTTGCACTCGCCTTAAAAAAGTGGTGCGAACAGCTGACAATCCGGGAAAAAGAAGGGATGAACCTAGTCTCCCAGATGAAAATAGAAGCAAAAGCTGTCGCAAAAATTTGAAGAATTCTTTTTCTGCAAAAAATGTTAAACATGTTTTTTGCTTTTTCAGGAAAAGTAATATCTTTGCAATCGCTTTTTGAAAGGAGGTGCACTTACAAAGGTAAATCACCAATAAAAAGTGAATTGAAATGCAGAGGTTTTAGCAATGATGAAGCTGTAAGAATAGAAGCTCCTCGCTAAAGATTTTTAGTAGGGAACTTTTTATCTCAAAATTGTATATATAAAGGTGATTGAAAGTACTGTAATTGGAATTTTCTCACATCACTAGCAAGATATTGCCAGCATAGCTCAGTTGGCCAGAGCAGCTGATTTGTAATCAGCGGGTCGGGGGTTCGAATCCCTCTGCTGGCTCAAAATCAGCTCATCACAGGTACACTACTTTACCTTTACTGATTAGTAAGTAATTCGTGTCAACCTAAGAAAGCTAAAACAAGTCAAACTATACCAACATAGTTTGATCAGGGGGCGCGCCGGAGTTGGAGAGCCGGGGCAGACTGTAAATCTGTTGTCTACGACTGAATAGGTTCGAATCCTATCGCCCCCACTTTTAATGAATAGAGTAGAATTCATTAATGTAGAATGAATGCTTCATCTTCATTATTTAATTGAGCTTTGTTCATTATCACCTAATAAGCAGGCGTAGCTCAGTTGGTAGAGCATCAGCCTTCCAAGCTGAGGGTCGCGGGTTCGAGTCTCGTCGCCTGCTCATATTTTCTGCTTACCGCGGAATTGCCAATGTAGCTCAGGGGTAGAGCACTTCCATGGTAAGGAAGGGGTCGGGGGTTCAAATCCCTTCATTGGCTCCATTAAATATAATTTTAATAATATTCATATCTAAAAAACTAGATTACCGATGGCTAAGGAAACATTTGAACGGAATAAGCCTCACTTGAATATCGGTACTATCGGCCACGTAGACCACGGTAAGACCACGCTGACAGCCGCTATTACCTATACACTGTCTAAGCAGGGGCTTGCTGAGAAAAAAGACTATGACTCTATCGATGCCGCTCCCGAGGAAAAAGAGAGAGGTATTACGATTAATACAGCGCACGTAGAATACGAAACAGTAAATCGTCACTATGCGCACGTTGATTGTCCTGGTCACGCTGACTATGTAAAGAACATGGTTACTGGTGCGGCTCAGATGGACGGAGCTATTCTTGTGGTGGCAGCGACAGATGGTCCTATGCCACAAACTCGTGAGCACATCCTTTTGGCTCGCCAGGTAGGTGTGCCTAAGATTGTTGTTTTCATGAACAAGGTTGACCTTGTTGACGACGAAGAGATGTTGGAATTGGTAGAGATGGAAGTTCGTGAACTATTGGATCAATACGAATTTGACGGTGACAATTCTTCTGTAATCCAAGGATCTGCATTGAAAGCATTAGAAGATGATGAAGATGCTGCTGCTAAGATCATGGAATTGATGGAAGCTGTTGATAACGACGTTCCAGAACCAGAGCGTGCAGTTGATAAGCCTTTCTTGATGCCTATTGAGGACGTATTCTCTATCACAGGTCGTGGTACAGTTGCTACTGGACGTATCGAGCGTGGTGTAATCAATACAGGAGATCCTGTAGAGATCGTAGGTATGATGAAAGAGGGAGAGAAGCCATTAACTTCAGTAGTTACTGGTGTAGAGATGTTCCGTAAGATCTTGGCCCGTGGAGAAGCTGGTGATAACGCTGGTATCTTGTTGCGTGGTATCGATAAGGAAGCTATCAAGCGTGGAATGGTAATTTGTGCACCTAAGTCAGTTAACCCACACAAACACTTCAAGTGCGAGGTATATGTTTTGGGTAAAGATGAAGGTGGACGTCATACTCCGTTTTTCAACGGTTACCGCCCACAATTCTACTTCCGTACCACTGACGTAACTGGAGATGTAGTTCTTCCAGAAGGTGTAGAAATGGTAATGCCTGGTGATAACGTTTCACTTGAAGTGAAATTGATCAACAGTATCGCCATGGAGAAAGGTCTTCGTTTCGCGATTCGTGAAGGTGGACGTACAGTAGGTGCCGGTCAGGTTACCGAGATCATTGAATAAGATACTACTAGTATAGAGAAATATTGACGAAAATTAAGCATCTCGCAAGGGGTGCTTAATTTTTCGCATGTTAGGGAAAATACAGGATGAAGCTGATGTCAGAAAGCTGACTACCCACAGTATCTCCTGAGACACGGGCATAGCTCAACTGGTAGAGCGACGGTCTCCAAAACCGTAGGCTGGGGGTTCGAGTCCTCCTGCCCGTGCAAATTTTGAGTTGATCACCAATGAATTGACGACGAGATGGAACAGATCAAGCTGTATATCAAAGAAAGTTATAACGAACTAGTGCACAAAGTAACTTGGCCTTCTTGGCAAGACCTACAAAGTAGTACTGTTCTTGTAATCATTGGCACACTGATTTTAGCTGCTATCCTCTTTGTGATGGACCTATTTTCAAATGGCGTCACTGACTTTATTTATGAATTGGGATAATCATCCCAATACCTATTCATTTCACTTATCACTGGATCGATGTCTGAGACTGAAGTTTTAAAAAGATGGTACTCTCTCCGGGTTATTAGTGGCAAGGAGCGGAAGATCAAGGAGCGTATTGACCTAGAGATTGATCGATCGGGATGGAAGGACTTTGTTACTTCGGTTTTGGTTCCTACTGAGAAGATCTATAAGATCAGAAACGGTAAGAAAGTGATTTCGGAGCGTAACATTTTACCAGGATATATCTTGGTAGAGGCTGTTCCGTCTAAGTTCTCGGGTGAAATGATTCAAACCATTGCCAATATTCCTAATGTTATTCACTTCTTAGGCCGTAACAATCCTATTCCGATGAGAGATTCGGAAGCCAACCGATTGTTGGGCAAAGTAGATGAGTCACAAGATGCTGGTGAAGCTTTGGCAGAACCATTCATTGTTGGGGAAACCGTTAAGATCATTGACGGACCTTTCAGCGAATTTGTCGGAGATATCCAAGAAGTGAACGAAGAGAAGAAGAAGCTGAAAGTGATAGTGAAGATCTTCGGACGAGGCACAGAAGTGGAATTGAACTTCATGCAAGTAGAGAAACAAGCCTAAGTGCTTGTTTTTTCATTTGATATTCTTAATTCTTTAATATAATAACTACGGCTTTAGTTCCTGCTTGATAGGAAAACGCTTCCCTAAAGACGAATAGTTAGACAGACCATTAAATTGTATTAAAATGGCAAAGGAGATTGATGGCTTTGTGAAACTACAGGTTAGAGGAGGACAAGCAAATCCTGCTCCACCAGTAGGTCCAGCCTTGGGTTCCAAAGGGATAAATATCATGGAATTCTGTAAGCGTTTCAACGCTGCTACGCAGGATAGCCAAGGTAAAGTATTGCCGGTAGTTATTTCCGTTTATAAGGATAAGTCTTTTGATTTTATTATCAAGACTCCTCCTGCAGCTGTTCAGCTGCTGGAAGCGGCAAAATTGAAGAAGGGTTCTTCTCAATCCAATCGTGACAAGGTAGGAAATGTTACTTGGGATCAAGTAAAAGAGATCGCCGAGAACAAAATGCCTGACTTGAACGCCTTCACTATTGAATCCGCAATGAAAATGATCGCAGGTACTGCGCGTTCTATGGGGATCATCGTGAAAGGAACACCTCCTTGGGGAGGAGAAGCTGCTTCTGACAACTAGAAACGTAAGCTTCGGCTTGTTGTTTATATTCACTAAGTAGGGAGTTCATTTACTCAGAAATGAACGTTTGAACCTCAAAAAAATTTATCATGGCAAAGATTGGTAAGAAACGTGCAGCTGCAAATGCGAAGGTCGATGCTACTAAGTTATATTCACTAGATGAGGCTATGGCCTTGGTCAAACAAGTGAATACAACGAAGTTCGACGCTTCTGTAGATTTGCACATTAGGCTAGGAGTTGATCCGCGTAAAGCTGACCAAGCTCTTAGAGGTACAGTAAGCCTACCGCACGGTACCGGTAAAACGAAAACTGTAATGGTTTTCTGTACACCTGACAAAGAAGAAGAGGCCAAGGCTGCTGGTGCAGACTATGTAGGCTTGGATGAGCTTGTCGCTAAAGTGCAAGGAGGATGGACGGATGTAGATGTAGTGATCGCTATGCCTCAAGTAATGGCTAAAGTAGGTCGAATTGGTAGAATTCTTGGACCTAGAGGCCTTATGCCAAACCCTAAAACGGGTACGGTTACACAGGATGTAGCTGCTGCGGTAGCAGACGTAAAGAAAGGTAAAATATCTTTTCGTGTAGATAAATACGGAATCATTCATGCTTCAGTAGGAAGAGTATCTTTCTCTCCTGAACAGTTGGCTGATAATGCCAACGAACTACTGGGCACCTTGCTTAGAATGAAGCCATCTTCAGCTAAGGGTACTTATATGAAGTCCCTTACTGTGGCTAGTACCATGAGCCCAGGTGTGAAGGTAGAACCAAAATCAATTAAGTAAGCTTTCAAAATTGCTTGAAGAATGACAAAAGCAGAAAAGACCGCTACTATTGAGGCATTGAAGGAGAAGTTTTCAAGTACTGAATTCTTTTACTTGACTGATTCCTCAACCCTTACAGTAGAAGAGGTAAATAAATTTAGAGGTCTTTGTTTCGAGAAAGGCATTGAAATGCGTGTTATCAAGAACACTTTGGCACGTAAAGCCCTCGAAGCATTACCAGAAGATAAAGGATATGGTGATTTGTATGAGTCTTTGAAAGGCCCAACAGCTATCCTTTTCACCGAAGTTGCCAATGCTCCTGCAAAAGTATTGAAGGAGTTCCGCAAAAAATCGGAAAAACCAGTTCTCAAAGCCGCCTATATTGATACAGCGGTATACCTAGGAGATGATCAAATCGATCCTTTAACAAAGTTGAAGTCGAAAGAAGATCTGATTGGCGAGGTAATCACTTTGTTACAATCTCCTGCGAAGAATGTTATCAGTGCATTGCAGTCTGGTGGAGCTACGCTCTCTGGCTTGTTGAAAGCACTAGAGGAAAGAGGCGAAGGCGAGACAGCAGAATAGACTGCTGGACTTTGAGACAATTAATCAATTTTGGCTTCCAAGTAACGCACGATATTTTTTATCGTACAAAACTTATTTAAAATGGCAGATCTTAAAGCATTTGCAGAACAACTTGTTAATCTAACTGTAAAGGAAGTAAGCGAACTAGCTGACATCCTTAAAGATGAGTATGGTATTGAACCTGCTGCTGCCGCAGTAGCTGTTGCAGCTCCTGGTGCAGGTGGTGGAGAAGGTGGCGATGCGGCTGCTGAGCAAACAGAATTCGACGTAATGTTGGAATCTGCAGGTGCAGCTAAGTTGAAAGTAGTAAAAGAAGTAAAAACGCTTCTTGGTCTAGGTTTGAAAGACGCTAAAGAACTTGTTGACAGTGCTCCTGCTGCTATTAAGCAGGCGGTATCTAAAGATGAGGCTGAGTCTATCAAAGCAGCTCTAGAAGCAGTTGGTGCGACAGTAGAAATCAAGTAATTGACGCATAACCAAGAGTTGAACCCCCTGAAGGGTTCAACTTTTGGCTTAGCAGGCTTAGCCAAAGTTCAAAATTTGGCTAAGCCTATCGTCGTATAACTACATGTGTTTTTTGCTATAATTTTAGCTATCTTACGAGAAAAGGAGCAATGACTTAAGGCTTTTTACTGAAAAAGTCAAACGATATACGGATTTTTCGAACTTTTTTTGGTTTCGTATAGTATAATACTTATTGGTGATCTATGAAAAGCATGATCACCTTCATATAAACAAGGATTGCAAATGACAGCAAACGGTAAAGTCCTTACTGCCGAAGAAAAGAGGGTAAGCTTCGGTAAAATTAAACTTTCCGCTCAGTATCCTGATTTGCTTGAAATTCAATTGAAGTCCTTCCAGGAATTCTTCCAACTGGAAACTACTCCTGAGAATAGAATGAATGAGGGACTTTATAAGGTATTTCAGGAAAACTTTCCTATCGTAGATGCCAGAAATATTTTCGTGCTCGAATTTCTGGATTACTTTATCGATCCACCGCGCTACTCTATTCCTGAGTGTATGCAGCGTGGTCTAACCTACAGCGTACCACTTAAAGCCAAATTAAGGCTTTCTTGTAATGACGAAGAACACGTAGATTTCCAGACCATCGTTCAGGACGTTTTCTTGGGGAATATCCCATATATGACGCCTAAGGGAACCTTCGTGATCAATGGTGCAGAACGTGTGATTGTTTCACAGCTTCACCGATCTCCTGGTGTATTCTTCGGTCAGAACTTCCACCCAAATGGTACCAAGATCTATTCCGCTCGAGTTATTCCTTTTAAAGGAGCTTGGATGGAATTTGCTACGGATATCAATACGGTGATGTATGCTTACATCGATCGTAAGAAAAAATTCCCCGTAACAACTCTGTTACGTGCGATAGGTTTCGACACGGATAAATCCATCCTTGATATTTTCGACCTGGCGGACGAGATTCCTGCTGATAGAGATTCACTTGAAGCTGCTATTGGTAGAAAGCTTGCAGCGCGGGTTTTGCGTAGTTGGACGGAAGACTTCGTGGATGAGGATACCGGTGAGGTGGTCACCATCGAGCGAAACGAAATCATCTTGGAGCGGGATATTGTTCTGGATGAAGACAATATTGAATTGATTCTTAATGCAGATGCTGATAACATCATTCTTCAGAAAGATGACATCGGACTGGATTACTCGATCATTTATAATACACTACAGAAAGACCCCTCGAGCTCGGAAATGGAGGCGGTACAGTACATCTATCGTCAATTGAGAGGTACTGATCCACCGGATGAAGAAACAGCTCGTGGTATTATTGATAAATTATTCTTTTCCGATAAGCGATACAACCTCGGAGAGGTTGGACGATATAAGATCAATCGCAAGTTGGAATTAGATATCACAAAAGATACCTTAGTCCTAACCAAGGAAGATATCATCTCAATCGTAACCTATCTGGTGCAGTTGATGAACCAAGAGGCCGAGATTGATGATATTGACCACTTGAGCAACAGACGAGTAAGAACCGTAGGCGAGCAACTTTATGCTCAATTTGGTGTAGGTCTCGCGCGTATGGCGCGTACCATCCGTGAGCGTATGAATGTGCGTGACAACGAGGTATTTACACCAATTGATTTGATTAACGCGAGAACCCTCTCTTCCGTGATCAATTCGTTCTTTGGTACGAGCCAGTTGTCTCAATTCCTAGATCAAACGAACCCACTATCTGAGATCACACACAAACGTAGGATCTCTGCACTAGGACCTGGAGGTCTATCTCGAGAACGTGCAGGATTTGAGGTACGTGATGTTCACTACTCTCACTACGGTCGACTGTGTACGATTGAAACGCCGGAGGGACCAAATATTGGTTTGATCTCTACTTTGTGCATTCACGCGAAGGTGAATAAGATGGGATTCCTGGAAACACCCTATAGAGAGGTGATTAAAGGGAAAGTGGATGTCGTAAACGAAGCACAATATCTATCTGCCGAGGGAGAAGACTTTAAGCGAATCGCACAGGCCAACGCACCACTAGATGAGAAAGGAGGTTTTCTTTCAGACAGAATTAAGTGTAGAGAGCATGGTGATTTCCCTGTATTGACGCCCGAAGAAATCGAATTCATGGACGTAGCACCTAACCAGATTGTTGGGGTTTCTGCTTCTATGATTCCTTTCTTGGAGAATGATGATGCCAACCGTGCCTTGATGGGCTCAAACATGCAGCGTCAAGCCGTTCCATTGATCCGACCTAGCTCCCCAGTCGTGGGAACTGGCCTGGAAGGTAAAGTGGCTCGTGACTCTCGTATGTTGATCAATGCAGAAGGTGAGGGTATCGTGGAATATGTGGATGCGAATGAGATCGTAATCCGATACGACAGAACGGACGAGGAACAATTGGTATCCTTTGAGGATAACAAGAAGACTTACACCTTGACCAAATTCCGTCGTACCAATCAAGGTACTTGTATCAACTTGAAGCCAATCGTTCGTAGAGGTGACCGTGTATATAAAGGGATGATCCTTTGTGATGGTTATGCTACGGAGAAAGGTGAATTGGCATTGGGGCAAAACCTTAAGGTGGCCTTCATGCCTTGGAAAGGATACAACTTTGAGGATGCGATTGTACTTTCTGAAAGAGTAGTACGAGAAGATGTTTTCACTTCTCTTCACATTGAGCACTTCGAATTAGATGTGCGTGATACCAAGCTAGGTGAAGAGGAATTGACCAATGATATTCCGAACGTAAGTGAAGAGGCTACTAAGGACCTGGATGAGAATGGTATCATTCGCGTTGGTGCTTGGGTGAAGGAAGGGGATATCTTGATCGGAAAGATCACTCCGAAAGGAGAATCTGATCCTACTCCGGAAGAGAAACTACTGAGAGCGATCTTTGGTGATAAAGCCGGTGATGTGAAGGATGCTTCAATGAAGGCACCACCATCATTGAAAGGTGTAGTGATCAATAAGCAATTGTTTGCTCGTGCGAAGAAGGATAAGGTGCAAAAAGCACAGGAGAAGGAGTTATTGAGCCGCTTGGAAGATCAGCACAAGATTGCATTGAATGAGCTTCAAACTATCCTGATTGATAAACTATTACTACTGGTTAAGGATAAAGAATCTCAGGGTGTGAAGAGCATCTATAATGAGAACTTGATTCCTACCGGCGTAAAATTCAATCAAGAATTGCTGCGTGAGATCGATTATACTACGGTTGACTACAGCAATTGGACAGATGATGAGCCTACCAATGGATTGATCGCTCGCTTGCTGCACAACTACAGCATCAAGGCGAATGAAGAAATTGGTCGTTATAAGCGTGAAAAGTTCAATATCAGTATTGGTGATGAGTTGCCAGCTGGTGTATTGAAACTAGCTAAAGTATACCTGGCTAAGAAGCGTAAGCTGAAAGTGGGGGATAAATTGGCCGGACGTCACGGTAACAAAGGTATTGTATCTCGGATCGTACGTATGGAAGATATGCCATTCCTCGAGGATGGAACCCCTGTGGATATTGTATTGAATCCACTGGGTGTACCTTCTAGGATGAACCTGGGCCAGATCTTCGAGACAGTATTAGGTTGGGCTGGTGAGAAACTAGGCATGAAGTATGGTACGCCAATCTTTGACGGAGCGAGTATGGATGAAATCTCTGGATACATTCAGCAGGCGAGCCTCCCTGAATTGGGACAAACGTATCTGCATGATGGTGAAACAGGAGATCGTTTCCACCAGCAAGCTACGGTCGGCGTGATCTACATGCTGAAACTATCTCACATGGTAGATGATAAGATGCACGCCCGTTCTATTGGACCTTACTCATTGATTACGCAGCAGCCATTGGGTGGTAAAGCTCAGTTTGGTGGTCAGCGTTTTGGTGAGATGGAGGTGTGGGCACTTGAGGCCTTCGGTGCATCGAACATCTTGAGAGAATTGTTGACGATCAAGTCCGATGATATTACAGGACGTGCCAAAGCTTATGAATCAATCGTTAAAGGAGATAATCTTCCAGAACCTAACATTCCGGAATCCTTCAATGTATTGGTGCATGAACTTAGAGGTTTGGCGCTCGATGTGAAATTCGATTAATGTAAGTGAATAAACAAAGCCCTCCGCTTAGGTTGGGCTTTGCCTTTGTTCTTTTATCATACTCACTTATAAACTATTAGGAAAATATGCCTTTCAAGAAAAAAAGTCATATTCAAACGCAGGACTTCAACACGATCACCATTAGCCTTTCCTCTCCTGATGAGATCTTGGAACGGTCATATGGTGAGGTATTGAAGCCTGAAACCATTAACTATAGATCTTATAAGCCAGAACGTGATGGTCTTTTCTGTGAAAGGATCTTCGGGCCGGTTAAAGACTATGAGTGCTACTGTGGGAAGTATAAAAGAATCCGTTACAAAGGGATTGTATGTGATCGTTGTGGTGTAGAGGTAACGGAGAAAAAAGTGCGTCGTGAAAGAATGGGACACATCAAATTGGTGGTTCCTGTTGTTCATATTTGGTTTTTCAAATCTCTTCCTAACAAGATTGGTTACTTGTTGGGGCTTTCTTCTAAGAAATTGGAGACGATCATCTACTATGAAAGATATGTAGTGATCCAGGCAGGACTTAAAGAAAATGAAGGTATTTCTAAGATGGACCTCTTGACAGAAGAGGAATACTTAGACATCCTGGATACTTTGCCTGCTGAGAACCAAATGCTCGATGACAATGATCCCAACAAGTTCATTGCGAAGATGGGGGCCGATGCGGTAAGAGACTTGTTGATGCGCTTGCAATTGGACCAATTGTCTTATGACCTACGGCATCAAGCTGCCAATGAGACTTCTCAACAACGTAAATCAGAGGCTTTGAAGCGTCTGAGAGTTGTAGAGGCTTTCAGAGATGGTTTGACGCGTATTGAGAATCGCCCAGAATGGACGATCATTCAATACTTGCCAGTAGTTCCACCGGAATTGAGACCTTTGGTTCCACTTGATGGTGGTCGATTTGCAAGTTCTGACCTGAATGACCTTTACCGCCGGGTGATTATCCGTAACAATCGTTTGAAGCGTCTATTGGAGATCAAAGCTCCTGAGGTGATCTTGAGAAACGAGAAGCGGATGTTGCAAGAGGCAGTGGATTCACTGTTTGACAACTCTCGTAAATCCAATGCAGTGAAGGCGGAGGGTGGACGTGCCCTTAAGTCCTTGAGTGATATTTTGAAAGGTAAGCAAGGTCGTTTCCGTCAAAACCTTTTGGGTAAACGTGTGGATTACTCCGGTCGTTCGGTGATCGTGGTAGGTCCTACCATGAAATTGCACGAGTGTGGTATCCCTAAGGCGATGGCCGCTGAGCTTTTCAAACCTTTCGTGATCAGAAAGTTGATTGAGCGAGGTATCGTTAAGACGGTAAAATCAGCTAAGAAATTAGTTGATAGAAAAGATCCGGTAATTTGGGAGATCCTGGAAAACATTTTGAAAGGACATCCAGTATTGCTTAACCGTGCTCCAACGCTTCACCGTTTGTCTATCCAGGCCTTCCAGCCAAAACTGATTGAAGGAAAAGCGATTCAGCTTCACCCACTTGTATGTGGTGCCTTCAACGCGGATTTTGACGGTGACCAGATGGCAGTTCACGTACCTTTGAGTCAAGCTGCAGTGCTAGAAGCCCAGGTTTTGATGCTTTCTGCGCACAATATGCTTAATCCTCAGAACGGTACACCCATTACGCTTCCTTCTCAGGATATGGTATTGGGACTTTACTACATCACTAAAGAACGCCGTTCGGAAGGTGATATCGTGGTAAAGGGTGAAGGCCGTAAGTTCTATTCAGCAGAGGAAGTAATTATTGCCTATAATGAAGGACAGCTTGATCTTCACGCCCCTATTAAGGCTCGCGTAAAAACGGAAGATGAAGATGGAAACTTCGTATTGAAGTTAACTGATACGACTACCGGTCGTGTGATCTTCAATGAGAAAGTGCCGGAGCAAGTACCTTTTGTGAATACGCTACTTACTAAGCGTAACCTGAAGAAGGTAATTGCAGATGTACTTGAGCGTACAGACTTTTCTGTTACTGCTGGCTTCTTGGATGCGATCAAGGAATTAGGTTTCATGTGGGCATTCAAAGGTGGTCTATCCTTTAACCTTGGAGACTTGATCACACCTACTGTGAAGCAAGATACCTTGGAGGAAGCCCAAACGGAAGTGGATGAGGTTTGGGATAACTACAATATGGGGCTGATCACCAATAACGAACGTTACAACCAGATCATTGATAAGTGGACTTATGCGGATAACTTCATCACGGATAACTTGATGAAGGAATTGGCAGAGCACAAGCAAGGATTCAACTCTGTATACATGATGCTTGACTCCGGTGCTCGTGGTTCTAAGCAGCAGATTAAGCAGTTGTGTGGATTGAGGGGGCTGATGGCCAAGCCGAGAAAATCTGGTGATACAGGTGGAGCTGTTATTGAAAACCCCATCCTTTCTAACTTTGTGGATGGATTATCAGTACTCGAATACTTTATCTCTACGCACGGTGCTCGGAAAGGTCTTGCGGATACAGCTTTGAAAACAGCAGATGCGGGTTACTTGACTCGTCGTTTGGTAGATGTATCTCAAGATGTGGTTATTCGTGAAGAAGACTGTGATACCTTGAGAGGTATTGAAACCACTGCCTTTAAGGATAACGATAAAGTGATCGAAAAGCTTTCTTCTCGTATCGCTGGTCGCTATACCTTGCATGATATTGTACACCCTGTCACAGATGAGGTTATCCTAAAAGCAGGGGACTTCATTAGTAATCGTTCAGCGGACTATATTGAAGAAGAAGGTGTAGAGACTGTAACGATCCGTTCGGTTCTTACTTGTGAGACCAAACGAGGAGTATGTACTAAGTGCTACGGTAAAAACTTGGCTACTGGCCGGATTGCTGAGGCGGGTGATGCCGTAGGTATCATTGCAGCTCAGTCAATTGGTGAGCCAGGTACGCAGTTGACACTTCGTACGTTCCACACTGGTGGTACAGCTTCGGTTACTAAGACAGAGTCTGAATTGAAGTCGAAGTTTGACGGTAAGATCGAGTTTGATAGCATGCGAGTTACCTCCACAAAAGATGAGTCTGGAGCAGCTCAAAATGTAGTTTTAGCACGTACAGGTGAAATTCGAATTGTAGATCCAGAATCTGGTAAGCAATTTGTATCTCATCACATTCCTTATGGTGCAACCCTTCATGTGAAGGACGGTGCCAAGATCTCTAAAGGAGATAAGATTTGTGAATGGGATCCATTTAATGCGGTTATTATTTCTGAATTCGGTGGTATCGCTACTTTCGATGGCATTGAAGAGGGGGTAACTTTCCGAGTGGAAAGAGATGACCAGACTGGACACGCCGATAAAGTAATCGTTGAATCCAAGAATAAGCGTAAGATTCCAATCATTAAGATTGTAAGTCCAGCCGGAGAAGAACTGAGAAGTTACAACTTGCCGGTGGGGGCCTACATCTCTATTGATGATGGTGCAGAAGTGAAGAGTGGTCAGAAGATCGTTAAGATCCCAAGACGCCTAGGTAAGATCCAAGATATTACGGGTGGTCTTCCACGGGTAACAGAACTCTTTGAAGCGCGTAATCCATCTAACCCAGCCGTTGTTTCTGAGATTGATGGTGTGGTTGCCTTTGGTAAGATCAAGCGTGGTAATCGCGAGGTGATCGTTACGGCCAAGGACGAGCAAAAGCGTAAATATTTGATCGGCCTTTCCAAGCACATCCTGATTCAGGAAGGTGACTTTGTGAGAGCAGGTACGCCACTATCTGATGGTGCAACAGCTCCTAGAGCTATTCTTAACATCAGAGGGCCATTCGCGGTACAACAGTACTTGGTAAATGGTATCCAGGAGGTTTATCGTTCTCAGGGTATTACCATCAATAACAAGCACATCGAGGTAATCGTACGACAGATGATGCGTAGAGTTCAAATCGAAGACCCAGGTGATACTTCCTTCTTGGAAGGCGAAGCGGTTGATAAGTTTGAATTCTTGGAAGTGAACGATTGGATCTTCGATAAGAAGTTTGTGTTGGAAGGAGGAGAGTCTAACCGCCTACGCCCAGGGCAATTGGTAACACTACGTCAATTGAGAGAAGAAAATTCTTACTTGAGACGTAATGATAAGAAGCCAGTTGAATACCGAGATGCAGTTGCAGCTACTTCTAGCCCGCTATTGCAAGGTATTACTAAATCCTCTTTGGGAACTCGTAGCTGGATCTCGGCCGCTTCTTTCCAAGAAACGACGAAGGTACTTAGTACGGCAGCAATCGCTGCTAAGGTTGATGGATTGCAAGGATTGAAGGAGAATGTGATCGTAGGTAAGAAGATCCCTGCTGGTACCGGTTTGCGCCGATTCGACAATGTGTTCGTAACAACACAAGAAGCCCAAATGGCTTACGAATCGCGTCAAACACAGTTAGAAGGAGTAGATGATATGGACTAATTAGTCATATACATCTAATACATACATGAAAAAAGCCTTTGGAGAGCAATCTTCAAAGGCTTTTTCAATGAACGGATCTAAGAGCCGTCAGGTAGAAGCTATGCTAAGTTAGCAGTGCTGCTTTTGCGCTTTCCCCGTATACCGCCATATATTTTGCGATATACTTGCCGATCACATCAAACTCAAGATTTACTTGGTCTCCAGCTTGCAACTGCTTAAAGGTTGTATGTTCGTAGGTATACGGAATGATGGCTACCGAAAAGTCCTTACCTTCTGCTTTAACCACGGTTAGACTCACACCATTGATACAAATCGACCCCTTGTCCACCAAGAGGTGTTCCGGGCTGGGTTCATACTTGAAATGGTAATACCAACTGCCATCCAATTCTTCTACTTTGATACATTGCCCTGTAGTATCCACATGTCCCTGGACCATATGGCCATCCAATCGACTTCCAGCCACCATGGCCCGTTCCAGGTTAACCCAATCTCCTAGTTTTAATTGACCAAGGTTAGACTTGTCCAAGGTTTCTTGTATGGCTGTGACCGTATACTGCTGATCCTGTAAGGCCACCACCGTTAAGCAGACGCCATTGTGAGAGACACTTTGATCAATCTTCAGCTGATCTGAAATAGGAGAGGAGAAGGTGAAGTGTACATTGCTGCCTTCGTGTTCAATCTGCTCTACTTTGCCCAATGCTTCAATAATGCCAGTAAACATATTTTTGGTATCGTAAGTAGTGTAACAATAGCAGCCCTAGTATTTACCATCGGAAATTCCATAACTGCTTTTGGCTCACAAACTATAGTTTAAGTAAAAGGTAACCGAAGTCCTCGTTTTTTCCTGTTTGCTACAGAACAACAACAACCTCATACATAGTAAATGAATAAGCCGATGTAATCGTTCAAAGACTCACCGGCTTATTCTATATCAATTATCGATTTTTATTCCTGTGAACTCCTTAATCTCCGCGTAAAAGCTCAATATAACCACTGAGAATTTCGGGAGATTCCGTAATTCCTGATACGCGCCGCTCAAAGATTACACAAGTATAGTAATACGTTCCACTGGCGAGTTCATCTCCAGCAGCATTGGTGCCATCCCAGTTAAGATTAGGATCCATGGTTTGGAAAACAAGCTGCCCCCAGCGATTGAATACTTTGAATTGTACACTTTCGATAAAACAGAAAGGGTAGGGTTTGAATACTTCATTCTGACCATCACCGTTCGGTGTGAAAGTGTTGGGTAAAGAATAAGTCGGGCAGTTGTCCACGCAGAAGGTATTGCTAAAGTCACTGACATTTCCTAGTGAATCGTAAGCAACCATCTTATAGCAACCAGCGATGCCAATCGGAGGTTTGTGCTCAAAAGAGGAGGTAAAGGAATCGTCTATTCGTACAATTTGTTCGAAATTGCCATCCTCGGTTGGCGCGTAGTATAGATCAAATCCGGCTACATCTCCACCTATCTCTGGACAAATCTCTGCTGGACTAATCCAGTTTAAGGTGTTGAAAAGCTGGTCTTCATTTGTACAATCGATTTCTGTGTCACAAACATTTGATACCGATAATTCTGGAGGACATGGAGGCACGTCATCCATTGGCACTGAACACACTTCCTGCGAATTATTAATGATCGGGGAGATCACCCCATCGACCCCGTAAGATCCAATACTAATAACCTTATAACAATATTCTGTTCCATTAGTCAAGCCAGAATCGAAGTAGTTGGGCTCAGTTGTGGTTCCCAGTGTATCAAAAGATCCGGGTGCATTCTCCCGCAATACCATGTACTGGAAGTTATCCCAGGGAACCAACTCTGTCCAACTGAGATTATTGGCATTATCTGTTGGAGTGATGCTTAGAAAGACAGAAGAGGCGGCATTCGTTGACCCTAGCAAATCATCTTCGCTAATGTAGAAGTTGATCTTGTAACTATAGGCATCATCTACTGTATTCAAAGCTGCATCGACGAAACAAGTATCATTGGCCTGAGCAAAGTATTGACTGGTAAATTGTACACCGATAGATTGGAAGTCTGCATCATTATCCGTTTGTCCAGGGGCTCGCAGTACCTCGTAGACATAAGGACCTGGGTTTAATAAGGTATCCAAATCTCCCACTTTTGGCTTAGACCAACAAACCTCTATCCTTCCATCAGTCATAGAAGTGGCTTGTACATCGACATTGGTGATCAGCGGAACATCTCGATTCAGCTGAACACAAACTTCGGCTGAGGGTAAGCTTTGGGCTCCATTGAAGGTATATAAGCCCCCAGGAGTGGTCTGGGCAAATTCACCTAATATCCGATAACAATAGGTTCTTCCCCGATCCACGGTGGGATCCAGGAAGTAATAACGTCCATCCACAATATCCTGAATAGGTACGGGAGTAAGTTTCGTATATCCTTTTCCCTCCAAGCCTGGATCGCAAGTATCAAGTGGAAAATTATTGCTACCCTCACGCCGCCAAACGGTAAAACCTCGGAAGTAGTTGTCGGAGGCGTCTTCACAATCGTAGGGCAACTCCCAACTGACTTCCACCTGACCTTGGCCGGCTATGGCTTCTACGTCTTCTGGTGGGGGACCCACAACCTTGATGCGAACTGTTTTCAGTGTGGCCAATCCACTCGTATCACCAAAAAAGTTGTCTACGGCTCGAAAGACCACCGAATAATATTGATCGAATATATGATCACAGGTAGTCTGCCAGGTAAATACTTTCGTGACTGGATCATTCTGGAAAGTATTATTGTCCGGTAGGAAAGTAGCTGGCGAATTCGCCACTTCAAAGGGGCCTCCCAGTGCCGTCAGCCGAACTCGCTGATTCGTTTCAAAAAGTGGAGCTGTAGCTACTACATTGATCTCCACAAGTTCGCCTGCTACTACGCAGATCTCCTCTACAGAAGTTTCGATCTCAGGAGGTTCATTTTCGCATTCTTCTATCAAGACCTGCATATCTCGTATGATCGTATCCAGCGGAATACCATTCCGATATTCTACTATGATGATAGCGTAATTGTATTCCCCTGCCCGTTGCGGGGCATCCCAAACAATATCTCCTGTGACTTCATCAATGCTTAAGTTATTATTCACCCCACCACTAATGTCCTCTGGGAAATCATAATTGGGTACAGGTAAACGGACATCCTGTTGTGGAATAAATGGGTGATAAGATAAGCTATCACCATCCACATCAAATGCATTTGGGTTGTGGGTAAAGACTTTTCCCACACAACCAATATCAATTGGAGGTTGAAGGAGTACGGGCGTATTGTTACACCCCTGAAACTGGGGATTAGGGAAAGTATATCGTGTTTCTATATGGAATTTTACTTGGTCTGAATTTGGAAAGTTTACATTGAGAATGCCAGCATTGCGGTTGGGATCCGTCATAGAAAGTACGTAGGAACCCCGAGAGAGATAAGTATGAAAGGCCTGATAGATATTGAACTTTGTATCATTTTCCAGGATAACTCCCTGAGGAGGGTTGCCTGGTCCATTCGAACGAGCGACCCGCTCGCAGCGGCCATCTCCCCAGCATAATGTCAGAGTATCCCTGTCGGCTGGTCGACTACTCGCTTTCGTATAGGTGACGATGGTCGCTCTGATGGTCAAACTCTCAGTACAATCACCTATTTGTTCGACTGTTATCTCTCCAGCTCTATTGTGTGTAGCCCAGGTAGGGGCAATGACAACAAATAAAAACAGAAAAGTTGATAATAGAAGGCGTAGTAATTTCTCTTTTGGCATCATTCCCTTGTTCTTTTGTCGAGCTGAGCTTTACCGCAATTTTGCAGCCTGAATGGCTATCCCCAAGCCTGCGCAGTGACATCTGTTAAGAGGAGGAGCTTGCATTTGGGTTAGCATGGATAACACTGCTCTGATGAGAGACAGTATCCTATGAACTTTAGCCTATGCTGAGCTATCCGACAAATTAAATAAACTTACGGAAAAACGCTAACGTTTCTCATGGCATGTACCCATTCAGAACGCAGAATCGCTTGAAATTGTTTCTAGCAGACACTATTATCATCCCTTCTTTGACACTAGTCCCCACGTAATAATTGGATGAAGCCGCTTAGCACCATGGGTGGTTGTTCCGTACTGGAAAAGCGGTTCTCGAAAACTGCACAAGTGTAGTAGTATGTCCCGCTAGCCAATTCCTGACCGTTGAGATTTTTCCCATCCCAATTGATATCAGGCTCTGTTGTTTCAAAAACGACTTGTCCCCAACGATTGAAGACTTTGAATTGAATTCGACTGATGAAACAGTAGGGGTAGGGTTTGTACAGATCGTTCTGACCATCACCATTCGGAGTGAAGGTGTTGGGTAAATCGTAAAATGGGCAATTATCTACGCATACGGTATTGCTAAATTCACTTTGATTACCTAGCGTATCTCTGGCGAGAATCTTATAACAACCGGCAAGTCCTGTTGGAGGCCGGTGTTCATATTTATTCGAATTCGGATCATCAATGCTGGCAATCCACTCGTATTCTACCTCCTCAGTAGTAGCGAAATAGATGTCATAGCCTGCCAGGTCTCCGCTTTCATCAGGACATATGGAAGATGGTGTTTCCCAGTTTAAGGTATTAAACAGTTCCTCCTCATTCTTACAATCAAACCCACTATCGCAAACATTGGAAACACTTAGTATGGGCGGACAAGGCGGTACATCATCAAAGGGACTTGCGCAAACTTCTTGCGAGAAGTTGATCAGTGGGGATGCAATTTCATCGATACCGTAACTCCCTTTTCCTTCAATCTTATAACAATAAACCAAACCGTTGGTAAGGTCTTCATCACGGAAGCTGGAAGAAATTGTGGTGGTCAAGGAATCAAATCCTCCGCTCGCATTTTGGCGGTAGATTGTATATTCATAGTTGTCCCAAGGAACGAGCGCTGTCCAACTGAGTTGGTTGGCTTCATTGGTAGGTGCAACCGAAAGATATATACTAGAGGCGGGAGGAGTAGCACCAAGCAGCTGATTGCCTCCTATATAAAAGTTGATTTGATAGGAATACGGCTCATCCACGGTATTTAGCCCTGGATCAATGAAACAGGTGTCATTTGCGTTAGCAAAAGATGGGCTTGTAAACTGGACACCAATAGCTTGGAAATCACCATCAATATCTGTCTGTCCCGTAGCCCGAAGAACTTCGTAAACATAGGGCCCTGGATTACTTATGGTATCCAAATCATCAACCTGCGGTTTAGCCCAGCATACCTCAATATTGCCTGCGGTATTGGAAGTGCTTAGAACATCGACCTTTGTAATTAATGGCACATCCTGTTCAGATTGTACACATACCTCCGCAGAAGGAAGGCTCTCCACGGGATTAAAGGAATACAATCCACCAGGAGTAAGCTGTGCAAATCGAGCTAATATCCGATAACAGTAAGTTTTTCCTGCTTCTATATCTTCATCCAGATAACTATATCGACCACCTGTAGTTGTCACTATCGGAAACTGCGTCAGTTTGGTATACCCTCTTCCATCTAAACCAGGCACACATTCATCTAATGCAAAATTATTGCTCCCTTCTCGCCTCCATACCGTAAACCCTTGAAAGAAATTATTGGCGGCTTGATCACAAACATAGGGTTGATCCCAGGTGATTAGATTGGCACCCATATTGGCTTCTAGTTGAACGCCTTCTGGGGGTGGACCTACTACTTTTATCCGCACCGTTTTTAAGGTGGCCAGACCCGTGCCATCTGGGAAGAAATCATCAACAGCTCTGAAAACAACAGTATAGTATTGATCAGAAATATGTTCGCAGGACGTTTGCCACCGGAAGAATTTGGTGACCGGATCGTCCTCAAAATTATTAGATTCAGGTACGAAGATGGCGGGAGAAATAGCTTCGGTAAAAGGCCCACCTGTCGCACTTAATTTTACCTTTTGATCCGTTTCGAATACAGGGGCACCGGCATTGACCTCTATTTCTACAAACTCCCCTGCAATTACACAAATTTCCTCCTCGGAGGTTTCTAAGGTTGGGGGTTCATTATCACATTCTTTGACCAAGATCTGCATATCCCTAAATACAGTATCGATCGGTTCTCCATTTCGATAAGACACGACAATGATGGCAAGGTTATATTCACCAGCTTTTTGTGGCGCATCCCACACAATGTCTCCGTTTTCCGTATCTATTGTCAATGTGTTGTCTGGCCCTGCGTTGATTTCGTCGGGGAAGCTATAATTGGGAACCTCGGTTCGAACATCTTGTTGCGGAATGGCAAAATGAAAAGATAGGCTATCTCTATTCTTGTCGTCTGCATTGGGATTATGTGTAAAAACTTTTCCTACACAGCCTATATCGATCGGGGGTTGTCGTAGAACGGGAGTATCATTACATCCTTGAAATTGAGGATTGGTAAAGGTATAGCGCGTTTCTATATGGAAGCTAATTTGTTCAGAGTTGGGTGGGTTGACATTGAGAATACCACCGTTCCGGTTCTGATCAGTCATTGAAATAACATATGACCCCCTGGACAAATAGGTGTGTGTCGTTCTGTAAATATTGACTTTAATATCATTTTCCAGAATTTGCCCCTCTGGAGGAGAACCAGGGCCATTAACCCTTGCAACCCGCTCGCACTGCCCGTCACCCCAACAGACCGTAACGGAATCCCTATCCACGTTCAATCGACTTGCTTTGGTGTAAGTGACCACGCTTGCCTCAATGGTAAGACTTTCTGTACAATCTCCAACTTGTTGTATAGAAATCTCGCCAGCACGATAGTGGGTGGCATTAAGAAGACTGGGAATGGACAATAGTACCCATGCAACAAGAATGCATAGTAAGTTTGGATGAAGGGCGTTTCGCATTATTACGGTTTGAACTATACCTAAGTTATCTATTCTTACAAAATAATGCTATACAGTGTTTAGAACTAATACTACTATATGTTTTTAGCTGACAAAGTTTCTGCCTTGATTTGCGAGAGACATTCCTGTAAACCCATACTCCAATGAGGAATACTCAGACTGAAATGGTGTTTGATTTTTTCTTTGTTTAAGACACTAAACGGCGGTCGTTTAGCTGGGGTAGGGTAATCCTTGGATTCGATTGGATACACTTGGCAAGGGATTTGTTCCTGCTGGAAGATACTAACGGCAAAATCATACCAACTGCAAACGCCTTCATTACTATAGTGAAAAATTCCATTTAGGTCGTCCCTAGTGATTTGTCTTTGATGCACGCGATCCAGGATTTGCAACAAGGTACTGGCCAAATGCCTAGCATAAGTAGGCGTGCCAATTTGATCAAAAACGACATTTAGACACTCCCGTTCCTTGCCGAGACGCAGCATTGTTTTGACGAAATTGTGTCCAAAGGAAGAATAAACCCAAGAAGTTCGGATGATCATCACTGGACTATGGATCGCCATGGCTGCTACCTCGCCCGCTAATTTGGTTTGGGCATAGACTCCTTGTGGTGCTGTAGGAGCATCTTCCTTGATCGGTAAAGGTTGATTACCATGATAGACATAGTCTGTTGAAAGATGGAGTAATGGAATATTGTTTTCTTGGCAGGCTTTTGCGAGAAACCGAACCCCCTCCACATTAATTTGCTCTGCCAACCCAGGTTCGCTTTCCGCCTTGTCAACAGCGGTGTAGGCTGCACAATTGATACAAAAATCCGCATCATGTTGGGCAAACCATTGGAGCACATGCGCCTCCTGGCTGATATCCAGTTGGCTCCGATCCAAACCGATTAAATCAAACTGTGGGAATTTTTGGGCTAGGTACATCAATTCCTGACCTACCTGACCACCTGCTCCAGTCACGATAATTTGAGGCTTTCGCATAGTAAAAGCGTTAAAGGGTGATTAACCTACAGATTCAGTACTCAAGAACTTACGGTGTTGATTGAAGAGGGGAAGTCGATGATCCTTTTCGGAGATAACTAGGTCGGCATGAGGTACCTTCCAGTCGATATTGAGTTTGGGATCATTATAGATAATACCGCCCTCATGTATTCGGGAGTAAAAATTATCGCACTTATAACAGAAAATTACGGTCTCACTCAAGCAAACATATCCATGGGCAAATCCGCGTGGTACAAATAATTGCTTCTTATTTTCAGCACTCAAGACAATGCTAAAGGATTGTCCGTAAGTCGGGGAATCTTCTCGGATATCTACCACCACATCAAGTACTTCACCTTCCACTACCCGCACCAATTTAGCCATGTCAAAAGGAGGGATCTGATAGTGAAGTCCCCGGAGCACTCCAAAGGAAGACTTGGCTTCGTTATCCTGTACAAAAGTTGCCTCAATCCCACCTTCTTTAAAGGTGTTTTCGTTGTAACTTTCATAGAAATAACCTCGGTAGTCTCCCCAAACTTTGGGTTCGAAAACAGTTAGACCGGGCAAACCTGTGGCTGTAAATGGCATTATGTACTTTTTTCGGTACTTCTCTTTAACCTACTGTAGTGAGAGAAGTTTTTCAATTAGGTGAATAAAAATCTGTTCATTCGAGGACCGAAACCTGCTCACAGCCTACTTGTACGGCTTATTTATTTCTGAAAAATACCGAAATAGGCACGCCTGTGAAATTGAAGTTTTTGCGAAGTTGATTTTCTAAGTAATTGCGGTAACTCTCCTTGATGTGTTTCGGACTGTTACAGAAGAAGGCAAACGCTGGATAATAAGTAGGCAACTGCGTCACATACTTAATCTTGATAAATCGCCCTCTGTAGGCAGGAGGTGGTGTACGTTCGATCGCTTCCAGCATGATTTGGTTGAGTTCCGATGTTTTGATCTTTCGCTGGCGGTTGTCATAAACCTCCAGCGCGGCTTCCACTGCTTTAAAGATCCGTTGTTTCTCTAGCACAGAAGTAAAGATCACCGGTACATCATTGAAAGGAGCTAAGCGATTGCGAACTTCTTTCTCAAAATCACGGGCTGTGTTGGTCTCTTTCTCTTTCAGGTCCCACTTGTTTACGAGGATCACCACACCTTTGTTGCGTTTTATGGCTAGACGGAATATGCTGAGGTCTTGGGCTTCAACACCAGTCTGTGCATCGATCATCAGGAGACAAACATCTGCTTCATCCAGAGCTTTGATGGCTCGCATCACAGAATAGAACTCCAGGTTTTCGTGTACTTTGGCTTTCTTTCGAATTCCTGCCGTATCAATAACAAGGAATTCTTTACCAAATTTATTGTATTTGGAGTGGATAGAATCACGAGTGGTCCCAGCGATATCTGTGACAATATTGCGATCTTCTCCCAACAGGGCGTTGGTCAAAGACGATTTTCCTACATTCGGTTGGCCCAGAATGGCAATCTTGGGAATGTCACTTTCTATTTCCTCTTCTTCTTCAATTTTCTCCGTCACCGCGTCAAGGAGTTCTCCGGTGCCACTACCGGTAACAGAAGATAGAAAAAAGGTCTCCTCAAATCCTAGACTCCAAAATTCGTTGGCCTCTAATTGGCGTTGCGCATTGTCTACTTTATTTACGGCCAGGATAACGTCTTTTTCTGTCCGACGCAGAAGTTCTGCCACCTGTTCGTCGAGATCTGTGATTCCCGTAGTTACATCGACCATGAAGATCAGCAGATTGGCTTCTTCGATGGCGATTTTTACCTGAGATCGGATAGCTGCTTCAAAAACATCCTCAGAATTCTGCACGAACCCACCGGTGTCAATCACGGTGAAGTGCTTTCCATTCCAAAAACTAGCTCCATATTGGCGATCCCGGGTAACCCCGCTTGTATCATCAATAATAGCTTGTCGTTCGCCGATAAGGCGATTATATAGGGTGGATTTTCCCACGTTTGGCCTTCCCACTATGGCTACAATATTACCCATGCTAATGATTTAGAGCGCAAAAATACGAAAAGGCTGGGCTTTAGGCAATATTTGCTCAAAAGTCGCTGGTTTTCTGGTCGGAACAGGAACTCGAGTGACTTGAAGTAGCAGCGGAGGAATTCCTTTTTATGCCAAGAGTTTGATTGAATTGCCATTTGATTTCTTTCCTGCTAGAAGAAGGGGCTAGCTGAACTTCTGCAGGGTAAATAGTAATGGCATAAGGGGGGGAGTTTATTTTTTGTCGGCAAGGTGCTGATAACGAGTGTATTAAGCGTGCGGCGTTTTTGTCTTGAATTACTTCATATAAAGGAAAAAAAGGGAACTAAAAAACTGATTTTTTCGTTAAAAATATAGCGGTCGTTCATTATTGGAAAGTGTCGACCCCTCATTGCACCTCAACCTCTATTTCTGAATACAAACCCTGTTGTATGATCTTACTAAAACCTGCGCTCCGATCCGCTTGGCGGATTAGTCTTTTCTTGTGCCTTACTTATACTTTCTCCATTGCTCAACCATCTTCCATTTTTAATCTCTACTTTGACCTGGATAGAGATGAGCTGACTGAGGAAGCGACAGATCACTTATCTAAGGCATTAGCACCTTTGTCAAAACCAGAAGCTTATCGGGCTGTGTTGATTGGACATACTGACCAGCAAGGAAGCCTAAGTTATAACCAAGAGCTTTCCGAACGCCGAGCCGAACGAGTTAAAACCTTTTTGCTAGACAATGGCTTTGTGGCAGAGCAGGTGGAATACTCAGGAAAGGCTTTCTTGGATTTGCTGGTTGATCAGGAAACAGAGGACGCTTATGCCAAGAACCGACGAGTATCTGTGATTTTTGAAAAAGACTATCGAAATGTCCCTTCTAATTACTACTACCTTTCCGGTCAGCAAGCTGTGAAGATCAATGATTCGAGGTCTGGGACGCAGATTGAAATTCCAGAGAATGCTTTTGCAAGAAGTGATGGTCAGGCTTATGAAGGTGAAGTGCTTCTAATGTACCGCGAGTTTCGAGATTTTGCAGATTTCATGGCAACCAACCTCCCGATGAACTTTGATGGTGGAGAACGAGGACATTATTATTTCAATTCTACAGGAATGTTTGAAATGCGTGCCTATGATGAGAGCGGAGCAGTTTTACAGTTGCAAACCGATAAATCTATTCAAATGGCATTTGTCCAGTCTCAATTGGCCGATGGAGCCCAGGTTTGGCGGTTTAATGATGATAAGGGCGGCTGGCAGAATGGAGAACAGCAGCTAGACTTTAGTGAAAATGTAGAGAGAGTTACCGTTCCGGTGGATACCATCGATCGCCTGTTGGATAGCTTATATTTGGGCGTGGTTAGCCATTCGGCTATCACCTCTAATTATTTTCTTAAGCAGCTGAATAAGGGCTACGAGCGCATCCCGGAAATTATTGAATCGACAAAAGCTTACCCGAATGGCTATTCTCCCTTACTTGACGGAAATGGATTTCGAACTCGTTTTCGAGGTAGAAATATAAGCGGGCTTTATGCCGGAACGCATTACGTTGGTCACCTCGATTCTGCTGCGATTTATGACAATCCAATGTATTATAATATTGAGGCAAAAGAAATTGAGGAGTCAGCTTCCACCATCATCGTGCAATTTGAGGACCTTACCCAAGAAAATCCAGAATGGGAATCCTTAGCGGGAGCCACTTGGAAAATTCGTAAAAAGGATTTGAAGACCAAGAAACTAAATAAGGAGAAGCTCTTGAGTAAATATGCTGATATTCGATTGTCACATCAAAAACGAATGCGCCTTTTTCGACTCCAACTTAAAAAAGGAGACAAGGTGATTTCGATTCCAGTCACCTTACACAAATTAGATGGACAGGCGGCCAACCGCAATGCCAGAAAAGTAGCATTTAACCAATATAGAAAAGACCTGCGTGTCAGAAAGAAAGCTTTCGATCTAGAGGTTGAACGGCGTAGTAATGAATTAAACTACTATCTGACTGCCCTAAAGCTATTGCTTCCTAAGAAACTGGCTTTGAATAGTATGAATCGAACCTTCATGGAAAACGCAACCCAGGTGCACCTTATTCATTGGAAAGAATCTAGAATGCAGCGGTACTTTTCGGATTTGGCGGGTAAAGATCCGCTCCGGCTTGGGGGGCGTTCATTTCTGGTAGGGCAAGCAGATTATTTACACAAGCATTACCTGAATCGATCTATAGAGAAGGAGGGATGGATTGAATTACTTAAAGGATTCAATCCCAGGATATCCTACGATGAAGTGACTTATGTGACTACTTACCAAGAGTTGGGTAATCCTGTCCCTCAGTTCGAAATTAGCTCGCTCGGAGTTTTTAACTTTGATGTGTTGAAGCGTTTTAAGGAAGAACAGGAGTTGATGGCTCAATTTAGAGATGAAACGGGCCAAAATATTGACTATGCGAGAGTGGAGGTAATCAATCATCGCCTCAATGGCTTGCTCCGCTACAAGCCGGGCAAGAAAATCCATTTGGATGTTAAATCCCCCAGTACTTTGGTTGTATATGCCAAAGATGGGCGGGTGTTTTATCTCAAGGCGCAGGATTTGATGCAGTTGGATCTTCGACAAAAATCTAAGTATGCCTTTACCGTAAAGGATCTAGGAGACTATCGGAACAAGCCTTCTCTGTTGCGGGAGTTATTGAGCCATGAAGGCAATGGGTAGGTCTTGATAAATCATCGATCCAGGGACAGACAGCTGGGACAACTTCTTTGTTGATAGTCGAACGCTCTGTCCCTGCTAGATGACAGAATCCTGATAAACGGATGAGGTCAAAAGCGTGTAAAGCTTGGCAAACTTCCTTAAATTCGCGGTGAATTTTATTCTTTAATAAAGGTTCTCTGAGAAATTTGTGTTTTTGAGTCTGTGCTTTAGCTAAAAGTTTTGCTCATGAAGTAATGCCTTGATCTAGGATACGGACTCAAAAATGTCGGAGAAGGTTAACAAAATCACCGGTGTTTATGAGGGTTCTGTTTTTTTGCTTAGCGCTGGCAGGTCTGACGTTGATGGGATGCGAAAGTACTAATCCCAATTTCCAGGAAGAAGCTGCTGATTCGGCCTTTGTCCATCGATCAATGAAGCAACTTACAGATGTCATCGTTCATGATATCTTTTCTCCTCCCGTAGCAAGTCGGATCTATGCTTATCCCTCCATTGCTGCCTACGAAATTGCCGCTCAAGGAGATAGTACTTACCAAAGCATGGTTGGGCAGTTGACGGAGCTTAATAGCTTACCACAACCCGAAGCAGATCAAGAGTATTGCTACCCATTGGCGAGTATCCACGCTTTTTTGACTGTGGGGAAAGAGTTGATCTTCTCAGTCGATAGTATTTCCGCGTTTCAGGAAGAGATTTACAAGGAGTTTCGGGATACCAAGATGCCAAGAAAAGTCTATCAGCGTTCATTGGCCTATGGAGATGCGGTGGCTGCTGCCATCCTGGAATGGGCGAAAAAGGACATGTACAACGAAACGCGAACCTATCCTAAATTCTCCATTTTGGATGAGCCGGCCCGCTGGCAGCCAACACCACCCGACTATATGGATGGAATTGAGCCGCATTGGAGAGAGATCCGCCCCTTTGTCATTGACTCTGCCCAGCAGTTTTCGCCACCACCACCAACGCCCTACGATCTGGATGAAAATAGCCTCTTCTATGAAGAATTGATGGAGGTCTATACAGCACTTAATGAAGAAAAAGAGGAACGTTTAGCCATTGCTGAATTTTGGGATTGCAATCCATATGTGTCTCATCACACGGGGCATGTGATGTTTGCCACTAAAAAGATTACTCCTGGAGGACACTGGATTGGTATTGCTAAATTGGCTTGTGAGAAGAAAAGCACCAGTTTCATGCAAACGCTGGAAGCCTATGCTTTTACTTCCATTGCTTTGGCTGACGCTTTCATTAGCTGTTGGGATGAGAAATATCGCAGTAATCTGATACGCCCAGAAACCGTGATTAACCGACATTTGGACGAAGAGTGGGCACCAGCCTTACAGACGCCGCCCTTTCCTGAATATACGAGCGGACACAGTGTAATCTCCCGAGCAGCAGCAGTAGCCTTAACCTCCATTTTTGGCGATAACTTCGCCTTCGATGATACCACAGAGGAAGAATATGGTTTACCTATGCGTTCCTTTACCTCATTCAAGCATGCCTCAGAGGAAGCAGCAGTCAGTCGCCTTTATGGCGGTATCCACTATCGGCCTGCTATCGACAATGGAGTGTCGCAAGGAGAGAAAGTAGGGAACTTCATCATAGATAATTTGAAACTGAGAAACTAGACCCGAGGTAGGAATTGGAATACAGCATAGCAAAAGAAAATTGATGCCCTGTTTTCCATTTCCTCTTTCGAATGCCCACGTCCACAGATGCAATTGCAAAAAATCGGCCTATTTCTGGGCCCTATACTTTTCCTTCTATTAATCATTCTACCTGTTCCAACGGGCCTTCAGCCCGAAGCCTGGCGAGCCATAGCGATGGGCGCCTTCATGTTAGTTTGGTGGATCACAGAAGCTGTTCCCCTGCCGGTTACGGCGCTGCTGCCGATGGTGTTCATCCCGCTTTTAGGGATCAGTGATATGAAAACAGCCACTGCACCCTATGCAAATCCGATCGTTTTCTTGTTTATGGGGGGATTTATGATTGCCATAGCTATGGAACGTTGGAATCTGCATCGCCGCATCGCGCTAAATATTGTCAAGATTACTGGTACAAATGCCAATCGAATCGTGTTGGGTTTCTTATTGGCAACTGGTGGGTTGAGCATGTGGATTAGCAACACGGCCACAACGGTTATGATGCTTCCAATCGCTACTTCTGTGATTGATCTACTTACCAAAGGCGATGCCAAAAATGAATACAGTCCAAAGCAAATCCGCAATTTTGCCTTGACCTTACTGCTGGGTATTGCCTATGCCGCTAATGTGGGCGGAACAGCAACAATTATTGGTACTCCACCAACCGTAGTCTTTGTTGGCTTCATGAAAGATACTTATGGGGTTGAGGTTAGTTTTGCAAAATGGCTGATATTAGGTTTACCTTTTGCAGCTGTGATGATCGCCATTATATACTGGGTACTGGTGAAGTTGCTGTTCCCAAACCATATGGGTCAATTTGAGCATGCCCAGCAATTGATCAAGGAAGAACTGGCTGGTTTAGGTAAACTAAGTAAAGGAGAAAAGCGGATTCTACTTATTTTTATTTGTACCGCCTTGGCCTGGATTATTCGCCAACCCTTAGACAATCTATTGCCTGGTATTTCACTCAGTGATACGCTTATAGCCATTGCAGCTACCATCGTACTTTTTGTGGTACCTGTTAACTTTAAAGAGGGGCGATATGTGCTGGACTGGAGGGATACGGAACGCTTGCCATGGGGAATCTTATTGTTGTTTGGTGGAGGCTTGAGTTTGGCGGGTGCATTGCAACGTACGGGCTTGATTGATTTGGTGGGCCAGCAATTTGAAGCGGTATCTACCACCGCCTTTTGGATCTTACTTGGGCTTACAGCGGTGTCTCTATTTCTTACTGAGGTAATGTCCAACCTAGCTTTGGTCGTCGTGTTTCTACCGGTGGTAGGCGGTATTGCGATGGGCCTGGATGCACCTCCAATTCTCTATTGCATTCCGGTTACCTTAGCGGCTAGTTGCGCTTTTATGTTGCCTATGTCTACACCACCGAATGCGATCGTATTTGCTAGCGGCCACCTCCGTATTCCGCAAATGATGAAGGCAGGTATTGTACTAAACACCATTGTGATTGTATTGATCGCTTTGATGGCAAAGTATCTCATACCCATCTTGTTTGCTGCTTAAAATCAACTTTCCGGCCGGCGATTTATCCATTTCAAAAATAAAAGATTGGACTAATGATCAAAGGGTACACCAAGAGGTAAGAACCATTTTGGACCATAGCCGTGTCCCCAATTAATACTATGGCACCAGCCAGGATTAAGCCAAATATATAGGAATATAGAATCGCGCGCAGGTAAACTTTCATTGCCACGGGAGTTAATTACCAAAGGCCATTCTTTCAAAAGAATAGCCCTGGTAAAATAACAAACTTATAAGTTACTGTGAGATTAGAATTTACCATTTTCATTCTTCCAGGCAGTGCGTTCTGGAATTTCCTCTACTGTATCCCAATGCTCTACTATTTTGCCATTTTCGATACGGAATAGATCGTAAAAGGCCACGGCTTTGTTCATAAACTTCCCTTCTGAACCTGTCAAGACAAAGTTGCCTTCACCTAGAATGAAATGTGTCTTGTGATACTCCATAGGCATGCCTGCCTTGGCTAGCGCTTCGATGGCTTCTCCCAGACCGGCCAATCCATCTTTCACCCCTGGATTGTGCTGTGCGTACTGTTCAGTCGATACATAATCTTTGATTTTATCCGGTTGCCCACCCATTAGAATGTCGTTGATGAAGCCTTCAACAAAAGTTTTGTTATCAGCTGTTTTAGCTAAGTCGGTAGACTCGGTTGGCCCATCTATTTGGGTTCTGCCGGAAGCCGTTTCAGTTACGATTTCCTGTAAGTTGTCCCAGTGTTCTACAATCAAGCCTTCCTCAAAACGGAAAACATCAAATCCGATCTTAGGGCCAAAAAAATCATATTCTGTGTGAGTGAATACGTAATCACCATCCTGAAATGCTCTGACTACTTTGGCTTTGAATCCCCCCGGAGGTGCTGCAGCTACAACTGCTCCGAAACCGGCCAGGCCATCACCTACTGCCAAATTATGTTGAATGTATTTTTCTGGATTAATGTAAGAGATTGGTGTTTGATCTCCAGTATTTAAACTGTTTAAAAGCGCCACGGCTTTTTCTCTGTTGCTAATCGACATGTTTCTTTCTTTTGTGGTTGAAGAGTTTGATTGAGTGGTGCCACAGCTGAGTAGTAGGCCTAAGAGGCTTGAAATAGCTATGATATGCAATCCTTTCATGATTCTTTTTTGTGTTATTGGATGATACAAAGGTAGGGGAGCTGAGGAGCTGAGGAAAGGTGAGAAAGAGCCTTTGGACTGTAGAAATGGGAAAGTTTGACTTAACGATGAACTAATGAATCGTCAGGAAGACAATCGAACGTAGGTTTAAGGCGGAGTTATTGGGTAGGTAAACTTTAGATTTTTTCTTTCAATTGGCGAAGTCGGAATTCCTACCTCACAACTGATACTTCTGGCGGAAACGCTCTGGAGAGACTTGTGTGTATTTTTTAAAATATTTGAACAGGTTACTGGGTTCGTCAAAGCCCGCTTTATAGGCGATTTCTTTAATTTGTAGATCGGAATTTACCAGTAGGCGCTTAATCTGTTTAATGGCGATCTCATCGATAAAGGTCTTGGCCGATTTGTGCAACACACTTTGGACAATGTTATTCAGTGTTTTGGTGGAAACCCCCATCTTTAGGGCATAGTCTTTCACGCGCTTAGTTTGAAAACAATCTTGTTCTACTAAATTCTGGAATTGGATGAACAACTCCAAATACTTCTTATCCTGAAGAATCTGGTTTTTATTGGCCTTAAAGCGATAGATCTTGTTGAAGAGAATATGCAGTAGACTTCGAATGATAGACGAGGAATATTGATCTCGATGAGATAGGAACTCTTTGTCCATTTCTTCGACTAAATGTCGGACTTCAATAACCTCGCTCCCTTGCAGCTGAACCAAAGGAGAGCCCATCAATTCATTAAATATTTGCAAAGTCTTGAGTACTTCCGTTTGGTCGAAATAACTGACGACAAATTCTTCTGTGAACAACAACATATACCCTCGAGCCCCTCCACTTACAAAACGATGGATTTGATCTTTCCGGATGGTTAGTAAAGCGCCAGGCTTCAAGTCGAATTGTTCAAAGTCGATAACGTGTAGACCCTTTCCGGATTCAATAAACAAAAGGATAAAAAATTCGACACGATGCAAAACCTGGGGATCATGATCTAGATCTTCACGCCGATAGACCTCTTCCAGGCGCATTAGTTCGAATGAAGGAGAAGCCCCTTCCTTTTGATGGAATTTTATGTTGATGATTGGGTCTGGCATGTTTGGGGTATATCTGAGAGAAAAATCCGTAGAATTGACCTCCCTAATAAGCAATGTGAAACAAAGCATCCCCCGGACTGATTACCGGCGTATTATTGTGGCCGATGATGTGACCATTTTGTGGAGAAAGAATGTAGACATCCTTTTCTTTTCCAAAGGGATCATTGATGCGTCCTAAGGGCTCCCCCTGTCGAACAGGTTGGCCCGATTGCTTGGTCCATAGAAACATTCCTCCCTTAGAGGCTCGTACCCAGGTAGTTTGCTGAAAATGTAGGGTGGGAGGGATGGCGGGAGCGTTTGCTAACATCTTATGGTAATGTAGGATTCTCTTGATGCCATCCAGCCCATTTTCTATAGAGACTCCATCATAACGGAGGTTTTCGCCTCCTTCAAAAACAAGAATGGGCTTTTCTTGATCCAAAGCAACCTTGCGCAAGGATTTGCTGATGGTTTTCATCCCTAAGGTATACTTGGCGCCAAATACCTTGGCTAATTCCTGCGCCCTTGCATCGTTTTTACTATACCGAATTTGAGGATAGTTATAATGGCTATGCCCTCCCGTGTGAAAATCTACTCCAAAATCAACTAAAGGTAGGATCTTCTTAGTTAAGGTACGAGCCACGCGAGAAGCTAAGGAACCTTTGGTCGTGCCCGGGAAACTCCGATTGACATCTTTGCCATCGGGCACCGCCCTCGAGAAATTGATAAAACCGTAGATATTTAGGATAGGGATGGCAATAACACTACCACATTGTAATTCCTCAAATAGGCCATTCTGCACGGATCGACGTACAATTTCTACTCCATTAATTTCATCTCCATGCACTCCTCCAAGAATCAAAACCGTAGGTCCAGGGTTTTCGCTGCGATACACGTGTGCTCGGATACTAATCTTGGTGCCTGATGGAAGCTCACCGACGGGAAGGCGAATGGTCTTATTCTCACCCGGCTGTATTGAAATCTTATTGATTATAAAGGTAGAAGGTTCACTAGGTTCAATCATGTAATTCGTAGCAATCAGTTTGACAGTTGTAGGCCCTTGCCATTTCGGTGCCAAAGCACAAAAAATAGGCCTACTGTTAACAGGTACGAAATTAGCATTATAATCTTGGAATTTATTACTGCCTTTTGAACGATTGAAATATATACGTTATAATCATATCCCATGGCAAATGAAAAAAGCAAGGGAGTAGACATTTCCCCAGCGATACTCAAGAAGGGTATCGTGAAGAGCAACCATTTACTAATCTTACCTCTTTTTAGTCCATAGTAGATCCATCCAAATAAGACGGACAGTACCCCTACCTTTAATCCCAAGTCAATGATGTTAGCGGTTTTTATGGGTACATTTAGTTGATCGATTAAAAAAAACATCACTACTGAGCAATAGCCAATTAGTACTTCAACTAGACGTATTGAGAAGAAGAGTAGCAAGCCTACCATAATGTAACGGTAGATCATTTTCATCGGTTTGGCCTTATGGTATTCTGTCCGAATTAGCTGTTGCTTGCCAAATCGCATTTTGCTCACCTCAAATGCTTCGGCTTCGCTGAGGCCTAGTTCTGCAAGTTCTTCAACTTCACAATGGAAGTGATCTCGAAGCTCATCAGATTCTTCGCTATTAAGTAATAGGTTATTATCCAACCTATTCACATAAGTGTCTACTTCTAGTCCAAGATCAAAGGTTTTTGTGGGCTCCATATTTTTTGCATGATTTCGTGAAGAGATTGCCACTCAGACTGGAGTTTTACCAGAAAACTCTTGCCAGTGTCATTGAGCGTGTAATACTTTCGATTGCGGCCGTTTTCGGTTTTGATATAAGAAGAGATCAACTTGTTCTTCTCTAGCTTAGTCAAGACCGGGTAAAGTGAACCCTCCTTCCAATTGAGCGCACCTTCGGAAATACTCTGGACCTCCTTGATGATTTTATAGCCATAATTATCTCCTCTCTCAAGGATGGCAAGCACTATCGGTATAGTGGATGCCGCAATCAGTTCTTTGGAATAATTTTGCATACTTAGATGTTCTAGGTGTAAATATACTTAGAAGTTCTTAGTATGTCAAAAAATAAAGGAAGATTTGTAATGGGCTGAGGGATCGGTTGATGGAAAACACCAAGCTGGGCTTGGGGTGAAGATGAGTTATGTGAGGGAGTGATGGCAGATTCAGCGTAACAGTTGATAGCAACGCGTAAAACTAAAGTTGTATCCTGGCCATTGTTACGTGTTTTGCACGAACAAACCCAAGGACAAGGCAATCGATTACCCCCTATCGCAACTTGGCCTGGGCGCGCCTCCTCTCTTTGACTTTTTTCTCAATGAAGTGAATGATTTTCCCGGCTACATTGATACCTGTCACGGTTTCAATACCTTCCAAACCAGGAGAAGCATTTACCTCCATGATCAAAGGTCCCCGTGCTGAACGTAGGAGGTCTACACCGGCTACACTTAGGCCCACAGCTTTAGCGGCACGTACAACAATATTGGCTTCAGCAGCGGTCAATTTATCCGAGCTGGCACTGGCCCCACGATGAAGATTAGATCTAAATTCACCGGCTTGAGCTTGCCGTTTCATGACAGCCACCACCTCACCCGCTACCACTAGTGCTCGAATATCTGTTCCCTTAGCCTCTTTAATGAACTCCTGCATCAGCACCCGTTCCTTCAAGCGTTGAAAAGCTTCAACCGTAGATTCTGTTTGCTGCATCCCATCACAAAGGATGACTCCGATCCCATGCGTACCTTCTAGCAGCTTAATCACAACTGGGAATCCATCCAGTGTATTCACTGCTGACCAGAGGTCGGTATGTTGACCCAAGGCTACGGTTTTGGGCATGGGGAGAGCCTGACGCTGCAATTGCTGCAAACATCGGAGTTTGTCTCGGCCGAGTAATAGGGCATTGGCACGAATGGCAGTGAAGACATTCATCAATTCGAATTGGGTGATTACGGCAGCTCCTTGTTGCGTGACAGAGGCACCAATCCTGGGAATCACGGCATCAAAATGACGAATGGGTTGCCCTTCGTAATAGATCTCGGGACGACCATCTTCGATCACTAGATTGCATAGCGTGTGATCGATAATATACATATTGTGGCCTCTAGCTCTTCCAGCTTTGTATAAGCTCTGTGTGGAATATAACTGTGGCCCTCGGGATAATATAGCGATATCCATAACTAGGACAAGATACGATATTTTACCTATATTGAGCATTGTAAATCATTGGTAGCCAAATTGGTGAGCTGGTTTAATGGGTAATTATTGGTGAAGAATGTGCAATGTGGCGCAGCTTTGGTTTATAGCACACTATTTTCCATCCATTCTACACTATCCCCAATTCATTACTTACGCTTACATTATTAATTATTCACTACATGGATATTTCGAACGTACCGCTGTCTACTCCTCTGAATGATAAGAAAATAATCAATGCCTGGGCCCTTTTTGATTGGGCAAACTCTGCTTTTGCACTGGTTATTACCGTAGCCATTTTCCCTGCTTATTTCACCAGCGTTACTGCAGATGTGGTTTCGGTATTTGGGGTGGAGATGTCGAATTCCAGTTTATTTGCCTACGCCATTTCTGGATCTTATCTCCTGATCGCCTTGTTTTCGCCCTTGCTGTCCGGGATTGCTGATTCTGGAGGCAAAAAGAAATTCTTTCTAAAGTTCTTCACCATATTGGGGTCGATCGGGTGTATTTCCCTGTTTTTTTATGATACAGGCAGTCCTGTTGCTTTAGGCGTAATTGGATTCATGATGGGAATGATAGGTTTTGCAGGGGGCTTGGTATTTTACAATTCCTATTTACCAGAGATTGCGACGGAAGATCGGTATGATAGTGTAAGCGCTAAGGGGTTCTCTTATGGTTATATTGGCAGTGTATTATTATTGGTTGTAAACCTTTTGATCATTCAGAAGCCAGAGTGGTTTGGCGTAGCAGATAAAGGAACACTTGCTGCTCGAATTGCTTTTTTGATGGTGGGTTTATGGTGGATTGGTTTTGCAATCATCCCATTTCGAAGATTGCCACCTGATCCAAAGGATAAACCGCAAAAGGGATTGCTTAATCGAGGGATGCAGGAATTGCAAAAGGTATGGAAAGAGTTAAGGGATCAATCGAATACCAAAGCTTTTTTGATTTCCTTTTTTTGTTATAGTGCAGGAGTACAGACGGTTTTATTTCTAGCTTCTATTTTCGCAGAGAAGGAATTGGATTTTGATGCGGGCAAATTGATCATTGTCGTTTTAGTTTTACAGCTTGTCGCCATTGTTGGAGCTTATCTATTTGCGAAAATTTCTGAACGGGTCGGGAACATTACCTCCATCTTCATCATGCTCTTCATTTGGGTAGGAATTTGTGTATTGGCCTATTTCGTGCAAAACCAAGCTCAATTCTTTTTGGTAGCTGCTTCTGTGGGTTTGGTAATGGGAGGTATACAGTCTCTGTCTCGATCCACTTACTCTAAACTGATACCAGAAGAGACAGAGGATACCACTTCTTACTTTAGTTTCTATGATGTGGTAGAAAAGATTGCCATCATTTTGGGCACGTTTAGCTTTGGATTCATTGAGCAAATTACGGGCAGTATGCGCATAAGTGTATTGGTATTAGCCTTGTTTTTTATTATTAGTTTGCTGATTCTGACCAGGGTACGGGTTAAAAGTTAAGGCTTTTTCCTAAGTTTGTGTCTGTAATTGTTTTAATCTACCCATGGAAGAATATTTAGCACAGGCCGAAGAACTTGCCAAACAGTTGACGCTCCAGGAATGGGCCTACATCGGAGGAGGCTTTCTTTTCCTATTAATTATATTGATGGCGATTAGGAGAAGTCGCAAGCGTAGAAGAGTGCGGGTCAAAAAAGCCTCGAATATACGATTGCATTCCTTTCAGATTGCTCCATTAGGGCGAGACGCCTTCGTTAAGATCAAAAATACGGGGGAACCCACTGTTTTAAGTGGCCTAAAGATTTTAGGCCGAGAGGATATGGTAATTAAGAACGCTTTCGCTGGACAAAAAATAGATCAAAATAAGGAGTATGGGATTTTTCTGGAAGTAAGCGGAAAAGAAAAAATCCAGCCAGGCTTCATGCTAGAAGTTACGGTCTTGGGCCCAAATGGGCAAGTGCAAAAAAGTACATTGAAGGTAGCCAACTAAGCCGGGCCTTCTCCATTCTTTCAACTTTTTCCAGTACTACTAGTTGTATAAGGAATGGTGACAAAATAAATGGACAAGTTTTGGGTTGAGATTTTTTGTTGCTGCCAAGGCAAAAAACACAGGCATAGCATCGCTATAGCAAGTATTTTTAACGCAGACAGCCGCGCAAAAACTAAGTCAAAAATGTATATTTATTTGCTCAGCATTCCTAAAGTTAAGCCCGATGAAGAAGCAACATTATTAGAGAAAATTGTCGAGCAACTATCAAATGTCCCGTTATGAGTACTAAGGAAAAGTCAATTCATCAATTTACGGTTAACAATATTGAAGGCGAGGAAGTTAATCTAGCCGACTACGAAGGCAAAGTATTAATGGTCGTCAATACCGCTTCCAAATGTGGCTTCACGCCTCAGCTGGATGATATGGAGGATATATATCGAGAGTTTCGAGAAGAAGGTTTTGAAATACTGGCTTTCCCGTCTAATGACTTTGCTGGTCAGGAACCGCTGGACGGTAAAGAAATTCAGCAGTTTTGTCAAATCAAATACGACGCCTCTTACCCCATTTTTGAAAAGGTCCATGTCAAAGGAGGAGATGTACATCCCGTTTTCAATTTTCTATCTCGCCGCTCGGAAAACGGTAAAATATCTTCGACGCCACGATGGAATTTCCACAAATATCTAATTGATAAGGAAGGAAAGGTGCGCACCTTTTTCTATACTTTTACCCGGCCCAATGCAAACAAAGTAAAACGAGCCATTCGACGCCTGATCGAAGAATAATTCTTCATTGATAAAGCTCGCAGGCAATCAAAAGGTGAGGTGAAAAAGCGATGCTAATGATTACTGCCAGTAAAGCGTTGAGTTGAAACATTGGGTTTATCAAAAAGCTAACTTAACAAGGCTCCAATCATACCTAAATTGTTAGAATGAAAGTAGATATATTGGCCATTGGCGTTCATCCTGATGATGTAGAATTGGCCTGTTCCGGAACACTGCTTCGCCATATAGACGAAGGAAATACGGTCGGCCTTCTTGATCTTACCCGAGGCGAACTAGGCACGCGTGGTACGGCAGAGATCCGAGATCGCGAGGCCGCCGAATCTGCCCAGAAAATGGGAGCGCGCTTCCGCAAGAACTTAGCGATGGCCGATGGCTTCTTTCAATATACGCCGGAAAATATCAAGTCTATTATCCGCATCATCCGCATGCACCAACCTGAGATTGTATTGGCTAATGCCGTCAGCGACCGTCACCCTGATCATGGGCGCGCCGCCAAGCTTACGGCAGATGCTTGTTATTATGCAGGCTTGGCGAAGGTTGAAACGCTGGATGACGAAGGGCAAGCACAAGAGCGATGGAGACCTTCCGCAGTGTATCATTATATTCAGGACTACAATTTAAAGCCTGATCTTGTGGTGGACGTGACTGGATATATGGATCGCAAGATGGAATTGATTAAAACCTTTAGTTCGCAATTCTTTGTACCGGAGGCCAAGGAATATCAAAAAGAAATGAGCTCGCCTATTTCTGGCGCAGACTTCATGGCCTTTCTCACAGCTAAAGCTCGATCCTATGGTCGCCCAGCCGGATTTGAATTTGGAGAAGGCTATACGGTCAGCCGAACAATTGGTGTAAATAACCTCTTTAATTTGTTATAAGCCAAGGGCCAGCCTGGTTTTATTACCGTACCAAACAGTACAAAAAAACATCCAATATCATGGCTAGGTCGATTGATTTGAGTATGTCGTTTATTCGATGCTTTTAATGCGCTACCTCCAGTTCCTTTAATTCCCTAATTGTTGTTGTAAAGAACCATATTTACCTTCCCTGTTTTCTGCATATTGAACTTCCCCTAGTCGAAACTTAATAGGAAGAGAAGTTGCCTTTTCAAGTTTCACCTCTAACTTACAGAAGAAGGCAAGATCTTGATAAGACCAAGCCTGCGGTACTTGATTAGGGCTGCGAAGCATGACCTCTTCAAGAGATAAGGCTGCTTTGGGGGTAGCAGTAAATTGCAATGACTTAAGAGATTGACTGAGGGCAGAATGCCCAATATCGACAGTTTGGGATTGGCGTAGTTCGGGGAGAGAGTGCCCGGCAATAGTTACTTGCTGAGCGTAGCTCAAGGCCGGGAAGGATAGAAATAGAATGGTAATTAAGTGCTTCATTCCTTAAGGGTATTAGCTGAAGCTCCTTTGTCTTTCTTGGAACCTCTATACATCTCAAATTTATGGAATTTGCACTCTAGCGCACCATTGTAGAGCGTGATTTTTCTGGAAGGTCGAAGACCTATATGCTTTAAAGCGGCTTTATTAGAGGAAATGATCCAGGCCTCCCAACCAGAATAATCTTGCTTCAGTTTATCTCCAATCTGTTGATAAAATTCATTGATGTCTCTACGCTCCAGCCGCTCATCATAAGGGGGATTGATGATAAGAAGACCAGCAGGAGATGGAGGTGTTACTTCAGAAAACTCTTTTTCCATTACTTTCACCTTATCCAAAAGGTTTAGTGCGCGCAGATTGGTCTTGATCGCCTGAATGGCGTCGTCATCTTGATCACTAGCCCAGATCGTCTGCGTCGATTTTTGGAATTGACGTTGGGCCTCCTTTCGGATCTTCATCCACAAAGAACCATCAAAGTCCTTCCATTTCATAAATCCAAATTGTCGGCGAAGCCACTGCGGAGGTATTCGATGGGCCATCAAGGTGGCTTCAATGGGTAGGGTTCCCGATCCACACATGGCATCCATGAAGGAACTAGTACCATCCCAACCTGCCAGTAAAATCATCCCAGCAGCGAGGACCTCATTAATGGGAGCAGCCACACTAGCTTGTCGGTATCCTCGTTTGTGTAGAGAATCGCCAGAACTATCTAGAAGTATGGTTCCCCAATCATTGCGAATATGGAGGTGAAGGCGCAGATTGGGATCTTGGACATCAATACTGGGACGGCGGCCCGTCTTCTTCCGAAACTGGTCTACTATAGCATCCTTTGTTTTCAGAGCGGCATAATGAGAATGTCGAATAAAGGCGGAATTAGTAACGGCATCAACGGCAAAGGTGTCAGCTAGACTGAGGTATTCAGACCAATCTACCTTTTGTACTTTCTTGTACAATTCATTTTGATGCTTCACTCGAAAACGATGAATTGGAACTAGAATGCGCAAGGCCGTGCGCAAATGCAAATTGCTGCGATAGAGCAAAGCCTTATCTCCGGAATATCGCACCATGCGATTTCCGATTTCAATCTGTTCCGCTCCAAGATCTTTTAATTCCTGTGCCAATACTTCTTCCAAGCCTGCCAAAGTCTTTGCTAAGTAATCCAATAGACGCAATTTTGATGTTCTCCAACAAATTTCGACAAAGATAACAGACTTCAATCCTAAATGGTTTGATGGGATGAAAAAGATGAATTTTGCAAGGGGCTAATCTCTATCTTTCGCCTGCTTATTTAGGGTTAATTGTCTTTTTCAATGGCTTCAAATCTATCTTGTTCTGACTACATATTGAGGTCTTTAGCCAGATGCCTGAAGTATGAATTGGGCCCATAGCGGAAATGGTTCTCTTTCAAAAATTCGATCACTGATTAAGTGGATTGTATTTTATTTTGTTGTTTTTCAGCGAGTTGAGTTATATTTTATACTTTTAAGGTAAAAATAATTAGCTGAATCCTTGACACGCTTTTTTATATTTTATACTTTTAAGGTAAATATTCTACGATGAGTAAACATAAACTAGGAGAATTGGAGGAAATTGTTTTGCTGGTGGTTGCGATACTACATGGAGAAGCTTATGGTATTGGAATCATCAACGAAATGAAGGAGCGCTTAGATCGAAAGATTAGCATTGGCTCCCTACAGACTGTGCTGCGCCGCTTGGAAAAAAAAGGCTACGTAATTTCTGAGTTTGGAGAAGCCACTAAGGTTCGTGGTGGAAAGCGCAAACGTTTTTTTACTGTAACGAATTTTGGCAAGGATGCCTTGCAAGAAGCACGAGATCAACGAATGAAGCTCTGGAACGCTATTCCTCAGATTACATTTGAAAGATAAGATGAAAAACCAAGACCACCTTACTCCTCCTGCCTTGTTCATGCGTTTCTTCCGATGGTTTTGTCGACGGGACTATCTAGAAGATATCGAAGGCGATCTCAATGAACGTTTTAGTCAATTGATCGATGAATTTGGCGTGAGTGGGGCAAGGCGTCGCTTTGCCTGGGAAGTACTGTTATTATTTCGTCCAAGTATAATCCGATCCTTGGATTCTTTCCCACTTTTAAACCGCCCGACTATGTTAAAACATAACTTGAAAATAGGCTATCGAAACCTATTAAAAAACAAAACTTATTCTGCTATCAAAATTGGTGGTTTTGCCATTGGTATTGCCGCTTTCCTGGTCATCTTGTTGTTTATCCAAGATGAAAAGAGTTACGACCAACACTATGTAGAGCAGGATCGTATTTATCGTCTCGTAAACGTATCCTCCAACCCAGATTTTAAAATTAATCGTTGGACGGCTTTCTCTGCCCAGTTTGCACCATTACTGAAAGAGGAATACCCAGAGGTGGAAGAGGCGGGTAGAATGATTCTGCGTGATTGGTACTTAGCAGGAGAAAATCAATTTCGAAAGATTGAAGACACCCGTAATACCTACGAAGAGAAATTTGCCTATGCAGATCCGCAGATGCTTGATATTCTGGAAATCCCCCTGCTTTACGGAACTAAAGAAAAAGCACTATCTCAGCCCAATAGCCTCGTTATTTCAAAAAAGAAAGCTGAACAATATTTCCCTGGAGAAGATCCCGTAGGACGAACCATTGTTTTGAATGATTTTGAGGAAAAACCCTTCATTATTGGAGGAGTGATGGACGAACTACCCAAATCCCACCTGGAGTTTGAATTCTTGATCACGCTGACCGATGTAGAATTTTGGAATGGAGAACAAACGGATTGGTGTTGTAGTAATTATGATATATATGTCCGGCTAAGACCTGATGCGGATACTGAGGCATTAGAGGAAAAAATTATGGCCATCCGGGACAATTACATGATCCGCTACATGGAGGACACAGAAAATGCTTTTGCAGATGTGATTCGAGAGCATCGTACCTTCGACCTGGAACCGGTAGGGGATATCTACCTGGATACTGAAACTTTTGCCGACGAAAACCTTACAGGAGATGGTCAGACCGTTAGACTGTTTGGAATTATTGCACTTTGTATCTTGCTTTTGGCTTGCGTAAACTTTATCAATTTGTTTACAGCTAAATCTGCCAATCGAGCCAAGGAAGTAGGGGTTCGAAAAGTAGTGGGGTCTTTCCGTTCAGACTTAATTCGTCAATTTCTAACCGAATCTATTTTATACAGTACGATATCAGTAGCTGTCGGGACAATCTTAGCCGTTGCAGCCTTGCCGTATTTCAGCCAGATTGCAGGGAAGGATCTATCTCTGCCTTTCCTCAGTTGGTATCTTGTCCCTTCACTTGTGATATTGGCGCTGGTCATTGGTTGCTTTGCGGGTATTTATCCCTCTTTTTTCCTATCTGCTTTCAAGCCTATGGATGTCATGAAAGGTAGATTGAGTAGGGGGAGTAAGAGTCCCTGGTTCCGCAATAGTCTTGTTACCTTCCAGTTTACGACCTCTATTGTTTTGGTGATTAGTGCTTTGGTGGTATATCAGCAGATGCAGTTTATCCTGCACAAGGATGTTGGCTTTGAGAAAGATCAAATTGTTATGATTCAGGGGGCCTATACCTTGGGAGACAAAACGGATGTGTTTAAAGAGGAATTGCAGAAACTCCCAATGGTAGAAGCTGTGACAAATAGCAACTATTTCCCTGTTGCAGGTACCAATCGAGATAACAACCAGTTCTGGATAGAAGGCCGAGAAAAGATTGATGATGGAGTTGGCGCTCAGGCTTGGTATGTAGCCGAAAATTATATACCGACAATGGAAATTCAATTGCTACAAGGGCGGAATTTCAACTCTGCTATGGCTATGGATTCTGCTGCGGTAGTGATCAATGAGACGATGGCTCGAAAACTGGGATTGGAGGATCCAATTGGTAAGCAAATTCGCAATTATAGAGCCTGGAATATCGTAGGAGTGGTAAAGGATTTTCACTTTGACGATATGAAGAAGGAAATCCGTCCCTTAGCCTTTTTCCGTGGAAGAGGCAGTGCTTCGGTAGTGGCAGCTCGCATAAAGGGGAAACCTTCTGTCGCGACTATGACTGCTATTAGGAAAGTTTGGGATGAGTTTATGCCGAATCAATCTATGCGCTATGCTTATATGGATGAGAGCTATGCAGAAATGTATAGAGATGTAGATCGTACGGGTAATATCTTTGCCATCTGTGCCATATTGGCCATTCTTATAGCTTGCCTGGGCTTGTTTGGACTTTCTACCTTTATGGTGGAACAACGCAGCAAAGAAATTAGTGTTAGAAAGGTGCTCGGAGCTTCTGTGCAACAGCTTTTTGCGACACTGACCGCCAACTACATTCAATTGATTGTCATTTCCTTTATTCTGGGAGGGCCATTGGCTTACTACATCATGAAATCCTGGCTAGAGAATTATATCTATCATATTGATATGGTCTGGTGGTTTTTTGCAGTGGCAGGTCTTGCGGTAGCTGCTATAGCCTTATTGACCGTCAGCCGCCAAGCCATAGGACTATCTTTGGCTAGTCCAGCCAAATACCTGAAGAGTGAATAGTTTGCCTTCTTCGACAAATCCGGTGAACACTCAAAAACTGAGGTGAAGAGTACCTGCAGGAAGTGGTGAATTTTATTTTTGAGTGTCTTCAAACACGGGATTTGTTGAAGAACCACAATGTAAGCTATAGACCCGATATACCAATAAAAAGGGATCCTTTTGGATCACTAGTTATCCAACGTTTTCCTTTTCCTGGCTTTTTAAGTTTATGCCATTTTATCCGATAAATCGGGAGCCCTCCCAGTTGTAAGGCTTCATTGACTTCTTCTCGGAAGAAACTGGAGTTTCCAAGACTTGTAGCCAGGTGCAATTTGGCTTTGGGCGAACGGCTGACTAGGCGTCCGATATCCCATAAAGGCAGCGCGGTAAAGTAATAACATGAGTCTACATCAATAATGAAGTCGCGCTTGGGGATGTCAGCATTGCCAAGTGCGATTTTTTTTGCCTCCTGAAACACGAAGCTTCTTGTGGATTCTGCGTCGGATAAGGGAGGGAGTCGGGGGGCGTGAACAGCCTTCTTGTTGACCTCATAGATTGGGGAAACCAAATCAATAAAAACTCCGCCATTGTAGGCCTGACCTTCCGCTTTCTCATACCAAGCTTCTAGCATGATACCTTGAATTTCCACTGTTGGGGTAAAATCGAAGTAAGTTAACTGCCAGTCAGTATGCGTAATGAGTTCGGATTCCTCCAGCAGCATTATTTTTTCACAATGCTTGACACCCCATAGTTTCAAACGAATGGCTCGTGTGAATGAATCGGGGCGCATCGTAGATCGACTAATACTGCGATAGACTTCCGGCTTAGCTGTATAGCATTGAAAACGGTAGGTAGTTCCTGCCTGCAAGGGAGTTGGAAGTCGCTGAGAGATTTTTTCTGTAGTGCCATTATCACGTACGACGAGTCCTAGGTAGGTCGTACCGTGAGCTGCCTTTTTTTGTACACCAAATGCTCCTGAAGGATGGACATCCGGCGGTGTTTCTTGCGGTGGGCCGCAAAAATGCCAATGATTGGGCGTCTTGGCGGGACCGGGAAGGGCTTCCATAGAGGGGTTTCGCAGCGGAATAATGGTTTGTGTATGTAGCAGACTGATCTGTAGCAAAAGGCATAGACAAATTGACCCTATTCTTCCCATCATTTCGATTCTTTCTTATTTAAAACACTGTCCAATCCCCATGAAAACGGCAATCCAAACCAGTCCTTTCAGGAAAAAGAAAAGGAAACCCGCTAAGCCAATTCGTTTTAGCCAAGCCTTGAAGGAAGGTTTATTGGATGTGTCTTGCGTCATAAGGAAAAAATCAGAAGATGAATGAAAATACTTCTCTTTGATTGTGGATCAAATAATCCACCGCTTCCACTTACCTCATGATTCGATCACTGCAATGATCATGCCACCCGGAAACTAATAGAAACCACTCATTATCACAAACGGTTCTATGATAATTGAATGCGGATCAGGTATATCAAAAATGAAATATTTAGTTGCGCATTTGCAAAATAGTGATTTTGGTTTACTCAGCCAATTAATCAAGATGAACTGACTGAAACTTATGGGAGTCTCAGTAGCACTCTATTAGTTGAGTGTAGCCAAAAGTGAGTGTAGGCTTGAGTCACTCTTTTGCAGCGCTACTTCTTTCACTTTAAAACAGTAAGTATGAAAAAAACATTTCTTTACCTGATGCTCCTAGCTGCCGTTGTAATAGGCTGCGAAAAAGAAACTAGTTTAGTTAAGGACGAAATCAGTAATACCAGTGAATTGATCCAATCCTTTAACACGAATCTGGATATTGGCCGATTAAAGGGGAGTACACTCAATGAGAAGGAGGTTGTGCTGCTCCTGGAAAAAGGGAGAGAACTTGAGGTGGAGGAGGTGGCATTGGGAACTGGAAGGCATGCCATCTGTGGAGGTTTGGTTTATTATCCTAATGGCAACGAGAGCCCTCCTTGTCTTGTTCGACATAAAATCACATACTTACCAAGTCTGTATGAACGCTATGAGGATGAAATAGAAATTTTCCTCCGGTTTGAATTTGTAACCCCAAGTTGCACAGCTATGGTGAGTGCTGTACCAGGGCTGTATGAATTTGAGTGTGTGATTTCTTCTGATGAAGTTATGACGCTGTATATGTACTATTATCGGTATGATTCAGTGGAGGACTCCTACCATTTGGTAAGAAGGCGAATATGCACCAAACTGTACACCTGCGGCTAAAACGACAAGTGGGCAAGGGAGAAACCACATTCTTTTCCCTTGCCCACTCAGTACTTGATGAAATATCCCCTCCAAACCGGCTTAGGTCTGTATTACTCCAGGGTTGAATTTGGCCACTGGAGCATTATTAGCAGCCTCTATCCCTGCTGAGATCCAGGTACGGGTTTCTAGTGGATTGATAATGGCATCCACCCAAAGTCGAGCTGCCGCATAATAAGGGGTGGTCTGCTTATCATAGCGATCCTTGACTTCCTGGAATAGTCGATCCTCTTCTTCAGGATCAGGGGCTTGGCCTTTGGCTTTCATCGATGCTACACGGATCTGAGTTAAGGTCTTGGCGGCTTGTGATCCCCCCATCACCGCAACTTTGGCCGTTGGCCAAGCTACGATTAGCCGAGGGTCGTAGGCCTTCCCGCACATGGCATAATTTCCAGCTCCATAGGAATTCCCCATGATCACAGTGAACTTAGGCACAGTAGAATTAGCTACAGCATTTACCATCTTGGCACCGTCCTTAATGATACCTCCATGTTCAGAGCGGGTACCTACCATAAAACCTGTCACATCGTGAAGAAACACAAGGGGAATCTTCTTTTGATTGCAATTGAGGATGAAACGAGTAGCTTTATCTGCCGAATCGGAATAGATTACTCCGCCAAATTGCATTTCTCCGGTTTTGGTCTTTATGACCTGCCGGTTATTTGCTACAATACCTACTGCCCAACCATCGATACGAGCATAGGCGCAGATGATCGTCTTGCCATAGTCCTTTTTATACAAGGTTAGCTTTGAGTCATCTACTAGCCGCTTTAAGATTTCCAACGTATCGTAGGGCTTTGTTGGGACATCGGGAAACAATTGGAGTATCTCGTCCTCCCTTTCTTTCGGCGGAAGCGGCGCCTCTCGACTAAAGCCGGCATTTTCAAAGGCGCCCATCTTGTCTACTAGATCCCTGATCGTCTCTAAGCAAGTTTGATCATCGGGCATCTTATAATCGGTAACACCAGAAATCTCAGAATGAGTAGTAGCTCCACCTAAGGTTTCTTGGTCAACCTCCTCACCGATAGCAGCTTTGACTAGATAGGGGCCGGCCAAAAATATAGAACCAGTTTTGTCGACGATTAAGGCTTCATCCGACATGATTGGTAAATAGGCTCCACCTGCTACGCAACTACCCATAATAGCCGCAATTTGTGGAATACCCATACTCGACATCTGAGCATTATTCCGAAAAATTCGGCCAAAATGTTCCTTGTCAGGAAAGATCTCGTCTTGCAATGGAAGAAAAACACCAGCACTATCTACAAGATAGATAATGGGGAGCCGGTTTTCCATAGCAATTTCCTGTGCTCGGAGGTTCTTTTTACCAGAGATGGGGAACCAGGCGCCTGCCTTTACTGTAGCATCATTAGCAACGATCATGCACTGGCGACCACTTACATATCCAATACCAACGACGACACCACCTGCTGGACAGCCACCGTATTCTTCATACATCTCGTAGCCAACAAAGGCTCCGATCTCCAAAAAAGGTTTGTCTTTATCAATGAGGTATTCTACTCTTTCACGAGCGGTGAGTTTTCCTTTGCTATGTTGCTTTGCAATTCGTTTTTCCCCGCCACCTAGTTTGATTTTTTCCAGGCGGTAGTTCATCTGAGAGAGTAAGAGCTTCAAACTATCTTCATTCTTGCTCTTTTCAAGATCAATTTTCGTCATGTGTGATTAGTGGTGATGTCAAAGTTAGGGCTGGGCGGATGGCCTTGCTTTAATCGATCGGGAAAGCATAGTAATAGGAACCAGGATAATGCTCGTAAATTCCTTCCAGCATTACTTTACCTGATGCTTCCTCCAATTCTTGAATCAGCTCTTTGACAGAGTCAATACGGCGATTATCTAGATTGGTAATAATAAAACCTGGATCCATGTTGGTACGTTCGATCTTACTACCGCGATAGATGCTGATCACTTTCACTCCGTCAACTTGCATGCGCTTCTTTTCTTCTTTAGTAAGATTGCGCAACTCAAACCCTAAGGTTCGTAGAATAGCTTCTTCGGAAGAGGAAATGGAAGCGACTCCATTGGTTTTATCCTTAAGTATAATTTCTACTTCATGTGGTTTCCCTTTACGCAGGTATTCGACCTGTAATAGATTGCCTGGCCGGAAACGTCCGAGCAATTCCTGCATTTCCGGGAGTGTACTCGTTTTGATCCCATTGATACTGATGATCACATCATTTTTAGCCATACCTGCTTCTTCGGCACTTCCACCTGGGCTGATTCTGGTAATCAAGACACCTTCAACACTGGGCAGTCCCAGTTCTTTGGCTTTTCTATTTGTAATCTCATCAATGTAAACGCCCATGATCCCTCTTTGCACTACACCATAATCCCGAAGATCCTTAATAACTTTACGTACGAGATTAGCGGGGACAGCAAAGGAATAACCCTCATATCTTCCTGAACGTGTTATGATAGCTGTGTTGATCCCTATGAGTTCTCCATTGGTATTCACCAAAGCCCCTCCACTGTTACCAGGATTAACCGCTGCATCCGTTTGAATAAAGGATTCAATTCTATCCTGACCTTCTAGAATATCTATATTTCGAGCCTTTGCACTTACAATACCGGCTGTTACAGTAGATTCCAGATCGAAAGGGCTACCAACAGCCAAAACCCATTCGCCTACGCGAAGAGAGTCACTATTGCCAAAAATTAAATAAGGTAGATTGTCTCCCTTGATTTTGATCAAGGCCATATCGGTCGAAGGGTCTGTTCCGATCACTTTTGCCTCAAATTCTCGTTTGTCATTCAAGGTAACTTCAATATCATCTCCTTCTTCAATCACATGATTGTTGGTGACGATGTAACCATCAGGAGAAATAATCACGCCAGAACCAGAAGAGGAACTTAAGCTATTGTTGGATCCCCATAAATCAAAATTACCTCCTTGGATGGTGCGAATATTGACAACGGCAGGTGTAACGGCTTCAGCAGCAGCGGTGAAATTGGTAGGTGCAGAAGATAGGAATAGACGCTCCCTGGAGTGGTTCAGGGGGTCATCCGAATAGGCTGTATACGTTGCTGCTTGCGATTCCCGAATTAATATTTCCCGGGGCTCTTCAAATACGCGGTAGATAAATACAGCAATGATTGCACTTAAAATGGAACTTACCGCTATTACACCATATTGCTTCATAAAATCGGGATTACAGATATTGCACTAAAATAAGCATACCCCTTCAATTAAACGAAAGTGAAATCAAGAATCTGCCATCTACAAAACCTTTTTCAATGGCTAATTCCGACTTTTGGACCCTATATCCCCCTAAATACTGAGGTTTCAGGCCGATAGACTACTATCCAAATCTACCTATGTGTCCCCTGATAGACTATACTTTCTTGGACATTTGGGGACTTTCTTCAAGGTAAAAGCGTACTAAAGGGGTATGACGGCTATTCTTCTAGACGTCATTATTGCCACCATATAACGCTTTGCTCCCCTCAAAATTTCATGTAGATGCTAGTATGTTGCTTCTGAAAGACAGGATTAAAGTATACTTTTGTGCCTACTTCAAAAACAATTTTTCGACCAATAAGTTGCAGCAAAATGAGCGAAGAAAAACAGGAAGAGCGCAAAGATCCCTTCGACGGTGAATATATTGGAAATATCTGGGGATGGCGGAACTCTTTTATCGGTCTTGGGGTAATCCTGTTCATGTTCGTTGTTCTAGGGATTAGAATATTAACCATGGAGCCGCTTCCCGAAGAGGAGCAAGGCACTGAACCTACTGAACAACAAGACGCGATCATCCAGACAGATACCATTGCTACACCTCAAAAAGAAGAAGAATAATGGAAATCCCTTTTTATAAATACCAAGGAACGGGAAATGATTTTGTTATCATTGATAATCGACAGGCAAACTACCTGAGCAGGACAGATCATGCCCTAGTAGAACAAGTCTGTGACCGGAAGTTTGGAGTCGGTGCGGATGGCTTAATGCTATTACAAAATAGTACTGATTATGACTTCGAGATGGTCTATTTTAATGCGGATGGTTATGAAGGAAGTATGTGTGGTAATGGTGGCCGCTGCATTGTTGCCTTTGCCAATTTTTTGGGCGCAATCGGCACACAATGTCGGTTTGTTGCGGTAGATGGGCCTCATGACGCCAAGGTCCTACCCAATGGTTGGGTAGAATTAAAGATGGTTGATGTACAAGAGGTAGAGGAAGGAGAGGACTTCTATTTTCTCGACACAGGATCTCCTCACTACGTTGCTTTTTCTCCCGATGTAGCACAAATTGATATAGTAGAATCTGGCCGAGCTATTCGCTATTCCGATCGCTTTAAGGCTGAAGGAACCAATGTCAACTTTGTACAGAAGGAACAAGATAAACTTATTGTTGCAACTTACGAGCGAGGGGTAGAAGATGAGACCCTGAGTTGCGGGACTGGAGTGACAGCGGCGGCCTTGGCAGCCTGTCTAAGAGAAGAATCTATTTCGGATAGAAAAGAAAAGGAGGGCGTCACTGATATTCAAGCCAAGGGAGGAAAACTACAGATCAAATTCAAGCGTACAGCTGGAGGATTCGAGGAAGTTTGGCTATGTGGTCCGGCTACGCAAGTGTTTAATGGTACGATTACAATAGAAATATAAACGATGATTAACTTAATAAGTGATACGGTAACGAAGCCAACTCCGGGTATGCTAGATGCCATGTTATCAGCGGAGGTAGGAGATGACGTTTTCAGAGAAGATCCGACAGTAAACGCCTTAGAGGCTAAGGCGGCTGCCCTTTTTGGAAAACCGGCCGCCCTTTATTGCCCCTCAGGTACCATGACCAATCAAATCGCGATTAAAGTACACACCCAGCCTTTGGACGAGGTGATTTGCGATGAATACTCTCATGTATACCAGTATGAAACCGGGGGGTATGCCTTTAATTCAGGGGTGAGTATGAACCTGATTAAAGGTACGAATGGAAAAATCACAGCCGATCAAGTGGCCGCCGCCATAAAACCTGTTTATGATTGGTTGCCCATCAGTAAGCTTGTGGTATTGGAGAATACCTGTAACAAAGGCGGTGGGAGTTACTATACATTGGATGAGATTGCCCCAATTGCCCGACTTTGTAAGGAACGTGGGTTGCGTCTGCACTTAGACGGTGCCAGGTTATTCAATGCTTTGGTGGAAACGGGCGAATCGACTCAGGCAGTGGGTAATCAATTTGACAGTATCTCCATTTGCTTATCTAAAGGCTTGGGTGCACCAGTAGGCTCGCTTTTAATTGGAGAGGAAGAATTTATTCGTCAAGCTCGGCGTTTCCGAAAAGTGATGGGAGGTGGCATGCGGCAAGCTGGATTTCTTGCTGCGGCTGGCATCTATGCCTTGGAACATCAAGTGGAACGACTAAAGGAAGATAATGCTAGAGCGAAAGAGATCGGCCAGGTTTTGGAAGGACTATCCTACGTCAGCGATGTGCGCCCGGTGCAATCCAATATCGTCATCTTCGATGTCAAGGCTCCTTGGACGGCAACCAGTTTCCTAGAAAAACTCTCAGAGAAAGGAATCAATGCTTCTCCATTCGGGCCTCAAACGGTTCGTTTTGTGACCCATTTGGATGTGACTAGGGAGATGATTGACCAGAGTATTGAAATACTAAAGAACATCGATCAATGATAAGGTGGAATTAGGTTCAAAGAGATCTATCAGCAAACAAGCACTTTGGTTCTACTACTTATATGTGTTGGTACAAATCCACTTAATCGTTGAGGTGTCATTTTGTGGTAAATGACGCTAGGGCCAAGTTTTTTACTCGTTCTTTTTGATCCAAACCACCCAATCTTTATCCTGTTCTGCAGGAGGTAAACCTATGGTCAAAGTTTTGTTGGCTGATACAGTTTGCGCCTGTCCTACAAACTGGCCCGCCTTAGGGTTATACCAACGAACCGAATACTCCCCCCTTAGTTTGTGAAAGATAGTCGGTTTTTTAGCCCCCATTTTTTGATAAATGACAATATCCGTATCTTTTTTAGCGAAGACGAAATCATCATTTTCGGTCCATTTATCTTGTGGCTCCAATTCCCAGTAGGGGATATCATTGTCGTGGAAGAAATTCAAGGCATATAGACACTGATCCCACATCTTATCCCGACTCCTCCAGTCTTCGCAGGTTAAGTCGGAATGTTCGTGTTCATAGCCGAAATACCACTCAATGCCCCATGCGCCTGCCATCAAAGCGCCCCATAGGGCATTTTGCCGAGCATTGTCATGGCTTGGATTTACCTTATCGGGCACTAGAGAGAAGCGGTGATCTCCTGGTTCGTCTACAGCAATGGCCCATGTTTTTTTGCCTGCTTTGGCTAGATTACGCCAGCGCAGCACTGCTCCATGGACATTAGCAAAATCTTCTCTGTTGGTTTGGAGAGACAAACCCGTGTATTTCGATTCTGGTCCCAGAAGGTCGTAGAATTGCTGTCCATTATGGATGACTACATGATGTCGATATGGATCATTATCATAAAAGTATTGGGCGCAGGCAAGGCGTTGGGTGGTGTTTTGCCAAGGGGTGATATCCCGCTTCATCCACAAGCCATTTTCTTCCCCGATATTCCAATTTAGGGCCAAATGGTGACCGAATCGAGCAATCAATTCCCGGTAATACAATCTTCTTTGTGGCCCTACATCACCATTGTCGAGCAATCCCTGGTTTTCGGCCTCTGACGTTTTGAAATGAAGAAATAACCCCAGCTTGTCTGCGTGCTCAAAGACAATTTCCCATTGATCCAGTTTAGAGACATCCATTCGCTCATAGTTGTCGTAATGGATATAGGGGAAAACGTTGCGATCATCACCAGCTATATTCAAGGTGAGGAAAGAAAAGGCATTCAGCCCTTTGGCAGCCAAGTAGTTTAGTGCGCCAATCAAGCCTTTACCTTTACCGCCTTGCCAGCTAGGGTCGCCGGTTTTCCAATCCACTACGTGAGCCTCCCACTTTTTGATGAAATTGTCTTTATGACCGTCCGTTTTAAAATTCCCATCAAAGTCTTGGTAAGCAAATACATTTTCCGGAGCATCCACACCCGCTTTCAGGAAGTACTCGCCGGTTTCTGCAAAGCGAAGGAAAGTCTTTTTGACAAACTGTAAGCGCCCTTTCCCTCGGAAGTCACGCCCTTGTTTACCCGTTTGACTAACCCTAAAACTACCTTTCTGTCCATCCATAAACCCCGCACTATTGCCGGGCAGTCGATCGGATGATACGGCTACATTTCCTCCCTTTCGAAAGGAGACCTCGTACTGCCATTCTCCTGTTTCATCCGGAGAAAAGTGTACTTTCCACTTATTCCCCTCAGAGGCAGCCGTTTCGCCGGCATTTCCATCGGCTGCAAAATAGCCAGGAACGATATAGTTTTTATCCCCTTTTCGGAAGGTTACATCTAATCGATAGTTGAGAAAGGGGTTGTATGTATGCCTTTCACTTGTTACTGGACCATCGAAGGTGAGTGTCACCTTGTGCCACGTCTTTGTTTCCCCGGTAATCTTGGCAGGGCTGGAATTTGACTCAGACTGTGCTTGTACAGATAGACAAAGGCTAAATAGTAGGAGTGAGAGGGTGGATAAAATCTTCATGGCGTTATTTTTTGCTGGTTAATTGTGACTGGCAGTAGTTATTCAGTTTTTTTTGCTTGCATGGTGCTTTCAATCCGCTTCCTTTGCTTAGGACTTAGCCCTTGTCTATAGTACACATCTGGCCGGTGTACTACTCGATGTTTTTTCATTTCGGGATCATGCAAATCTCGACTTAAGTCGCAATCAAATCGGACCAGCTTGGAAGAAAACTTATTCCAGTCGCCAGTGACATTAATAAAATGAGCCATACCCCAGCTTATGCCCCTGCCGTCCTTGGTGTTGGTAAAGGCATCTGGGACGTGCGGAGCAGCGGCGTATGGCATAAGTTCAGAGATAGAGGCAATTTCGAAATTCACCCAGTCTTCAGCATACTGAATTGTATTGTGCTCAGGGCCATCCTTGTAGACCAGTGCTGCCACTCCCTTTTTAAAAGGAAAGAGAGAAGTCTCATGCCCAGAGGTGATGACTGGGTTGAGAGGATGTTTAGTGAAGGGCCCCAAAGGATGGTCTGCAATGGCCAACCCCTGCATGCGCACTAGCTCCGGTTTTTCGCCAAAGTCAGACTTGTAATACAGATATATCTTACCATTATGTACTAGCGGGTATGGATCGTGAATAGAGTATTGGTCCCATTCTCCTGGTGCTCCGTTGGGGATGACAATCTCATTATATGGTGTCCACGGGCCATCTGGCGAATCGGCATAGGATATGGCTACTGGACAATCATCTCCTCGTTTGCCACTCGCTTCCATAAATCCTTGGTAATAGAGATAGAATTTGCCTTCCCATTTCAATATATCAGTGGTGGTGACGGATCGCCAACCTACCAAGGGCTTTTCTGGGCGCTGGATGGCAACACCTCGTTCTTCCCAGCTAAAGCCATCTTTAGAAGTGGCATACCAGATCTCTGCCAAGTCCCAGTCAGAAGAAGGTATGGTATCATTAGACTTTTCTGCTCCCTGGGGTGGGGTAGGGGTTTGGCGATGGGTATACCAGACATAATATTTGCCATCGTGCCATAACACTTTGGAAGGGTCACGGCGTGATATTGTACCATCGTGTCCATTGTAATCGAAGCCTTCGAGTTCCGTGTATTTGAATTGACTAAAAAGCTCGTTGTGTTGAGGTTGGGGGACAGCGTAATCGGTGTAGATGCGCTCCATGGCGGCACTCATTTTCCGATCGGGCTTTTCTTTGGGAAGATGAAAAGGGAAACCCGTAGTAGGATCAGGCTTTTCCTGCTGACAGGAAAGCAGTATAGAGGTGCTTATTAGTAGAATGACCAATCGTTGCATACTTGCTCTTGACTACATCTCTAGATGAATATGGAAACTATAGGTGGACGAAACAACGATCAAGCAGCTGCCCTGATGAACCTTAGTTAGAAGGAACGATAAAGGCCAATCAGATAGGATGCGGCTGGAGCGACCTCCTTTTTCGATCACTAGTCTGAAGTTGGTTGTTGCCTTTGTTGAATTCGTTTCATCTTGTTGACCTATTGCAGACTATATGCTAGGTCAGCATCTAAAGATAGCTTATTCTCTAAGCAAGCTGTACACAAAGTTACTTATACAAAAACTAGACAAGGAGTCAATAAATGTCTGATTTAGGTATAAATATTGGTCATTTGTGTTTTTGAGTCTTTTCAATTGATCTGTTGCATTGAAAATATAGAGGGTGAACTTCACGATGGTAGTAGAACAAGGCCAAAAAATTGTCTTGTCCAGAGAGACATCTGTCTAGAATACTTGTTGACGAAGATGCTTTTATGGAAATTAGGGGAAACGCTAAGAACCAATGAATGTGAGTGGGGGAAGACCTAATTCTTCGACCAAGGTAAAAAGACTAGATTACACTCTGTTGTATCCATTGCGACCGCAACCCAGGGTTGCCTATGTATTGGTATTACTCATCTTATCGATTGCTGGTTATTTCCTACTATTTTCAAGTGAAGTCTTTACCCGCTCCCTAATTCCGTGGCGACCAGATTCTTATGACTTGTTGTTTATCTATGTACTGCTGGTGAGCTGGTTGATCATGTTCATCGCCATAATCGTCCAATTATTGCCTCGAAAACCATTCAATTGGAGGGATCAATATTTCAGCCATTGGAACAGGGTCGGCAGAGGGCTGTTAGGAGTGACTTGGATGAGCCTCATTCTCCTCTTCGCATTTGTTGCTATCTATCAATATGGTGTGGAGGAAGGATGGTCAAACGTTTGGCGAGAATTGGGAGAACTTGATTTTTTGGGTAAAATACCTTTACTAATACTTGCCGTCTTTTTTGTTGTTCTGATTATAATGAACATCTGGGTATTGCTTAGGACTTCCAAAGCTTTGCAAATGACTAGACGACACGGTATAATGCAAGCCAATTTCCAGAAAAGTAGTTATCATCCAGGGGATGTTGTTCAATTTACAGCAGCGGACAAGGTATCTAGCGATCACCAATTGCGATATCGGGTACATTTGAATTTTATTGATGCCAAAAAACGTACGGTGGGCAGGGGGAAAAGAAAAAGGTCATATATGGAAAGGAGTTATTTACATGCTCAACATCAAGATGTAACTCCGCGTCAATTACAGCAAGGACTGTCTTTCACCTTACCGGAGGCTGAAGCGGGACAAAGTTGGGCGACTGCTCCTTGGCACCATACCCATTTTTGCTTCTGGGAGATTCTGATCGAAGAACAGGAAGAAACCTTTTATGCCCCATTTTGGATTAAGGTTGAAGGTGCTCTTAAGCCGTCTTAATCTCAGGCATCTGGCACTCTTCGTCGGGTTTCTTTCCACAAACTGTACACTCACCAATTTCTGATTTTAGCATTGGATTATTCGTGGCACAAGTTCCTCGAAACTCATTGCCAGTCACGATGTGGCGAATGTTTATTAATGCAAAAGAGATAATGAAAGTCCCAAAAACCAATCCTAAAACATATAAAAACTCCATGTTCATTATTTTCTGTTATAAATGAAACAAGCTAAGGGCGAATTTGGTTATTAGTCGTGTATAAGATCACTCAAAATTACTGAATCTGCGAACGCAAATCTATTTTTGTGATCCACTGCGCCAATCCGCGCGCAAAAATACTTAAATATTGAGTAATGCAGCAAAAAACAGAAGCATTTGGTCGCCTTTTGCAGATCATGGATGAATTGCGGGAAAAATGCCCCTGGGACCGAAAACAAACGCTTCAAAGTTTACGTAACCTCACCATTGAAGAAACTTATGAATTAGCGGACGCTATACTGGAAGAGGATTTGGAAGGAGTGAAGGAAGAGTTAGGGGATTTGATGTTGCATATGGTCTTTTATGCTAAAATCGCAGAGGAAAAAGAAGCTTTTGATATTGCGGATGCATTACATGCGGTATGTGAAAAATTAATCAAACGACACCCCCATATCTATGGCGACCTCGAGGTGGAGAATGAAGAACAGGTGAAGCAAAACTGGGAAAAACTAAAGCTGAAAGAAGGAAAGAAATCTGTTTTAGAAGGCGTCCCAAAGTCATTGCCAGCTATGGTTAAGGCTTATAGAATGCAGGAAAAGACTAAACAAGTAGGTTTTGAATGGGAGAACACGGAGCAAGTGTGGGAAAAAGTGCAAGAAGAATTAGAAGAATTTAAAGAGACCCTAGATCAAGGTTTGAGTCAGGCAAAGAAGGAGGAAGAGTTTGGCGATGTATTATTTTCTTTGATTAATTATGCCCGTTTTGAAGGGATCGACCCAGAAACTGCCTTGGAGAAGGTCAACCAAAAGTTTAAAAAACGGTTTGAATATATTGAGTCGCATGCAGATAAGCGCTTAGAAGATATGAGTTTGGCTGAGATGGATGCTCTTTGGAATGAGGCGAAAACAGTCTAGGAACAGGTGGAAAAATCACCTAATCTGGTACAAGGCGCCGAATTGCTAGCTGAGCAGAAGCCACAAGTCTATTTCTACAGGCAGAAGAGATTCGAAATAGCCTTATAAAACCCGGTAGGACCTATTTATCAGTACTAAATTGAAAAGTATTTTACTACTTTTGTGCACCTCCGGGGAATTTGAATGTTAATTGATTTAGTTGTAAATTACCCGAGGAGGATAATACTTTCCCGATCTATGAAGAAAATACCTTTAGATATAGTAGCACTCTCGCATAGTGTGCCGCAGTCTCAAAACTTCGCTGTGGTATTGGGTGAGCAAGATGGCATCCGCAGATTACCGATTGTGATTGGTAGTTTTGAGGCCCAAGCTATTGCTGTTGCTATGGAGCGAATGAACCCCAATAGGCCCTTAACGCACGATCTTTTTAAGAATACACTGGAAACGTTTAATATAAGCCTGAAAGAAGTCATTATCAATAACCTGTTGGATGGGATTTTCTATGCCCGTTTGGTTTGCCTTAAGGATGGTGAATTGATTGATATCGACTCTCGCACCTCGGATGCCTTGGCATTGGCTGTTCGTTTTAAGTGTCCTATCTTTACCTATGAGTTTATCTTGGATGCAGCTGGTGTTGTGATTGATGAGAATGAAGAGGCTGCCACCGTGGAACCAGAAGCTAAGAAATCAAAACCGATCAAGAAAGGCTCCTTGTCTTCGTACTCGGTGGAGGATCTTTCGCAGTTATTGGATGAAGTATTAGCAGAAGAAAACTACGAGCGGGCTGCTGAAATTCGAGATGAGTTAAATCGCCGGAAGGATAAATCTTAGTAGATAAATTTCCATCATTCCATAAGACAAGTTGAGGGTTAGATTAACTAGTATTGGTCGGTGGCCAACATGACCAACGTACAAGCTATGTCTATTTCAATACCTTGCTCGCGTGCAAGTCGCATGAGTTCTGGGTTTTCCGTGCCTGGATTAAAGATGATCCTTTTGGGGTGTAAGCCTAAAATATAGTCGTACTGATCTACCTGGCGACGAGGGTTCATGTAGAGCGTGATGGTATCAATATCACTTAATTCAGGTTGTCCATGCTGTATCGGAATACCAGCGATATCTCCTTTTTTGATACCTACCAGGACCGGTTCATGTCCTTTACTAAGAAGCCGATACACAGCCTGATAAGATACTCGGGTGGGATTGGTGGATGCTCCAAGAACCAATGTTTTCTTCATGAACTCTCAATTATTTGGTATGCTCTGATCATAGTAATTATCAGAGGAGTTTAATAGAAAAGCCCTGAAGCTAGCGCTAGCACTAATCCAGTACCAGGTGCTGCTGCAGGGCTTTAGCAGTTTATTGATATATCATATACCTAAACCAACAAACGGATAGGATCTTCTAGTATCTCCTGGAACGTTTGTAGGAATTGAGCACCAGAAGCACCATCTACAACGCGGTGATCACAGCTCAGGGTAACTTTCATCATATTGCCCACTACTATCTCTCCATTCTTCACAATTGGCTTCTGTACGATAGAACCTACCGCTAATATGCAGGCATCGGGCGGGTTGATGATGGCGGTGAATTCTTCAATGCCAAACATCCCTAGGTTAGAGATCGTAAAGGTATTGCCTTGCATCTCAGCAGGCTGAAGCTTCTTATCCTTAGCTTTGCCCGCAAGATGCCGGACTTCGCTATTGATCTGGGATAAGGTCTTCATATTAGCATAGCGAATTACAGGGACCAACAGGCCGTCTGGAACTGCTACCGCCACACCGATGTGAATATCATGATTGGTACGAATAGAATCTCCCAACCAGCTAGAGTTAATACCAGGGTGCTCTCTTAAGGCGGCTGCGGCTGCTTTGATCACCAAGTCATTGAAAGAAACCTTAGCTGGTGATACTTCTTTTAGTCGCTTGCGCAATTGGACAGCCTTGTCCATATTCACATCTATGGTCAAATAGAAGTGAGGAGCAGTAAACTTGCTTTCTCCCAATCGACGAGCGATGGTCTTACGCATTTGAGAGACCGGCTTGTCCTCGTAGTTGGCTTCTCCGCCACCAAAGGTAAATGGAACCACAGGTGGAGGTGCCGCTTTTTCTTGTGTTGGTGCGGGAGTAGCAGCCGGAGCAGGTGCTGGCGCAGCCGGCGGATTAGCGATCAAGGCCTCTACATCTTTTTTCACAATGCGTCCTTGATCTCCACTGCCCTGTATAGTACTAATATCGATTCCAGCTTCTTTGGCCATACTCTTGGCTAAAGGACTTGCCTTCAATCTTTTGTCTTCGGCAGCTGGAGCACTAGCCGCTGGTGTTGGAGCTGCTGTTTCAGCAGGTTTAGGTGCTTCCTCGGTACTGGGAGCCTCAGCTTCTGCAGCGCCATTGCTAGATCCGCTTGCAGCCGTGATGGCAGCTTGCCAATCTTCTCCTTTCTCACCTACTACCGCTATCACTCCATCAATTGGCACTGGACCCTCTTTTACGGCGATGTGCAGCAAAACGCCATCTACAAAGCTATCCAATTCCATGGTAGCTTTATCTGTTTCAACCTCAGCAATGGTTTCGCCAGCTTCTATTACCTCGCCTTCCTCTTTTAGCCAACCAACAATATTGCCCTCTTCCATTGTGTCACTCATCCTGGGCATACGTATGACTTCAGCCATTTTTATATCTCTTTTAAGTTTTATAAATGGGTCCAAATGATATGTGGGGCAAAGTTGCAAATAATTTATGTAAAATTGCCCCTGTGTTAATGTAAAAAACACACCAAGTGTAAGCAAGTTCGTCTCTAATAGCTAAAGAAGCGGCAACTTGATTGCAAGGAGAACAAATTTCTGTCCCAATTGGTTTTGATTACCCCTTCTTCAGTGGGTTAGGAAGTCAACATGGCTTTTGCTTCTCTATCTCCGAATCCCAGTGTGTTTTTGAATTTGATCATAGAAGCTGTTCGAGTTTGGTTTTTGGACTTTGTCTAGGTCACTTTTTTGTCCAGGCGAGGTTCTGTTGAAGGTAAATAGCATCGCTATGTGACGAAGAAAAGTTGAAAGTTGGCGAAAAAAGGGGTATAACAAAACCAGATTGTTAAACTCAAACAGCTTCTTAAACTAATTCCTTAATTTGGCAGCATGAATTTTTCATCCAAACTGATAGAGGAAGCCGTGAGTGCGTTTGCCAGCTTGCCAGGTATCGGAAAGAAAACGGCATTGCGATTAGTCTTACACTTGGTTGGACAAGAAACAGAGATTAGTGAAAATTTTGCTAATGCCTTGGTGAAGATGCGCCAAGGGATCAAGGAGTGTAAGGTTTGTCACAACATTTCCGATGAAGAAACCTGTGAGGTTTGTGCCAATAAAAGCAGAGACCATAGCCTGCTTTGTGTAGTGGAAAGTATTCGAGACGTAATGGCGATTGAAGACACAGGGCAATTTAGAGGTGTCTATCATGTGTTGGGTGGAGTGATTTCTCCAATTGAAGGAGTAGGGCCGGCCGATTTAAATATTGGGACTCTAGTACAACGAATTAGGGCGGGCGAGGTGAAAGAGGCCATTATGGCGATAAGTCCTACCATAGAAGGTGATACTACGATTTTCTTTATTTCTAAACAACTAGAAGATAGTTCCGTCAAAATCAGCACGATAGCAAGAGGGATATCTTTTGGAGGAGAATTGGAGTATGCTGATGAATTGACGCTTGGGCGGTCCATCGTTTCCCGAATACCCTACCGCATCCGAGAATAGCATAAGAAAATACCTGTCTTATCATACATCTCTTTCGCAGATCTTTTCTAGATGAAGTTATCTGTAATTATTGTTAACTACAACGTCAAGTACTTCCTGGAACAGGCTTTATTATCTGTTCGGCGGGCTGGCGAAGGCATCGATATGGAAGTATGGGTGGTGGATAACAATTCTGTAGATGAATCGGTAGTCATGGTCAGAGAGAAATTCCCAGAAGTACAACTGATCGCCAATACGGATAATCCAGGGTTCTCCATTGCCAATAACCAAGCTATAGCTAGGAGTAAAGGGGACTACGTCCTGCTTCTTAACCCCGACACGGTAGTCAAAGAGGACACTTTCCAGCGATGCATTCAGTTTATGGATGATCATCCAGACGCAGGCGGACTAGGGGTTAGAATGATTGATGGATCAGGTGGCTTTTTGCCTGAATCCAAGCGCGGTTTCCCTTCCCCGTGGGTAGCATTTGCTAAGACCTTTGGGTTGGCTCGCCTGTTTCCTAAAAGCCCGCTTTTCAATCACTATCACTTGGGGTACCTGGATGAGCATAAGATACATGAAGTCGAGGTACTAGCTGGCGCTTTTATGTGGCTTCGCAAAAGCGTTATCGACGAGCTTGGAGGTTTAGATGAACAATTCTTTATGTATGGCGAAGACATTGACTTATCCTATCGAATCGTAAAAGCGGGATATAAAAACTATTACCTACCTGAGACCACAATTATCCATTATAAAGGAGAGAGTACGAAAAAAGGGAGTCTGAATTATGTCAAGACCTTCTACAAGGCGATGATCATTTTTGCGCAAAAACACATGGGCAAGCAAGCTGGACTTTTCGTGTTGATGTTGCGATTCGCTATTTATTTGCGGGCTTCCCTGACCCTCTTATCTAATTTTCTGAAACGGGCCTATCTACCTTTATTAGATGCTATATCTATCTATATAGGCCTCTATTTTCTCCGAAGTTTTTGGGCCGCTTACCATTTCAAAGATCCCAACTATTATGATGATGTCGTTTTATACTTCAATTTCCCGCTTTATATTTTAATCTGGTTGGTCACGGTGCATTTCAGCGGGGGGTATGATGATCGCTTTGGACTGCGCAGGCTAGCTAGAGGTCTATTTGTAGGAACCGTATTCCTTGCAGCAGTTTACGGGTTTCTGGATCTGGAATATCGATCTTCGCGGGCACTGATTCTGCTGGGGGCAGCTTGGGCATTGTTCATTACTATCTCCTTGCGTTTCCTGATCCATTTTATGCGATTTGGCAATTTCGACCTAGGTAGAGCGCCGCATCAAAACCTGGTGATTATTGGAGAGAAAGAGGAAAGCGAACGCGTGCAACGGCTGCTTCGGCAAGCTGAAGTAGATAAAAACCTGATTGGAACCGTTAGCCCTGCCCAAGAGGCGTCTGATGCTGAGTACCTAAGTCCATTACGGCAACTAGATGAGGTGGTACAGATCTACAAAATAGATGAGGTGATTTTTTGCTCTAAAGATGTTAGTAGCCAGGAAATCATGAATTGGATGAACCGCCTTGGCCCGTCCCTAGACTACAAGATTGTTCCGGAGGAGAGTATGAGTATTATTGGGAGTAGCTCTAAGAACACGGCTGGCGAATTGTACACCATTGAAATCCGATTTCAGCTCGCAGAACCGATGAATCGGCGGAATAAAAGATTCCTAGATATCCTCTTATCTTTCTGGCTACTGCTGAGTTTTCCCCTACAGGCCTTAATTATACGGCAAGTAGGTGGATTATTTCGCAATACTATACATGTGATTTTGGGCAAAAAGACCTGGGTGTCCTATGTGCCTGAAAGTGCACAACAAGAGAAGTTACCCCCATTGCGTCCCGGCGTACTCAGTCCTCTCAGCCCCTTACCCATCAAGGAAGTCACGGAAAGAACTCTACAACGAATCAATCTTCTGTACGCAAAAGATTACCAGTGGCAGACGGATATGGAAATCATTTGGAAAGCTTATCGAAAGCTAGGAAGCTAGTCTGCTACGATGGCAATCTTGTAACTGTCACTAATGGCTAGACGAGTGATGTTTCGAATATCGTAATAGCGCAAATCTGCAATCTCAATCCAGTTCTCATCCATAAAGCGATTAAACTTAAACAACTTACTTCCTCTGGCCATGATGAAAGTGCCGTCTGGTAATAAGGCGAAGTCTTCGCTCCCAGGAAGTGTTTCGATAATCTTTTGTGGAGAAGCCCCTCGATTGAATAGATTGTATTCCATGATTAGCCCCACGTTGTTGTTGGGGCTTTTTTGGATGAAGGCGAGGTTCTCATTGGGTAGCTTGGCGAAGCTGCGACCAGGATTAGTGGCTAGTGGCGTGACCTCATCCGACCTGATATCAGCAATACCCAAGTAGTTATTATTGGGCTCTACTACATATACGGCTATTTGATAGCTATTGAGCCACTGATAATAGCCGATGCCTTGTACATATTTGAAAACGGGTTTACCATTAGTGGTACGGTCAACTGGAAATTGCCATAAGCGAAGAACAGTGTCCTGCCCGTGAACCTCTTGGCGAACAGCAGAAAAGAAGTAACTATTGTCCATTGGTTTAGGTGAAAACTCCCCATCAGGCGTTTCTGTAACTTTGGTCTTGGTTTTTTCATCCAAGTTTAAAGAATAGAGGTCAGGCTGTGCAACACCTGGCAATTGTACGGAAATATAGAGTTCTGAATCATTGAAAAAGTACGGATGGTTATTGTAACCATTCGGATTGAATGAAGTCAGATATTGTGGATTGTTAAATTGGAAATTACTGTCGGATACCTGTTCCAGGTCAAACATATAAATATTTGAAGTAGGATAGGCTGTCTGGGCTTTGAGGGGAAGAGCAAGACTGATCAGGCAAATAATAATGAATGTGATTCGTGACATCGTAGTATTGCTTTTAGCGCTAAAATTAGGAAAATATGTTGGATTTGTTTGAGTTAGTCAATTTTGGCATTTATCCGCCATCTCTCCATTATTCTTTTTAACTTGACGCAGAAAAGTAATATATCCTGCTCTAAACAGGGTATTCAATCCCCGAGAGAACACGGCTTAGCTTTATGATCCAGAGAACATTCTCGGCCCTCCTAGGCCTTCGAATATGGATCCTCCAGTAGCTATTCCCCACAGAACAACATAGTCCTCCATACTGTATTTACGATCTATTACTTATTATATATTCAATTAATGACTATGAAACAATCAACGCCTTTTCTATTGCTGCTAGTATTTTGTTTCCTCCCGCTGACTCACCTACAAACGCAAGACCGAATTAATTTAGAAGAGTTTGCTAGTGGGTTGAGTAATCCCGTAGATATTACACATGCGGGTGACGAGCGACTCTTTGTGGTTGAGAAACGTGGCTTCATTCGAATTTTGGAAGCGGATGGGAGTTTATTGGAAAAAGCCTTCCTGGATATTGATAGCTTGGTGAATAGTGGGGCTTCTGAGCGAGGCCTGTTGGGCTTAGCTTTTCACCCTAACTATACAGAGAATGGCTACTTTTTTGTGAATTATACAGATAATAATGGGCATACTCAAGTTTCCCGTTTTAATGTTAGCACGGATAATCCAGACGTTGCCGATGCTTCCTCTCAGAAGAAAATTCTCAATATCATTCAACCCTATGACAATCACAATGGTGGTGATCTGGCTTTTGGACCAGATGGCTATTTGTATATCGGAACAGGGGATGGAGGTCTAGGTGGAGATCCCGATAATTCCGGGCAGACCAGAACCTCCCTATTAGGCAAAATGTTGCGCATTGACATCAATACAGAGGAATCCTATAGCATTCCAGAAAGTAATCCCTTTGCAGATACAGATTTTACCCTAGATGAAGTTTGGGCCCTAGGTTTACGAAACCCGTGGCGGTATAGTTTTGATCGGCTGACGGGAGATCTTTGGATCGGAGATGTTGGCCAGAACCTTTGGGAAGAGATTGATCTGCAACTGGCTAATAGTCCTGGCGGAGAGAATTATGGCTGGCGCTGTTATGAAGGGGATGCGACTTTCAATACCAACGGATGTGAAGATGAAAGCAATTTGACCTTTCCCATTCATGTGTATACCAGCAACTTTACGGAGGGTTGCTCGGTAACTGGGGGGTATGTCTACCGAGGAAGTGACTTTCCTGATCTTTATGGGCACTATGTCTACACTGACTTTTGCTCAGGGCGAATCTGGAGTCTATATCCAGATGGTGCCGATGGATGGACAAATACGGAGTGGTACAATGGCGCAAATAGCCAATACAGTACCTTTGGCGAAGATAAAGATGGAGAACTATACCTTGCCGCATATAGTTCTGGACAAATATTCCGGATTGTTGATCGCTGCCTGGATTTATCCGTGCAAGCAAGCGTGGAATTTGTGAGTTGTACGGGGGCTAATGATGGGACGATTACCTTAGGGGTAACCGATCCATCAGGTGCATTTACAGTGGATTGGTCTACCGGAGATACAGGCAATACCTTGGAAAATTTAGGGCCAGGCGAGTATACCTACACCCTGACGAATGACTGGGGCTGTAGTCGTACTGAAGCATTGTTTATCATGGAACCCTTTCCCGAAGTGGTGACTATAGAAGCTAATGGCAATTTACTCTCAGTAGCGGAAAGCTGGGAGTCTTTTCAATGGCTCTTGAACGGAGATACTATCCCTGGTGCTATTGAACCAAAATACACAGCGGTGGCTTCGGGGGACTATACAGTGGTGGTCAGTGATGGATCTGGTTGTACTTTTGTTTCACAGGCTCTTACGGTGACGGTTAATGCTTTAGAGGACAAGCTGGTCTTGCCAGGCTTAAATATTAGTCCAAATCCAGCCAGCACATCATTTTGGGTGAATGTAGAAGATGGGGTAAGGACTACCCTTCAGATACGCTTGGTAGATAAGTGGGGAAGAACTCATTTCCGCACTTTACTGGAAAAAGACGGCAAGCAGCAAATTGAAATTATGGTGGAGAATCTCCCGCCGGGGGTGTATTTTTTGAATTTTGAGGCGGAAGGTAAACGCTTGACCAGAAAATTGTTGAAAGATTAAGAGGCTGTCTGAATCTAGCAGCCAGATAGATTCCAATAGCTTTTGAGAATAACTATTGGTCAAGGCACAGCAGTCTGCACTACTGTGCCTTGATCAATCTATATATTTTGATAATGTCGCCAGATTTTTGGCAAAGCCTAAGGTAATACGTCCCCTTAGGAGCGGAACTCAGATCTAACTTTACTTGCTTATCATTGAGTGTGTTCAGTCTAGGTTTTATTTCACCGTTCTTTTGTGAAATCAATTTAAAGCCAAGCTGATTGATTGCATAATTGTTAGAAGTTAGCGTAAAAGTTGCTTGAGCTGGATCTACCTCATAACTCAAGTCATAAATATGTACCGGCGCTTCTTTTGAAACTTCCATTCGGACTTCTTCGGCCACCAATTTTGGTACAGGCCAATACCCATCGACGGAGATACTATACTCCACTACCCAGCCGGTATTATTGGCTTTGGCTAAGGAACACATTCCTAGGAATACCACGAACAAAAACCACCTTTTCATCAAAGTAGAATTTAATTGACTGAAAAATTGGACAAAGTGGATTGATGAAAACCTACTTTTTAGAGTTTGAACTGAATAAGTCTGAATCAGTTCGCTATCTGAAGGTGGTGAAGGAAGAGGGGCATCCCTTATCGAATTGCCATAGGGCAAGGCGAAAAGGCAAGCAATCGGTCGTCTGACTTCACTACCTTTAAGTATGGTCTAGGGGCAATTGGATATATTTCTCTGAGCATCATTGTGGTCATAGCTTTAGCCGGAAGAATTATGACCGGAGGAAGTAAGGCTTCCGCAAAATCAATGACTCAAAAACACAGCAACAGTCAGAGAACCTTGAATAAATGGCGTAAGGTATGCAATATGTTGTTCATGGGTAACAAACCTACGTACAAGAATTGATAGAAATTTAATTGAGATCTCATCTTCCAGACTAGGATGTTCTATCAAAAATCTATTGCTCTTGAAAGGCTTATTCTTTGGGCTGGAGGAATACTTAATGTGAGACTATGAACATTGTGTAGAGGGGATCGGGAAAGTATTGTTTAATTCCTTTTCCCATCACTGCTGTAAATTTACGAAAAGATTATGATTTTTCAAATTTGTTTTTTCTCGACAACAAATTTTCTAAGATCGCTTCAATTTGAGCGAAATTCTGTATTTTCAAACCCACATCCGTTATACTGTTTGTAGTCCCATACGCATACAAAATGGAGTTCATTCTAACTCCTTCACCCATTTTCCCTAAAACTGTTCCTAGTAGAAGTGCCTTCCCGGAAGGCCGTATGCGACTAGGAAGAAACTGGTTTGCCTAGTCAGTCTGCTTAACCGACGCCCCTTTAGGTAATACTGGTGTTTAAGCCTATAACTATGAGATCTTTCAGTACATGGAGCATAGCATGCCTCCTAGTCTTATTTTTTGCACCCTCATTCGTTCCTCCATCAGCTATTACTATTGATTTCGAGCCTATAGGTCGCATTTGTACGCCTGACAATGCAAGCTGTGACCTCAATATTCAATACAACTTTACGGCGGAAGCAGCAGATACCAACGGTTGGTCTGTTAGTTACCGATTTGTTGGAGCTGAAGGGGTGCCTATGATCGATCCTTTTGGGAGCCTGATTGGAGAATATCCGAATTATGCAATTAGTGGTACCTATCCAATTGGCGATTATACCTTTCTGGTAGAGGTTACTAATGGAGCTGGTGAGGAAATGCAAGTGGAATTTCCATTAGAGGTGATCGATTGCTTTGCTCCCAATATGACCTGGATAGATACATTATATGTACCTCAGATCCCGATAGATCAAGATCAAAATGGGCGATATGATTTTGTCGGGCTTCGTTTTAAAGCCTCTGACTTTTCTTCTACCCCTCCCTTTGAAGGCTGTTTTGGCAATCCGCAGTTTAGCCTGTCTCCTGTTGGTGGCGCGCCGACCGATGTAGATTCTCTGACCTTAGTTTGTTGGGATAGCTTCCCTGCGAGTTTTCGGGTTTGGACATGGGATGAAGCCTACAACCCTAGTGCTATTCAGCCAGATAGTACGGTAGGTGGTCCAAACTACACCAAACGAGATGTAGTCGTTATTCCGCAAGGAGGAACACCTTGTGATAGTTTGCCAATAGTGAGAGGGCGTGTGGCAACTGAGAATGGGAAGGTATTCCCCAACTTGGGTATCAACGCAGAAGGAGACGTCAAACTCAGAACAACTACGGATGAAGATGGGAGCTATCAATTGGCAGAGTTTCAACCAGAGGTTACGTATAGATTTACGGTGGATACCCTCATGGATAACCCGGCCAATGGTGTTTCTATTTTGGATGTGACGCTCTTGGCTCGTCATATATTAAATATGAATCCCATTAGCTCCCCATACAAAATCATCGCGGGTGATGTAAATAATTCGGGGAGTTTGACAACTTTGGATATTGTTCTTATTCGGTTGATGATCATCGGAGAGCTGACGGAATTTCCTGGCGGAACCCCGAGTTGGCGATTTGTGCCAAGTGACTATACTTTCCCTCCGGGAAGTACTCCCTTTAATCCACCCTTTAGAGAGTATCGCTTGCTCAATAACATGACCGGCTTTAATGAAATTGATTTTGTAGCCATAAAAATGGGAGATATCAATTGCAGCGCCGTCATGCCTTAGAAATGTGGCCTGCTAGTTTAGAATACATTCCCTGATGAATTTTTATCAACAAACGAACCTTTGTTCGTATGAGAAATTTATTCAAACCAGCGTTTTTTTGAAAAAATTGCAAAAGGTTCTTGTTTGCTGATAAATTAATCTTTAGGTTTGTGCACAGATAATTGAATTATGAAGACGATTTCCGTTCAACCTTATTTTTACTTTTTTAGCTTTTACTTTTATGGCCAACCATAAAGGGGCTACTGATTTTAGGTTGAATGTATCACGATAAAATTTAGAGTCCCGCCAAACGGGACTTTTTTTTTGGCCTGAATTTAGAACCATTAAAGAAAAATGAACCCTAGCCAAACCACCACCAAGTTTTACTTTTTTTATTTCTTTTTCTTTTACGAATGACCGTAAGGGACTCTTAGCGTTTTTCAATTGATAATGAACACCAAAGAAGTCCCGAACAAGGGACTTTTTTATTTGTACAGACTAAAAATACATTTGCCATGATGCACGCCTTGCCTTCCACAGAATCAGATGAGATCTCGCAACGAACTTTGCGAGTGGGTATCCAAGGGTATGCTGGAGCTTTTCATGAAATTGCCGCTCGCTTGTGTTTTAAGGAGATTGAACTGGATATCGTTCCAGCACATACTTTTCCAGATCTCGTTCAATCCATCGAATCTGGAGAATTTATGGATCTTGGTTTGATGGCTATAGAAAATACTTTAGCAGGGAGCCTCATGTCGAATTATCATCTGCTGAAAGCTTCTAAGTTGAAGATCGTAGGAGAGACCTACTTGCGAATCAAACAGAACCTGTTGGTATTACCTGGACAGAAAATTGAAGATTTGAATGAGGTGCATTCTCACCCAATAGCTATTGCTCAATGCCGGAAATACTTTCGCCAGTATCCACATATCCGATTGATTGAGACGGTCGATACGGCGCTCAGTGCCAAACGAGTGAGAGAAGAAAATTTAATGCATGTTGGAGCGCTTGCTAGTACACTAGCAGCAGAGTTGTATGGACTAGATATCCTGGGAGCAAGCATTGAAACCAATAAGAAAAACCATACTCGCTTTCTTGTCCTTCGGAAAGAAGATGAGGTCAAAAACTTGGCAGGCGCAAATAAAGCCTCTCTTTGTTTTTCGACGGGTCATGAACCAGGTAGTTTGTATAAGGTCTTAGCGGTGCTTGCTGCTTATAATGTCAATCTTACCAAAATTCAATCCGCCCCCATTATCGGAAAGCCTTGGGAATATATGTTCTTTGTCGATTTTGTAGCAGAAGGGCAGATCAGCATAAGCCAAGCCATAGAGGCCATCCGTCCTTTGACCCACGAGTTGGACCTGATGGGCGTATACAAGCAAGGAGAACATCACGAATATTAATCCCTTGCAGGAACAATTTGAAAGAAATCGAACCTTCTCTGACAATTTTTGTGGTCGGCGTTTTAGTTAGAAGAATTGCGCCCAAAGGAAGCAAGCATTTTGGCTAAAAGGGTGACTCATAAGCACAAAAATTGCCAGAGAACCAAATTGAAAAAACTGAGAAAAGACATGTCGTCAGAAACGATCATAAAGGCCGCCAACCGCATGGGAGAAGTAAAGGAATATTATTTCTCACGTAAACTACGGGAAATTGCGCAGATGCGGGCGGAAGGTAAAGAGGTACTCAACCTAGGTATAGGCAGTCCTGATTTACCTCCTTCAGCGGGGGTAATAGAGGAATTGCAGCAACATAGCAGTAAATCTACTAGTCATGGTTATCAAAGCTATACAGGGATTCCGGAATTAAGACAAGCCTTTTCTGACTGGTATCAAAAATGGTTCGATGTTTCTTTAAACCCCAATGGAGAAATTTTGCCTCTGATAGGTTCGAAAGAGGGGATCATGCATATTTCCATGACCTACCTTGAGCCTGGAGATGAAGTGCTGGTACCTAATCCGGGATACCCAGCTTACCGGGCTGTGGCTAACCTTACCGGAGCGACTATTCGTGAATACAAATTGGAAGAATCTCTGGGCTGGACTCCTGATTTGGACGCACTCGATGCTATGGATTTGCAGAAGGTAAAAATCATGTGGGTCAACTATCCGAATATGCCAACTGGGGCGCAGGCACAAATATCTTTTTATGAGCGCTTGATCAAATTTGCCAAGCAGCACCAGATCCTGATCTGTAATGATAATCCCTACGGCTTTATACTAAATGAGCGGCCCATTAGCATTTTAAGTATTCCCGGTGCCAAGGCAGTAGCCCTAGAGCTAAACTCTTTGTCCAAGTCTCATAACATGGCAGGTTGGAGAATCGGCATGTTGGGAGGAGCTGCCAGCTACTTGAGCACAATTCTACGCTTCAAGAGTAATATGGATTCAGGTATGTTTCGGCCTTTGCAATTAGCAGCAGTAAAGGCTCTCCAACAACCCGCCTCTTGGTATGAATCAGTTAACTCGATCTATTTGGATCGACGTAATCGGGTTTATGATCTTTTAGACTTGTTAGGTTGTGTGTACGATCGAAATCAGGTGGGTATGTTTGTCTGGGCAAAAATCCCTGTCTCGTATACTTCTGGTTTTGAATTGTCAGATGCCGTATTGTACAATGCACATGTCTTTATAACACCAGGGGGCATCTTTGGAAGCCAAGGGGATGCTTACATCCGTGTGTCACTTTGTAGTGAAACGACTGTCTTTGAAGATGCCATCCGTAAGATTGAAAACGCGAAAATATGACGATTGCTATTGTTGGAATAGGGCTCATCGGTGGGTCCCTGGCCATTACCCTGAAAGAGAACGGGTTTGCCAAAAAGGTCATCGGGGTTGATATTCGAAAGGAGAATATAGACAAGGCCATGCGGAGGAGATTGATAGATGAGGAGCGCGGACTCAAGGAAGCGATCGCAGAATCAGATATCATAATATTATCTACACCTGTAGATGCTATGCTTTACATTTTGCCAGGCATTCTGGATCGTGTCGATAAGCAAATTGTGATAGATGTCGGTTCAACGAAAGAGCGATTACTAGATAAAGTTAAAGATCATCCCAACCGGGGGCGATATGTAGCGACGCATCCGATGGCAGGTACAGAGCACAGTGGTCCCGAAGCGGCTATCCCCAATCTGTTTGATGGAAAATGTACAGTGCTAGTGGATATTGAAGACAGTGACCCTGATGCTATTGAAGTGACCCGGCGCTTGTTCGATTCGATTCCAATGCGGCAAGTAGATTTAGATCGGCATTCACACGATATACATACAGCCTACGTTTCTCACATTTCGCATATCAGTTCCTTTGCTCTGGCTTTGACGGTGCTAGAGAAGGAACAGGATGAGGACCGCATTTTTGAACTTGCAAGCGGTGGATTTAGCTCTACGGTGCGATTGGCCAAAAGTTCGCCAGATATGTGGATCCCAATCTTCCGCCAAAATCGAGATAATGTGCTGGATGTCTTAGATGAACACATCAATCAACTAGCTCGATTCCGTAGCCTATTGATCAAGAAAGACTTTGAAACCTTTTATAAACTGATTGAAGAATCAAACCAAATACGTAAAATCTTGAGTAGCTAGAGGGTGTGCTGATCTCTTACTGAATATCAACATGCAACTTTAGATCACTTATCCTAAATTTTTTATCATGAAAATGAACATTAAACCGATTCTGGGGCAAGCTAAGGAAACGCCGATTGTGATTGCGGGCCCATGTAGCGCAGAGACTGAAGAGCAGGTTTTAGCTACCGCTCATGGATTAAAGGATGCAGGCATTGACCTGTTCCGTGCTGGCATTTGGAAACCTAGGACACGCCCTGGCTCCTTCGAAGGAGTAGGTACGGAAGGCTTGGGATGGCTGAAGAAAGTAAAAGAAGAAACGGGCTTGAAGGTAACCACAGAGGTAGCCAATACTCAGCACGTTTTTGAAGCGCTTAAGTATGGTGTCGATGTGGTATGGCTAGGAGCTAGAACTACGGTAAACCCATTCTCTGTTCAGGAGGTGGCAGATGCGCTAAAAGGGGTGAAGATCCCCGTGATGATCAAAAACCCAATCAATCCGGATTTCAAGCTTTGGGTAGGAGCAATTGAAAGAATTTACAAAGCTGGTATCGAAAATATCGCTGTGATTCACCGAGGTTTCTCTTACCACGGAGAAACCAAATATAGAAATGTGCCACGCTGGCAAATTCCTATTGATCTAAAACGACAGTTCCCAAACTTGGAGATTATCTGTGACAATAGCCACATCTGTGGCCGTCGCGACACTTTGTTTGAGGTGGCTCAAAAGGCTATGGATCTGGATTTTGATGGTGTCATGACAGAGGTGCACCCAACACCAGATGATGCTTGGAGTGATGCTAAGCAGCAAATCACACCTGATCAGTTTAAGGATTTAAAGAATCGATTGAAGCAAAGAGATGCTTCTACTGATAATATTGAATTCTGGGAGCATATGGACCACCTTCGCCACGAGATTGATGAGATTGACGAAGAGATCATGAACTTGATGAGCAAGCGTATGCAATTGGCAGATAGTATTGGTCAATACAAGAAGCGCAACAATATCGCCGTACTGCAACCAGACCGCTGGAATGAAATTCTTGAGCGTGCCGTTGCAACCGGTCAGGCCAAAGACCTTAGCGCCCCCTTTGTGGAAGCCTTATTAAAGGCGGTACACCAAGAATCTATTAACCGACAGGTAGCGATTCTGGAAGACAAGAATGCACAAGCTTAAAATAAGCTTTTAGCGAAATCTCTGGTCAGGAGTTTGACAAGAGAGAGATAAAGAATTTAGGACTTACTTAGGGATAGGAGCGGGTCATTCACTTGGATGATTTCTCCTGTTCCTAAGCTTAGACTTCCGAATTTTGCTATTTTTGCCCATCTAAAATAGCAAATATGGACTACCAAAACCTTCAACTGTCCGATTCGGATGGTATCCTCATTCTCACCATTAGCCGCGAAAAAGCCCTCAATGCATTGAATGGCCAAACTATGCTTGAATTACAGCACTTCTTTGGTACACACTTACCTGCACAAGAAGGGGTAAAAGGAGTGGTCGTGACGGGGGCTGGAGATAAAGCCTTTGTGGCAGGAGCAGATATCAAGGAATTCTTGGCTTTGGATGAAGATAAAGGGGCTGAAATGGGCCAAAGAGGACATGATGTCTTCTTTTTGATTGAACGCTCCAGCGTACCCGTTGTTGCCGCAGTAAATGGATTTGCACTAGGAGGTGGATGTGAATTGGCTATGGCTTGTCATATGCGGATTGCTGGTGAAAATGCTCGTTTTGGACAACCCGAGGTGAACTTGGGGATCATTCCAGGTTATGGAGGCACCCAACGATTGTTGCAATATATAGGAAAAGGTAAGGCCATTGAGTTGATGATGACGGCTGATATGATCAATGCAGAAGAAGCTTTCCGTTTGGGCTTGGTCAATCATGTAGTGCCTGCCGGTGAAGAAGTGAATAAAGCTACCGAATTGATCAAAAAGATTGGCAAAAAAGGTCCTATAGCTATAGCCAAAATCATTGAAACTGTAAATGCTTATTATCAATACAATGAGGATGGTTTTGCTAAGGAAGTAAAAGCTTTTGGCGAAACCACTGGGACTGCCGATTTTAAAGAAGGGGCAGCTGCCTTTATCGAGAAGAGAAAAGCGAATTTTTCAGGGAAATAGGGATTAAATAGAAGATCCCAGCAGTTCTTGTTTTCAGGGGTAGGAGCCATTTGTATAATGCCTGGCAGACTATGGTATAGCTGAAATTTCTATGATTCATAAAATATTTCTATTTTGCTTATTAGTAAGCTGCTTAATGCTTTACTGATTGATAAATAGAAGTATTAGTATACGTGCGTAGTCTTCAATGGGAGATCCCTGACCATTTACAGAGCTGGTCAACTCGTGTTTTAGCAATTTGTCTTCTAGTCCTTTGTGCAACTGTCTATACCCATGCACAACAGCTAAACCTGGATAGTCTTGAACAGGTTTGGCATGATGAAAACCAATCTGATAGCTTACGTTTGGACGCGTACTACAATCTCATTTGGTACAAGTTTATGTTCAATAATCCGGATACGGCTTATACTTTGGCTGGTGAATTAGCCACGCAAGCTATGGAAAGGGGCTGGCCATTTTGGGAAGGGAAGGCCAGTGGCCTTAAGGGGGTGACTTTCGGAATTCGCGGAGACCTTCAGCAAGCTATCCAATACTTTGAAAAGAGCATTGCTATTTTAGAGACTTGTGAAGGTGTTAACCCTATGGAGCTGGCTAATCAGTATAATAACCTTGGAATCTGCTATCAACGACTTTCCATTTATGATACCGCTATTGAATACCTGCAGAAATCACTTTCTATTAGTCAGGCGGAGAACTCTCAGCAAACAATAATTGCCAACCGCAAAAATATTTCTGATTGTTATGAAAAGATTGGAGATTATCAATTGGCCCGATCTTATATAGAACCTGTTATCGATCTTGCCGAAGACTTAAGTACTTTAGGAGGAGCCCATGAAAGCTTGGGTAATATTTATACAAAAACAGGGGATTATACTAAAGCGAAGGAGCAGTTCATGCTTGGGATAGAAATCTATGAGAAAATTCAATTTAATGTAGGGAAAGCAAGAATCCTCCTGGGATTAGGAAAACTACAAACAAAGCTTGGAGACGTAACTGAAGCATTGAAAACACTATTAGAAGCTGCTTCCATGTTTCGAGGATTGAAGGCTCAAAAGGAGTTGAGTAATACCTATGCAGAGATCGGAATTGTACACCATCAGATAGGAAAATATCAAGAAGGCTTAGAATGGTGTGATAAGGCTAAGCGAGTAGCGGAAAAGATCGATGTTATTGATACAGATAGAATGGCTTGTTATTGCTTATACTTGAATCATAAGGAGTTGGGGAACTATGAGGAAGCCTTAAGGAACCACGAAACCTACCTCCAATACACGGATTCCATTATTAATGAAGAGAAAATTGGGGAAATATCAGCTTTGGAAACCGAGTACAATTTTAACTTGGAAAAGAAAAGATTGGAGGCGGAACAAAAAGAAGCACTGTTGAATGTGAAGCTCGGGAAAAGTGAAGCTCGGTTTGGTTATCTAATGACGATCAGTGCGCTATCGCTAATCATTTTATTAGGAGGACTATTCTTCCTGCAATTCAATCGTAAGAAAGCCAAAGAACATAATCAACACCTGACAGACAAGAATATCGAACTGACTTCCAAGAACCAAGAATTACAACGCTTTGCCTACATCACTTCTCATGATCTGAAAGGGCCGATCCAAAATATATCAACTTTTACAGATTTAGCACTGGCAAATAAGGATGCGCCAGAGATGGATAAATATCTGGGGTTTATCCAGCAATCTTCCAAAAGAATGCAATACTTAGTGGAGTCAATAATGACTTTCACGAAACTGACAAAAAAAGATACCCAGTTCGCAACAGTAGATACCAATGAAATTCTGGAAGAGGTTAAAGAAACCTTACAACCTAAAATAGAGCAAAGACAAGCGAGGATTCAGATCTCGGCACTGCCAACTATCATAGCCGCCCCGCCCTTACTCAGCTTGGTCTTCCAGAACTTAATAGACAACGCCATTAAATTTAACCAACAAGAGCAGCCGTTTATTGACATTGAATGTTCTGCCACCAGTACTGAGTATAGGTTTTCCGTAAAGGATAATGGAGAGGGTATTGAACCAGAGTTTCAACAAAAGATATTCGAACCCTTTTCCAGATTGGTTGGTAAGGAAGAAGGGGCGGGGTTAGGTTTATCAATTGTGCGAGATATCGTTGAACTCCATGATGGTCGAATTTGGGTAGAATCAGAGCAAGCACATGGTAGTATCTTTTACTTTACAATAAGCAAATCTACTCAGCCCTCTCGGGATCACATGTAGCAGGCGGCTTCCATTTTTTTGCTTCTAAGCTCATTCTGTGCCTAATGCTATCCAAAAGACAAGCCGCCCTCGGGAGATCCCAAGGGCGGCTTGTCAATTCGGTTAGATGATAAGACTTAGAATTTCATGCTTGCACCTAGGGTCAATACAGAGATACCATATCCAATTTCAGCGAAAGCGCCGATTTTCTCGTTGATATCATATCGACCGCCGATGTAGGCAGACAAGCTTAAACCATTTGCTGCAAAGCTGGCATCATTCAAGTAAGGGTTAGTAGAGTCCCATTTGGCGGAAGCTACAGCATAACCAAGCATAAGCCCACCGTAAGTATCCATTTTATCCCATACATTAAAGTGATAGGAACCTCTAGCACCGACGATGACAAAAGAGTACTTGATTACATCGAAGTCACCTTGGAATCCAAAGCGATCTTTGGTTGAGGTATAGCCAATATAGCCACCCACACTAATTTGATCAGTAACACCAACCTCGGCACTAACACTAACTGGAGGGACTACTCCACTATGTGAGCCATAAAAAGTTCTGATGAGGCCAATTCCGGCATTCACATCCCATTGTCCTTTGGAGAAGTTAGGGTTACCTGCGGAGATGGTTTGTGCGTTTACTTGTTGACTCGTAAAAAGACTAGCAGCGAATAGGATTAAGAAACAAAGCTTTTTCATGATCATTTGAGTTTTGGGGGGGAGAAGGAACTGGGTTTTAGTTGATTTTGCTTCTCCCTTGAGGTGAATAATTTTTGTTGTTTTGTTGATACAAATGTAGGTGAGGAAGAGCCGCAAGGCAATTGGATTGCAGTGAGGTGGGAAATGGAAGGAGTGAAAAATGCTTTTAGTTGGGTAGCAATTTGATTCTTTCCGGTAGCTCTATTTATAAAAGATCTGCTCCACCGCCCAATCTTTCTTGCTGCGGCTAACGGGGATCTTATGCTCTTCTATACAAAGTCGATTCCCTTCCAGGGATTCGACTTTGTCTTTTGCGATGATATAAGACTTATGTACTCTGAGGAAACGTTCTGCAGGAAGGAGGTCTTCAATCTTGCCCAGACGTTCGTAGGTGACATGACGTGCATTTCGGCACACTATCCGAATGTATTCGTTCATTCCTTCCACAAATAGAATATCATCCAAATGGACCTTGGTGAGTTTACCGTCAACTTTGATCGTGAAGAAGTTATCACTCTGCTTTGGAATGACTAGGGTAGGAGCATTACGGAGTAGTAGGTGTTCTTTGGCTTTATTCACAGATTGTAAGAAGCGCTCAAAGGCAAACGGCTTAAGAAGATAATCAATAGCATTAAGATCAAAGGCTTCAATGGCATATTCACTGTAAGCGGTGGTGAAGATGGTGACGGGGGGATTCCGTAGGCTTCGTAGCAGATTCGTGCCGCTTAGTGTAGGCATTTGTATATCCAGAAACAATAAATCAATTCTTTGTTCCTGTAAAACTTTTAGGGCTTCTATAGGAGACTTCACCTTGTCAACCAAGCGGAGATCTGGAATCTGTTTGGTGAACTCTTCCATTAGGTTCAATGCCAGATATTCGTCGTCGACTAGTAAGGTTTTGATAGCCTGGTTTTGCATGAGATTATGATTTGATCTTTAGGTGAACGCGATAAGCGTCTGGGGCCTTTTCTATTGTTAAATTGTGCTGAGTTGGATATTTGAGTGCAAGCCGTTTTTTGATATTGATTAATCCTACTCCGCCAGTAGTGTCCTTTTGTAGGTCAGCATTGTCCCTGCTATTGTAAGTTGAGAAGGATAATGCTCCCGCCTCCACTCCCAGTTGAATTTGCACAAAGGCATTCGGGTTGGTGTCAAAATCACAATGTTTAAAGCAGTTTTCTACTATGGGAATGAGTATCATCGGTTCGATCTTCAATTCCGGGGGGAATTCATCCTTATTATATATAATATCGACAGGTGTTTCCTGGCGCATCTGAAAAAGGGCGATGAATTTTTCAATTTGTTCGGCTTCCCGATTCAAAGCCACTTTTTCGGCTTGCCCATCATATACAACATAGCGTAGTAGTTCGGATAGTTGTAAAACCATCGGAGCTGTCTTTTGAGATCGGGTCACTGCTAAGGAGTAGATGTTATTGAGGGTATTGAATAGGAAGTGTGGGTTGATTTGGCTACGGAGAAAAAGCAATTGAGCTTGTTGATGCTGGTTGGCGGCTAGCAGGGCTTTCTTTTCTTCACTACTCCGGTGAATTAACAACTGATAGATAGTACTAACCAATAGAACGGCTATGTTTGAGATAACAGATGCCCAAAGGAGGAATTGTAGGTTGGTTTCTGGGAGAAAATCAATCTTATAATCTATGAAGTATACGTTGAATTGGGTTCTTACCAAGGTGATCAACACTGAAAAGGGCAAGCACCAGAGCAAGTAAGTCAAGTATCTTTTAGGAATAAAAAAACGTTCTACTAGTCTCATGTTTCCATAGAATAGAAGGAGAATCGGCAACATATTACCCAAGGCGCGCAAAAAACTACCTGTGATAGGCATAAAGCGCGCAAAAACTAAGGCGTAACTTAAGATAAGCATGAGCCAAATGCTCGCTTGTACACCTAACTCCAATCTTTTCCGGTCATTCGTCACGATTTCGAATTAATAGTCTTGTAATGGGCTGGATAACTTCCTCCTGGAAGATAATGGCTTTATGGCACCTTTGGAGATCTTTTCAGTGAATGGTAAGTTTTTTTCAACGACTCACCGGGTGAGTACTCACCCGGTGAGTCGCTGAAAAATCCTGGTCGTTGACTGAAAAACATTTCCCTACCCTTGATTTACCCCTTCCTTTGTGGACGTCAAAAATATTTTATTCAACCATCAAAATTACTAAGATGAAAACAGTACGTCCACAGAATTCGCTCCTAAAGAACTTAAGTTTTTTATTGATCCTTAGTCTTACCCTCTTCAGCACCGCTTGTAATAAGGAAAGCAGCGAGACTACTCCGAAGGAAGAAGTGATCACCGCGGAAGAAACACTTGCTTTGGCAGAGGCGGCTTTGGTAGAAGGGGCTGAGGGTATCTCCAATGAAGTCGAAGATGCTGTTGAGGTGGCAGAGCTCGTTTTGGAAAAGACATTGAACAGCTATTGCGGAATGGCACATGATAGCACCTTGTCCCGAACCTTTAACACCGCCCGCCTGGATGGCAACTATACCACTACCTGGGGCTGGATTTTGAACTGCAATGAGCAAGAAGTTCCCGTTGATCTCAATTTTAACCGGAAGGCAACGGGTACCTACGAGTCGCTGCGCCTCTTATCGGATGATAAGGCGGATAGTGAGTGGGTCATGTCCAATTTGGTGACGGGTACGGCTTATACATTGAATGGCTCCTACAAGCGTGAAGGAACCCAAACAAGTAAGGTACGGGAAGAAAAGCGTTTTTCTTCAACAGTTAATTTTTCAATTGATAATCTGACGGTCGGCAAAATCAAGCGCCGTATCACTGGTGGGACGGCCACCTTGCTCATTACAGGGCAGGCTTCCAGCGGGGAGAGTTTTAGCTTTACAGGTAATGTTACCTTTCTCAGCGATGGTGCTGCGACCTTGGTCATCAATGGTGAAACTTATGATATCGACCTGTATTAAACCCACTAAGAAATAATAAAATAGTTCCCCTTAATTGTCCTACATTTTAATTCGCCCCTTTCAACACGTCCCCAAAACAGTCCGGAATAGCCATCCTTGCTTAGGCAGGGATGGCTGCTTTGATGGCAATAGGTCTGTAGTTACTTTTGGCCAAACTCGGGATTGTTCCTTTTGATGCTGTAAAAAGCATGAGACAATGGGAGTATGTAAAAGGGGGATGTGACTTAGAAACTTTGATTCCTCCTTCGACTAGTAAAAGATACTCTAAATATTTATGGTTCCCATTAGCGGAGATGCCTCATTTAGAAAAGGAATAAACTCTAGCCCCCATTTGAGGCTAGAGTTTAACATCATGAATATGTAACTGTTCAACCGAATTATGAATCTAGCGAGTTTTGATATTCCCCTTAGAATCATCATACCCAATGAGGTCGTTGACATCCGGGAGAAATGGATTAAGACATTCGTCTTGACGAGCATAGATTAGCATAACCTTAGCGATTTGATCCTTTAATCCTCTGCCACCATTTCCTCGATCCCGTACTGTAGTGACGATGCTTTGGCCAGGCGCAAATGGATCGCCAGCAGTACTTTCTGTGATCATAATTTGCAAGATAATCTGATCACGAACCTTATTTACACATACGATATCGCCCTTAATAGTAACATCCTCTCTAAGTTTCCAATGAGCAGTTCCCGTGCCTCTATGTTCCTGGTATCTGATAGTTAGTTTCCCCCTGAAATCATTTTCAAGGCGCCCGGCAATCAAGCTAACCCCTGAGCGTTCTTCAAGATTAGATCCTTGCTCAGCTCTAAGTTCCTCTAAGTCCACAGCTTCTCGTCGCCCCTCTTTATTCTTATAGATTAGCGTCGATTCGTCTAGGATTGTAAAATTTTGAAGATCCCCATTTTGATCTAGGTATTGGTAGGTAATCCTTTCAGTTGCAGCAAGGTCTTCTTGCTCCTGAATATCTTGCTTTTCGCACCCAAAAAATAAAAGGCTAAAGGCTGCCAATAGGCAAACCATTGGATAAAAAACTCGTGTTTTCATCGTTTAAAAAATTAGAACGTTAGGAAAAAAGATAAAATGGAGGAAAGAATTACTGCGCGCCATAGAGGGTTGCTAGCTAGCTATAGCAACAACAATAATGGAGCAAAAGTATTGAAATGAGGAAGAAGTTAACTATACGTAAAAATGGAGAGTATGTGCCAGTAATATACAGGTTCCATTTTAGATTTGCAAGAGCCTAGCTGGATTCTGACCTGTTGCCGTAGCATTTTTCTAATGTTTTGTGAATCGTCGATAGGAAAACCTTCTACCCTGCCATAATCTGAGATAATATATTCCTGGACTTAGTACAGATATGTTTACCGCTATCTCGGTTGCTCCGGTAGCAGGGATTTGTTGCAGGATTCGGCCAGTCGCATCTATTAAGTGTACATCAGTTGCGGAAGCAGGCAATTGCCCTAAGGTAATCACCGCTTCTGCTGGATTTGGAAACACCTGCCATTGCACCCTGTGATCAGGCCTTACTACAGAACTTAGCACAAAAGAGAATGGATCAGATAAAACCACACAACCACTGCCGTCACTAATTTGAACGGTATATAGTCCAGAGGCGACTGGAAGATAATACTCTGTAGTAGCACCAGGAATTAACTGGCCGTCTAAAATCCATTGGTAGCTGGGGCCAGAACTGGCAAAAAGCGTGTCGTTTTGCTGCGTAATAGTGGGTATTTCAGGGCCTTCAAAGGTGAAAGAAGGGCCGAGCCCAGAAGAAAGTTGCAATTCCGGACAAATACCTGGCGAGGCATTTACCACATACGTACCTGAGTCCTTTACCCAGTAAATAGAGTCGGTCGCTGTAGGGATGGGAACATTATCCCTGTACCACTGAATCTCGGACCACAAACCAGAGCCAATGGCAATCATACTAGAATCTCCTCGACAGTATTGTGCCTGTGGATAGGACACTACGACGGGAGAGAGGAAAGCCCATGTGTCAATTAAGATTGGGCTAGAAGCTTAAGTACAATTGTCTTTTGTCGCTTCTACATAGAAATAAGCAAAACCAAGTTCTCCAGCAGTGGTTCGGTAGGTTTGTTGGGTGGCGTCACTAATTGCCGTCCCGCCTTGATTAGAGTTAGAAAAGTTATAATACCATTGATAGGAGTCAAAGGGAGCTGAGGTAGAGAAAGTAATCGAATCGTATGAACAGTAAATGTTATCAGAACTGCTCGGTTGAAGTGATACAGTTACATCAAATTCGCATTGTGCGATTATGCATAGAGGTAGAGTGAATAGTCCAAGACTTAGAAGTAGGGGAGTAAGGAAATGAGTTTTCATAAACTGCAAGGTGGACGATTTCCAGCTAAAAGTCAAGCTATTTCTGAGAGGGGAGGCTTTGGCTATTAGTCCCGGTCATCTCCTACTGGGAGCCAGATTTCCAAGGTTGTACCTTTTCCTTCCCGACTTCTGGCGTTGATCGTTCCTTTATGCTGCTCAATAATTCCATAGCTAATAGATAAGCCTAGACCTGTACCATCACCTATTTCTTTAGTAGTGAAGAATGGTTCAAATATGCGTTTTCTAACAACCTCCGACATGCCTTTGCCAGTATCGCATATACGTATTCTGATTTGATCATCTATGTGGCGAGTCTGTATTTGGATTTTACCCTCACCCTTAATGGCCTGGATAGCATTGTTGATCAGGTTTAGAAATACCTGATTGAGTTTAGTGATTTGGCAGCGGATGGGCGGCAGGTCCCCATAATCTCGGATTAATTCAATTTGGTTGCCCATTGCACTATTGAGGATTGTTAGTGTGGAATCCAGCCCTTCATGAACGTCGCTCATGGCAAATACTTCGGTGGTATTGCGGGAGAAGGTTCGCAAGCTAGTAACAATATCCCGGGTTCGGGAAGCGCCTCGGATGATACTCTCAATCAGGGATTGAATTTCCTGAGCCAAAAAACCGATGTCGATATCCTGGTAGGTGTCTATGAGTTGTTTGCGATTTTCAGGGGAGGGATCTTCCTTAAAGTCTTTAGCAACGTTTAGAAATTGTTGGAGATCTTTCATATCCTGTTGGAGAGCCACTGCATTTGCAGAAACAAAACCGATGGGGTTGTTCAGCTCATGAGCAACACCGGCTGTCAATTGACCAATAGAGGCCATTTTTTCAGATTGGATGAGTTGTAGTTGAGCATTTTTCAACTCCTGGTACAGCCTATCTTTTTCCGCCAACAATTGTTCGATCTCTTCTTTCTGGCCTTGTAACCGATCAAAAGCTCGACGGCGATTGATCCAGGCAAAGATGCCGAGAATTGCGCTGAAAAGAAACAGCACTAATCCTAGAATAAGCCACTTCCGTTCTCTAGCAATTCGGGTTTGATCCGACTTTAGTTTGTCATTCTCTTGCTCCACCTGTGTCATTTCCAATTGAGCCTTGATGGCGTTAAGCTCCTTTCGTGAAGCTAAAATATCAAGACTATCCTTCCATTGTGCATAAGCTTGAAAATGAATCAAAGCTTCTTCATGTCGATTGACCTCACTCAACTCCTCAGCTAGAGATTGATGCACTTCCATCATCCCATGAAGGTCCTTCTTTGCCTTGGCCAAAGAAAGCCCCCGCTGAAAATATCGTAAAGCATCTTGGTGTTTGCCTTGATCATGGAGTAGGTAGCCCAAGGAGTTGATAGCCAAAGGTAGATAAGTACTGTCTTTGGTTTGCTCAAGTAAGAGAACAGCGCGCTCCAGCTTTTCTTGTGCCTCGGCTGGTCGTTTCAGTTTGGTCAACAGCTCCCCTATATTTATCAAAGTTGTTCCCTCTCGGATGATTTGTCCTTGCTGCTGAAAGATGGCCCTGGCACGTTCAATGTACTGTAGTGCGGCTTCAAAGTTTTCTTGTCTGTAATGAACGACAAAAACATTATTGAGTGTGGTGGCTTGGTCATAGTAATTGTCTAATCCTTCGTAATGCTTTAACGCCTTTTCGAAATATCCCAAAGCTCGATTCCATTCCTTTGTGGCCAAAAACACAGTACCAATATTGTGGCAAGACCAACCTATAAGTTGTGGTGAGCTATTTATTTCTTCTCGGATCTGCTTACACATCAAATGGGCATCCAAGGCTTTAGCCAATTGTCCAGAGCGCCGGTAAGCATTACCCAATCCTTGATAAGCATCGGACATTTTGATGGAATCTTCGAGCAGGGTGAAAATCGAGAGGCTTTCTTTTAGTTCAGTCTGTGCCTGGGCGAAATTCCCTTTAATGGTAGAAAGTAAACCTAGGCGTGATAGCGCCATGGCTTGATGGTGAGGTAGCGAATGTTTTAGCGCCAATTCCAAAGCTTGCTGCGCAAACTGTCTGGCACTATCGGGTTGTTGATGACGAAGTAGAAAAGACAAGCGGGTCATGGTACTAGCTTGCGTGCTAATTTGCTGGGCAGTATCCAATACCTGCTTCATGCTATCTGCGGAAGACAGCTGTGCTTGACCCAAACTGGGCAGCCATAGAAAGCATATCAGATAAATAAGTACACGCATAACTTAGGTGTTTCAGGGACAAAGGTAGCTCAAAATGAAAGACTGCTAAGGTGATTTGAGGTAGGTTCACTGCAGGATTTAATAGTTTCAGAAAGGAAGGATACCGCTTCACTACATCGTTTTCTCAGTTCACTGCAAAAAAGGAAGCCCGACCACCATAAGGCAGCCAGGCAACCGAAAACCGATTTAAGTACGACTTGCTTTGCTTCAATGAAGCAAAATCTTTATATAGCTATGCTTGGGTTACGCTTAATATACCTTAAGGGAATGGAATACTCTCATGAGAGTACTGCTCAGGAATATCCATGAGCTTAGTCTTATTTCTTGGACGAGGGAACTTTTAGTGAGACCTGGATTTGTTTGAGTATGGTACAAATATTGTGCCTAAAGTCTGGGTAAAGGTGGTTTAAATATAATTTTTGGGAAGCTTCTGAACTGAATATGTTTACCAATTGGTGGTCGTCGCTACTACACTAGCAAATTTAGAAAAAAAATGAATATTCTAGCATAAGCCATTTGAAATTGATCAAAGAAAAACGTTAGGAGAGTCATTTTAGTGCCTCAATCTATGCAACCGTGCCACGATTTTTAATTTAGGCACAATGATTGCAACCTATCGGAATGAGAGGTTTAGGTAAACCCCAACGGAAAACATGAACATTTGTTAAGGGGCTAGATAAGACGCTGCAAAGGCAAAGGAAGAAGGATTTACAGAAATCTATAAAACTTAACAGGAGGGCAAAAAAAAGAGCCTGGCCAAAAAGCCAGGCAAATTCTTGCATCAGTATTTGTGTGTTAAAGTCCCCCTTTTAATTAATAGTTTGCTCCGAGGAGCTTACTATTGTCCTAAAAGGCATTACAAATTTAAGGATAAGAAAGGGCTTTTGAAACCACATTTTGATGTGGTTTTTATGCCTAAGCCCCCCCATTTTTAAATAATCGACCTGTATCTTTGTGATCATGTGGAGAAAAATACTTTGGTTTTTACTTTTTTTTGGTGCTTCTAACTTGATGGCTCAGGAGGTAGATGGTAAGTGGATCGGTTGGCTTAGCCAGGACGGTAAGCAAGATACCTTTTACTATGAAATCAATATCACTCAGAATGGAGATGGTATCAGTGGTGTGGCATTCTCAAGCTTAAATGACGGAAAAATCCAAGCTCGTTTTGTGCTATCTGGGATAAAGCAGCTCAATAAATTGATCATTCAGGAGGTGGAACAGATAGAGCCTGAAAAACCGAAATGGTGTTTCAAATACATGATACTACAACCCCTTGCCGATGGTTCTGGAGCTTATTACGGCACTTGGAAAGCGGATGGATGTACCCCGGGTAAGGTCTATTTAGCTCGGCCTGGTACTGTGGCAGGTGGAAAGGAGGAGCCTTTTACTTATGTAGGGCGATGGACAGGCCACGTTTCTCAATCGGATAGAGCCTATGGATTTTTTTATGAAGTAAATCTCAAACCAGATGGCACAGGCGTATCTACCATCGTTTCCGAAGATAATGGCGGCACCGCGAATATTGCCTTGGAATGGGATACTCTTACCGAAGCCGCGCATCTGCGGATCATAGAAAAAGAAGTAGCCGAAAAAACGGATACCAAGTGGCCTTGGTGTATCAAATATGGAGAACTTTATCTTACCAAGGTGGAGGGTAAATACATATTGGATGGTAAGTGGACGGGATATATTGAGGGACATGACGCCGAATCTGGGCCCTGTGCCCCGGGACGGATGCACTTGGAAAGACCCATTCTAAAACCGATTAACCAACAACACGCCAAGCAAGAATTCGATCCTTATCAGGCGAAGTTTCAGCGAAAGGTTAAGATCGACAAAGTCATCACGGTCCAAAGTGAAAAACTCAGGATCAAAGTTTGGGATAACGGGACTGTTGACGGGGACTTTGTAACCTTATTGTTAAACGGAAAAAAGATTCTAGACAATTATCGAGTAGATAAGCGCAAGTGGAGTATTCCCGTGCAGGTGTTGGATGGTGACAACTTCTTAATCCTGCATGCCGAAGACTTAGGAGATATTTCGCCGAATACTGTAGCGGTATCAATTGATGATGGCGTGAAAGAGGAAATTATTGTACTCAGCTCCAATCTCGAAGTAAGTGGTGCAATTCTGATTAAGCCTTTCCGGTTTGAGAAATAACCTTCTTAGACAAATCTCCTGGACAATCATAGAATGACATGAATAAGCGCCGTTGACTTTTACTGTCAGTGAAGCCTTAAATTTCATGTTTGGTTGTCTCGAAACATGAAATTTGACTAAGAACCGTAAATAAAAACCCTCTCAACAAATACCCGAGGCTAACTATCCAAAGTTTTACCTAGCCTCTTCGCTTGTTGGTGCTTTTACCAACAAAAACAGGGTAAGTTTCGGATATATACTGCACTACCGAATAAGCCATCAATCCTCCAATTGCTTCAAATGTTTAGGCGGTGAATAGGACTGTGTCAATCGAGATACGATTAGAATAGTAATCAACCCACTGGCCATAGCTAATGTCCGGAAAGGAAATAAGACGACCCCATCTTCAATCATAGGGTAGGGTAGTAGAATAGGCAGCCCTAGGGTCGGATCCCCGCCTCCAAATCGCAGTATAAAGGCCACTGCAAACCCGCTCAAAGCCCCAATTGTATTGGCTTTAGGGTCAAAGAGGGCACACAGGAGCGGAGGGAAAAGCAGACAATACACAAAGTCACTACACAAAAACCAAAGTTCATAAATACTTTTGATATTCAGGGCGAGGAGGGTGGCGGCAATGCCAATAATCCATATACTTCGTTGGATAAACTGTTGTAGCTTATTGGGTTGGATATTGGGACGAAAGAGCGGCCGAACTACATTCCATACACTCATGGATGCCGCAGATAATACCGAGGAATCCACAGAAGACATGACCGCAGCTGCTACGGCCCCAAGGGCAATAGTTCCGACCCAGCCAGGCGTTAGATACCGCGCTACCCAGGGAAGCGTGGCAGCTGCCTCAGGTGGTGGGGTGAGGCCCAAACTACTCCAATCGGCTACTGTACTGGCAATCCCGATCAAGACTGGGGGGATTGCTGCAATTAGACAAACGACTCCGGCTAAAATGGATAAGCGTACCGCCGTATTTTCATCTTTTGCGGAAAGCACTCGCTGAAAATATACCTGCCAAGGTATTCCTCCAAACATGAGCAATAAGGCATAGTCCCACCAATTCCAGTAATAACTGCCTAGCCCTTCCTTGGAAGGCAAGAAGCTCGCCGTAGCCCCCTTCTTCTCTTGATAACTAGCCCAGGCTACATCCCATCCTCCAACCATGTCCAAAGCATACGGGACAACAAGTAGTAAGCCGATAATCAAGATGATCATTTGAACAAGATCCGTCAATGCTACGGCCCATAAACCACCTAAAGCAGTATAGGCAATAGCAATCAATGCAGAAAGCACAATGGCAGGTTCTATATCTAATCCTAGCACCGTCCCGAAGGTGCTACCTAGTGCCGTGAGTATGGCTGCTGTCCAGAATATCTCGCCCGACAAGGCTGGGAGAAATAGTACTGCTGTCATTCGCTTGCCAAATCTTTGCTCTAATGGATCCAACATGGTTCTGAACCGATAATGTCGCATTTTACGCGCAAAGAATAAGCCACCAATAATCAAACTCATCGCATAACCCCAAGGAGCTTGTACCCAGACCAGACCAGCTTCGGCCGTGTATTCTGCCGTACCATTAATGTATCCTCCACCCACCCAAGTGGCACTCATCGTAAAAACAGCAATAAACAAAGGAATTCGACGCCCTGCCAACATAATGCCCGTGGTGCTAGAAGCCCGCTTAAGGGTAGCGGCATAGGCTCCTAAACCGAATATGAGGGTGTAGAAAACCATCATAGAGAGGAAGGCAGGCCAATTGACGTCGACATCTGTGAATAGGCGTAGATAGCCCCCGATTAAGCCCAAAAAAGCCAGGAGCCCCAAGGTGGGCAGAATTACTAGTTTTGTTTTGTCCTCCATTTTTGCTGTCAATGCTATCTCAACAAGGTAAATAAATTCCCAGGATTAGGCTCAGTTTTATTTTTACCTTTACAAGCGAATGCAACAGTTTTCCATAATACAACGAATTTTAGCCTGGAGTGTCCACCTTTTTACGGCTAGTGGTCTACTGGCAGGCTTCATGTCCATTTTAGCTATTAATAATGAGGATTGGCGAAGTGCCATGCTATGGCTCTTTCTTGCTCTTTTTATAGATGGTATTGATGGTACCTTTGCGCGATTGTTCAAAGTCAAGGAGGTATTGCCCAGCGTGGATGGTAAAATGATCGACTATGTCGTTGATTTTATTAACTATGCGCTCATTCCAGCCTATTTCTTCTTTATGGCAGATTTGGTGCCAGGTGTGGGAGGTCTTTTTATGGCCTTCTTGATGCTTTTGGTGGCTGCAGTGTATTATGGTAAAGATGGGATGGTCTCTGCCGATATGCACTTTGTTGGCTTTCCGGTGCTTTGGAATTTGATCATTTTTGTATTGATGTTCGTGCTGACCTTGTCTCCTATTGGTAATATGATTGTGATAGTCGTTTTCTCCATACTACATTTCGTTCCCATCAAATTCGCTTACCCCAGTCGTGCCATTCGGTTTAAGAATTTAACTTTAGCGATAAGTTTCTGTTCTCTTGTCTTTGGTTTTTGGGCGATCTGGATCTTCCCTCAGCGGGAAGGTTGGTTGAGTGGGGTGATCTTGGCTGGCCTGGCTTATTATATGAGTTTGGCCTTGTATGAAACCTACGGAATGCGACGAAGTTAAAGACTAAACGCGCGCACAAGAAGAACTGCTAGTCTCGCTTGCTGCCCCTTCACTTGTTGGTGTTTTCACTATAGCCGTCAGGCTAACAGCTAGCAGTAGTTTCCAGCCTACTGGTATAATTGTTTTAGGAATGTTTTCTACTCATTTTATGGCGTTGCAAGGTCTTTGAACATTAGAAGCTTCACTTGAGAATGCCTTCGGCGACTGACTTTCTTACAATCGCCTAAGAAAGTCAGCAAAGAACGCTTGGCAAAACGAAACTCGATCCCTCAAGCAGTGTTTTGCCGGGCCTCCCGCATTGGGTTATAGTCAATTTTTTGGTCAAACTACTATTAGAATCTACCTGTGATTACCGTAGCCTGACGGCCATAGCGTTTTCTCCAAAAAATCAAGGAGGCTAGAAGCTAAGCTCTCTCTCCATCACAATATCTGAACCTTCTAGAAATCGGACTCGGGCTTTTATGGTAAAAATGCCCCAAACTTTCAACTGCAACGCAAACTTATCTTTTTGGGAATCCTTACTGATGACATTGTTCTTAAATGAATGATGCAGGTAATAGGTTACTTCCTCGATCGTCGCTAAGTCCTCCGACGAGGCATTGACTTGAACCAAAATACTATGACTAAGCGATTTGCCGTCCAGCTTATCTGGATTGGGAATTAGGGTAGATTCATGTATCAGGCTAATTCGATCCAAGCGTTTTAGTGCCAATTCAGCGGCTTGGGCGAAAACCCCTTTGGGGTAGGTAGTAAGGTAGTTTTGATAAGCTGGAATATTACCTAGTTCAATAGTCTCATCCCATAACTTCTCTTCTGGCTCCGTTCTAGATGGTTGTGCGAGTACTGGGGGTTGAATGGGAAGTGAAGTAGATTGGTGGATGGCCCGCAAAACATCTTCCATATGATAACCATCTTGCGAATTGCCTAGCTCCTCTTCCAGTTCTTTGAGTATTTCTGCACGATCCCGGGCATCCAAGTTGATCGTAGATGGAGACTCCAACTCATCTATCAAATCTAACAAACCATAAATCACCCTTTTCGTTTGGTTATTATACTCCTTGGCTGTAATGACTCCCAGTGCCTGGGAACGCTCAATGCTCTTTAGCTGAGTGGCTAAAATTAGTAGGGCTTCTTGGTGTTGATCAGCCAACTCAGAATCTTGCAAATGATCGATGACCTCTTGAGTTTGTCCATTTGCCAATTTCTCTTTTAAGTCTAAGCTGTCCTCGCTTGCCCGTCCTTTTGGCTCTTCCTTGGGCAGTGCCTGTAACCAATTCGCCAACTCCTGGCGATTGATTTTACCCAAAGTTGGTAAAAGATGAGCATTGGGGAAACGACCTAGAGATTCTTCGAGCCAATTGAGTTGTTTCTGAAGAGGGTCACCACGTAAGAATCGTCCAATAGAACTTCCAGCATTAGCCGGTGGGCTTTCCAAAATGACCACGGCTATAAGTTGCTTGGTGCGAAACTGCTTTTCTCGTTTTCCGCCTTCACTAGCGAACCATGCTGCTAGTTCATCTTTATACTCAAACCATTCTTCTGAGAACTGAATAGACGCTAGTACACGATCTGCTTGATCTATATCCGAGCGACTCATGCGCACCTGCCATTCCTTCTCCAGTTGATTGCTTAACCGATGTAATGGCGTATCAGCTTTACAAAAGATCGTTTCCAAAACAGCCCCATTAGCCGATTCATCTGGCTTAATGTCCCAAGCTAGCCGTTGCATAAGATGTTGGGGTACTGATTTAGGAGGAGCGAGGACAAAGAAAATCTGTAACCCTTCTGGCTGATCCATCAACACCTTAATAAACTGCTCATGCTGTGCTCTTCTGTCTAAGGTGAGGGTGAGATCGGCAGGGCGATATAAGGTATAATCGGATTCCTCTTTTATAGGAGGAGTCGTCAAGTCTAATTGACGAACCAGGTCCAAAAAATCATTTCCGATTTTATTCCAATTTTGCCAGTACTCCTCTTCGTTTATGAGGTTTAGATTATGATCAGATTCCAGTTTCAAGGCGCTATTTCTCAACAGGATAACCGCTTGTTGTTGTGCCCGCTTATCCGCAACGATATCCAGTAATTTTACTGTACTGGCATCTAAGTCCCCCTTTAGGAAAAATTCGACCAGCTTTTGCTGGAGCTCACCATTCCAGGCCGGAACCGTTGACCCTACCCCCAAACGTTCAATATGGTCTACAATGTTTAGTATGGCTGCTGAAGCTCGGTTTCTGTTGAGTTGCGTCTGACTCGCTGAAGCTGTTCCCCTATTTTGGGCGTCTATAGTTAGGTTTTGATTGGCTTGCAGAAGCAAGATTTGTTGTGTCAACTGATGCGCTGGTAGGATCTGTCTTAGTTCTTGTAGTGCGCTAATATTATCACCTTGAGTCAAATTTTCCCTGATCGACTTCTTCCGAATCTCCCAGTCTGCAACTCGGGCTTTTGGGGGCTCTTCCTTGATTGAGGGGGGGAGTTGTTCGTTGAAGCCTAGGGAATTTGCCCACTCGATTAATTGAGCCAGTTGGCGACTATATTGTACCAGGTAATCTTCGACCGAAATCAGAAGAGTAGAAAAATCCAGACTATTTTTGTTAGCTACTTCCAATAAGTCCAAACATTCCTTTTGTTGGGCTTCATTTATTGCCTTGGAAGCCGAGAGCGAATAGAGAGCCTCGGTTGTCCCTTGTTTTAGTAATATCTTGAACCAATCCCGACGCACATTGACATTAGATCGATTTTCTTGATTTGGTTTAGCTAGAAAGTCCTGCAGTTCCTTAGATAGTAAAATGGCCTGCATCCCTTGATCAATCCGCTTCTCTTGAATGGTCACTGCTGCTGCTTCAACGAGACCCCTGGTTTTTAGACGTTGGAGTTCAAAATATCGAGATCCCGTAGATACCAATCTTTGGAAGAGATCTGTGTCTTCTGGAATCACTGGATAAAGTTCATCGATGACTTGCTCCATTTTCCCTCTACTCATTAAGAGCTTAAGGTCATCTAGGGAAATATTCTTTGCTCTTTCCAAGCCGCTTTCTATCCGAATGGTGGAAATACTCCATAAGTTGTCATGAGGGAGCAAATTTGTATCCTCAATAATTTGCCCGGATTCTTCTTCTGTATTGGGTATACTCAACCCGCTCTGCAGCCAGTAAGCAGAAGTAAAAGCTTGATCGCTGACTATTATTTTGATGGTATGTAGGAAGCTTGGTTTGCCTGGGCCCTCTTTAGTAATCGGCAAAACTGCTCTCCATGCTCGGCTTTGGAGCATCTCTCCTGCTTGTATGGATTGGCCAGTGCTCGACCTCAATATATTACTAATGCCAAGGTCGTTTCGGATCAATAAAATAGCTATATACCGGCGACCTGTTGTCTGATTCTTTACTTGAATTTGAAAGCGTTTAAGTTGCTCAAAATCGACTTGATATTGCTGATTTGTTGCGTTTGATGAATCAGGTGTTAGTAGCTGGGATTGTTCTTCTTCATCTATCTGGAGTAATTCAATACTTAAATCTTCAGCAAAAGGGTCCTGCGATATGTCAGCACTAGATAGACTAGTTAATGCTTTAGCTTGAGCTATCTTATTTATTAATCCCTTGATGCTACTAAACGGTGGAACCAATTCTTGCTCTGAGGCCTCATGAATATGCCCTTCTTCGATATAAGCAGGTCGGATAAGAAAGCCCTGCGAGGCTGCTTGAAAAATGAAGTCGGCTTCACTCTCTTCACTCACTACAACTTCCGGAAACGCTCCTCCTAGTTCCAGCATATAAGCCCGGTTCGTCTCCTCTTCGTGGCCCTCAATGGATAGACGTAGGGGTTCGGTCTGTAGAAACTCATCTACAAAGCCTAAGTACTGCGCTGAACGGTCCGGCATCTGATCACCAAAAGCCAAGGTGGAGAAATCTTCGTACACGAAACTGATTCTAGCTAATGCATTCCCTTGGTATTCAGCATTGCTTATGTGTACGATCTGCTGATTGGATAATCCCCACCTGCTTCCCATGTCTATCGTCCATTTTTGCAAACGGCGATTCCACTCTACTCGACCATATAGCGGTTGGAATTCTGGAGAGGCTTGGCCCAGAAAGTTGGGGCTTCTCAATGTTTGAGTAGGACCCTCTACTCGTATGTCTGGAGTTTGAGAAACTTGATGTCTTAAGACTTCTGTCAGTCTCTCTTGTAAGGCAGGATAGGGGAGGTAGTGGCGACTCCTTGATAATACTTCGATCAGGTTTCGGGTAAAGAAAGAACCCTGCTCATCTTCTAAGGCGGTTTCATTATCGTAATCACAACCGACCATCAAGACAAAGGAGGCTTCCTGCATGAAGGCACCCCAGGCTTCCATGTTTTGTATCTCATCCCCGAATTGATAACGCTCCCAATCTCTGGCCTCACCAACCGCATCTATTCCTTTCGGCAGTAGATTGGCGCCCTGGTGCGCTTTACTAAGATTAGAATTGACGCCCATATCCAGGATGATGATAGGTTGTAATGCCTTTTCCTTATCTCGGCAAAGGAGGTATACGATCTCATCTATCGGAATACGTTGCTGATCATAAGTGAGGATAGCGGGAATGGTATCATTTAACCTAGGACTTTGTTCCTTCTGCCCTAAACCAGAGAAATAGAAAATTACTGCATCACCCACTTCGGCTTTTTCTACAGCCTGACTCAGCGTTTCCAGGATATTGGCTTTGGTGACCGCTCCACTTAGCATCTCGGTTTTAGCCGGCAGCGGTTGCCGATCCAAATAGGCTCGAAATTGTAGAATATCATTTTCTGGAGCGCGGAGTGAGGGCAGAGAACTCGGATAATTGTTAATACCTACCAAAAGTGAATGAACTTGTTGGGGGTGCGTAGGAATTTCTTTTTTGTATCCCAATTCAGGCAAAAGATCCTGAAATTTTTGCCAAATGGGCAATGTGTCTTCTTCCTTGTTCTCAATTAGTCTTACTTGACCCGCTAGACTTGTAAAATAGAGTCGGTTGCCTGCACCTTCTTGAAGACGGAGTCTATAGAAATCACTATTCTCTTGAAAGGGATCAAGTCCTTGATCATGGAATAATAGCGATGAATATCCTTTTGATGAATAAAGCTGACAGAGATTATCCCATGTCACATTCACCAATATCTCGAAGCGATCCAGCCATAACATGAGTTGACTGTAATTGCTAGTAAGCGTGGATCGAATGGCACTACTGCGATCATTTCCAGAAAGCCCAGGGGGAACATCTTCGGAAACAGCTGAAGGAAGATCCCTCCCGGTAAGCCTCTGCCAAGCTTCTGCTGATAGCCCCAATTCTTCCAATAGACCAAATAACTGCTCTGTACTTTGCAGCATTTCTAGGAACTGGGCACTCGCAGCTGCTTGACTAAGCCAGTCTTGAATGCCTATTTTATCCATCAGGTTCAAGTCTTCAAGCTGTTGCTTGAGCCCGTTTTCACCCCGCTTGACTAACTGTCGGATCAATGCCAACAGGAAAGTGTTAAGCGTATGGACTAACATGTGCCAAACTTCAAGGGAGGCAGGCAATTGCTCCGAATTAGCTTTTGGCGCAAGCAGATATTCTATCGCTTGTCCAATGGGAGCCGGAAAATGACTTCTAATAAAAGATAATTGCGCTTCTACATCTTTTGTTCCACTCTCTAGTTGTGCCACCTCTTTAGGATAGAATCGACCTAGATTGTTCATTATCCTTTCCAACAATTGCCCCTGAAGCATTTCCACACTGAGGTCATTGGTTGGTTTGCCCAAGAAACACTCTATATAATCAATCGTGGAGGACAAATGCTTTGTCAAGTCAGCTGTGAACCCTTTTTCTTCCCTTTTCTCATAGGCACTGACAATGGAATCAGCAGGCCAAAGCTCTCCCAGTCGACTGACCGGGTGTTCACGCCATTGACAAATATTGGCATGGAGTAGTGCGTATGGAACCTGGGATTCCATCAGTCGAAGTTCAAGTAAAGCAACAACCTCTTCTGTAATAGGATCTTTGATCCATTCTTCGTCAATTAGTAAAATGATAAAGTCCGCATCTACCAATTGAATACTCCAATCGAGTTCTACTTGAACTCGAGCCTTTTGCATTTGCAACTCTATTTCTCGCTGTAAATCATGCGTAAAGATTCGATTAGGAATATTTTTATCGAAGAGAATATCCTCTAGATAAGACTGAAGGGTAACAGTTTGCCCAGATTGACTAATAAAGACTTTGAAAGTGTCATTGCCAGTCGAAGCCCAAATGGAAAGTGCTTTTTCCACTGATAGATGATCATCGATGGAGTAGTCCTGCCGGAATTTATCTAGAACAGCAGGAACATCTATAGATTGGATAGACTGCGCCAGTCCGGTTTCTACCATAAGCTCCCGTAATCTCAAATTGGCAGGGCCAGGTAGATGTAAAAAGGGCGTTTCTTGGTGATCCCGCCGACCAAACCAAGTCGGCGTTTGCTGTTGTCCTGTCGAAAGAGATTTTGTTAGGGCTCTCAAACTACGCATCAAGGCAATATGCGTAATATTGACAGCACCTATATCGACCATTACCTGCCGGAAAGCTCGGGTAAGTAATCCTCCTTCTTGAGTCTCGATGGCTCGTTCATCAATATCTGTAGCATTGTATATATATCGGCCTGCTTTTTGAATATCTACCCAATTCCGCCCCCCTGAATGAGTATCTAGCATCAAGGTACAACCAGCTCCAGGGGGTAGACTCCCCTCTACTATCCGCCGGAATTCACTTTCAGATAGAATACCTTGATCGGAGGAATTCATGATGTAGTCATGCAGGAGCAATGTACTTTCCGTTTGCCCATCTGCTTTGTTTTGCCCATAGCCGGAGAAAAAGAAAAACAACTGATCTCCTTCTTCCGCTTTGCGGCATTCCAACTCCAATGCTTCTACGACTGCTGCCTTGGTAGCTGCGCCGTTGCGCAAAGTGTTAATCTGCACTTGTCCATCAATGCGGTCCGAGAAATAGCTATTCCAGAACTCCAAGTCCAATTGTACCCCTCTTAGAGAAGGTAGTCCGGCCTCTTTGCCGTACTCGCCAATACCTATGAGGAGGGCAAAAAATCGCTTTGGTTCTAGTACATCTGCAACCCCATCTTCAGCTGCAATTGCCTGATATATTTCTTTTGGTATGGGTAACTGTACCTTCTTCCCCGTTGTTGAGCCTGTATCATTTGCCAAGCCTTGTTTCTGGATATCTTTGAAGGCTTGGACCGCCTCGGTCTTTTTACCTCTTATCAAAGCTTGCATACCTTGGCTATAGTCCACCAAGGTTCTAAATTGTTCTTGCTGTTCTTGTTGATCCAATTGTTTGAATTGCTCATCCATTTTGGAAAGCAAAAAACTAATTCGCAGTACCTTTTGTTTTGCTTCTTCTTCAACAGCCTGAGAAAGGGCTTTTTTTAATTTGAGAGCTGCTGCATTAGGGTTAAAGTAGGCCAAGGCATTCCACTCTTGTGCCTCGCGAATGGCGGTGGTAACCGATTCCCCTTCCATTTGATAAGCTCGAACATAGCGCAAGGTGAAATCTGCCAACCGTTTCACTAGGCTTTCGTTTCCTATTACAGACCGGGACCAATCTTCTAAAAGTGCTAGCAAAGCAGTCCGGATAGGCGTTCGAATGCAGAAAACCTCAACGGCCACCTCTTCTACCAAGGTAGATAACAGGATATCTGAAACAGCCATCCGTTCAATATCTTGGCTTTTGCCGCTCTTCAACGAAATGTGCCTAAAATTCAGCCAAATTTTATATAATAAATCTGGGGTGAGAAACGCAGGGAAGGCAGCAAGGCAAGCCATCCATAAGTGCCCCTCACCATAGCCATTGGACTTGGCTTTTTCCTGAAAGCTGAGTAAGCGCTGGTAATCCAGACTATCTTTGGGTAAGTATTTTTCTATGTTGGGGAATTCCTTCACGCGGATTTTCCTCTTAGGTGACGAATAGCAGCCCGGAAGCCACTTTGGGAGGTTTCGAACATGGGCGTGATCTCTGCAATTTCAGCGGCGGTAGTATTATGCCATCGACCTCTTGGGACGGGATTGAGCCAGGCGATTTGTCTTACGGCTGGTCGCAACTCATCCAAGAAATCCCAGGTGTCATCAATCCGACTCAACTCTACTTGACCTCTAGCTGCTCCAGCATCACTGAAAATCAATACTCGGGTATGTTTAGTGGAGAGCTTTTGTAGTAGTTTTTCTTTACGGATGGCCTTGGTTCTGGCTGGGTTGAGGAAAAGCTGAGTTTTCGGCACATCATGAAAGAAGTAGGTCTGCGTATGTCCTCGCTTTTGATCAGATAATGCGGTGCCGATGAGTTGAGTAGCCAAGGAGTGAAAGGCGATCATTGATCCTTTATAGTCAATGAGTAGCAAAAGTTTGACCTTGTCTTCGTACTGCCTTTGATAATGGACTTTGCCTAAGAATCCTTCTTTGGCGAAATCCTGAATGGTCTGATTGATATCGATAATTGATGTGAAGTGCGAAGGCATCTGCTGACGAAGGAAACGCCAACTTTGCCGCATATCACGCCGATTGATAGGATGATAAGCATCCGACAAGATGTAGGGATGAGAGAGAATAGATTGGGATTGCTTTTTGCCTTCGCGCAAAGCGACTCCCGCGTCAGATTCTTCCAGGCTCAAGAGTATCTCTGCGTCTGCGGCTTGAGTTTTGGTTTCCTGGCGTGGCTGCTCCTGGGATTGATTTTCTGCTGAGTTCGGGGAAGAATCGGATGGCTTGTCCTGTTTATCATCTGGCGATTTCTTATCCTGTCCTGGCTGATCTGCAGAGCCTTCCTCTTCTGGTTTGGGTGTTCCCGTTTTTTGAGCTTCCTGGGCCAAAACCTTTAGTACCAACTCCAATTCCTCCTGCTTTTGAAGATCAAATAGTACTCTGAAGGCTTCCAGGTGTACGGTTTTCTTTATCCATAGAACCTCACAGGCAAAGCGCAAATCTTCAACCGTATGAACCACATTCCCTTTTTCAACCAATTGGAGAAGGGCGTCATATTCTTCTATCCCTAGCGGAAGCCTGAGCTTCGCTCGAGTCGTTTCAAACAATTGATATAGGAATGGTTTGGCCATGTGTTATTCGCTCCCCGTACTACTTAGCGGTATTTCCGTGAATCTTAAGATCATTGAGGGTTTTGAGAAGTGCCTGGAAGTGAGCTAACTCATCCCCGTCAACTCCCTGCTGTTCTCCTTTTTCGTGGAAATGGTGAATGATCTTGACCCAATCGATGAGTTCGCTAGTAGAAACTTCCTTCTCAGTATTAGGATCTTCCTTCATCGATTCCCGTAAAGCATAAAATCGATCTAGCGCTTTCTTCATCAAGCCCTTATCAAGCTCAGGGAAATTAGCGGCTACAATTTTTTTCATGATCTCCACGCCAGGAAAGTCGATGTAAAAGAATAGACAACGCCTTAAGAAGGCAGCTGGTAATTCTTTCTCCTCATTGCTCGTTATGAAAATGATCGGTTTCTCTGCCGCCTTATTCTCCTTATCCGAGTGACCATCCTCTAGTTCCTCGACTGTAAACCTCAACTGATCCAATTCTAGGAGGAGATCATTGGGGAAATCGATATCTGCTTTATCTATTTCATCGATCAAAAGAATAGAAGGTTTCCCAGCGGCACTCGCACGAAAGGCCTTGCCTAATTCTCTCCATTTTAAATATTTGGTTAGGTCCTGCTCTTCTCCTGCTTGATCTTCTTTTTTACTCAAGTGCACATCGCGCAGACGGGCAAGATGATCGAAGGTGTATAGTCCATCTTTAGCTTTTGAGGTAGATTTAATGTTCCACTCAAAATAGTATTGTTCGTAGTCTGCACCATAAATCTCATAGGCAACAGCTTCGGCTAATTTGGTTTTGCCACAACCTGGCTTGCCCATCAACAGCAGCGGACGGCGGAGAAGTATAGCCAGTTCGACTGACTTGATCAGGTCTTTACTAGGGAAATAGGGAGGTAAAGACTTTAAGGGGTTCCCATCTTTATCCTTGTTAGGGCTGAAAGTAGAGAGGGCTTCCCCATTATAGGCGAGCTTTATGCTTTTTTCACTCATAACTTAAGACTTTCTATAATCTCGGATTTATGGGCCTCCAACTCTAAAAGAGCGGCCATATTTTCGATGGCTTGCCTGACAAAGACACCATCTGATTGGTTATCGGGAATAATACTCGGGGAACACCCGCAGAGTTTATCATACAGCGGGCGGTATTTAAGCCCCTCTGCATCGAATAGGGATTCTACCCATATGCCTAACTCTTCCTTGCTTAGGGGGCTAATAATGGGCAGTAATTGCAATATCTTGCTATGAATTTCAGTCGCTTCTGGCTGCTTGAAATCTTCTAGAGAGTAACTGAAGGTTAGACGCTTATCCAAAATGAAGATGAACAGACTATGCGGGGGCTTTTGAGGATTGGCTTTTTCAAGCTGACTATTTAATTGGTACCAAAAATCTCTAATACAAGCCAGGACGGCCTGCTGATCGCATTGGCCAAAATTTTCGAATCGAAGTACAATGTGTTCTAACTGAAGCCTTTGATTAATGTTTCGTGCTATTTCTCCCGGTTTATTATAGGGAACATCCTTCAATAGCAGCGCATTCTTGAGTTCTCTCCATAAACCTGCTGCCTGCAAATTGGTCATATCGAGCGGGATGGCTTCGGGTTCGGTCTCCATCTCGATCTGATACTCTTGTCTTAGAATATCAATCAGCAAATTGTGCCCGCAGTTAGGCGTACCTTGCAAGAAGGTGATTTGCAGGCGATGAAAATGTTGGTTGAGTCGCTTATAGTGATTATAGACTTCTTTTTTTTGTTCCCGATAATTTAAGCGAAAGACACTTTCTTTGAAGAGTTGGATCATTTCTGATTTATCTTCTTCTGAGAAAAGAGATTGTATGATGGGTGTTAATGTCTTAGCTATAGCCGTGTAAGTGGCGGCGTCCCCTGAGGTTGCCAAGGTAATGCCTGTTCCTGGGAGCACCTGGATATCGGCATAGCTTGTTTCATTGTCCAAATGATCAGCCACGAGGATAGGAATAAACTTCTTTTTGTCCTTCACCTTCAGGGCTTCTTCATGCAATTCAAAACATGGGTCATCATTCCAGAAATTGGGGCCAGCGAGTGGGATGTACAATTGACTTTCTCCTAGCCAGTTTTTTTGCTTGTCGACCTTGTTTTCTCCCACCAGCACCTTATCCCCTGAATGATAGATCTGGGTCGCCTTTTTGACGGACCTAGGCAAGTACTTGTACAACTCGATGAAGTACTTGTGATCATCAGGATGATAATGGAAGAATATGCTGGGTTTCTTACTCAATGACTGTTTTGTTTTGTCAGAGAAGGGTTCTATCGGGGAGTTACCTTCAACTTAGGCTTGCAATTCTTTAGCTAAGGCTCTAATATGGCCCGCAATCTGCGCCATGGCTTTATCCTGATCTTCCCAGGCTGCTACCGGTGTCACTACTCCATCTTGCTGTGGTAACTGAGCATGCGCATTGATGTAATCGTCATCTTCGTAGAGGCAATGCCTAATAATAATAGGCAAAATCCGCTTTCCCAAATTTATAGCTTTTTCCTGTATATCATAACAGCGGTCCGATGCCAAATAATCCGCACTCACCAGGAGCACTACCATTTGTGAATCTCTCAGCTCCTGATCTAGGGTTGCGGATATGGAATTTCCTGCGATAATCTGATTGGTATTCCATTTACTGATTTTTCCTCTCCGAGCCATGCCCGCCAATTGTTTATCCAAATCCTCCAGGTAACTATTGTCTGCGGGATCATTCAAGATAAATACTTTCGGAATTTCTACAACCTCTTCCATCTGGTTTTGACAAAGGTAGAAGAAGGTAGCATCCTGGGCATTGATCACGGGGTCCTGTGGCTGTTGATACAAGGCTTGTGCTCTTTTGCTCACCTCTTTACCCAAATGTCCCCAAACATCAGAAAAACTCACATGCGCCTCTGCCTTACCCGTATTTTTTCCGGATAGTGCCTCTGCCAAAACTTCAGTAAAAATGCTCAGGCCATTGTTGCCCAAGTAAGATACTTGATCTGCGGTGGAAGAGGCAATAATAACCCGACCTGCTCCCTGCTCCAGTATATGTACCATTTTTTGATTGTCCTGCTGTAAGTCAAAAGTGCGAGGAGCTTCCTCCTCATCTTCACGCCCAGCTTTGGCTTTCAATTGTCCAGCATAACAACAATCAAGTAGGATGATCACTTTTTGAGCAGGAAGTTGGCTTAGTTGCTCAGAGAATAGCTTCCCCTCCAGACAAGTTGTGGCGTAATTTCTGGTGTCGTAACCATTGGTGAGGAAGTAGAAAGGAGAGCCCTCGGAACGTCTATCCAGACCTCCATGCCCAGAGTAATAGATTAGGACTGTGGCTTGTGTATTATTGTCTTGTAAGATCTTATCTTTTAAAGATTCTATGCCTGCTAGCACCTTGTCTTTTGTGGCCTCTTTTTCCAAAAGTAGCAGGGCTTGGTCGGCAGGATAGCTGGCCCGCTCAGGATCGATAATCGTCTCATGTACTTTTTGTGCATCTTTGATCGTGTCCGGTAGGTCATCTCCTACGCCAATGATCAGTGCGTAGCCATTCGTGAAGCCTTCTTTTGCCATTTTGGGTTCAATCGGTGTTTTGCCTCAATATACTATTAAATATCAATATCTATCCGAGTTATATACCTCCGGTTTCTCTAGGAATTGCCCGGCTTAAACGTCGGTTATTTAGCTTAGTTTAGGTTTTTGAATGCTTAATTCCAAGGTTTCCACTGTCCAATCTCGATGTCCGCCCAGAAGATGATCGGTTCGACTACCGATACCCTTGGATGGATTAGACGCTGTTAGGCCAGAAACCAATTTCGAGTACAGTCCATCTTGTTTTAGTTGTTCTAAATCGAAAGGTTTGTAACTAATAAAGAGTTTGATGTATTCCTTAATAGTATGGATGTGTTCTCGTAACAACTCAGGATAGATAGAGAGGAAGATAGTCTGGTACAATCTTCCACTTTTTGTTCGATATTGAAAGTCAATAGATTTGCCGGAATCAAGTGCGATATATGGACAAAACCGATCGGTGACCTTAAAGTCAGCCTGCAAGTAAAGCCCTGAGAGGTATAAAGTTTTTCCACTCTTATTCGTAAACCGTAGGCGGAATGCTGGTTCCAGCCAATCCATCTGCTGCTCGATGTAATTCTGGTCCCAGGTATAGGGAAATATAGCTTGATTTACACCAGGGGCAATTGATTTCGAGGGTGCTTCTGCTTCGTTGGGGTAGCCGTCAGCCCCCTCAACTTTATACCATTCGACCTGGTACTGGTTTTTTTTGATGCGAGAATTGTTGTTAGTGATCGCAAGCACTCTTTGCCATTTGGCTATGCGTTCGAGGTGCAAAGTAAATAGGCTGGAAGCTTGTAAGGACTGCGGGAACGCGGTGCGGTAGACGAGATTACCTTCTTGGAGTATACAGATTTGCTCTTCTAGTTTTTTGACTTGGAATGGTGCTATTTGGCCTGCTTGTCCCCATCTCCAATACAGAGCATCAAGTTCAGCTAAATTTAATTCCTTTTGCAATACTTCCTCGATTCCAACCGCCAGCTTTTCTATACCTAATGCCTTGGCTTCGGCAAGGAATATCTTATCCAAATCTGGATGAACAAAGCTATCAAGTGCAGCATGCGATAGGTAAACCTCTTCTAAGCTGTGTTCGCTGTTGGTGACGGGAAGGAAAAACCTGAAATCTTCTTTTCGGTTTGGGTTAATCCCCTGTATGTGCCCCCAAGGTACAAGCCATTTGTCTAGCTCTTTTTGGTAGCTTACCACCATTGTTTCTTGAGGTAAATTCGAACCTAGATGGAGGAAGGGATGATGGTCGGCGGATATACCTAAGGAATCGGATTGAGGTGTTTGGTGATTGGTTTCATTTTGCAAGCGGATATACAAGGCATGCTGTAATTGCGTGTAGCTAAGTTTTGCTTGATGTTCCTGTAAGATGTCTAGCAATTGATAGGTATATAGCCCTCGGTTTTTACCGTCGATCACGCGTTCTTTTGCTTTTTCCTTTTCTCCCGAAGCGGCTAGTTGTAGATGATTGCCACGTTTAGGACTATAATAGACCTTCCCTCCCAAGACCTGCCGATCAAACCACTCATGGCCGTAGAATTGCTTGATTTCTTGTGGAATAATCCCATCATCTATCCCTCTGTCTCGTTCTGCTTCCTTGGTGTTTCCTCCAGCATGACAGCAATCGAAGATAGTTACTAGATGTATATTTTTGGCTGCTCTTTGGGTTAGATGGTAAGTTGCTTCCCAAGTCAGTTGTGACAGCTCTTTATCGGTGAGATCCATACCACCCGTTGACCGGCTATCATAACATACTATAGATTGCATTTGACCATTGACATCAATATGCCGGAAAAAATCCGGGCTTGTTCCACTAGACCCATGCCCACTGAAATAAAACAAACAAACATCTCCTTCCTTTGCTATCTTAAATTCTAACCAAGCCGCGATTACGCCCTCTCGGGTTGCCTCGGTATCTAAGAGCTTGCGCACCTGTAATTCACGCCCCCCCTCATACTGCCCCAAAAAGCTAGCTACGGCCTCCACATCATTCCGACAGCCCCGCAAGCGATGCCTTGGATCGGGATAAGCATCGATGCCTACGAGGAGGGCGTAGGTCGTGGGCTGGGAAGAAGCCGAAAATTTCTGAACGAGATTTTTGGACATTTGAGATTTTTTTCGTTGAAGTCACCCGGTGAGTTACCGGCGCGCACCCAAAGTCTGCGACCAATAGGTGCCCTTTTCTCCAGCGCCCATTTCTTTGAAGGCAGGATTCATGATGTTTTTACAATGATCTTTGCTGTCCATCCATCCTTGCACTACGGTGGAGATGTCCGGGTAACCAAAGGCAATGTTCTCGCCCACCGTGATCCAATCATAGCCAGCCGCTTCGGCACGTTGGGCACTGGTGCTACCACTAGTGCCTTTATGACTAAAATGATTATTGTCAGCCATGTCTTGGGCGTGAAGGAGAGCGGCCTGAGCCAACTCTGTGTTCCAACTTAGGGGGGCAACGGCAGGCATCTGTCGATTGCCACATTGGTAGCCGACCTGGCGGAAGTGATTGACTTCGGCCAGGAAGTCGGTGGCAAAACCGGGAGGAGAGGTAATCATTTCTTCCTCAGATTCTTCTTGCTCTTCCTGCTCCGAAGAGAGGGACGTACAGCCTAGCTGGTGGAAGGCTAAAAGTAAAAGTCCCCAAAGAAATAGGTAGTGTTTTGATTTCATATCTAAACTTTAGATAGTCAATTGCGCATAAATTTTGCCCGATAGTATCCTATATATAATAATAAGGTGCTATTTTGTTACATCAAAATCTCCTTTTCTGTATTTTTTCCCTGCCTGTTCAACACCAGGCTCCTAGCTTCATACGTTAAGTTTGTCCCCTTAATATAGTAAGAACCCAAAGCACTCTTGAAATTAGTATAACCTATGCGCAACAAAACCTACATCTACCGTGGCCAACACCGTATCGAATTAGAAAAAGAAGCCGAGTTTTTCACGGCTATCCTTCCTCAAGGGCAAATGATCCAAGATCTCAGAAGAAAAGATGAAGTACAGCAAGTAAAACGTGTTTTTGATAATGTCTACAAAATCAAGACCGCTGAGGCTACACGTGATGATATGATGACTTCATTGCGAAGTAACGAAAGCTTAGGATGCGTCTGCCATCACGCCTACCGGCCGATTGGTGACCCGGGAACGCGCTACTACCTCACGGAAAAAGTGATTGTAGGATTTGAAGCAGGAACTAGTATTCCGGAGAAGGAGGCCGTATTGGAGGAACATGGCTTAAAATACGTTAAGGTTTATGCCGGTTTACAGGATGTATATCTGCTAGAGGTGACAGGCTCGGCCGGAAAGAATCCTATCAAAGTATGTATGGATTTGGCAGAGCGTAAGGAGGTTCGATTTGCAGAACCTAATTTGATTAATAGATATCAATCTTACCACCGACCTACTGATGATCTCTTTGGATTGCAATGGCATCTGCAGAGCCATGATGATATTGAGTTAGTGGCAGGAGCTGATGTGGGAGCCACAAGGGCATGGGACATCGAGAAGGGGAAGCGAGAGATCATTGTCGCTATTTTGGATGACGGTTTTGATCTGTCTCATCCCGATTTTCAGGGAGTAGGCAAAATTGTTGGTGCTAGAGACTTTATCGACAATGACCTTTTGCCCGATCCCTCAGCCCAGACTGGCGATTTCCATGGTACGCCGGTGGCGGGAGTAGCCATTGGAGAGGAAAACGGGATGGGAATCGTAGGATCAGCCCCAGGATGTGCTTTCATGCCCATACGCTTTGATCTGCGGGCGGATGATAATCTAATGTTTGAAATTTTTGAGTATGCGGGTCGGCGAGCACATGTGATGTCTAACAGTTGGGGACCAGTCCCCGTTTTTGCCCCTTTGTCATCTCTTCAGCATGAGCAAATCATTGATTTGGTGGAAAAAGGAGGCCCTGATGGAAAGGGATGTTCGATATTGTTTGCAGCGGGCAACTACAACGCTCCCTTATTTGATATGGGGAATACAAATTTTGAGTGGCGTCATCCTTCGCAAGGAGTACGGGTGACGCGTGGAGCCATTCTCAATGGATATGCAGCCCATTCCCATGTGATTGCTGTTTCAGCTTCCACGAGCTTAAACCGAAAGGCGGCGTATAGCAACTGGGGAAAAGAAATTAACTTATGTGCCCCCAGCAACAACTTTCATCCGATTGATCCGCAAGCCCGATTGGCAGGCCGAGGTATTTGGACGGCTGACAATGAAGAGAGCGGATTAGGCTTTACTATAGATAGTCGATATACGGGGCGGTTTGGAGGAACCTCTAGTGCAACACCTTTAGTGGCAGGTGTGTTAGGCTTAGTGAAAAGCGCGAATCCCAATCTCACCGCCACTGAGATTCAAAGCATTCTTGAAACAACTGCTGATAAGATTGAGGATACCAATCCCGACCCTGTGCTAGGGCAAACAAAGGGAACCTATGAAGATAATGGCCATTCCGAATGGTTTGGTTTTGGTAAAATAAATGCTGAAAAAGCTGTAATGGCGGCACAAGCAAGATTGCCGAAACCCGAAAATGAGGAAGAACGTCCAACTCCTCCACTCTTGCTCGTCAATAATGGAGCTATTAGGATTGTGGCTGCCTTGGTCAACCCGAGTGGGCGTGAGGCTGGTTCTGAAACTATCTCTCTTCTAAATGTATCTGATGAAGATCTTAATCTAGGCGGTTGGCAGATTCAAGACGGGCGTGGACGCACCGATTCTATTGGCGATGTATCCATTGCGGCTGGTGTGATGCTGACATTCATTTTACGAAATGCAAAATTGACTAATTCTGGCGGGAGCATTAGCTTACTTACGCCTGCAGGTGAAGTAGTAGAACAAGTGGAATATACGGCCTCCGATGCCAGAAGGGAAGGGTGGCTGGTGAAGTTTTAGGTGAGTTGCAGATATCCGAAGGTTCCTTTGGGATAGCTCAGGCCACTTCGGATATCTTGCGCAAGCAGTTTACTAATTTACCAATTCATCTGTACCTAAGAATTTCTCCTCTTTATGCGTATACCATTCCCGTTTTTTCGGGAGCCGTAATGAGCCGACTTTTTGCTCCCCACTGATGAGAATATACTCGCCGTCATTCTTGCTTTCGTCATGATAAAAACGATACCCACTCATGGCATAAGTTGTAGGGTTAAAATAGAAATACCAAATGTCATTTCCGACAGCTTCCTCGTACGTGACCCGGACTTGTAGAAGTTGACGGCCATCGAATTCTACCGTCTTCACTTCCTCTCCAAGAATGGTTCCAGGATCGCGCAACTTCATGGGAAGGCCATAGAGGTAAGTGTAGTAATCCTTCATCCGGGGGCTGTATTCACAATCCAATCGAAATTTCTTCCCTTCCTCCTCCGTGAAGGTGGTCTTACCATCTAGCTTATTCTCGCACTGACCGCCCTTTACATATCTATAGACCTGTCGATTATCCCGCTTTTGACTCAATTCAAATGACTGCTGCCGATTATCGAGCTTGATATTGGTTTCGCGGAAAGTACCATTGGGTCTGCTTTCCTTCAATTTTAGCTGGAATTTACCCGATTCCCATTCCCCTTTAGGGTCATGATAAGCAATGCTTTTAGAAAGGACTTCACTGGCAGTTTGAGCATAGCTATACGAGCCAATTAAACAAGATAATAATAGGATACCTAGGCGTGATTTTATAGACATAACAGTGGTACTTAATAAGCGTTGATTGTTGTGAAAGTAAAACACTGAGAGGGTTCCTCTCCAGCCTCAGCAAGATATCAAATTTTCTACCAATCTAGGGAGATGTATCTACTCAGTCATTAGCCCACACGCAACTTGGCTACCAAATCCTTTGTTTCTGACGAGGGCTCTGCTTCGAAGTGACTCATCAAGAGTGCCCGGCATTTTTGATATTGATTCAGTGCTCTTCCCCTCATGTTTAATTCAGCAAAGGCTTCAATGAGTAGTCGATGTACATCCTCCAAGAAAGGTGCTATGAGTAACATACGTTCTGCCAGTGGGATGACTTGCTCGTAAAAACCTTGCTTTTGGTAGTGGACAGCTAAGCTCTTCAGAACTGCCAGAAGCGCTTCTTGTAGGGCTTCACGTTCCCTTGAGCACCATTCCTCGTACAGAAATTCTCTTAGAAACTCCCTGCTATATAATTCACTGGCATTATGTAAGAATGGAACAGCTGCTTCGTGTTTCTGATTTTTCAAAGCTTCCCATCCGCTATAGCAGCTAGCCCGAAACTGCTGTATATCAGTGACCACTACATGATCAGGATCAAAGATGTATCCTTCGTTTTGATGTTTGATCACCTTGATCTTACCCAAATAGGGGCGAAGGTAGGAGCGCAATTGAGAAATCGCTACATGAAGAGAGTTCCTGGCTGCCTCAGGGATAACATCCGGCCAAAATTGCTCCATAAGTTGATCTCGATGGAGAAATTTCCCATGGTGATATAGGAAATAGGCCAATAAATTCTTGTTTTTTTTACTCAAAGTATCTGGCAGCAATTCTTGATCAAGATAAAGTTGAAAAGAACCAAAGAAACGAGCATATAAGCCTTTAGCCAATATGGCGGTCGGAACACTTTCCTTCTCCATACCAATGGAGTAGTAGGTGGGGATAATCCCCGTAGCTTTAAAAGTCCTTCTCTCGATAGTTCTTCGACTAAACAATCTTTTTAGCCAGGACATAGGACGATAACTGGCTTCTACCTTCTGACGCAAGCACTCTTTATTCAAGGGCAATTGAATACAGTCCACAATACCGGATTCATATGCCGCCGCAATATCTGTAGCTGGAATCTTGGTATGGGAATGGACAAGTAGGGTAGGGATCTTTCTTACCCATGCTTCTTGCTCAAGAAGTTGCAAAGATTTACCAATTGGACCTGAAGCATAGAAGAGGATCAGGCCAGGAAAATAACGTTCGATCTTATTCCAATCCTTCTGGAGAACAGGAATAATTCGGTATTCAGTCAAATATTCGGTGAGTACTTGGAAATAGGCCTCCGTCTCACCAAGCGCAATAATGGTCTTGAGGGGCATCTTTCGGGGTTTTAATATGGATGGTTAGCTTAGCTGGACTGGCGCAAAGATATAGCCCTATAGTGGGTTACACCATACCAGGTTTTGGGGAGGAACATTCCTCTCCTTTGTGGCACTTTCTACCAAATACCTAGGCTAGCCCAAAGGCTAGGCCTTACAAGAGTAGCGTTTAAGTAGTGTCAGACCACTTAGGATAGATTGCTATTGTATAATACTAGAAGGATAAGCCGGTTTTGTTAAATAGGTGTCGAGTACTTGGTGTATGGAATACTATAGAGCGCGATCTACTATATTAATGGAGAGAGCAAAGCCAACGTTACAGCAAGAGTTTGTTTTTTACTGATCTAGGTTTTTTTAAGCGTACAATCGTTTATATTAGTGGAGTATAATCGCATTATTGGGTCGTAGGTGATCTCATGGAGAGGTCCACTTTTTTCCTCTATGGACAAAAGTTAAACCTAGTCTCGAAAATTGCATTTACTACAATTTACAATTATTTTTAATGCGAGTCAATACATCTCTACCTCGCCCCAGTATTGAGAAACTTTATTCTTTATCCCTTTTATTCAATTCAGGTCAAAAAAGGAGGAAAAGTCTAGTATAAACTTTCCCTCCCCATTCTTCTAACCATTCTCGCTAAGCGAGGACTAATTACTGTAATATGGACAATAAGCGTAAGGAGATGAACACTGAACTGGAACGCCATACTTGTCAGTCTTGGCACGAAGGAGACTGGGTATATTTTCATTGCCCAGACTGCGGTTTTAAACGAAAGCTCAATTGGAAGACCGGTAATGTAAAGCTTTTGCACCAAGGTAAATTTGATGCCTTACATAGTGGTATCAATATTCCCATCCAGATGGAGGAACTCCCACTGGATGGGAACAATTAGAGATATGGTTCAGTCCTAGTAGAGCTGCACAATACTGGAAGTTTGGTACGGAGCTGCGGTAGCTTCTCTGGTGTCTCTAGGGGCTCCTAAGGTTGCGATTACCTGATAGAAACCTGGTGATAAGTCCTGCGTATATACTGGGATTTTCAATCCATCCCTAGCAGCAGATACCTTTTCCTCCGTCAGGAGCATTTTATGGTTACTACCCAAGGATTTCAGATACACGGTAGCCGCCGACCAATCGTTGTGTGTGGTGGTTACAGCCAATAATACCTCAATTGGAGTACCGACTGGAAAAGAGGAACGGGAGGAAGTATTTCCAAGCTCTTGTAGATGAAGTGCTATATCTCTCCTTTTCTGCTGTAGTACTGGTTTGGGTTTAGAAACAAGCTTAGTTGGAGCATCTTGTGCTAACTGCTGCGAGATAAACTCATGAATAGCTCCTATGTCAAGCCCACTGAATTTTTTCTGCTCTCGGCTCAGTAAATATTCTATCTGACCTCTTAGGTCTGCTTCTCTCTGATCATAGTAAAAATCTAACCTAAACCGGCTTCGAACAGGAGGTTGTAAGGGGCTTCTGATAGGTATTGCCTCTTTTCCAGTTATAGATTGCAGACTAGCTTCAAAACCTTTGGCGGCCAATTTGGCGTCTTCCAATTTGGAGAAGGCATAGCTATTAGCCATGGCTTTCTTATTCCCATCTAATAATTGGAGGTAGTGCTTTTGTTTTTTGTGCTTATCCGAAACACTCTGATAGGATAAGTTTGGCTTCTTCTGATACAGTCGTTTTAGCGCTTGATCTGCAGTTTTGCGCTGTTGGTAAGCTTTGCTGATTAGGAGAATCTTCTTGGAAGCCTGCACATAATAGAAGTAGGAATGTCTGCTTTCCTTCGCCGTAAAGACATGAAATCCTGTTTCAAGTGGATTCACGTCTTTGCGGATTAGGTCAGCTATCTTTTTGGGAAACATAAGTGATCTTTTTGGGGTGTAGGATTGAATAGTCGTATTGGACTATTTTATGGTTTTAAATCAGTTCAATAACAAACAAGCCACCCCAGTGGTCTGGGATGACTCATTATGATACGTTTCAAAAACTGTTCAATTAGTCATTGTAGACTTGAAGTACACCAATCTCCTCATAAGCAGCGATAGGAGTAGGATTACCTTTCAACCCTTCCAGTTGTACTGTAGCAAATACTTTATAAATACCTTCTTGCAAAGAACCGGCTGGTACATTGATGAAAGCAGAATAGGTGTGACCTTCTTGCTGTACAAAGTTTACGTAACGAGGAGCAGGGTTAGCCACTTCTCCAGCGCCCATCAATTCAAAGAAGATGCGTAGTTGCCATCTTCCAGAAAGCATTTTCGAAAGGAAACCGCTTTGCTTCCAAACGAAGTGAGCGTAGAGGTTTTGATCTGTTTGGATGATGTTTACTGGAGGTACATTGGGAAGTCCTCCTTGGGAGATGCCTTCGTGTAAATGGACATTACCTGCAACAGCATACAACTTCGGATCTTTGATTACATTTTCAACAGTAAGCATAAAACTTTGGTTTTGGGGTACAACTTTTCTTGTTGATGATAAGCCGTACGTGGATTGATTAAAAATTCTGAAGCAAAGGTAGGGGTGGGTACTTAAGCGCCTCTTAATTCTGGCCAAGAAGAGGCTTAATTCTGACTTAATTATGTATTTGTGCTTGCAGAAAAGGCGGGTTGAGGGGACAAGTTGACAAAAAAAAGCCCGAATCTCGATCAGATCGAAATTCGGGCTTTTGGCGTAAGATAATCTTTATCTCGAATTATCCCTTTGGCTGTACAGATTTTACCACTTTCTCAAAAGTGTCCGGGTGGTTCATCGCAAGATCGGCGAGAACTTTACGGTTAAGCTGTACTTCAGCTTGAGATAACTGGTGGATCAACTTAGAGTAAGAAAGACCTTGCTGACGAGCAGCTGCATTGATACGAGCGATCCATAGTCTACGGAAGGCACGCTTCTTGTTGCGGCGATCTCTATAAGCATAAGTAAGACCTTTCTCTACGGCATTTTTCGCTACAGTGTAAACATTTTTACGAGCACCGAAATAGCCCTTTGCTAATTTTAAGATCTTTTTGCGTCTTTTTCTGGACGCTACAGAATTAACTGACCGTGGCATACTACCATTTTTTAGTACAATACAGGGGTCATGAATAACTAGACGCTTTTACCTGTATTCTCGTTAAAAAATAAAATAATTACTGAGCGAGCAATCGCTTCACTCGCTTCTCATCTGCTGGTGAAACTAGTGTCCCATCACGCAAACGGAGCTTCGCTTTTTTACTTTTGTTTCTCATCATGTGAGAAGTAAAAGCTTGGAAGCGCTTAACCTTTCCGGATCCAGTGACCTTGAAACGTTTCTTGGCACTAGAATGAGTCTTCATCTTCGGCATAATACATCTCTTTTTTCAAATGGAAGGCAAAGGTAGCAATATTTATGCTAAAATGTAAGCGTTCCTATTTTTTCTTTTTGGGAGAAATAATTACAGTCATTCTTCTTCCTTCCAAGCGTGGAAGGGCCTCAGCAGCACCGAGTTCTTCCAATTCTTTCAAGAATCGAAGCAAAAGTAATTCTCCACGTTCCTTAAATACAATGGTCCGACCTTTAAAATGAACATAGGCCTTTACCTTTGCACCTTCTTCCAGGAACTTTCTAGCATGTCGAAGCTTAAAGTCGAAATCATGATCATCCGTATTAGGTCCGAAACGGATCTCTTTAATAACGGTTTTTAGCGCTTTGGCCTTGATCTCTTTCTGCTTTTTCTTCTTCTCGTAAAGGAATTTTTTGAAATTGATGATGCGAACCACCGGTGGGTTGGCTTTAGGAGAAATCTCTACGAGATCTAAGTCCACCTGATAAGCATAATCTCTTAGCCTTCTAGTGGGGTAGATCCCCGTCTCAATCTTTTGTCCAATCGCTTCACTGATCTCCTCCAAATTATCTCCTACAAGTCGTACCTCAGGGATACGGATTTGGTCATTAACTCTGAATTGTGCTTGGAGTTTATCCTCCTTTCTTTGAAATCTTTGTCTTCTTGCCAATTAAGTTTTGTTTTATGAAATAATATCTCGCCCTTAGAACGAGCATGGTGTTTAATTATACAATACAATTTTAAAAATAGAAAAAAAGTTCTGTAGACTCAAGCAAAAACCTTTCTTTGACATTTTTTCTAGTTGATGATAAATGAAGCCTCTATACGCTTTGCCCGTTCCTTGTCGATTGGGAGTTTGCTCAACTTCAAAGTCAATCTTCAATAGCGATTTGCCCTCGTCCACAAACAAAAAAGTACACCTGTAGCAAAGCCACAGGTGTACTCTTCTATAAGGAAAATTTTATTTCTCTACATCTTCCGAATCTACAGCCTTAGCAACAGCTATGGTGAGACTCTCTTGATCTTCTGCCATTTGAGCTTCTAGTGCAGCACCTTCTTCCAGGTCTTCATTCAAAATGAATTCTGCTAAGGGATCTTCCAGGTATTTCTGGATGGCCCGATGCAAGGGGCGTGCCCCAAACTGCGGATCAAACCCTTTTTCTGCTACAAACTTCTTGGCATCTTCCGTCAAGGTCAGGCTGTAACCCATACCCTCTAAACGTTTGTGAAGATCTTGTAAGGTGATATCGATGATCTTGAAGATCTCGTCTTGTCCCAGACTGTTGAAGATCACTACATCATCAATCCTGTTCAAGAATTCAGGAGAGAAGGTACGTTTCAAGGCATTTTGGATGACACCTTTAGAGTGATCCTTGGCTGCTTCTTGACGCGCCTGTGTGGCGAAACCTACACCCTGACCGAAATCCTTCAATTGACGAACACCAATGTTAGAGGTCATGATAATTAAGGTGTTCTTAAAGTCCACCTTACGTCCTAGACCGTCTGTTAACTGGCCATCATCCAATACTTGAAGTAGAATATTGTACACATCTGGATGCGCCTTCTCGATCTCATCTAATAAGACCACTGAGTAGGGCTTGCGACGTACTTTTTCAGTCAGTTGTCCACCTTCTTCATAACCTACGTAACCTGGAGGCGCTCCAATTAATCTGCTCACGGAGAATTTCTCCATGTATTCACTCATATCAATGCGAACCAGTGCATCCTCACTATCGAATAGGTAACGAGCCAAAGCTTTCGCCAATTCTGTTTTACCCACCCCTGTCGGTCCAAGGAAGATAAAGGAACCAATCGGCTTACTCGGATCTTTCAATCCTACTCGGTTACGCTGAATGGCTTTTGTGATTTTGGCGATGGCCTCATCTTGTCCAATAATGGCTTTCTGAATATCCTTGCTCATGCCGATGAGCTTCTTGCTTTCGCTCTGAGCTACCCGCTTCACAGGAATTCCAGTCATCATGGATACTACTTCGGCAATGTGCTCATCATCAACGGGATAGCGTTTGGTCTTGGCTTCCTCTTCCCACTGAACTTTGGCAAACTCCAACTTGCGTACTAATTTCGACTCCTGATCACGAAGATCAGCCGCTCGCTCATACTGTTGGTTCTTAACTGCCTGGTTCTTATGCTCCTTCAAATCCTCGATCTGCGTCTCTAACTCCTCGATGTGCTCTGGTACATGAATGTTCTTCAAGTGTACTCTAGCACCTACCTCATCCAGTACATCAATTGCTTTATCCGGTAAGAAGCGGTCGGTAATGTAACGATCACTTAACTTGACACAGGCATTGATGGCCTCGTCAGAGTAGATTACATTGTGAAACTCCTCGTACTTAGGCTTGATATTGTTCAGGATGTGGATGGCTTCTTCGGCAGATGGTGGATCTACGACTACCTTTTGGAATCGTCGATCTAAAGCACCGTCTTTTTCAATGTGCTGGCGGTATTCATCCAAGGTAGAAGCACCGATACATTGCAACTCACCTCTCGCAAGTGCAGGCTTAAAGATGTTGGAAGCATCTAGAGAACCAGTGGCGCCACCGGCACCTACAATAGTGTGAATCTCATCAATGAACAGGATCACGTCACGCGATTTCTCCAACTCATTCATGATGGCTTTCATACGCTCCTCAAACTGACCTCTATACTTGGTACCTGCTACTAATGCAGCCAGGTCCAACATTACGATTCGCTTATTGAAAAGTGTACGAGAGACTTTCTTCTGGATAATTCTTAAGGCAAGTCCCTCTACAATGGCCGTTTTACCTACACCGGGCTCACCGATGAGGATCGGATTATTCTTTTTCCGACGGCTCAAGATTTGAGAAACACGCTCTATTTCATTCTCGCGTCCAATAATTGGATCGAGTTTGTTTTCTTCAGCTAGTTTGGTGATATCTCTACCAAAGTTATCGAGAACTGGGGTTCGAGATTTGTTACTGCCTTTTGCTCTCTGCTGATAACGTCCTTGTCCTTCTTCCTCTTCATAAGGATCATCCTGATCGGATGGCGCTTGAGCGTAAGGGTCGGTATTGGAAGTGAAATCCTGTTCTTGGCGAACATATTCTAACTCTGCCTTGTAGATGTCATAATCGACATCAAATTGCCCTAAAATTCTAGAGGCCGGATTCTCCTTATGTTTTAGAATAGAAAGCATAAGATGCTCCGGGCTAATCTCTTCGCTTTTGAGCATTTTGGCTTCGAGGAAAGTAACCTTCAATACCTTCTCCGCTTCTTTGTTCAGGGAAAGGCTGCCGATGTTTAAAGCAGTAGTAGAAGTTGGAAGACGCTGGATAGATTCTTCCACAGTCTCTTTGAGATCAATAGCGTCTACATCCAGTGAATCCAGCACGCGCATGGCCAAGCTACCATTCTCAGCCATGATGCCCAGCAGAAGATGCTCGGTGCCGATAAAGTCATGTCCCAGGCGCTGGGCTTCCTCCCGGCTCTTAGCTAGAACTTGCTTTACTTTTGGCGAAAATCTTTTATTATTATGACTCATAAATTCGGCTTTCATCATTTGCTCGTAATACAACAATATTAGTGTTAATTATTTAAGTTTACAAATCACTATTCTACTAAGTTTCAATTTTGCCAGCATAATTTAGAAAAACCTTTTTTACACTGATTTTCACCTTGCTAGAAGCGATTTGCTTTGCAACCTGGTCTTGAGAAAAATTCCCGTTTGTCGTAGGTAAATTAAAATGGCTTGCGTCTCCTAATTTTCCCCATTTTCTAACAAGAAATGGGTTTGTGCGTGTAAGATGATTCTTTCGTGTTCTATTGACAAAACCCCAATAAAGGTGAGAGGCAATAAAGCAGGAAATTTTTAGTTATGAAAGAATAACAAAATAATCCAATATTAGGTTCAGTAAGTGCGTTGGTTGAATTTGGAACTTAATCCCTTTTAGAAATAGTATTTCTGTCATCTAATTGGGTTCTTAGCGAAAAATGTGCCAGAAATTTTTATCCACCTACGTAACCACAAAACTTTGTAAATCCGGATTATGTTTAGTGGTTTTAAATTGATACTTTTGCGTCAAGCGCAAAAATGAACAAAGAGAAGCTTAAAAAATGAAGTATACCGCTGACAAACAGGAGAAATACACAGTCTTTACCTTAATGGAAGATAACCTTAACTCCTTAGTGGCCCCAAAAGTCAAGTCCGAATTCGTCATCTTATCTAATGAAGGTGTAAAAAATCTTATTCTCGATCTATCCAATGTCAAATTTGTAGATTCGTCAGGTCTTAGTGCCATTTTGACAGCAAATCGACTATGGAAGAGTCTAGGATCCTTCATTTTGACAGGTATTGAACATCCTAGTGTCAAGAAGTTGATCGAGATTTCTCGTTTGGATTCCGTTCTTTCTATTATTCCTACCGTTCAGGAATCCATAGATTTTGTATTTATGGAAGAAATCGAGCGAGAACTCAATGAGGAAGAGGAGGGAGAATGAGCCCTTTTGAGGTTCAACTCTTAGGGACTAACTCCGCTTTGCCGGCCTTTGGGAGACATCCTACCTCCCAAGTTCTTACCATCCAAAAGTATAAATATCTGATCGATTGTGGAGAAGGTACTCAAATGCGTTTTCAGCAATTTGGGATTCGCCCTGGTCGCATGCATCAGATCTTTATTAGCCATCTGCATGGAGATCACTTCTATGGTTTGATTGGGCTCTTGACTACATTGGGATTGATCGGTCGAACCAAACCACTCGATGTATTTGCGCCGGAAGGTCTGGAAGAAATCATTCGAATTCAAACTAAATATGCTGGCGGAGATCCGCCTTTCAAACTTCGATTCCATGTAGTAGATACAGAAAAGCATCAACTGATCTACGAAAATAATCAGATCACAGTTCATTCTATTCCCTTAGATCATCGTGTTCCTACAGCTGGCTTTCTGTTTCGGGAAAAACCAAAGGATAGGAAAATGATCGGAGCTGCTATTGAACAATATGGGATTCCTTATAAGGCCATTCCCGATATCAAAAAAGGAGCAGACTTTACAGATGCGAATGGACAAATAATTGCTAATGCCCTCCTGACCGAAGATCCTATTCCTCCACGTACTTATGCTTACTGTTCCGATACGCGCTTTAAGGAAGATATTATCCCAATCATTGAGGGGGCAGATATACTCTACCATGAATCTACCTTCCAAAGCGACCTCATAGAAAAGACGATTCCAACTGGACACTCGACCGCTAGGCAAGCAGCAGAAATTGCTAAACGTGCCAAGGTGGGCCGCTTGATCCTAGGCCACTTTTCTTCACGATATGAAAATATCGAAAGCTTTGCTGAGGAGGCAAAAACTGTATTTCCAGATGTAGTAGCTGGGGTTGAAGGAACGATTTACCAACCATTGACAGGTTCATAGACGCTTATCTGTTAGCCACGACTAAAACCTCCTACCTTTTGCCTAGGGGCTAAGTTTGCCAAAGTGATCTTTCTATTCGACTTCAAGCAACAGCAAGTGTTTTTCGGACAAAAAGCATATTGATTTGCTTGAAAAAGACCCGTAAAACTTTGTAAACGAAATGTAAATGCCTGGAATTCTGCGAGAAAAGGTGTTAATTTTGAGACATGATTACAGGGAAACTTCGACTCATTGATTTTGGCATTTGGTGCTTCTTCTTGATACTATTGTCACCATTCCGACTGGCAGCTAATGAAACCAAGTTTGAATTAGAGGTGAATTTGGCCATGCGAGAGATTGCACATCGACTCTTGCAAGAGCAGGGTGATTCTACCTCAGCAATTCCTCCGGTAGTCTTTCAAAAGGATAGAGGGTTCTATTTGAAATATGGTGCAGCTCTGGATTATGATCGATTACAAGGAGTTGTGGATTCAACTTTTAAGAAAAGAGGTTTACCTACTGAATATAATTTGGCGCTATTCGACTGTGATAGCAATGTGCTGGTTTTAGGCTATAGTACCATTCAACAGTCGACCTTGGGACAAGCTACCGCAGATGACGCGAGTTGTTTAGGACGAGACCCTTTATATCATTGTTATCACATCGCTATAAGTTTCCCAACTGTGGTAGAAGAACAAGATACCTTTTTATTCATAGCAGCGATCATACCCATTGTGATGTTACTCCTTGGTGGAATATGGTGGTGGAGGCAAACTAAACCTACTCGCCCCTTACCGAGTTCACAATCTATACTTAGGGAGGAAGAGCCTTCCATGTATCAATTGGGGCCCTTACGGTTTGAACCAGAAAATCAAACCCTACTTGGAGAGGGTGAACCGCAGCGATTAACTTTTCGGGAATCTAAATTACTAGATCTATTCTGTCAAAATAAAAACCAATTGTTGACGCGTGAGTCTATTCTAGAATTCGTCTGGGGTGATGAAGGAGTGATGGTGGGGCGTAGCATTGATGTTTTTGTATCACGCCTTCGCAAAAAACTTAAAGTAGCGGATAACATTAAAATTGCAAGTGTACACGGAGTCGGTTATCGTCTAGAAGTAGAAAATAGAATGACGACTCATCCTCAGAACTCAAAGGACCTTACCTATAATATAACCGATAATTGACCAAAGCTAGAAGTGTTTTTTGCTATGAGGTTGTTTAAGAATGTTTTTTGAAGCGAAAGTCGAAGGAATAGGGTGCTGCTACTAGTTTTTTCAGCAGCATAGCATCGCTACGGTGCTGAAAAAAGTCGTTTTCAGGTCTTGTTCTCACGGATTGCAGACAATCAATCATTTTTAAACCACTTCTATCCATAGCTGACTGAAAAACGCTAGTATTCGCATCAAATATGTTCATTTGGTGAAGATAAATCCAGTGGGACAATACTGCTAATTCATTTTAACCGATTCAGCCTTGCCAACCATTGGCCAAGTAGACAATCTCCTTATTTGGTAAAACTTAGGGCAAGGTAGTTTGTCGATCGGAAAAACTGCAAAAGCGTAAATACTTATGCAATTAAAAACATGTTTTACAATGTTTGGCTTATGCTTGACGATAATTGCCCTAGGGCAAGACGGTGTCTCTTTCGATGCTCTAGTCAAGAAACTGGACGACCGAGCTATTCCTACCTATTATTTCGAAGCTGAACTTTTCACGGGGACCACCGTAGATAGCTTTCATCGAGGCGAAAAGGTGTATTACTACAAAATATACAAGGGGAAGATTCAACATCATACAGCCTTTGACTATGACGGGAAATTGGTCAGAGAATTTAACTACGAAGAAGGTCTATTGCATGGAACGATTACCAGCTATTTTGGCAATGGGCAGAAATATTATGAAGACCAGTATAAAAAGGGCTTGCGTGAGGGTAGGCAGTTAGGTTGGTACAAGGATGGAAGCCCTCGCTATGTCATAGAGTGCATGGGCGGTGGAGAAATATCTCGGATAGATTATCCGAAACCCAATAGAGGTGTTGAACCAGATTCAAGCAGCAAGAGAAACTAAGTGGTGCGACGCTGCTTTAGTTTTCACTAATTAATTTGATAGTTATGAAACAATTCGAAAACATAGGCTACATCTTTATATTCTTAATCCTTGCCACGGGCACACAAGCGCAAGAAAATAGCCCGCTTTATCGATCAACGGATAATGGAGAGAGCTGGCATGCTTGGAGCGAAGGACTTGCCGAGATAAATAGAATTGATCGGATTCTTGCCGATGGTCGAATGATCTATCTCCTTAGTGAGCATAAGGGAATTCTTCGGTCTTCCGATGGAGGGCAAAAGTGGGTAGAGCCTGGGTTTTCCCTGTTCTTACCTCGAAAAATTGATGTACTGCATAAATTCGGTTCATTGCTGTTTGCTGGCAGCTACCAGGAAGGCGTTTTTGTTTCTGCTGACAAAGGCAATAGTTGGGTAAATGCAAACAAAGGATTGACTGACCTGACGATCCGGGCATTTCATAGCCAGAAAGATGTGATTTGGGCTGGTACCAATGATGGTTTATTCCGCTGGGATACTAAAAGGCAAAGTTGGGAACAGAAGTTGAAAGACCAACAAGTGAATGCCATCGTACACCAAGAGGGGAAATTGTTCGTAGCTACGCACAAAGGAATACAATCTTCAACTGATTTGGGAAAGACGTGGAAGGTAGAGGTAGATCAAGGGACCGTAAAACAGTTGTATGAGTTCCAGGATGAGATTTATGCCTGTGCGATGACAAAGAAGGTTTGGAAGTACAACGCTGATACCCAGCAATGGATAGATGTGACCCGGCAATTTCCGACAGAAGGATATTCTACTTCCATTTTGTATATGGATAAGCAGGTAACCTACGCTGCTCAGGCGAAGCAATTGTATCGTAAAACTAAGAAGCAAACCCGATGGGAGAAAGTAGATAATGGCTTACCTACTCCCTTTACTTATAGAGATCTTAAAATGGTACAGCCAGGAGTGTTTCTGCTGGCTTGTGCTAAAAAGCACTAATGTAAATGACAAAATTCACCCGATTGTGCCTATTCTTTTTGGCACTAACTGTTATTGGACACACACAATCGACTCAGTTACCAAAGCAACTGACGAATTGGGATCAAATTGCCATGATCAATGAAGTATGGTACAAGGATGGATCCCGCTATGTGCATTCTTCTTTTGAATATGCTGGAACGGGCTTCCTCTTAGATACTGGCGAAGATACTCTCGCCGTCACAGCAAAGCATATCCTATGGATTGCACAGCCCAAGCAATTGGAGAATGTCGCGATTAATGGACAGCTTGAAAAATGGTGGCTGCATCCCAAGGGAGATTCCACCCAGGGCGTATTCCTAGATCAACTCCTGAATGAAGATGCAGGGGAAATGCTGGGAGGCCCCACCGGTACTATTGGTCAAAGAGATTGGTTGATTTTCTCAATAAAGGAAAAAATTGGCAACCTTCCCGCCCTTAAAGCGCGCTTTAACCCTTTGAAAGTTGGGGAGAAATTGTACTATCCAGCTTGCCCCTACCAAAGTAAAGACTGTATTCTAGGAGAAGCCGAGGTTTTATCTACCCATGGGAATCGGATCGTATTTACCAAAGAAGTGCCAGGCTTCATCGGAGGTGCAAGTGGATCGCCTTTAGTGGACAGCGAAGGGAGAGTAGTAGGCGTCCTCGGCGGGACTAGCGTCCACCCACAGACAGGTGATCCCGCTTTGTACGGCATTAGTACCCATTACCTCAAAAAAGTCTTAACGAAAGCGCCGCATCTGAATGATCCTTTGATCCCGGTAGGCGATGTGTTGTGGCCCATTATCAATGCAAAAGGCCTTGAAGTCGCGCTACAGCATTGGCAGCAATTGAAGAAAGAAGAGGTGAGTCATTTCTACATTGACCTACTTCCGGAGACCTTCAATAGAGTAGGTAAAGAAATGATGGAGTTAGGCCAGCTGAAAGCGGCGATAACTTGGTTCAAAGCTAGCTTCGAAGATAACCCTTGGTTGCAATCTACCCGAAAACTCCTTGCCCAAGCCTATGAAAAATATGGGAAAAAGGAAGCGGCTCGTACTACTTTGCAGCAATTACTGGAGAAGTGGCCGCAAGACAAAGAGGCAAAGAAGTCATTGGAGCGTTTAAGTCAATAGACAATTATTATTTCAGTGTATATAACCGGCTCTTGCAGCCGGTTCTCTTGTTTTACACCTAGAGCCCGGTACTATATTCTACGTAGCTGGACTCAAGCTTTCCCATATTGGACGATTTCATTATTACAATCCCTACGAGACGTAATAGTATCATCCTCTTCTTTTCAAATTATATATCTTTTTCACTTTCTTTTCATCCGTTGCCTTGATTTATCCGTAGGAAATAATAAACCTCCTCTGGCTACAAAATTTGTCGGAGGGTATAATAAGATTCGGAACTACACTATGAGATCAAAATCAACGCTGAGAATTTTAACCATCCTATCTATCTTCTTGTTCAGCCTCGCTCCTGGGAAGAGTCAAAGCATCACCGAGTATGGTCATCCAGAGCATTTTATTGCCGGTGCTTTATTGGGCGGAGCTGCTTCCTACCTGGTTTATCAAAAGACTAACAATAAATGGAAAGCTTGGGCTGTTGGCGTTGGGGCCTCGATTTTGGCAGGAGCAATTAAAGAAACCGTTGACCCAGAATTGCTCGGGGGGAGTAGCAGTATAAAGGATTTTGCCTATACCAGTTTTGGTGGAATGGTCGGAGCAAGTATTGTAATTCCTTTAAATAGGAAAAAGAAAAAAGAAGAAGGAGTCAATACGGCCTTTCGTTAGCGACCAGTCATTTTCTTTACCACCAACTACTTACCTAAGAAACGGCTTAAAAATTGCTGCTTCCTGCGGCGGGAGAGATTGAGGTGTTGGCCGTTATTCATCACGACTTCACCTCCATCCCCTTTGATGTATTCCTTGACGTGACTCAGATTGATTAGATGAGATTGGTGAATGCGGAAGAAGCCAAAGTCAACCAGAAAGGTCTCATAATCCTTTAAGGTACGACTGGTCATTACCTTTTCCCCACCTTGTAAAAATAATCGTGTATAGTTTACCTCCCCTTGTAAATAGAAGATATCCTCCAGCGGCACAACTTTGAAACCATTTACGTTCTGGATAACTAATTTCTTAACACTGTGTTGATCAAAGTTCTCGATGAGAATCTTGGTGTGCTGTGGCAACTGGATAGGATTCTTGGCCTTTTCAAATCTATCTAACACTTTGTTGAGTTCGCTGATCTGGATAGGTTTGAGGAGGTACCCAAAAGCAGCCATCTGGAAGGCGCGGATGGCATAGTTATCGTAGGCCGTTACAAATATGACTTCTGCTGAAATATTGGGCAATTGCGCTAGTAACTCAAAACTAGTACCGCTCTTCAGCTTGATATCCAAAAAGATAAGATCGGGCCTGCTGCTCTTGATCAGGCTAATTCCTGTAGAAATATCATCTGCTTCTCCAATAATCTCAATAGGCTTATTGGTTGCACCTAGGAAGACCTTCAATGTGTTTCTTGCATTGACCTCATCGTCTATGATAATGGCTTTGATCATCTCAGTTCATTGATATCGTTAGTTCCACACTTACCCCAGATTCTCGGGCGTTGTTGTGAATATTGATGGTGCCTCGTTCCCCTAAGCGCTCTTTGGTAATTTGGATCCCTTTAGAGACATGGGATTGGTCAATAAAGCTCTTGGAAGGGGTAAGGCCTACGCCATTATCCTTGATAAGACAATGTAGCTGTTCCTGCGTATCATCCCAAGAGATGTCGATCCAGATATGCCCCTTCTCTTCTTTTGGCGCTATCCCATGCCAAATCGCATTTTCTACAAAGGGTTGGAAAATTAATGGAGGTAGTTCTAACAAAGCCGAATCGACATTGTCCGCGGTTTGGATACTATAATCCAGGTGGTTTTCCAGTCTTTCCTTTTCAATATCAAGATAAAGCTTTAAAGTGTCCAATTCCTGCGCAAGTGTATGTACCGGAAGTTTGGATTGATCCAGGACCCGCCGAATAAGTGAACTAAATTTACCAAGGAATTCATTTCCCTGAATCAGCTTTTGATTCACGAAAAAACCTTGAATGGCATTCAATGCATTGAAGATGAAGTGTGGATTCATCTGAGCCCGAAGTAGCCCATATTGTAGTTCGGCCTGTCTTTTTTCCAACTGTAACACTTTGTTGTTTTGTCGGATGTGGTACAGCCAATACAGGCCAGCCAAGAGCAATACAAGTAGTAGTCCTCCAAGCCCTAAGAGGTTCATGCGATGACGCTGAGCTTGGAGTTGCAACTGGAATTCAAAAAGTTCCCTTTTGTATTGAGCCGTCCTGTATTTTACATCTAATTCTTGAAGGTTTTTTTTGGTTTCAACGGATAAAATGGAATCTTGAATCTGGTGGGATTTCTGCAGAAAACGATAAGCTTCCATCCCGTCGTTTAGTTGAAAATGAAGGTCGGATAAATGCCGATAGGCTTCTCCGATGGCCACCCGTTGTTGAGTCGCTTCCAGATAACCAAGCCCTTCCTTAAAATATCGCAGACTTTCCTCCCATTTGCCTAGCTCCTTCGCAGCGATGCCAATATTGATGTAGAAGGGAGCATTGAGTTGCTGGGGGGCATATTCTCGAGCTAGCCTAAGAGCAGTTTTAAAATCATCATAGGCTTTTTCATACAGCATTTGCTCTAGGAACATAATGCCACGATTATTGAGGATGTCGGCGGCGAGATCTGGGTTGTTCGTGGTGATTCCCTTGGCTGTTTGCGGGACTTCGGCTTTTGGAAGAGAGGCGAATGCGGCATCATAGGCAGCCTCAGCCTTGTCAAACTGTTTTAAATCGCTGTAGTTGATTCCCATTAAGCTGTAGAGTGAGGATTTAATGAACCAATTATCTGATTCATTCGCCAGTTTCAAGGCCTCTAGTGAGCGGGCGATGGCAGCTTCCGCCTTAAAGGCATCAGTCAAGCAGGCGGCGTGATTGAAGAGAAAAATGAGCAGTTTACCCATGTCTTCTTGATTTCTTGCCCAATTTTCAGCTTGATGATAACCTTGTATAGCCGGTTCAAAAGCGCCGACCTGACACAATTGCCGCCCTTGATTGTTCCAGACGGCCGCTAATTCTGTGCTATCGGGAATCGCGGAAAAATAATAATAGGCCGAATCATAAAGTGGTATGGCCTTTTCTGCATAGCCTAGGTAGGCTTCTGTCAGTGCCATGTTTTTGAAAGATTTTCCCATCCCGTACGCATCCTTTAGTTCGCGCGACAGCTTGAGGGCCTCAGCCGCATAGTGATAGGCTAGCCCCGAGTCCGTTGGATGATATTGATAAGCAATTTCATTGAGAAGCGTCATTCTAGCCAGGGGGGCGCTAGTCTGCTCCAGCTCCCTTTGTAGATTGTCGATTTGCCCGCATAGCACAATCGGTGAACCCGAACAGAGACCTACCATTAGCATAGCTCCTAAGAAACGATATATCATGTTAGTGGCATATTCTCGTAATGATTGCATTAAATTATTGTGAAGCATGAAAAATGTCTAGTGTAGAATTATAATGAATAGTTGAGAATGTATAGTAAAAAATAACTGATGTTTTGCTGAATCATTTAGGCCTGCGTTCAGCATTGTATATCTTCCATTAAACATTAAACATTAAACATTAAACATCAAAGAGGCCTGCCCAGCAGTGGGAATCAAAATATCCCTTCACTCGGCAGACCTTACTTTAAACGTCTACTGTCTTGTCTATACTTCCGTTGTTCTTAAATGTTACACTTGTTATATTGTCGAACTACTTCAGCGAGCAGTCATAAGACTTCTTGCCATAGGCACTGTAGATTTGTGTTCTCCCGTATCCGCCGCCACTATAATTCTGGAGGAAAAGGATGTGCTCTAAAAAGCATTGCCCTGAATTGTCTTTATAGGTGATGGCTGCGATACGTTGTCTACTGACGGGTCTTCCGGTAATATCATTATTCACAGCCCACTTACGGCTGGTAATGATGGCTCCCGTAGGTTTGTAGCTAGGAGAGGATGCCCCGGCTACGCGCATGAAATCAGCTTCAAGAGCCGCATCTTGTACATCCGCCACGGGGAGTTCTGAAACTACGGCCGCTTTTTGTTGATTAGTCCGGGCCTTGTTTAGAATTTGGCCTTTATTAGCTTGCATGTCATCCACTCGTTTTGCATAAGCTTGGAGCGTTCGATCATGCGGGGCGACTTGGTAGTAGGCTTTGACGTAGAAGAGGAGTTCACGGATATCTCCGTCAAAGAAGTTCTCTACATGAGTACCTTCTAGTTCGGCTATCTTTTTGTCCACCTTTTCGGTGAATTTTACTTCGGCTAAAACCTTATCAAAGTCCTGGATATCTCCCTCTAGCTGCAACGTCCTTTGTTGGCTGAAATCATTGGAGCGGGCAAAGGATTCGCTGGCTTTAAATTGTTGGATCATGTCCAAAACCTTGGCCCGATCAAAGGATTTCATATTGTCCCAAAGGTATTGGCAGCGAGAAAATGGCGTGGCCTGTTTCAGTGTAATGAACTTGCTAGCCCAGTTGCCGATCTCACTTTCAACATCGGCCATCTGCAATCTTGAGGCTTTCTGGGCATCAAAGCCTGATTGCCATTGTTCTAGTTTTGCTACTTGATCAGCAATGTCATCACCAAAGCCCTTCTTGACTAGTTTTTTCATATAATACATGGCATTCTTGACAAACTTTTTGCCATTGCCAGTGTCTCCTGTTTTCATATAGTTTTCGGCTTTTTGATAGAATTTGATAAAGTTCTTATAGTCAAAATCATCTTGGAGGGGTTTGTCCTGGCTCATAATTGGGCTTGAAAGGATGATGAGTAATAAAAGGGATGCTAGGTATTTCATGGGCTGCTTATTTTGCTTCGATAAGGTTAGCTAGGAGTTGCCAGAAGGCTATGGTTTCCCCACGCAAGGGAGTTTTGGTCATACCGGATTTTGCTACGAAATCTGGATCATTGAGTGCCGACTCTATTGTGGCATCATCTTGATGCTTAGAATTAGCCTTCAAATCTGCGATCACGGCTGACCGGGTGGTGCTAATAGCATCCAAGTATTCCCCAAAACTATTCAGCGGTCGATGGTCATAACCTCGGCATTGTAGGACTGCAGTCTTTCCTCCTTCTTCTACAGGTTGGGTGTCATACAGGATAGTTTCCTTGCTTTGTAGTTGATCATTTCGATCCAAGTAGTACTTCCGAATAATCGGGATGAATCCGTCTTCATTCAACTCGAAATCAATGTCGTATTCAAAATCCTTGTAGAAGGACTTAAATTCTTTACGTGCGAAATTGTAGTACTTGCCCTGATGAATGACAATGATGCTCCCCATATAGATATCGTAGAAATAGAAACCGTCCCATTTCTGGTGTTTTACTTCGGAGGAGCTGGGTTCTACGGCTTCCTCTGTGGGCGTATTGCTATTTGGAATAGCACTGCTGAGGGTATTTGCTTCCTCTGTCTTGGAGTCCTTGGAGCCGCAGGCGATGAAGAGCAGGAATAAGCCTGCTAGTATTAGATTAGCCTTCATAGGATGATTATTGTTAGTGGTTGGTTTGGGCGAAATAACCGAAGCCTTTCAATAGCTCTCCGGTTATTTACTGCCCGGATTGTTGAGTTTGTAGCTTCTATTTCCTTTTATACCAAAACTGCTGAGGTCCACCTTCGACGATGGTGAGCGGATCCTGATGTATTTTTCGATCTTGTTCTTGGTGTTGGATAAATTTTCCATTCTTTACCTGAAAAGGGTAATGTCGTTTTAATTCCTGGCCTGTACAGTCCTTGGTGTACACGATCATTTCGTATCGCCCATCGGTAAAGTCGCTCTTTTTGACTTGCTGCCAAACGTCTGGGTTAGTGCCAGGGATTTTGGTTACTTGGACGGAGTTGTTGATCCATTTTGTTCGGGTAGAACCACCTGTATTGTAGTCCTTTGGTGAATTGAAACTACCCTTCTTCGATCCTTGCATACGGCTATCGTAGGCACCGAATATTTTGCCATCCTTTAGCAGTTCATACTTGAATTTATAGTCGCAGTTTTTCTCTACCCTGAACTTGTTTTCAATATTAGTCGTGGTATTATCTATGAAATGGTGCCAAACCATTAGGTCCTTGTCAGAGTAGCTGGAAAAGTCGAAATAATTCCAGTCTTCCCAAGGTCCTTTTAGGAAGAGGCAGGAAGTAAAGGCTGCATAGGGATCGTCCACCTTTTTCTCGATCACCTCAAAAGGAAAGGTGTAATAGAGTTTACCCGCAGCATAGAAATCCAGCCTGTACTTTCCTTTGCCAATTTGAATGAAGTCATCCGTTTCGTGTACTTGCTTTTGATTCATAACCGATCCTACCTTCAGGACAGGGTTGACCGAGTAATGGAATCGTCCTGCTACTTCCTTGGATTCACTATTGACCACATCGGCATAGAGGAGGAGGTCTTCTTTTTTATAGCTGTCGTAGTTGGCCTTGTCTCCTTTTTTTGTAGCTGTCGGCAGGAAGGAGACGGCTAGATTTGGGGTACTCAGTTTACCCTCGATGGTCATCTTGATGCCACCAGAAAGTAAACTTTCCATCGTAATGGCAGGCATGAAAGGGGAGGAAGAAAAATCGAGTTCCACACCGCCACCTTGGGCTTTGTTTTTTTTGAGTCCGAGTTTGTTCTTGAGTTTACCCAATTGTGCATAGCTGGGGGAGAGTGGCATTAGGCTTACCATAGCCACCAAAAAGAGCGTCCAGTTTAGTCTTTTCATTTTCTTAGTTTTATGTTCTCCGACAATTTTGTGGGCAGCGTTTTTGCTAGAAGAATTGCGCCCAGTGGGAAGTAAGACTTTTAGCAAAAACGCTGACTCCAAAACACAAGAATTGTCAGAGAACCCAGTTTTAAAGGATTGATGCCCTGTCTTGAGCAGGGGTTTGAAATAGATCTTCTTCTACTTGTACTTTTGAAATAATGAGGGGGAGGGTATGCACACAAAATTAGTAGGTAGAGGTGCGCTCATCAAGCTAGATTGATGGCCTGGTTCGGGGCTTTGATTTCTTGGTTGAAAGTGGATGAAATTCGGTGGGAGGCCGAAAAAGTAACTTGTTCCGTTTAATCGAAGGATAACTTTACTATACTTGTTTTTAGATAAATGGTGAACCTTATGAAAGTAGCCCTAATCGGAACCGGCCTTATCGCAAACACTCACGCCCAGGCTTTACAATCCCTTGGCCATGAACTTCTCGTATGCGTCAATCGCAGCCAGGAAAGAGGGCAAGCCTTTGCCCAACAATGGAATATTCCGCAATGTAGTACTGCCTTCCAGGAGGCATTGTCAGATGAGATCGAGGTCGTGCACATCTGCACTCCACCCGCCCTACATTATGAAATGATCAAGGCTGCACTCTTAGCTGGCAAGCACGTAGTTTGCGAAAAGCCCATGTGTATAGAACCCACACATGCGCAAGAGCTTGCCAAACTCGCCCAAGACCGACAGTTGATTGGAGCCGTAGTCTTCAATGTACGCTTCCATGAAGCCTCCCAGCACGCCAAAGCCAAACTGGCCGATCCTGCCTTTGGCCCTATTCGCCTCATTCATGGCGCCTACCTCCAGGAGTTTCACGCCTTACCTGATGCCTACTCCTGGCGCTATCAACCCGAACTAGCCGGTCCTATGCGCGCTGTCACCGAGATTGGCTCCCACTGGATTGACTTAGTTCGATATTGGACGGGATTGGAGGTCGAAGCCGTATCCGCACAATTTGAGGCCTTTGACCCGGAGCGGAAGCTGCGGGAAGGTGTGATGCATAGGGGAGGAGAGGGAGAACTCTTGAAAGTGCCGTCAGAAGATGTAGCTATGTTGAGTCTACGGTTTTCAAATGGAGCGATCGGTAATGTAGTCCTTTCGGAGGTTTCCCATGGGCGGGGCAATCGCCTTGAATTAGAGATTAGTGGTACGCAACAGTCTTTGTGGTGGAACAATGAACACCCATATCAGCTACATGTAGGCGAGAAATTCCAAGGCTTTAAGACCTTTACTTATCCTTTCGGAGATGGTTTTGGACAAACTTTCAAGGCTAGTTTTGAGGCTATCTATCGGGATATTGAATTGGGAGCAATCAGCCCCGATCACACCTACGCCAGTTTTGAGGATGGGTATCGGAATGCAGCGGTCTGTATGGCGGCGATGAGAAGTTCAGAAAGAGATGGGAAATGGGTACGATGTGAATGAAGAAGGAATAATACTGGGAGAGTCTACCAATATTGTTGAAAAATGTAGAAGGAATGAATAATGGGTAGCTAGGTATGAGTCAGATTATGTAATTTCTGCAATAGAACAAATTACACCTCTTCTACTCATAACAAGAAAAGAGGAGCAATTCTTCGACAATGAAAAACCACTGGATCAACTGGGCTGTACTTGTAGTCTTTCTTCTACCTTGCTGTCTCCTACCTGCGCAAGATGACATTGACCTTTCCTTCGCCCGCCAGAAGATTAGCGAGGCCATCCAAAAAAGAAGCCTGCCCGACTTACCTATCCAATTTGAATTAGATACCGACTTACCGATTGAAGGTTACCGAATTGAGCCAGGGGCAGGAGGCGTGATGATCTATGGGGGAGATGGAAGGGGCCTATTATACGGTGGCTTGGACGTAGCGGAGCAGTTGGAATTGAATCGACAAATAAAGGCCACAGTAGGAAAGCCCTATCTGGCCAAGCGGGGCTTGAAATTCAATATCCCACTTGATGCCAGAACGCCTAGCTATGATGACTCGGGAGACGCCGCCCAGAAGAACATCCTGGAGATGTGGAACTTTGAATTTTGGCAGGAGTTTCTGGATGATATGGCCCTTCATCGCTACAATACCCTCACCCTTTGGAATCCACATCCTTTCCCCTCTATGATCAAGATGGAAGAATATCCCGATGTGGCATTGAGTGATGTGAAAGTAACCAGGCTTTCACCCTTGGGCAGGGAAAATGAATGGGGCGATCCACAATTAGTGACCACCAATGTAATGGAGAATTTGAAAACGGTGAAGGAAATCTCTATTGATGAAAAGGTAGCCTTTTGGCAATCGGTGATGAAGTTGGCGAAAAGCAGAGGCATCGATATCTACTTCATTACCTGGAATATTTGCCCCAATAGTGTAGCTAATCCGGTAGAGCCTTTTCACAAGACCTTTGGTATCAAATTGTGGGATGAAAAACCTGGGAAGTATGGTATTTCTCATCAAATGAATAATCCCAAAACCATTGCCTACTATCGGGCTGCTGTTAAAGCCTTTTTGCTCACCTATCCAGAAGTTAAAGGGATAGGCGTGACAGCGGGAGAGTATATGCCACCTACCTGGGATGGCTACAATCGAGAGCAATGGCTTTGGGAAACTTATGGACTGGGAATTTTGGATGCAAAGGAAGTTCAGCCCGACCGGGAAGTTCCTTTCATCCACCGAGTTTGGTATTCCGATATGGATCAGATTATGAAGTATTGGAAGCAATACCCTGATCCCTTTGAAGTGAGCTTTAAGTATGCCAAAGCTAGACTATACTCTTCCCCAGAGCCTCCTTTTGCTAAGGCACATTTGAAGGAAATGGAACCCTATAGACTTAAATCCTGGTGGAATTTGCGCAACGATGACATCTTCGTCTATCGCTGGGGAGATGCGGACTATGTCAGAAAGTTTTTGAAATACTTCCCAAAGGATCAAACGGCAGGCTATTACTATGGATCGGATGGCTATGTTTGGGGCCGGGAGTTCATCAGCAAGGACCCGCAACTTTCTGGGCAGTTGGAGGTCAAAAAGCACTGGTATAATACGATGCTTTGGGGAAGGTTGGGATACAATCCCGATTTATCCAGGACTTTCTTTATTCAGAAAATCCAACAACACTACCCGGAAGTCTCAGGAAAGAAGCTACACGATCTTTGGCAAACGGCATCGACCATCATTCCCCAAGTTAATACCTTTCATTGGCGAGATTGGGATCATATGTGGTCACCGGAAGCTTGCCTTTCAAGACCCGTTTTGGGCGGTTTCAGAGAAGTGACAGATTTCATCGATAATCCGACGATGGAGGGCAGTAATTTGCAGAATCCCAGGGCTTACGTCAGAAATGTAATTGCCAAGAAGGAAAGTGATAAGATCTCTCCGCTCGACTTTGCCCAACAATTAAGGCTCGCTGCTGATGTGTCGATCTCCGGAGCGAAAGCTATGAAGTCTCCCCGTGACTTAAGCGCCGAAACCAGCACACTGTTGGATGATATCACTGCCATAGGGCACCTGGGGAATTACTATGCTGTGAAAATCGAAGCGGCCGTCGCCTTGGCTTTTTATCTAGAAGAACAAGGAAATGAACACAAAGAGGAAGCCATTGCGTTACTAGAAAAGGCGCTGGAACATTGGCTGAAATACGCTGCTGTTTCTACAAAAAACTACCAACCTCAAATGCTCGCCCGTACCAATCTACTCGACTGGAAAGCACTGGTAAATGAGGTGAAGGAGGATATTAGTAAGGCTAAAAAACTAGAGTACTAAGTCTTTTTTCTCTAAGTAGTGTGATAATAAATACTCGCTGGTTTAAAGGAAATACCATCCACTATTAACCTGTCTTTTAATGGTGATCGCGATAGCACTTTTGTCCTATTTCTCTTTGCTCGATTGACATGGAGTAAAAAAGAAATACTGATGATTAAAAGTAAACTGTTCCTATCCGGATTATTCCTCTTATTCTTTTTCAGTGCTGCTGCACAAAATCAAAGCAATGGTTGGATTGCAATCGAAACCGATCCGGTTTCGACAGCGTTTGGGGCCAAAACCCTGTCAGTCTTGGTCGAACCTACTCAGCTGCCCCAATGGTCCTTGTTTGTAAATGTGGTTAGCGCCGATTTCCCAGGTTGGATGGATGATTTCTTAAACCCCAAAAATAAGGATAAGGGCTTTGATTCAAAGATTGAAATTGGAGGAGGAATCGCCCTTGATTACTTCCTGAAACCTGAGCGAAAGGGACTTTATATAGGCTTGATCAACTTGTTTTTCCGAAACGATATCACGTTAAATGATGCCAAGGATAAAATCCTTACGCACAATGTCATTCCACGGGCAGGTTATCGGTGGTATCCATTCACCAAAACCGCTTTTTACCTAAACCCCTTTCTTGGCGTTCGATATGAGTATGCACTGGGAGCAGCGGTTCGCATCGAAAATCAGGAATTTACGTCCGCAGGCATCCAGCCCTTTGCCACATTACATATCGGTTATCACTTCTAAAGCGAATCCAAATGAATCAGAAATTAACAGTTGAAGTGCAGCAAGGAGTGACAAAGATCATGTCCACAGCTCATATCTATGCTTCTAAAAAAGAAGTATGGGACGTTTTGAAATTTCCTGGCAATATTGCCGCCTTTCACCCCTTGATCAAAAGATCTTTTATGACCACCCAGGCCGAAAGCGGTTTACATGCCAAGCGACATTGTGATTTACTGCCCATGGGGGCAATGGATGAGGTCATTACGGATTGGAAAGAGGGTAAGACATTTACCATGGAAGTAATTGGCGGCAAAATGCTACCACCTCATCATTTTATGAAAGGAAGAATCTTCATGAGGGAAGTGGGGGAGCATACCGAAGTAAGTTTCGAACTCTCCTATCGTCTAAAATTTGGAGTGATCGGAAGGCTATTGGATCGTCTTTTGATTCAACCACAATTTAAGAACGCTCCAACAAAATATGTACAGGGTTTGAAGAAATATGTAGAAGGAAACAAAAATTAAGACTCCATTTCTCGGCTTGACCCGCTTTCATTGCTTGGAATAGCGGCTTATGAAGCAGTTTCAAAATAAGGAACTGCTTTCTCTTCCTTTCTCCAAATGGTTTGTGTTACCCTTGTAATATACTATGATCCACTGCTGTTCTTTGGTGGCTAGGAAATCCAATGCAGAATTTTTTAGAGCATTTTGTATGCAAATAAGCAACTAATCGTAAAAAAAGCCATCTTTAACTATTAGATATACAAATACGACAGTAATATGAAGGGAACCAATTTAGGTGAATTTGAAGAACTTGTTCTATTAATTGCTGTAGCCCGTCCAGAGGAGGCATATAGTGTCGGTATTGCCAAAATCATTGATGAGGTGACTGATCGCAAAGTAGTACACAGTGTCGTTCATGCTTGCCTTAATAGACTCTTGAAGAAAGGTTTTTTAAGCTCAGAAATGAAAGCGGGAAGTAATAAACGCGGCGGCAGAAGAAAGCGTGTATACACGATCACGCCTCTGGGTATGAAGACACTGGAAATGGTTAAAGCACAAAGAGATAAGCTATGGGCAATGATAACTCCGGCTTGAAAGAAAACAAGCCAACCCCGCCTAAATGGGCCGATAAATTCCTGGAATGGTATTGCGCTCCACATCAGCTGGAAGATGTGCAGGGCGCACTTTACGAATACTATTACGACAAGATTGAAAACGGGCAAGCTAGCCGGGCCAAATGGTTTTTCATACTGGATGTCATTACTCATTTTCGCCCACATATAATTAAAAGGAAATCCTCTCACTTTGCATCAAATTCACTTGGCATGTACAAAGAAATCATAAAAACTGCCATTCGGAACTTCCGAAAAAATCAACTTGCTTCAATCCTCAATTTATTGGGATTGACGATCAGCATCACGAGTTTTTTACTAATCTGGATCTGGATACACCAAGAAAAAAACTTCGATGCTTTCCATGAACATGCAGCTGATATCTACCGAATACCTAATACATTCAAAAGTGAAAGCGAAACCTTTTCACAGGCGGTTTCAGGTCCTGCCTTGGGAGCGCAATTGCATAAATTATTCCCGCAGGTTGTAAATGCCACTCGTTTTGGCAGTACTACGGCAGTCATAAAACTAGGTGATCAAAGTTATTTCGAAAACAGAATTAGGGTTGTTGATCCCAACTTTTTTGACATGTTTAGTTGGGAGGTTTTGGCAGGAGATAAAGCTGATTTTTTGAGGGAACTCAATTCCATCGTCTTGACTGAAAGCCTGGCAAAAAAGTACTTTGGTGAAAACTCGGCCTTGGGGCAGACACTGATAATGGATAACGAACGCCCGATGAAAGTCACGGGGATTCTGAAAGATCCCCCTGCAAATTCCCAGTTGCAATTTGAAGCCATTACCAGCATGAATCTGGCGAAAGTTCGTTGGGAAACCCAAGATATGGATACCAATTGGGGCGGTGGCTGGTTTCACACCTATTTGCAATTAGAACCCAATGCAGATCAGGAGAATCTAATGGTAGAGGTCAATAAATTGATTACTTCTAAATTGACCTTTTTTACGGAACGGAATATGTCTTACCACTATTTCCTACAACCATTAACCGACATACACCTTAACTCTGATTTGAGGTATGACTTCTCCAATAATGGCAGTGCAAGAAATGTTTCCATATTTACAGCTGTTGCTTTCATTATCTTGCTTCTGGCTTGTATTAATTATATCAACCTGAGTACAGCCAATGCCATACGACGTGCGAAAGAGGTCGGGATTAAGAAAATTATTGGTGCCTTACGCACAGATTTAATTAAACAGTTTTTGATAGAGTCTACCCTTATTTGCCTTATCTCGGCCTTAATAGCTCTTGGTCTCGTTTATTTTTTACTTCCGAGTTCTGCAAACTTTCTGGGCTATGATATAGCGCTGAATGTGAATGCTCTGAGCTTTTTGTGGCTGTTTTTAGGCACATTAGTGCTTGGGCTAGTGGCTGGCTTTTTTCCTGCCTTTAGCATTTCTGCTTTTAAACCTCTCTCTGTATTGAAAGGTCAGTTGAAAAGTGGGAAACAAGGGGCCTTGATCCGGAAATCACTGGTTGTACTACAATTCACAGCGACGATCGCTTTAATCATTGCGATCATCACGGTGAACGGCCAATTGCGGTACATTCAAAATAAAGATCTTGGCATGCAAACCGATGAAGTGATCTATGTTTCTTACCGTGGTCTACAGAGTGTGAATAATAATCAGGAAATCCTCAAAAATGAATTGCTGAAGAGCGCTGCCTTCAAATCTATTTCCTTTTACAGAAATTCTCACCCGGTGGGAGGGTTAAGTAATAGTACGGTCCAGGTGGAAACGGAAGCAGGGAAGAAGGTATCTTCTAGCCTATACAATATCAGAGTGGATGAATCTTATGCGGAAACCTATGGAATAGAGTTGGCTGCGGGGCGATTTTTCTCTGAGGTATTTCCTACTGATTCCACTAATTCAGTCCTTGTCAATGAGGCCGCAGTAGCTTCTTTCGGTTGGGGAAGTCCAGAGCAAGCCCTCGGTAAAAAAATGGGTGTAGCGCCTTTTGAGCGAACAGTTGTCGGTGTGGTGAAGGACTTTAATTTTGAAGGGCTACATAAAGAGGTGGCACCCTTGCGAATTTTGCCGATAAGGAATAAAGATGATTATTCTGAAATTGCTTTAAAAGCGGATTTGTCAGATCCATTTAAGACATTGGGTTTTCTGGAAAAAACATGGAAGAAGATCAACCCAGAAGTACCACTGGACTATACCATCATGAATGAGGATATAAAAGATCAATATCAAGGTGAACTACGATTTCGTAGTATTTTCCTCGTTTTTTCCATCTTATCGCTAGTTATTGCCTGCCTAGGTTTGTTGGGCTTAGCCACAGCTCTAACGAATCAAAGAATAAAGGAGATTGGAATCAGGAAGGTATTGGGTGCTTCCAACTTTAATTTGATCAAGCTAATTAGCCGCGAGTTTCTTCTTTTGGTCGCGCTTTCCATTGTATTAGCTACTCCGCTGGCTTGGTATGGTATGGAACAATGGCTGGCAGGTTTTGCTTATAGGATCGATATGAGTTGGGTGTTTTTCCTCTCAGCTGGATGTATCGCTCTGGGGGTTGCTTTGATTACGATTAGCTATCAAACACTGAAAGCGGCATTGAGCAACCCTGTTCTTTCTTTGAGAACTGAGTAGAATCATAATCTGAGTTAAAACTTTAGACACCTTCCCAGTAACAAGTAGCTGCTAGATCTCCATTTTTTTGCGGATCAACTCTTTTTCTTTGGTAGATGTGGAAAGCGCCAAAGCAGTTTCAAGATAGGGGATTGCTTTGGCCTTTAGTTTTAATTCTAGATAAAACACTGCCAGAGTGGAATGATAGTGAACACTTTTTTGCAATGTTGGATTAGTACCTTGTGCTAGTAGCTGTTGCAGGGCTTTTTTTTGTTCTCCTGCATAGAAGCGAGCAATATTTAGATTGAGTTTTACCAACGCGTTGTCATCTAGTTGTTCGAGGATGGCATATTGCCTGGATATACTTGTCCAGTTAGTGGTTTCAAAGCTAGCCGCGATGCAATGTTCAGCAGCGATACCTGCTTGTAATTGGAACTTTGTTACTTTTTTACCGGCTATAGATTGCTTTAGGTATTCAATGCCTTGCGCGATCAGTCCTCTATCCCAAAGGCTGCGGTCCTGTTTTTCAAGAATGATCAGCACTCCTTGTTGGTCCATGCGGCTTTCAAAACGGGCAATGTTTAATAGCATCAGTGCCAAAAGTGCTTTGGCTTCAGCAGCTTGTTTAAAGTTTTCCAAGACCTGTTTTAATAAACGAATAGCCTCATAGCAAAGGTCAATCCGGATCATCTTTGGGTTGTGACTGCTATAGTACCCTTCATTGAACAATAGGTATAGAGTAGCAAAAACATTGTCTAACCTTTCTCCTAATTCTTTACCTGTTGGGATTTCAAAAGGGATAGAATGATCTCTGAATTTTTGTTTGGCTCGATACAGACGCTTATTAATTGTGGCGGGTTGTGCCAATAGTGCACTAGCAATTTCGGGAATACTCAAGCCGCATAATGACTTTAGGGCTAGGGCGATTTGTGATTCATCAGGGAGGGCGGGATGACAGCAGGTGAAGATCATCTTCAACGTACTGTTTTTTTCGACCTTCTCCGAAAATTCTAAGCTATCAAGATTTGTCCTTTCTAAGCTAGGGATAACCTTGTTTTGGTATAGCTGGTTTCGTTTGAGCAAATTGATGGTCTTCTTCTTTGCCACATCCATCAGCCAGGCTTCTGGATGATCAGGGATGGACCTTATACTCCAATTTTCCATAGCTTCTACTAAAGTATCCTGGACGATGTCCTCCGCTATTTCTACCTCAGGCAAGCCGAAGTAATTGACAAGAATTGCTACAAGTTTGGCATAGCTGTGTCTGAAAAAATGTTCGGCTAATTGATTCGTATTTGTGGCGTTTTCTTTCAATGTTATTGGGATGAGATCAAAGGCCTAATATAGATTTCAAAGTATTTAAGCAAAGGAGAGTTATTGCATAGATGAGCGGCTTGCTCTAAATTATCAGCTTGAATGATGATGAAACCGGCAATAATCTCCTTTGCCTCTAGAAAAGGGCCGTCTAAAGCGATTTGATCTTTTTGCTTGAGGTGGGCTCCCTTTCGCTCCAAACGATTGTCGGAAATATAATGTGGTTCAATGGTAGCTATCCATTCCCGATATTCCTCAAGTCTTTCTTGCAATTGCTCTGGCGAATAATCCAAGGACTTTTTCCCTTTTAGTAACAGCAGAAATTGTTTCATCAAATTATCATTTACTCAATAGGTCATCTCCAGAAGTTTGGGCCCATGTTTTATCTTGTGCTCAAAGATAGCAGGTTTGATGGGGTACTGATATTATTCATTGACGAATGGAGTAACCTGATTCAAGAGGGCCTTTGAGTAATGTCAATTAAGTGATGCCAAATAGGACAGACTGATGAGGTTACTTGTCAACCATCACTAGTTATCTTGATCTCAAAAGGTAATGATCCTGAACAGCAACGGCCTCTATTGACTGGTCATCTTTTCAAAGTGCAGGTCAAAGGCCGTTTGTCCACTGAGGAGGCAGTGAGTAACTTTACCAGAATTATCTCTGATAAATTCCACCCGCCCTAGATAAGATTGATCACTAATGAAAGCATCTTGGGCAATCGGACGTAAGGTGATATCCGGGTTTAGGGCATGCGTCGCAACGAGTGTACCATTTTGTTCCACAAAGCTATAGCTTGTTTCCAATTCCTCACTGTTGTAGGTTCCTACAAGGTCATGAAGGGATATTTCTCCATAGTTGGGAGGAGAAAGGGTGACCTTTTGCGCGGGGTAGGAGAAATCGGAGAAATGCCACCTAAATCCGTTGTCAGAAAAAACAATTTTACTATGAGGCCGATCCGGAAATTCAAAAGCCTGCTGTTCTGCTAGGGGAGGTAGGGCTAAGGTACTCTCAGAGCCGTAGGCTTGAAAATAGAGGGTGTCGTTCTGTGCCAGTGTCGTGATATACAGGCCCGGAAAAACTTGATAGACACCAGTAAATCGCTCTAACTCCTTGGTCGTGTAAGTAGGTGGAGCTAATTTTGGTTCCTTCTTGAGGGATTCTGCAAGAAATATATCAATCATGCCATAGGCAATGTTTAGGGGATTAAAGGATTCATAATTGCCGGTAACTGCTACGGAAAAATTGTGCGCTGGTACACGCAATAGATAGGCACGAAATCCAGCATCACCCCCACCATGGAATTCGACTTTTACTCCCTTGTACATTTTGGTTTCCACCCCAAGACCGTAAGGAATTTGGTTTCCAGAATTGAGCAAACTGGGTTGAACCATTTTGGCCGACAAGACTGCACTTCCCACGAGATGTTGATCATAGTTATTTGCCCATTTGCTTAGATCCTCCGAGGTGGTATATAAGCCCGTGGATCCGACAATTCTTCTATTCATCGGGATATAGTGATAGGCGTCTCCTCGTTTAATGTAAGAATCAGCTTTGTTGATCACTAAGGTGCCTGGATCTTCCAGGAATTGAGTGTTTCGCATCCCAAGTGGAGTTAGTAGACGCTCTTCAACGAAATCGGAGAAAGAAAGGCCTGATATTCGACTTACAATCTCCGCGAGCAGGACATAACCCGAATTGGAATATTGAAAACGCTCGCCGGGCCGAAAGTTGAGCCCTTTTTGTCTGAGTAGCGATGCTACCATCTCTTTTTGTCCAATCAGTTCTTCGTCTTTTCTACCTCTTAGATTATTCAAATCGTAAGTATTTCGGAACCCGCTGGTATGATTGGCTAACTGCCTTAGCGTGATGGGATATTCAAGACTTTTTAGCTCTGGCAGGTGTTTAGAGACCTGATCGTCTATGGATAGTTTCCCTTCCTGTTCTAGCAGTAAGATCGAGAAGGTGGTGAACTGCTTGGAGATAGACCCCACTAGAAACACGGTAGAATCAGAAACTGGTATGCGATGTTCGAGATTAGCAAAGCCTTGCTGTTGCTTATAGAGAACTCGACCATTTTGTCTTACTGTGATAGCTAAGCCTGGGCCCTGATTCTGTTGGTGGGCATGGACTAGGTGATCTGCGCGTTGTATGGAGTAAGCGCTATTTTGACCATCCGCTTTGAAAGAAGTAATGAAGAATAGTTGAGTAATGATGCTTAGAAAGAGCAGTTGTTTCATTCTTTTAAAATTGGTTCTTCGACAAATCTCGTGTTTGAAGACACTCAAAAATGTAATGCAAGGCTTTACTGAGAGTAATCGTCAGCATCGCTTCTTTATCTCATTTTATGAATGTCCACGAGTTCTGTCGAAGAAGAGTGAAATTTTGTTGAAACAAAACTGCTGTAAAAATTTCATCGAAGCGTTCGAATGAAGGAAGTCGGACTATTTAGTGGGCAAGAAAAGCGTCCGAATAAAAGTCGGACTGTTCTTAACTGGTTGATTTCCTGTAATTAGTAGGCGTTTGGGCCGTTTCTTTTTTGAAGGCGGTATAGAAAGAGGATTTAGAGTTGAATCCTACCTGATACAGGATTTCCAATACGGTAAGATCTCGTTGTTCTTTCAGCAGGACTTTAGCCTCATGGATCCGAAACTCATTGATGTAGTCAAAGAAGTGTTTGCCGAGCTGTTGATTAATGAGCTGAGAGACTTGTTTGTCTGGAAGGCCTAAGCCTGTGGCTAATTTTTGAAGGCTTAGTTCAGCATCGAGATAGGGTTTTTCGGTTTGCATATAGTCAGCAAGTCGTTCCAGCTCCTTTTCATATTCACTATTGTCGACCCCTTGACCTAGCTTGATCGGCCTCAAATTCTTATCAACTCCTAGAAAGAGCTTGGGATGATATAATGCTTTTAATACAAACCAAGAAATAACACAAAGGGCAAAAACGCTGATGATTAGGTTAATGATGGGCAGAAAGTCTAGCGATGTTCCGCTAGATACTATGTCCCGTAGGAGCACAAAACTATTTCCAATCAAAAATAGAATTGTCGTCTGAAGGAGCCATCTGAACGTGAGGTGATGGTTGGTTGAATAATTCTCTTGGTATAGGATGCGGAAAGTTCTAAGGCTTAGAAAGACAGCTATGATATAAGCATAATACTGCAGTTGAGTTACTATATCAAACAACTGAACACCCTCCACAGAAATGTTTGAAACGATGAAGAGCGAGAAGAATCCTATTGCAGGTAAGGCATGTAAGAGGTGTTTACTTTCTAATTTATAGTTGTAGTAACAAGCCGACTGTACATAAAGCCAATATAAAGGCATTTGCAGGAGCACACTGCTCATTCTCAGACTTTCAAACCAAAGATTGGATGTCTGAGGGATAAACAGGCCTACTAGATCCAAGGCTGTTACTAATAGGAAGCTGGCAAAAATATAATTCGGCAGTTTTCGCTCGGATTTAGCCGTTAGCAGGAAAAAAGCCAAAAGAAGTAATAGAAAAACGATAATCTTGCCAAGGTCCGGTATTAAGGCTGCGCCTACCATGAATATGCTTTGTGATATCTAAGGGTTGATTGGGTCGCAGGATAGGGATAATTTTTGATCTATCGGACAGAGATTCGGTTGAATTTTGACAAGTAGCTACTAAATAGACCTTAAAGCCAGTTTTGCAGTGAAAGGACAGGTAAAACATATGAAGTTTTGGTCGTAAGCTCCTAGACTAATTTCGAATGTTTGTGCTGAATTATTTTTGGCTTTCGATGATCAAGCCAATTCACTATTCCTTCCACAAAGTTTCCCAGAGCAATGCACGGGGTTTCAGATAAGAGGGTTTAGTCATTTCAGCGCGCCATCTTTCCGAAAGATATTCACTTACCTGAATGCGCGAATCCACCTGCTGAAAAGTAGGATTGATTACCCACATGGCCTGCGCGGACCAATTGACATTGATATAGCTGAAGGCTTTAATGATGTCGGCATTTTTATGGATGGTTTCAAGAAAAGGTAAAAACCATTGCCCCCAAGCCCGTTCTGCGATTTTGGGGTTGGAAAGTCGAGTGTCAAAATACAGACCGTCCATTTCAAATACTGGCGTAGCTTCTGCAATGAAGACGGGTTTAGCATGTTTTCGCGCGAAAACTAGCATCTCTTCATCTGGATTACCAAAATAGGAATAGCCACACCAATCCACTAATTCATCCCCCGGATACCAATCTTCCAAGGTTTCTTGATCGGTTCCCGTTCCTTTAGATTGCCAAACAAAGGCCACATTGTTCACCTCCATCTCCGCAAAAACTGAATGAATACGCTCCCAGGCGTCTAGATAATGTTTCTTCTTGTAGTGATTCCACTCCCACCCATCAAATTCATAACCAATCCGTAGGAATACGGGGCGCCGTCCTAGCCCTTTAATCCAATCCCCTAACTCCCGGATGAGGTGATCTCTGTTACCCTTTGCTACGGCTTTTTCATGATCTACTAGGGAGAGCCCAATGGAAACTAGACTATATTGAAAGTCAGGGTCATCAATCACACATCGAGCGCAGTTGTCACCAGCGCCCCAATTGGCCTTACTCTTGATGCCGTCATTACCCCGTGCGGTGAAACCAAAAGATTCTCCTCCCGGCGAGAAATTGGTATAGGTGGTGAAACCTGTTGGAACATCAAAGTTATCGCAATAGCCATCCTTGTATTGATCCAGTCCGCCAATCGCGCCCAGGTCCTGGCCAATGAAGAACAGGAATTGTCCATTTGGCGGCTCGAATTTAGCTAAAGCGCGCGCTGATGGAGATCCTGAATCCTGTCCGTAAACCATCTGCGCACCTACCCCGTGTACGAATAATAAGAGCATCAAAATCAGCACTAAGTCAGCGTATTTCACTTTTACAGGAGCAGGGCTACACTTTGCCTTTGAGGATAGGATCATCGGATGATGTTAAAGCTTTTTTTAATAATATCTCTTAGCACAGCATGATCGACATCTTCTAATCGCTTGATATACAGACATCCTCGCCCATGTTTGTGTGGGCCTAACCTAGATAGCAACTCCTTTTCCTTCTCCAAATCGAACATCACATAGACCGATAAATGGGCTTTTGCTGGGGAAAAGCCGACATTAAACCATTCATACTCTTCGCCATTCTTGCGCTGGTACTTATATTTGCCAAAGCCAACGATACTTACACCCCAAATTTTAGGCTCCAATCCAGTAACTTCCTGAATCATTTTTAATATTTCCTTACTGTCGGCTTTTCGTTTTTGGTTCGAAACGGCTTCGATGAATTGGCCTACATCCCGATCTGTTTCCGAATTGGCTAAGGTCTTCTTTTTTGCCATGACATTTATTTTGGGTTGACAATCAAAGGGAAAATCAAGTATAAACTAACAATTTCTCTTAGCATCCCCAAAATGAAAAGATTCGTCGTAGGGAATTGAAGAGCATGTGACTGATATCCGGAACATTGTCAGACCTTGAGCTATCCCCGAATCTCAGGTTTACTTATTTGGTGTATTTTAGTTAACTTGATTAATCATTACTGGATAAATCATCAGTCTTGGTGCATCCAATGCTCAACTAAAATACCTACCATGAAGTTTAAGCTTATTGCACTTGCCTTTCTTTTATTTTGGAGTTGCCAAACTGAGGTTTCCGATGCCAAGGTAGAAGTCTCTCCAACACAGACTCGCCCCGCTTCTTACCGATCGGCCCCTACCGTACTACAAACCTGGGTGGATGCCCGGGCGGGAACTGGTGCTCCGGTGCATTGGATTGCGGAGGGTGCTGTTTACGACTATCCTTCCGGAAAAAAACGCTTCGGGATGATTGGCTTCGATAGTTCGACCATCATTTGGCCAGAGGAAGAAGGCGGAGATATCATCCACCTAACGCGTAAAACCTTCGCCTATACAGATCCAGAAACCGGAGAAGTGCTGAAAGAATTCAATGGCAATTCAGTTAAGGCTATCGCTTATCCTTATCAAATGATTACCTATCGCTTCGAAAACGAACGCATTTATGGAGATGTTGAGCAAGGTGTCGGTGAGCGTAAGCAGGTAATTGAAGCTAAAGATGGCATTCCTTATCGTAAAGTCGGGGATAGTTTTATTTACAATGCAGCGGTATTCTTGGACTTGGAGTTGCCAGGCGGCAATCGCTACGAGGCATGGGAGAACTACGATTTCTTTATTCACCCAGAAGGTACCGTAGAAGAATCCCATCAAATGAGTTGGCAACGGTATGGTAATCTACCGAGCTGGGCAGGTACTGGAAAATGTATTACTCATTTACACTCTTGGCGAGTGGAAAGCCAGGATGAGTTCCCTGCCCATATCTTAGCTTGGGCTAAAGCAGAGCAACCCAAATGGCTGAACCCACCAGCTGATCTAGCAGAAGTACGAGCTATCCAAAAGGGAGAAAGTGGACCAGGGTGGGGGGATTAGTGCGACTTACAAATACTGTCGTTCACTTACGTTTTCTTGAGGTTTACTTAATTCCGTAGCGATTTATCCGGAATGCGTCTAGATTGCAATCATTCTCAAACAACATTTAAAAGCTAAATTGATGAGTAATCTAGCAGTAGTCCAAAAAGCCTATCAAGATTTTGGTGCAGGAAATATCCCTGCCGTACTTGCCGTATTTGATGACAATATTAAGTGGATGGGGGCCAGTGGTTTCCCTTTTCATGATGGAGATGGAGTGGTAATCGGATCTCAGAATGTTCTAGAAAAAATCTTTGCTAGAATACCGGAATTCTTTACAGAATTGAATATTGACGTGCTAAACTTGTATGAAAGTGGAGATACCGTTATTGTAGAAAGTTATTTCAAAGGCATATATAAAGCCTCTGGAAAATCCTTCCAGGCTAATGGTATGACGCTTTGGGATTTGAAAGACGGGAAGGTCACTCGTACTTTTGAGGCCATTGATACAGGGGCAATCATGAATTAGATAAAAACCTTAACCGAAGATCAGCTTAGGTGAAGAAAGGGGCGCCAAGCATTCCTCAGTCTAGAGGTTGTGCTCTGGCGCTTTATTGTTAAAGCTATTTAGTCTTCATGTTCAGCTCCTAAGAACCACTTGGCAAAGTAGATATTACTCACCCCTTTGGAGAAGGACGTTTCTCGCCAGCTAGAAAATAGTAGGACTTGACCATCTTCCGTTAGCAAAGGAGAATCTTCGTAGGAGGGGGAGTTAATGGGCGCGGCTAACAATCGGAGTTCGGACCAAGTCCGGGCATTTTTACGACTCAGGTATAAGTCATCACCACCCAAACCCTCTTTTCTAATAGAACTAAAAATCAGTAAGTTCCCAGTACGATCTATATAGCTAGGCCATTCTCCAGCAAGGGTGTTGATGATATTACTGACCTTGGTTATCTTCTCAAAAGATTGACCGGTATATTTGGTGTAATAGATATCCCAGGAACCTGATCGATTGGAGGCGAAGTAAGCTTCTCCTTGTTCATTCATGGTAAAACAGCACTCCAAACTATCAGAGTTGATGGGAAATTCCAAGACCTCTGGTTTTCCCCAGCTATGACTTTTCAATTGAACCTTCCATATATTCCAGGCTTTACTCAGTCCTTTTTTGTTAGGTGCACGTTTGGAGGTGAAAAATGCTATTGTCTGATCTGGAGAAAAATCAAGCCCCGCATCATAGTAGTCACCGGAAAAAGGCAGCGTGTCAGGGGTATCCCATTTTCCATCTACAAAAGAACTGACCAGGAGCGTTGATTGCTCAAATCCTTTGTCCGCTCGACTGAAGTAGAGGGTGTCCTTTGTCCGCGAAATGGTATTAATACTCTCATGAAATTCTGAGGTCGAGATGATGCCTTGACCTAATATTTTGGGTTCTAAGGACATTTCCGCCAAAGGGTCATGATGGGTATTCGGGGCTTGACAAGAGCTCAGTAGACACAAGGAAGGCAGTACGAGGAAATTTCCTCGTATGCTGATGAAGAAAGATCTAATGAAAGGAAAATGCATAGCTATCGCTTAATTAAAATACCCGAATGCACATTTGTAGCCTGTCTCCCATCATAGACCACCTGTCCATTTACCCAAACCCTTTCAATTCCAGTGGAAAGTGCCTGTGGGGATGCGATGGAGGCATTGTCCATTACCGTTTCCGGATTAAACAGGACCAGGTCAGCAAAATAACCGGAAGTGATCATTCCGCGATTCCGAATACCTAGTTTTTCAGCGGGTAAGGCCGTCATTTTGTGAATGGCAGCGCCTAAGGAAAGCACGCCCTGTTCGCGAACATACCTTCCCAGTATACGCGTAAAGGCCCCGTGCCCCCTCGGATGTCCTCGCATCGCCCCATCAGAGCAAATACTGGTGTGATCCCATCTGAGAAAGTTGGCGATATCTTCCTCACTCATAGAGGTGGCAACAATCGATCCCGCTTCTCCACTTGCCTCACCTTCCCTAATAATGCGTAGTAAGGCCTGCGCCTCATTCTCTTTATTCATCTGTCCAATTTCGGTGATGGTTTTCCCTTCAAATTTTCGATTGGGAGGAAAATTGACCATGACTGAGGTTGTCGGATCGAACAATTCTTCGGTGGCAAAGTGGGCACTAGATAAGCTTCGGAAATCCTTTTTGGGAAACAAAACCCGTGGCGTAGAAGACCACATTGTGTACGGATAGATATCAGCACTGACATTCACTCCTTGCTGCCTTGCTCGTTGTAGTTGCTGGAGCAAGGACGTAGAGGAGCCCCATCGACTACGCTGGGCAATCTTGATATGGGTGATTTGTACAGGTAATTTTGCTTCCCGTCCGATATCGATGATTTCCGCTATTGCTTCGTCTTGGTAGACGTCCTCGCTACGGATATGACTTATGTACGAACCTTCATGTTTGGCCGCTATTTTGGCTAATTCAATCACCTCGGCAGTATTGCTGTAGAAGGCGGCCTCATACTCCAAGCCGGAGGATAAGCCAAGAGATCCTTTCTTCATTTCCTCCTCCAACATGATTTTCATGGCAGCTAACTCTCCTTGCTTGGCTTTCCGGAGGACATCTTTATTCATGGCCTCAGATCGCAAGGTAGAATGTCCTGTGAAGCTGGCTACATTGACACTGACTGGCTGTTTTTTCAATTGAGCTTGCAGGGTATCCATAGATGTAGATCCGCCATCCTGGCCCACTACGATAGTTGTTACCCCTTGGTTAGTGGCAGCCAGACAGGAGGGCTTGTCCCTGAGCCCCCAATCATGGTGGCTATGACTATCGATAAAGCCTGGAGCTAGCGTTAAACCTTCTCCATTGGTATGCGCTTCTCCGGGAGCTATTGGCAATTTGCCAACTTCTTGAATGCGGTTGTTTACAATTCTGACATCGGCTTTGAATGCGGGTAATCCGCTACCATCTATAACATTTACATTGCTGATGACTTCAGTTCGAGGCAGTGACCAAGGCTTCTCTTCTAGAAAGTTCTTCACTAATCGCATAGCCCTGCCATCAGTGCCATTGGATAAAAGGATGAGCGTTCGATTGTCTTCTAAATAGCGAACCAGGATATTTCTAAAGCCAACCCATCCACCCGTGTGAGATACGACTTTACCATCTTCTGAGATAAACCAGCCGAATCCATAACTAGTAGCTTCGCCATTGTTTAATTTGGCTGGCGTAATGGCCTCTTGAAAGGTAGAAGACTTCACCAGCGTTTCTGTATAGAGTGCTTGGTCCCATTTGAGCAGATCTTCCGCTGAGGAGTAGATGTTCCCATCCCCAATGATGCCATCAAATCGGATCAGGTCATTTTTAAGGATTTTACCGCCCTCATACCTGAAGCCGTATACCCGAGAATTTGGAGCCTCTCCAAGCTTCAGATTGTAAATGTAGGTGTTTTGGAATCCCAGTGGCTCAGTGATACTAGTTTTGAAGAACTGGTCAACAGCCTTCCCTGAAACTATCTCAATCAGCGAAGCCAAGGTAGTGTAATTGGTATTGGAATACTGCCATCTTTCTCCGGGCTCAAATACGACTGGAGGTTTGTTTCGCTGGAGCAGATTTAAGAGACTTCGATTGGTGAGCGTATCGGCAAAATTCATGTCGCGGGCTGCCATTCCAAAATATTCCGGCAAACCAGATACCTGATTCATGATCTGGCGGATGGTGATTTTAGGGTACGGGAAAGTAGGCAAATGCTTTTGTACAGGATCATCGTATTTCAGTTTACCTTGTTCCTGTAGAATCATGACCATCATGGCATAAAACTGCTTGGAGATGGAGGCAAGATTAAAAGCTGAGGTCATATTCAATGGCCTACCTGTTTCTGCATTCGACCAGCCCAAAGCTTTTTGATAGATGACATCTCCTTCCTCAGCTACCATAACCACACCACTGAAAAGGTGTCGGTCATGCAGATAGGTTAGGATGGAGTCTATCGTTTCATATTGGTTTGAAGGTTGAGCAGTGGCTAGGTTCGGTATCAAAAAGAGGCAAAAGCTAAGGAGAAGTCCCTTCATGGATTTTTGAATTTTGTTGCCTACCAAAGTACAAAGCTCCTATTGCTTCACAAACTTCAAACTTGCTATTTCATGTTCATTTTGTAAACTGATAATATATATGCCTTCGTTGAGTTGGCTAAGATCCAGGTCCGTTTGTTGTTCGCCAGCAGCCAAAAAATTAACTTGTTCCCTGATTAGCTGGCCGTTGGACGTATAGATACCAATCTTAACCTCTCCACCATTTCTAAGAGTAGTGAATAATTTTATGTGGTTTTGAGCGGGATTGGGGGCAGCTAAAAGTTGCATGGCAGCGACTCGGTCCGAGGTAGAAGAAATCACCCGCTCTTCTAAGGTAAATTGATTGCAGGCAGCATTGTCTCCAGATGTACTCCCATTCAGGTTGACACCATTGCCGCAAGCATAAAAAGTAACGGTGCCTGAACCTGTTTCTGGAGCTTTCCATTCTACGGTAAATTCATTAGTGGCACTAGGTCCTTTGTGTTCTACATAGGTGCGATTGGTGGAAGCTACATTAATGATCCGTGCATTGTCGGACGGATTAATCCAATCATTGATGGCATCTGCCTCTACATTCGGCTCTCCATTTAGACTTACCATTTGAAAACCATATGCGTTTGGACTACCAACTGTTGCATTCAATGAGACCTTGATCGTATAGTTTTCTCCCGGAGTGTAGGCCGTTGTTACCGGGTTTCCCGCGTCATCACTTGCTTCGATACCGAGATCTACCTGGATGGTCGCACTGGTTCCGTGACATGTAATACAGGTCGTACTAGCATCCCCAGGCGCTCCAGTATTACCCGTACCCGCGGTATTGGCCCGGCCTTGTGAATTACTTTGAAAGAGAAAGACAGAAAGTGCTAAGACAAAAAGAGTGTAGATAGTATGATTTTTCATCAGTAGTAAGCTTTAATTATTCCTTCTCCGACAATTTTGTGGTCAGCGTTTTAGCTGGAAGGCTCACGACCATAGGAAGTAGGGCTTTTGGCTAAAAGTGTGACTCAAAAACACAAAAACTGTCAGAGAACCTAAATATTTAGGTGTTCCTTCATTTGACTCCAAGTACAATGAACTTTTTCCCTGTGTGTTGCTTAAAGGCTCTTTTTAGTTAACTTTTATCGGGTATTTGACTGTTTTGAACTCATTTAGATTGTAAAGGACAAGATCTCGAATGGTTCTCAGTCCTGTTCCATTCAAATAATTTCGAAATATGCTGTCGGCCGCAAATGGGGCTTTTTCATTTTTCTGAAGTGAATTATTTTAAATTCGATATTGAAAAACGGTTTTGAGAAAGGCTGTACTTATATTGAAGCTGTTAAAAAAATAAGCTTGAACACTTTCATTGACTATCGAATCTGCCCAAAGTTTAATTCATAAATAGCATTTCATTGTTAAGTACATTCGAAAAGGATCGCCAGTATGTCAAATTCTGTTTATATGGATTCCTCAAGAATCTCAGACTCTATGATGCCTTCCTACTGCTGTATTTCCTGGATAATGGTCTAAGTTTTAGCCAAATTGGAATTCTCTATGCAGTTCGAGAAATAACAACTAATCTAGTGGAGATACCTTCGGGTATCCTTGCTGATTCTTACGGGCGTAAGCGGTCGCTACTCGGGGCATTTCTGATTTATATCCTTGCTTTTCTGTCTTTTTACTTTTCCGTAAGTTTCTTACTGCTACTCACGGCTATGGTGTTAGTCGGGGTGGGGGATGCTTTTCGATCGGGCACCCATAAAGGGATGATCATGGATTATCTACGGATGAAGCAATGGGAAGCCCATAAGGTGCGGTACTATGGGCAGACCCGCTCTTGGTCACAGCTAGGTTCAGCGATATCTGCGCTGATAGCTGGGGTAACGGTCTTTTATTCCGGCAATTACAGAATCATCTACCTAATCTCCATCACTCCCTACCTACTTAATTTCATTAACATTTACACCTATCCTTCCGAATTGGATCATTCACGAAAAGCCAAGAATAAGCCTCGGAAAAAACTTCGAGCAGTGATCAGTGACTTACTTATGGTACTGCAAAGAAGAAAGGTACTGCGGATTGTCAATTCAGCTGCCTTGCATTCTGCCTATTTGAAGTCTGTCAAAGATTATGTTCAGCCACTGATCGTCAATTTGGCACTAATTATTCCGGTTTTATCTTCTCTGGATACCGAAAACAGGAATGGTTTAGCAGTCGGTATTACCTACTTCTTTATTTTCTTACTGACTTCTTTTGCTTCACGCAATGCCGGGAACCTCTATGCCAGGCATTTACCTAACATCCAAACCAAAACGCTACTATTTGGATTCTTTGGAGGGATCATTAGTGGATGCCTTTTCTATTATGAATTATGGTTGCTGTCGCTTTTGGCCTTCATTCTTATCTATATTGTTGAAAACCTAAGAAAACCTATACTTACTGGCTTCCTTGCGGATAGAGTTCCGAATGAAATATTAACCTCAGTCATTTCCGCTCAATCGTCTTATCAGACCCTCACTACTGCTATTTTGTCCATTGCAATTGGCCTTTTAGCGGATGGGTTCGGAGTTGGAGTTGCCTTGGGGCTAGTTTCAGGTATTTTGCTAATCTTTACCCTGCTTTTGGGGAATCGAAGCGCTGATTAGAAGCCAGGTATAACCGTCCATTTTAGTAAAGCTAATAGCTGCTTAATAAAACTTTCAGAGGGAATTTCTGAATCCACTTAAATGTCAGGAGGAGTGAACAAGATATTCTTTCTCATAAATTACCAGTTGAGTTTTTCAAATCTTTAATATTCATTCTACATTGCAATTTATTCATCCTTGGTGTGATGTTGGATTCATACTTTCAAGCAGATCTATCCTTCATTCTTACATTTAACATTCTTCCTTACAACATGACTCATCCCGATACACAAGCCATCATTGACCACTACCAATTCGACCGCATCCCCGTAGAAGGCACCTTTTACAAATCCACCTATCGAGCCACGCAACAAGCAACTGATGGAACTCCAGTAGGCACAGCAATTTTGGCCATGTATGCGGAGTACCCAAAGAGTGTTTCGTGTTTTCATCGTTTACCCTATGATGAGGTCTGGCATTTCTATGGGGGAGATCCCTTGCAGCTCTATTTATTAAAGGAAGGAGGAGAAATAGAGGTGATCACGATGGGAAGCGAGCCCTTACAGGGGCAGCGAGTGCAGTTTGTGGTGCCGGCGAATACTTGGCAGGCTGGCGAAATCCAGAGCGGGGGGAGATATGCGCTGTTTGGTTGTACGATGGCTCCAGGTTTTATGGGGAAAGACTTTGAAGCAGCAGTTCTAGATGAATTGCTTGCGCAATATCCTGCCCATAAGGCATTACTGCGAAGACTGAGTGTAAACGAAGATCAAACCGAAATGCCAGAAGGTTACATTGGATAGTCACGGTTTGGGTGAAATTTGAATCCGGAAGCCTATCTTTAGGGATCTGTTCAAAAAACTCTACCATGCGGCTAATTTTTCACCTTACTTTTCTTCTTTGCTTATCTACCTCAGTGCTCTTGGCACAAGAATTTTACTTTGGGGCTGACCAGTCCTACGTCAACGAAATGGAAGATTGTGGTGCTGTATATAAAGAGGCTAATGTAGCAAAAGACGTCTACTCGATCTATAAAGACCACGGTTGTAATTTGGTCCGGTTGCGGCTATGGCACACTCCTGCTTGGTATGACAACTTGAATGATGGTCGTCGATATAGTGATCTAGAAGATATAAAGAAAAGTATCGTACGAGCTAAAGCGCATGATATGACGGTGCTGCTGGATTTCCACTTATCAGATAGTTGGGCTGATCCAAGTAAACAGTTGGTTCCTGCAGCTTGGCTACCAATTGTGGATAATCTGGCCTTACTTCAAGACTCCCTCTATGGCTATATCTATTCCACTTTGTCGGAGTTGGCAGAAGAAAACCTACTTCCAGAAATGGTCCAGATCGGAAATGAGACCAATCGCGGGATCTTACTTTCACCGCAAGATAACCAAACCTGGACATTGGATTGGGAACGCAATGCTGCCCTATTCAACAAAGCTATTGCGGCAGTGAGAGCGGTGGAAGAAGCTGAACAACAAGAGATCGAGGTGGTGATCCATCTAGCAGGCCCTGCGGATACAGGCTGGTATGTGGAGAATTTTATTGCCAATGGAGTAACCGATTTCGATATCATTGGGATATCCTACTATTGGGCTTGGCACAAGCCGACTAGCATTGCAGAAACGGGTATTATCATTGAGCAGTTGAAAACTACGTATCCGGGGAAAGAAGTACTGATCGTTGAAACCGGGTACATCTGGACCAATGAAAGCGCCGATGAAGCTAACAATATCATTAGTGAAGTACATCCTGAATTTTCTCCCGCCACCCCAGTCAATCAGAGAGATTGGTTGATCGAACTAGCCAAAGAAGTGATTGATAAGGCAGGACTAGGCATGATTTACTGGGAGCCTTCTTGGGTCTCCACTCCCTGTTCTACACAGTGGGGTCAAGGCTCACACCAGGAACACGCTACTTTTTTCGACTTTCAAAACAATTTGCTGCTCCCTGGTGGAATAGAGTGGATGGAATATGACTATGGATTGATATCCGATACGGATTCACCAAAGGAGGAGAAGCCCGTGGACTTTGAGATATTAGGTAATGGCAGTATACAGGTCGTGAATAAGTTTGGAAGAGAAGGACTGCAATATAATATCGTAGATAGTATGGGGCGAGTCATCCAACAAGGTAAGTTGGGCGTGAGTGGGATGAAAGTGGATCTTCGAGATCAACCTCCCGGCCATTATACCTTGTCAGTAGGGCAAGGCCAGCAGCTTTATACCTTGTCTTTTATAAATCTTAAATAGTAGGTCTGTAGAAACCATAGCTTCGGGACAATGCGCATTTTTCGCTTTGACAAAACCAAGTATGGCAAAGAGCTCTTGATGGACCTTGGTCGATTTGAAGGGACGCCAAAATTCTTCTTTTCGTCAGAAGTTCATTGTACGGATTTCTTTGAGATCATGATTTTCCGGAAAGGAAATGGACACTTGCTATTGGATACAGAGCAAATTGAAATTCGAGATAATACCTTTCTTTTTGTAGCACCTTACCAAAAGCGTAGATGGTATGTCAATGCGAAGAAAATTTCTGGATTCTTCTTAATCTTTGAGAAGGGCTTTTTGGCTAATTTCTTTGCCGATAAATTGTTTGTGTATCGCATGCAGTATTTTTACAATCTGCATGCGCCTCCTTTCTTTATTCCTGACCATCGGCTGTTCGCCTATTCTCATGATATTTTCGACGAGATTTTTTCCGAACTTCAGCAGCTTCGCCCAGATTCCACGCACTTACTCCGTGCTATCCTGTACTATATGCTTATCAAAATGAATCGATCATTTTGTCGCTACCATCAGCTGGAAGAAGATACCGCGCTAAACAATTATGCTTATGCCTTTAAGGCTGCCCTTGAGGAGCATATCGTTGAAAAACAGAGAGTGGCAGATTATGCAGCTCTGCTGGGGATTAGCCGAATAAGCTTGAATGCGGCTACCCGAAAACAATATGGTATAACAGCTTCTGAGATGATTAAAGACAGATTGATCGCCGAAATCAAAACGAACCTCCTCTTTTCGACGGCAACGATAAATGAAATTGCATATAACCTTCACTTCTCAGAGCCCAACAACTTCATTCGTTTCTTTAAATCTAAAACGGGGTTTTCGCCCAAGGTTTTCAGAGATACCTATCAAGTGGATGATTCCTTCCTATAGACGTGCCACAGGAGCTTTCTTCTTCCAAACCGCTGATATCCATGCAGTAATGATGAGTTAGCGGTGATCTATCTAGCAAATTGATGACGGATCTACTTCCAGTCCCAGAGGATGATGGCCCATTCTTCTCCGTGGTCTGGATCGGTATAAACAAGAATGGTTTTAAAACCTACCCGCTCATGTGCCCGCATGGAGCGAGTATTCCGGGTTGCAACCTCTGTCACTACAAAGTCGTATTCTCCAGACAACTGTCGGCGCTGCTCATGGTACATGCCATCGAAAAGCCCTCTTCCCCGAAAACCTTTGTCAACACATACCTGCCCCATCACATAGTAGCGATATTCAAGAAAGGATTTGCCCTCGTAGTACAGTGTTGCCAGCTTCTCAAACATGGGAATCAGGACTGGAATCTGATCTGCAAAGGATTCAAGCATTACCAAGGCATAACCCACTACATCCTTGCCGGTCGTGGCGATGATTTGCGGTGCACTCTTATTCATGTTGGCTAGCAATGGGAAATTATGCTCTACCGTAACAAAGCCTTGTTCTACACTTTCATTCTTGGAGATGTTTTTAGGAAGATTGATCTGTTGCAGCTTTAAGATCTGATGCAATTCTGCCTCTTGATCAACTGCTTTGAAGGTGATGGGTATTTGTTGCTCATCCATACTAGATAGGCTGGTGTTTTAGTTGCCAGAACGCTACGACCAGAACGTAGCTTGCAATTCTCCTGACATAAGGATTTATAATGTGAATTTTCTATGTCCAAACAACGTTGTGCGAATATAAAACGTTCCCAATAGAGGTAAGTAGGCAGCAACCCAAAAATCCATTAATATGAAGAAGTCACTAGGAGTAGTTTTATCGGGAGGTGGCATCCGAGGTATGGCACATCTTGGATTGCTACAAGCTCTAAAAGAGCATGAAATTGAGCCAGATTGTATTGCCGGAGCTAGTGCCGGAGCTTTGGTCGGTGCTATGTATGCCGCAGGCTGCACCCCGGAGCAGAGCCTGGAGCTTTTCACAAATACACCTTTGTTTCGTTGGACCAATTATAACTTGACGCGCTGGAAACCAGGTTTATTTGATACCGAAAAATATAGGAAATACTTCCTGCGCTTCCTTCCAGATGATACCTTCGAGGCTTTAGAAAAGCAACTCTTTGTATCGGTAACAGATGTTTGTTCAGGCAGGCCAGTTATTATGAATAGTGGCCCGATCATCAAGGTGTTATCTGCTTCTGCGGCAGTGCCTCCCATCTTTAGCCCTGTGATGATTGATGATGTATATTATGCTGATGGTGGAATCATGAATAACTTCCCGCTGGAGCCACTGGAAGAAAGATGTACTCACCTTTTAGGTAGTTATGTAAGCCCGGTGCGTCCAGTAGAGGCATCGGAGATGTGGAATTCCTTCAATTTGGTGGGTCGCTCCTATGAGTTGGTTACCCATGCACAGTCCTTTGTTAAGTTTAAGCGATGTGATTATCTTTTCTCACCAGACGAATTGCATCCATTTGGTTTGTTGAATACAGGGAAATTGGAAATGGTCTATCAAGTAGGCTATGAAAAAGCCTTGGAGCAGATGCCTTCCATTAAGAAAGCTCTTGGGTACTCCAATGATCAATTGCTGGCTTCTTAGGAGAGCTAGTGTACACCCCAGCAATAAAGTAATAGGACAGAATTTTGTGAAACAAGCATTCCAAAGGCCAATGCGATGTATCCGAAGTTTTATATAGTCATGTCGTAGATAAACTGCGGATACATCGCCGCGCTACTCATATAGATTGCTCCTTTAGAAAGACTCTACCTAGCCTAAAGCGAGGAGGTTTTTCCAATCTTTCTGGCAGGTCACTAGCAAGAAGCAATAGTTAGGAAAAAAAAGAGCCCCACAAGTGGAGCTCTAGTTAATTCAGTGTTTGGTTTGGGGTTAAAATCTGGGGTTAATAATGAATGCTGTCTAAGAAGTTTACAGTTCTTGTTGAGTTTCTAGTGCTGTATAGAAAGAGTCCATGTATTCGATAAGATCCTTTCTGGATTTACGGCTCATCAATTTGAATTCATTGATGGTATTTTCCATTGCTGCTCTCTTCGCAATCATCATACCTTTGGCAGCCATCAAGGCTTTAGGTAAGTTTTGAGATCCTAAGAAAGCTCTATCTCTAACAGTAGTCAATTTGTAGTCCACATTTGGTATGGCGTAGGTGGCATTTACGAAGCCAGAGAAATCGAAATCGTAAGGTACTGCGATATATTTTCCAGTTTTGTTCACCTTTACCACTTTAAGGTTTCGGTTCATCATTACAGACCAGTCAGTGTTGCCGATCATGTACTGGAACAAAGCATGTAGTTGCAAGTTTGTAGCATCGTAGTCCGCTTCTGGGCGGTTGAAACATTCGTCACAGATATCACCACCTAAGCGGCTAGCCATTTGATCTGCATCTTCGATCAAGATTCCAAAGCGAGTTGTTTTTTCTTTAGTGTTTTTGTCTTTGTACGTTACTTCTGCCAACTGTACTCTGAAGCTTTGTCCAGATAATTCGTTGTAAAGTTTGTACGCTAGATATTCTCTCAACACTGCATCGTCACCTTCTCTAGAGTCGTAGAAATGCGTGACCAATTTGTAGTCATTATCTTCGCTCAAACCTTGTGCAATTAATTCTTTCTTAGAGAATTTCAACTTAAGCGGAGGCATCTCACTCTTTACTCTTCTGAATCTTCCTCTCGCTCTAACCTTTACACTATAAGTTTCAATATTGCTATCACCAATGATGCTAAATTTAGCCTTTTGGTATTCGTTACTCTTCTTGTTAGCATGTAAAGCCTCCATGTCTAGGCTCAATTCGACTTTCAGCACCTGAGTTTGGTTGAACTGGTCGAAAACGCTAGGTGTCATGGCGGTCGCTGCAGAGTCTGTTGCGTAAGCTTGGCTCATCCCAAGAGCGCTAAGCAAAACAACCATCATAACATTTTTTAATAAGGCTTTCATGATATTCAAATTTGTAGATGTTTTCGTTACTTACAATACAAAGATGCAGTGATGGCAGGGCTTTCGCTACTTTTTTAGAGTGAACTGTGCTTTTTTTCAGACGAACGGAGGAAAAAACGGAGTGGGCTGAAAAGAGGGGGCAAAAACGTCGATAAATGTGCTGTTTTTACCGATAAAAGGAAACGGCAAATTTCTTTGGACTGAAAAGCACGATAAAAGTCACGCCTAAGCTTAAAATTTTAGTTTAAACGGGCTGTAATGTAAAGAAATCGTTAACGATCTAGCCTGAGGGCGGGGAGTTGTAGGTGTATTTGCGGCAATATGATCACCTTTATATATAGACAATTGTTTTCTCCTGCTTATCTCATATAATCCTTCAATATATCTATATACTGTTCGCATTGCTGCAAGGCCATATCTTTAAAGTAGGAAGAATCAATATCCTTTAAAATAATTTGTGCCTTTTCTAGCAGAGCAATAAGGTCTGCCCAAGGGGTGATAGCTTTGCTTTGCGTTTGGTTTTGCTGAAACAAGGCGACCACATGATTAATGAGTGTTTCGGCAAACAGTTCTTTTTGCCATTTATGGAAGCTAATTAAGCTATCGGCATGTTCACAAGTAGCAATAATCTCCTGCTGTACGAGGATCATTGTATCGAAACGTTCGCGAAGTTGTAAATCTTCTGCCGTATCGGAAAGTGCACCAGCATAGTCCATCAAGGCATGACCATATTCTTTTTGCATACCTCCGGAAGGGTTGTAGGCATAAGCTAATGCTGCTAATTGTAATCGTTTATCTTCCACCGACAATGCTAAATATTGATCGAGACTATCTATATAATGATAAGCAGAGTCACAGTTGTTTAGACTTTGGCGGATCTCCTTGACCCCAGTTTGGTAGCTTTCTGGACTGATTGGACAATTGTTGAGTTGCCAAAAAGGGACGATGGGGAGGTGTGTCTCAAGGAAAACTGCAGGCTCACTGAGGTAATAGTCTTCATTGATCGTAGTATAGTCGAGGTCATTCTGAGCTAAACTACTACCCCAGGTAGCATCTAATAAATACCAATCCCCCTCAAGCTTTACTGCATTCCAGCTATGGTCCGGTTCACTAAGGTCTGGAATAGAGGTAGCTGTGCCCTTGCTGTAGCCGTCCACCGTAGTGGCTTCTAGTTCAGCCAGCTTAGCCATGGCCTCAAACAAATCTGCATAGCCCATACAAATGGCTTTCCGTCGTCTAAGGATATCCCCAATATTCTTATTGATGCGTCGACTATTGTCCGTAATGACTTTATGATCATAACTTATATTGGAAACGATCCAAGCGTATATGGCCCGTACCTTTTCAAAATCATTATCGGCTTCTGAGGTCAAATAATCGGTGAGCTTGGGGAGATCTTGGTGCCACTTCTTGGGAGCTTTGCGCGCCCGTTGATCGATCTTTTTCTTATTGATGGGAACCGGAGATTGAGACCATCCGGTGTGGAATAGACAAGAGGAAACAAACAACAGTAGGGCAGCCAAACGCATTGCGTGATCTTTATTTTACAAGATAAAGCTTTTTCAGCCTTACTTCAAGCCGGATATCTTTACTACAGAACATTCGGAATTAGTATTCGTGGAGAGACTCCTTCCTTTTATCTGAAAAAGTGGCGTCAATCCGTCTATAGCTGTACATTCTCCTCTATAAATCAAGCCCTGGTGCATGAAAGTATTTCTACTACAGCTGCTGAAAGTACTACTGGTCCTCGTTTTACCCTTTATTGCCCTGATCAGAGGAGCCGTAATTCTACACGAGCAATATGAACTTTGGCCTTGGCCAGCCCTGGCTGGCGGGATTCTTTTTAGTGCCTTCCTGATCTTCGTCTACCTATTATATATACAAAGATGGATCGGGCAGCGATATGGCGGTAAGCCTTCCTTTAAGAAAGGGCATTGGTTTGCGCTATTCTTGGTCTTAGTATATTGTTTGCCAGCTCTCTTCTACCTATCCAATAACAATGCAAAGCATGCAGAAGTAAAGAGTGAATTTACCAGCCTCCATCCCATACTTCGCCTAGGGATTAGCACCTTGGTATTCCTGGATGGTGATCTTATTTTGACTGATGGTTCTCGCCTACCAGAGGATTATCGTAAGATGGGGCTCAAGACCAAGAAACATTCGTTGCATTACAAGCAAAGTAGTGGATATGCTCACGCGGTTGATATTCGCACCAAAGGCCGAAGTGAGTTTCGTAATTTCCTGATCAAATCCTATTTCCGGGGCATGGGGTTTAATACCCTGCGCCATGTGGGGACCGATGATCATTTGCACGTGTCCTTAATGAGCCACGATCGGAAAGGAGGGATTTAGCGCTTGTTTAAGAAGCTGTTTGAGTTTAGCTGTTGAAATTTGTTATAGAAGGTTTTCGAGTCAATTGAGGCAGCAAAACCGGAGTTTAGCAGCGCTAAATGAGGATTTGGTTAACGAAAAGAGGCTCGAAAAGGGCCATAACAAAATCGAGCTGTTAAATTCAAATAGCTTCTAAGCCACTGTCGGTTCTTTTTTGTAGATAATTTGTACATTCGGTTAATATTTGGATCAATCATCATGATCCTCTTCAGGTCGATTTCCCACAGACTTTGTCCAGCACCGGGCAGTACTTTATGATAAGAAAGGTTTGTTTTATTGTCACCGGAATTGTGCTATACAGCTCTTTTCTAAGGGGGACTAATGTGATACAAGAGATTATGTCATTGGAGTATGGTGACATAGTAACCAAGGTGGAGTACCTGGGCGAATACGGTCGGGCAGATGCAGTTCAGTTTCTTGGCTTGGCCGTTAAGGACTCGCCGAACAACATCAAGACCAGTACAGGGTTTGTACTCTTCCGTTTTTCTTATTTAACACAGACTTATGGCAATCTTACTGTAGAAGCTTCGGGGCTGATTGGCGTGCCTAAAAAGGGACGGATCAAAGGTTTGCTTAGTTGGCAACACGGTACGAATACCTATCGGCCGGCATCCATTTCTATGCCTTCTCCTGGTGAAGGGATTGGTATCAATGCCCTATTCGCATCCAATGGTTTTATTGTAGTAGCTGCTGACTATGTTGGTTTAGGCATTTCAGAGGATATTCATCCCTATTATCATTGGGCGAGTACCATTCCCGCCATCATCGATCTAATCAAAATCGGGGGTATTATCCTAGACTATAAAACAGGGGGAAGCAATCGAGGTCTATTTCTGGCGGGCTTTTCGCAAGGAGCAGGAGCTTCTGTAGCTACGCATCGGGAGTTGGAGCGATCACAAGCTACAAATTTCCTACTGAAAGGAACAGCAGCTATCGCTGGGGCTTATGACCTGGATGGAGTCAGTTTTCCTTATGGGGTTAGAAATAGCTCCAGCGAGGAAGGTAATGTTGTGGTCAACGAAAGGGGAGAGGCTTTCGGGAAAGGGCGAATCAGAAGCATCATCTACATGGGTTATGCGGCAAATGCCTATGCTCATATCTATGATCAACCGATAAGTAGTATGATAAGAGCACCTTATGATAGAAGAGTCAGAGGCTGGTTTGATGGTACGAAAGACCAACGGTTTTATGAGCAAAATCTACCTAGAACTGCCCAGGAACTCTTGCAAGTCTCCTTTTTAGCCGCCTTGGAAACGGGGGATACCACTCATTGGGCTATCCAGGCGATGCGCGAAAATGAAACCTATAAATGGGTGCCGGTTCAGAAGCTTCGCTTTTACTTTGGAGCAGCAGATTTAGACGTTTCTCCCCAGGATTCTAAGCGCGCCTTCCACTACATGAAAAAAAGGGGAGGGAATGTGGAGCTGTTTAACCTAGGTAAGTACAAGCATGATGAGGTCATTTTGCAAGCACTACCCTTGATTCAAAAGTGGTTTGATGAACTATCCCAATAGTATGAAAAAATTACTTCTGGCCCTGCTTATCGTCAGTGGATACAGCACTTTAAGTGCTCAGGTTAACACAGAACCTAATGGCACACCTAGTAACCAACGTTTTGCCTTGAGTATTGGTTTTTATGGATTTTCTGGAAAAAACCCGGGCATTCAGATTGGCCTTGAGAACTACCTTGCTACTACTCAAAACTTCCAAATCATAGGTGGTTTATTCCTTCAACTCTACAGTCAAAAGGAAAAACAGAGTGGGATTGCCATCAATGCCAGAATTGGCCAACGTTACACCTCAAACGCTGGTTTGATGTTCGAAAGCTACTTAGGGATAGGCCCAGAATGGACTACCTACAAAAGTAGGGTATCAGACTATGCACTGAGTAAAACTAGTATTGAGAAGAAGTCTAAATGGGGAATTATTCCCAACATTGCCATCGGAGCGGGTTTTGATAGCAATAGGATATCTGATAGTCCATTGCTGTACTACTTGAGATCCAGCGCAAGTTGGCTTATCCCAGATCGGAATTTGCTGTTTCAGTCTAAGCTGAATTTGGAAGCAGGCGTTGTTCACCGTTTAGGGACTCCGTAGGCGCGGAGAAGAAGCTTGTCTACTTTTAGCTGTTCAAATTTTGCACTTTCTACCTCCGACCTACGAGAATAATTATCTTTGCCCCATCTCAACAAAAAAGGCTTCGAATAGATATGATATTAAGTGACAAGAAGATCCTAGAAGGAATAGAGAACCGAGACATTGTGATTGAACCTTTTGACCGCTCCTGCTTAGGAACCAATTCTTATGATGTACACCTCGGTAGGTGGTTGGCGATTTATAAAGACCACATTCTGGATGCTAAAAAGCATAACGAAATTGAGCACCTGGAAATACCTGAAGCTGGATTTGTCTTGCATCCTAATACTTTATACCTAGGGGTGACGGAGGAGTATACAGAGACGCATCATGCTGTTCCATTTTTGGAGGGGAAGTCAAGCGTGGGCCGATTGGGGATAGATATTCATGCGACTGCTGGAAAAGGAGATGTTGGATTTTGTAATACCTGGACCCTGGAGATTTCTTGTACGCACCCCGTGAGAGTATATGCTGGTATGCCCATCGGACAACTCATCTATTTTCAAGTGGAAGGTGAGATCGAGAATTATTACAATAAAAAGCCAAATGCAAAATACAACCAACGGACGGTAAAACCCGTGGAAAGTATGATGTGGAAGAATAAATTTTGATCCAATAGCCCCCCCTCCTGAATTCAAATTAATGGATAACCTCAAGATCATCTCAGCTGGAGCAGGTAGTGGAAAGACCTACCGATTGACCCATGAAATGGTAGGCTTGTTAAAATCGGGTGTGCGACCTAGTGGTATTATTGCTACCACTTTTACGAAAAAGGCCGCAGCTGAACTGCAAGAACGAGTACGAGTGAGTCTTTTGGAAGAAGGAATGACCGCAGCAGCAGATGAGCTAACCAATGCATTGATCGGTACTGTTCATGGTTTAGGTGTAAAACTACTTCGACGCTTTGCTTTTGAGGCGGGTGTTTCTCCGCAGGTAGATATTATAGCAGATGAAGATCATCAAGTGATGTTCAATCAATCTCTCGCCACCGTGTTAACAGAAGAGCGAGTGCAGGCCATGGAGCACCTGAGTGATCGTTTAGGCTTGAACAAACGGGATTTCTACGATTGGCGGAAAGAAGTCCGAATGCTCACCGAAGTTGCTCGGTCCAACAATTTCTCCGAAGAAGTTTTACAAGAAAGTAAAGTGCGTTCTTTTGAGAGTTTTAAAGCTTTCCTAGGAAAACGTTCCGATAAAGATGCGACTTATTACCTGCAAACTTTGGAGCAGAAATTGAACGAAGCCATCGAAGCGGTAGACCAAAATGAAGATAGTACCAAAAAGACTTCAGCTGCCTTACAATCACTCAAGTCGATCCATCGAGACTTACGGCTAAGAGGAAATATATACTGGTATGAATGGGTTAAAATTGCCAAAATAGGTGTGGGAGCCAAGAGTAGGGAAGATGTAGCTGAATTGCAGGAGTTTGCGCGTACACATGATACACATCCCGACTTTCACAAAGATATTCAAGCCTTCATCGATCAACTTTTTGACATAGCGATTGAGGCTTTGAAGGAATACCAACAATATAAAAACAGCCGAGGTCTGATCGACTATACTGATATGGAGGTCTTAATCAATGACCTCCTGGACAATGAGGCTGTGAAGCGTATTCTACAGGATGAGTTAGATTTGTTGATGGTGGATGAATTTCAGGACACAAGCCCCATCCAATTGGAGATATTCCTAAAGCTTTCGGCCTTTGCAAAATATTCGGTTTGGGTGGGCGATCCCAAGCAGTCGATCTATGGTTTCCGAGGTGCAGAGCCGCGCCTAATGCAGGCTATTATTGAAAAGTTCGGCATTCGGCCCGAAGATATCCAGGCGTATTCCTGGCGATCCCGCGAAGACATCGTTTTTGCTACCAATTCACTATTTACCAAGGCTTTTTCGAATTTACCCAAAGAACAAATTGCGCTCAAACCCAAGCGATGTAAGCAACTAGGTCCCAACTGCCAAAATGCCACTCCTGAACCTATTGACATGGGCGATGCACTGGTACATTGGCATTTCCAGGTGGAAGGGGAGGGGCGACCCCCTGGTAAGCCATGGATGGAGAACGCCATCGCAGATTCGCTGAAGGCCTGGCTAGAGCGAGGCGTTATGATTCAACCCAAGGGAAGCAAAACCTATCGGAAAGCTCGCCTAGGAGACGTGGCTATTCTTTGCCGTTCAAATTCAGCTTGCCAACTCATGGCAGAATCACTGCATCGCGCTGGGGTCAAGGCGGCCATCTCTCGCAACGGTTTGCTGCAAACGGCAGAAGCTAAGCTTGTATTGGCTTGCCTGAAATACATCCTTCATCCAGAAGATTCACTTTCTGTTGCGGAAATTTTGTTACTAGCTGCCGAGATGCCGATTGAACGTATTATCGAACATCGCCTAGATTACTTGCAGGCTAGCGAGGGACAAAAATATCCTGCGTTGTGGGCAGCAGAGAAGGAATTGATTGGACAACTAGATCAGCTACGAGAGCAGGTGGGAGAGTTGTCCGGTGCGGAAATCTTGAATTTAGTTTTGCAGGAATTGGATCTGCGGCGCGTCATCGTGAGTTGGGGCAAAACCGCACAAAGGTTAGACAATGTAGATGTGCTACGGCGTTTAGCGCTTCAATATGAAGAAGCCTGCAATCGGTTACATACGGCTGCTTCCCTGGGAGGGCTTTTGCTATGGCTCAACGATTTGGAAAATGACCAAAAGGATGCGCAGGGATCTGGCGAAGGCCCCGATGCGGTGCAAATATTAACCTACCATAAAAGTAAGGGCTTAGAGTGGCCCGTTGTTATTTGTCACAGTTTGGAAGGGCCCCTGAGAGCAGATGTCTGGGGTATGGAAATTGTGGCTGACTCCGAGGAAGTAGATCTGGATAATGTTTTAGGTAACCGTTGGTTAAGGTATTGGGTGAATCCCTACGCCGATCAAATTCGCAGAACCCAGATTGAAGAGCGCATATCAGAGAGCAAGGCACAAGAGGAACAGACACAGTTGGCGCTGCAAGAAGAGGCTCGCTTATTATATGTTGGAATCACTCGTGCAAGAGACTACCTTGTAATTCCCACTGGCCCCAAACCTACTCGCTGGCTAAATCGAGTGTGGCACAATGGTCAAGGTGACTTCCCAACCTTGGAAGAGGGCACCTACGAATCACCCTGGAATTGGGAGGGGCATTTTCTCAATAAAGAAACAGAGACCTTTGTTTACCCTCGTACCTTTCCCTCTGCTGAGTTGCCAGAAGAAGAGATTCGTTTTGTGGAACCCGCGGCTGGAAAACAAGAGCATAAAGTATATCGGATCGATTTAAAGAAATCTACACCGCCAAACGTGCCGCAACTAGGCCAAGTTGTAGCTCGTCATACCTACCTCAAGGAATTGAACCTATTAGACGATTTTGACAAATATACATTAGGAAAAGCGATCAAAGCTTTTCATACAGCTGACCATTTGCAATATGATCCATCTCTCCGTAATCAAATTGCAGCAGGGATTATTGACCGCTTTGAAGTAGGAGAAATGGTTGAAGTGGATGCATTAGCACAGATTGGTCAAAAATGGCGTGAGTATGTTGACTTTCGTTTCCCGGCTAAACGTATCCTGCGTAAGTACCCGATTCGTCATTATCACAATGAGCAACTGTTTGAAACCATTATTGATCTACTAATTGAAACGGAAAAGGGCTGGGTGGTTATTCAAAATACAAGCTACGCGGGGAGTGATAAGAATCTAGATAAGAAAGCGGGGGAATTGTCCAGTTGGTTTTTCTTAGTACAGGAAGCGCTAGGCAAGATTTTCGGCTCACAGTCGATCGAAACGTATGTCCATTTTGTGCTAAGTGCGAACTGTTATCAGCTGCAGCTTGAAAAGTAACGAGCTTATCCGTTGATAGAGAACTGGATTTTAAGCATTTAAGCCACCGAGGCTTTCGTTGACTTTTATAATCTATTTTTTTATATTTGTAACACTTAAATGTCCTCAACATCAGACCTCAAAGAGGAATACTAATTAATTTCTCCGAACCCGGTATCGTTCAAGTCTACCCAAATCATCACCTCCCTTAGGTTGATAAGCTTTTGTCAATGTAATGCATGGCAGTTGAAACTTTTGGAAACGTGCACCGTATATGAATATTGGAGTAGGGTCAATCTACTAAGATAAAAGTCCCCAATAACTCCGCTTTCCATTGTGTACCTACTCTAACCCATTTCAACTCACACATCGCTACTGCATTGCATCAGTATGATCCCTTTGGAGGCAAAATAGGGATGTATACTTTTATCCGTGGTCCTATTTAACCAGACATGAGAAACTATCATCCTTTAACTTCTATGAACAATGACAACACTAAAAACTGCTGAAACTACAGCGATTCAGCTCAAAAACACTCCATTCATTACTGCCGAAGTTATCTTTGGTTCACCTAAAAAAAATTGCGCAGGTATAGGCATTTGTAAAGTCAGTCCAGTGGACAACGCCACGACTGTAATGCCCTGCCGTAGTGTGCGTACCGAAATCGCAGGTATCAAGAATAACAGCCTGAGAATGAGAGTTCCTATGGATGGGTTGTGCGCCAACCTGATTGATCGTCAATTTCGTTTGGGGCGCTTCAAAATGGAAGAGGCTTTTGAACTTCCTGCTTGGTTGGTTGAGCAATTACAACTTCCTGTAGCCCATATTAAGGCAGGTAGCTACCCGGTAAGTTTCAGTAATGGCTTTATTGATATCCGGCTGAGGTTAAGCTAGCGATATCTGAACCCCGAGTAGTTTTTTGACTACGGAGACCAGATGCTATAACAGTTCGAAGCCCAAAGCACCTATTGAGGAGTTCCTTAATCTAGGCTTATCACATATATTGACAAGCCATAGGTTTTGATTATTTGATTAGTGCTTTGAGTTATAGACAATATACGTGTAGTTATGCGCCTCCAATTTGGTTTATCCAAGGTTGGAGGTATGAAGGTTTAAAGTTAAATCCTGAAAATCTTGATTTAATCTACCTTCTTTATTCAGGTGATTCGCCAGTGTTTACATTTATTTTGTACGACTTTTCATTTAAGCATTTCTTTACCCTTATTGTAGGCACTGGCGGTTACTAAATTCTTTCCCATCCTTGATGCGGCCCGGTAAGCCGCGGGATTCGATATTAATATATTTTATATTATTCATCTTTTGAAATGTTAAACCTGTCTAAAAGCAGCTTGTTCTACTTGTAGGTTCTCTCCATTGGCTTTAATTTTGGAGAGGCAGGTGCTTGATCAACAAAGGAGCTTAATCCTGTTCAAGTACTTCCATATCATAAAAACCAGACAAGCTATGAAAAACAATTCTACAAAACGCATTCCCCCTTTGCTAATGGCGTCTTGCCTTTTCGCTACCTTATTCCTCAGTTCTTGCTTCACCCCTAAGCCCGTCGTCCGAGTTGAACCTGATAGTGAGAATGTCAGGTGGCAATACGGACAAGCCTTTGCCCGTCAGCAAACGGGAAACCTGGAGGTACAAGCAGCCTATAATGGAAATAACAAAGAGTATCTTTTCTTCGACATCGAAGTCACTAACTTTGGTGAAGAAGAAGTACTGGTAGATCCACGTGAATTCTATTTGAATGTTAATGGGCTAAAATTGAGGGCAGTGGATCCAGAAGCCTTTCTATTGGGACTAGATCTCGATGCATCTCGAAGAGAAGCTAATTCAAAAAATGCGGCTGTTGCCATCGGAGTGGCGGCTGTTGCGGCAACTGCTGCTATCATTGCTACCGCAGATGGAGATGGAAACTCCAATTCATCAAATAATGGCAATGTCAATAGTTATGATGGAGGTTATAACAACTTGGATTTGGCATTTGATGTGGTTTCCATTGTTCCAAGCTTAATCATTGATCTTTCTAGCCCACGCGTGGTAGAAGAAATGCCTCCTATTGATCATCAAGACCGCAATTTTTGGACCGATTACACTTTGCGGAAAACTACTTTGCGGAAAGGAGAAAGAGTGAGTGGTAAAGTACTGTTTCCAACTCACACCTTAGATGATCGGTTCCAGATGGTTTTGCCCGTCGAATCTTCCACTTTTACTATGCAATTCAAACGCCTATTGCATCAGCCACGCTAAGAGCGTATTTGGGAAGCTTTAGCCCGCTTTGGTTTCCCAAATACTGTCACTATTATTCTGACTTTGATAATGTATCAGAAGCGTTGGTCTGTGGGCTACTCCCCAGCCTTTGTTGCGTGTTTTTTACCAACAATACCATGCATCTGATACACTATCCTTACTTTTAGGCATGTCAAATTCCTCTTCGTGCCTCCAACCATTTTTACAACAGCAAGGTTTTTTAGTCCTGGACGGTGGGCTAGCTAGCGAACTCGAATTTCTCGGCTTAGATCTCAATGATCCTTTATGGTCAACGAAGGTTTTGCTGGAGCAACCAGAAGCTATCACACGTGTTCATCAGTCGTATCTAGAAGCTGGCGCTGATATCATTACTACTGCTAGCTATCAGACCTCCTATCCAGGCTTGAGGAAGAGAGGCCTCTCCAAGTTGGCTATTGATCAGTTACTAAAGGAAAGCGTAGATTTGGCAAAATCAGCGAGAGATCGCTTTTGTCAAACTACAAGTAATAACGAAAAACCGAAGCCATTAGTAGCGGCTTCCGTAGGCCCCTATGGCGCTTATCTGGCCGATGGGTCGGAGTATACAGGACAATATGGGGTAGATAAAGCGGCACTTCGGGAATTTCACGCACCACGCTTAGCGCAATTAATTTATGCAGAGCCAGATTTGCTGGCTTTTGAAACCATACCTTGCCTGGCAGAAGCCGAAGTGTTGATGGAATTATTACAAGGATTTCCAGATCAGCCTGCATTCCTTAGTTACAGTTGTCGAGATGGTCAGCATATTTCCAATGGCGAAACTTTTAGGGAGGCGGTTGCTATTGCAAAAGATATTCCTCAAATCGTGGCAGTCGGCATTAATTGTACTGCGCCACAATGGATCACTCCTCTGCTCGAATCCGTGCAAGACACAAATGGCCTTCCCTTTGTTGTATACCCCAATCGAGGGGAGTCCTGGGATGCCGCGATTAAATGCTGGGTCCCGGGGAGTGAAGGCGCGGGTATCGCAGCAATCGTAGGTGGTTGGTATGAGCTGGGCGCGAAAATCCTGGGCGGATGTTGCCGCATCCGGCCAGCAGACATTCAAGCTATTCGGCAACAATTACAAGCTATTCTACCTTGATTCTAGCCTCAAATGGAAAAACTTCTGATTCTTCTCGCGCTGCAAGCATTAGATTGGTCATTTCTGTTACAACCTCAGGGTGGTCAGCGGCGATATTGTGTTCTTCTCCAATATCTTTGCTGAGATCATACAATTCCATATCTCGTTGAGGGTCCTTAAAGATGTTATATTTTACAGCCTTCCAATTTCCTTTGCGGATGGCTTGTCGCCCTCCTCTTTCATGAAATTCCCAATACAAATAATCATGTTGCGGCTGTTCTTTACCCAACAAAGTAGGGAGAAATGAAAGCCCATCTAGGTTTGACTCCACAGGTACTCCAGCTACGTCACAGAGGGTGGGATAGAGGTCCCAAAAAGCGGAAACGTGATCACTTTGACTTCCAGCAGCTACTTTTCCGGGCCAGAAAGCGATAGTCGGCACCCTAATTCCTCCTTCGTATAGGTCTCTCTTGTAGCCTTTCAAAGGCCCATTACTATCAAAATAGTCGGGGTCCGCACCGGCTTCCAGGTGTGGCCCATTGTCAGAGGAGAAAATGATCAAAGTATTCTCCGCAATGCCTAGCTCTTCCAACTTGGCTCGAATCTCACCTACTTGATCATCCAGTAGGTTGACCATAGCCGCAAAGGCGGCGTGACCTTCGGTCTGGGAGCCGTAGGGCCCTAGCCGGAATCTCTCGCCTTCATCTGTTCCCTGATAAGTCTTTTCGGGTAGGTATTTGTCTCGGTGTTTTTCCATGTAGGCTTTCGGAGCGAACAATTCGGCATGTGGGATGACGGATGGGTAGTATAAGAAGAAGTTGGTATCCTGATTGGTTTCGATAAAAGCCAATGCTTCCTCATGAATAAGATTAGGGGCATAAATGCCCTCTTGTTGCCCTTCGTTCTCCTTGAGCATTAGTTTCTCCTGATTATCCCAAAGATGGTAGGGATAGTAATTGTGAGCTAAAGTCTGGCAGAGGTAGCCAAAGAAGGTGTCAAAACCTTGCCGTTCTGGCGCGCCTTCGGAGCCTGGACCTCCCAGCCCCCATTTGCCAAAGGCTCCTGTGACATAACCACCCTGTTTCAGTTTTTCTGCGATGGTAATACTGGCATCTGGTAGAGGTTGTTGCCCTTCAGGTGGCGTTCGTTTATTGCCGCGAATTGGGGTATGCCCTGTATGCAAACCTGTCATTAAGCTAGAGCGAGATGGTGCGCATACAGTAGTACCGGCGTAATGTTGGGTGAGTGTAAGCCCCCCTTTGGCAAGGGCGTCCAGGTGCGGGGTTTGGAATTTTTGCTGGCCAAAAACACCCACATCTCCATAACCTAGATCATCTGCCAGTATGTAGATGATGTTGGGTGGAGCGCTTGAAACAGCTTGATCTTGTTGGGAAGAGGAAGGAGATTGGCAATTGCCTAAAAGTAAACAAGCGGCAAAACCTAATACTTTAAGCGGTAGGCGGAATTGGATGATATAGGATATCATGGTTTTTCGTTTTCGTAAAAATACCAATTTTGAAATCTAAATAGGGGGTGATTTTGGCAATTCAAGGGGCGCATTATGAGCTGGTACAACTGTTCTTGTTGGAAGCTGCGTATCTTTTGCTGCCAAGCTGATCATTTCTTAATTGGGATCTTTCCTTTTTTGAAAAAAAAATTGCCATTGATTGTCTTTCAATCAATGGCAATTGCTATTTAGGAGACGACTAAGGCTACTCCCTAAGTTTGAATAGTACCTTAGAGATATCTACTTCAGGTGCACCGGTGAGTTTATAGGCATCCTTAATAGTGGCAGCCAAATCTGTTTTTTGAAAAGCTTTCATTGCTTCTGCGGACTCCCAAATGTACACCCCTGCATATACACCTGCTTCTCCTGTTCGAACATAGTATTTTTGTGTCAGCCCAGCTAATAGCCTGAAACCTGCTGCTCGTTCTGTTGCTGTCTGTATTAATTCTTCCTCAGACAATTGGGACTTGACTTTGATGATTTGGACTACCATGTCATTTGATATTTTTTTGATTTTGCCTGTGGAGGCTATGAAATTTTGATTGGCTGCTTCGATAATCGGTGTACGGTCGTAGTAACTATGAATACCATCTATTTCTTTGCTATCATTGAAATGTAAGGCCCAATGCATGCGTACATTTGCCTTCTTGGAGCCATATTGAAGTTCGGCAGAAAAATAGCAGAGTTGCGTAAGCCCGTTTGTACCCATATTTGCCATCAATATGTTGCCCTGTACGGGAATGTGGACGAAATCTCTGAAGAGTGCCTTATTGTTTCCCGATTTTTGCACATAGCTCTTCCAGAATGTCTTTACCTCTTCTATACCCGTGAAAACAGTTCTCGAATCGCTATCCCCATCAGGTAATTTGAACTGTACATCTTCAGCCAACATCTCAAAAGAGGCTTCCCATTCAAATTTGGCTACGTGTTGCAGATATTTTTCAGCGAGTTGTTCATAGACCTTCGTGTTTAGTTCGGGTTCGGCCTTGGCTTGTGCTTTTCCGAAGCTAAATAGGATTATCGTTAGCGCTAGTAATCCGTAGTAAGGATGGAGGTGTGATCTGGACTTCATGATGGTTTTGATTTTTTAGTTTGTGGTACAATAGAATCAACATCACAAAGTAAAGGGGATGTATCCAACCTTTTGTTAGCGTGAAAGTTCAATAACTTAAGCTAGTGGCTCAAGCTTTCAATTGATAGGTTCTTGGGGATAAACCAAAGTGCTTTTTAAACTCTAGGCTAAAGGAAGAGAGGTTCTCATACCCTAGTTCATAGTAGATCTCCGAAGGCCGTTTTTTATGTTGTAATAGCCTTTCCGCCTTTTTCATCCTTTCCCCAAGCATGTACTTTTTCGGAGAAGTTTTGTAGACGTCGTAGAATTTCCTTTTAAAAGTGGAAAGACTCATATTACACAAAAATGCAAGTTCTTGGGAGTTGAGTTTTTTAAACTTATGATTTTGAATCACCTGTATCAGCGAATTATTCCGAATTTGATGGATTGCCCTGCTCATAAAGGCAATGGTTTGATCGGGATGCTTTTCCAGCAAATACAAGAGGATCTCTTCCACCTTAGCAACGCGGAAAGGCTTTTTGCTGAAGTTGCTCTCCAATAACTTCATGGATTGCTGGAAGTTCAGAAGGTAGTCATCTTTGGGAAAGGTGATAACAGGACTTGAACTCACAGCAGATTTTTTCAGCACAATCTCGTGTTTCGTCAAAAAGTCAGCTAGAAATTCATTGGAGAAAAATATTAGTAAACTTGCAAATTCCTGCTTTAAGGTCACTCGCTCCGACATGAGCATCTTACCGGACGAGACCAGCCCAATTTGCTCATGGTTCATTTGATAACGCTCTTGTTCATCGATAATTTCTTTCATGCCTTTAAGCATGAAGCAAAGCATATTCTGGGTGTAATCTAACTTTACTTTTACTTGATCTGGCCCACTTTCGCGGAGGTAGAAGAAGATATTAGCCGAGTCCATGTTCTCGCCGAGAAGAGCGTCTGGAATGGTAATGATATCCATAGAATGGTCTAAAATTTTCTGTGTTGAGACTAATTAGACTACTCCTGTTGAATGGTATCGCCTTTCGAAATGGTGTACTTGTATGGGATACAGACGCCTTTCGAGCAGCAGTAAACAAGGAGACTTCAGGTTTTAAGGAAGAAGAGCGTTTATGGATGAGTTTTTCGAATTGTAGAATGCCGCTAACCATCTACATAATACGAATTTCTGTCTTTCATTGGGCCGATGCCAAACTTATCTTTATACAGGCTTGAAAAATGACCGTGATTACTATAGCCAACCCTTAGACAGATTTGTCCCAATGGAAGCTTGGTCTCACGGATCAGCTGCCTGGCACTGTTCAGGCGAAGGTCGATTACAAATTGTCTAATGGTAATGCCAAAAAGATGCTTAAAGCCTATTTTCAATTGGTTGCTATTAATCCCCACTTGTTTGGATAGCCTTTCGATTGTGGGAGGATCAACATAGGTGTTTTCTAATAGCTCCCTGGCGTCACGTATGCATTGAAGCTTATAACCGCTCGACAAAAAAGATGGTGGGGCGGCTAAGGGCGCATGTACATAATCCAAGTAACTATAAATAAACGCTAGTAGCTTAGATTCGATCAATAAGGCATTCTTATTACCCTTTGGTAAGATAGACAAAATTTCACCAGAAAGTTGTCGCAGGCGATGAGATTCTTGAATGCTTTCATTCTTGAGTTTAAAGGTTGCTGCATTGACTCCGATTACTTTCTTCTTCAGAAAAATATGGTATGATTTTTCATCTTGTGGGAGGGGAGAAGCTTTCCACTCTTTATAGCTGACGATTGTCCTTCCAAAGTTGTCTACTCTGAAATCCACGTAATCCTTGTCCTCCTCCTCTTGCTTGCCCTTCAGTTGAATATCTACCCCAACCTGATAATTCGACCGATAAAAATGAAAATCTTCTTTAATGAAAACTTGACAGTTGCCTTTCGATTTTGGGGTGTTTAAATCCAACTCAAATCCACTCCATAAATTACGCTTTTGGTTGCCTATTGCTTGGAGGCTGTCCAGATAAGCAAATGGATTAGTGCTGTTTATTTGAAAAGTACTGGCCGTCATGCTTTAAATACTTTTTCGTGCAAAAAGGATTCTTTTATCGCTAACTTGTCAAATATAGCAAAATTACCTTTGAAGGAATGGGAGTGCATTGTGTCTCAACTCCAGGGAGGCAGGCCCATAAAAATTCATGTCAATCCAATGCGATGAAAATCAATATTAAGAAAGCTTTACGCTATTTTCTCCTGGTCATTCTATTGGCCGCCCTCTTTCTCGCCTATCGAATCCACTCCCGAATTAATCCCAAACCCACCATAGCAGAATCATCCACTTCCATTATTGGTTTTAATCATATCGGCCTAGTGGTGAAGGACCTCGAAAGTATGTTGACCTTTTATCAAAATGCGACTCAGTATGAACTCATAGAAAGGATGAACGTCAGCCAAAATGAAGCAGCCGATCAACTCTTTGGCCAAACTGGGGTGAGTTTTGAGACAGCAGTGCTGAAAGGCCCAAACATGTTGCTGGAACTAACACAGTTCGACAACTCCAGCGATACTATGCTTCGTAAAATGCCACCCCAAGGACCGGGTATGACGCATACCTGTTATCAATCAGCCAGCGCCGTTCCAGGCTACGACAAGTTTAAAGATGCCGGAGTGGATATGCTAAGCCGGGGAGATACTCCTATTGAACTTGGCAACTATGGAGTTTCGTACGCCTACGCCTACGATCCTGAAGGGAATATGCTGGAATTGGAGCAAATGTCAGATTTCGTAATCGGCCTCACCATTGGAAAGTCCTGGGCTAAAAAGCATAGACTGTGGATGACGCAAGTGGCGATATTGAGTCCAGATATTTCCAAACTCATTGACTTCTATGAAATGGTTTTAGGGATAGCGCCATACCGGGTGGGACGGTATGGTGATAATCCTGCCTTTGCAGAGGTGGCCGATTTGGACAGTCTTGCTTTTCACGGCGCTTGGTTTATGTTAGATGGGAGAGGTAAGAAGTTGGAATTGATGCAATACGAACCTCCTCATGCCACTCCCAATACCCTCACCACGAAGACGCCGCTAGACCCAGGGTACACCTATTCTTTGGAAGTACTTGACATTCAGGAAGAATATAAGCGATTGCAGGAGGCAGGAGTTCGCTTCATCAGCCCCCCACAACAACTTGGCCATTTTTGGATAGTTTATGCCAATGATGCAGATGGTAACGTTTTTTCCTTACGGCAAGCACTTGACCCTGCTTTTTCCCTCGTAAATTTCTAATCCAATACGAAGACATAATCTTATGTTAAAAAAAATATTGCTCGCCATAGCCTTAATTATTGTTGGTCTGTTTTTCTTCTTAAAACGAGAAGTAAAGAGTTGGTCTACCGAAACGATTACTGCAGGTGTAGAAACCAAGGTCATTTATGACACCCGTTGTGGAATTTGCCATAACGGAGGAAGTCCGGAAGCCCCGAGAATAGAAGCCTTGAAGCTACTCCCACAAGATCGTATCCTCGCAGCCTTGAAAACGGGAGTAATGAAAAATCAAGCAGCGATGCTTACAGATAAGCAACATCGAGAATTGGCAGCCTATATTTCTCAAATTGAAGAAACCAATGCGGCAAATTCGCTAATCAAGGGCTTATGTGCAGAGGAAGTATCAGAGGCTTATCGAACAGCTTTCCCACAAGTAGATAATTGGGGAGTAGGCAGAACTAACCACCGCTATTATGATGAGGAAGACCTGAAGATAAATGCCAGCAATGTGGACAAACTCCAATTGAGCTGGGTTTTTGCCTTTCCAAACGCCTCGAGAGCCAGGGTGCAACCAACGATTGCAGGGAGCACATTATTTACAGCCAGCCAAACCGGAACGATCTACGCTTTGAATCGTACAACAGGCTGTACCCAATGGACTTACCAGGCTGATGCTGAAATTCGAAGTGCGTTGGTAATTGGTAGGGATTCGACAGGGAAAGCTAACCGACTCTACTTTGGCGACTTTAATGCCAATGTCTATGCTGTAGATCTTGATACCCGACAACTGTTGTGGAAGAAGAAAGTTGATGATCATCCTGTGGCAACTATAACTGGGACGCTTAGTTTATTTGAAAATCGACTGTATATTCCCGTGTCCTCTACCGAAATCCTATCTGCGGTGGATGAAACCTATGCCTGTTGTACTTTTAGAGGCTCCATGGTAGCTTTGAATAAGGAAGATGGTTCTATGATATGGAAAACCTATACCATTTCTGACAAACCTAAGGAACAGGGGAAGACGAAGAAAGGTGTTCCCATCCTTGCACCCTCTGGGGCTCCCATTTGGACGGCTGTTACGATCGATGAGAAAAGAAGATGCCTTTATATTGGGACTGGGGAAAATTATACCCGCCCGACTTCCAAGACCAGTGATGCAATCCTTGCTTTTTCATTAGATGATGGACAACTCCTTTGGGCAAAACAAACATTGCCAGATGATGCCTGGAATGGAGCTTGTGTGACGCTAAGCGGTCGTGCCAACTGCCCGGAAAATAATGGCCCTGATGCTGACTATGGCGCGCCTCCAATCCTGGTCAACAAGGCTGGGAAAGACCTTTTGTTGGCGGGCCAGAAGTCGGGTTTTGTCTTTGCCTTGGACCCTGATAAAGCCGGAGAGATAATATGGGAACAATTGGTGGGAAGAGGTGGAACGATGGGGGGTATACACTGGGGAATGGCGACAGATGAGAGGACCCTATATGTTCCAATTAATGATCGTGGTACCTATAGCATCAACAAGGAGAAACCAAAATCACCTGGTATGCACGCCCTTAATGTCGCCGATGGCCAAGTGCTTTGGTCAACCATTGAAGAAAATCGTTGTCCCCCGCTTAGTATCCGTGGTTGTGGCCCAGGAATCTCCGCGGCCATTACCTTGATCCCCGAGGTAGTCTTTGGCGGAACTTTAGATGGTTTCATTAAGGCTTACGCTACGGAGGATGGGCGAGAACTCTGGGCGTTTGATACCAAAAGAGATTATGAAGCAGTGAATGGAGCGAAAGCTTTTGGTGGTGCTATTGATTCTGACGGACCGATCGTGATCGATAATCAGCTCTTTATTACTTCTGGCTATGCCAAGTTTGGAGAGAAAGAAGGCAATGTTTTATTGGCTTTCACGATAAAAGAGTAATATATCAGTTCTATTGTCAATCATTATTTTTGAAAAAGACATTTAAGCAATCAAATCATGGAGTTATTTAAATTGGAAGGAAAAGTGGCCTTAGTAACCGGTGGCAACGGAGGCATTGGATTAGCTTATGCCAAAGGATTGGTGAAAGCCAGCGCAAGTGTGGCGATTTGGGGTCGGAATGAAAGTAAAAATACGGCGGCAATAACGGCCTTGGAAGAACTAGGAGGGAAAGTAGCTGCTTTCGTCTGCGATGTAACGGATACGGCATCGGTTGACACAGCCTTTGCCGCGACAATGGAACACTTTGGCCAAGTGGATATCTGTTTTGCTAATGCAGGGGGCGGTGGCCCTAGAGGAATGCTACACCAAATCAATGATGAGGATTGGGCGGGGATTTTAGATCTAAATCTGAATAGTGTCGTGTATACCTATCGTAAGGTCATTGGGCAATTGCTGAAAAGGAAAGCACCTGGTAAACTTATCGTAACGTCCTCCATCGCCGGACTAATGGGAATGGGATATGCAGCTGGGTACGCTACCACAAAGGCCGCCGTATTGGGATTAACTCGGGCCTTAGCTATCGAATTGGGGCGGAATAACATTCAGGTCAATGCCATACTTCCAGGTTATGTGGAGACGGAGATGTCGATCAAAACTCCTCCCGCTTTCAAAGAGGCTGTATTGAGGAGATCCAGTTCTGGCCAGTTTGGAACCTTGGAGCAGATGGAAGGGGTTGCTGTCTTTTTGGCTTCTTCGGCTAGTGATTTTATGACGGGGCAGAATATAGTCTTGGATGGAGGGCATACAGTTCATCCGATGTAGAGTGACTTCTAATTCTCCAACCTTTTAATGAACGCCATCATTCATCTCAGCAGGTTAGGTTTTATCTTCAATTTTCCTGAATAAATTTTGCTGGATTGGAATGGGCTGTTTGCCAGGCTTGTACTCCGATCGTCAACAAAGCTAGAAGTAGAGTGGCCAGGCCTGCCAAAGCGAAAATAGACCAGCTGATGCTAATATGGTAGGTGAAATCCTCTAACCATTTTTGCATAAAATAAGCTGCTACTGGTGAGGCGATGGCAATAGATATAGTAATTAGAATCAGAAAATTTTGGGTGAGCAACCTCAAGATATTCTGCACTGAAGCCCCCAGTATTTTTCGAATGCTGATTTCTTTCCCTCTTTGTTCGGTCATAAAGACCGATAAAGCGAAAATACCTAGACATGCGATAACAATAGCTAAAAGAGCGAAGCTGCCAAAAATGCTTCGTGTCCTTTGTACATCTGCATACATTGCTGCGTATCGCTCGTCAAGAAAATCATACTGAAAGGGTTGATTCGGAGCAAAATTGTCCCAGAGTCCTTTCAAGCTTGGAATAAAACTGCCGATGTCATCGGTGTTGACCTTTATTGAAATGGCGGCAGGACTATTTCCTAATACTAAGCACAAACCACCGATCTCTTCTTTCAAAGATTCAAAATGGAAGTCCTTGACGACTCCGATTATATTCCATTGACCGTCGCCATTCACAATTTCTTTCCCAATGGGATTTGTGAAGCCAAATCGCGACGCCATGGTTTCATTTATGATAATAGCTTGACTATCGGTAGCCATCCTCGGAGAAAACACTCTACCCTGGATCAACTCCATTCCCAGGGTAGCCAAATAGTCGTGGTCGATACGCCAAATTTGCCCAGAAACGATTTGATCTTGCCCTTTTTCATCCTTTCCTCTAAAACCATTATCATTCCTCATGGTACCACTGATAGGAAGATACTCACTGACTGTAGCGGCTTGAACATCAGCCCTACTTAATAATTCTTCTTTTAGGGTTTGGATATTATCTCCTAAGACTTGAGTACCCTTTAAGACTAGCAGTTGCTCCTTATCATAACCGAGTTTGGTGTTCAGAATAAAATCTAATTGCTGGTAAACAACTAGGGTGCTAATAATCAATACAATAGAAGTTGAAAACTGAAAAACCACCAGAATATTACGCAAACTACTATTCTTGCTCCCTCTACTTACACTACCTTTCAGCACCTTTGCTGGCTGGAAAGTACACAGGTAGAAGGCAGGGTATAAGCCAGCTAAAATGCCAATAAAGGTTGCGCAGATAATCAGAAATGGGAGCAGCCACCATTCCTGCCAAGGAAATACCATTGTTTTACCGGCCATTTGGTTGAAAAATGGCAAAAGTGATTCGGCGAGCCACACGCCCACCACTAGCGCAAAAAGACTCAATAGGACAGATTCGGTTAGGAACTGCCCGATCAAATGATGCTTCAGGGAGCCGACTACTTTCCGGAGACCTACTTCCTTTGCTCGGTTGGCAGACTTTGCAGTAGAAAGATTGATAAAATTGATACTTGCCAGTAGCAGAATGAAAAAGGCAATAGCACTGAATAACCTGATAAGTCGAATATCTCCATTGGCTGCTAAATCCACTAAATCCTCAGAGCCCAGATGTATGTCGGTAATAGCTTGCAAATTGAAACTAAGCCGTCGACTACTCTCCTCTGCATCCGTAAGTCCAGCATCTAAACGACTTGGAATATAGTAGTCATCAATCAAAGACATAAGTTTGGCTTCTAATCTTTTTGGGTCAATATCTTCATGAAGCCGCAGGTAGGTGTGGTAGTTATTGGCCAACCAGGTAGTAGCCTCACCCGGCCAAAACTCTTTGCCTTCCAGAGACATTAGGAAATCAAACTGGAAGTGGGAATTGGATGGAAAATCTGCCATCACTCCACCAACCTTGAAGATTTTACTTACATCATCATTAAGGATTACCGATTTCCCCACTGGGTCCTCATTGGGGAAGTATTTGTCTGACTTACTTTTACTAAGTACTATGCTTTGAGGTTCCCTTAGGGCTCGTTCTGGATTGCCGTAGATCATCTCTACTTCTAGAATGTCCAACAAAGCAGGATCGGCATAGACAAACCCATCCTCAAAGCTATTCTTTTGTTGTTCTGTGGATCGTATTTGGTTGCTACCCGCATCAAAGGCATTACCAGGTCGAATACGAGCTACTTTTTCTATTTCAGGGAAACTACTTAGTAGTGCCTCTGCTGCTGGAGCTGGAAACCAGACCGTCCTGAGGGATTGATCATCTAATTGATTATTACGAACGAGGCGGTAAATACGATCCTTTTGTACATAATGCTGATCATAACTGAAGGCAGTATAAATGTATAAACCAATTAGTAGACATGCAGCAATTCCCAAGCCAAACCCTCCAATCTTGACAAAGGAAAATAGCTTTTGCCGAACTAATTGCCGATAGGCGATCTTAAAGTTATTGAGAAGCATGAGCTTGCATTTTAAGAGGAGCGTAATTGCTATACCACCAATTAATTGAACACGTATTTACTTACTTTACAGCACTCACCTTAGCGGCCCCAGAGCCTGTCGATACTTGTATTTTGATATTGGAATTACCAAAGCGCTTTGTTTTTCTTAGAATATTATTATTCCGCCCGTTCCTTTCAATTACCTTCTCTTGATCAAAAGAAAAGGGAGCTGAAATTTTGCCATTCTTCTCATTGCACTGCATGACCAACTGACCTTGGAAGGAAATACCATTCATGTCTAAGGTAGAGTTGCCAGAACCTGCGTTGACACTGAAGTCTGCCTTAGGTAAACCAGCTAAACTTACTATTACATTGCCTGACCCCGTATTGAAACTAGAGGACCCCGTAATAGTCATACCTTTACCCTTAACTTGTCCTGAGCCTGTGTTGGCGGAAATGGTACCACCGCTATTCTGCAAGCTAATCTGTCCAGAACCAGTATTGAGTCCTAATCTGCCCGTACTTTCCTTCACACCAATATTACCACTACCTGTGTTGCAGGCAAATTCAGCATTTGAATTATCGATATCAACATTTCCAGATCCGGTATTAAGTTGTAGGTAACCACTCACTCCTGTAAATACAAAATTTCCGCTACCTGTATTTGTATGAAGATTGAGTTGTACACCTTCTACCGTTACGTTCCCAGAAGCTGAATTACTTTTAACGCTGATATCACTCGGAATCAAGAGTGTCCAGGTTGAACTCTCGTTAATTCGATTGGATTTCGATTTCTCCTCAATTATCAGTTTGCCGTTGGAATTGGACATTTTGACTCTTATTTGTTCTTCGTTATAAGTTCCAGTCACCTGAACTTGATCAGTATTGCTAGCCCCAATCTTGATATTTCCTGCAATAACATTAAACTCAATCTTGTCAATGCCTGAATAGCTCTTGCTTATATTTTTTTCCTGTGCTTGTGAAAGACTGTTCACGCCTAGGACTAGAGCAAGAGATAGAATAAATCGTAAAATTTTCATATGCTTTTTTTGATGGTTCAAAATTCTTTACTCTTATAGTGCGAAAGCTATGCCAAAGCAGTTGTGCTTGTTTAATGATTTGAAAATCTGTGTGTTATGTTCTAGAGTATCTTCTTGTAACTGTTCAGAATTGGACAATGATTGTTCGGAAGTGGACAGGTGGGGGATTGGTCGATAAGGTTGGTATGGAGGTAGGGTCGGGGCTTAGCAGTTTGCCGAGAATAGATTTGTGAGAGACCCTGTCTTCTCATATCCGCGCTATCTTTTAGAGAAAGTTGAACAATTGCTTTAAGTTCGCTTTTGGAGTGAAAGTGTCCATTCTTAGTTGAAGCGAAGCCTATACCTGGAAGAGGCGGTCGGAAAAGTAACGAAGCTTGCCCCAGAGTCAGGTTTATGACTTTAGCAAACAGGACAAAGATGGCAAGATCAGAACTTACTATGGATAGCATGCCGCAATATTAATGTCGAGTATAGGAGTCGGTGGAAATGGCTGCTTCTCGTGTTGATTGCTCGATAGTTGTAGGAACAGTTGGTTCGGCTTGGTTAGCCTGGCGTTGCCATCCAACCATGAGGCTAAAGATGACAATAAAAGCTAGACCAATTAACAAAACCTGAATGCCCATTCTTGGATGAAAAGTATGGTGTCGAGGGTAATAATAATGAGGGTCCATCTGCGGATGGTAATGCATGTACCGATGTGAAGAAGGAAACAAGCTTCCAATTAACCAGCCGCCAATTATCATACCACCAAGAAGAAAAAGGAGATAGATATTCAGGTTGTCCATATCAATAAATTTAGTGAAGTAATTAGGAATAAACGATCTTTAATGAATAAGGAAGATGGGAAAAGTTTCAAGGTCCCAACTCACAAGCCTTCTAGGCTATGCTTTTCACATTTTGTTAAAGGAGCTTCATTTTTTCAGCCACCTTCCTTCCCTACGTGTAGATTATTCATTTAAGTGACGAATAGAGGTGCAGGATTCTTTCAGTTAAATGAGAATAATTTAAAATAGTGTTTTTTCACTTGTATTGAAATAAAAATAGTGGTTGAATCGTAATTATAGGTGGCAGTGCAAGTAGTTTAATACAAAATATTTTTAGATAAGCTAAGCCTCCCATTTTACCGAGATAACATCTATGATGTGATGGCCTAGCTTGAAAATAAGCAAGTTATGGCAGACAAGTCTCCCTCCTTTCACCTTGGCCTTACCATGGCTGGTGCCGTATCTGCAGGTTGCTACACCGCAGGTGTTATGGATTATCTTTTTGAGATATTAGACCTTTGGGAAAGAGCGAAAGATGGGAAAATTCCTGATATTCCACAATCATTAATTCCTCAATATAATGTTGTGATTGATGTGATGGGCGGCACATCTGCTGGAGGCATGGCGACGATGATGTCTGCTATTTATGCTTTAGAAGGAGATATCAATCCGGTCAAGGAGGTTCCCGTTGATCCTTTGGCAAGCCAGAATATTTTGTACGATAACTGGGTTCATATGGTGGACAAGAAAGGGCGTAAGCCAAAGTCCTTTGAGCGAATTTGGGCTACCGATGATCTATCTGGACCACAAGCTTCCGTAAAATCGCTGTTCAATAGTAGTTTTATTGACGAAATTGCGGATAACCTATTGAATATTGCCGGTTCCAAGAACCTAGAAGATCAAGTAGCAAATTTACCTCCTTATATCTCCAAGGATCTAGAGTTAATTCTATCACATACTTTGATACGTGGCGTACCCTTAGAAGTGCATTTTAGCTCGGCCATTGGTAGCGAACGCAAAGATGCACCGTCGCACACCTCCTTTGAACACTTTCTCGTTTCACACTTTAAGTTAAATCAAGGTAAAGCAGTCGCACAGCAGGATGGATACCTCTGGTTGAACCCTTATGAGGAAGAGCATAGCGAGAAGATAAAGTTATCTTCAAAGTCTACCGGAGCATTCCCATTAGGATTGCAATTTCGACAATTCGATCAAAAGCAATTTAGCAACGCCTATTATGAATCGGTCATCAAGAAAATACTGCTGGGGGACTTTAGCCTAAGTGACAGTAGTGTACTGGAAGACCTTGAACTGACCCTAGGCAAAGCTTTTGAATCCCTAACGATAGATGGAGGGGCGATGAATAATGAACCCTATCGGGAAGTCTACAGTATTTTAAAACGCCGTTCCAGCGAATCAGACTCTTTTGTGGACCACGCTCTGATTATGATCGATCCCTTTCCTGATATATATAGAGAGAAGGAAGAGGACAACATTGAGGCAGATCTTGTTGATGTAGTTCCTAAAATCATTAAAACCCTTTGGAATCAAGCTAAGGTTAAACGAAGAGAAACGATAGAGCAGTTTGCCCAAAAGGGAACGCATAGTCAGATATTTCCAAAACTGAACTACAAGGAAGGTAAGGATCTGAAATCAAAGGACTATCCAATCGTCAGTGCCTCCTTTGAAGCATTTGGAGGGCTTTTGGATATTAACTTTAGGAAACATGATTTCTTTCTAGGGCGGAATAATGCTCGTAATTTTTTTCGGTACTTCTTCAGCCTGCCTTACTATGAAAACAACCCGGAAAAGAACCATCCTATTCATCGCTCTTGGACAAAGGAAAGTGTCGAGAGATATAAAATTGAGAAGGACAAGATTTGCTACTTGCCGATTATACCAGACCTGAATATTGCAGTCAATAAGTTAAGTTGGGCAGGAGAAGAATGGGACAAATATGATATTGCTGCACAACCTCTTTATGACCCGCGCAATCTTTTTCAGTTGGAGGACATAATTCGTAATCGGTTTGTCCGCTTGCTTTCTGTTCTTCGACAGCGGTCATTTACGAAAAGCGAAGATATGGGGCCATTGACAGAAGCATGGTTATCTCAGAAAAACCGTAGAAGTAGATTGCGGAGAATTCAGGCTAAGGCTGGGCAAATCTTTGGCCGTCCATTACATAAATGGGGAACTAAACAAGCAGTTAAATGGGGGATAAACAAACTTTCTAGCAATCTCACGGAAGGAATTATTAGTTATATCCTGAGTGATCTTGAACGCAAGGGATTATTGCTACCGCACAAATCTAAGGAAGAAGAAAAAGGATAGACCAATCCTATTTTAATTTACCCTGAGGCTAAAGGCTAGGAGTATTATTATGAACGCATGATGCAAATAACTTTCCTGATGGTTGGTATCTGGTAAGTCATGACTCTATGCCTGCAAAACAATGATTGTTTTGAAAGAGAAGAGCGCTATTTCGAATATGCGTTAGAATACAGCGAAGAGGTGTTCTGTTTTACTTGCCTACGAAGTATTGCTTTAGAGCAAGGTGGTTAAATTGCCTTAAATTAATTTTTGAGTCATATGGTTTTTTTTGAATGCAATGAAAGAATATGGTTGTTTAATCCGTCATATAGGTGAATGGTGTTGAAAATACACTTATATGCTAAGAGCGAAAAAAGAGAAACTACACCCGATACCACCTGTTACCTTGGAGATCTTAGGACACCTTACTGCAACTGACCTATTTTTTAGAACCTGATAGCTATAGTCAATCCCCAAGACCAATCTAGACATCTGTAGTAGTGTTGAGTCGACGAAGACAAATTCCTCTCCTTACACACATTGATCAACACGTACATCCTCAATACTACAGCAGGCCTTTTTTTCATACTCAAATTCATGACTATGCATGAAAAAACTCCATATGGCGAGTCAAGGAGAGATGATTTGGTCAGCCAAATCCATGACCAATATCATGCGTCTCTGGAATTCTACACACGAGGACTCTGTAAGCGCTTCGGTTTTGATTCAGAAGTAGATGATATACTGCAAATCTTTTACATTAAGGTGATGCAAAAATCCGAGATCGTTCAGCAAGGCCTTGAGAAAAAAGGATATCCATACCTATGTCAGATGATTAAGAATACTTGTCTTGACTTGGATCGCAAAAAGAAGAGCCTCGGGCGTCTGAAGGATGACGTGGGATATCAGATGCCTAAGGTTGTCAGTATTGATGACCTATGTACAGACATTTATACAACATCTTTTTTAGAGGATCTGCGCAAGTATTTGTCGGACAGTGATTCTGAGATCATGGTGCTTTACATTCAAGGCTTTTCCTACGATGAGATAGGAAAGAAGCTCACCATGAGTATTTCAACTGTAGGAGTCCGAATACACCGAGCAAAAAAGGTGTTAGCAAAGCAGTTAAGCAGATAATTCAAATTTTGATCGCATCATAAAACTTACAATAACTATGGGAACCGGTGATTACCGAAGGCTTCATTCTCAAGAAGCCGCTCGTACTGGTGCCGGAGAGCACCCCTTACTTCAGCTCCCCTTAGTATCAGAAATATTAGATAGCTTTTTGCCTGAGCTACAACAGCACTTGGCACATCATCAAGTGTTGCTAGATAGGATTAGCTGGTATCTGTTCTTAGATATAGAACATACAACGAGCTCTTTGGAAGCTGAGTTATCAGAAGCCTTTTTTCTTACTCTATTGGGTTTGAAACATCAACTTTTGAAGCATGATCTTTGTGAGATTGCGGTTGCTATTTCTGTACGAAAAGAGCAATATCAAGATTGGTTACAAGTCATGTAGTGCGTAATTATCATTCTCTACAAATGTCCATCTGTCCTGTTTAGTCGCCCTTTTTTGGGCGACTTTTACAGTTCTCTAGAGCTCGTACTTCCACTGTAGCTTCTTTCTCCTATCTCGCTGGTTCTACCTGCCTCTACGACATTGAATTGATATTCATCCTGAAATTAGATAGCTGGCTTCTGAGCAGGGTAAATTATCTTTTGTCAAAGTAGCTTCCGGCGACCAGAATGGACTAATATTGGGCATGACTCAAAGCATATTATATAGGCGACTTCTGGTAACTGTTCTTTCGGGTTTATACCGAAGGACATTACAGAAACTAGGCTCCAAAAATTTTCCTAAAGCCATCGATTTATGAGTGTAAGGAGTAGACTGTGTATGCTTTAGAGAGGTTTTTTATTTTTTTTATAAGAAAAATAGCATTTTCTGAAAGAATTCTATTATTGGCTTCGTCATATATGTGATTTTGTATCTAAAATGATTTAATCAAACTACGACTTAGATCCTGTAAAATGAAACAGTATTCTGAGCTTTCGGTTGTTATTCATACTGTATTAGTTCATAAATTAAGGCCTAAAGCACGCCAAAACAAGGCCAATCCTAATTGTCTCCCAGATCATAGAGCCTTGCTTTGGGTTAAGGTATTGGATAAACATTTCGAAGTACTAAAGTTCTGGGCCTTAGGTCGATATTCTCATCTACTAGCACCCGATCAGTTGCTACTATTGTTCTATGATTTCTTAGAAAGAACATTAACTCATCAAGGTGTAAAAATCTATTCCCAAAACATAAGCTTGGAGAGGTTGGCCAATCATTTAGAGGTCCTCCTAGATCATCACTTTCAGTTAAGCAGATAGAAAAGACTTTATGCTAACGTCAAGCTCCTTTTCTGACAATTTTTGTGGTTCTACCTGTCTACGTAGGCCGGCAACTATTTATGAGGAAAAATTACGGCAGACAGAATCTTTCTCATTAATAGTTGATTTAAATCACAAATATTGTCAGAGTACTACAAAACATTAAATCAAGTCTTTAAACATCCCTTAGGATAAAGTCTAAAAGTAATTTAAATGTCACTGTAATGATGAAAAACAACTTTATTGTTTTACCTCGTCTTAAGTCCATCAAATTGAGTCGTAGAAAGGCTCCAGATGGTCCCCTAGTACTTAAGCGAGTGATGGATGAGCTTGCGCCAAGTTGGCGAGAGCACCCTACAATGATGGAGTACATTAGACGATTTATCTTCGAGAAAGACGACCCAACCACCGCTAAGGACAGATCCAGCAGCCTGAGGAGCTGCGCGCTACTAAAGAAAATGGAAAAATCGTTACCTGAGAAGGAGAGAGTGCATCTAGATGTACTGTTAACTACGATAGAAGGAATGCGAGTTGCGGCCTTGGAGTACAACTTGGATTCGGATGAACTAATAGACGACTTCGCCTACAAGCAAAAGCTAGCCTTTAAACGCCGATTGTTCGGTGCCGGCAAGCCCTGCCAAGAATAATTCCTTACTATAAAAAAATGAGAACACCATAAAACGAAATTATAGAGAAGGAATTAGCGCCTGATGTGAATAGGGATTGTGAGATAGTAGAGGGATGGATCAATAGCACTATGACACTTCTAAGTCAAAATACGATGATTAGCGCATGTCATAAAAGAATTTATTTTGGAATGATCTGTAGAATAACTAACCATACCCATTGGATGCATTGCTAGTACATATCGCTGAATTGCCTAGACCGAAATGCATTTTGTGGGGAAAAGAATTTCAGCATCTCTACAGCTTATCTAGAATAAATGCTAACACTCTAAAAAAGCTATATATCATCTGAAACCTTGAGTCTATAATCCATAGTTTCCTCTGCTACCTCTTACAATCCCACTAAAATAAACACAGGAGAGAGCCTCATCGAGTAGTTTTGCTTTTATTTTAGCCAGCCAATTTGTGTTAACTCAATGTTAACTTTCCCTTTCCACGCCATTTTCTGAAAGAAATCTTAAGTTGACTTCGTCATATATGTAAAAGGACTTGCATAAGTTGTTTACCATAATACTTGTCTAAGCAACTAATGCTGCTGTTCCTGGATTTGAAGCGTTACGATACTCCCACTTCGTGATCGATTGAGAGACGATACTATTGTTTTATTGCGAGCAGCCTTATCCCGAACCAAATTTAATTATTCACTTAATAAACCCTGTTCATATGTACGATACTTATCCATGTGGGGAGGCCAAAGGGGACCATTTAGTTTGCCAAATCTATCAAAAATACCATGAGATTTTGACGATACAAGCGATTGGGCTCTGCAAGAAATTTCAGTTTGATATTCCCTCTTCAGAAGATCTCTTACAAGAATTCTATAAGAAGGTTCATTCCCGTCCACACCAAGTACGAACAGGCTTGAAGAAATCAGGCATAACTTACTTATTCAAAATGCTCAAGCATCTCTGTATCGACCGTAGTCGCCATATAAAGAGCATAAGTAGGATTAAAACTGTGCTCGAACACAATCCACCAAGGGTAGCCGACTACCAACATTTATCCGCAACTGTCAATACCGAATTGTTTTATGAGAATATGCAGAAACTGTTGACCGAAGAAGATTTCAAGCTGATGAGAATGTACATGGCTGGCTATACTTATAGAGAAATGGCCAAGGCAATGGATAGTATAGAATCAACTATAGGTGTGAGAATACATAGGATGAAGAAGGTTTTGCAGAAGTATTTTCATCGCTAAAAAAAGAAGCGATGGAAGCAATAAGCCCACAGCAATTCCAATTGTTTGTAGAACAAGAAATCCAAGAAACACATTTGCATCCTATTCTTCAGTACCCTTTGGTCAAACAGATCCTCTCTAGTTTTTTGCCAGGTTTTCATCGCAATCCGGGTAGGTATGCAGCTATTTTGGGGGAAATAAGTCAATATCTTCTCGAAACATCAAACCTGCGATTTGACAGCCTCCTGAAAAACCTGCCTGAAGATTTTCGTATCACCCTCTATGGGCTGAAATTACAATTGCAGCGGCAAAACCTTCAACAAGTTGGCAACATAATTGAGAATCAAAAACATATTTTTGGTAGGTGGTTAGACGAAGAGCTAGGTTATGACGGCGGTAGCTAGCTTTCGTCTTCTTTTCAAATAGTGAAAAAATTGTGGAGGGCCAAAATTACATATAGATGAGCTTAAACACTATTACGAATTAATCACTTCATTCCTTTTTCTTTCCCAAAGTAGAAATGAAGTTGCTCATTGCCAAATAGTGGTGTCGTGCGCATAGCTAATTCATAATAACAAAGCCCTGGCCAGGAAAATCCTCCCAACCAGGGCTTCTATAGTATTCCACCCGCTCTATTTTGAACAGGCTTGATTTCTATGGTTCAATGGCTTAGAATTCCGCCGTCTTCGGTGTCCTTGGGAAAGGAATCACGTCGCGGATGTTGTTCATGCCAGTAATGAATAAGACCATTCTTTCGAAACCCAAACCGAAGCCAGAATGTGGCGCACCTCCGAATCTTCGTAGGTCCAGGTACCAAGACAATTCTTCCTCAGGGATATCCATATCGGCCATACGAGACTTTAGCACATCAATTCTTTCTTCTCGCTGCGAACCGCCAATCACCTCTCCGATAAATGGGAATAGAACATCCATGGCAGCCACCGTCTTATCATCCTCATTCATCCGCATGTAGAAAGCCTTGATGTCCTTCGGGTAGTCACGTACAATTACTGGCTTTTTAAACTTCTTCTCTACCAAGAAACGTTCGTGCTCCGCGTGTAGGTCTTCGCCCCAGGTAGGCTCGAACTCGAATCGGCCTTTTTTGAAAGGCTTAGAGTTGCGTAGAATATTGATGGCATCGCTATAGGTGATGCGTTCGAAATCGTTGTCGACCACGAACCGAAGCATTTCCACCAAGCCCATGGGGCGGCGTTTTTCCTTCGGCATATTCTTTTCTTCCTGTTGGATGCGTTGATCCAGGAATTCCAAGTCATCAGGGTACTTCTCCAAGACATAGTTGATCAGGAACTTCACGAAGTCTTCGGCAAGGTCCATATCATCAAAGATGTCGAAGAAGGCGACCTCTGGTTCAATCATCCAAAACTCAGACAAGTGACGGGTTGTATGGGAATTTTCAGCACGGAAAGTAGGTCCAAAAGTATAAACTTTTCCCATCGACAAGGCTCCGATCTCTGCTTGCAATTGACCAGAAACCGTAAGGTTGGTGGCCTTGCCAAAGAAATCTTCCTTGAAATCAATCTTACCATCCTCTGTACGAGGAGGCTTGTCAAGGTCCAGTGTCGTCACTTGGAACATTTCTCCAGCTCCTTCTGCATCACTTCCGGTGATGATAGGAGAGTGGAGGTAGTAATAGCCTTTATCATTGAAATACTTGTGAATCGCATAAGCTACTGCGTGCCGAATACGGAACACGGCGCTAAAGGTGTTGGTGCGCATGCGAAGGTGTGCCTTATCTCTAAGGAACTCCATCGTCTGGCGTTTGGGCTGTAGCGGATACTCTTCAGGGTTGCTTGCCCCTAGGATTTCAACCTCATCTGCGATGATCTCCACCGATTGTCCAGCGCCTTTTGATTCTTCAAGTGTACCTACTACTTTGAGACAAGCGTGAAAATTTATATTCTTCAGTACCTCTTCTTCCATATTTTCAAAATCGATCACTACTTGCACGTTTTTCATGCCAGTACCATCATTGAGTGCGATAAAGCGATTGGATCGGAAGGCTCTTACCCAACCCATGACCGTCACTTTTTCTCCAATTTTGGGCTCAGCCAATAACTGAGCGATCTCTGTACGCTTGCTCATTTTTAACAACTTTTTTTTCTTTGCAATCCAAATCGAGAACAAATAGTTCCACCTTTTTCAAGGAATTCGCGAAGATATAGAGATTAAGGTAGCTTATCAATTCTCTAGCCTTTTTTTTCTAGCTTCAAGAATTACGTACTTTCGCATTTAAAACATCCTTCTTCGACAAATCTCGTGGACAGTCATAGAATGAGATGCATAAGCGCCTGAAGGAAGCGTTGAATGTCATTCTTGAGTGTCTCGAAACACGAGATTTGTCGAAGAACCAAAAACATTAAATATGAAAGCAACGATTTTGTCTGGTTTACGTCTCATGAGCATGCTAGTAGTGCTGGCTTTTGTGAGCTGGCAATGTGGCGGAGATAGTACTGGAGAGAAAGCAGCAGCGGGACCTTCAGGCAACCTTTTTCAACGCTATTACGAATCCTATCCCGCCCCTCCACCCGTTCGAGCCGGCGGTACAGATGAAGAAAGAGAAACCTGGAATAGAGCCACCACCAATTATGGCAATGGAGACTATGTTGGTGCGATAGCGGCTTTGGAAGAGGCGCTAGCCAATGAACGACCACCTGACCCAACGGTCAATTTTTATCTAGGCGTTAGCCATATGGAACTAGCCACACCTCGTCCCAAGAAGGCCATAGACTACTTCAATAAGGTGGTAGCGGAGCGCAAAGGTCGTTATTATGAAGCGGCTCGTTGGTATCGAGCATTAGCTTATTTGGCACAAGGAGAGATTTCAGAAACTCGGGTTTTCCTGGAAAGGATCAAGCAAGAGGAAGATGAGTACAAAAAAGATGAAGTAATCAAACTTTTGTCGCAGCTTCCTGGCCAGTAGGATGGTTATAGTTATCAAAACGATCAAGGCCAGTAGCTAGCTTATTTGTGAAGCTACTGGCCTTGTTATAGCTGTTTCCGCTAGGGTTAAATAGAAGCCTACTTTCCTTTCTTCAATTCATCCCATGCTACTTGTAGGTTAATATTTTTCAGTCGACCTCCCTGCCAGTCATCGGCGCCAGGGATAGTAGTAGTCTTTTCCTTAAGTTGTTCAATTGTTGTACCCTTTTTTTGTTCTTTCTTGACATACTTGAGCAACTTCTTCAGGTACAATTCCTTGGCTTTTAGGTCAGCTAAAGTTCCTGTAACTTCATAACCCTGTGCGGCGTGACCAAAGATGAAAAGCGTATCCTTGTCGAAGGTTTTTCTGGCCTGCTTCAGTACCTTAATCCAATTTTTGATGGATGCACCTGCTACCGGATCAATGTAAGGCATGCGGTGGTTGAAAAGTAGATCACCCATGTGCACCACATTGGCGTTTTCCAGATGGATCATCGTATCTCCGCTGGTGTGCCCCGCTCCGAAGTAGTGTAGGCTTACCGTTTCGCCACCTACTTTTTTGGTCCAGTTAGCATCATAAGTAGTGTCGGGCAAGAGATTCTGCTCTAAGGTTCCTCTCTCTTTGGCCACCCGCTCTTGGTGAAACTTGGAGTTAGTATGTGCAACCACTTGTTTTACGAAGCCTTTGAATGCAATATTACCACCAGAATGATCCCCATGGTGGTGGGTATTGATCAGTAGGTCTACCTGACGATCTGTTTTCTCCTTGATTTTACCAATTAGATTTTTAGCTTGATCAGGAAATTGGGTATCAATCACGATCACTCCCTCATTGTCTATCATCCAGCCGATGGTTCCGCCTCGTTCAGTGTAGATGCCTACATTTCGACGTAGGCCCTTCATCTCGCCTGCTTGGATGCCCATGACTTCAGCCATGATGTGATGCATTGGAAGTAAGGAAGCGCCTGCTAGTAGACCTCCTTGCTTCAGAAAGGTTCTTCTTGTTGACATAATTTTGAATTGTGAGTTAGGGGAGTACCTCGGGTACTCATATCAATGCTCAACACGCTAATCGCAGTGTCAATACTTTTATTTATTGATAAACCTTCCTATTTGGTAGTCTGTCTAGAGTGGAGGCTAACTTAAAGGAATCGCTGTTTTAATTCCGGAGTGGGCATCATGCAACTGTCTTTTTTGCCAAACCATCGGTATCGATTACTCGCGATCCAATCGTACAATCGATCCCGAAGCCACTTGGGAACGACTTTAAAAATATAAAAAATGCGCCAGATGCCACCCAGGTACCAGGCAATCTGTAAAGGTACATTAGAATGTGTGTAAAATTGTCCGCCGTCATACATGACGACCGTATTCATAGCAGTGGGTGCCAAACCTGCTTCTTGTAGAAGCTGTTGTCCCACTTGGGACTGTAATGCTGTGAAACGAAACCGGGCTTTCGGATCTCGCTTTATGATAAACTGGACCAATCCATCACATAGATTGCATACTCCATCAAATAGTAAGATCGGTTTATCGCGTGGAACCTGTAGGACATCGTTCATATTCAAATGAACATAAGAAATGGTAAGTTGTTCGCAGGAACTAGCTATTTGCTTGTGCCTGAAAGAGGGCACGCAAAAGATTGATTTGGCCCAAATGATAGACATCATGTTGGATCACTCCTTCAATCAGATAGCGAAAATTGTACTCATACTTGTCATGATGCAATTTTTCTTTTAGCAGCGTATCATCTTTTTGCGAAAGTAGTTGTACTAGCGTTTTCTGAGAATCGGCCAGTTCGACCAGCAACTCCTGCCAACTGAGCCCTTGTACAGGAGGCCAATCAAGTGGAGTGTTGAGTTCAATTTTAAAAGTAGTATTTCCATTTAGCTGTTCGATTAAGAATTGGCGCCAGGCTACGATATGCCTGACTGTTTCAGCAATGCTCTTTTTGCCGGGGATAAAGGCACGGTGGCTGATCTCTGAACTGACCTGCTTTAGCGAGGTCATAACATTGGCCCCATACCAGGGTTGGCCATCATAAACGGCTTCTAAGCGTCTGATTAAGGCTTTTATTTGCTTGTTTTTAACGATTTCCATAATTGATTTAATTGCTTCAGATGATGGAGGTAAAAGTAGGTGGTAAAACGATTAAAACGTAGTTTCTCCTAACAAAGTTCCTAATTAGAGACTAAGAAAAAAAGGAAATGTCTTCTGCGAATTTGACATATTAGTTTGGAAAAACCAGTAGGGGTATTAGGCTGATTTACAGTATATTAATTGATTGAGCAGTCTTTTTGGGGGAGTGCGAAAAGAATTAAATCACTGAAATGCAAATGTTAAAGTACGACATGCGCCGTAGATTTTCTTGCATCTACGGCACATGTCGTATATCTTTGTAGCGGACATATGATCATATTCCTAATTGTTCTGCCTAAGCGCAATGGTGGAGAATTACCATTCTCGGACAATTTTGTGGTTGGCATTTTAGAAGGAATGCTCTCGACTAAAGAGAGTAGGGCTTTCAGCTAAGGGTCTGACTTAAAGACACAAAAATTGTCAGAGAACTAGAATTACCCTCCTCGGACAATTTTGTGGTCGGCATTTTAGAAGTAAGGCTCTCGACCGTAGGAAGAAGGGCTTTCAGCTAAAAGGCTGACTCAGAAACACAAAAATTGTCAGAGAACTAGAATTACTTGACATGGAAAACAAAGACAGTTATCAACCTTCTGCAACAGAATTAGAGATTCTACAGATTCTTTGGGAGCATGAGCCTACCACGGTTCGCTTTATCTTCGAACAGATTAGCCAGAAAAGAGAAGTAGGTTATACCTCTATCCTGAAACAGATGCAAAGAATGGCTGACAAGAAGGTCGTACAGCGAGAATTACAAGGTAAGACACATTATTATCGAGCAGTTCCTAAGCAGGCTGAGGTAGAACAGAACCTATTTCAGCGCTTTGTGAACAATGTTTACCAAGGTTCAGCCATGAAACTGGTCATGCATGCCCTAGGGCAAGGACAGACCAGCGATGAAGAAGTGGAAGCCTTGCAAAAATGGATCGAAGCTCAAAAAAAGCAAAAAAATGATTAGTTCCTTCGGTGCTGGCCTTGGGCCAATTGGCAAAGCTTTGGGTTGGATGCTGATCCACAGTTTATGGCAGATCAGTTTGGTCGCTTTGATTTTGAGTTTGGCTTTACGGATGATTCCTAGAAAGCAAGCTAATTCCCGTTATGTCTTATTGCTATTTGGTTTGGTAGGCGTAGTTGGATGGTCGGCTTTGACCTTCCAGTCCAACTGGGCGTACTATGCTCAATCGCAAGGGATTGACCTTCTCACAGAAGTGACTCTACGAGTAAGCCCGATTGAGGAGGAGGTAATTGCAGCTCAAGTATCCTCGTGGCAGCAGAATTTGCAAGCAGGCATTAGCTGGATGGATAGTCAGCTAAACCTGGTGACCTTTATCTGGATGATAGGGGTGGTACTATCCTGCTTGTATTTGATTACGGGATTATCCTATCTGCACTATTTGCAAACCCATAAGGTTAAAGCACCGGAGGCCGAATGGGCAGATCGTTTTACCCGTTTATGCCGGCAGATGGGGATCCGCCGTAAAGTGAGATTCCTTTTGTCAGAAGTGGTTCATGATCCGATCACCTTTCGCTTACTACGACCAGTGATCCTCTTGCCTACTTCCTTGATGATGGGCCTAGCACCAAAGCAAATAGAATTATTGCTGTTGCATGAACTAGCTCACATTCGTCGGTATGACTTCACTGTCAACATTTTACAAACCCTGGTTGAGATCGTCTTTTTTTACCATCCTGCGCTTTGGTGGATATCTCGGAATATTCGGACGACTCGGGAACACTGTTGTGATGACGCGGTATTGGCCGTGCAGAACCAACCGGTGTTGTATGCTGAGGCGCTGACCCGAATTCCTACTTCCAATTTATCACTTAAACAAAGATTAGCTATGTCCGCAAATAATAATAAAGGAACTCTTAGCAAGCGTATTTTTCGATTGTTTGGACGATATGAGAGTCAGCCGCCTATCTATCGTAGTATCTTAATGGCGTTTTTACTGCTGGTAATAAGCCTCGGTTCACAGGCATTTATGATACCCGAAGACTCCTTGCTCGAATCCGAGAAGGTAACAATGATTCAGGAAGCCCCTTTGCCGCAAGTACAAGAGAAAGAGGTAGTATCTGAACCCTTAGCACAGATGGAAACGGCAGCTGTAGCGGAGGATCTTCCTCTGGAATCTCTGCAATCACCCCTTGCAGAAGCGACTCCTCCTATTATTGAGGGGAAGGTCCTGGACGAAAATGACCAACCCTTGATTGGTGTCAGTATCCTAGTTAAGAATACTACGGTAGGTACTGTTACAGATTTCGATGGACAATTCAGGTTAAAGTTACCAAGCGATTGTGCCACCCTAGTTTTTAGCTATATCGGAAAAGAAACCAAGGAAATAGATCAAATCTGTGAAGATCAAAACCTAGACCTTGTCATGAAATCCCAAGCAGCAGAAACCCTTCCTGATGCGGTGGTAATTGGTCAGAAGAAAAAACCGGAAGCAGCAGCAGAAACGACGAAGGAAGATAAGGTCATCATTTCTGGTACGATAAAGGATGAAAATAACCAGGCACTGGTTGGTACCACTGTATTGATAAAGGATGGAAAAATTGGAACCATCACAGATCTTGAAGGCAATTACAGGTTGGAATTGCCAAGTGAATGTGCAACACTTGTATTTAGTTATATTGGAAAACAAACACAAGAGGCTACTAATATCTGTGGAAGCCAGAACCTGGACATCATTTTACAAGTAAAAAAAGAAGGAGAAGAGCAAGAGCCTGCGGCTGAACCGACTCAACGAATTGAACTGCCTGAAGTAGAGGTCACCACCTCTGAGTCAAAGATTCTCCAAGACCTGACCTTGTTCCCAAACCCATCATCAGGAAATGTTACAGTGAGTTTCAAATTGGCCAAGCCCACTAAAGTCATAATTGGAGTCTATACAGTAGATGGGAAACCGATTACTCTAAATGTTCTAGGCTTAGGTGCTGGAACTCATCGACATGTTTGGAAGGATGATGAAACCAGAAAGGGAGCTTTCTTACTGCAAATTCAGGCAGAAGGAGAGAAAGTTAGCAAACCGTTTATTATAGAATAACCTTCTAAGGCAATTTTTGTGGTCCCGTCTGGCCAATCGGACAGATAGCATTTTAGCGGGAAGACTCCCGACCAAAGGAAGTAGTTTTTCGGCTAAAAGACGGACTTAAAAATAATGAAGTTGTCATAGAACCTAGAATAGTAAACTGGAACAGGTCTTTGATTTTGTCGATCAAAGACCTGTCACATTAAACGCCTTAGTGCCGTTGAACAAACATAGGTTAACAGGAAGCGCGGCAGGTTTCCGAAGTTACACTGGGCTTGTTTTTGAGCAATTTCGGATATCTAGCCCCATTATTCAAATAACATCTTATACAGCTCCTCAATTTTCCCAATCGTATTTACTTTAATATCATAGCGGTTTTTTTCGAGGCCCTTGGTGTTGTACTTCGAGATGTAGATTTCCTTGAATCCTAGGCGCTCTGCTTCCTGGATCCGTTGTTCAATCCGACTGACCGCCCGAATCTCTCCGGATAGCCCTACTTCCGCTGCGAAACATACATCTGAGGGGATAGAAATATCCTCAAAGGAAGAGATTAAAGCACTGACGATGGCGAGATCAATTGCGGGATCATCTACTTTGATTCCCCCGGCAATATTGAGGAAAACATCATTTTGCCCAAGCGGGAAACCACCACGCTTTTCCAGTACGGCTAACACCATATTGAGCCGTCGCAGATCAAAGCCCGTGGCAGATCGCTGAGGGTTTCCGTATACTGCAGTACTCACCAGGGCTTGTGTTTCAATGAGCATGGGTCGTTGCCCCTCCATAGTGGCCGCAACAGAACTACCACTGAGGTCCTCATCCATTTGAGAAAGGAGTAGTTCAGAAGCGTTACTGATTTCTCTTAGGCCCTGGGCATTCATTTCATAAATTCCCATTTCATCGGTTGAGCCAAAACGGTTTTTCAGGGTTCTCAGTATCCGGTAAGTATAGTGTCGATCTCCTTCGAATTGCAAAACAGTGTCCACGATATGTTCCAGTAGCTTAGGACCAGCGATGGAGCCTTCTTTGTTGATATGACCGATTAGGAATACCGCGATATTGCTTTCTTTGGCGAAACGCTGAAATTCTCCGGCACATTCACGTATCTGTGAAACGCTTCCCGGCATGGATTCTACATGGGGTGAGGCTAGGGTTTGGATAGAGTCTGCTATGACGATTTGTGGAACTAATTCTTCAGCATGCTGTAATATCTTATGGGTGTTGGTTTCCGTCAAGATGTAGCATTGGTCCGTTAGAAATCCCAGGCGATCGGCGCGCATTTTGATCTGGTCTTCACTTTCCTCACCGGATATGTATAATATTTTGGCGGGAATGCGAGTTGCCAATTGCAGCAATAAGGTAGATTTTCCTATCCCTGGCTGCCCCCCAATCAGTACAATGGACCCCGGGACAATACCTCCACCTAGAACTCGATTCAGTTCTCCATCAGGGGTGACGAGGCGCTCGGTCGTACCCGCTTGGATTTGAGTAAGTGGTATCGGAACAGGACTCTTTCTTCCCCCGGTTTCATTACGCCACTCCTGTTTCTTCTCCTGCTTGGTTTGGGCGGCAACTTTCTCCTCTCTATAGGTATTCCAAGCACCACAGGCGAAGCATTGGCCATTCCATTTTGGCGACTCGTTACCACAATTTGCACAGAAGAAAACGGTTTTGGCTTTAGCCATTTATTAACAATTATTGTTGGTTGTTGATGTAAAATTAAAACAAAAAGTTGACAATAGGGGGTGATTTTGACTTTAGATTTTAGTGCATTGATTTACAATGAGTTGTGGTTTTGATTGATTGCCATCGACAGCCTTTAATCAACTTTAACACTAGTAATGCGTTTAATTAGTTGTAAAACAAGGGAAAAACAATTATATTGGATAGAACAAAATGAGGGCTCAGACAACAAAATATGATTGTTGCAAGACTCTTGAAAGAGATGCAAAAAAAGGTCAAAATTTATTAAAGTATCTAATTATTTTGTTTTTTTGCATGGCAAGCTATTTTAATAAGGAAAAAACCGGATGAAAATCTCTCCCAAGTGTTAAAGATTTTGCGTATTGCAACTTTCCGGTTCGTACCCTGTTAAATAAGACAAGTTTAGAAATCATACTCGATTAAGAGCATTCATATGTAGATTGTTTTCATTTGGTTTTTTGGGGTTATACAGGGTGCTGCGAGTAATCGCAGCCGCCCTGTTTTTTTAACTTCAAGATAGAGTAAAGTCCTTCAGGCAACTGAAGGACTTTATTTTTTGTAGTACACCCGTATTCTCTACTGAATCTTTAATTCAAACACGGCTCCTAAGCCAAAAATACCATGGCCATTTTGAATATTACTATGCACATTGACAGGCTCCGCAAAGGGGTTGTCTACAGCGTTGTAATAATCATCCATTGACCGATGAAATAGATATGAATCCTTCGTAAGTGTCATGAAGTGGAGGCGTAAGTCCCCCTGGTCCAGTTCATCGTACGAGTAGATGAGGAGCTTGTACTTCTTACCATTGAATGCCTTGTCTGGCATGATTAAGAAATTACTTTCTCCATAGGATACCAATGGATCATTTGAATCTAAGTACACATTGGAAGTGTAGGTAACAGTATCGGTCCCATCAAAGAATCGGTTATCACGGAATGCGGCAATGGCATAGTAATTCTCTCCACCTGCGGGATCTTGAAACTCAATTTCAATTGCATCCACACGGTCTCCATCGGACGAAATCGTACCATCTGGTTTTAAAATAGCTGATGTCAAAGGAACGGCTGTTGGTAAAATCTGCTCTGCTTTGATACTTGGATATTTAGCGGAGCTTACTTCTAGCCGATAGCTTGATCCTGCTTTTCCAAATCCCTCGTTGATCGATGCTGAAAATTTGGAATTGATCGGGTTGTAGTTAAACGTTTGAAGGAGTTGCTCGTCTTCATAAAGTTGGACAATAGCTTCTCTGGGTATTTCAAAATCGTTCTTATCGAGTATGCCTAAACTATTAGCGACTAAGAGTTCTAGTGTGGTATCAGATTCCTGAAACAAAGCTCGGATAGCTAAAGCAGATTCATGCGGCGGAATTTCAATCGTTACAACCTGAGAGAAATTTTCTGGATCACAGCTCAAACTAAAGAGGGCGATAAGGTTTAGGAAAATATATAGTTTAATTTTCATTTTACGCTTTTTGATAAATGGAAAAGAGATATTTCTAGAATTTAAAACCATAGGAGACCGAAGGAATAATTGGGAGGATACTGATTTCCTTAAACACTCGATTGCGCTCTTTTATGGTGCCATCTGGGTTATACTGGGTCTCCGTATCAGAGATGACATAATATGGGTTGCGATGATAATAGGCGTTGTAAAAGCCGATAACCCAGGTTCGTTCCCACTTCCGCTTCTTTTTATGGAAAGAAATGCTCAAGTCCATCCGATGATAATCAGTCATCCGAAAGGCGTTTTTCTCTCCTCCGGTTTCAATTTCTTCGAAATAGGGATTGGCTGGATTTCCATTGCCCCATACCTGCGTGGGATAGCGGTATAAGGGTAATGTAATGGCATTCCCCGTACCATAAACCCAAGCTCCAGATAGTGTGATTCGATCATTGATCTGATGCGTGACTGCTACTGAAATATCATGCCGTCGATCATATCGGAAAGGGAACCGTTTGCCATTGTTGATTTCGTCAAATTGACGCCAGTTCCAACTAAGCGTATAGCCGATCCAGCCTGTTGTTTTACCTTTCTTCTTCTGGAGAAACACCTCAAGTCCATAAGACTCTCCTTGACCTTGAGTGACTTGATCCTGCCAATCCGCTTCAAATCCAAACAAGAAACTGGCTCCTTCTTTGTAGGAAAGAACATTTTTCATTTCCTTGTAATAGCCCTCTATGCTTATTTCATATTTGTCATTAAAGGTGCGGGCGACCCCCAGGGCCGTTTGCCAAGATTGCTGTGGTGCGATCCGTCGCGTACTGGGTACCCATAGGTCGGTTGGAAGATTGATGCTCTCGGAAGTGAGCAGGTTGATGTATTGCCACATGGTGCTATAGGACGCTTTAATGGCTAGGTCATTATTCATGAGGTAACGCAAGCCCAGACGAGGTTGTAGAGAGCTATACCACTTTCCTTCAACCTGAAATGCGGAGGCATGCAATCCTATATTAGCCTTCAGCGCTCCCCAACGTATATCATCTTCGATATAAGCATTGTATTCCGTAGAATAAGCTCGATTGGACCCAAGTAGAGTGTCCAACTTGAAGTCTGGAGATGCATTTTTAACAGCCAATGCACCAGGACTATATTCATGACCAGTTACACTGCCCCCAAATCGTATATAGTGATTTGGATTAGGGATGTAATCAAAATCAACCTTAGCGGCCAGGTCTTTAATCCCTGAAAGATACTTGGCATCGAAGCTCGTTGGGCTGCCTGTTTCATCGCGCAAGGAGGTGCCAATATAAAAGTCAATCTTATAGCGACTATAGGTCAGCGTAGTATTGGCAAAGAGCTTATTGTTGAGTTGCCAATTCCAGCGCAAGGCGGAGATGAGATTGCCCCAATCTATGCCCGTATCATAGCTTTCGTCACTTTCTTTATAGCTATTGCCGAACACGTCGGCACCGAGATAAGCACTAGCAAATAATCGATGCTTGTCGTTAAATTTGTGTTGGAGTTTGGCATTGAGGTCGTAAAAGAAGAGTTTCACTCCTAAGTCAGTTCCTTCTTCCTCGGTGGAATTGATAATTGGGCCAAAAATCAAGTCGGCGTAGGTTCTCCTCCCGGAAAGTAAGAAGGCGGTTTTCCCCTTGTTAATTGGCCCTTCCAGGGTAAGCTTGGAGGAGATTAGGCCGATGGAACCCTCGCCATGGAATTCTTCTAGATTGCCTTCCTTCATGTTGATCTCCAAAATGGAGGACAATCGACCTCCGTATCTGGCCGGAAACCCACCCTTGGTTAAGGTTACATTCTTCAAGGCATCTGCATTAAACACCGAGAAAATACCTAGTAAGTGAGAAACATTGTACACCGGGACACCGTCTAGTAAGACCAGGTTTTGATCCGGACTCCCTCCTCGAACGTAGAGCCCGCTCTGCCCCTCTCCACCTGATTGCACACCGGGTAGCAACTGTAATGCTTTTAAAACATCCACTTCACCCAACAATGCTGGCAATTTCTTGATCTGTTCCACCGGCACTTCCATTCTACTCATTTGACTAGATTCTTCGATGCGCTCTAGCCGCTCCGCGGTCACTTCCACTGTCTGCAAGCTAACGCTAGAGGACAAACGGATGGTTATACTAGTATCCTTGTTGAGCAGAAATCGCAAGGATTTGGGTTGATAACCGATGTAAGAAAAACTGAGTTCGACAGAGTCGGCAGGTAAGGTCAAACTAAAAAATCCGTAGGTGTTGCTTGTTGTTCCGGTACCGGATTTGGATTCGTAAACATTAGCAGCAAGTAAATTTTCACCGGAACTTTCATCGAGAATATAGCCACTGATCGTATGGCGTTGGGCGTGTAGGGAATAGGCGAATAATCCTAACCCAATAAGGGTCAATAGTACCTTATTCATATGTAGCGTTGTTTTAGTTTTCTTAGCTTAAGTAGCGTGATAATATTATGAAAACTATTATCAAACTATAGATTGTCTTCTGATAACGATTGGGAAAGCGATTTGTGACCGCTTACTAAGAAAACTTAAAAAATGACGCTCTATTGTTAGTACCCTTTTCTTTAAGAATAGTGAGTGATGAGTTGAGTTCAAACAGGCTATCACTCCATCCCTTTATATTTTGGTATTTCTCCCTTTTAAGGTATCTCTACGCCTCTACTCAAACGCTTTTTCCGCGATGCTCTAACTTTATTTCTGTTTTATCAGTTCCAAGGCGTACTCTAGTACTGTATCTATATTATTGAGATGATCCTGAATAGACTGTGTAACAAAGTGATCTGGCATGATCCCCTGGTCTGCCGCATAAGATGAGGCAGTGGTGATAAATGTATTTCTTGCCACTGAATAAGAAATCCCTGTATGAGGCATGGTGTATTTCTTTTGATTGGCCGTACAGAACTGGTTAGATCCCAATTCTTCACCAATGATAATGCCCAAGTTGAGTTCCTTTACCAATGACATGAAATGACCAGTAGTAGAATGTCCATCGCCATCAATCAAAAAATAGGTATGGCCTTTAAAGGTATTAGGGTTGGGGTGTTGCTTATTGGTAAGGTGTTCGAAGTCGTTGTGCCGGAAATAGGTGTAAGGGTCTCCAGCCAGGTATTTTAGCAGGTGATTGGCCGCAGCTGATGGACCGCCACCATTAAAGCGTAAGTCGATGATTAAGTGTTGGATTTCTTTTGTTTGAATATCAGTGAATGTTTCATCAATGAATGACTGATAAATAGGAAAGCGATCACCATAATAGGCAAAATTACGGAGGGTTAGCACTGCCGTATTTTCACTAAGTATGTTAAAACATAGGTCCTCTTTACAGTCGCTGGTGGAGACGATTCGCTGGTATCTAGGTTTGGGTTGGTAGGCTTGTAATGAGCTTAGCTTGATCGGACTCTTCTGCCCCTTTACAATGATTTCATAAGCTTTGGGGAAGTTCAGTACATAAGGAATATAAGAGGTGATATAGCCGCTGAATAGTAAGCGTTTATAGCTTTTAATATGCGCTTGTGAATTGATGTGCTTAAAAGCCTCTGCTGTGATGTAAGAAATCGGGTGACCATTGATAGAGAATATCTCTTGCCCAGCTTCTATTTTATCCTTATTGAGCAAAGGATCAGAAATGTACAATCGTTCTTCTATTAATTTGGCTTCTAGTGGAAACCTCAGTTTCATGGGAAGTAGCGCGTCTTCTTGATTAAACCAGCCCAGGCTGGAATGCCCACACCCCAATTGAGTAATGATCTCACTGCAATGCCAGATAAACTCCGGAAGCGTAAGCGAATCTGAGAGTAGCTGCTTCTTCTTCTCGATGTTTTTCTGGAATGCCGCTTTGGACGTGAATCTGTACGGATGAGGATGGATACCTAGAATCGTATCGACAAATTGACTCAAGTCTTCCAGATATTCTGATTTGCTAAATGTTTTTGAAAAAGATGAAACATCTACCTGCGAGATGCCGACTGGGCAGTAGAGAAATAAGACAGATAAAAAAAGACAAAAGATGCGTTTCATAGCTAGCGGTGTTGTTTGATCACAATTTTAGATCATTTACCTAACACTGCTTCTGTTTCTTTGCGTGTAGATGTGCTGATTTATAAAAGAGAACTAGAAACTACCCAAGGAATTGGCCTGGTGTAGTACCATGAAATTTCTTAAAAGCTTTGTAAAAGGCTGATTTAGAATTGAAACCAGCTTGGTTGCCAATGGCTTCTATGGTATACCTCGAATTAGTGGTGATAAGCCGTTTGGCTTCTTCTACTCGATATTCATTGATGAAGTCAGTGAAACTCCGACCCAGGTGTTCGTTGACTAAACGAGATAATTCATGTGTGGAAAGATTCAATTGTTGAGCCACGTCTGCTGATTTGAGACTTTGATTGGTGTATGGTTTTTCTGTTACCATTAGGTCGTTCAACTGTTCAATCAATCGTGCAATTTTCGGATTACTGCTAGATGTGCTGCTATTCTTTATCTCCTTGAAAATGGACGAAGCGCTTTTTTTATGGAAAATGAAGTAGCCGTAACAGGAATAAAATAGGCAGGAAAATACAATGGAACCACTGATAAAATATTGGAAGCTGGCAAAAAAGAATACACTCCAAATGGTCAGCACTGCCAGTAATAAAAACAATATCCATTTCCACAATAAATCTGCTCTAGAAAAATGGTTTGAATTAGAGTACAAAAGCCACCCCACCATCCCTGTATATAAGAGCCATTGTACATTGATGATTGGTAAAAGGATCTCTTTGTTGAGCATTACATTTTGGGGGAAGGGGACGAATAGGTAGAGGCCCAAAGCTATGCTTCCCCATAGTATAACATGAGGTTTCCAATGTTGAACAGCCGCATGAGTTAAGTTCAACACACTAGCGACATAAGTAAGCAGTAGCGGGCCAATCAATAGAAAGAAAGCTGGACCAGATTGGAGGAAAAATATAGGTTCTTCAGTAGAGAAAGAGTAAAAAACCGATTTCAAGACCCTCAAACTCAGTACCAATAAAAACCATCCAAAAATTCTATTGGAAAATGAAGAACGAGATTTACTGATAAGAAAATAGAGACTGACCAATAGGCTGTTGAAAACGCCAATTGCACCAAAAAAAAATAGTATTTGAGTGGCAAAAACCATCCAGTCAAGGTTATTCCAGGGGCAATATCCCAAAAAAGTGGCGGAACGGAAAGCTAAGACTTTTGCTAAAATTTCGTTTGTTTCTATTTTTGACTTCCAAATGATGGCCCTATTATTATCAGAGAAATAAAAAGGAACATGACTAAATACTTCCAATCCACGCTAAGCCTGCTGGCTGTTTTGAGCCTACTGACGTGTAATTCAAAAGTCAATACAGCCGATTCTTCATCGGCTAGTAGTGAAACAACAGCCGAAGCTGCTCATGAGGGGATTCAAGACGTCGATGTGGCAGCTTTTAAAGCTAAAATGGAGGAAGAAAATATAGTGTTGCTAGATGTAAGAACGCCTGCTGAGGTTGCTGCGGGAAAAATCGAGGGCGCATTGGAAATCGATGTGTTGGGAGATGAATTCCAACAAAAGATCCAGAGCCTAGAGAAGGATAAGACCTACCTGGTTTATTGTAAAGCAGGTAGTCGGAGTGCAAGAGCTTGCAAAGTCATGGAGAAAGCTGGATTTAAGGACTTATATAACCTCAAAGGAGGATATACGGCTTGGTCGGCCAATCAATAGTTTGTGGGATAAAAGGCACTGCCAAAAACAAGATCGAAGCTGAGAAGATCGAAATAATGATCAATTGAGGTAGGGCACTTAAGTCATACGTCCGCTTGCGGACCCTTCAGAATGTTCAAATTTGACCTATTTTATTTTCTAGGTGTTATAATTGAGCATATATAACTTAATTGTCAGTGATATGAAAAGCAAAGTTTCGTTCAAGGAATTGGTTAATGGGGAGACGCCTATATTAGTAGACTTTTTTGCTGAATGGTGTGGACCTTGTAAAGCCATGGCTCCAGTTCTACAGGAAGTAGCCGGTGAGATTGGAGAAAAAGCTAAGATCGTAAAGATCGATATTGATAAAAACCCTGCTATTGCGGAAAAATTGCAGATTCGAGGTGTACCTACTTTTATGCTCTTCAAAGAGGGAGAGGTTAAGTGGAGACAAGCGGGTATGCAGTCTGCTAAGCAGTTAAAGAATGTGATCGAGGCCTATGGCTGATCCAAAATAAAATATTTACCTTAGGGGCTTTCCACAAAGACAAGTGGAAAGCCTTATTTTTTAATACCTGTTTCTTAAGTCTCTCAATAACAATAAGCTGGATATCGCAAATTGCTATTTTGCAGCTCCAATGTTATCCCTATCTGGTTAGGAGTAGCGATTTGACAACTCGGCTGGGCTTTCGGGATAAGGCTCGATCGAAATGTATATCTTTGCGGCTCATCCCACAATTCTCTGTCCCCCATGGAACCTTATTTCTGATTATCAAATATGCAGGCGAGAGTGTAAGCTGTAGTGGTGTTGGAATGCCACCTTAGCGTGCATGTGGTGTGGTTAGGTACCTAGCCCGATATACAACCGCAATGCTCCCTGCTTTTAAGACATACAATCACTAGTCTAACATGATCAACCTTCTATTACTTAACATGACCGGGCTCGATGGACTAAGCCAACCATGGCATTGGTCGGTGTCCGGATTAGCATTGGCTACAATTGTCTTTCTCCTAACCTGGATGGGGAGAAAGTTTGGCATCTCTAGTTCCTTCGAAGCCATGTGTACCGTCGGCGGTGCAGGGCGTAAAATCCCCTATTTCAATACAGACCTGAAAGGCAAAAGCTGGTTGCTATTCTTAGTGATCGGAACTTTTTTGGGCGGCTTTATTGCTAGTGAATGGTTGCAAAGTCCAGCACCCGTGGATATATCTGAGTCGACTATTGCTTTTCTGCAAGAAAGAGGATTGGATTACCCAAGCTCTGACGCTACGGAGCGAGGATTTATTCCCACTAGCATTTTCAATTGGAGTAATGGGGCTGGTATTATAGCCGCTTTATTCGGAGGTTTTCTTGTTGGTTTTGGAGCTCGTTACGGACGAGGATGTACTTCCGGTCATGCGATCACCGGAATGGCCCATTTGCAATTACCCTCTCTTTTAACTGTGATAGGCTTTTTTATTGGAGGGTTGATCACGACGCACCTGGTGCTACCCTGGTTATTGACACTCCTGGTAGGAGATGTAGCCTAATTCCGAATCCAATTGTCAAAAGCAAATTATCATGTTTAGAAATATATCTTTTCTCGCTGTAGGCGTTTTCTTTGGGATTACCATGACTAAGTCAGAAGCCATATCCTGGTATCGAATTGTTGAAATGTTTCGCTTTGAAAGTTTCCATATGTATGGAATTATCGGTGTCGCAGTAGCTGCCAGTGCCTTGATTGTTTGGTTGATGAAACGCACCCAAATGAAGACCCTGGATGGCAAGTTAGTTGTTGTCCCCAATCCAATGACATTGAATGTCAAGAGACACCTCTTAGCAGGGAGTATCTTTGGTTTAGGCTGGGCTTTAATCGGGAGTTGCCCAGGTCCTATTTATGTCCTTCTTGGAAATGGTTACTCCATTTTACTATTGATCTTGGTCGGTGCTTTGGCCGGAACCATCGCCTATGGATCGATTGGGCAGAAACTACCGCATTGATTGGGGAGGCCAATAGTTCTACTCGTAAACAATTACCTTCTTAGACAAAACTCGTGGACACTCATAAAATGAGATGAATAAGCATCCGAAGGAAGCGTTGCTTTTCATTTTATGAGTGTCTCAAAACACGAGATTTGCCTAAGAATCAAGAACTAACTCGTGCTAAGTTTCTTTGCTGTTTTTCTACTCAGATTCAAACTTAAAAAGGTCATGATTACGAATAAGATGGCAATTAACCCCATTGCCACTCGTAGGTCCTGCCAATCTGCAATAAACCCTATGAGGGGAGGTCCGAAGAGAAAACCAGAATAACCGATCGTGGTGACCATGCTAATACCTACTCCAGGTTTTATACCTGGAATATTCCCAGCAGTACTGAAGGCGATGGGGACAATGGTTGCTAACCCCAGTCCAACTAAGAAAAAGCCGGCGATGGCAGCATAAGGGGATAGTACACCAATGCTTAGTGCCATTCCGGTTAGCGCGATCAAACTGCTATTGATCAGTAATTTTCCGTCTCCCCAATTTGCCCGCAAGCGATCCCCTACAAAACGCCCAAGCATCATCGCCATGGAGAAGGCTGCCAAGCCAATCGGTGCTAAGGAGGGAGAAGCTTTTACAATTTTTTCTAGGTAATTGGTCGTCCAATCGGCCATGGCTCCTTCCCCTACCATGCAACAGAAGGCAATCAACCCAATACCAAATAAGGCTCGACTTGGTAAGCGGAGCCCACTTTCGCTTTTATCGGAAATGGTAACCTCGTCAGTAATCAGATTTCGGATGCCCCAAATCACAGGAAGTACACATAGTAGGACGACAGAAAGCAAGTGCGGAAATAAATCCAGGTCAAAGCGGGTGAATAGAGCGCCTGTACCTGCCCCTACCATCATGCCAGCACTGAAAATGGCGTGAAAGGAAGACATGATGGGGCGCTTATACTCTTTTTCTACCAAGACCGCCTGCGCATTCATGGCCACATCTTTCATACCCGTAAAACTGCCCATAAAGAAGAAGATGATACCTAATACCATTAGGTTACTGGCTAGGGGAATCAGCGGAATACTGGAAATGAAAAGGACCGCACATATAGCTGTTATTCGGTGACTACCAAACCTGGCGATCAAATAGCCTGCCAATGGCATTGCGACCAAGGCCCCGATCGAAATACATAACAACATGATCCCCAAGGTACTATTGTCTAGTTGGTAGGTTTCCTGGATTCTCGGGATTCTGGACACCCAATTTGCGTAGAGAAAACCATTTACGCAAAAAAAGATATTGACGGCAAGGCGGTTGTTTTTCATGATGTTGTTTTTCGCTCTAAGCGGAAAGAGTGCAGGGCTAAGCAATGGATTCCCAAAGAGGAATTCAGGTAGTTTTAGCACTGATCTTATTGTTGGCTATGATTGGATGTTTCTCTTGTTCTACACAAAACTAAGGTGCTTCAAGGGCCAGAAAAAGAACAACCTTTGCCATTGCTGATACTTTTTTAACCTTAATCGAGAAAAAGACCTACTTTGACAAATTTCATAGGTAATCATAAAATGAGATGAAAAAGCGACCGTAGGAAGTGTTGCATTTCATTTTTGAGTGTCTTCAAACACGAGATTTGTCGAAGAACCAAAAAAGAAAGGAGAGCAAGTTCACTATCAATGGTATTCGCCCTATTTTACCACTTCAAAACAAAACGATCCAACATGAAAAAGAGAGTACTATTGCTCTGTCTTTATGGGCTGAGTTTGTCCTTATGTAGCCAATCTGCACATTTGTATATTGGAACTTTTGCGGATAGAGGAAGCCAGGGCATATACGTTTATGAGTTTGATCTGCAAACCGCCAGCTTTCAACAGATTCAAACCATTGATCATTTGCAAAGCCCCAGTTACCTCTGTCTTCACCCCAATGGAAAATACCTTTATAGCGGCAACCGAGCCTCCATCCTGCCTAATAAAAAATGGGGATCAATTAGCGCTTTCAGTATCAATGAGGAGAGTGGTCAACTCCAGCACCTGAATGATGCCTCTGCTTTGGCGGAAGGAACCTGCTATGTTTCCACGGATCACAGCGGGCGACAAATCTACGCTGCTAATTATGCGGGAGGCAGTATGGCAAGTTACGAACTGATGCCCGACGGCAAAATTGGACCATTGATCGCTGATTTTCCACTACAAAAAGAAAATGGCCCAGTTCCACATGCACATGCGGCCGTTGCCTCACCAGATAACCGATTTCTTTACGTTCCGGATTTGGGAAACGATGAACTCATGATGTATCGCATACAAGCTAAAAGGGCAAAAGTGAAAGCAAAACCCAAACGGGCCTTGCAAGTGGAACAAGGTAATGGGCCAAGGCATTTCATCTTTCATCCCAATGGTAAATGGGCGTTTGTCGCTGAAGAACTATCGTCTTCCGTCATCACGGTAGCACAGCAGCCTAAAAATGGCCGCTTAAAAATCTTAGATCGAGAATCCACCTTGCCAGAAGGACATACAGACAAGAATAAGGTCGCTGATATTCATATTCACCCAAATGGGAGATGGTTGTATGTTTCAAACCGAGGACATAATAGTCTAGCGATCTATGAAGTGGATGATGCCAGTGGTGAATTGACATCAAAGGGACACCAATCTACTCTTGGGGATTGGCCCAGAGGCTTTATGATCACCCCAAATGGGAAATTTCTCCTGGTTGCTAATCGAAGAACGGATAACATTGTTATTTTTGAAATTGACACGGCTACTGGCCAACTCATAGATACTGGGAAGCAGATCAAAATTCCCGCACCTGTCTGTTTGAAAATGAAACACTGAGCTTTCTCCACAGATCCCAGGTCATTGCTCATTTACTCCCACGATACCTAAAACTTAACTTTCTCCGACAATTTTAGTGGTCGGCGTTTTAGCTATAAGTATTGTGCCCAACGGAAGCAGGGCTTTTAGCTAAAAGGGTGACTCAGAAACACAAAAATTGTCAGAGAACCAAACCTAACTCATGCTTCGAAAATCATACTTGATCCTTCTATTCGCATTGACCAGTTTGATCGCTTGTCAAGATACGGTGGTTCCTGCCGGAGAAGCTCCAACGGCACCGACATCTGCCAATTATGAAGACCTGACCAGTTTGTTTAAGGAATGGCGTTCTTTTGAAACTCCTCCAATGTTGGATGGTGCTCCAGATTACAAGGCTGAAACTTTCACCAAGCGTTGGCCGGAATTCAAGAAACTTCAGGCTCGGCTTAATGCTATAGACTATAGTAAATGGCCTGTCGCTCAGCAGGTGGACTGGCATATTGTTTGGGCTGAAATGAATGGTTATGATTTCAACCATCGGATTCTCAAGCCTTGGGTTCGGGATCCCGCCTTTTATAAGTCTCTCTGGGAATACCGCAGCGATGTCCCAGCCCATGAAGGGCCTACGCATCACGGGACGACCGAGATTTGGACTTATTCATTCCCGCTCAGTGATGCGGAACGAGAAAGACTACTAACTGATCTCAAAGTAATCCCTGTTTTGAACAATCAAGCGAAAGGCAATTTGACTGGAAATGCCAGAGATCTATGGGTAGCTGGGATCAGAGATATTCAGGATCAGGCTACCGGCCTAGCTAAAATCTTGAATCGGACAGGAGTAGTAGAGGATGAAGAATTGGTACAGCATATTCAATTGGCCATTTCGTCCACCGAGGAGCTAGCCAGCTGGTTGGAGGAGCAGGCGGATAGCAAGACTGGCCCTTCCGGGATAGGTAAGGATAACTATACCTGGTATATGCAAAATGTACACTTGGTGCCGCTGACTTGGGAAGATGAGGTGATGATTCTAAAACGAGAATTGGCGCGGGCCTGGTCATCCTTAAAACTAGAAGAACATCGCAACCGAGACTTACCAGAGTTAGTTCCTGCAGACAGCCCAGCCGCCTATGATGCCATGGCAGAGCGTTCTGCTAGAAGCCTGATGGACTTCTTGGAAAAAGAGGAGATCGTTACCGTCAAGGAATATTTTGAGCCGGCACTACGGGAGCATCTGGGAGGCTATGTTCCTGCCGAAACCCGTAACTTCTTTTGGATTACGGCACATTTGGATCAGCGACCTTTGTATTCCCATTTCTACCATTGGTTTGAACTAGCCCGGATGGATACAGAACCCCATGCGAGTGAAATTCGCCGTGACCCACTACTCTACAACATCTTTGATTCGCGAAACGAGGGTACTGCAACCGCAGTAGAGGAGATGTTCATGCAGGCTGGCTTGTATGACGATACTCCTAGAGTACGGGAGATTGTCTATATCATGATTGCCCAGCGAGCGGCCAGAGGGCTGGGATCGCTATATGCACATGCCAATGACATGACCATGGAAGAAGCAGGTGGAATCCATTCGGAGTATACACCTAGAGGCTGGATGAAGACCGAAAAAGACTTACTAATATTTGAACAGCATCTTTATCTGCGCCAACCGGGCTATGGTACTAGCTATATTACTGGTAAGTATCTGTTGGAAAATGCTATGGCAGAATATGCGCGTAGCAAGGAAGCAGAAAATACTCCGTTTGAGTTAAAGGCCTTTTTTGATGAATTGAATTCGATGGGCAATATTCCCATGAGCCTTGGAGAATGGCAGATGACAGGAAAAGGAAAAACAGTAGCAGGCATTCGAGGAAGCAACTAGTCCGTTTTATTAGTGCAATCTAGGTAATCGAGGCTACGGTCAAGGAGATCAAGTAGCCTCGATTATCTTCAAAGATCTTACTTTCGCCCGAAATCTGCTGGAATCTCTCCCCAATTCTCCGTATCCCATTTCATGATCTTATTCGAGTAAGTGTTAGCCTTAAGCCATTTTTCGGCTCTGCTGATGAGTTCCAATAGGCGGGCTGTACGGGGGGAATGCTTTAAGGTGGTGTTGGCTTTCTTCTTGCGCACCCAGCCCATGGCAATTCTCGAATCCGTATATATAGGAGTATCCTTGCCTTGCTGCTGAAACATGGCCAAGGCGTGAACGATGGCCAAAAACTCTCCGATATTATTAGTACCGAGCGCAAATTTTTGGTGAAAAATTCGTTGGCCCGTTACAGTATTCACACCTTGATATTCCATCACGCCCGGGTTTCCGCTGCAAGCGGCATCTACAGAGATGCTATCCCAAACTATGTTAGCGTCCTTGGGGGGGGATTTTGGTTTTGAACCGCTACTCGACTTGCTTTTGGTGTAATCTTTATATTGTCCCAAGTAAGCATCTTCTGCTTCCGCCCTGGAAGTAAAAGCTTTGTACTTGGCACCGGGATAGGCCTTGATTTGCCGCTGACACTCTGTCCATGAAGTGTAGACGCCAGGTTCGTGACCTTCCCAAACCACGTAGAATTTATTTTTTTTCGCCATAGCGGCAAAACTACAAAAAACACAAAGAGGAGCTCATTCAATTTGGTACTTTGATGATGAGATATGGTTATTACTGTTTCAACTGATTTAGGCGGATGAGCCAGAATGCCATGTTTGACGGCTTCTCAGATGGGAAATGTGGAAGAATAATTCCCGAAATCCAAATTCAATCTGCTTCACACACACCAAAACAATCTTAATAATAATCTATACTTTTGCGGCAAATGACCAATATGGAATTGATAGATACGCATACGCATTTGTATGCCAAGAGATTTGAGTCAGATCGGGCCGCTATGATAGAACGGGCGCAAGCAGCTGGCATAAGGGCATGCTATTTGCCCAATATCGATAGCGAATCTATTCCTGGAATGTTAGCCTTGGAGGAGGCTTATCCCGGATATTGTTTTCCGATGATGGGTTTGCACCCGTGTTCTGTAAAGGAAGATTATGAAAAGGAATTAGCCCTTGTGAAGGAGTGGCTAGATAAACGTCCCTTTGTGGCGGTAGGGGAGATCGGAATTGACTTGTATTGGGACAAGACGTTCTTTGAGCAACAAAAGAAGGCATTTATTCAGCAAGCGGAATGGGCCATCGCTCTTGACATTCCAATCGTCATCCATTCTCGCGAGTCGATCGATATTTTGATTGACCTTATCCGAGAGATTAATGATCCGCAACTCCGTGGAATTTTTCACTGCTTTACGGGAGACCGTGCACAGGCACAGTCAATTATAGAATTAGGGTTTCTGATGGGAATTGGTGGAGTGGTTACCTTCAAAAATGGAGGTCTTGCTGAAACGATAACAGAGATTGGGATCGAGCATCTCGTGCTAGAAACTGATGCTCCTTATTTGGCTCCGACGCCCTATCGTGGCAAACGAAATGAGTCGGCTTATGTGCGACTCATAGCGGAAAAAGTGGCCGAGGTGAAGGAGATTTCTTTGGAGGAGTTGGCACAGGTCACTACCCAGAATGCCAGAGCTCTTTTTGGCGCAAATTAATTTGAGTAAGCCGAGAAAGAATGAGTTTGAAGTAATTGATTCTGAACTGCTTTTGGCGAGCGTAATTTGACCTTTTTACTAAGATTTTATGAGTTGTAATTGAGGCAATTAGTAAGCTTGAGGCGGAGGTGGACAAGATTATGGCGTACAGGCCTAAGATAGGAAATTTGGTGGATTGAAAGCTAAAAGACAATCAAAATCCGGACTCGGGTTCATAGGAAGTGAAAAAATTTTGAATTGTAACATCTTTTTACAATTTTTGTGACTTCACATTATTGTTAAAAAGTTCTTAATATTTATTTTTACGAGTGAGGCAAAGGAGAGGTGCTCGAGTGGCTGAAGAGGCACGCCTGGAAAGCGTGTATACCCCTAAAGGGTATCGAGGGTTCGAATCCCTCTCTCTCCGCAACCAAACTCATCAAAACTAAAATAATCGTAAAACCTTATTGACTATGCGAAAATTATTAGCGCTACTGCTTGTTATGGGATTAGCAGTATTTTCGAGCAGCGTCGTATATGCACAGCAAAGCACAGGTGACGGACAAACTGAGGTACTATTGGCACAGGCGAGTTCGGATCAGGCAGCTGATTCATCGGATGCAGCCGCTGGGTCTGGTTTCCAATTGTTGAAGAAATACTTCATCGATGGTGACTGGCGTTTCATGAGCTTCGTACTTGTTTGTTTGATCCTAGGTTTGGCGTTCTGTATAGAACGTATCATTACCTTAAACATTGCTACGACCAACACAGACAAATTATTAGCTCGGATTGATGAAAACCTCAAGAATGGCGACATGGAAGGAGCCATGGAGGTTTGTAAATCAACTCAAGGGCCAACTGCAAGTATCTTGTATGAAGGTCTAAAAAGTGCAAAAGACGGTCCAGAAGCAGTAGAAAAAGCTATTGTAGCCTACGGTGGTGTTCAAATGGGCTTGTTGGAACGCGGACTAGTTTGGATCTCTCTATTTATCGCGATCGCACCGATGCTTGGTTTCATGGGTACGGTAATTGGTATGATTCAGGCATTTGACCGTATCGAAGCAGTAGGTGACCTTTCGCCTTCAGTGGTTGCTGGTGGTATTAAAGTGGCACTATTGACAACTGTATTCGGTTTGATCGTTGCTATTATCCTTCAAATCTTTTACAACTATATCGTTAACAAGATTGACGGTATCGTTAATAAGATGGAAGATGCATCTATCGCATTGGTAGACATCTTGGCGGATAACAACGTATTCAAGTAATTATCAACGAGCATTCAAACCACAATTATGTATAAGTTTTTAAACAAAAACGGCCAGACTTTAGCCTTCGGCTTGGGTGTTCTTGTTACGATCATATTCATGGCTGGAGCTTTCCCTACTGCGGGAGACTTCGACTTTGAAAATATGACGGATGAGGAGGTGTCGAAAGTCGGAATTTTCGACTTTGGACTCAAGGCAGCAATTGCCTTAGCCATCTTAGCTGCTATTGCTTTGGTTTTATTTGGCCTTTATCATATCGCTACGGACTTGAAAGGTTCTTTGAAGGGCTTGATTGGAGTAGCTGCGTTAGTGATCTTGTTCTTCGTCGCCTATTCTATGGCTGATGGAGTAGCATCTGGTTCTATCGCTGGTGCTGTTGAGAAATTCGCAGCTTCTGGTAATGGTACAATTTCAGAAGGTAACCTCAAGTTTATTGGGGGAGGTATCACTACTACTATTATCTTGGTGGTAGTTGCTGCTGCATCTTTTGTAATCTCTGAAGTTATCAATTTTTTCAGATAAAATTTAGGAGGGCTCAATCATGGCAAGGAAAAGTAGTAGAGATAGAATGAGCAATGAGATTAATGCTGGCTCCATGGCCGACATCGCCTTCTTATTGCTGATCTTCTTCCTGGTTACAACGACAATCGTTGAAGACAAAGGAATTTTGGTGAAACTGCCACCTTGGTCTGAAGAAGAACCAGATATCACAAAGCTTAAAGAACGTAACGTTTATTCGGTATTGGTAAATGCGCAAAATCAACTCCTTGTCAGAGAGCAAGTTATGCGTGTTGAAGATCTTCGACAAAACGCTAAAGACTTCATTTCTAATCCTGAGAACCGGCCTGATTTGGCAGAGAAGCCTACTAAGGCAATTATCTCTCTCAAAAATGACCGGGGTACCAATTACGATACATACTTGCGTGTGTACAACGAATTGAAAGGAGCATATAATGACCTTTGGAATGATCTATGCCAGAAGAATTACGGAATAGATTATAGCGAAGACTTGCCCATTGCTTATCGTAAGGCAATTAAGGCTGAGATACCTTTCGTTCTTTCAGAAGCTGAACCTACTAATTTCGGTGAAGAGTAGACGGCTATTCGTCGATTAACTGCCGCTAATTTCTTCATCACCGGTCAGCGCTGACTGGCTGGCAAAAATGTTAAGTTATGTCTAAGTTCAGTAAAAAAAGAGGCAAATCTGACCCGGAGGTTTCCACGGCATCTTTGCCGGATATCATCTTCATGTTGCTCTTCTTCTTTATGGTTGTTACTGTATTGAGAGATGCGGAATTGAAGGTGAAGGTGGTGACGCCTTATGCTAGCGAGTTGACTAAGTTGGAAGAAAAGTCTCTTGTGAACTATCTATATATAGGTAGACCCACAAAACAACATCAGCAGACTTACGGCACTAAGCCCCGTCTTCAATTAGGCGATAAATTTGCTGAGGTTCGAGATATTCCTCTTTTTCTAGAGAAGCATAAGGTAAAAGTACCTGAAGCGAAAAGACCTCGTATCACTTCTTCTCTACGTGTAGATGGAGATGTGACCATGGGTGTTGTACAGGACGTTAAAACGCAATTGCGTAAGTCCGGCCAACTTAGGGTGAACTATTCTGCAAAGAAGACACCCGATAAGTAACAAGATGAAAAATCATCAAAAATAAAACGAGCCGTATAGAAGAAATTCTATACGGCTCGTTCATTTTGGATAAGTCTACCTCAGCCGATCCATGGATTTGACCAACTTGTCGTCCTTCTTAATGTTACGATAAGCCAGTAAGGTCAAAATTACCGATACAACGGGGAGCCCAAACCCGAGTCCCAATTGAGCCGTTTGTCCAGCTGCATCCTGGCTGTACAAGATTCCAGCCACAATTAATCCTGCTAAGGCACCAAAAATACCTAGTAAAGAGAGCCGCATCTGCAGTTTGCGATTGTTGAAGAGAAAGATGCTCAATAAGCAAACTACCGCTGCAATTATGAAAAGTACGGTCAAAGCGGTATGATCTAGAATATTAAAAGTTTGATCCGCAAATAGTGCCGAAGCAGTAACAGGTTCTGCCGTAGAGGCAAAGGGAAGCCCAAATAAGCCCAAAAGTGCTGCTGCAGCCAACAACAAGAAAATAGATTGAATTCTTTGAATCATAGTAATTATTTTTCTGATTCTCCGGCAATTTTTGTGCTTTTGGGTCGGCGCTTTAATTAAAAGCATTGCGACGAGTAGGAGCAATGCGTTCATCTAAAACGCTGCCTGGCTAGCCGGACAGATTCGACTGGCCAGACGGGACTACAAAATATGTCAGAGAAGGTAATTCCTGCAGCGCAAAGATAAAGTTTAGGAATGATAGTAGGAAAACAATGACCAATACGAACTAAACTGTTCATATTAGGGGTTGGTGACAACTAAAAAAGAAAAATGATAAACAGAATTGCAATTTTAGGGGATTTTAATCCCGTTTATGAAACCCATCACAAACTGAATGAAAGTGTAAAGGACATTCAAAAATTCCTTAACATGGATATTCAATTTGATTGGATAGCTACGGATATATTTGACTGCAAAATTGTGTTTGAAAAACAGAATTATAAAGGACTTTGGGTTGCACCGGGAAGCCCTTATAAGGATATGGAAAATGTTCTATATACGATTAAATATGCTAGAGAATTTAATATCCCGACTTTTGGAAACTGCGGTGGCTTCCAACATATGATCATTGAATTCGCAAAAAATGAATGCCATATTGAGAAGGCAGATCACGAAGAAACGAATCCAGATAGCACTGAGATTTTGATCAAGAGATTAACGTGTTCTTTGGTAGGAGAGCAAGAACTGCTACAAATCATTGACCCAGTTAGTATCTTGTATAAGGCCTATAACAAAAAAGAATTGGTCGGGAAGTATTTTTGTAGTTATGGTCTAAATGACAAATACCTGGAGATACTGAAATCAAAAGGGATGAAATTTACTTCTATATCGGAAGACGGAAGTTATAGATCCTTTGAAATTGATACCCACCCATTTTTTGTAGGAACACTCTTTCAACCCGCTTTGACTTCAACGACAAAAGAGTCGAATCCAATGATTATTGAATTTGTTAGGCAAGCTTTGAAAGCCTAAAAACCACTTGCAGAAAGTCTATTAAAACTAAAGAGGCGTCAAGGTGAATGTATGTTTGACTACATTATCAGGCATTCTGCATTCTTGGCCTTGACACACTTTATGTAATACTACCGCAAATTTGCCTCCAACTACCTCCTAAGGCAATATTTTATCCTGGCAGTCGAGACAATGGGGTAGACAATATTATTGAGCGAGCAATCTTGGAACTTCGATGAAAAGCATCATATTGATTCTATTGTTTTTACTCACTTCTTGCCTGCCACAAGGCAATATTGAACTTGCTGTTCCACAAAGACTGGATGACAATTGGACTATTTCTACACCTGAACAAGAAGGGTTTGACCAACAGAGGCTTGAGCAAATTATTGGTGAAATCCCTGTCAAGAACCCAAAATTGGACGGTATCGTCATTGCCCGACATGGGAAATTAGTAGTTGATCAATACTTCAATGGTTACTCCCCAATTGAACTCCACAAAATATGGTCTATAACCAAAATGATCACCAGTACTCTACTTGGTATTGCTATGGATCAGGAATTACTTTCAGTAAAAGATAGTATTCACCAACATCTTAGTGATTATCTGACTAGTCCGCTATCCAGTAAAAGGAACATTACCATTGAGCATTTAATCACTATGACCAGCGGTTTGGAGTGGGTTGAGTTGGGAGGACCTAAATCAACGGGCGGGCAACTTCCCTATGCTAGTGACTGGATTGACTTTATTTTGGACCAACCACTTACCCAGCCTCCTGGGGAAGTATTCAACTACTCAACCGGCAACACCATGCTCTTGGCACCTATCATTAAATCGGGAACAGGCCGGGAAGCTCGTGATTTTGCTAAAACTCATTTATTTGATCGCTTAGGTATTGAACACTACGAATGGGATACGCAGAGCGAGTTTTGGACAAAAACGCAAAACGGCGAAATACCTGGGGGCAAGCCACCTTTAACTTTAGACTATAAAGAACCCTTTGCAGACTATACCAATACTGGTACCGGACTGCGTATGCGCCCCAGGGATTTATGCAAGTTTGGCCAATTGCACCTGGCCAAAGGCAGATGGGATAATCATCAAATTGTGAGCAAAGATTGGATCGAGGCTTCTACTCAGCCTCATTTTGGAAACAATGAATATGGGTATCATTGGCGATTGATGAAAATGCAGGATATTGCTTGTTTCTATGCCACAGGTTTTGGACTTCAAAGAATATTTGTATTTCCGGAACTTGAATTGGTAATCGTGATGATACAACAACACTATAGAACTATGCCAAAAGGAAGGACCTTGACGAACCAGCTTTTAGAAGACATACTTATGACAATAAGCTTAAACTCATGAAAATCAACCTCAGTTTTTGGGAAAAGGAGGCCTTTTTTAAAACGGTCGATGTATTGATAGTAGGGAGTGGGATTGTTGGCCTAAGTACGGCCATAGCCCTTAAGGAAAACAACCCTAAGCAAAAGGTGGCCGTTTTTGAAAGGGGGCCCTTACCCGTTGGAGCTAGTACACGCAATGCGGGATTTGCTTGTTTTGGCAGCATGACTGAGCTGTTGGATGACCTTACCCATCAGAAAGAGGAGAAGGTTTGGGCTTTGGTGGAAAAACGTTGGCGGGGACTGCAACGACTCCGTGCGCGCCTCGGTGATGATCATATTGGCTATCGACATTGGGGAGGATACGAATTGTTTCAATCCACGGAGCAAAAAAGCTATGAAGCCTGCTTGGACAGCATGAAAAGCTTTAATCAAACCTTATCCTCCATTACGGGGTTACCAGCTACTTTTTCCAAGGCAGATCAAGTAAAAGATCGCTTTGGGTTTCAAAATGTACCCCACCTGATCTATAATCAAGGAGAGGGGCAGATCCATACCGGACGTATGATGGCTGCCTTATTGGCCTTAGCTCGGGAGAAAGATGTAGATGTCTACAATGGAATGGAAGTAGCAGACTTGGAGTCGATTAGCCGTGGTATAAAAGTGCATTTCCGTAATAATTGGCAAATTACTGCAACGCAAGTCCTTATTGCGACCAATGGTTTTGCACAGCAACTGTTACCAGAATTGCAGGTAAAGCCCGCTAGAAACCAGGTTTTGGTCACAAAGCCCCTCCCTAGTCTGAAAATTCAGGGGACTTTTCATTACGATCGAGGATTTTTCTACTTTCGCAATGTGAAAGATCGCGTCTTACTAGGAGGTGGAAGATGTCTGGATCTAGAGGGAGAAGAAACCGATGAATTTGGTTTTACTACTGCCATACAAAATCGTCTAGTAGACCTCCTACAGACCGTGATTTTGCCGGGAATGCCCTTCGAGATAGATACTTGGTGGAGTGGAATTATGGGAGTGGGAGATCAAAAGACGCCTATTGTCCGCCGGTTAGGGCCACATCTAAGTGTTGCGGTGCGTTTAGGAGGCATGGGAGTGGCCATTGGGACCCAGACGGGAGAAGAGGCCGCAAGGCTAGTAAGCGATGGTTAAAACAAGGTTAATAACCTAAACGGACCTAGCTTCTCTGCCGGATTACGGCGTTATTTATGGGAGTTAGCCAGTGTTTTTGGGTAGAACCAGAAACCCTAAGGAATGAGGCACAAATAAAAAAACCACTACGCCTTATCTTTTTCCACCATACTGCGTTAGCAAAAGTCTCATGTAGCTGGGCTATACTCGACTTTTGAAGCCTTATCTGGTGAAAAGAGATTTCGCCTATTTGTGCAGTTTATTTATCCCTTATTCCTAATCAACTTCACACCAAAAAAGGAGTCAGGAATGATGATTCGAAAGAGTGGCTTATATTTTCTTTGGATGTTATGCTTTAGCTTGCTAGCTACTCAAGGCATAGGGCAGGAAGAGGTGCAGGATACAGCTAAATCCAAGATTGATGTTGATCATGCCGATATATTTGAATACACGCAGCGCAAAGATACCGTTATTCAAAAGTTGATTCACAATGTAGAACTTCGGCAGGATAGTGTGTTTATGTATTGTGATTCGGCAACGATTGAGAATAGTCTGATTGTGATTGCCGTTGGACATGTGATTATTCAGCAAGGGGACTCGACCAGTGTTTTCTCTGATTCCCTCTATTATGATGGAGAGATTAAGGAGGCTGACCTCTATGGCGAAGTGGTGCTGGTCAATGGCGGGCAGCAACTTTTTACAGACCAGTTGCATTATGACCTCAATACCAAGACAGCAACGTATAACACAGGTGCTACCTTGACGAATGGCGAAACCCAACTCACCAGTAAGCGAGGATATTTTTACGTAGAGCAGAACGAAGCCTATTTTGAAGACAGTGTCTATGTGGTAGATCCTCGATTTAACTTGCGTTCTGATTCTCTCTTGTTTAATACGCAGACGAATGTGGTGACTTTCTTGGGGCCTACACTGGTGAGTACAGATAGCAGTAGAATATATTGTGAAGCTGGCTTCTATGACATTGCTAATAACCTGGCCGAATTCAGGGAAAATGCTCAGTTTATCAAAGGAGAGCAGAAGGGGAGTGCTGAAGTGATCAAGTACAATGGCGAGACAAAGATCTATGCCTTAGAAGGAGATGCTGTATTTGAAGAAGGTGAACGGAAAGCAACGGCGAATGTCATTCAATATGATGAAGTTAATGATAAGTCCACTTTGATTGGCAACGCCAAATATAAAGATGCCGAACAGGATATCGAGGCGGAGCAGATTGTATATGATGCTAAGAATGAGGTGTATTCTACCAAAGGTAGATCCAGGGTAAGTGACCCTCCTCAACTGTTACTCGCAGATCAGGTCGATTTTAGAGAGGAACTAGGTTTGGGGGTAGCCTTGGGGAATGTGATTTGGCAGGATACCTCGGCCGCTTTGACTATTGTTTGTGAGCAGGCCGATTACAATAGAGAAACGGGGTATCTAAAGGCCAGCGGCGGTCAATATGGTCGCCCTTTATTGATTTCTTTGGTAGATGGAGATTCCCTCTTTATGAGTGCGGATACCTTACTATCGACGAAGGTAGACTCAAGTGCAAGTGATAGTAGTCGGTTCTTGCAGGCATATCGGGATGTTCGTATTTATAAGAGCGATTTACAAGCTTTAAGTGATTCCTTGACCTATAATTCGGAGGACTCTTTATTTACCTTTTTTTATGACCCCATCATTTGGTCGGATACGACTCAGTTTACGGCAGATACCATCCGCATGCAGATGGCCAATGATAACATCGATAAGATCTATTTGTTTAATAAGAGTTTCATTATCAATTCACCAGATGAGTTATTTTTCAATCAGATTAAAGGAAAGAACATAACCGCTTTTTTCACCGAAGGTGAATTGCGGAAGATGGATGTACAGGGTAATGCCGAGTCGGTATACTATGCCGTGGATGAGGACGGGGGGTATGTAGGGGTGAATAAGACCGTTAGTAGTGATATGATTCTATATTTTGGGGCCAACCAGATTGAACGTATTCTATTTGTGACCGCACCTCAGGCCACAATGTTTCCGATGAAGCAGGCTGACCATGAAGGACTTAAAATGACTGGGTTTGATTGGATTACCAAAGTACGACCTAGAAACTTTGCTGATCTTTTTTCCGCAGACAAGGCCCGAGAGATTAAAATCATACCCGTAGGAGCCCCCCCGCCCGCTGGCGATGGCAAAGAAGGCCCACCTCCGGTTAAACCCGTAGGAAGAAAAGGTGTACCTGTTAAAGGAAAGAAATAGAAATCCTTCTTAGACAAATCTTGTGGACAGTCATAAATTGAAATGAATGAGTGCCCGAAGGAAGCGCTGCATTTCATTTTTGAGTGTCTCGAAACACGAGATTTGTCTAAGAACCATAGAAATTAGCCATAAATGAGTAATGAGATGAACAGATCAATACCGCTATTGCTATTTAGCTTATTGCTAACCATTGGATTGTTTGGGAAGGCAGAATCACCCACCAATTGGACAGAGGCCGCGGAGGCCTACAAAAATAAACAGTATACGGTTGCTTTCGACCTGTATCAAGAACTAATGGATACTGGCTACGTTTCTTCAGCGCTGTACTACAACATGGGGAATGTTTGTTATCGGCAACATAAACTGGGGCTATCCATACTATATTATGAGAAAGCCTTAAAACTGGCGCCTAGAGACCAGGAAATCAAGGCCAACTTGGACTTGGCGAAAAGTGATCAACTTGATCAAATAGATCCACTTCCTCCATTTTTCCTGGATCGGTGGCGACACGGTTTGCAATCACTACTCTCTTCCAACACCTGGAGTATTCTGGGGGGGCTTATGGTTTGGGGTGGGGTAGCGGGTCTGATCTTGTGGATTTTAGGGAAAGAGCGGAAGCAAAGAAAATGGGGCTTCATCATCGGAGCGGTGTTGCTTGGTCTTAGTATACTCCCTTTCTACCTGGCATCTAGTCGAGCCCAGTTTGAACGAAATTCTGGCATGGCGATCCTATTAGAGACCGAGTATGGTCTTCGCAGTGCACCGGAAGAAGGGAGTACAGTTTTGGTGCCCTTGCATGAAGGGGTGAAGCTGGTCATCATCGACCAGATCGGGGATTGGCTCAAGGTGAAACTGGAAGATGGGGAGCAAGGTTGGTTGCCGGAGAAATCCCTGGGTATGATCTAGCCGGATAATTGAAAATCTTAAAATTTAGCCTATAACATGTAATATTGACTGGTTTTCGTTACCAATAAAGAGAAGCCTCTCTGAAGGACTCACAACCAAACGTCCAACGCGAAAACCTTGGCAATGAAACTTAAGCTCTTTCTTCTTACATTCTTTCTACCTACCTTTTGCATACAAGCACAAATCCGAGGCCTAGTCACCAATACAGCCGGCGAATCTTTAGCTTTTGTCAATGTTCTGATCAATGATAGCCCAAAAGACGGCGCTACGACCGACCTGGATGGACGGTTTGAGTTGGATAGTGACCAAAGCATTCGCATACTTACCTTTAGTTATCTGGGCTATGAAAAATTGAGGATTACTACAGCAGATTATGACTTTAGCCAACCACTACAGATCGAGCTGGAGCCTTTAGCTTATGCTTTTGAAGCAGTAGAAGTGATTGCCGGAGAAAATCCAGCTGATCGCATTATGAAGCAAGTAGTGACCAATCGTCACCGGAATAACCCAGAAAAACTCGCTTCCTATTCCTGTCGTACTTACAATAAATTACACTTTGCCTGGTTGCCCCACAAAGAGAAACTTGGCGAAAAGTTGGCAAGCCGAGATTCTCTCGGGAAAAAAGACTCTCGTTACTTCAGTAATGTGCAGAAATTCAGTGCTAAAGCTGATACCCACCACCTATTCTTAATGGAATCCATTACGCAACGAAAGTACCAACGACCAGCCCAGTATATTGAAGAAGTTTTGCACAACAAGGTATCGGGTTTTAAGGAAGCCGAATTTGTGGCATTGGCGGCTGAGGTGCAGCCCTTTGCCTTTTATCAAGAGCAAGTAACGCTATTCGACAAGGACTTTCTGAACCCGGTTAGTCCGGGTAGTACCAAGCAATACTTTTTCCACCTAGAGGACACCCTTTATAGGGCGCAGGACACGATCTTTGTTCTATCCTATCATCCTCGCAAAGGCAAGAACTTTAATGGCCTAAAGGGAATCCTACACATTCATTCATCGGGATATGCCATTGAAAATGTGAAGGCGGAACCCGCTGAGGATCGAAAACTGAATTTCCTGATCGAGCAACATTATGTTCAACTCAGTGGAGGGCAATGGTTTCCACAGCAGTTGCATTTTGCCATGTTTTGGGAACAATATCCTAGTCCTTACCTGGGGATACAAGCTAGTGGGCGGAGTTTTGTCAGCAAGGTAGAACTAGGGGTAGGTTTTGAGGCGAAGACCTTTCGGGCAAAGGAATCTGTTATTTTTTCAGAGTCAGCATTGCAGACCTCCGATTCGATATGGATGACCAATCGCCCGGAGGAACTCAGCCCTTTGGAGGAAGCGACCTACACACATATGGATACTTTGGGTGAGAAGTTCCACCTGGATCGCTGGTGGCGCCGCGGAAAGGCATTGAGTGATGGGCGTTGGCCCCTTGGTATCCTCGACCTTAACCTCAGACGAGCCATAGCTTTTAATGGCTTTGAGCGTGTCCGGCTAGGAGCAGGATTGTATACCAATGATCGGGTATCTAAGCGTTTTTCCATTGGGGGTTATGGGGCCTATGGGATCAAAGACGAGGCCTGGAAGTATGGCGGAGATCTCAATATTTACCTGGATAGACATAAGGATCGGAATATAGGTGTTTTTTACTACCAAGATATCCAAGAACCCGGTACGATTCGTTTTCCACTAGAACCCAATCTTTTGACCAGCCGCTTCTTCGCCCAGCAGATGAATGAGGTAGAAACCTGGGGCACATTTTTCAAGGGAGAGGTATTGCCATTCCTTGATGTGCAAATAGGATGGACTCGTGAAGCCTGGCGCAAATCACTGACTGCTAATGAGACGATCCTACCTATCCAGTTCGATCCTTTTGCAGCGGATGTAGTGAGTCTCCACCTGCGTTATGCCTATGGCCAGCAGTACATTAGTTTTCTGGGGAGCAAGGTGCCAGATGAGGATACTCGTTATCCTGTACTTTCACTCAGTTATCAGCAGAGTTTGAGTAGCCAGAATTCAGATGGCCCTAGATTTCAGAAGTGGCTGGCGGGGATACGGTATCGATATCGAATCAGAAGGGTAGGGGAGAGTCAATGGTCTGTTGAGGCAGGGCAAGTGAGTGGAGAGGAGGTACCCATGCCATATCTATTTTATAGTAGTGGTATTGGTAGAGACTTTCAGTGGTTGAGTCTGGATCGGATCTTTCAAGCTATGGATCAATATGAGTTTTTGTCCAATCGATTTGTACATGTTTTCTTTAGGCATGATTTTGGAAAACTGTTATTGAGAGAGAAGTGGTTTCAGCCGGCCATTGCCGTTGAACACAAACTTGCTATTGGAGAGCAAACTATTCCCGTTTCGAATTTGAATTCCTACAAAGTGCTGGAGCAACCTTATTTGGAAGGGGGGCTAGTGGTTGATAACATTATCAGAATCAACTACCTGAATGTAGCCTGGTTAGGAGTGGGCGTTGGAGCCTATTATCGATATGGAACTCATCAATTGGCCGGTGGGTGGACAAAAAATACAGCCTGGCGCTTGTCGATCATGATTGATTATTAGTGCAATTACCTTTTAGAATGCTGTACTTTTTTCAAGAAGGCAATGAGATCCTTGGTAAATCGCTCGGGACGTTCAAAGTGTACTGCGTGTCCGGTTTCTTTATACACTAGATGTGTAATTAAATTTGGATGTTGCTGCTGCAAGGCCTGATTTTCTGCTAGGAAGTCCTTCATCCAGTCTCGTTCATCAATGGGATCAAAGATTAATAGCGGGACATGGAGGTTACGATAAATTATTTTGGGTTGCATCATGGTGGTAGACGCTTCGAATAAAGGGACGATAGTAGGTCGGAAAGCTCCATCCAGTGCTCCTTGTAAGCTGTCTTCTCCTAACCACTGATATAATCCGGGATTATAACCCCATAGGCCATTTGCATTCTGTCTTAGGCTATTAATGAGCCAATTCTTACTTCCTTCATCTGTCTGCTTATTATAATGCTGGAAAGCCGCTGATTTATGCTCGAATAAAGGCATGTCAGGTAAAATAAACTCGCCCAGCCTCTTTCTTGCCTCCTCAAGTCCAATTTTATGGACTTCTTTTACCCAGGAAACAGATCCGCCATCTTCCAATACGATCGCAAGCGTGCGATCTGGGTAGGCGTCATAAAATGCTGATGCTACAGACCCCCCTCTCGAGAGCCCACCGATGATAGTTCGCTTAATTCCGAGGTGATCCATTAGAAATCGGATATCATCAGCAAGATGGTATAGGGATACTTCGTGTGTGGGATAGTCTGTTTGCCCATGCCCATAATAATCGATAGCAATAATATAAAAACCTAAGTCACTAATCTCTTTTGCTATATCAGCAATGCCATAAGCGCTTCCAAAGGTGCCATGTGCCCAGACCAGGGGAGTGTTAGCGGGATTGCCAAAGGTAAGATAGTGTAATTTTATATTGGGCGTTTGAAGGAAATGGCCGTGTTCTTTCTCAAAAGCCTGATAATTGGCGAGTGCTTGCTGATATGTTTGCTCCTTTTGAACCATTAGCGTACTATCCAAAGTAATGGGCTGAATATAAGCTAGGGCCGGAAGGATTAGTAGTAAAACAAGAGCGAAAAGACGCATGATTATTGACTTTCGGGCAAAAAAAAAGTCCTATCAGAGATAGGACCCAAAATATAAAGCTATGAAAACTAAAACTATTGCGTGTTAATGGAAGAACACGTTAGGATAAAGGAATCAATCTACTTCTCTTCTTTTCCTCCCTTCAATCTATCCTGGTATTCTTCTAGTTCAGCCCACTTAGCATCTCTGGCCAATTCGGCTTGCTTGGCCCAAGTTGCAGGGTCATGCATGCGGTAACGAGGACCTGCCTCGTCAAGAATCGCTTGTACTTTATCAAGTGGTGCTTCTGCTAACCCAGCCCAAGTACTGATGCCTGCATCATTAAGCAAACCATCGATTTTTGGACCAATACCTTCAACTACTTTCAAATCGTCCACTTTAATCTTCTTACCGGAAGGTAAGGTTATTTTTTCAGATTTGGAAGTTTTTGGTTTCTCTTCTTTTGGTGCTGGAGCGGCTGCTACAGGCGTTTCTTCTACTGCTGGCGCTTCTTCCACTACAGCCTCTACCTCAGGAGCTGCCTCAGCTACAGGCGTTTCTTCTACTGCTGGTGCCTCTTCCACTACAGCAGGTGTTTCTTCTACCACTGGAGCCGCGGCAACAGCTTCTGCTTTAGGAGCAGGAGCAGCTTTGGTTTGCGTTTCCTCTGCATCAAAAGGAATTATACTGACGAAAGTTCGATTCAATCTTTTCTTTGTGAACGCAACGTGGCCGTCAACTCTAGCGTGCAAACTAAAGTCTCTACCTGCATATACGTTTTCGCCTGCATGGAACTTAGTTCCGCGCTGACGTACGATGATGTTTCCTGCGCGAGCTACCTGCCCACCAAACAATTTTACACCTAGCCGTTTACTATTACTATCGCGGCCGTTATCCGTACTACCTACACCTTTCTTATGTGCCATGGTCTAAATTTTACTGGTTAAAAAATACTGACGGCCGCTTAGCCGGCGATGCTGTCTATTTTGATTTTGGTAAAAGACTGGCGGTGACCATTTTTTACACGATAACCTTTACGTCTTTTCTTCTTGAAGACGATAACTTTATCTCCTTTCTGATGGCCCAATACCGTGGCATTTACCTTTGCTGTGCTCAACACCGGCGTGCCGATAGAGACTTTACCTCCATTATCAACCAACAAAACTTGGTCGAAAGTGAGGCTGTCGCCCTCTGTGGCTTCTAGCTGGTGGACGAAGAGCTCTTGCCCTTCCTCAACTTTAAACTGCTGACCAGCTATTGTTACGATCGCGAACATGCTGTATGATTTTAATTAAGAAATTGGCCGCAAAGATAGATTTTTTGCCTGGTTTTACAAAGACTTTTACTGACTTTGTCAATTGGCAAAAGCAAAAGCAGACCTACACTTTTTGGGCAATTGGCTTAGCTGTTGATTCCTACTATGGCGATATCCTAGTATCTTTTTGATTATTAGTGGTTTAGCCAGCATTAGTCCGTAGCCAACTCAATACCTCCTGCACTTTTTTTCCTGCTACTTCGCCAGGCAAATTTACTTCCTTGCACTGCTGTAAATCAATACCGACAGCTTTCCCGGTCTCTCCTTTTTCGCGTAGAACTAGAAAGCGATTGTTTTTAGCGCTTTTGGGAATATTGGTATTTAGTTCCTTCCCACCCTGGAATAAGGGGTTTACTTTAAATTCATCCGCATCATAATCATACTGTGGGACGATGGCTTGCAAACCAGCGTTGTCTGAAGGCACCATGAACATAGAATGAAAATCTCCAGTAGGTGTTTTAAATTCAGCATAAGGGAGCAAAGACTTGGGATTGTCCTTGTCTGTGAGGTCAAAAACAAATGTACCCATGTCTTGTGCGTAGCCTATTAGATAATCCTCCCATACCTCAAGGCGTTGGATCATTCCTGACTGAGCATCATCGGTTACTCGTTCGTTTAGAAAATCGGGTGATAAGGGAGAAAGTAGTTGTCGATTAATCACATCATAACAATAGATCACATCTGCACCCCTGATCCCAACCAATTGACTGGTGTTGTTGTAGACGATCTCAGCGACGTAGTACGGAAAATCCGGACTGCTGCTTACTGGTAACGTTTCGCGCTGAACTTCCTCACAGGTCTTGGTATCTGTAACCACTAATACTCGATGCCCTTCACCGTAGTCAGGATCATTTGTCGATTCATCTGCCAGTATAGTGATTAATAGTTCTTGTTTATCTAGCCAGCTTTGGTTGCCATCAAGAATCTTTCCTTCCACTACACAGTCGTGAGAAGCCTTGGAAGTGGCAGTATTGGAATCTGTAGTTTGTTCTGCTTGTGTTGTATCTGCCGTGTTTTGCTCAGAAGAAGTTTGGCTACTAGGTGCTTCCCCTTCGCAAGATAAGATTATAGAGACGCTTAGCACGAGTGCTAATTGGATGATGTACCGCATTGGTCTTTTGTTATTTGTTACAAATTTGCTCCAAAGATACTAAGAAGCTGTTTGAGTTTAACACCTCGGTTTTGTAATAGCCCTTTTAAAGCCACTTTTCGGTGGCAAAATCCTCATCTAACACCACTGAATTCCGGTTTTGCTGCCTTCATTGACTCTAAATTCAGCCATAGCATATGTCAAAAGCTAAACTCAAATTAGCCTCTAAGAACTGCCTGAAAGATTGGCAAGTTCTATTTTGGAAAAGTGTTTCTAGCTCGATCAACGGTCAAATTTGTCCATCTATTGTCAGCTTGGGTTTTTCTGACAGATTGAGGGTGATGAAAATGTTTACGAAGAGTTTCGTAGATAAAGTTTGTGTTTACGAAAACATTCGTATATGTTTGTAGTACGAAAGACTTCGTATATCACTTGCGTTTAGGCTGCCATGTGGTTTTGCCTGAAAATGCAGAAAATGAATTCAATGAAATTTAATGTACTAACTATTTTACTTTGCCTATCTATTTATGGCTGTGGTCATGCGCAGCTTGCCATAAACCAAGAAAAAATTGAGGCCACCGATCAGCTATTTAAGAGATGGGCTACCGCGCAAACTCCGGGAGCGGTTATGGGGCTTATTTCCAAGGGCGAATTGATATATTCCAAGGGATATGGTGCTGCGAATCTAGAGCACAGTATTCCAAACACTGTAAGTACTGCATTCAATATTGCCTCTAATACCAAGCAATTTACAGCAGCTTGTATTTCGATATTAAACCTGAGAGGAGAACTGAGATTCAATCAAACTTTGGATGAATTTTTTCCAGATTTCCCACCTTATGCCAAAGAAGTAACCGTGCAGCATTTACTACATCATACTAGTGGTTTGCGTGATTTTAGTCAGATTACCTATTTGAGTGGTTTGCGACCAGATGACTACTATGATGACAGTGATATATTAGAATGGATTGGTTCACAAAAAGAGTTAAACTTCAGTCCTGGAGAAAAATTTATGTACGCTAACTCAAATTATTGGCTATTGGGACAAATTGTCCAGAAAGTATCAGGAATGCCGCTTAGTAGCTTTGCCAAGCAAGAAATATTTACGCCATTGAATATGTCAAATACCCAATTCAAAGATGATAATACCAATATTATAAAGAATCGGGCTTTCGGGCACAGCCCCAATCGTTCTGGTGGATATAGGTGGATACACTCCATGCTAGAGCATACGGGTAATGGAGGTATTTATACATCTGTAGAAGATCTTGCAAAGTGGGATAAAGAATTTTACACGCGCAAAATTTTCAAGGATCAATTTTGGGAAACCATGATGACTCAAGGAATACTGAATAATGGGGAAGTTATTCCTTATGCCAAAGGCCTAATAATGGGAAATCATCATGGAATTAAAACAATGGATCATGGAGGAAGAGCACCGGGGTATCAATCGAATATAATAAGGTTTCCGGAAGAAGAATTCACAATTATCTTACTTTCGAATACGTCTGCTATTAATGCAAGCCAGTTGAGCTACCAGATTGCTGACATCTTCCTGGAGGCAAAGATTGTGCAAGCCTCACCCATTCCTACCCCTGAAAGAAAGAAAATATCACTAACAACAAAGCAACTCGAGGGCCTTGTCGGTAGCTATTGGAATCGAGACAAAGCTTTTTCTAGAAAAATCGTACTCCAGGAGGGCGTTTTGCAATATCAACGCTCTCGACAGAACAGTCATACACTTTTACCGATTAATGCAACCGAATTTAGAATGCTTGATACGCCCCCAGGAATGGAGGTGATAGTTCGATTTGATAAAAAGGAAATGCTTTTCAGCGAGAATGGAGAAGTAGTAGAAACTTTCGAGCAATATCGTCCGATCAAATATTCTGTCCAGGAGTTGTCTGCCTTTACAGGAAAGTATTTCAGCAATGAAATCAATACTTACTATGAATTAAGATTGGAGAAAAATGATCAGCTACTCCTGCTTATCAATGGCAAACCTACAGTACCGCTGCGTCCAGTGATGCGCAATTTATTTTCGAGTCCAATCGGTGTTTTTCAATTTTCGGAAGATGGAAAAGGTAGAATAGGCGCATTTAAGGTATCGACACCAAGAGTCAAAAACCTGGCGTTTAAGAAAGGCTAAGACACCCTTTTATATTATTTACGAATACTTTCGTAGATAAAACTTGATTTTACGAAAGTATTCGTATATGTTTGTAGTACGAAGTTGTTCGTATTTAAATGCACTTTGAATGAAATCATTACCCAGACCGACCGACTCGGAGCTTGCCATCTTGCAGGTGCTGTGGGAGAATGGCCCATCCACCGTTCGATTAGTGAATGAAAAACTGAATCTTGTGCGTGACGTGGGATATACCACGACCCTGAAGTTGATGCAAATTATGGCGGAGAAAGGCTTAGTGTCCAGGAATACGGACAGCCGGACGCATATTTATGCTGCTGCACTTAGCGAACGGGAGGCACAGCGAAATCTCCTAGATAAGTTTGTTGATACAGCATTCCGTGGTTCAGCTGTAAAGTTGGTTATGCAAGCGCTAGGTAATCACCAAACCTCCAAAGAGGAATTAGAAGCCATTAAGGCACTGATCGAAGCGAAAGAAAAAGATAATAAATGATGCTCCTGACTGATTATTTGTCGGCACCTTGGGCAATTGCTTTAGGGTGGACAGTTTTACATTCCATGTGGCAAGCGCTCCTACTAGCCTTAGTCCTAAGTTTAATCCTGCGTTTGCGTTCAGATATGAGTTCTTTATGGCGCTATCGACTTGCCTTCTCTATGTTGGTGCTCGTATTACTAGCTGCCATCTTCAACTTTTATCAACTCTTCGATCCTGCTGTGCAGCCCAGTAGCAGGGTGCCTGTCGATTGGCAAACGGAAGGAACATTTCCTTTAGAATTAGTCGAAACATCCCATTGGGGAGGTTATTGGCAGTGGTTGATTGCTTACCTGGATACTCACTTGCCAGCTATTGTTGGTTTTTGGTTGATTGGTTTTGCCTTTTTCGGATTGCGTTTGTTGAGTGGACTAGCCTATGTGCATCGGCTTCGATATGTAGGGATTGAGCCACTTGATCCTATTTGGCAAGCACGGCTGGATTCATTGGCAGCACAATTGAAGTTAAGCAGATCTGTAAAAATTCAGGCCTCTTCACTCATAAGTGTGCCTGCCGTAATTGGTTTCGTGAAACCCCTAATTCTATTGCCTGTAGGGCTGGTGAATCGCTTGGATGCAGAAGAAGTAGAGGCGATTCTAGTGCATGAATTGGGACACATTTGGAGACAAGATTATCTACTGAATATCATTCAGTCGATTATAGAAGTGCTATTTTATTTTAATCCTGCGGTGTGGTGGATATCCGCATTGATCCGTACTGAACGTGAGAATTCTTGTGATGATATGGCAGTGGAAATCTGCGGAAATTCCTTGTTGTATGCAAAGTCTCTCATGCAACTTCAGTCGGTCGAAGCCCAAGGTCCAACCTTAGCGATGACGCTATTTGGCAAGAAAATGCCTTTGCTCAAGCGGATCCAGCGGATATTGGACCCATCGCACAATCATTCCAGTGCTATGGAAAAGTTAATGATCACATTATTGCTGCTAATTGGACTCACGTGTATGTCCCTTAGTAAGCAATCTGCAACACCAGAGGCCGTACCTAAGCCTCAACCTGACCCAACGTCCTTTATTATAAAAAAAGGACCAGCCTCGGAACCTATACCCCAACCTGAGCTTCCTCCTGTAGATAGTTTGCCTCAAGGTAACTTTAGTTTCCGAGTTACAGACAATGGTAAAAAGGTCAATGCATACTTGGAAGATGGGAAACTAAAGAGTTTGTCCATCGACGGAAAATCTATTCCTGAGAAGGAACTAGCTGATTATGCTTCTTACGTAGAGGAATTGTTGGCTGATGCACCACCACCACCACCTCCTCCGCCGCCACCGCCTGCACCACCAAGCCCTGTTAGTCCCCCAAGCCCAGCTAGTTCTTCGGCGGCTCCAGTTGCACCCCCAAGCCCTCCCACCCCGGTTTCACCTCCTGCGCCCCCTGCACCTCCGACGCCGCCAATACCTGGTAAAGGGGAGTATTACTTCAAAAATGAAGTGAAAAGTAAAGTGAAACAGGAGAAGCGACATAAGGTGAAGAAAAAGACGAAGGTGAAACCTAAGTCGAATGGAAATAATGGCCTGAGTGAAATGGAGATTCTGCCTCCAATGGTAGAAGTAGATGCTCCCGTTTTTTATGCGGGCCTGGATTTTATTCCGCCGGTTACAGATTCTTTACCGATTGATTTATCACTTTCAAAAGATTTTGAGTCTTTAGATATAGATTTGGACCGGAAACTGACGCAGTTTCATGAACTTGACCTTAGTTTGGATTCTGTACAGATTTTGGCTGACTTCAAGGATTTGCGGATCGCAGTCAATGAATTGGAGAAATTCACATTAGACTTGGAAACAGAAATAGATGTGATGAATGCTCAGTTGGACTTTTTCAATAAAACGATAAAAAAGGGCATTGAAAAAGAAATGCGTGCGGATGGTCTGCTCAAAAGGGGGCAGAAGTATAGCTTAGAATTGAATAATAAGATTCTTCGAGTCAATGGGAAGAAACAGTCTGACGAACTACATCAAAAATACCTAAAACTCTATCAGAGGTTGAGTGGACAATCCTTGAAAGGGGGAACAAGTATTTCGATCAGGGAAAAACTATAGACTGCCACAGCTATAGGTAGCTAAAAATACTGATACATGAAAATAGGTTTAGGGATGCATTTGCCATCCCTTTTTTTATGCCCGTACCAAAACGGATGAAATAGTTATATAGCCTGTTTTCTTTAGTAAAGACCTACAATACCTCCGGTTGTTTTGACTTGATAGAAAATGGAGAATAAAATGCAAGCAAGAAAGATTACAAAAGCGATAACAATATCACGTGGAATAGGCTTTTCAGGATGTTCTCGGTTCATAGGATAACTTAATAGGTTTTATTGGAGAAAAGCGATACTTGATGCAAAATTTGCATAAAAAAAGCATTTAGACAAATGTATTTTTGCGTAATATGTTGTTGTGCTGGGGTAGGAAAAAGAAGGTTGGTCTTTTAGCTTTCGCCAAAGAATAATATTACAAATAACGGCCTTATGTGGAATATTATTTTGCGACCTGGTTTAAAATAAATTATTCTCTTATACTTTTTATTGACAAAGTAAGCCCTAGTTCATAAAGGATTGAAAATGAGAGAAGATAAAGCCCTTGGCTAAGTAATGATCAATAGCTCGGCTTTTAATCTAGGCGGTCGAGCCATTCAACCAGTTTTTGAAACTTCCAACACGATCCCTGCTGACAATGAGGTCAAAATCCGGAGTAGGATTTACAATGATCTTTAAACGACTATTAAAGTAGGGATGTATTTTTTGAATCCCATTGATGCACAAAATGGCTTTCCGGTTAATGCGGAAGAATTGCTTTGGATCTAACTGATGCTGCAGCTGATCCAAAGACAGGTCAATTAAGTGCTTTTTGTTGTGTTGGGTCTTTAGATAGACTAAGCTATTAGCGGAGAAGAAATAACGTACTTCTGTGGTTTGGATAAAGGACAGTTGTTGACCTAGTTTGATTAAAAACCGTGTTTTATAAACGGGTTGATTAACGGTCTGAAGAAGCTGTTGTAACATGGGAGCATCAAAAACGGGCGGGGTGATATAGTGTTGTTCAAACTTTACGATGGCAGCCTGTAGTTCTTCAGGTTCAATTGGTTTCAAAAGGTAATCAACGCTGTTGACTTTGAATGCCTTTAAGGTATACTGGTCGAAAGCAGTGGTGAAAATTACAGGAGCCGATATCTTCACCGCCTTAAAGATATCGAAGCTTAGCCCATCGGCTAACTGAATATCCATAAAAACCAAATCAGGCATCGGGTTCTCGGAGAACCAATGTACGGCAGTTTCGATGCTATCCAAAATGTCAAGAACCTGGGTTTGAGGTCGAAAGGCACTCACCAGTTTCTTTAGCTGCTTTGCGGCAGGCAATTCATCTTCGACTATTAATACCTTCATTTGCATGTCCTTCGTTGCTACAAAAATACAAAAGCAAAAGGCATTGGTCAAATCACCAGATTTATCACGAAAAACGGAGGTAAACTGTGCTACACTGACGGATTCATTACAAAGTACCCTTCTCCGATAATTTTGGGGGGCAGCTTAAAGCGCAGATCATCGGCGATTGATAATTAACATTGATCGAGAATTCAGTAAACTCTAGACACAAAACTTGTCGGAGAAAGCAAAGTACTTAGTCCCACCACCTTTTGAGTTTTGTGTCAATTTCTTGGACATCTTGAGAAAAGTTGAACTTCACTTCATCAAATTTGGGGAGGCGCCATTTTGATTTCGGTTTTTTGGAAAAGGCATAGGGCTCTGAGGGGATACCTAGTAAATTCCGATCCATTTCTCCATTGGCATTGACATCATGAAACAATGCCATCGCATAGATCCCAAAGGGAAGGCTATCAATGACCATTTCATGATTCCCTTTTTGGGTGACATCAATTTTTTTCAAGATCGATTTTTCCTTTATTAGGTAAGTATCTGCAGAGTCATATAATCCGATCCAGATAATCCCCTTGTCTTTGGATACATTGTTAATTCTTATGATCAGCTTACCTGCTTCCATTCTACTTGGACTTCGGAAACTAAAATTTATGAACAGTATAAGCCCGAAAAACAGGATAGAATAGAATGAGGTATGAGTGTGGGAGGAGAAGAAACGTTGCACGCGAATGAAAGCCTGGTTAAGCAATCGTAGGGATTTCTGCATATATTCAGTCATGGAGATTTTTTTCCAAAAATAGCCATCCCTTTGAACAATATGCTGTCTGGGGTAGGACCTTAGTTAATTTTAAAGAATCATTAACGAAATTGTCAAAAAAGCACCTAGGGGTGAAACCTTAGTTTTTAAAACTAGTATGAAAGTAGTGAAGATTAAATCCTTCTGCTCCTTAAAAGACACTTTTGACATTATGCTAAGTAGTGGAACTAAGCGCCAAAAAAATAGAAAATAGCTCAAATCTGCTACTCACCTTATTCAAATGGGTGAACCCAAATTACTAGTAATATCTATTCCTCAGGACATAATAAGCAAGCACATAGACAAAATCACTAAACTCCCTGTTTAATTTCACATTGCTTTTTAGTTTTATATAAAAATTTACTATTTTTCCGCTGTATTTGGAAAAGTATGCCATCCCCTCCTATATTGGCACAAAATTGTGAATATCTACATTCCTACATTACACGTATTCAGGCCCAGAAACTGGCACTCCCCATTTAGCTTTGAATAGGCTCCAGGTATATAGAACGAAATACTGAGACTTAGCTCAAGAGCGTAAGATCATGCCGCTATTTCCAAGGCGTTTTTGATCTCTACTGCTAACGTTTCTCGCAATTGTGAGTCCATACACATTCCTATGTAAAAACATAAAGTGGGAAGGGTACGACATGCCTTCTCATCTAAACACAATCGGTTTAAGTCATGAAGCGAGGACTGACGGCGAATGCAACAAGGCTACTTATTCTACTAATCGGAATTAGCAACAACCCAATTTTAGCCAACGAAAGCTGGGAGGGAGGAAATATGTCTTCATGTGAAGCTTCCATTATCTATCCTACTGAAGGTCTTTCCCATACCATCCCTACTTGCCAATCCAATATTGGTCTTTTATATTTCGAAGCTGGAATCCAAAGCGATTGCGAAGAGATGCCTAGTTTGGCAGTTACGGTTGAACCTGCTGAGGGAGTAGCAATTTACCCCGTCTATGATCAGGCAGGACGAACCACTTTTGCCGTCATGGCCAAAGTCGGTGAATATCAAGTCTCCTTATCGACTACCTTGCCTGAAGATGTTTTCCTTCAAGAATCTTTTCCTTTAACCATATCTGAAGTTACCTTTCCGTCTATTTCTCTAGCCTGTAATGATACCTTGCAATTACCTGTTAATGATAATTGCAAGGCATTGATTTCAGCCGATATGTTATTGGAGGGCGAATTTGGTTGCCTGGATAATGAAGATTTTAGTATAAACATATCAGATTCAGACCCTAGTAATGGACCGATAGTAGATGGAGCTGGAATATTTAACTATAAGATTTCCCGGACGAACTTATTACCAACGGAAGGTTTTACGCGCGCCTTCAAGCCGACAGAATGGCGACAAGCTCATTCCAGTAATGCATTGATGGAATGGGCTGCAACCTCTTTGAGCATAGGCCTTGAACCAGCTGAAGAAACAGGCTTTGCAGTAGCTATGTTGCAGGTGCCGAACGACGGGACCCTTAACTGCGATTGGTCTTATGTTGGGGAAGATCATATGCCATTTTTCATGATCTACCAGGCTAATCCAAATGGGACAATCAATGTATTACATACCAGCAATAATGCAGAAAGTGGCAACCTCAGTCAACAGTTGGACGCAGGATCTTTATTGGTAATTGAAATTCGGACCGGTCTTACGGCAACCTCACCATGCTCATTGGTTCTCGACAACTGGAGCTTTCATCCGGTTACACAAGGGCAGCCATTTTTTTCCTGTGGAGGTGTTTTGGACGTGATCGATGCCCAAGAACCGGTACTTAATTGTCCCGCTGTCAGCAATCAGCAAGTAATCTGTACAGATGAAGATAGATTGTTGATCAGCCAACTTCCTGTCGGCACACCAAATTGCTACAACTTGGATGCAAATGGAGAGGTAATCTATCCAGAAGATGAAACTGCTGCAGAAGCTTTGACTAACCTTCTCGACTGGTTGTCTAGTTTCGGATATCCACACCTGGGAGATGAAGATTGGCATGGTAGTGTTTTGGAAGCTTGTCAGCCGATAGAGATTTGCATTGTTGATCAAATGGAATCTGGAGAGCAATGCCAGCCAGGCACAATTAGACGAACTTTTACTGCCACAGATCCCAGCGGAAATAGCAGTAGCTGCGAACAATCGATAGAAATAAGTTCCCCTGGAATTGATCAAATTGTTGCTCCAGACCTGGTGGCTTATATCGCCTGCGATATGGACTACCCAAGGGTTGAGGATGAATACCCTCATCCTGATTTTACCGGATGGCCAAAAGTGACAACCGCCTTTGGAAGCTATGATATTTCACCAGAACTATGCAATCTGGTAGCTTTCTATGAGGATAGCCCCATGATCGATATTTGTGAAAATGCCCGGCAATTTATTAGGACTTGGAAGGTTGTGGATTGGTGTGAAGGAGGAGAACCTTATGAATTCTTTCAAACGATAAAAATTGGAGACGTAACACCGCCCACCATATATTGTCCCACTAACGGCGCTAATGGAGATACCTTATTGTTCAGTGTGGGCCCCTTTGATTGTTATGGTAGCCTTTGGGTGCCATATCCTGAGGTCGAAGATAATTGCTCTGAATCTTGGGTGTTGACTAGCGAGGTCGTTACCTATCCGGTACCTGGAGAAGCGGCGGTCGTTTTGGCTGAAGTTCCTGATAATGGCGATCCACGATACATCAGTAATATACCTCTGGGCGTACACTACTTCAGATACACTGTAGTGGATGATTGCGGTAATCAGAGTGTAGAAGAATGCCCCTTCAAGATGATCGACAACACTGAACCTGTAGCTACTTGCACCGATGCCTTAAATGTATCGCTGGATTCACGGGGATTTGGTGTTGTATCTGCTGAGCAGGTAGATGAAGGGAGCTGGGATGAGTGTGGGATTGATCGTTTGGAGGTGCGACGTTGGTTGCATAAAACGGAAATTTGCGAAGACACGACATCCTACTATACACCTTGGTCTGAAGAAGTGGATTTCAGCTGCTGCGATGTTGATAGCCTCGTCAAAGTTGAATTATTAGTTACAGATTTAGCGGGCAATCAAGGTAGCTGCTGGATGAACATCTTGGTCGAAGACAAAGAATTACCTACTTGTGTAGCACCGCATGATACAACTATCCTGTGTAGTGATTTACCATTTTTAATCACAGATTCAATTGCAATAGAAGAGTTGCAGGCACGATTTGGTATCCCGACTGCCATGGATAATTGCCAGGCAGATTGGTTAGAATTAGACCCAGTAGTAGACTTGGACCAGTGCGGAGAGGGGGTAATAACACGTAAGTTTCAGGTGACAGATGGTGTTGGAAATGTAGCAGGAGGCGTTTGCGAACAAAAGATTAACGTAGGTTTAGATCATCACTATGAAATTCTCTTTCCGAAAGATGCACGAGCGGAATGTGGACTTCCTGCCCCAGATACTATCATGACCTATGAAATCGGCTGTGACCTATTGGCGGTGAGTGTAACGGACGAGCGATTTGACATTTCTCCGGATGCCTGCTTTATCATCAATCGTACCTATCGTGTAATCAATTGGTGTGAATATGATGGAGAATCTGATCCGGTTCTTATTGGCCGAGATGAAGATTGCGATGGAGAGGTAGGAGAGGAAGCCATTTGGGTGATTAACCGCAATGGCCTTGCGTATATGGACCGCGATAATGACCCAGCTAATGCCGTACCTGAAGCTGGAGAAAAGGACGAAAGTTGTGACGGTAGCACTAATCCCGAAGGACATTGGAAGACAATTGAGTCCAATGGGTATTGGGAGTACATTCAAGTGTTGGAGATTTATGATAATACACCTCCAGCGGTTTTCTTTGCTCCACCACCGCCTTTCTGTAGCTTCAACAATGAGACTTGTAAGGCCCCAATAGAATACTTCTTTTTGGTATTTGAAGCTTGCTCACCTCTCGATATAGACTTCGATATCTTCTATGATGAGAATTTTGATGGAGAGATTGATGAAGATGTGCCAACAGAAGGTATAGATGGCGAGTACCCTAAGTTTCGGGTAATCCGCGAATATCCTATCGGATCTCATGCCTTTGTTATTGTAGCCACTGATGGTTGTGGTAATACTTCTGTAACTAATCTACCATTTGACGTGGTAGACTGCTATATTGATCCGCCGGTTTGTATTAATGGTTTAGCCATTGAATTATCACCAGTAGAACCAGGCGAGGATGCGGATGGAGATGGAATAGCAGATACAGGTGCCGCGGTTATCTGGGCAACGGATTTCCTGGCGAGTACATTTGATGATTGTTGGGGCCCATTAGAATATTCCATTAATGTAGTAGGAGAGGAGGTGATCAGGGAGCAGACCAGCTTGGTGCTGACTTGTGATGATATGCCTTCGGTTGCGGTAGAAATTTTTTCATGGGATCAAGCTGGAAACCCCTATCAAGTCCAGTTAGATGGGACTCAAGGCGGGCCTAATTTTGATAAGTGCCAGACCTATATCTTAGTGCAAAATAACTTGGAAGTAGCTTGTGCTGAATCAGCAAATGTTGCTGGTAGAATTACCACAGGTGTGGGCGTACCCTTACCAGGGCCAAGCATCATGTTGAGTGGTGAGGAAGTGGCCAATCAGAGCACCCAAGCTGGTGCAGGTGGGTTTTATGAACTTACGAATGTGCAAACTGGATACGACTACACCATTACTCCACATTGGAACGAAAACCCATTGAATGGTGTCACTACCTTTGACCTGATCCTAATTACCAAACATATCTTAGGTGTAGCACCACTTGGTTCACCACTTAAGTTGTTAGCAGCTGATATCAACGATTCTGGTAATATTACAACGCTTGACCTCATTAGTCTACGACTACTGGTGTTGGGGGTCGATGAGGAATTTGCCAATAATACAAGTTGGCGATTCTTGGATGAGGATTTTGACTTTCCGAACCCCCAAAACCCTTGGGCAACGGTAAGACCTGAAGCCGTTAGTTTAAATAATCTTAATGCAGTTGAAGCCGGCAGTGTCAACTTTACAGCCTACAAAGTAGGAGATGTCAACAATAGTGTGACCACACAGTTTCAAGCAGTACAGCGCGTGGAACCAAGAGACGAAACCAGAGCGAAGTTGGTTCTACCTGAAAAGGAATTAATTGCTGGCACAGAGGTTTCTGTACCAATCTACCTGAGAACGCGTGAAGCCTTAGAGGGTTTCCAATTCAGTTTTCAATGGGAGCCGTCTTTGACTTTACTTGATGTGCGAGGAGAATTGTTAGAAGAAGGCAATATTGGTCGTCGGTTTGAAGAAGATGGCCATCTAACAGTAAGTTGGAATCCATCAGCTGGAGGAGTTTTGAAGGCTGCTAATGAGGAGATCCTATTGATGGAGCTAGTCTTTAGCGTAAATGAGACGAAGTCATTGCGTGAACTAATCAATCTTGAAGGTTTTACAGCAGCAGAGGTGTATAGTGTGGCAAATGACATTCTCGGATTGGGACTAGAGTTTGTTGAACAGCATAACAATAACTTAAGCACTACACTCTTTTCCAATTATCCGAACCCATTTAGTGCCCAGACAAAAGTGCATTTCACCTTGGATACTCAATTATTGACTCAATTCAGGGTACTGTCTACTACAGGGCAGGTACTCGATCGCTGGATGAAAGATCTTGAAGCTGGGGAACATAGATTTAGCGTGAATGGAGCAAGGTGGCCAACAGGCGTATTGTACCTGGAAATGTCAAACGCGAAGGGTAAATGGACACATAAGATGATACACTTTAAGGAAAATTAAATATATCTGCTCTGCCGGGAAAATGTAACAAAAACGAGAAAATCAGCGTAAGACGAAGAAAATAGATAAAGTTGTTTAATATGTATTCCCTGCAGAAAACCCAAAAAACTACTGTATCTAAGAGGTTTAGGTCAAAAAATAGATCTTAATATAGGTGGATATGTAATATGTCGAAAAGTAGCCAAGGTGACAAATGAAATCTGATCTGTCACAATTTTTCGAAAAATGAAAGAATAAATAATTAAAAAAAAAATTTAACACCTATATTTGCCTCGCATCCCTAAGTAACAAACCCTCTTGAGGGTATATGTTCATCCCTCTTATCTAGAAACTTCTCAATATCCCCCTAGCAGGTCTTTACTAAGCTGGAGTTCCATCATATGGTAACTTCGGATAGAACAACACAATCTCAAGTAAAAACAGAAACACTATGGACGTACACGTTTTCTTCTTTTCTTTTTAACCTCGTCGACATTTAGTCCTCCTAATGGCGAGCAATTCCCGAAGAATACTGTAGTACAGTCTCTAAAACTAAGCTGAGCTTGAGCACCGATACGTAGGAGCTTTTGCATGTGTCGCTTGTCCTCGTATCACTCAAGAACTGAGCTATTTCAATTAGCTCCCCCCTGATAATGTCGGGGGCGGGGCTTGTATGCTATTTGAAGACGACCTAAATATTGATAATAACACGACAACACTATGGCAAACGTGTACACACAATCCCTTTTGAACAATTGTCATCTTAAGAAATTTACGCTTTTCTTATCTATTTCCTTATTTGGTTTGGTAGTTCCGAGGCAACTGCATGGGCAGGAGTTCATGCCGTTGGAAGAGGCGACAGAGGTCACAGTAGAACCTTGCAGTTCACTGTCGATCGAGTCGATTACTATCCAGGCCGAATCCGCCTGTGGAGCGGGAGATGGGCAAATCATTATCAGACTTCGAGAAGACCTTAGCATTTCCTCCTCCTATACCTTGCGTATGCACAAGGGAGATAAGGTTGTCAGAAGCTATACCGGTTTGCGAAAACGCGGAAATGAGATCGTCTTAACACGTATGTTGCCAGATGTATACAAGCAATTTACCTTGACCAGAGAGTCGGATGGTTGTATGGCTCAAAGTATCGAGCAAGAGTATTTGCTTCGTCATGGTTGTAGTTTCAATGATAGGGGAGCCTGTGGTACAGGAACTTTCAACTACCTGAACTGCGATAACCAGAATATTGTCATAGATCGGTCGTACCTGGATCCGGATACCTATATTTTTGCGGATGATGATTATTTAGGTTGTATAGCATATGTCGACAACACATGTACGGTACAGACATCAGTTAGAGCTTACTGCCTAAACTTTGAATTGACAGAGCCCACCCCCGCAAAGGGTTACCCGTACGGGAGTGTTACTTTTGATAGAAAGGTCGGAATTGATAACCTCACCATAGAAACTACAATATTTGGAACGTTAAGTACTGCCACCGATGCTGAAAAAGAACTGGCTGCAGAACGCATCGCTTTCGTGATGTGCCAAGGGGCAAGCCTTGGTTACTCCTTGTCTTCTATCAACTCGGCCATTTGGTATTTTTCAGAAACCAATACTAGCTGCAATGGCTTGTGTAACTTGGCTATTACTCGGGTTCCTTATGCCGTTGGTAATATCAAAGATCAAATTATAATTTACGAACCCAGTGTTTCAACCGTACAGCCTTATATTGAAACAGGATGCTATACTTCCAGAGATTATGCTGATGCTCCTTCTTCTTATGGTAATCCTTACCACATCATTGAAGATGAATGCCGCGTACACTTGGGAGCATTTGTGGATGCTGAAACGGTGTCAGCTTACAGTAGTAACGCAGATGGTGATGACAATGATAACCTGGATGACGAGGATGGTGTGACTTGGACCGGAGGAGCGACTTTGATCCCAAATGGTCAGAAGGAAATAACAGTGGGTATCATGAACCAATGTCATAGCAATGACTATCTCACTGCATGGGTAGACTTTAATGGTGATGGCGATTTTAACGACAGCGGTGAAAAAATCATTGATAACTACAATATAACTACGAATAGTAATTCAATCCAGAATGTCACCTTCAATTTTGAAGTACCGGCCGATGCTTCATGCGGAACAACCTATGCTCGATTTAGGATTGATGATAGTACGATCAGTTCACCTACCGCAAGCGAAATAGGAGGGGAGGTCGAAGATTACCTAGTGACGATCGATTGCGGAAACCCGACAAGCAATCCGGGGGATTATACCTTCGATTGTGGATCTGGTAAGGAAGTAGACTTATATGGTGCTGGAGCCGAAAATGAAAATACAACTACCGTAAGCATTCCCAGTTCTGGGAATGTTTTTCAGTATGTAGTGGAAGTAATTTATAAAGATGGGAATCCAGGTAATACAACCTACTTTTCTGACGCCAGTAACAATGTCTACTCCATGACTCGTCAGACGGTGCCTGGCCTGTTGAACAATGTTTATGTCTATAGAGGACAAGTAACTGGCTCAACTTCTAGCATAACTTACCAGGATTTCAACACGGAAGATAAGTTGCAATCTATAATGGTATATGCCTTCCGAAATACCGGTGCCACTACGGGCTATACCACGGGAGAGTTTACCTCATATAGTAGCTATTCAAGTGTAGAAACCTTCAACTATACAATTCCCACAGATTTCACTACAAGAGATATCACAGTCGATATCCCGATCTCGGAATTGACAACAGACTGCCGAATTCTTAATGTCACGGTTTCTGCAGGAGGGGTTTCTTCAAGTTTTACTTTAGATGGACCTGATACTGGGTTGGGGGGATGCTGTCTGGCAATACCTTCTGTGACACTTAACAATGTTCCAGCTGGCGCAACGACTTTAAGTATTGAGATAGATAGCCCTAGTTCTGGTTCAACGGGTTGCCCCTCTTCGCCTAGCCATAAAGGACAGTCCTATGTTTTTGCAGGGATTGTTAACCTTGATATTGAATGTGCGGATTGTAGCGCTTTTGATCCAGGTACTATTTCAGCAAATGAGACTGATTGTGGTACCTATGATCCTGCCGAAATTGTAGGTACAGATCCATATGGTATTGGTTCGGATTGTCCAGCTAATGGAACCATTTTGCTTGAGCGTTTTGATGGTATTAGTGGAAGTAGTGTCTCAGATCTTGTGGCTGATCCGGACTATCCCAACAACCCAAGTAGCACTTCTAATTTGACTAGTTTGTTTGAGGCACCTACCAACATTTTGGACAATTACGGTCAACGCCTTTCCGCCTATCTTTGCGCACCTACTACCGGAAATTACACTTTTTGGATCGCCAGCGATGATGGCGGACAACTTTGGTTAAGTACGGATGATAACCCATCTAATAAAGTGCAGATCGCTTCCGTTTCGGGTTGGACGAATTCTCGTGAATGGACAAAGTTTAGTTCACAGCAGTCGACTACTATAGCCTTAGTAGCGGGTGAAAGATATTATATCGAAGCCCTAATGAAAGAAGGTGGCGGAGGAGATAACTTGGCTGTCGGTTGGCAATTGCCAAGTGGTACCTTAGAACGGCCCATCCCCGCTTCTTACTTCAGTAGTGGAGAAGGTAATGGAGACCTATCTTACCAATGGCAATCTCGGCCGAGTGGTGGATCATGGTCAGATATTTCTGGAGCAACTGGAGTAAATTATGACCCTAGTACAATTTCATCAACAACGCAGTATCGCAGAAGAGCTATCTCTGATAAATGTGGGACTTTCAATTCCAATACTGTTACTAAAACGGTATTGGAAGAACCTAATGTAACGGTTAGCACTACAGATCCTAGTTGTGGTCTTGATAATGGGTTGATTACTTTCACCTTTCCTAATGTGTCTGGACGTTCAAATATTGAATTTAGTAATGATGGCGGATCAACCTATCCACTTAATGTATTGGATAATAGTGGCTCGGCCTCGTTTACAGATTTGGCCGACGGCACCTACGATATTTGGGTGAGATGGGGTAATGATGAATGTCCGGTGGATTTGGGTACAGTGACCTTGACGGACCAGGATCAGCCTAGTGTGACAGTGACGGATGATTTGGCTATTTGTGAGGGGGAAAGTACAGACTTGACCGCTACTGGTAGTGGAGGGGTAGGCACCTTGACTTACGAGTGGAGTACTACCGAAACGACACCTACTATAACAGTTAGCCCAGTAGTTACAACTACTTATACTGTCACGGTAACAGATGATAATGGATGTGAAGCAGTAGAAGATGTGGTCGTAACGGTATACGAAGAAATTGAAATGGATATAGAATCCACTAATCCTACTTGTGGAGAAAATAACGGTACGATTACCGGAACGGTGACCAGTAATCCCAGTGGATTGTGTTTGGTCTATCGACTTTACAACTATACTATTGATGATTGGGAAACAGCCTGGCAAACAAGCCCCGTGTTTACAGGCTTGGCACCAGGTTCTTATCGAATCAAAAAATGGACCGACTTGGATTGTGATGGATCAGGTTCTTCTCTTTGCTATCAAAGGTTCCCTGAAGGTACCATCGACTTAGTGAATGAAGCAGGACCTGAGATCACGCCAGCTGATGATGAATCTATCTGCCTAGGTAGTGATGTAACACTTAGTGTAGCAGCTACCGGCGGTACAGGTACATTGAGCTACTTGTGGAATACAGGAAGTACTGCTACTAGTATTACTGTGAGTCCAACGCTGACGACTACTTATACGGTTACGGTTACGGATGAAAATGACTGTACCACAGTTGATGAGATAGTGGTCACAGTAAACCCGAACCCTACCGCAAATGCAGGTTCGGATCAAGAAATATGCGAATGTGTAAATCAGTCAAGCAGTGTCCTGACTATTACTTCGGCTCAGTTCAATGCCTTTATCGAGGGAGATTTGCGAGTTGAAGGAGGTGAGTCTGAAGGTCCAATTGCAGCAGGGGGTGACCTTACTATTGCTGGAAATTATAACGTAGCGATTCAGTCCACTGGAAATTTTGTAGATGCAGGAGACAGCAATCCTTCTGCATTGGTAATTGGGGGCAGAGTGTTTTACAATAGTGGTTCGGGTATCAATGTTCTGAATAACGGCTACACTAAGATTGGAAATACTACGGGGTCCAACATATTCTCTGAATTAAATGGCTCTACCGTAAACACAAGAATCACACCTGGTGGGTTTGATACCAATCCAAAGATCAGCCTGACTTTAAGCCAACCAGAAACTTCAATTGATGAATCTGGCGTAATCAATTTCAGCAGCAATTTTTCAACCTTCAGAGGTAATTCTAGTACTTTATCCGGTTTGACAGCCAATACCACCATTAGTGGATCAGGGAATGGAAGTATTACACTGACAGCAGGTCAAACAAATATCATTAACATTTCAGGCTCAGCCTTGGATGCTTATACACAGCTGACATTCACCAATAAACCTACGAATGCACAACCATTGGTCATAAATGTGAATGCTCCAGGTACCTTTAGTTGGAGTCTACCAACTCTAGCCGGATTAAGTGGAGCAGATGGTCAGTATATACTTTGGAATTTCTATAACACCACTACTTTAAGTATCAGTGGTGGCCAAACAATCAATGGCACCTTCCTAGCGCCTGATGCTGACTTTACTAAAAATAGCTCTGGAAATATTAACGGGCAAGTGATTGCTGCCTCCTATGTACATAAGAGCGGAGAAATCCATAACTATCCATTCGAGGCCAATGTTGGGGTAGGAGAATGTACAGATACTGGTCGTGCAGTAACACTAACAGCTAGTGGGGGGGCCTCCTATGCTTGGAGCACTGGGGAAACTGGGCCAAGTATTTCAGTCAGCCCTATAGCAACAACAACTTACACTGTTACGGTGACCGATAGTAATGGTTGTACTGACGTAGACGATGTCATCGTAGAGGTAGTTGACCTTCCTTCCATTGTATTTAACCCAGTTGGACCTTATTGCGAAGATGATGGTTCCATCACACTGTCTGCTTCTCCTTCAGGTGGAACATTTAGCGGGCCTGGGGTAAGTGGTTCGACCTTTAATCCTGCAGTAGCGGGGGTAGGAACCCATATTATCACTTATGCAGTAGATAATGCTATCGGTTGTGAAGCTACCGCAAGCATCAATATAGTTGTAAACGGTTTACCGGAAGTGACTATTGAATCTGTAGATCCACTTTGCGATACAGACGCAGCAGTTACCTTGGTGGGAAGTCCAACAGGCGGGACTTTTAGCGGTTCCGGTGTGAGCGGATCTTCTTTTGATCCAGCATCTGCAGGAGTAGGGGTGCATACCATCACATACACTTATACTGATGGGAGTGGGTGTACGGATAATATCACCACGGATATTACTGTAGCAGGGTGTAGTGATTCTTTTGATTTAGATTTTGAGAATGATTGTGATTCAGATAGAACCATTGATGTGGTAGTCGAGGGATTAAGGGGGAGTTTAACAAATTGCGTAAGTATTCCCAATACAGGCGATATTGTCAGTGTGATAGCTGAAGCTTGGGTAGAAGATGGTGATTGTACGGGCAATAAATTACCAGCTTACTTGACATTTACTGCTGGTGCTACCTCTATTTCAGTTAGCGGAGTTGATGCTGTGCAAACAACACCAGGAGGAGCAAAAGAAAAAATCTATAGAGTACAATTCCCTGGTACTTTCAGCCAGGTATGTATCACCAACCCCAATGGTTGTGATATTACAAGTATGGCACTTTATATAGTACGAAATGTACCGGGAGGGTCTTCTGGGTTTACTACAGTAAACCGCGAGTTGCATGATGACAAGACTCCTTCCGGGGTAGATGATTGTACATCAAATTCTACAACAATTGGAGAAAGTGACCTTCCTAGAGATATTGCGATTAAGGTTCCCGTTCATGAAAAAGATAATACAAGAGCAGTAGACATTAATATAACAGTAACGAATGCTTCCAATCAGGTAGTATTTACCCAAAGTCAGACATTTACAGCTCAGAATGCTGGAGTAGAGGCTTCTCTTTTTGAAATGACCTTGGTTGATGTTCCAGGCGACGGAATAAATGTCGAAGTAGAAGTGTGTTCACCAGATCCGAATGGAGATTCGTTTGGGGTAGGCTCTGTAGTAGCCTCTTCTACAGAGAGTTGTATTGAATGTATCCTGACAGCTGAGATTCAGGTAGAAGGGGATGATCCGACCATTTGTACAGGAGAATCTCTAGTATTGACAGCAGTTGGGGCTGACGGAACCGAACCCTATGAATACCTGTGGTCCACTGGTGCCACGACCGCCTCTATCACAGTAGATCCTACCGTAACGACTACGTACACGGTGGAAATAACTGATGACATTGGTTGTACAGCGGCAGCAGAAGTTGGGGTGGTGGTAAATGAATTGCCAACTGTCACCATGGATGCAGCAGGTCCTTTCTGTGTGGATGATGATGAATATACCTTGGTGGTATCCCCAACAGGTGGAACCTTCACTGGGCCTGGTGTGAATACTTCATCGGGTGTATTTGATCCAGCCACAGCTGGAGCTGGGACACATACGATAACTTATACTTACACGGATGGCAATGGCTGTACAAATTCGGCTAATATCGATATCCTTGTAGATGAAACTGATCTAAGCCTTGTAGGAGGTAGTGACTTTTTCATTTGTGTTGGAGGGGAAGTAACTTTTGGTGCAGAAGTACTAAATCCACTAGATTTTGTCAGCGTAGAATTTTTGCGTTTCGATGCCCAACAAACAGATCCATACACTTCTGTTGATCCGAGTGTGAGCTTAGGTGAATTCTTAATCCCACCTGGACAAAATAGCATTACCTCCAGCAACTTCCCACAAAGCGGAACTACGCCGGTAACCTATTATGTGTATGCGATCTTGAAACCCGCACCAGCAACTGGATTGTGTACTCCATTCATCGAATATACTGTAACTGTATATCCTGATCCAGAAGTTAGCATTCTTGTCGATAATGAGGAGGTTTGCCTAGGTGGCGCGTCAACTATTACTGGAACTGTAACAGGCGGTTCTGGTAGTTTCACCTATCAATGGCAATCAGCTACCGCAGTTGGCGGCCCATATACTGATATTTCTGGAGCTACGAATATTACTTACGTTGTCCCAACAGGCACAGCTGGTACAACTTACTATCAACTAGTAGTAACTGATGCGACTGAAGGTTGTGAAGATCCTGTATCTGCACCGGTGAAAGTAGTAGTTAATCCAGATATTATTATCACGGCTGATCCATCTGATGATACAATCTGCGAAGGAGGGACTTCTACACTCACGGTAGCTGTTACCGGTGGAGCCGGAACCATCTCCTATCAATGGCAAATTAGCTCAGATGGTACAAACTTTAGTAATATAACTGGAGCTACTAACGCTACATATGTTACTGATGTACTAACGGAAACGACCTACTATCAAGTGGTAATAGAAGCCAGTGCAAGTGGTTGTGATGCCCTTACCAGCGCCATAGCTACCGTAACTGTTATTGATGATCTAGCGATCACAGCTCAGCCGCAAGATGATGAGATATGCGAAGGTGGCACAGCGACTGTCAGTGTAGCGGTAAGCGGCGGCGCAGGAACGATCACTTACCAGTGGCAGTCCTCAACAGATGGTACTAACTTTAGTGATATCTCAGGCGCTACTAATGATACCTATGATACACCAGCATTAACTCAAACAACTTACTATCAAGTAGTAATCGAGGCTAGTGCAAGTGATTGTGATGCGATCACTTCAGCTATAGCTACGGTGACCGTAGTACCTGATTTAGTGATCACTGCTGATCCAACCGATGATGAGATCTGCGAAGGCGGTACAAGTACGTTAAGTGTAGCGGTTGACAATGGCACAGGAGCTATTACTTATCAGTGGCAGATTAGCACGGATGGCACTAACTTCAGTGACATCTCAGGCGCTACTGATGCGACATATACAACGGATGCGCTAACCACCACGACCTACTATCAAGTAGTAGTGAGTGCTTCAGCAAGTGGCTGTGATGATGCAACTAGTGTAGTAGCAACGGTAACCGTTATTCCAGATATCGTAATCACAGCTGATCCAACGGATGATACCATCTGTGAAGGTGGAACGAGTAGCCTAAGTGTATCGATTACCGGAGGAGCAGGAACGATTACGTATCAGTGGCAGATTAGCACGGATGGTACCAACTTCAGTGATATCACCGGCGCTACTAATGCTACTTACACGACTGATCCACTCACCGTAACTACCTACTACCAAGTATTAGTAGAAGCTAGTGCAAGTGGCTGTGAAGCTGCGACAAGCGCAGTAGCTACGATCACGGTAATTGATGATCTAGCGATTACGGCTCAGCCTCAGGATGATGAGATTTGTGAAGGTGGAACAGCGACCGTTAGTGTAGCGGTAAGTGGAGGCGCGGGTACGATCACCTATCAGTGGCAGTCCTCAACTGATGGTACTAACTTTAGTGATATCACCGGCGCTACTAATGATACTTATGACACTCCAGCTTTAACGCAAACAACTTACTATCAAGTAATAATCGAGGCCAGTGCGAGTGATTGTGATGCAATCACTTCAGCTGTAGCTACGGTGACCGTAGTACCTGATCTAGTAATCACAGCTGAACCAACCGATGATGAGATATGTGAAGGCGGAACAAGTACGCTAAGTGTAGCGGTTGACAATGGCACAGGAGCTATTACTTATCAGTGGCAGATTAGCACGGATGGCACTAACTTCAGT